>VFQT010000003.1_pt1:2500-593185 | contig 593185 bp, 430 predicted proteins | sample 3512381 | NCBI WGS metagenome assembly VFQT01 (sample SAMN10412376, study PRJNA504923) | tailings metagenome | isolation source: Relicate 2 Philex TSF3 active mining site | place: Philippines: Tuba, Benguet | collected 2017-08-29
ATGCCTTCCTTGCGCCACTGCTGGGCCAGCTTGGCGAGGCTGTCGCCCGACGCGACCTGATGGCTGCGCGCGCGGCTCAGGTTGGAGGGATCGCACAGCACGCGGTCCGCGCGCAGCTTGTGCTGCTTGTAGGCCTCGTCGACGAAGGCGATCGCGTCGTCCTGCCCTCGCTCGATCGAACCGCGCATGCACAATTCCAGGAACTTGGTGCCGGTCTCGACCGCGACCTCGTCCTTCTGCTTGGCGAGCAACTCCAGCGCCCGGCGGCCCAGCGCACGGCCCTCCTGCGAGTGCAGGAACGCGTTGTTCGTTCCGAGGCCGGCCACCACGGCTGCGACGTCGTCGCTGGCGAGCAAGCCGGCTGGATACTTCGCGGGCTCAGGCTGCGCGACGGGCCTGGACGGGGTCGGAGCGGGACCCGTGCCCTGCAGTGCCGCGGCAATGCGGTCGCGCTGCTGCGCCGACAGCTCCGTTCGGCCGAGGAGCCGCTGGCCCTCGAGCCGGGCCTGCTCGTCGCCCGAAGCGATCGATGCCAGCAACGCTGCGAGAGCGACCTCCACCTTGTCGCCTGCGACCGCGGCAGCTTCCGCGACCGCGGGAGCCGCAGGCAAAGAACCGGCGTCGTCCGCCAACATGGCCGACAGATCGGTTCGCGGCCCCGGCTCGGCGCTCGCCAACGCCGAGGAATCGCCTCGCGAAAGGTACGCCCAAACCGCCAAACCGAGCACCAGGCCCCCGAACACGAGTCGACGCATCGCAACCACCTCGAATGCCCCGTCTGCGGGGCTCCTGACCGTTTGCAGCCCTGACCGGAGCTGCGCTAGACGCGAAACTAACGGGGGCTACGCAGAAATCGAGAGGCTCCGCACCACGAGGACCGGGGGCGGAGGCGATGTTGAACCCATGAAGTCAGGTGGGGACCGCCGGATCGGTTTCGGTTCGGGCTGGCCGCAGCCTCCCGACCCAGCCCCGATCCCTAGGTTGGCCCCCGGGGAATGGTCATCGGTTCAACCTTTGAGTGCCCGCGCACAGCCCGAGAGCCGCAGAACGGAGCCTTCGACGCGAACACGGTAGCGCAAGCGTGCGCCCGCCACCATGCCCGCGAACACCGGTGGCTTCGTGGTTCCCGGCGCGCGCACCGCAACACGAGTGCGCACTCCACGAACCAGCGAGCAAAGACCCGATCCGCCGCGACACCCATCACGCAACGTCAGAGCTCGGATCGGCGATCGCGAGATCTCGGCATGTCGAGGGCAACACCATCCAGCGCGACGCGTCGCTGCGATCTCGACCGAGCCGCACGCTTCGAACGCCTTCGAGCGCCGCTCCACGGACACTGCGATGCAGCGCGCCGAAGCGCGCCTACTGCCAGCGGTTCTTCGCGATCGCCGCGACGACCTTCTCGGCAGCCGCCACGGCCGCGACTCCGTCCTCGCCGCGAACGAGCGGCACGCTGCGATCGCGCACACACTGCAGGAACGCCGCGAGTTCGTCCCGCAGCGGGTTGCCATCGTCGAGCTTCGTCTCCTCGAGCTTGAGGAGGCCCTGGAACACGTACTTGTAGAGGTCGCCGACCTGCGAACGGTCGACGGAGTCGACGTCGAGCTTGGTGAGATCCCAGCCCGGTTGCTTGCGCACGACGATGCCCTGGCCGGCGTTGAAGTCGAGGCTCACGTAACCTTCGGGCGAGAACACGCGCATCTTGCGCATCGGCTTCAGCGCGACGCGGTTTGCCGTCAGGTGCGCGACGGCGCCGTTCTGGAACTTGATGACCGCGGACGCCATGTCCTCGGCCGGCGTGAACACAGCGCCGCCGAAGGCATCGACGCTCACGATCTCGCTCTGCACGAGCGCGAGCACAAGGTCGAGATCGTGGATCATCAAGTCGAGGACCACGCCGATATCCGTGCTGCGGAACGTGAACGGCGCGAGCCGATGCGACTCGATGTAGCGCGCCTTGCGACCGATCTCGGCGATGCCGCGGAGCACTGGGTTGAACCGCTCGACGTGCCCCACCTGGAGGATCGCGCCGCTGCGCTTCGCCTTGTCGACCAGCGCCTGGCCCTCGGCCACCGTGGGCGCGATGGGCTTCTCCACGAGCACGTCCTTGCCGTGGTCGAGGAAGAACCCGGCAACTTCGAGATGAAGGCGCGTCGGGACCACGACCGTCACGGCGTCGACGAGCGGCAGCAACTCGCGGTAGTCCGCGAAGCCTTGCACGCCGTGTTCGGTCATTGCCTGGGCGCGGGCCTTCTCGTTGGGCTCGGCCACCGCGACGAGCTCGCAGTCGAGCCCCTTCAGCAGGCGCACGTGGTGACGGCCGAGGTGCCCCACGCCGACGACGCCGACGCGGAGCTTGCTCATGCGTCGACCAGCGTGAACTTGAGTTCCGCTTCGGCGACGAGCTTGCCAGCGACCTTGCAGCGCGCGCGCACATGACCGACTTGCGGCTTCGCGCGGATCGTCTCGACCTCGATGCGGAGCTGGTCGCCCGGCACCACGGCGCCGCGCAACTTGACCTTGTCGATGCTCCACAGCACCGCGAGCTTGCCCGTGTTCTCGAGCTTGCGCAGCAGGAGCACGCCGGAGAGCTGCGCCATCGCTTCGAGCTGGAGAACGCCCGGCATGATCGGCTGCTCGGGCCAGTGCCCCTGGAAGAACGGCTCGTTGATCGTGACGTTCTTGATCGCGACCGCGCGCTTGAAGCCGTCGAGCTCGATCACGCGGTCGATCAGCAAGAACGGGTAGCGGTGCGGCAGCAGGTTGAGGATCTCGCGGATGTCGAGTCCCGACTCGCGCGGCGCGTCGGCCTGCTCCTGCTCCTGCTCCATCTCCTGCAGCAGCCGCTGCACGAGTTGCATGTTGAGGCCGTGGCCTGAGCGCGTCGCGATGATGTGCGCATCGAGGTCGGCGCCGAAGTTGGCGATGTCGCCGATGAGGTCGAGCACCTTGTGGCGAGCGAGTTCGTCGTCCCAACGCAGCGTGTTGTCGCGAACGCCTTGCGGCCCCACCACGAGCGTGTTCTGCGGGTTCGCGCCGAGTCCGAGCCCGGCTGCGCGCAGAGCTTCGACTTCGTGCTCGAACACGAACGTGCGCGCGGGTGCGATCTCGCGCTCGAACGACTCCTGGTTGAGCTCGAATCCGACGATCTGACGCGTCGCCTTCTGGCTGCCGTTCTTGCTGGAGTAGTCGAGGTGGTATTCGACGGTGAGCTTGCCGGATCCTGGCAGAGCAACGATGCTCGCGTTGCCTTCGCGAACGTAGATCGGCTGCTTGACCGAGTAGGACTGCCGCGGAGCCCGCAACTCGACGAGCCCGGACTGCTTGAGGCCCGTGAGGAACTCCATCGACGAGCCGTCGAGGCCCGGGACCTCTTCGCCGTCGATCTCGACCACCGCGTTGTCCACGCCGAGCGCGTAGAGCGACGCCATCAGGTGCTCGCAGGTGTAGACCTCGGCACGGCCGTCCTGGATGCAGGTGCGCCGCTGGCGCGCCTTCATGTTGGGGCCGTGCGCGCGCACCTCGGGCTGCTCGTCGAGATCCGTGCGGATGAACGAGATGCCGTTGCCTGCCTCGGCCGGCTTCACGCGAACCGTGATCTCCTTGCCGGAGTGCAAGCCGACGCCGCGGTACTCGACCGGGCTCTTGAGCGTCCGCTGGTTGCGAGCGGGAATGATCGTGTCCTGGCTCATCGCGTCCTGCGTTCCTGGTTCAGCGTTGCCCAGCCGACTTCGGCGCGGTCGTTTCGCCGGCCGGCTTCCCGCCGTCGGCCTTCGGCTCCTCGGGGAGCGGGACCTGCAGCAGCTTGATGACCGCCGGCGTCAGGTCGATCTCCTCGCTCGCGAACCAGACGATACGCGCCTCGAACACGCGCGCCTTGTTCTCGGACGAGGTTTCCTCCAGCTGCGGGTGCGCGCGCAGCACCATCTGCACGCCGCGCTCCTTCGCGACGATCGCGACGGCGCGCTCCAGGTCCGCGTAGATCGCGACATAGAACTCGTCGATCTTGCGCCGCCAGTCGCGGTCGAAGATCTGCTCCATGCCCTCGATGTCCTGCTTCTTGAGCCGGAGCTCGTGGAGCTTGAGGTCGTACTTCGGGGTGCCCCGCTGCAGGTCCTCGAGCTGCAGCTCGAGTTCCTTGCCCTTCTTGAGCTCGGCCTCGAGCACCGTGCGCTGCTGCTTGCGCAGTTCCTCGATCTTGGTGCGCTCGGCGATCGCGCGCGGGTAGGCATCCACCACCTTCACGAAATCGACGACGCCGATCTTCGGGGTGTTCACGGCCTTGGCCTCCGCCGCCGGCGCCGCCGGAGTCGGAGCCTGGGCCGGGGCCAGCGCACCGGGAAGCGACGAAGCGAACAGGAGAATCGACCGGAGGTGCTTCATGCAGATTCGAGGAAGCCGAGCAAGGTAGCGGAGCCACGCAGTCCGTGCCACTGACACGAACCCGGCGCCGCAGACACCGTGTCCGGGCAAGCCGCCTTCCCATCCTGGCGCAGTGTGAGGACCTGTGGAGCGGCCTATCCGCCCCCATGCGCAACGACCCGAAGATCGCGACGGCTGCGCACGTGATGCGCGCCTCCCCCCTCACCTTCTCCCCGGACACGCCGGTGGCGGAAGCTACCAAGACGCTGCTGCGAAAGTCGATCTCAGGCGCGCCCGTCGTCGAAGGCGCGCGCGTGGTCGGCATGTTCAGCGAGCGGGACGCGCTCTCGGCGATGGCCGCAGCGTGCTACGAATCCGAACCTGCCGGGACCGTCGAGATGCACATGCGCCGCGAGTTCCGCGCCGTGTCGCCCACGACCGACCTGTTCGCGCTCGCCGCCTTGTTCGAAGCGAATCCCGTGCGCCGCCTGCCGGTCGTCGACGAGCAGGGAATCCTCGTCGGCCTCGTGCTGCGAGGCGACGTGTTGCGCGCGCTCGCAACGGCGATGGACGCGCCGCTGCACAAGGAGCCGCCGCGCACCGCCTACGAACGCGCGGCGGAGCGGCTCGAGGGTCCGTGAGGGACACCCATCACGGATCCGAAGTCAGATCTCGAGCTCGCCGACTGCAGCCTCGGCGGCCGCGACGAACGAACCATCCAGCACGAGTTCCTCCGCCATTCGCAGGTCCGGCGCGAGGAACCGATCGCCGTCCATGGTCGGGATGCGCGCGCGCACGGCGCGGTAGGCGGCTGCGACACCGCGCCCCGGCGCCAACGGCTCGCCGAGATCGAGGCCCTGGCACGCGCACAGCAACTCGATGCCGACCACCTTCGCCGTGTTCTGCGCGATCATCGCCGCATGGCGGGCGGCGGTGACGCCCATCGACACGTGGTCCTCGCGGTTGGCCGAGGTCGGCACCGTGTCGACGCTGGCCGGATGCGCGAGCGTCTTGTTCTCGCTCGCGAGCGAGGCAGCGACCACCTGCGGGATCATGAAACCCGACTCGAGGCCCGGATTGCGCGCGAGGAACGGCGGCAGCCCGGAGATGTCCGGATTCACGAGTTGTTCGATGCGGCGCTCGCTGACGTTCGCGAGCGTCGCGACCGCGATGCCGGCGAAGTCCATCGCCTGGCTCACCGGCTGGCCGTGGAAGTTGCCGCCACTGACCACGTCGCCGGACGGGAACACGAGCGGGTTGTCGGTCACCGAGTTGGCCTCGACGCAGAGCACGTTGCGCGCGAAGCGGATGCCGTCCTTGCTCGCGCCGTGCACTTGTGGCGAGCAACGCAGAGAGTAGGCGTCCTGCACCTTCGCGCAGTTCGCGTGGCTCTTCATCACGGCGCTGTCCTGCAGCAACGCGCGCAGGTTCTTCGCCGTGGCCGACTGGCCTTGGTGCGCCCGCACGTCGTGGACGCGAGCCTGGAACGGCTTCTCGCTGCCGCGCAGCGCCTCGACCGTGATCGCGCATGCGATGTCCGCGGCCTTCGCGATGCGCACCGACGCGTGCAGCGCGAGCAAGCCGACCGCCGTCATGATCTGCGTGCCGTTGATGAGTGCGAGGCCTTCCTTCTCCGCGAGCTGGATCGGCGCGCGCCCCACGCGGGCCAACGCCTCGCCGCCGGCGAGGACCTTGCTGCCGTCGTGGACCTCGCCGAGACCGAGGAGGGGCAGTGCCATGTGCGACAGCGGCGCGAGGTCGCCCGAGGCGCCGACCGAGCCCTGGCTCGGGATGATCGGGATCAAGTCGGCGTTGAACAGCGCGAGCGCCTGTTCGAGCAGTTCGAGGCGCACGCCGGAGAACCCGAGCGCGAGGTTGTGGATGCGCAGTGCGAACGCGAGCTTGCTCTGCTCTTCCAGCAGCGGCACACCGACGCCGGTTGCGTGGCTCAGCAGGATGTTGCGCTGCAGTTGCGCGAGCTGGCCGTCGGGGATGCGGACGCCCGCCAGCTTGCCGAAGCCGGTGTTGATGCCGTACATCGTCGCGCCGCGGGCGACCGCCGATTCCACGACGCCGCGCGACGCCGCGATGCGCTTTTGGGCTGCGGGCGCGAGCTCGGCCCGCGTGCCGCGGCGGCTCAGCGCGTAGAGGTCAGCGAAATCGAGCGGACGGTCACCGAGCGCAATCGTGGTCACGCGCGGACCGTAGCCCTGCGCCGAAGACCCGGCAAGACGACGCGGCGGGCGCGATCAGGCGTTTGACTCGAGGCTCAGCGGCGCCGAGTTGGGCACGAGGTAGAAGCGACCGCAACGAACGTGGAACCGCGATCCGTCGTCGCGTTCGAACACGTAGCTGCCCTCCATCGTCCCCCACGAAGTCGGCAGCGGGCAGTAGCTGATGTAACTGTAGGTCTCGCGGTGGCCGAGCATCGGGTGCTCGCCGACCACGCCCGGTCCGCGCACGTCGTTCCTGCGGCCTTCGCTGTCGACGATGATCCAGTGCCGCGCGACGAGGCGCGCTCGCCGCTCGCCGAGGTTGGTCATCGTGATCTTGTAGGCGAACACGAAGCGCGCCTTCTTGGCGTCGCTCTCCTCGGGCAGGAACTGCGCCGCCGCCTGGATGCGGATGCCGTCGGTGACGACGTCGGAATGGGTCGATCGGCTCATGGGATGGTCCGGAGGAGTGCGGATCCTAGTCCGGGGACGCCGCGACAGAAGGGCCTGAAGGCGCTCGGGCGTGTCATGCGGACGTCAGGAAATGCCCCCCTGTCCGTGCGCGCCCTGCCCCCAGCCTCTACGGGCGCGGAACCTGGCGGAACTCAGTGCGCCGAGGCACCGCGGACGAAGACGACCGGCTCGCCCGCCGCGCCCTTCAGTTCCATACGGTCGCCCTGGACCGAGCCGTCGAAGGCGACCTTGGCCGAGCCCTCGGTCCACTCCACGCGGATCGCGCCGTCCTTCCACGAGTAGCTCCCGTGCAGGTGGTCGTGGCCGCCGTCCGCGCGCGTGTGCGTGTGGACCATCAACTCGCTGCTCTTCGGGTCGAACTCGAGCGTGCGCGGCTCCTTGCTGCCCTGCTCCCGCCAACCACCCTCGAGCGGGTGCTTGCTGCAGGCGACCGAGAGCAGGAACAGGGGAAGCCAGAGTGCGGTGCGAAGCTTCATGGGCGCGACATTAGGCTGCGCCCCATCGTCTGCAACCCGGAGACCCCGCGGACGAGGCCAGGGCGCGGCTCGTCGCTCAGCCCACGCCGGGCTTGCCGCAGCACTTCTTGTGCTTCTTGCCGCTGCCGCACGTGCAGGGGTCGTTCGGACCGACCTTGGGCTGCTGCCGCTTGAACGGCCGCGGCTTGACTTCGAGGCCGTCGACGAAATGCCACGCGCCGTCGATCTTGCGGAAGCTCGCGATCTCGTGGTGCACGATGTCCTCGCCACCCAGCTCGTAGAACGCCTTGAACTCGACGAACCCTTCCTCGTCGTCGGGACCGCCCTGCTGCGCATCGAGGACCTGCATGCCCTTCCACGTCGAACGCTTGCTCCACTCCTCGGTGGCGCGCCGATCCGTGAACGGACGGCCTTCGGGGATCTGGCTGTCGATGATCCAGTCGATCGCGCCGGTGGCGAACGCCGTGTAGCGCGAGCGCATGAGCGCTTCCGCGGTGGGCGCCTTGCGCGTCCCGGCGATCACCGGGCCGCAGCATTCATCGAAGGACTTGCCGCTAGTGCAGGGACATTGCATGGGTTGGCTCGAAAACGGCGCAGCAGGCTACGGCCTCCCGGCGCGCAGAGGAAGGGCGGTCCTCGGGCGCGTCACCGCGCCATGCTGAACCACAACTGACGACGGCGATCCGTCTCCTCGGACATCAGCGGCCAGCCGAGGTCGAGCGAGATCGGGATGCCGAGCACCGGAATGTCGATGCGGATGCCGAAGCCGACGCTGACGCGCAGCTCGTCGAACGTCGGATCGTTGAGCCCAAGACCAAGCATGCCGTAGTCGCAAAACGTGACGCCGCGCAATAGCTCGCGGTCGCGCACGTCGTTCTCCATGCGCGTCGCGACGAGTGGAGTGATGATCTCAGCCGTGCCGTAGAGCATCGCCTCGCCGCCGTAGGGCCGGCCGAATTGCGTGGGCCCGACGCCGCGGAACTCGAAGCCGCGCAGCGACGAGCCGCCGAGGTAGAAGCGCTCGGTGACATAGACCTCGTCGGTGTCGCCGAACGCCTCGGCGACGCCGAACGAAGCCTCCGCGTGGAAGACCGTGAAGTGCCCAGCCTCGTTCTCGGCGATCGGCACGTAGAGGTTCGCCGTCGACGTGCCCTTCCAGAAATCCGACTGCCCGCCGAACGGGCCGCCGATGACTTCGAACGAGTTCTGCCACGTGAAGCCGTCGGACGGGCGGAAGAAGTCGTCCACTCCGCGGTAGAACGCAGAGAGGCGCATACCTCGCATCTCGGTCGACCCCTCGGAGTCGAACACGAGCTGCGTGGCGTCGGGCCGGATGTCGCGGATTTCGGTCGTCTCCTGGCGCGCCGAGATGCCGACGCTGAACTCCTCCGAGAGGAACCTGGAGAGCCCGACATCCGCGCCGAGGGTGTCGGCGCGGTAACCGTCGCGGAAGCGCAGCGTCTTGCGGCCGTTCACGCGTAGCTCGGTCGTCTCGAAGTGCTCGCCGAACAGGTCGGGCTCCGTGAAGCCGATCTGGAACGTGCTGACCTGCGTGCCCGGCGCGAGCAACAGGTCGAGGTTCTGGCCGCCCCCGTGGTAGGCGCGGTTGTCGAGGACCTCCTCGAACACGGTCACCGGGTTCCACGACGACGGCGGGCTGAACAGGTCGAAGTTGCGCTTCGTGAACTGAACGTTCGCCGTGGCGCCTGCGCCCGAGCTGACGCCGACGCCCCATCGGAACTCGCCTGTCTCCGACTCGGTGACGTCGACGGCGAGGTCGAGCAGGTCCTCGTTGCCGGGCACTGGCGAGAACTCGAACCGCGGCCCGGCCATCGTGAACTGATCCTGGAAGAAGCGCGTCCGGTTGAGGTAGGTGATCGACTTGCTGACCTTCGTCATGTCGACGCGCTCTCCCGGCATCGCCCGGATCTTGCGCCGGATCACGTGGTCGCGCGTGTTCGCGTTGCCGCGAACGAGCACGTCTCGCAACGTCTTCTCGGTGCCTTCCTCGATCTGGAACACGAGCGCGACGCCCGCCTGCTCGTCGTAGCGTTCCTTCGGCCAGCCCACCCGGAACGCACCCGGCACACGGTCCATGCCGGGGAACGACGCCTTCGGGTGACCGCGCTCGCCGTAGTAGTCCTCGATCGCAGACTGGTCGCGACGGATCCGTGCGTGGTCGTAGTAGTCGCCGACCTTGCTGATCAACAGCGGCAGGACCTCGCTGGACGGATACTGGGACTGCCCCGGCGGCAGCGTGTCGTTGCCACGGACGTACTCGAGCTCGATGGAGCGGATCACGTAGCGCGGCCCCTCGACCACGACGAAGTCCACGTCCGCCACCGCGCGAGCCTCGCGGAACCGGACGTCCGAGAGGGTGACGACCGCGTCGAGATAGCCGCGGCTGCGGTAGAACAACTGCAACCGATCGACGTCTTCCTCGAGCAACTCACGCGAGAACGGGCCACCGCTGCCGATCGGCCCCTCGGGCGCGCACTGCATGCGAGATTCGCGCACGAGGTAGTCGCCCGAATTCAGGAACGTCGGGTTGACGCCGGGGAACGAGCGGTTGCCGCGGAACGACACCTGGCCGACCGTGACCGAAGGTCCTTCGTCGATGCGGAACGTCACGATCTTGCGAGGACGCTCGCCGCTGCTCTCGCCGAGCGTCGGTTCGCGTTCGACGAGCGCGATGTCGCAAAAGGCGAGGCCTGCACGTCGATACTTGGCGAGCAGGATGTTGCGCATCGCCTTCGCCTCGGTGCTCGTGACCTGCCGGTCCGGGTAGAGCCCGAGCAATGCGTCGACCTCCGAGCGCGGGAACTTCGTGAGTCCCTGGAACTCGACGCGTTCGTAGACCTGGACCTCCAACTCGACGACGAGCACGAGGTCGGCCTCGTCTCCAGCAGGCTGCACGAATGCGCGCACAGCGATGCGACGTTCGTACCAGAGGCTGCTGATGTCCGCCGTGACGTTGCGGAGTTCGAGCGGCTGGCCCACGCGCGAACGCAGTCCACGCGCGATCTCGACGCCGACGTCCTCGGGCGCAGGACGCACCGAGTCAGAACCCACCTGCAGCACGCGGATCGCGCGCAGCTTCTTGCCGAGCAGCGGCCTCGCTCGCTCGTCGAGCAGCACCTCGGCGCCGTAGTCCTGGCCCTGCGGCTGCGCGGAGGACGGATCGGGCTTTGGCGCAGGCGGTCCGTAGACCTCGCCCCGACGCACCTCGCGGGGCGACGGATCTTGCGGCGCGGTGTCGACCGGAAGGCTCGGCACCTCCTCCTGGGCCGAGGCTCCCGCCACGAGCCCAGCGCACACCAGGAACGCCGAGCCTGCACGAGTCGCCGCGCGCGCGGCGCTACTGCATGGGTTCGGCACGCCGGGTGAAGTTCTCGAAGCGCATGAACTCGCGGAAGAAGCGGAGCGTCACGTCGCCCGTAGGGCCGTTTCGCTGCTTCGCGATGATGATCTGGGCGAGGCCGGCGTTCTGCTCCGTCGGTTTGTAGTACTCGTCTCGGTGCAGCAGGATGATCACGTCCGCGTCCTGCTCGATTGCGCCCGATTCGCGGAGGTCACTCATGCGCGGACGGTGGTCGTCGCGGTTCTCCACGTCGCGGTTGAGCTGCGACAGCGCGATGACCGGCACCTTGATCTCGCGCGCGAGTTGCTTGAGTCCACGCGAGATCGTCGAGATCTCCTGCTGACGGCTCTCGACCTTGCCACCTGCCGTCATGAGTTGGAGGTAGTCCACCACCACGAGCTGGATGTCGTGCTTCTGCTTGAGGCGACGACACTTCGCGCGCAGTTGCGTGATCGACAGGCCTGCCGCGTCGTCGACGAAGATCGGCACTTCGTAGAGGCGCTCCGCCTCTTCCTGCAGGCGGCGGTATTGCTGGTCCGTGATGCGACCCTTGCGCATCGCCTGGCCGTCGATCTGCGCGCGGCAGCACAGCATGTTCTGGATGATCTGCTGCGCCGACATTTCGAGCGAGAAGAACGCCGTGCCCTGCTTCTGCGCCGCGACGCGCTCGGTCAGGTTGAGCGCGAACGACGTCTTTCCCATCGAAGGGCGCGCTGCGACGATGATGAGTTCGCCGGGCTGCAGGCCGCCCATCATGTCGTCGAGGTCGTAGAAGTCGGTGCCGACGCCCGTCAGTCGCGAGCCGCGCTCGCGCAGCTTGTCGATCTTCTCGAACGTCTGCTGCAGGACGTCGGTGATGCTCGACGCCTCGCCGCTCTTGTCCATGCGCGCGATCTCGAAGATCTGCCGCTCGGCGTCGTCGAGCAGGTCCTTGGCGGCGGACTCGTTCTCGTAGCAGCGCCGCGCAACGTCGAGGCACGTCTCCAGCAGCCGGCGCTGGACGGACTTCTCGCGCACGATCTCGGCGTGGTAGACGACGCCCGCCGCCGACAGCACGCTCTCGAGCATGTCGAGCAGCTGCTCACGGCCGCCGACTTCTTGCAGGAAGCCCTGCCGGTGCAGTTCCTCCTCCACGAGGATCGGATCCGTCGCGTTCTTCGCGTTGAACGTCGCCAGGATCGCCGTGAAGACGTGCTGGTGCTTGGGGAGGTAGAAGTCCTCGGCCTTCAAGAACCCGACGTCGCACACCGCGTCGGCATGCAGCATCAAGGCGCCCAGCACGGAGCGCTCCGCTTCCAGGTTCTGCGGCACGCCGCGACCCTCGAGAGTGGAACCCAGATCGACCATGGTGAGGTTGCGCAGGAAGCCGGCGCATCACGAACGCGCCGAAATCGGAGGGACCTGAGTAGCGGACGGAATCGCGCGCGCAAGCGCGCAGGCTGTGGAGAGATTGTGAGGAGCCGTTGAGAACCAGACGGGCGCCAGGGCCCGTCACGCCGCGCGCGTCACGAACGGACGCGCGCCTGGGTTCCGTCTTCTTGCAACTCCACGATGCCGCGTTCGGCGAGCTGCGCGAGCACGGCGCGAGCCAGCTCGAAGTCGATGCGCAGCTTGCGTTGCAGGAGGACGGCGCTCGGACGGTGCGCGGACTCGCAGATCTCCTGGGCTTCGCGCAGCAGGGCTTCGTCCGCCGCGTTGCCGAACAGCGACTTCTGGCGCGGCGACTCTTCGACGCGCGGGATGGCGACCACGGGCTCGTCGGCGGACGAGACCGTCGGCTCCGCGACGTCTTGCGACGATTCCGAGGGAGACTCGGCAACCGCCTCGTCCTCGTCTCTGTCGTCCTCGACGACCGGCGCCAGGAAACCGCGCGGCCGGACCGCCGAGAGATCCGCGACCGGCTCCGGCGCGGGGATCTCGACCGTAGGTTCTTCCCTGACCTCCGGCTCGTCTGCGACGCCCAAAGCCTCGGGCTCCGAAGGCAACTCGGACGCCGCTATGGGCCCTAGGATCCGGATCCCCTCCTCGACCGCCGTCTCGTCGAACTCGTCCTCGATCACTTCGATCTCGACGACATCGGGCTCTGCGACAACGCGGTCGGCTTCCGCCGAACCGGTCTCCACCGATTGCTCTGCGGGCGATTCCTCGAGCACCATGCTCGACGAGTCAGAATCCTGCTCACGAGACGCCTCGACGATCTCGGCCGTGGTGTCCGCCGAGGCTTCGGCGTCTTCGCGTTCGGCTCCTTCCTCGTCGGAGACTTCGTCGGCATCCGCCTCCTCGGCTTCGGCGGTCTCCTCCTCCGTCTTCACGTGGGCAAACGCCGAATCGAACAACGGCTCGGTGCGAATCTCGTAGATCCCGTCGCCTGAAGGAGTCTGCTCCACCTCGACCGGCTCCGCGACCTCGCTCGAGGCCTCGGGCTGCGGCAAGGTCTCGCCGAGGCCGGCGAACAGCGCAGGCTCCGACGGAGCGACGGATTCCGAAGGCTGCTCCGCGGCGGGCGCGGCAAGAACATCGGCATCGGATGCGCGCGACGACTCGACGCCCGCATGCGGGTCTTCGGCGACCACGGTCTCGGTCGACTCGGCCGTCGCTTCCTCGCGCGAATCGAACCGAGCTTCTTGCCCGAGTTCCGCGGCAACCACCTCGGTGGATTCCTCGACGTGCTCGGAAGCGTCCGCCGCCGCGGCAACCGACTCCTCGGCTTCGAGTGCCGGCTCCGCATCGTCATCGAATGCAACGGGCGACGACTCGGCTTCGGCTTCGACCTCGGCAGCAGGGGCGACCTCGTCCACAGCGGGATGCTCTTGCGCAGCACCCGCCGCTTGCAGCGCGCGCAGCGCCTCCTGCTCCTCGCGCAACCTGCGGCGCTCGAAGTAGGACAGGCGAACCGGCTCCTCGCCGTCTGCTCCGACTTCGGACTCGGTGTCGCGATCCTGCGACTCGACCTCGATGCTCTCGCCTGCGTCTTGCTCGGTCGCAGCGCGGCCTTGTTCCAGACGATCGAAGTAGGCATCGACGTCGACTTCCTCCGCATCGGCGTCCGCAGCGCTCGTGTGCGCTTCCGGCGGCAGCGAGCGCGCGAGCTGCTTGAACTCCTCGGGCACCGCCGGCTCCACTCCAGCGTCCGAGACCGCAGCAGCGGACTGCAGCTCGGCCTTCGTGCGCTCGAGCACGCGGCGCTCGAAGAAGCTCATCCAGAAGTAGTCCGTCGCAAACAACAACGCGAGGAACGTGAGCGGCGCCATCACGAGATGGCTCAGGAACGAGCCCAGCACGCTGGAGAGCCCGCCACCGATCCACGAGCCGAGCGCGCCGGTGTGCGCCGCAGACGCATCGAGGTTGCCGAACACTGCGAGCGCGAGCGTGAGCAAGAACACGCGGCCGAGCTTCTGCAGTGGCTTGTCGATCGTTCCTGCAACGAACCAGATCGAGCTCCACGCGAACACGAGCCCGAAGAACATGCAGGCCGGCACCCAACCGAGGAAGTCGTAGATGCCGATGACGACGCTCTGCGCCATCGTGCGCGGCGTGATCGCATCCGCGCGAAGGTGGTAGGACACCAGCGCCGAGATGGCGAAGATCGAAATGGCAATCGGCGCCAACGGCAAAAGCCACGCACCGCCGCGCGACTTTCCGCCGCCGAACGCGCCGTCCAGCGTGTTCACGGTCATCAGGCCCTCCCTGAGCCCAACGGGCTTCAGAAGGCGCGGAATCTACGAGGACCGCGCAGAACGCTCAAGCCGCTGCGCAGCGTGGATTTGCTGCATTTCTCGGCGATCACACGGTGGATAACTCTGCACCGGACCGCGCGGAGAACGCGCGTGGCGATGCGTTCGGAAGCGCCTCGACTGCGGCAGGGATCGCACAGGGACCACGAAGCCGACTTAGCGCGACGCGGTTCGCAAGCAAGCCGATGCGGAGGCCGCCGCATGCGGTTGCGGCGGCGCAGCCGGAGAGCGGCGCGGACTGCGGACTAGCGATCCGCGTCCTCGTCGTCCGCGTCGCCCGCACCGTCCTTGTCGGACTCGGCATCCGAGGTGGCCGCGAGCGCCAGTTCCCCGCCATCTTCGCCCGCGTCGCCACCGGCCTCTTCGCCGGCGTCGATCCGGGCTAGCTCCTCGGCCATCGCCGCTTCGCGCGCCTGGTATTCCTCCAACGTCATCAAGACCTCGCGGGCCTTGCTGCCATTGAACGCGCCGACGAGGCCGTCCTCCTCCATCAGCTCGAGCAACCGCGTGCCGCGCGTGTAGCCGACGCCGAGCGCGCGCTGCAGCAGGGTCGCCGAGCCACGCTGATTGCCCAGGATGATCTCGACGGCCTTCGGGTAGAGCTCGTCGCGATCCGCCGGGCTCTTGCGCTTGGCCGTCGGTCCCTGCACGAGGTCCGGCAGGAAGTTGGGCTTCTGCCCCTTCTCCTCGAGGAACTTCACGACCGCCTGCATCTCGTCGTCGCTGACGAACGCGCCCTGCGCGCGCGTGAGCGAGCCGCCTGGCGGCAGGTAGAGCATGTCGCCGTGGCCGAGCAGCTTCTCGGCGCCGTTCTGGTCGAGAATGACGCGCGAGTCGATCTTGCGGTTGACCTTGAAGGCGATCTGGCACGGCAGGTTCGCCTTGATGACGCCCGTGATGATCTCGCTGGACGGACGCTGCGTCGCGAGGATCACGTGCATGCCGACGGCGCGCGACTTCTGCGCGAGGCGCTGGATCGCTTCCTCGACCTCCTGCTGCGCGACGTTCATCAAGTCGGCGAACTCGTCGATGACGATCACGACGTAGGCGAACTGCACGCGGTCCGCGTCGACCGGGCGGCCGAAGCGCTTCTCGAGCTCCTGCTGGCCGAGCCCGTTGTAGTTCTTGATGTGGTTCACGCCCGCTGCGCTCATCAGCGAGTAGCGGTTCTCCATCTCGTCGACGGCCCACTGCAGCACCGACGGCGCCTTGCGCATGTTCGTGACGACGTCGCAGCAGAGGTGCGGGACGTTCTTGTAGCCCTGCAGCTCGACCTGCTTCGGGTCGACGAGGATGAGCTTCACCTGCGCCGGCGTGCGGGTCATCAGGATCGACAACAGGATTGCGTTGATGCACACCGACTTGCCGGAGCCCGTGGTGCCGGCGATCAGCAAGTGCGGCATCTTCGCGAGGTCCTCGACGATCGGCGAGCCGCTCACGTCCTTGCCGAGATACAGCGGGATCGCGAGCTTGTCGGACCGACCGTACTGCTCGAGCAGATCGCGCATCGGCACCTTCTGGCGCTGCGCGTTCGGCACTTCGATGCCGATCGTGCTCTTGCCCGGGATCGGCGCGACGACACGCACCGACATGGCCTCCAGCGCGGCTGCGAGGTCGTCGGAGTAGTCGCACACCTTCTTCACGCGGATGCCTTCGGCGAGCTTCAACTCGTACTGCGTGACAGCCGGACCGACGGACGCCGCGACGATCTGCGCTTCGATCGAGAAGCTCTTGAGCTTCGAGATGATCGCCTCGCCACCGCGCGCGAGCACATCCTCGGTGACCGAGCCGTCCGCGGCCTCGGACTCCTTGAACAACTCGATGGGCGGATACGGATACGCCTCGTCGTAGGGAAGGTCCGCCTGCTTGAGCTTCGGCTGCGGCTTCGGCTTCACGAGCTTGGGCCGGTTGATGACGATGCGCGCAGGTTGCGGAGGAACCACGACGGGGTCCGCGCCTTGAGGCTTCGCCGATTCGGCGTCCTTGCCCTTCTTCTTCGGGTCGACCTTGGCCTCGCCCTTCTCGGTGCGAGCCGACTGCGCCCCGGCCTTGGCGCCCTTGCCGGGCAGGGCCTCTGCGTCCTCGTCGTCGTCCTCGTCCTCTTCGTCGAGGTCGTCCTCGGCATCCGCGAGTTTCGCCTTCGCCTTGGCGGCGCGGCCCTTGGCCTGCGCCTGGCTCGACGACGGGGATTCGTCCTCTTCGTCGTCCTCGTCTTCGTCGGCCTCGTCGAGATCCGCGTTCGCGGACTTGGGCTTCGCCGGAGCCTTGGGCTTCTGCAGCTTGCGCGCGCGCGGCGCCGCAGCCTCTTCGTCGTCGAGGTCGATCGAGCCGCCGCCAGCGAGCGCCGCGCGGCCTTCGCGCATGCGCAAGAACATCGTGCGCAGCAGCGTGCCTGCCTTCTGCAGCGCCTGGCTGAACATCCACTCCGTCGCGACCACCAGCGAGACGATCGCGCCGAACAGCAGCAGCAGGATGCGGCCGGGGCCGCCGAAGACGTCGTAGAGCCGCGGCGAGAGGTTGGCGCCGAACGCGCCACCGGGGCCGTGCGGCGTCATCGCCGTGTAGCCGACCTCGGACGCGGATGCGTGCGGATCCGCGAGCAGCAGCGCCACCATCGCGGTGAACATCACCACGCCGAGCGCCTTGAGCAGCAACCGCTCCAGCGGACGGTGCAGGAACATGGCGACCGCACAGCCGATCGCCGCGAGGAACGGCGCGATCGCCGCGTAGCCCAGCACGTAGCTGAAGCCGTTCGCGAGCCAATAGCCGAAGGTTCCGCCGAGATTGCGACCGCCGCCGACGGGGACGGGCTGGTCGAGATCCGCTGTGTGGAACGTCAGCAACGAGAGCAGCGCATAGAGCGCGAAGCCCGACAGGACGAGCGCGAGCATCTCGCGCGCGCCGTCGGACATCGGCTGCTTCTGCGTCGGCGAACCCGCCGCGGACTTGCTGGTCTTGGACTTGGCCATCGTGTTTCCGATTCGCGTGCTCCTACCCGGGTCCGCCGCGCGCTGCGCGGCAACCACGTCCCGTCACCGCGCCTCCTCGTTGCGCAGGTAGAGGTCGACCGCCGCGCCGACGATCACGTCGGCAGCCGCCGCCTTGTCCTGCGCGCCAAGATCGACGCGCCGCCCGTCCGCGAAGACGAGCGCCATTTCGCTGCGGTCCGCCCCGATCGCTCCCGACCGGTTGCAGACACAGAAGTCCAGTTGCTTGCGCCGCAGCTTCTCCTCGCCGCGACGCACCGCTTGTTCCATCGACGCGGCCTCGGACTCGAGGGCGAAGCCGACTACGACCCGACGCCCCTTCTTCCTGGCGAGGCCGGCCACGATGTCCGGGTTGGGGACCAACTCGAGGGTCTGGGTGCCGTCGGCCATCGCGGCGCGGGCTGGCTTGCCAGCCTGCCGGTGCGCGGGTCGCCAGTCGGCCACTGCCGCGGCAGCGATCACCACGGCACAGTCCGCGAACCACTCGTCGGCGGCAGATTGCATCTCCAGGGCGGACGTCACCGAACGGACGCGGCATCCCGCGGGGGGCTTCGCGTCTACGGGCCCGAGCACCAGCCGGGCCTCGTGGCCGAGCCGCATCGCCGCCTCGGCGAGGGCAAATCCCATGCGCCCCGTGCTGCCGTTCGACAGAAAGCGAACGTCATCGAGGTGCTCGCGCGTCGGACCCGCCGTGATCAAGATGGAGACCATGCCCCCGGAAGAACCGGACCAGTATCGGAACCACCCAACAGGCCGCGGATGCTAGCGGTCGGTACGCAGTTGTGGAGAAAAAACACTTGGCCTGAGCCAAGGCGACAGACGTAAATGCCCATCCGCCCGCTTTCTGCGATTGCGCACCACGACCTGATGAAGACCTTCCAACTTCTTTCCACAGTGACTTGCTGCGTGCTGGCCGGCTGCTGGTCCGCGCAAGGCAGCCTGGAGGAAGTGGACGACCGCGTCTACCCGATTCTCGAAGCGGCGTCAGAACAGGTGACTGGCCAGAAGAAGACGGTGCCCATCGTGCGGCCGATCGACACCCTGCGGCAGCGGCTGCTCGACTCCCCCACTGCCGTCCGGCTGTCCCTGACCGAGGCGCTCGACGTCGCAGCCGAGAACAGCCGCGACTTCCAGCGCCAGAAGGAGCAGCTCTACCTCGCCGCGCTCGACCTGACCCGGGCGATGCGGCAGTTCGACGTCATCTACTCCGGCGACGTCTCGGGCGGGATCGACGGGCAAGGCCGGGACACCAGCTCCGACGTCGATGTGGGAGCCGGCCTCGGCGCCTCGACCCAGACCGAATCGGGCGGCCGCATCGTCGCCGACTTCGCGACGACCTTCCTCCGCTCCGTCCTGAACGGCGGCGACTTCGACGGAAGCTCGATCCTGAGCCTCTCGATCACGCAGCCGCTGATGCGCGGCTACGGCCGCCGCATTGCGCGCGAGCCGCTGACGCAGGCCGAGCGCAACGTGATCTACCAGATGCGTTCGTTCGAGCGTTTCCGCGCGACGTTCGCGACCCAGGTCGTCAGCGACTACTACGGCGTGGTCCAACAGGCGCAGAACCTGAAGAACGTCGAGGCCAACTACGAGTCCGTCCGCCAGTCGCGCCTGCGCACCGAAGAGGAGTTCAATGCATCGCGCAAGACGATCAGCGACCTCGGACGTGAACGGCAGAGCGAGCTGTCCGCGAGCAACAACCGCGTCCGCGCGCAGAACCAGCTCGAGACCTCGCTCGACCGCTTCAAGATCACGCTCGGCCTGCCGGTCACGGCCAAGGTCGACCTCGACGACGAAGAACTCGACCGGCTCGCCGAGCGCGGCGTGACGCCGTTCTCGCTGGAGGAGCCGACCGCGGTCTCGATCGCGCTCGACCGCCGCTACGACCACCGCACTGTGCTCGACCAGGTCGCCGACGCCGCGCGCAAGATCGCCGTCGCCGAAGACGCGCTGCGCATGGGCCTCGCGTTCACGTCCGCGATCTCGGTGCCGTCCAAGGACGGCCCCGGCGTCGAGCCCGACTGGTCCAAGGTCAACTGGTCCGCAGGCTTCGACCTCGACCTCGCGCTCAACCGCTTCGACGAACGCAACGCCTATCGCAGCTCGCTGATCACGCTCGAGGTCAACATCCGCGCCCGCGAGCAGAGCCAGGACAACATCGCGAGCCAGATCCGCTCCGCGCTGCGCAACATCCAGACGGCGTTCGACAGCTACGGGATCCAGGTCGAGGCCGAGAAGGTCGCGCGCCTGCGCGTCGAGAGCACGACCGAGCTCTACGCCGCGGGCCGCACCAACGCGCTCGACGTGCTCGACGCGAAGGACTCGTTGCTGTCCGCACAACTGAGCCTCACGCAAGCGATCGTCGACTACGCGATCGCGCGCATCCAACTCCTGCGCGACCTCGAGGGCCTCCGCCTCGAGCCGCAGGGGCTTCGCTTCGATCCGGCCCTCGAAGTGCCGTCGCAGTCCCCCGCCGGAGAACGCCCATGAGATCGCTTCCGTTCGCCCTGTTCCTTCCTGTCGTGCTCGTCTCCGGGTGCGGCGGCGACGCCGAGAACGCGCAGGACCTCAGCCTGCTCGTGGTCGAGCCACGCGACCTGCAGATCACGGTCAAGGAGAACGCCGAGTTGCAGGCGCAGCGCGAGACCGTCGTGCGCTCCGAGGTCGAGGGCCAGGCGACGATCATCTTCCTCATCGAGGAGGGCAAGATCGTCCAGCAAGGCGAGAAGCTCGTCGAACTCGACGCGAGCGAACTGATCGACAAGCGCGCGAACCAGGGCATCACCGTCGCGAAGGCCGAGGCCGGCCTCGCGCAGGCGCAGAAGGCGCTCGAGATCCTGCAGAAGGAACTGACCGCGAAGCGCCGCACAGCAGAGAGCAACCTGCGCATCGCGGAGCTCGAGCTCGAGAAGTTCCTCGGTCGCGACTCGTCGGCCAGCGCCGACGTCGCGCGCGGGCGCAACTCGGACATGGTGAAAAAGCTCAAGGAGCTCGTCGAGACGCCCGTCGAGGCCGCGGCGAAGGATCCCGCCGGCGACGCACAGGCTGCTTCGCTGGTGGCGAGCCGCATCGACCCGCGCCGCTACGCGCCGCTCGTCAAGAAGATCGGCGATCTGCTCGTCGACGCCGACGGCAAGCCCGCCGTCGACCGCGACATGGGCGACCTCGCGAACAAGGTGCTGCAGCAGGTCGACAAGATCCGGCTCGCGATGGCGGACCTGAAGTTCCAGGAGGCCTACTTCGGCCACAGCCAGCGGCTCGCGGAGAAGCAGTTCATCACGCCGAACGAGCTCGAGAAGGACAAGATCGAGTTCCAGCGCCGCCTGTCGCAGGTCGGCCTCGCGTGGAACGACCTCGACCTGCTCGTCAGCTACGAGCTGTTCAAGAACAAGGAGAAGCTCGCGCAGGACGTCGACAACGCGCGCCTCGAGCTCGCGCGCGTGCTCGCGAGCAACGAAGCCGAGGTGACGAAGGCCGACAGCTCGCTGAAGAGCGCCGAAGCCGAGTACAAGCTCGCGAAGGACCGCCTCGACAACCTCGAGCGCCAGATCAAGAACGCGATCGTCTACGCCCCCACTCCCGGCCTCGTGATCTACGCGCGCCAGGAGCGCGGCCGCATGGGCTCGGAAGCGATCCGCGAGGGCATCCAGGTCCGCGACCGCCAGGACCTCATCGTCCTGCCCGACACCACGCGCATGCAGACGATCGTCAAGGTGCAGGAGGCCGTCGTGAACCAGGTGCGCACCGGACAGGTGGCGCACCTGTCGATCGAAGCGTTCCCGGACCGCACGTTCCCGGGCCGCGTCGTGCGCGTCGCGCAGCAAGCCGACAGCAGCAGCGGCTGGATGAACACCGACCGCAAGGTCTACACCACGATCGTCGAGCTCGACGGCGAGAACACCGGCGGCATCCTGCGTTCGCGCATGGCAGGCGCGGTCACGATCCTCGTCGACCACCTGAAGAACGTGCTCGCGGTGCCGCTGCAGGCGGTGCGTCGCGACCGTTCGGCGAACTACGTGTGGAAGGAGACTTCGAACGGCCCCGTCGCCGTCCCAGTCGAGATCGGCGCGCACAACGCCGAGCACGTCGTGATCACGAAGGGCCTCGTCGCGGGCGACGTGATCCACTTGACCGTTCCGCCGCAGGTGCAGCCGCCGACGCTGGAGCAACCCGCGGTGCCGATGCCCGCAGTGCCCGCGCCGGAGGCGCCGAAGCCCGCGGTCGAGAAGCCTGCGGACGCGCAGCAGCCGGCGGCCGGCGACGCGCAGCAGGGCGAACGCCGCGGCAACCGCGGTGGACAAGGTGGCGGCATGGGCGGCGGCATGCAGAACCTGACCGAGGAGCAGCGCGCGCAGTTCACCGAGATGCGCCGCCTCGGGACCGAGGTCGCGACGTTCTTGAAGGGCAAGTTCCCGGATCGCACAGAGGAGATCGACGACCGGCGCGCGCTGAACACGATGCTCGAGGAGCCTGCGGTGCAGACGGCGCTGAAGGAACTCGGCGAGACCTGGACCAAGTACGACGCGATGCGCCAGCAGATGCGCAGCATGATGGGCGGTCGCGGCGGCCAAGGCGGTGGATCGGGCGGCGGCGGGAACCGCTGAGCATGGACGCAGGCTCCACGCAGCTCGCGTCGGCAGGAAGCAAAGCCGACGGACGGCGCATCATCGCCGAGTTCCGCGACGTGCATCGCCACTACGTCATGGGCGACAACGTCGTGAAGGCGCTGAACGGCGTCTCCATGCAGGTTCGCCAAGGCGACTACCTCGCGATCATGGGGCGCTCGGGCTCGGGCAAGAGCACGATGCTCAACCTCCTCGGCTGCCTCGACCGCCCCACCTCGGGTCAATACCTCGTCGGCGGCCGCGACGTGTCGCAGCTCGACGACGACGCGTTGTCCGACGTGCGCGGCCGCGAGCTCGGCTTCATCTTCCAGTCGTTCAACCTGATCCCGCAGCTCACGGTGCTGGAGAACCTCGAGGTGCCGTTGTTCTACCAGAACCGCGTGGGCCCTGAATCGCGTGCGAAGGCCGAGCGCCTCGCCACGCGCGTGGGGCTATCGGGACGATTGATGCACAAGCCGCTCGAGCTCTCGGGCGGCCAGCAGCAGCGCGTCGCGATCGCGCGCGCGCTGATGAACGACCCGCTGTTCCTGCTCGCCGACGAGGCGACGGGCAACCTCGACAGCAACACGGAGCGCGAGATCCTCGACCTCATGGACGAGCTGCGCCAGGAAGGCGTCACGATCGTGATCGTCACGCACAACCCCAAGGTCGCGGAGCGCGCGGACCGCGTGCTGTGGCTCAAGGACGGCGTCGTCGAGAGCCTCACGGTGACGGAGCGCGGCAGGGAACGAGGAGTGGAAGCATGATCGGGGACAGCGCGCGCACGATCCGGCTCGGCCTCAAGAGCCTCATGCTGCACAAGCTGCGCAGCACGCTCACCACCGCCGGCATCCTGTTCGGCGTGGCTTCGGTGATCGCGATGCTCGCCGTCGGCGAAGGAGCCAGCGACGAGGCTCTGCAGCGATTCCGTTCGCTCGGCGTGACCAACATCCTGCTCCGCAGCACGCGGCCGCCGGACACGCAGCAGTCCACGCAGCAGAGCTCGTTCCAGGCGATGGCCTTCGGCCTGCTCTACGCCGAGGCGCGCCGCATCAAGAACACGCTGCCCGACGCCATCGTCGTGCAGGCCCGCGAAGTGCCGCGCAACGTCACCCACGGCGAGAACTTCAAGAGCACGATCGTCGTCGGCACCGAGCCGCAGTTCCTCGAGGTCGCCAACATGTCGGTCGCCGAGGGTCGCTGGCTCACGGACACCGACGTGCTGCACCAGAGCAACGCGTGCGTGCTCGGCGCCAGCATCGCGCGCACGCTGTTCCCTCTCGAGAACCCGATCGACCAGACGGTCCTCGCGGGCTCGGAGGACCGGTTCCGCGTCGTCGGCGTGCTCGAGGCGCAGGGCCGCGCGACCGGCCCCGCCGGCACCACCTACGACGAGTGCGTGTTCACGGCGATCAGCAGCTCGCGTCGCCGGTTCGGCGACGAGATCCGCACGTCGTCGGGCGGCTCGTTCAAGAACGAGCGCGTCGAGTTGCACGAGATCAAGGTGCGCGTCGGCTCCGAGTCGCAGGTGGAACCCGCGGCCGCGGTGCTGCGCGACATGCTGGAGCCCGCGCACAAGCAGCAGGCGGACCTCGAGATCACGGTGCCGCTCGAGCTGTTGCGCGACCAGGAGCGGCAGAAGCGCATGTTCAACCTCGTGCTCGCGGTCATCGCGAGCATCTCGTTGCTCGTCGGCGGCATCGGCATCATGAACGTGATGCTCGCGACGGTGACGGAGCGCACGCGCGAGATCGGCATCCGCCGCGCGCTCGGCGCCAAGAAGAAGAACATCGTCTTCCAGTTCCTCGTCGAGGCGGCCGTGCTGTCGGCGCTCGGCGGCCTCGTCGGCGTCGCGCTCGGCATGGTCGTGCCGATGGGCATCACGCACTTCTTCGACCAGAAGACGATCATCCGCACGATCCACGTCGTGATGTCGTTCGGCATCTCGGCGCTCGTCGGCATCGTGTTCGGCATCTACCCCGCGTGGCGGGCGGCGAACATGGATCCGGTCGAGGCGCTGCGCCACGAGTGAGCGAAGCGCGGGCGATGTGTCGAGCCCCGCTCGATCACGCCCAGCGCAGCAGCGTCGCGAGCAGCAACGCGAGCGCGCAGAGCAGCAGGACGAGCACCGCCCCGTTCTTACGCCACGCAGCGCGCGCTGGCTTCGCGTCGAACTCCCCGCCGTAGCCGTCGGGGATCTCGACCGACTGGTAGTCGATCTCGTCGCCGTCCTTCCAGCCCGTGTTCGCGTCGCTGCCGCACTCGCGGCACGCGCGCGCGTTCGCAGCGACCTCGGCCCCGCAGTTGGGGCACTCGAACGTCTTGCGCGGCTTCTTCGGCTTCATGGCAGCTTCTCCAACACGAGGCAGTCGAGCCCGACCATGCGCCGGGGCAACGCGTCCTTGTTCGCTCCTGTGATGCGCAGCGTGAAGGTGGCTTCGCGCGCAGCGATGTCCACGACGCCGAGTTCGACGAGGCCCGTGCGCGCGATGTCGGCCGAGTAGAGGTCGAGGGCATCGCCGAGCGGCTTGCCGTCGAGCGCGCACTGCACGATGCCGTAGTCCTTCGCGCGCACGAACGCAGCCTTCACGCGGTAGCGGCCGGCGACCGTGACCGGAACGGCCAGCGACAGCTCGTCGCCGTCCACGCCGTCCATCCACCACAACTGCTGGTCGCCGCTGCAGAGCTCTTCGACGAACCACGTGTCCTGCGTCGTGTGCGTGCCGCCGCTGCACGACACGACGCGCAGCCGTTCCGCCTCGACCGCGCCCTCGATGCGCAGCACCTTGGGCAACGGCAGCGGATCGAGCGAGAGTTCGTTGGACTTCGGCATGGGCTGCGACTTCGACGTCGTCTCGTAGGCGCCGTACCAGTACGCGACGGTCGCGTAGTCGAGCTCGATGTCCTGCACCCAGTGCCACGCCTCGAGGTCGAAGCGGAACGACTGCTGGAACGGGACCATGTCGAGCGCGTGCACGCGGTGCACCGACGTGAACCCGAAGTTGATCGGCCCGTCGCACTGCACCTGCCCGTGCAACGCGGACTGGAACACCGTCGGATCGCACCACGCGTAGCCGAAGTAGTCCTCGGTGCCGGTGCCGAACGTCGACGGGAACGCCTCGCCGTCGACATAGAACTTCTCGTCGCCCTCGCCCCACCACGCGCGGTGCGGGTTCTTCACGAGCAGCGAACAGCCGACGAAGCGCCCCGGCCCGCCTTCGCAGTCGAGCACGAGGTGGTCCGAGAACGGCCGCGACTTCGCGCGCTTTCGCAGTTGGAACGTCGCGTGGAACAGCAGGTCGTCGTCCGTGGCAGAGCCTTGCAAGCTGCTCAACCCGACGATGCGCGGATCGAAGCCGTCGGCGCATCCGCGCTTCACGAGGCTGATCGTTCCGCCGCGCGGCATCGGCATGCGGAAGTAGCACGACGCGTCGCCGTTCTCGTGGATCTCGAGGTAACGGCCGCCGTGCGGGCGCCAGTCGGAGCCGCCGGCGAAGAAGTCGAGCAACGGCGCGCGCACCGTCGTCTTGCCGCCGCATCGCACGACGAGGAACACGCGGCGAAGCTGTTCGCCGAGGTTCGTGCCGTCGGGAGCCTTGGGCACCTGGATCGAGATGCGCGTGACGACGGAGCCAGGCGCCACGTCCATGCTCACCCAGCCAGGAGCCGAGTTCCAACCCTCTGGCCGCGTCTGCAACTCGCGCTGCGCGCCCTGCAGCGCGTCGCGCGACTCGGCGATCTGCTTCGGGTCGAAGCTCGCGACCTCGGTCCCTTCCGGCAGGCGCAGCACGTTCACGTGGTAGTAGAGGTCGCCCGCAGACGCCGACACAACGAGCTTCTTGCCGAACGGGATCGGCACGTAGCTGTTGCCGCCCTTGCTGCGCATGCCGCACAGCGGCTCGCCGAGGCCTTCGACCTTGCCTTCGCACAGCGCCGCGAAGTCCACCGACCACACGCGCGCGCCGTCGACGTCGAAGTGCAGCGTGCCCGAAGGATTGGCCGACCAGATGCGCGTGACGACGCCGGGGCCGTCGACCTCGACCATCACGTGCTCGGGCTTGCCGTCGCGCGTCTCGACGCGCAGGTACTTGCCGCGGTCGTCGTTCGCGTGCCACGCGTCGTGGTTGCCGGGACCTTCGAGGCTGCGGCGGTCGAAGCTGCTGAACTGCACCGCGCGCTCGCCCGGCAGCGGCGGCCGCGTGCGCCATGCGTCGTCGGCGACGCGTTGCGCGCACGAGGCGAAGTCCCACGTCTCCACGGCTCGCGGCGCCTCCTGCGCCGGAAGCGACGACACCGCGGAGGACGCGACGGCGAGACCGAGGACCGCAGTCCGGACCACGAGACGGAGCATGCGCCACAACGTAGCCCGGCCAGCGCCGACCGGCATCTCGCGGCCGCGATCGCAGGCGCTCCCGCGCAACGCCCAGGAAGTCCCGGAAGGACGCGCACGCGAGCCAACACCGGGCAGTGCCCGTCCGTATGCTCGCGCGCCCTCTCGTGCCCCAGGTGCCCATGCCCACTGCCGTGCTCCGCCTCGCGCTCTCCGTCTGCGTCGCCTCGCTCGCGTTCGCGCAGGACCCGCCGCAACCGCCGCCGCAGAACGACGAATCCGCGCCGCCGCAGCCGGCTGCCCCGCAGGAACCGGAGGGCGCGCAGGAAGGTCGCGGCAACCGCGGCCGCGGTCTCTCGGGCCTGCGCCGGATCGTCGACGCGAACGCCGACATGGTGCGCGACCTCGCGTGGCGCAACCTCGGTCCCGCGAACCCGACGGGCCGGATCACCGACCTCGCGGTGCCGCAGCAGGACGCGAGCACGTGGTTCGTCGGCACGGCGGGCGGCGGCTTGTTCCGCACGCAGAACGCGGGCACGACGTGGGCCAACGTGTCGGGCTCGTTCGGCACGGTCTCGATCGGCGACGTCGCGGTCGCGCCCAGCGACAGCAAGATCGTCTGGGTCGGAACGGGCGAGGAGAACGCCCGCAACTCGGTGCAATGGGGCGACGGCGTCTACAAGTCGACCGACGGCGGCGACACGTGGGCGCACATGGGCCTGCGCGAGACGTTCCAGATCGGCCACGTCGAAGTGCACCCGACCAATCCCGACATCGTGTTCGTCGCGGCGCTCGGCAGGCTCTGGGGCGAGAACGAGGAGCGCGGCGTCTACCGCACGAAGGACGGCGGCGCGACCTGGGAGAAGACGCTGTTCGTCGATGCGCGCACCGGCGCGATGGACGTGCGCGTCGACCCGAAGAATCCCGACACGGTCTACGCGTGCACCTACGAACGCAGCCGCGATCGCTTCGACGGCAACGATCCGGCGGTGCGATTCGGCGCGGGCTCCGGCCTGTGGAAGTCCACCGACGGCGGCACGACGTGGGCGCGCATGCAAGGCGGCGCGGCCACGGGCCTGCCGAGCTGCATGTGGGGCCGCAGCGGCATCGACGTCGCGCCGGACGGCGCCGTGCTGCTGATCGTCGAGACGGAACGCAGCGGCTGGGCCAAGGGCGACCGCAAGGACCGCGCGCAGGACGACGAGATCCCGGAAGAAGAGAAGCAACAGCAACAGCAGCGGCAGAACCGCCAACCGCGCCAGTCCGCGATCCTCGGCGTCGGCGGCGAAGGCGAGAGCGGCAGCGAAGCCGCGCCTGGCGCGATCCTCGCCCAGATCACCGACGACGGGCCCGCGGCGAAGGCGGGACTGCGCGCGGGCGATCGCATCACGAAAGTCGACGACGAGGACGTGAAGACCTACGCCGACCTCATCGAGATCGTGCGCGACTCGCGCGGCGGCCAGAAGGCGACGTTCACCTACGTGCGCGGCGAAGCCACTGCAACCGTGGAGATCACCTACGGCACGCGTTCCGCCGACACGCCGCTCGGCGGCGGCAACGGCCTCTACTCGGGCCGCCTGTTCGGCCAGTCGGCGAACAAGCAGAAGTACCAAGGCGAGAACGGCTACGAGACCGGCGGCGTGTTCTCGTCCGGCGACGGCGGCGCGACATGGACGCGGCGCAACAGCCTCACCGAGCGCCCGTTCTACTACTCGGTGATCCGCGTCGACCCGAGCGACAGCTCGTTCCTCTATGCGGTCGGCACGACGCTGTGGCAGAGCAAGGACGGCGGCGCGAAGTTCGAGGGCATCAACAAGGACATCCACGTCGACTTCCACTCGATCTGGATCGACCCGAAGGACGGCGCGCACCTGCTCGCGGGCTGCGACGGCGGCGTCAACGAGAGCTTCGACCGCGGCGCGTCGTGGCAGGTGCACCAGGGCTTCTGCGCGGCGCAGTACTACGACGTCACGGCGGACAACAGCGTCCCCTACAACGTCATCGGCGGCCTGCAGGACAACGGCACGTGGGTCGGCCCGTCGCGCACGCGCTGGCGCGAAGGCATCTCGTTCGAGGACTGGGTCACGATCTACGGCGGCGACGGCTTCGGCGCGCAGGCGGATCCCGTGGAGCCGTGGATCGTCTATGCGACGAGCCAGAACGGCGCGCTCGGCATGGTCGACATGCGCAACGGCGACCAACAGCGCATCGCGCGGCAGGCGCCCAAGCAGGGCGCTGCGAAGTTCAACTGGGACTCGCCGTTCACGTTGTCGCCGCACAACCGGCTCGTGCTCTGGAGCGCCGGCAACTTCGTCTACCGCAGCGAACGCTACGCGCACCTCGACAACCGCGCGGCGAACGCGCAGTGGACGCCGATCAAGAACGGCAACGGCATGTCCGCGGCGGTCGTGTCGCCGTCGCTCGGGCTCACGCCGGAAGGCACAGCGACCGCGTTGTGCGAGTCGCCGCGCGTTCGCGAACTGCTCTACGCCGGCACCGACGACGGCGCGCTGTGGCGCTCTGAGGTCGGCGGCGAGTGGACGCAGCTCCACCAGAACCTGCCCGCCGTGCCGGGCCCGCGCTACGTCAGCGACCTGCACGCTTCGTTCCACAAGGACGGCCGCGTCTACGTCACGCTCGACGGCCATCGCAACGACGACATGCGCACCTACGTCTTCGTCTCGGAGGACAAGGGCGCCACGTGGACGTCGCTCGGCAACGGCTTGCCGAGCTTCGAGCCGTGCTACGCGATCGCCGAAGACCCGCGCAACGAGGACCTGTTGTTCCTCGGCACCGAGTTCTCGTGCTACGTGTCGCTCGACCGCGGCGAGCGCTGGTTCGCGCTCGGCAAGGACCTGCCGACCTGCGCCGTGCGCGACCTGTTCGTGCACGACCGCGACGCGGACCTCGTCGCCGCGACGCACGGCCGCGGCGTGTTCGTCGTCGACATCGCGCCGTTGCGCGCGTTCGACGCGACGGCGAGCAAGGAGCCGATCCACCTGTTCCCGCCCGAAGACGCGATCCTGTGGCGCATGCGTTCGCGCGGCCTCTCCGGCAATCGCGGCTTCTTCGCCAAGAACCCCGCCTACGGCGCTCCGCTCCACCTGCACTGCAGCTCCGTCCCCGCGGAGAAGCCCGTCGTGACGATCCACGACGTCACCGGCAAGCAGGTCGCGAAGATCGAGGCCGAGGCCCGCGCGGGCCTGCAGTCGCTGCACTGGGACGCGCGCGCCGACGGCAAGCTCGCGAAGCCCGGCGCGTATTCGGCGCGCATCACGGTCGGCAAGGACACGCAGATCCGCGCGTTCCGGTTGTTGCCGGACCCCGACAGCCAATCGAACGAAGACGACGCAACCCGCCCCGCCCCCGGCCGCACGCAGGAGGAACTCCGATGAACGCGCTCCGCCTCGCTTCCTTCCTCGTCGTGGCCGCACCGCTGTGCGCACAAGCCACCGACCTCGAGCATCTTCGCACGAACGTGCTGGAGCAGATGACGTGGCGCGAACTCGGCCCCGTCGCGTTCGGCGGCCGCATCGTCGACATCGAGGTCCATCCGAAGAACCCGAGCGTCTTCTGGGTCGCATCCGCGAGCGGCGGGCTGTTCCGCACCGACAACCGCGGGCTCACGTTCGCGCCGCAGTTCCAGGACGCGGCTTCGATCTCGATCGGCGACCTCGCGGTCGCTCCGTCGAACGGCGACGTGCTCTACGTCGGCACGGGCGAGTCCAACAACCAGCGCAGCAGCTACTGGGGCAACGGCGTCCACAAGTCGACCGACGGCGGCAAGACGTGGACGCATGTCGGCCTCGCGGGCACGGAGCACATCGGCCGCGTCGTCGTGCATCCGACGAACCCCGACGTCGTCTGGGTCGCGGCGCTCGGCGCGCTCTACACGAGCAACGACGAACGCGGGCTCTACCGCACGCAGGACGGCGGCGCTTCGTGGCAACGCACGCTGTCGGTGTCCGCGGACACGGGCGTCGTCGACGTCGCGATCGATCCGACGAATCCCGACGTGGTGTTCGCCGCGAGCTACGAACGGCGTCGCCGCGCGTGGGACTTCCGCGAAGGCGGACAAGGCTCGCGCCTCTACAAGTCCACCGACGGCGGGCTGACGTTCCAGAAGCTCGGCGGCGGCTTGCCCGAAGGCGACCTCGGCCGCATCGGCGTCGCCGTCGCGGGCAAGGACGGCAAGGTCGTCTACGCGACGATCGAGAACCTGAACCCCGACACCGCGCCGCCCGAGGCCGAGCCGAAGGCCGAGTCCGCCGAAGGCGCGAAGAAGGACGCCGCGACCACGAACGGCAACGACGCATGGCCCGACGCGGAGACGCAAGCCGATCCGCTCGCGTTCGCGCAGTGGCAGCAGGCGCGCGCCGAGACGTCGGCCGAACCAGCGCAGGACCCGCAGGAGAAGCAGCGCGCGCCGCGTCGCAAGACGATCGGCGGCGAGGTGTGGCGCAGCGACGACGGCGGCGCGACCTGGAAGAAGCCGCACAAGGGCCGAGTCGGCGGCGAACCGCTCTACTACTACGGCCAGGTGCGCGTCGACCCGAGCGACGCGAACGTCGTCTACGTGCTCGGCGTGCCGGTCTTCCGTTCGACCGACGGCGGCGCGACCTGGACGCCCGGCAACGAACGTGGCCGCGGCAACAAGGCCTACCACGGCAACCTGCACGTCGACCACCACGCGCTGTGGATCGACCCGAAGGACGGGCGCCACGCGCTGCTCGGCAACGACGGCGGCCTCGCCGAGACGTTCGATGCAGGCGCGAACTGGGACCACATCGCGCGCTTGCCGATCGCGCAGTTCTACGCAGTCGCGGTCGACGACCGCGTGCCCTACCGCATCTACGGCGGCTTGCAGGACAACGGCACGTGGGGATTCCCCGTCCAGTCCCCCGGCGGCATCGGCGCGGAATCTTCCTTCCGCATCGACGGCGGCGACGGCTTCTTCGTCGCGATCGACCCGAGCGACCAGGACATCGTCTACTCGGAGAGCCAGTTCGGCGGCATGTCGCGGCAGAACCTGCGGACCGGCGAGCGCAGCAGCATCCGGCCGAAGGCCGAGAAGGGCCAACAACCGCTGCGCTTCAACTGGATGACGCCGATCGTGCTGTCGCCGCATGCGCCGCGCACCGTCTACACGGGCAGCCAGTTCGTGCATCGCTCGCGCGACGGCGGCACGACGTGGTCGACGATCAGCGCCGACCTCACGACGAACGACGCCGACAAGAAGCAGGGCGACGTCCCCCACTGCACGATCACGATGATCGCGGAGTCACCACGGCGCGAAGGGCTGCTGTGGGTCGGCACGGACGACGGCAAGGTGCATCGCTCGCGCGACGGCGGAGCGACGTGGACGGACCTCACTTCGAAGTTCCCCGACGCCGCGCGCGGCCTCTGGGTCTCGCGCATCGAGGCGTCGCCGCACCAACAGGACACGGTGTTCGTCGCGTTCACCGGCTTCCGCGAGGACCGGCGCGAACCGCTGCTGTTCCGCAGCGACGACTGCGGCGAGACCTTCTTGCCGATCGCCAACGACCTGCCGCAGGAGCCGATCAACGTCGTGCGCCAGCACCCCGAGAACGCGGGCCTGCTGCTCGTCGGCACCGAGATGGGCCTCTACGCGTCGTTCGACGACGGCGCGCACTGGGCGCCGCTCGGGACCGGACTGCCGCGCTCCGCCGTGCACGACCTCGTCGTCCATCCGCGCACGGGCCACGTCATAGCGGCCACGCACGGCCGCGGCATCTGGATCCTCGACGGCAAGGGGCTGGGCGCGCTGACGCAGGCGGCGCTGCAGCAGCCGTTCACGGCGTTGCCGCCGAGCGACGGCATCGTGATGCGCCGCACGTTCTCGCGCGGCTACGAGGGAGCGCGCAAGTGGTCGGTCGAGAGCCCGTTCACGACCGCGACGTTCCGCTGGCATCTCGCCGAGGACACGACGCAGAAGGTCGTCGTCGAAGCGCTCGACGCTGCGGGCGAGACGCTGTTCCGCCACGAGGAGGACGGCACGGCCGGCTACCACGAGATCGCGTGGACCTCGGCGCGCGGCCCAGGCATGCGCGGCTTCCTGCAAGGAGTGTCCGGTTCGCGGCGCAACACAGGCCAACGCGCGGGCGACTTCGCCGTGCGTATCACGTGCGGCGAACAAGCCGCGACGATGCCGTTCACGGTGCGCGACCTGCGCGGGCCGCGCGACGCGATGGGCTCGGTGCCCGGCGCCGGCGAGCGGGAGGGAGACGAGGAGTCGCGCGAGCAAGGCGCGACCGACGAGGATCACGACGGCGCCGAGCGCCGCGACGGCTGAGCGCCGACGGTCCGATCAGCCCACGGGCGGGATCGGGCCGTCGAACATCGGCGCGTCGGCGTCCCCTTCCTCGTCGTCTTCGTCCTCGACCGATTCGAGGTCGTCGATGTCGCCGAGCAGCACGCACTGGATCTCGGCGAGGAACTGGATGCGCCACAGCGCCTCGAGTTGCTTCTGCGTGCAGCCCACGTCACCGCCGCGCTCGAAGTGCTTCGGCGCGAGGTCGTTGAGCGCGTAGAGCGAGAGTCGCGCCGCGTTCAGGCTCGCGAGCCACGCGTTCACGTGGTTGTCCGGCAGCAACAGAACCCACGTGTCGGTGTCCGGGATCTGGCGCACCGCGGCGAGGTCCTTGCGCACGATCTGGAGCCGCGACATGAACAGGCGCTCCAGTTCGGGCGTGGCGTGCTCGCGCCACTGCTCCTCGTTCTCGGCGCCGTCGTAGGTCTCGGGCAGCAAGCGGTCGCGAACGCGCGGATCGTTGCTCTCGACGAGCATCGGGACGCCGCGAAGCGTGTCGAGACACTGCTTCGTGAGGCCCCCGAGCACATAGCCTTCGTCCGCGCGCGCTGCCCACATGGTCAAGCGTCCGTTTGCTCGAGGGTGGTCAGCAGATGGTGCGCCTGCAGCTTCTGCGCGTAGATCTCGGCCTGCTCGCGACCGCCCGTCCAGACGATGCTGCGACCGTCGCGATGCACTTCGAGCATGAGCTTGCGCGCCTTGGCCTCCGCGTAGCCGAGAACCTGCATGAAGACGCGCGTGACGTAGCTCATCAACGTGACCGGGTCGTCGTGGACGACCACGTTCCAAGGCCGAGCCGGCGCGGTCTCGGTCCGCGTCTCGGTCTTGGTCTTCTCCTTGGTGGCGGCTCTCGGGCTCCAGGTCATCCGCGGGATGATAGCGGAGTCGCCGGACTCGGGGAGCCCACCCCCGTTCGCAGGGAAAGGCGCGTTCACCATTCGCCGGTCGCGCCGCCCATCGCGCAGATGCGGCGGAAGTGCGAAGGCTCCACGGGCTGGACGGACAAGCGCGCGCCGCGCTGCAGCACCATCATCGAGGCGAGCGATGCCTCGGCCTTCAGAGCCTCGCGATCCACGGGCTGGCGCATCGCGCAGACCGGGACGATCTCCACAGAGAACCACCGCGGCGCCGCCTCGGTCGCCTTCTCGTCGAAGTAGGGGCTCTTGCGGTCGAACTGCGTCGGGTCCGGCCACGCCGCCTTCGTCACGCGCGCGACGCCGACGATCGCCGTGGGATCGCTGTTGCTGTGGTAGAAGAGCACGAGGTCGCCGACCTTGACGTCGTCGCGAAGCAGGTTGCGCGCCTGGTAGTTGCGCACTCCTGTCCATTGCGTGCGGCCGTCTGCCTCGAAGTGCGGCCAGCCGTAGACATCGGGCTCGGACTTGAACAACCAGTGGCGGCGAGCGGGCTTCGGCATCGTCACGGCGGACCATACCGGAGCCCCGCAACCAGGCCCAACAGCCGACCGCAGAACGACGCGTGCGCGTCGCGACGCGAGCCACGCTGCGCGTCTCGGGATCAGGCGCTGCGGCGCGCGCGGGCAGCGACTGCCGGCGCGCTGCCGATCACTGCCAGAGCTGGCGCAGGTTGTCGCTGTCGAGCGGCGACAGCTCGTAGACCACGCCTTCGACGCCCGAACGGCTGCGCACGAGCAGCGGCTCGTTCGGACGGTCCCAGAGGTCGAGCGCGCCGAATCCGATCGCATCCGCCGGGTCGTAGCTGCGGCCCATCACGAGCGACCACTGCGGCTCGCCCAACGCCATCTCGCGCGCGAGGCGCACCTGCTTGCAGCGCAGGTCGCGCAAGCGATCGACGATGTCGGCGATGCGGTCGTCGGCCACCTTGGCGCCGGAGCGGTCGACCCATGCGCCCTTGTCGTCGACGACGAGTTGGCGAGCGCCACCCGCCGTGCGCACGAGGTCCAGCTTCGACACAGTCTCCTGCACGGCGAAGATCGCGCGCGGCACGTAGTCGGTCCACGGCCTGCGGATCACGTCGACGGCACCCTTCGGCACCGCGACGATCTCGTCGGCGGCCTGCTGCGGCGAGGCATAGGTGACGGGCAGGTCCTCGATCACGTCGTCGCGGCCGAGGCGGATGCGGTGCGGCTCCGCGTCGCGCATGCCCTGCGCGGCGACGACGAGCGCGCCGACGCCGAGCCCGAGCGCGTCCTTGTCGGCGCCACGCGGCACGAACGACATCGCGCGCAGGTTGTTGATCGCGGTGATGAGCTCGTTGCACGCCTGCGGTTCGGCGACGCCGCGGATGGGTTCCTGCAGCTGCCACGCCGAGTCGAGGGTGTCGCGCACGAGCACGATGCGCGGCCGAGCGTCGCCACCGTCCACCATCAGGTTCAGCACCTCGTGGTAGATGTCGCGCAACGGGATGAGGATGCGGGAACGCAGCTCGTCCGCGGTCTCGGTGAAGATGCGCTGCGCCTGCTGGTTCAGCGTCTTGAAGCTGATCTTGCGGTTCTCGAGCCTGCCGAACAGGTTCTCCTGCGAGTCGCGCCAGAGCTTGACGACCTCGTCTTGCTTGCCGCCCTTCAGCGTGATCACGAGGTCGGGCTCGGTGTCGGGCAAGCGGATCGGGCCCGTGACGAACAGGTCGATGCGCATCGACAGGATGTTGCCGACGAACGAGTTCGACGACGTCGTCGCGGCGCGCGCCTCGAACGGCGCGACGAGGCGCCAGCCCTCGCCGGACAACGCGAGCCGCATCACCTCGCGACCGCCGCCCTTCTGCGCGCGGTCGACGACGACCTCCTGCACGGCGGACGGAGGCGTGGCGAACACCTGCCGCTCGCGGATGTCGTCGAGCCCCTTCTTGAGCGCGGTGTAGAGCGCGAGGCCGCCGCGGTAGATCGCGCCGTTGCGGCGCACGAACAGGTCGTTGCCGAGCGGACCTTCCGACCCGATCTCGATGTGCTCCTTGGTGCGGTCCTCGAACTCGATGTCGAGCACGAGGCGCGGACGGTCGAGGCCCGTGCGCACACGGTTCGCCTCGTCGTCGGGGAACGGAGCCTCGCCGATCATCGCGCTGTCGAAGGTGTTGGCGATGTTGGCCATCACCTCCTGCGCGAACAGGTCCTCGATCGGGTGCACGATGCGGAACGGACCACCCGGGTCGCGTCGCACCTCGACCGACTCCTCGTCGGCGAACTGCCACTGCAGGTGGATCGCCGAGGCGATGCGGTGGTTCGCGAGCAGCGACACGGAGACCGCGCCGCGATCCGCCGGTTTCTCCTCGGTGAACCACAGTGCCGCGCCGAGCGCGCCGGCGACGAGGGCCAACAACACGAGCACGCGCCAGTTCATCAGCGATCCCTCCTGCGCCACGCGACGAAGAACCCGAAGGCGAGGAACGACGCCGGCACGCCGACGACGAGCAGCCACCAGACGCGATCGAGCTGCTGCGGCTTCAGTTCGAAGTGGCGAGCCACGTAGCGGCTGCCGTGGATGTTGAGCAGCACGTTGCGCTCGACGAGCCAGTTGAACACGTTCGCGCACAGCGCCGCGTTGATCGCCATGCCGAGGTTGTTGCAGAACAACCCGGTCACGACGACCGCGCGGCCCGTCGGGAACGTGCCGTCCGGCTTCGCCTCGCCGTCGACTTCGACGACTGCGGCGAGATCGTGCGCGCCGAACGCGCTCTCGAGCTGCGGCGCGTGCGTGTCGGGGAACCCTTCGCGATCGGGCGATGCCAGCCACGCCTGCGGACCCGACTGCAGCAACGCGTCGTAGCGGACTCCGCGCGGCGCGTCGGCTCGGCGCACCAACGGACGCGCCTGGTCCATCTGCAGCATCTGGCTCGAGCGAGCGAGTCGCAGTGTGACGGGGTGATGCGGATTGAGCGACAGGTCGAGCTTGCTCACGCGCGGATCGCCGTCGAGGCCGCGCACCTGCGCGCCGTAGCGCGGGTCGGTGATCAGGTGGAAGACCGGCTGCGGCCCCACTTCGTACCCGAGCAGCTTGCCGAGCTCGCCGCCGCTGGGGTTCCAGTCCTGCTGCGCCGCCCACGAGTAGTTGACGAACAGTCGTCCGCCGCGGCGCAGGTAGTCGTGCAGCGCGCGCACCTCGGAGTCCGCGCACTCGCGACGCGGCTCGAGGATCGCGACCACCGCCGCGTCCTCGGGCACGGCGCGCGCGCGCGACAGGTCGAGCTCGCGCGAGTCGAAGCCCAGCGCGTGCAGCATCTGGTAGAGCTGCGAGTAGCTCGTGCCCGTCGGCGACGACGGCGGCTGGAGGTCGAGCGAGTTGCCGTTCAGGAAGTAGACGACCGGCGTGCCCTGCACGAGCAGGCTCTTGATCGCCGACGAGATCGCCTCTTCGCCCTTGTAGTTCTTGAGCACGGGCAGAGCTGTCTGCGGCATCGGCAGGTTGGTCTGCCGCGTCTCCGGGATCTCCACCACCGCGAGGTCGCCTTCGAGCGACAGCGTGCGATGCCGCGGCGGGCGACCCGGCTGCTGCACGGACACGACGAGCACGTCGGTCGACGTGACGCCGAACTTCTGCACCGACTCGCGCGTGCCCTGCACGTCCGCGTAGAGGTCATGGTCGACGACGCGCAAGTTCTCGCCGCCGTGGTAGGCATACTGCCGCAGCAGCATGTAGCTGAGTTCGTGCAGGCGCTGCAGGATCAGGCGACGCTGGCGCTGGAACGGGTCCTGCGGCAGCGCGCCGCCGCGCTCGAAGAACGTGTGCAACTCGACCTGCACGTCCTGCTGCGTGAGCTGCGCGAGCAAGTCGACGGACACCGGGTCGATCGTGCTGCGCTGCTGCGGCGTAAGGTCGATCAACGCCTTCATCGCAGGGCGGCTGCCGACCCAGATCATCAGCAGCCAGATCGCCAGCATCAGCACGCCGGCGACGAGCAAGTTGGCCCACTGGCCTGCGGCGCGGAGCTTCATGCGACCCTCCGCGCGGAGAAGCTGAGCACGGTCAGGAACAGGAAGAACATCGTGCCGCCTGCGTAGAACCAGATCTGGCTCGTGTCGACGAGCCCGCGCGCCCACCACTGCGCGAAGTTGCCCATCACGTCGAGCTTGGCGAGCAGTTGCTCGACGTAATAGCCCTTCGCGTCGGCGCCGAGCTCCTGCCGCAACAGGTCCGGCAGCTTCAGCAGGCCGAGGTTGAAGAGGATCGCGAGGATCGCGGCGAGCAGCAGGTTGTCGGTCAGGCTGCTCGAGAAGCAACCGAACGCGAGCAACATCGAGCTCAGCAGGAACATGCCGATGTAGGCCGATGCCACCGGGCCGAACGCGAGATCCGTGCCGAGGAACGGCGGCAACGTGAGCGCCCAGAGGACCACCACGGTGGGCAACCAGAGCAGCGAGTAGAACGCGACCGCGGCGAGCCACTTGCCGAGCACCACCTCGAGGTCGCGCACCGGCGCGGTCATCAGCGTCTCGATCGAGCCCGTGCGACGCTCCTCGGCGAAGCAGCGCATCGTCAGCACGCCGGGCACGAGCAGCACCATGAAGAACGTGCTCGTGAGCCCGTAGCAAGCAGACGGGAACAGGTCCTGGTCGAGCTGGTAGGCCGAGAAGGTCTGCACCGCGCCGGTGACCTCGAACCCGCGCCACAGGTAGAACAGCACGGCGATCAGGTAGCTGACCGGGCTGTAGAAGTAGGACATCAGCTCCTTCTTCAGCGTGACGAGCGTGCCGTTCATGCGACGCCCTCCTCGGCGCGATCCGCGCCCTCGGTCACCTGGTAGAAGAACTCTTCGAGCGTCGGCATGTCGAGTCGCAGTTCGCGGACGCGGATGCCGCGCTCCGCGAGCGCTTTGCTGATCGCTTCGCGTGGATCGCCGAGCGGGTCCACCTGCGCGCGCAACTGCGCGCAGCCGGGCTCCAGGTCGAAGGTCGCGGCCCCGCGCAACGTCGCGACGCGGGCCACGGCCTCGAGCAACGCGTCCTTGGTCGCATGGGCCTCCACGCGCAGAACGCGCTCCGCGCTCGCCGAGACGAGCTCGTTCGCCTTGCCGTCCGCGCGCAGCTTGCCGCGATGGATCACGAGGATGCGCGAGCTGACGTCCTGCACTTCGGCGAGGATGTGGCTGCTGAACAGGATGGTGTGCTCGTTGGCGAGTTCCTTCACCAACGACTTGATGCGCCGACGCTGGTTGGGATCGAGGCCGGACGTCGGCTCGTCGAGGATCAGGATCGGCGGATTCGCGACGAGCGCGTCCGCGAGGCCCGTGCGCTGGCGGTAGCCGCGCGAGACGTGGCCCACGAGCTTGTTGCGCACGTCGAGCACGCCGGCCCGCTCCATCGACCGCTCGACGTTCGCCTTGCGCTGCTTGCGCGGCACGCCCTTCAACGCCGCGCGGTAGAGCAGGTACTCCTCCACGCGAAGGTCGGGATACAGCGGCACGTTCTCCGGCAGGTAGCCGATGCTGCGTCGGACCTCGACCGCCTGCGTGCGCACGTCGAAGCCGTTGACGCGCACCTCGCCGGACGTCGCCGGGTGGAAACACGTGAGCGCGCGGATCGTCGTCGTCTTGCCCGCGCCGTTGGGCCCGAGGAAACCGACGACTTCGCCGCGCTGCACCTCGAAGGACAGGCCGTCGACGGCCGCCGTCGAGCCGAATTGCTTACGCAGGTCGCGAACCGAGATCATCATGCCGTTGCTGCGACGCAGCGGGCGCACGTAGCCACGGCGCGCGGTCGCAGTAACCGTCGCGGGCCCGCCGCCCGCGGGGGAAGTCACCATAGCATCGGCATTCGGCGCGCCACAACACAAGCGCACGCGACACGGAATGGAGTTCCGTCGCGACTTCACGCGAACCGTCGGCCCGGAAACGAACGCGCCCGCGTGACGCGGGCGCATTCGTTCGCGGCGACGCGCGGCGGAGTCCGCCGCGCGCGATGCGCGTCACTTCACTTCGAAGTCGGCGTCCTTGATGTCCTCGTCGCCGCCCTTGCCCGCTGCGGCGCCGGCGCCCGCGGGCCCGCCTTGCGGGCCGCCCGCAGCGCCAGCCTGCTGGTAGAGCTTCTGCAGCGTCGCCTCGAACTCGGACAGCGCCGCCTTGATCGGCTCCGCCGTCTCGCCTTCCGCGGCCTTGCGCAGCGCGGCGATCTTCGACTCGACCTCGCCCTTCAGCGCCGCGTCGATCTTGTCGCCCGCTTCCTTCAGCTGCTTCTCGGCCTGGTAGGCCGTCGAGTCCGCCTGGTTCTTGAGGTCGACGACCTCGCGACGCTTCTTGTCCTCGGCCGCGAAGCGCTCGGCGTCCTTCGCCATGCGATCGACCTCGTCCTTGCTGAGGCCCGAGCCGACCTCGATCTTGACCTTCTGCTCCTTGCCAGTGGCCTTGTCCTTCGCGGTCACGTTGAGGATGCCGTTCGCGTCGATGTCGAACGTGACCTCGATCTGCGGGACGCCGCGCGGCGCGGCCGAGATGCCGTCGAGCTTGAAGCGGCCGAGCGGGCGGTTGTCCTTCGCGAATTCGCGCTCGCCTTGCAGCACGTGGATGTCGACGCCGGGCTGGTTGTCGGCAGCGGTCGAGAAGACCTGGCTGCGGCTCGTCGGGATCGTCGTGTTGCGCTCGATGAGCTTCGTCATCACGCCACCGAGCGTCTCGATGCCGAGCGACAGCGGCGTCACGTCGAGCAGCAGCACGTCGCTGACCTCGCCGCCGAGCACGCCGCCCTGGATCGCCGCGCCGAGGCTGACGACCTCGTCGGGGTTCACCGAGCGGTTCGGCTCCTTGCCGAAGATTTCCTTCACCAGGGCCTGCACGCGCGGGATGCGCGTGCTGCCGCCGACGAGGATGACTTCGTCGATGTCCGACGGCTTCATCTTCGAGTCCTCGAGGCAGCGCAGCACGGGGCCGCGGCAGCGCGTGAACAGGTCCTCGCAGAGCTGCTCGAACTTGGCGCGCGTGAGGTTCTCGCTCAGGTGCTTCGGACCGGTCTGGTCCATCGTGATGAACGGCAGGTTGACCGCCGTCTGCTGCGCCGAGCTGAGCTCGATCTTCGCCTTCTCGGCGGCCTCCTTGAGGCGCTGCAACGCCATCTGGTCCTTGCGGAGGTCGATGTTGTTGGCCTTCTTGAAGGTGTCACAGAGCCACTGGATGATCTTCTCGTCGAAGTCGTCGCCACCGAGGTGCGTGTCGCCGTTCGTGGCCTTCACCTCGAACACGCCTTCGCCGACGTCGAGCACCGAGATGTCGAAGGTGCCGCCGCCGAGGTCGAACACCGCGATCTTCTGGTTCTTGCCCTTGGCCTTCTTGTCGAGGCCGAACGCGAGCGCCGCAGCGGTCGGCTCGTTGATGATGCGCTCGACCTTGAGGCCCGCGATCTGGCCGGCGTCCTTCGTCGCCTGGCGCTGGCTGTCGTTGAAGTAGGCCGGCACGGTGATGACCGCGCGGTCGACCTTCTCGCCGAGGTAGGCCTCGGCCGCTTCCTTCAGCGAACGCAGGATGTCGGCGGAGATCTGCGGCGGCGTGAACTGCTGCCCCTGGACCTCGACCTTGACGAGCTCGCCAGCGCCGCCGACGACCTTGTAGGGCACCATCTTCTCCTCGTCGCCGACCTCGCTGTGGCGACGGCCCATGAACCGCTTGATCGAGTAGACCGTGTTCGTCGGGTTGGTGATCGCCTGGCGCTTGGCCGGCGCGCCGACGAGACGTTCTCCGCTCTGCGTGAACGCGACGACCGAAGGGGTCGTGCGACCGCCTTCGTTGTTGGCGATGACCTTGGGCTCGCCGCCCTCCATCACCGAGACGACCGAGTTGGTGGTTCCGAGGTCGATACCGACGATCTTCGACATTGCTTTGGCTCCTGGTGCGCCCCGCGCTCGCGGGAGGCCGCGCCCAGACCAAACCGCGTGCCGACCGCGCGAAGAGCACAAAGCCATGCGAGGCAACCACTTGCAGACCACTGCGCAGCCGGCCTCCATGCCATCCTGGCAGAACAGAAGGCTTCGACCTGCGCCACTTTGGCAGAACGCACCCTGCGCGCTTGCGGTCGCGCCGGCCGCCGGATCGAGTGCCGCGCCATGAGCCGTCGCGAGCGCATCGCCGTCCTGGTGCCCGCGCGCGACGCGGCGCGGACCCTGCCGGCCTGCCTGTCGAGCATCGCGCGCCAGACCGACCCGGACTTCCGCTGCCTCGTCGTCGACGACGGCTCCACGGACGACACCGCAGCGGTCGTGCTGCGGCGCGCGCAGGACGACGCTCGGTTCAGCCTGTTGCGCCAGGAACGGCTCGGGCTCGTCGCGGCGCTGCAGCGCGGGCTCGAAGCATGCGAGGAACCGCTGGTCGCGCGCATGGACGCGGACGACGTCATGCACCGCGACCGACTGCGCCTGCAGCGACGCGCGCTCGACCAGGACCCGACGCTCGACGGCGTCGGCTGCCATGCGCGCGCCTTCCCTTCGTCGGCGTTCGGCGACGGCACGCGCGCCTACATGGAATGGCTGCGCGCGATCCGCGACGAACACGACGTGCTGCGCGAACGCTTCGTCGAGTCGCCGCTGCTCCACCCGACGTGGATGCTGCGCACGGACACGCTGCGACGCGCGGGCTATCGCTGCGACGCCTGGGCCGAGGACTACGACGCGCTGTTGCGCATGCTGGGAGCAGGCGCGCGGCTTTCCGTGGTGCCGCGCACGCTGCACGCGTGGCGCCGCAGCGCGAACTCCGCCACGAACACGGACCCTCGCTACGACGAGGACGCGCGCGCGCGACTCAAGGCAGCGCGTCTGTGCGACGGCCCGCTCGCGGCGACGGATCGCTACGTGCTCTGGGGCCATGGCCACACGGGCAAACGCCTGCGGCGCGCGTTGCTCGCGCACGGCCGCAAGCCGAAGGCCGTCGTCGAACTCGATCCGCGCAAGATCGGCCAGCGCCTCGACGGCGCGCCGGTGGTCGCGCCCGAAGGGCTCGCAGCGCACCTCCCCGCGACGATCCTCGTCAGCGTCGCGCACGCCGGGCCGCGCGCCGCGGCGCGGCGACGGCTCGCGGAACTCGGACTCGTCGAGACGCGCGACTTCTTCTGCTGCGCGTGAGCTCGCAGCGCGAACGCGTCAGCGCGCGAGCATCTCGCGCGCGCGCTCGAGGATCTTCGTCGGACTGAACGGCTTGGTCATGTAGGCGTCCGCGCCCGCGCGCGTGCCGACTTCGCGGTCGCTGTCCTGCCCCTTCGCGGTCAACAGGATCACGCGCGTGCTGCGCAGTTGCGGATCCTGCTTGATCGCGGCGCAGACGTCGAAGCCGTTGAGCTTCGGCATCATCACGTCCATGAACACGAGGTCCGGCTTGTGCTCGCGCACCGCCGCGAGCGCTTCCTCGCCGTTGCGCGCCTCGACGACGTGGTAGTTGCCCTTGCGCAACACGAACGAGAGCGAGCGGCAGATGAACGGCTCGTCGTCGACCACCAGCACGGTCTGTTGCGTTGTCGTCATGCGTTTCCTGCTCCCTTGCGTGCGCCGTTGCGTCGGATCGCCACGAGCGTGATGTCGTCGCCGCTCTCGCCCGGCTTGCGGAATGCGTGCACCGCGGCCATCACCATCGCGACGACGTCGGATGCGCCGCGTTGCGCCGATGCGGCGAGCACCGTGCGCAGGCGCTCTTCGCCGAACATCTCCTCGTCGCCGTTCGTCGCCTCGGTCACTCCGTCGGTGTAGAGCAACAGGCAGTCGCCCGGCTCCAATTCGACGCGCACGGAGCCGTAGTCGACGTCGGGCAAGAACCCGAGGACCGTGCTGTCCGAGTCGATCGCGTGCACCGAGCGGTCCTTGCTGCGGAACAGCAACGGCGCGTTGTGGCCCGCGTTCACGATGTCCACGATGCCCGAGTCCGGTTGCAGCGCCACGCCGGCGGCGGTCAGGAACCGCTCCGTCCTCGACAGGTCGAGATACATGCTGCGGCCGAGTTCGGTGAACAGCTGCGCCGGATCCGCGTGGCCTTGCGCAAGCGTTCGCAGCGTGGCGCGCGCGCTGACCATCATCATGCCCGACGCGAGGTTGTGCCCCGACACGTCGGCGACGACCGCGAGCGTGCGGCCGTCCTGCAACGGCACGTAGTCGAAGTAGTCGCCGCCGACGTCGCCCCAGTTGCGGTAGTCGCCCGCGACGTCGAAGCCCGGCACGCGCGCCGCGCAGGCCGGCAGGATCTGCGCCTGGATCTCGTGCGCCATCGACAGCTCCTTGCCGAACTCGGCGGAGCGGCGGATGCCGAGCACGGTGCCGAGCATGACCGCGACCGTGTTCGCGAGTTGCTGCACCTCGGAGCCGAGCCCGCGTTCCTCCGACGAGGCGTCGCCCTCGACCGTGTCGACGAGCAGGATCGCGCCGATCACTTCGAGCGCCTCGCCGTCGTGGAACGTCACCGGCACCGCCAAAGCCTGCCGTTGCGCGAGGCTCTCGGGCGCGAGGTCGTCGCGGTCCTCGTCGCGCGGCGAGACCGAGAGCCAGACCGAACGGCCGCCGCTCGCCAGCGCCTTGCCGACGAGTCCGCGGTCCTGCGGCATGCGCTCGGGCAACGGGTAGACAGCCTTCTCGATCGAACCGTCCTCCGAACGCTCGACGTACGACCGGACCTGCGCGAAGCCCGAGCGGCCGCGTTCGACGTAGACGGCCCGACGCACGTTGGTCGCCGCCATGCAGGCCTCGAGCCCGGCGCGCGCCACTTCCTCCGTGCTCTCCTTCGCGCACAGGTTGGGCAGCGTCTCGTGCAACATCGAGATCTGCTCCATCAGCTGGGCCGATCCCGTGTCCATGCTGCGCAGCTCCCCCTCGAGCTCCTCGCAGCGGGCAAGCGTCTCGAGCGCCGCGCGCAGCACGAGCTCCTCGGACGCGTCGCACTGCTCGGGCACGCGCACCACCGCGCGCAGCGCGCCCGGCAGCGCGACCTCGAACGCGCGGCGCGTGCCCACCGGGGTTGCCTCCGGCTCCTGGCACACGACGCGGCCGTCGATGTCGACCACGCAGATCGAGACGCCGGGGACCGCGGCGGCGATCTCGCGCAGGCGCTCGGTCTGTTCGAACCTCGCGGCGACGTTCACGACCTACCTCCGTTGCCGAGGTGGCGCACGGCGGCGAGCTTCTGCATGCGCAGCACGTTCCAGCCGTCGCGGCGGACGTAGGAAACGTCGTCCATGACGATGCGCGCGATGTGGATGCCGAACCCGCCGGCCGCGGTCGGCATCGACGTGTCGAGCAACAGCTTCGTGACGTCGTGCTCCAGCGGGTCGAAGGCCGGGCCGCGGTCGCGCAACTCGACGGCGAAACCCCGCTCGTCGGCCGTGAACTCGACCTCGATCGGCAGCGACTCGTCGCCCTCGTAGGCGTGGCGCAGGACGTTGGTCACCATCTCCTGGATCGCGAGCAGCACGCAGTGCCGCTGGCTCTCGCTGTCCTCGCCGAAGTCGATCGACCGCAGCATCGTCTCGCCCGCCTGGTAGCAGAGCTCGAGTTGGTCCAACGGACCTTGCAGGCGGAGCAGGAGCGAGGAAGCGGGCATGGGACGGGCGGTTCGGAATGGTTCCCTTCCCCTATCGACCCGTGACCGTGGGCGGCATGAGGAGAGGACCGCACGGGGTCCCCCGCCGAGACCGCACGAACGCGCCCTTGGCACGGGGAGAACATTCCCCTAGTGTTCCGCGCACTGGTTGCGGCTCGCCTTGGTCGGTCAGTCCAAGGCTCCGCCCGGAGGGTGGCGATGTCGAAGTCTGTTTCCGTGCTCGGCGCGAAGTGCTTCGCGCTCGGCATGTTGCTGTTGTTCTCTGCCTGTGGTTCTGCGCCGCGCAACACCGCGCGCAGGCCTGGCTCCAACGCGGTCCTGTCCTACGAGTTCGTGCTCGGCCCCGTCCGCGACGACGCCGAGTTGGACATCGAAGCGACGCCGCGCGACAAGAACCCCGCGGTGCACCTGCGCCGCGCCTGGGTCATGCTGCAGCGCAAGCGGCCGCAAGAGGCCGTCGACGCGTGCGCGCTCGTGCTCTACGGCGCGGAGTCACCGAGTTCGGAAGCCGAGGCCTACGCGCGCTACATCCGCGCGGAAGCGCTCGAGGCGCTCGGCAAGGGCAAGAACGGCGAATACGACCTCCAACGCGCGCGCGAGCTCGCGATGGACGTGCGCCTCAAGGACCGCATCGACGACGCGATGCCGGATCCCGTGGCCGTGAAGACGCCGACGAAGAAGACCGAGCGCATCGTCCCGGACATCGACATCAACACGCGTTCGGAGTGGGAGCCAGGCGCGACGATCCGCAGCCGCCTCGATCCGATGGGCAAGATCTTCCGCATCACGGTGCACCACTCCGCGATGCTGCTGCGCAGCAACTCGGAGGACGCCGCGGCGGACCAGATCCGCAACATCCAGCACGTGCACATCAAGAAGGAGCTGTACGGCGACATCGGCTACCACTTCCTGATCGACCCGATGGGCCGCATCTGGCAGGGCCGCGAACTGCGCTACCAGGGCGCCCACGCGCGCGGTGACAACAACCGCGGCAACATCGGCATCTGCGTGCTCGGCAACTTCGTCCGCGGCCGCGACGGCCAACGTCCGACCCAGGCCGAACTCGACGCGCTCGAGTCGCTGATCGGCCACCTGAGCTCGAAGTACGGCATCGGCGAGGACCAGGTCTTCTGCCACAGCGAGCTGGTCAACACGGCCTGCCCCGGCCCCTACCTCCGCAGCGAGGTCGACCGCATCGCGAAGGCCGCGACGCAACCCTCGCGCATCCGCGGCTCGGCCGCGGAGTGACGCGACCACACGGGCGGCCGCCTGACACGGCCGCCGCCCGCGCGCCGCACGTGCGCGCCGCCTGCGCCGACCGAGCCGCAGGCCCCATCCGGCCAGAAGCCGGAGCCCGGCAATCGCCGATACAGGGACCATGCCGTCGAAGGTTCCTGCTCCCGCCCCGGCCCGGCCGCCCCTGCGCGCATTGCCTGGGGCGCTGCTGCACAGCGCGCTGCTGACCGTGCTCACGGTCGCGCTCGCGGCGGTCACCGGATGGAGCGAGCTCGAAGCCGCGCTGCGACCACTGTTCTTCGCGCTGCTGTTCTCGTTCCTGCGCACGACCGGCATGCGCCACCCGCACATCCGCGGGCCCGCGCTGCAGCTGTGCGAAGCAGGCTTCCTCGTGCTCACGCTGGCATCGTCGACGAGCGCCGTCGTCGAACTGCTGCAACTCGACGAACAGCAGCATTGGCTCGCCGAGTTGCGCCACGCGTTGGACCACGGCCCCGTGTTCCTGCTCGGCTTCGTGCTGATCGCCTACGGGCTCGTGCTGTGGATCCCGCTCGTGCTCGAAAGCCATCGCCAACTCGCCGCATCGGTCGAACGCACGAAGGACGAGCTGCACGAGTCGGAGTCTGCGCGTTCGCAGATGGAGCAGCGGCTCGTCGACGCACACCGGCTCAGCATGCTCGGCGAGCTCGCAGCCGGCGTCGCCCACGACCTGCGCAATCCGCTCACGATCGTGAAGGGCGCAGCCGACGCGCTCGCGCGCAAGGCGCGCACGCCGGAACAGGTCGCGGAACACGCGGACATCATCCGCCGCGGCGTCGAGCGCGCGGACAAGACGATCCAAGGACTCATCGACCTCGGCCGACCGCGGACGTCGGCGCGCGGCAGGGTCTGCCTCGACGACGCCGCGCAGGAAGCACTGCAACTCGTCCACGTCGAGGCCCGCCGCAAGCAACTGCGCTTCGTGGCCGAGACGCGCAACCTCGCCGTGCACGCGGATCGCGACCTCCTGCTGCAGGCGCTCGTGAACCTGCTGCTCAACGCGGCGCACGCGTCACCGCACCACGGCACGATCGACGTCGTCGCGCGCGCGTTCCGCGGCGACGGCGATGGAGCTGGCTTCGTCGCGATCGCGGTCGAAGACCGCGGTGAAGGCATCCCCGCCGAAGTGCGCCACCAGCTGTTCACGCCGTTCTTCACCACGCGCAGCGGCGGCACCGGCCTCGGCCTCTTGAGCTGCCGGCGCATCGCGCAGGAACTCGGTGGCGGTCTCGGTCTCTATCCGCGATCGCGCGGCGGCGCGCGCGCGCTGCTCGTGCTGCCGGCCGCGCGCGAGCCCAACGAGCACGGCAAGGCACGCGCCGCATCGCCGCTCCGCGCCCAACCCACAGGCAAGCCATGACGACCCTGCGCATCCTCGTCGTCGACGACGAGCCGGACATCCGGTTCGTGCTGCGCGGCCTGTTCGAGGACGCGGGATTCGAGGTGCGCGAAGCCAAGGACGGCGAATGCGCGCTCGCCGAGGTCGCGGCGCAGTCGCCGGACGTCGTGCTCACCGACGTTCGCATGCCGAAGATCCAAGGCCTCGACCTGCTGCGCGAACTGCAGCGTCGCGAGCCCGAGCTGCCGGTCGTGCTGCTCTCCGCCGTCGAGGACGTCGCGACCGCGGTCGACGCGATCCGCAACGGCGCGTTCGACTACCAGGCCAAGCCCTACGACGCACAGCGGCTGCTGCTGACCGTGCAACGCGCCGCGGAACAACGCGCGCTGAAGCGCGAACTGCGCGAGCTCAAGAACGGCGAGCCCAAGCCCGCGATCTTCGGCGTGTCCGAAAAGGCGCGCGAACTGCAGCGCACGATCGAACTCGTCGCCGCGCAGCCTTCGGTCTCCGTGCTGCTCGTCGGCGAGTCGGGCACCGGCAAGGAAGTCGTCGCGCGCGAGATCCACCGCCGCTCGCCGAACGCGGACGGGCCGTTCGTCGCGATCGACTGCGGCGCGCTGCCGGAACAACTGATGGAAAGCCAGTTGTTCGGCCACAAGCGCGGCGCCTTCACGGGAGCGGACAAGGACCGGCCCGGGCTGTTCCAGCTCGCCGACGGCGGCACGCTGTTCCTCGACGAACTCGGCAACCTGCCGCTGCCGCTGCAGGCCAAGCTCCTGCGCGCGCTGCAGGAGCGCAAGGTGACGCCGGTCGGCGGCGACGAGGCGGTGCCGTTCTCGGCGCGGCTCCTGTGCGCGACGAATGCGTCGCTCGAGGACGAGGTGAAGGCGGGCCGGTTCCGCATCGACCTCTACCACCGCGTCGCCGAGTTCCTCGTGCCGCTGCCGCCGTTGCGCGCGCGCCCCGAGGACATCCGCGGATTCGCGCGCATGTTCCTCGCCGAGGCGAACCGCGAACTGGGCCGCCGCGTCGAGGGTTTCACCGCGGACGCCGAGCGGTGGCTCTGCGCGCAACCGTGGCGGGGCAACTTGCGCGAGCTGCGCAATGCGATCCGTCGCGCCGTGCTTCTATGCGCGGAACGCGAACTCGACGAGGCGGGCCTCGCGCCGCACGGCGAGGACTGGCTGCACGCGACGGCCTCGAACGACGCGACCTCCATCGGCGCCGCGATCGAAGCCGGCGACGGCTCGCTCGCGGACCGCGTCCGCCGCGCGACCGACGAGCTCGAGGCTCGCATCCTCGCGGAGACGCTGGCGCAGTGCGGCGGCAACAAGGCCGCGGCCGCGCGCACGCTGCAGATCGACTACACGACCCTGCACCGCAAGCTGAAGCGCCACGGGATGCCGGGCTGAGCCCGAGGCCCGAGGCGGCCGCGACGCAAGCGGGGCACAGGCGGACCGGGACGGGGCGCAGACCATGGCAGCCGCGCAAGGAGACCATGGCAGCCGCGCCATGGTCGGGCCGCAACGAAAGCCGCCGCCCCAGAATCCGGGCCCATGCCATGGGCCGGTCCGCGCACGGCGAACACTTGGCAAGCCGATTGCTTCTCTCCCTTCGTCTTCCTTCCCGATTGCCCGGGTTTCGGGGCCGCGATCCTTGTCGGACGCGGCCCCGAACCCTGTACGGACCGCGGTTTCGCGGACAGGGAACGGAGGACTCCACCATCGAACGTGGAGTTGCGCGGCGGAGCGGCCGTACTATGCCGCCCCGCATGCGCGCCCGCCCCGACCTCCTTTTCTGCAGCCTGCTCGCCCTCGCCGCGTGCGGCGACGGCTCCGCGGCGCATGACGGCGCCGGAACGACGGCGGGCAACGCGCCTTCGGCTTCCGCGCAACAACATCCCGTCACGCTGCCCACGCTCTCGCACGAGTTCGGCGCGGTGCCGCATGGCGAAACCAGGCAGCACGACTTCGTCCTCGACGTCCGCTCGATCGCGGGCCCTGGCTGGTATTCGCCGGGCACGCACGTCGACTGCTCCTGCGCGCGCACCGAGTTGTTCCTGCGCGGCAGCGACGGAGTGCTGCAGCCGATCCCGGTGTTCCAGCCGGACACGGCTCCGAAGGACGGCGAAGTCCTCGTGGTCCGGGTGATCCTCGACACGCAGAAGCGTGAGGCCGTCGACACGAAGGACATCGACAGTCGCGTGCTGGTCGTGTTGCAGCGCGCAGACTCCAACGATCCCCAGAAACGCGTGATGTGGCCGCTGCAGTTCCGCTTCCGCATCGACGCGCCGATCCGCGTGCGCCCCGTGGCGACGTTCGACTTCGAACGCGTGCCGCCGGCCCGTCCGAAGGTCGTTGCCCTCAACCTGTCCAGCGACATCGCGGGCCGCGCCGTGCAGTTCTCGAACGCGCGTTGCGAGGACGCGCGGGTGCAATTGCGCATCGAGCCGAACGACGGCTACACGCTGCTGCATGCGACGTTGACGCCGCGCACGGGCGACACGGGCAACCTGCGCGCGATCGTCACGGTCGACACCGACCTCGATCCGGCCTACCAGCTCCGCATCCCGGCCGTGGCCGCGTTCGTGCCCGATCTCGAAGCGATCCCGCTGCCCAAGGTCTCGATCCGCGCCGACCTGACGAAGCCACAGGACGAAGGCCGCGGAGGCAGCCAATACGTGCTCGTCACCGACCACGACCTCTCGCGGCCCGAGGAGTTCGTCGTCGCGAAGATCACCGATGCCGCGGGCCGCGATGCCACTCGGCTTTGGTCGATCACGTTCGAGAAGGTCCCCGGCGAACCACGCAGCTGCCGCGTGCACGCGCGCTGGACCGGCTCGCAGGCGAGCGAGTTCCGCGGCGAACTCGTATTGGCAAAAGACACGCAGAAGGGGCCGTTCCTGCGAATCGAACTCGTAGCGTTGCACGACAAGAACCCATGAGCCTGCTGCGCATCCCGACCCTGTCCCGTCCGACGATCCTCGTCGCGAGCCTGTGCCTGTTCGCGCAGTGCCAGAAGGAACCGAGCTCGCAACCGAGCGCGCAATCGACGCCGACGCCGAGCGCCACGACGCCCGCTGCCGCCGCGCCCGCAGCACAGGATCCGCCGACGATCCTCGGCGAGCGCATCCACGTGCTCGTGTCCGGCAGCATGGAGGGCAAGCTCGAGCCGTGCGGCTGCGCATCGGGCCAGCTCGGCGGCCTGCCTCGCCGCATGACCTACGTGCAGGAGGTCCACGGCGCAGACCTGCTGATCGAAGGCGGCGGGCTCGTCGGCGGCGCGACCGCGCTCGACCAGGAGAAGGCGTTCACCGCCGTCGAGGTGCTGTTCGGCATGCCGCTGCGCTACGACGCGCTCGGCATCGCCGCGGAAGACCTCGCGTTGCCGCTCGAGACCTGGGGCCAGTATCTCGCGGCCTACTCGGCGCCCGTCGTCGCGTCGGACCTCGAGCCGATCGCGACCGAACTGAAGCCGCTGCCGTTCGTCGAGAAGGACGTCCGCGGCGCGAAGGTGCGCGTCGTCTCGCTGACGATGCGTCTGCCGGAGTCGCTCGCCAAAGCAGAGCCGCAGCCGTTGCGGTTGCTGACGCCCGCGGACGGCTACGCGCGCGGGATGAAGGACGCCGCCGACTCGACCTTGCGCGTGCTCATGGTCCACGCCGACCCGGACCGCATCCGCTCGCTCGTGCCGACGCTGTCGCCGCGCCCCGACCTCGTGGTCGGCGTCACCGATGCCGTGCACGAGCCGCCGGCCCAGCCGACGATGGTCGGCGACGTGCCGGTCGTGTTCCCCGGCATCCGTGGCCGCTTCCTCGTCGACCTCCGCTTCGGCCGCACGCAGGGAGGTGCCGCGATCCCGCACTACGAGCCCGTGCCGTTGCGCGCGAGCGAGACGAAGCCGCTGGCCGGCCAGGACCCGGCGGTGCGCGAAGTGCTGCGCAAGCACCGCGTCTACGTCGCCGAAGAGAGGCTGCGCGAGAAGATGGCGAACCAGGCGCCGCTCGCGGACGGGCTGTCCTACGTCGGCAGCGCGCGCTGCGGCGAGTGCCATGCCGAGGACTACGCGCAGTGGCAGAACACCAAGCACGGTCGCGCGTGGGACACGTTGGTGCGCGCCGAGAAGGACCCTGCCCGCTACGGCTGGCCCGTGACGCAGTATCCCGACTGCGTGTCGTGCCACGTCGTGGGCTACGGCGACGCGAGCGGCTTCGTGAACCCCGAGACCACCGAGCAGCTCGCGAACGTCGGCTGCGAACGCTGCCACGGCGCCGGCAGCGCGCACGCCGCAGCGCCTGCGCAGGCGCGCATGGGCAAGGTCGGCGGCGGGACTCCGTCCGTCGTCTGCACGCAGTGCCACGACTTCGAGCAGTCGCCGGACTTCGACTACACGAAGCGCTGGCCGATCATCGAGCACGGCAAGCAGAAGCCGAAGGCTCGCTGAGCAGCGACGAGACTCCGCGACGAATCGCCGCGGACGTGCCCCACTTCGAGCGCGAGTCGTCGCGAAGCGAACGTCAGCTGCTGAGCACGTCCCTCGAACGCGATGCGACGCAGACCCCTGGGCGCACCGGACGTTCGGTCACGCGCCCGGAACGTGCACGCGCGCAGCCTTCTGCTTGCCGACCTGCAGCAGGTAGGAGCCGTGCGGCAATGCGTGCTTGCCGTCCTTGACCACGTTGCCGTCGATGCGCACGCCGCCGCCTTCGACGAGACGGCGGCCGTCGCTGTTCGAGGCGCACAGCCCCGACAGCGCAAGCGCCGCGGGCAACCACAGCTTGCCGTCCTTCAGCTGCTCCTGCACAGCGGTGAACTCCGGCACGACGTCCGGAAGGCCGCCCTGCTGGTGCATGCGGTCGTACTCGGCGCGCGCGGCGACCGCCGCGGCTTCGCCGTGGTAGGTCGCGACGACTGCGTGCGCGAGCGCGAACTTCGCGTCGAGCGGGCTCTTCAGCAACTCTTCGCGACGGTCCTTGCCGATGTCGGTGGTCAGCGTCAGGTACTTGCCGAGGTTCGCGTTCGGCACGCGCATGAGCTTCTGGAACTGCGCCGAGGCGGGCTCGCGCACGCCGACGTAGTTGCCGAGCGACTTCGACATCTTCTGGCTGCCGTCGATGCCTTCGAGCAACGGCAGCGTCATGCAGATCTGCGGCGTCTGCCCCTTCTGCTTCTGCAGCTCGCGGCCGACGAGCAGGTTGAACAGCTGGTCCGTGCCGCCGAGTTCGACGTCCGCATGCAGCTCCACCGAGTCCCATCCCTGCAGCAGCGGGTAGAGGAACTCGTGCACGCTGATCGGCTGGTTCTGCGAGAAGCGCTTTTGGAAGTCGTCGCGCTCGAGGATGCGAGCCACGGTGTAGCGGCCGGCGAGGGTCACGCAGTCCATGAACGACATGCGGTCGAACCAGGAACCGTTCTCGCGCTCCTCGATGCGGCCCATGTCGAGCAGTGCGGAGATCTGCTCGCGGTAGGTCTGCTTGTTCGCGTCGACTTGCTCGCGCGTGAGCGGCGGGCGCGTCTTGTTGCGGCCCGTCGGGTCGCCGACCATCGCCGTGCTCGTGCCCCAGAGCACGAGCGGCAGGTGGCCGAGCTTCTGGAACTGCGCGAGCTTGCGCAGCACGACCGCGTGCCCGATGTGGATGTCGGGCGAGCTCGGGTCGATGCCGAGCTTCACGCGCAGCGGACGGTTCTGGCTCTTGCTGTCGGCAAGGCGCTGGCGCAGTTCGTTCTCGTCGACGAGGTCGACGATGCCGTCGCGCAGGATCTCGAGCTGTTGTTCGACAGGCAGGAAGGTCACGCGCGCCGTTCTATCGCCGCGACTCCCACCACGAAAGCCACGCGTCGCGATCGCCGATCGGAGCCGTGGCATTCGCGTCGATCTCGCGCAGCGCCGCCATCGCGACGAGCGCCTGCTCCGGCGTGCCCAACCGGACCCAGCCCATGAGCAGGTCCTCGGTCGCGGACAGGTCCTTTTCGGCAGCGAACTCCGACGCCACACGCACGTGCAGGAAGTGGTCGCGGTCCCCGCGCTCCATCGCGCGCCGCAGCGCCGCGAGTGGGTCCCTGCGCACGGCCTCGTGCCCCTTCGGCCACTGGACGACGCGCGCCTTGGCCAACGAAGTGAGGCGCACCGGCGCGCGCGAATCGGCGGCCTGCACGTAGCCGGGCAGCAGCTCCGCGAACAGTTCGACCTCGCGGCGCGCGCACGACGAGGAGCCCAGTTCGAAGCGGACCGGCAACACGAGCGGCTCCGCCGCGAGCTCGACACTGCGGTCGAGCCGAATCACTTCCGCGTCCTCGACCTTGCGCATCGATCCGTCGAGGAACCGATCGCGGATCACGACCGTCACGCGGAACGCGACGGGATCGCGTTCGTCCTTGCCGCCGAGCCGCCACGGGCCGTCCGGAGGAGTCGGCAACCGCAACTCGAACTCGAGCGCCTCGCCGATCGTCGCCGACGGATCGATCGGCGCGGGAGCAGCCTGGCCTCCTGGCACGCCTGGCGAGGGCTCTTCGCCCGGGATCACGAGCGAAGGCTGCGCCGCAGCGTCGTCCGACGGAGCGGAGGGAGCCGACGGGTTCGCCTTCGGCGTCGATCCGTCCGCGGCGACCACCTTCGCGAGCACCGCGTGCTCGGCGGCATGCAGTTCGAACTGCAGCCCGAACGACAGGTCGCGGAATCCCTGGAGCCGCGGCATCGCCCACTGCGGTGCCGCGTCGACGAGGTAGCTGTCGACGAGCCGGCGCATGCGCAGGAAGTCACGCGCCCGGTGCGCCTCCTGCAGTTGCGCGAGCACCGACTCGTAGAACGCAACCAACGCCGGGTCCGTGCCGTCGGGCGCCGCCTGGGTCGAGATGACCATCGGCGTGACGACGGCGACCGGATCGACTTCGTCGGGAGCGCTCACGCAAGCGGCCGCGACGAACAGCGCCGGAAACGCACGAAGCCCGGCCGACGACCGCGTGCGCGGACCGTCGCCGGGCTTCGTGCGCGAAGACATTCCGAGACTTACGAGTCGGACTTCTTCTTCTGCGCCTCGCGCTCGCTCATGCGCTGGCCGATGCCCTTGAGCTGATCGGCAAGCGAACCGAGAGCAGGAGCCGCCGGAGCCGGACGCTCCGCCGCTTCCTTCTGCGGAGCAGCTTCGCCTTCGTCGCTGTCCTCGAAGTGCGCCTGGATCAGCGTGAGGCCGATCTTCCGCTCGTCCGGGTCGATCTTGATGATGCGGACCTCGACGCGCTGGCCGACCTTGACCACGTCCTCGGGGTTGTCGACCTTGTGGTCGGCAAGTTCCGAGATGTGGAGCAGGCCTTCGAGGCCCATCTCCAGCTCCACGAACACACCGAAGTTGGTGATCTTCGTGACCGTGCCCGGGACGCTGTCGCCGATGTGGTAACGCGCCGGGATGTCGCCCTGCCACGGATCCTGCTGCAGCTGCTTCAGGCCGAGCGCGATGCGCTTCTTCTCCTGATCGACCGAGAGCACCACGCACTCGATCTCCTCGCCCTTCTTCACGACCTCGCTCGGGTGCGTGATCTTGCGAGTCCAGCTCATGTCCGTGATGTGCAGCAGACCGTCGATGCCTTCCTGCAGCTCGATGAACGCGCCGTAGTTGGTGAGGTTGCGCACCTTGCCGCGGATGACCGTGCCGGGCGGGTAGTGCTCGGCGACCATGTCCCACGGGTTCACCTCGGTCTGCTTCATGCCGAGGCTGATCGTCTGCTTCTCGGTGTCGATCTCGAGCACGACGACCTCGAGCTTGTCGCCCTGCTTGACGACTTCGCTCGGGTGGTTGACGCGCTTGGTCCACGACATCTCGGAGATGTGGACGAGGCCTTCGACGCCGTCCTCGAGCTTCACGAACGCGCCGTAGCTCATGAGGTTGACGACTTCGCCCGTGACGCGCGTGCCGACCGGGTACTTGTCGGTGATGTTCTCCCACGGCGAAGCGGACTTCTGCTTCATGCCCAGCGCGATGCGCTCGCGCTCGCGGTCCACCTTGAGAACCTTGACCTCGATCTCGTCGTCGAGCTTGACCATCTCCGACGGATGGTTCACGCGGCCCCACGACATGTCGGTGATGTGCAGCAGGCCATCGATGCCGCCGAGGTCGACGAACACGCCGAAGTCGGCGATGTTCTTGACGACGCCCATGCGGACCTGGCCCTCTTCGAGCTCGGCCAGCAGCTGCGCCTTCTTCGTCTCGCGCTCCTCTTCGATGAGCTTGCGGCGCGAGATGACGATGTTCATGCGCTCTTCGTCGATCTTGATGATGCGCGCCTCGATCTCCTTGCCGATCCAGTCGCCGATGTCGCCGGCGCGGCGGATGTTGACCTGGCTCGCAGGCAGGAAGACCGGCACGCCGATGTCGACGAGCAGGCCGCCCTTGATCTTGCGAAGGACGGTGCCCTTGACGTCATCGCCCTCCTTGTGGGTCTTGATGATGTTCTCCCAACCGCGGATGCGGTCGGCCTTGCGCTTGCTCAGCGTGATCGAGCCTTCGGAGTCCTCGATGGACTCGACGAGGCACTCGATCTCCGCGCCGACCTGCACGGACTCAGGGTCGCCGAATTCCTCGAGCGGAATGCGGCCTTCGGCCTTGTAGCTGACATCGACGACCACGTGGCCGTCCGCGAGGACGCGAACGATCTTGCCCTTGACGATCTTGTTCGGCGCGAGGTCGCTGACCGTCTTGCCGATCGCCTGGTCGAGGTCCGCCAGCGTCGTGCTGCCGAACGCTTCCGAAGTGAGCCTCGAGAGCTCCTCCTCGGACATCATGAACTTCTTGACGAGTTGCTTGCCGTGCATCAAACGAAATGGGGTTGGGGAACGAAAAAACAGGTTTGCGAAGAGCCGGTGGCCGCCGCGTCGACGCGGTAGCCCCGGTGCCACACATTCACGCCGTGCAGAACGCCCGCACGGCGGCTTTGCGAGGACAGGACGTGGGTCACGACCTGCCGCCCGCAGAAGATTGGGTTTCGACCGGGATGGATCCCGGTCCGTTGCCGACCTGAGGCTCGACGACTTCGTCGAGGACTTGCGCGTTTGCGAGGCGCGCCACTTCGCGGCGCAGCGCGTCGACGCCGCCCGGCGCGAGCACGCGGTCCTTCGACCACGCCTCGCCCACGCGGACGACGCACTTCCTGGGCCGCGGGAACAGCGCGCCGCGCGGATACGCGGCGAAGGCTCCGTCGATCCCGATCGGCAGCACCGAGCAACCGGTGCGTCGCACCAGGAACTCGACGCCGGACCGGAACGGCGCCACGCGCCCGTCCTTGCTGCGCGTGCCCTCGGGGAACATCGCGACGCACGCGCCCTTCTGGAGCGCATCGGACAGGAACCGCAGCACGTCCTTCGACGGCGCATTGCGATCGATGAGGCCCACGCCCACCTTGCGCATCCACCAGCGCAGCGGCGGGAACTTCCCGAGGCCTTTCTGCGCGAGGTAGAGCACCGGCCGCGGCAAGCCGCAGCCGAGCAAAGGCGGATCGAGGTAGCTCGCGTGGTTGCCCACGAGCAGCAGCGGCCCGTCGATCGGCGTGTTCTTCACGCCTTCGATGCGCAGCCGAAGCCACACGCGCGCCCACACGCGAAGGAGCCACTTCGAGAAGCCGTAGACCGCGGCGCTGTAGCCTTCGGGCGTCGGCGACGCAGGCGTGTCGCCCGCAGCGGATCGACGGCTCATGCGCGAGCCGCCGTGTCCGTCGCACGGACGAGGTCGAGGATGCGCTGCACGACCGCTTCGGTCGTCATCGACGTGGAGTCCACGAGCTGCGCCGATGCGTCATGGCGCAGCGGCGCGTCCTCGCGCGTCGAGTCGAACCGGTCGCGCGCCTCGATCTCCGCGAGCACAGTCTCGAACGCGACCTCGCGGCCGCGCTTGCGGAAGTCCTCACAACGACGCCGCGCACGCTCGTGCGCCGTCGCCGTCAGATAGACCTTCCACTTCGCGTTGGGGAACACGGCCGTCGTCATGTCGCGGCCTTCGGCCACGATCGGCGACGCCGCCGCGACCTCGCGTTGCATGCGCTTCATCTCGGCGCGCACGAACGGCAGAGCCGCGACTGCGGACACGCGCGACTCGACGTCAGGCGTCCGCAGCGACTCGGTCACGTCGAGCCCGTTCACGAGCACGCGCCCGCTCGGCGGCATCTCGAGCCGCATTCCGGCGAGCGCCGCCTGCATGCGCGGTCCCTTCTGCTGCGAATCGGAACCCGTGGGATCCGGCGCGCAGCCGTGGTCGAGGAACTGACGCGTCACCGCCCGGAACATCGCTCCCGTGTCGAGGTGCCGGAAGCCGAGACGTTGCGCCACCGCTTTCGCGATGGTGCTCTTGCCAGCGCCGGACGGGCCGTCGATGGCGACGACCTCGATCGGCGCCGACGATGGATCTCGACCGTCGGTGCTCACAGGTAGGCGGAAGTTGGGCGGAGAGTCATACTCAAGTCGGCACGGATTGAGAAAGAACGGCTTCCGGCCGGCCACTTGGTCTGCAGAAAGGGCCGCAGAGGATAGCCAGCGTCTGTCGGGAGTGGAACGGCCGCGGGCAGATTGCGCAGGGTCCGACCCGCGATTCGCCCCGGCACCTCCCCCACAGGTGATGGGATGAGTGGCTTTTCCTGCCGGGAACCAGCCTCCAATCCAGGACACGGCCTCGGGTTGCGACCATCGACCGGAGCGAACCCGGCGGCCGAACGCACCCTCGCGCGCAACATCAGAAAGGACGCGGCTCCGCCGAGCCCTGGAGGCCTCGGCAGGCCACTCATCCCATCAGCACCCAGGCAGGGACTGCGGCTCGGCTGCGATCGGGACGCCGACGCGGTCGACGAACGTGACCCCCTCGTCCACCTTCAGGCACACCCCCGCCTCGTCGAATGCCGGCAGCACCCGATAGGCACCAGTCCCGATCCGGCCAAGGGCCAACCGATGGATGTGGCCGAACACGAGCAGGTCCACGCCCGTGGCGAGCGCGGCGGCGATCGCTTCGCGCGGCGGCAAGAACCGGCTCTGGTCGCCGCCCTGGATCACCATCCGGCTCTTCGCGCGCGCGCGCCGTGCGACGGCCTCGGCGAGCGACAGCGGCAGACTGCGGGCCAGCGCCTTCACGAGCGGCCGCCGCAGCCACGCCTTTGCGCGCTGGTAGGGCAAGTCGCGGACACACAACTCGTCGCCATGGAGCAGCAGCGCCTTCGCGCCACCGAGTTCGGTGCGGATGCCGCCGGCCACCACCGCGCAACCCGTGGCGTCGGTCCATTCGCGGCCGACGAGGAAGTCGCGGTTGCCGTGCAGCAGCGCCACCGACGCGCCCTGCCGCGAGCAGTCGGCGAACAGGCCCGCCACTTCGCGGCAGACGCCGGATCGCAGCTGCTTGGGCGTCACGTAGGAATCGAACAAGTCGCCGAGCACGAACACGCGGCTCCTGCTGCTGCCGGCGCGCGCGAGCACGTCGGCGAGCCACGCGACGACCGGCGAACCGCCGTGCGGGACATGCAGGTCGGACAGCACGAACGCCGCGCGGTTGCCACCCTCGACGTCGTGGATCGCGGTGCCGAGGACCCGATCGGCGCTCGCGCGGATCGAGAAGGTCATCGACGGACCTCGACGAACAGGCCGGCGTAGACGTCGAGATCCTCTTCGATCTCCGAGCCGGAGCCGATCTCGGCGCCCTTGAGCGACAGCACGCGAACCGGCTGCGGGAACAACAAGCGCACGCGGCGAGGCCCCTTCTGCGCGAGTTGTGCGAGCACGTCGGGCGCGTCGATCGCGTCGAGCCGCACCGCGAGGATGCGGCGCGCGCCGCCCGCAGCATCGAGCCACGTGCGCTGCACGCAGGTGGGCAAGCCTTCACCGCGCACTTCCACCATCGCGCCGAGTTGCAACGCCTGCATCGCCTGCCGCACGCGCCGACGGAGGTCGGAGGCGACGTCGACCGAGGCCGGATCGAGCCGCACGCCTGCGTAGATGCACACCGGCAGGTTGAGGCAGATCGCGCGGCCGCGCCGATGGCGTTGCTCGACGTAGACCGATTCTCCGCCGTTGCGCTCGGCGATCTTCGCGCGCAGGCCGCGGTCCACGGCGCCGAAGCGCCCGTTGCGCATGCGGCCTTCGCGCACGGCGAGGTCGTCGAGGCGGAGGCTGCGCTTCTCGACTCCGAACAGCGCGTCGAGCCCGCCCGACTCGCGCAACCGCAGCTGCTCGTCGTAGAGCGCAGTCGAGTGGTCGGCGACGAGCGCGCCGCCTTGCTGCACGTAGGCAGAGATCGCGCGGCAGGCGCGACCCGACAGCGCGATCGTCGCCGGCAACACGAGCAGCTTGGGGTTCTCCTGCAGCAGGCGCGTCGGCAATTCCTCTTCGCTCACGAACTGCGGCGTCACGCCGAGGTCGCCGAGCAGCTTGATCCATCCGCGGCGCGCCGCCGCGCTGGTGCTGTGCGTAATCTCGTGCGACGAGAGGCGACGCACCCACGTCATGCCGTCGACCTCGGAGTCGAGCATCCACCACGCGCGCACCGACGCACGTGACTCGCAGACCCAGACGGAATGCGGCTTCACGGCAGCGCCCGCACACGCGTCGAGCGCGTTGCGCGCGGCCTGCATCGCCGTACGCAACGCGCGGCCTACGTCCGTCGGGGCTCCGTCCGCGGTCAGCACGCGTTCGTCGTTCCACACCACCGTGCCGGAGTCGCCGCGTTGCGCGGCCTCGCTCAAACGCGCGAGCAACAGGTTGGAAGTCGATGCGTCGGCTTCGAGCGGCGCCATCAACGTCGACCATCGCTGCGCGCGCGGCGCGGCGCTGCGCGCGAGGTCGACCGCGCCGCCGAGGTCGTAGGCTTCGACGAGCGTTGAGCCCGACAGCAACCGGAAGTAGTCGTGGCCACCGAACGCGAGCGGCGCTTGCACGCCCGTCAGGCCGACCGGAGCTCCGCCGCTTGCGCGCATCGCATCCTGTTCGAGGCGGCGCACCGCGGTCGCGAAGCCTGCGTCGACGAACTCGAGCCAGTCCGAGAACGGCTCGAGCCGCGCCGGCAGCAGCACGCCGCCGAGTTCACGGCGACGCACCTGGTCGGTCGAGAGCGGGACCACCGCGTCGAAGCCCGGGAACTGCGTCCCCCACGCGTCGTTGAGCGCCTCCACCGTGCCGTGGCGCGCGCGCGCGAACGCGCGGAATGCGTCGAGGCAACGCGCGCACCGACACACGTCGAGCGGATTGCAGTGGCGCGTGCTCGAAGCCTCGTCGGCGAGCGCGACGAAGCGCAGGTCCGGGCCGGCGAGCCGCGCGACCGCGGCCGCCGCGCGCGCGCCGAGCTCCGACAGCTTCTCCTCGTCGCGCAAGCACTGAGGCCGAACGAGCGCATCGGCGTCACGCGTCCTCTCGTAGGCCTCCGCGATCGGCTTCCACTCTGCGTCGCGCAGCTCGAGGAAGCCCTTCCCGATCGGTTGGTCGAGGTAGTAGCCGAGGCCCGCTTTGCGCAACGGCGCGGGGTCGCCTTGCGGTCCGAGGTTGATCGCGTCGAAGCCGAGGCTGCGCACGGCGGCGAGCCGCGCAGGGTCCGCGGCGCGCTCGGCCGGCACCCACAGCACCGACGAGAACGGCGGCCGCGCGTTGGCGGTGCCTGAGCCAGAAGCCTGCATCGTCGCGTCGGACGGTTGCTGTGGCGGATTCGGTTCTTGCTGCTGCGACGCGGGCTGCGGCGAAGGCGCCGGTTGCTGAAACTGCTTCGATGCCGGTGGCTGCAAGGTCTGCTGCTGCGACGAATGCGCAGCTCGATGCGTCGACTCAGACGCAGAGGCAACTTCGCTCGCGCAAATCCACGCCGCGCACACGAGCAACGCGCGCAATAACGCGCCAGCGCCGATGCGGCGAGGATCCATGGCGCGCGCGCTCACTCGATGCCGTAGTCGCGCAACTTCTCCCACAGCACCTTGCGGCTGATGCCGAGCACCGAAGCCGCCTTCGTGCGGTGGCCGCCGACGGCCTTGAGCACCGTCTTCAGGTGCTCGCGTTCGGCGTTGACCATGACCTCGCGCAGCGACTGCAGCTGGGTCGGCGGTTCGAGCGCCGCACGCCGCGTCTTGTCGACCGGCAGCAGGTGCTCGCGCTTCAACACGGTCGCGCCGCCCGCCATCGCGATGGCTTGCGCGCAGTGGTTCTCGAGCTCGCGCACGTTGCCTGGCCACGAGTATTCGGCCATCGACTCGAGCACGTCGGTCTTGATCGTGAACTGCCGGCCGCCGCCGAGCTTCTCGACGAAGTGCTGCGCGAGCAGCGCGACGTCGCCGTCGCGTTCGCGCAACGGCGGCAGGCGAACGGGCACGACGTTGAGCCGGTAGAACAAGTCCTCGCGGAAGCGATGCTGACGTACGAGGTCCATCAGCGGGACCTTGGTCGCGGACACGACGCGCAGGTCGACCTTCACGAGTTGCTCGCCGCCGACGCGCTCGAACTCGCGCTCCTGCAGCACGCGCAGCAGCTTGACCTGCACCGACAACGGCATGTCGTCGATGTCGTCGAGGAAGATCGTGCCGCCGTTCGCGACTTCGAAGCGCCCGCGTCGCAGCTTCTGCGCGTCGGTGAACGCGCCCTTCTCGTGGCCGAACAGTTCGGTCTCGAGCAACGTGTCCGGCAGCGCGCCGCACGACAGCGCGACGAACGGCTTGTCCTTGCGCAGCGACAACGTGTGGATCGCGCGCGCGATGCGCTCCTTGCCGGTGCCGCTCTCGCCCTCGATGAGGACCGAGGCGTCGTTCTGCGCGACGGTGCGCACGGTCTTGAACACCGCGTCCATCGCGCGACTCTTGCCGATCACGCCCGGCAGGCCGCCGCGGCCGCCGTCGAGTTCCTGCCGCAGGATGCGGTTCTCGTGGATCAGCGCGCGCACCTTGCCGATGCGCGACAGTCGATCCAGCACGTGCGCGTTGAGGAACGGCTTCTGGATGTAGTCGTCCGCGCCGAGGCGCATCGCCTCGACGGCCTGCTCGACGGTCGCGTAGCCCGTCATCATCAGGACCTCGGTGTCGGGCCGGGCGCGCTTCGCCGCCTGCAGCACCTTGAGGCCGTCGGCGCCGGGCAGGCGCACATCGGTGATCACGCAGTCGAACACCTGCTGGCCCAGCAGGTCGATCGCTTGTTGGCCGTCGGCGACGTGCGTGACGAGGTGCCCGGCGTCCTCGAGGTCGTCCTGCAGGGTGACCGCGATCGTCGGCTCGTCCTCGACCAGCAGAACCTGCATCCCGCGGCCGTCGGACATGGCTCAGGCCTCAGGCTTGTCGGAGGAGCCGCCGTCGAGCAATTGCGTCTCGCCGAACGACACGACGCGGTTGCCGCCGCGTTCGCTGGCGAACTCCAACGCCGCCTCGGCCTGGCCGACGAGGGTGTCGAAGAACATCGCGTCGCTCTGGCCGGTCGCGCTCAGGCCGACGCTCAGCGTCAGGTCGAGCGGCCGCCCGTCGACCGCGACTTCGTATTCGCGGAACATCGAGTGCAAGCGGTCGGCGACGACGCGGGACTGCTCCAACGTCGTGTGCGGCAGGACCAACATGTAGCGATCCTCGCTGACGACTCCGAGCAGATCGGCGCCGCGCGTCTTCTCGCGCACCATCTTGGCCAGCGTGTTGCGCAGCGTGGTCCGCAGGTCGGCGCCGTAGAGGTCGACGAGTTGGGCGATGCGATCGACCTGGAGAACGATGCACCCCAGGGAGAGACCGTGCCGGCGAGCGCGCGCGAACTCGGTCTTCATCAGGTGCAGGATCTGCGCCTGCGAGAACATCGAGCTGCTGATGAAACCGTCGCCGCCGTCGCGCGGGGAACCGCCGCGGCCCCCTGCGGACCGGCCCTTACGGAAGCCTGGTGTAGTCATGGAAGTTTCGCAGCCAACCGCGTGAGGCGCGGGACCTTACCGAAACTCTGCAGCAGAAAAAAAGGCGGGCCTCAGCCGGTCAGAACTGAGGCCCGTGAATGCGGGTGAGGCTACGTAATGGAGAGGGCGGTTAGGGAGGGGGATACTGGTCTCCACCACACAGCCTCAACCCTTCGTGTGTCTGCTGGATCGACGCCCGGAGCAAGCCCCGTGCATCGACCTGACCCATTGGTCAGATGGATCAGAAGGTCAGAGAGCGTTTCGCAGGTCGCGGCTTGCGCCGTTACCCACCCGTCTCGCTCGCAGCGTCGACCAGGCTAGCCGGCGTCGCGTTCGAGGCAGGTCGGTGATCATGCCCCGGCTGCCGGGGATTTCAACACCCTCGGGATAAATCTTTCCCCTACTTGGGGAGAAGGTCTGGAAAGGTCGAGCGCAGCCATTCGAGCGGCCGGTAGACGTCGAATTCGGGCCACCGCACCTTGGCGACCCAGAGCAGGACGACGAGCACGACCGCGAAGACCACCGCGAACAGCGACTGCGCGACGATCTTCGCCAGCAACGTCTTGGCCTGGAGCCCCAGCGGTTTCCCCGGGTTCTCCCGACCGCCGCGAAGGATCCAGTCACGCTGCGCGCGCAGGCCTTGCTGCGCGAGCTGCTGCTCGTCGACGGTCTCGGCGAGCACGACCTGGTTGACCACGCGCCACGGATACTCGTCGGGGCTCGCGAGCAGCGTGCGCTTCAACGCCTCGAGCGTCTTGCGGCTGACCGTGCCGGCGAGCAGGCGCAGGGACACGGCGGCGATGCCTTCGATCGAATCAGCGGCGGGCATCCCCTGCGGCACGGACGAACTCGGATCCTCGGGCGGTTGCGGAGTCATGCTCCACGCAATACCACAGGAGAACGGGCGTCGGAAAACCCCCGCACCGCAAACTGCCCCGATGCTCCTCCGCCTTCAGCCCCGCCGCGACGAACGTGCGGCCGTCGTCATGCTCGACCTCGCCTCCGCGATCGACGCGGGCCTGCCCACGGAGCGCTGGGGAGGGCTCCCGCAGGACGGCGAGTTCGTGCTCGAACGCGCGCTGCCGCGCCGCAACACCCCGGTGGACGACACCGAGACCGCCGTGCTGCGCGCCGGCTGGCGCTCCGGCCGGCCGGCAGACGCGCTGCGCCGCCTCGCCCATCAACGGCAGCAGCGCGCCAGCTTCGCCCGCCAGATCCTCGGCGCGCTGCTCTACCCCGTCCTGCTGCTCGCGGTCGCGTTCCTCGTCTCCTTCGTCGCAGCCAAGCTCGGCGCCAGGTGGCTGCCGTGGACGATCGGCGGCGCGATCGCGGCGATGGCGCTCGGGATCGCGTTGCTGCGCCGCCAGATCCGGAGCGGCAACCCCGCGACGCTGCGCATCCCGATGCTCGGGCCGCTCGTGCGCGACCTCGGCACGATCCCCTACCTCGACGTGCTGCACGCGTGCTACGCCTCGGGCATTCCGCTGCTGCAAGCGCACCGCGAAGCGGTCGCGGCGTGCCACGTTCCCGCCGTCGCAAGCCGCCTCGCGCTGTGCGACGCGCTCGTGCAGCAAGGCAAGCCCGTGGGCGAGAGCCTAGAACAGACGCTCGCGCTCGACGACGAGACCCGATCCCTGATCGCCACCGGCGAGACGACCGGCACGCTCGAAGACGCGCTGCGCCGCGCGGCCACGCGTCGTCGCGACGAGGCGCAGCGTCGCGCGGTCGCGCTGAGCAAGGGCATCGGCACCGCGGTCTACGCGATCGGATTGCTCGCTGCCGTCGCCACGATCGTGTCGTTCTACGCGGGCTACGCGGCGCAACTGCGCGCGCTGCGCTGATCCCGGCAACGCGCGCGAACGCCGGCACGAACCGACAACTGCGCACTTCGCGGCACGCGCAACGAAGTCACGGCGCGAGCACGCGCAAGGCGCGCACGCGGTAGCACTGCACGAGCGCATCCTCGCGCTCGCCGCAGCGCCGGCGACCTTGCTCCGCATCACCGCACGACGAAGCGCAGCACGCGCCCCGTCGCACTCGATCAGCCGCGCGGGTCGCGGAAGTTTTGGCCGAAGGCGAGGCCTTCGACCGAGCTGCGCGCGACGCCGAAGCAGCCGACGCCGTTCGCGTCCTTGCCGCGGAAGCACAGGGTCGCCGCAGCGTGCGCGTCGACGACCTCGCGCGCGGCCTTCACGACCGGCGAAGCGCCAAGGAACGGAACCTCCGCACGACCGTGCAGGCCGACCAGCAGCACGCGACGGCCGGCGAGCAGGCCCGACATCGCGGCCAGCGCCTGCGCGACCTGCTGCGGCTGGTCGTCGGCCTCGTCGAACGCGATGCCGAGCAACGCGAGCGGCGGCACGGCGTCGTCCTTCTTGCCGAGCACGCGCACGAACTCGCGCACGACCTGCGGGTGCGCCTGCACGACCTTGCCCGAACCGTTGTCGACGCGGACGACCGCGGCGCCGCGCGCGACGAGTTCGCGCACGAGCGAAGCGCACGGCTCCACCGCCGCGTCGGCCGCCGCCCATGCGACCGTCACGGTCTGGCCCGACAGCGCGCCGTCGGCGAACAGCTTCGGCAGCTCGCGCGCGATCTGGCGCTGCGCCATCGCGACGTCGCCCGCCGCGCCGACCGAGAGCTGCACCGAACCCTTGCCGCGGGACGCGCTGAGCAACGCCGGGTGCACCTGCACGCCGCCGCTGACGACCGAGGACGCGCCCTGAGCGATCGCAGCAGCCACGAGTTCGTCCGCGTGCGTCGACGACTCGACGGTGACCTTCGCGCCCGCGAGGCCTGCGATCGCCGCGATCTCGCGCTCGAGCGCCGACTTCTGCTGCGCCTCGTCGCGGCCGCTCGCGTCCGCCGCGAGCACGATGCCCGAGGCCGCGTTACCGGTCGCGCGGACGAACGGCGGGAACACCACGTCGTTGCGGCCGCCGACGTCGACCGAGAGGCGGCTCGGCTGCTGCGCGAGCGCAGCCTCGGTGAGCGAACGCTGCAACGTGCGCGACGGCGCGACCTCGCCAGCGAACGCGATGCGGACCTGCGCGCCGCGCAGCGCTGCGCCGTTCTTCTTCTGCCAGCGCTCGAACGCGCGCAGCAGTTCCGCCGGCTTGCCGGCCTCGGTGTCGACGCGCAGCACCTGCTCCGAGCCCTCGGCCGACAGCGCGATCGGCGCGGGATGCAGCGCGATGCGCTCGCCACCGCACGCGACCGTGACGCGCGTGGCCGACAGCGCCACGAGCGTCGACAGACACGCGGCCTCGACGTCCTCGTCGACCGGCGAGCCCGCCGGCCACTGCACGACGACCTTCTTGCCCGATGCCACCGCCGAGAAGTCGCGCGCCTCGGCGAAGAACGCCGCGAGCACCGCCGCGCGGTCGCGGCCGTTCTCCGTCACGGTGAGCACCGTCTCGCCGCCCGACTCCGAGACCGTCAGCAGCGACGGCCACACGACCTCGGTCTTGTTCGCGCGCACGATCTCGATGCGCTGCGGGCCGCCCTGCGTGCAGTAGCGGACGGTCGCGCTGCGCACGCCTTCGCTCTCCGGCGCCGAGAACGCGAGCTTCACGACCTTGCCGCGCACCTGCTCACCGAGCGACGACAGCCGCATCGCGAGCGCTTCCTCGGTGTCGGCGTCGGACTCGGCCGGCGCCACCTTGATCGTCACCGCGTCGCCCGTGATCTCGATGCGCACGCGGTCTTCGAGCTCGCGGTCGAACAGCACGCGCTGGCCGATCGCGGCCGCGAGCGCGCCGCTGTCGCGCAACACCTGCTCCACGAGCGAACGCAGCGCCGCGTCGGGCTTGTTCGCGCCGCGGAACGTCAGCGTCACGCGCGCGCCGTTAGCCTGCGCCGCGAGTTGCACGAGGTCGACCTGCATCGCGACCGCGAGGTCCTGGGCCTCGATGTCGCCCGTGTCGACCGTGACCGCGAGCTTCTTGCCGTCGCGCGTCGTCGCGACCTGCGCACGCAGCGCCTCGCGCTCGAACAGGAGCTCGTCGCCGTAGCCGCGCCGCAGCACGACCTTGCGCGCCTTTTGCTCGGTGAACAACTGGGCACACCGCTCCTTGACGGCGCTGCCGATGATCGCGTCCCCGGAGAAGCTCACGACGACGCGCTGGTGCCGCGCCTTCGCCTTGCCGGACGCGAACGCGTGCTGCAGCGGCGCCGCGACGGCGTCGGCCATCGTCTTCTTCTCCATCTCGGGGACCTCGATCCCGATCGAGAGGTCGAACCCGGCCTCGCTGCTCGGCGTGCAGACGACCTTCACGGGGAACGTCGGCTCCGGTGCGACCTCCTCGACGGCCTCGAGCACCGGCAGCTCCTCGGCATCCATCGGCTCCAGCGTCGGCAGCTCGTCCGCACCGTCGGCGGCCTTCTTCGAACCACGGACCTCGGGCTTCTGCTTCTGCGAACGGGACGGACGCTCGGGCTTGTCGGATCGGCGGGTCATCGCACCACGACGCGCCATGGCGCGCCGGAATCAGGAGAGGGGCGGCACAGAGAACCCGTCTTGCGTGCTGCAGGCAAGCCCGCCCTGAGGCATGCAGCGCGCCACCGCGGGACGAGGGTCGCGGCGACGGCGACGCCGCGTCAGCGCGCGTCCGCCTTCCACGCGGCGACGAGCAGGCCCGTCGCGTCCTCGAGCACGAGCGTGCGCCCTGCGGACCGGCCTTCGACCGAAGCCGTCAGGTTGCGCTGCGGTCCGGCCCCCACCGCCCAGTCGCGCCGCGGCACGGCGAGGCGCACGGCCGTCGGCGGCTCGGCGGCCATCGCTTCGAGGCCTTGGACCTTGCCGGTCGCCGACCATCGCACCACCGCGAACGTCGAGCCCGAGGAGCCGCGCAGCAGGACCCAGGTCGAACGGGCCTGCAGGTCGCTGCCCGCGTAGCACGCGCTCGCGGCTGCGCCGAGCCGCGCGCGCAGCGCGTCGATCGCCTTCTCTACCGCGGCCATCGCCTGCGCGTTCGCGAACTGCGACTCGTCCGGCTCGCCGCGCGACGTGAGCAACGGCACGAGCGCCTTCTGTGCGCGCGCCTCCGCCGCCTTCAGCGCTTCGAGTTGCGCGTCGGCCGCGGGCTTGCCCGTCGCGAGCCGCACCGCGCTCGCCGCATCGGCGCCGACCACGACGAGGCCTGTGCCTTGCGCATCCGCGCGCACGACGAACGACGCCCCGTCCTGCGTGCGGAACTCGCCGAGGAAGCGCTGCACGTTCTCGTTCGGCGCGACGGGCGCTGCCGCTGCCGCCGGCGAAGGCGCCTTCGGCTCCGGCTTGCGCGCGCGGTCCTGCGCGAAGACGACCGACACGAGTGCATAGGCGCAAGCGATCGTGCGCAGCGCATCGCGACTCCGCGCGGCTCGTGCTTCGTGGTGCATCGGCTCACAGCATCGCGCGGACGAGGCACAGAGCAAGCGTTCCGCGCGCACAGGCATTCGCCATCGCCACAGGCGCGACGCAAGGACGCCGACGTTCGCGCGCGCCGCAGCCCGCGCTTCAGCGCGGCTCGAGCAGCGAGCTCTCGACCACCGCGACCAGCGTCGCGTCGTCGAGCGCGACCTGCGGCTGGTGCACGACGCGGTCGATGCGCCAGCGGTCGCCATCGAACGTGAACGCGATGCCGAGCGTGCCGAGATGCCCCGCTGCCGGCTTGCCGAGCACGCAGGCCCGCGCGCCGCGCGCGCTGCCGACGCAGCCGGGTCGCGACGCGACGGCCGAGAGCTCGGAGCCGGGCACGGCGCGCGAGCGCAGCAGTTCCGCGTCGAGCTTGCGGTCGAGCGCCGCGAGCGAACGCGACAGCGATTCGAGGTAATCGTCCGTCACGCAGCGCGTGAACGCGGCGACGTCGCCTGCGCGGCACGCGGCGTCGTGCGCGGACAGCGCGGAGAACAACGGCTGGGCCGCGGCATCCGCGGGCGTGAACTTCGCCGGCAAGGCAGCGGCCTCGCCGTTCGCCGCGATCCATGGCATCGCGACCATCGCGAGGCCGACCAGCATCGCGGCGGACAGGGCGATCGTCGTCGGGTTAGGAGCCATGGTCTCCATATCGGACGCGGACGAGGCCAGGCAGGAATCGGATCACCGTGCCCCCCGCCTCGGCGGCGCGGCGCGCGGACTCGTCCTGATGGCGCAGTTCCTTCTCGTCGACGATCTCGCCGCCGTCGACCGACTTGGGCCGAGGCCCTTGCAGCACGGCCGTGAACGGCATCGTCGAGGGCCGGTCGGGCGATGGCTCGGCGACGAACACCAGCTCGGCGCGGCCGGGCTCGTAGGCGCAGACCGAAAGTCGCGCTGCCGTCGATGCCATGCGCGGTTCGGGCGCGCCGCCGCGCATGCGCACCGCGATGCGCGCGGTCGCGAGGCCCGCGGGCAGCGTGACCGTGCGGCCGTTCCACAGCGACCACGGCTTGCCGTCCACTTCCACGGCGTCGAATGCGGCCGCCATCGTCACTGACGGCGCGCACAAGGGACTCTGGTGCAGCACGCGCACGGTGACGCGGTCGGGCTCCGGATCCTTGAGCGCGATCGCGCTGCCCGAGCCGGGCCCCGGCCGCGTGCGCGCGAGCAGCGCGTGGCCACCCAGAACGGACACCGAGTCGCCGGGCAGGTGCACGATGCGCAGGTAGTCGCGCGCGCCGTCCTGCTGCGCGCCGCGCATCGTCCACCATCCGCCTTCCTTCACGAGGAACGGAGTCTTCGTGGCCTGCTGCACCGCGACGACGCGCGTCCACGCGATCGGCAACTCGGAACGCAGCTCCGCGAGCCCGCGTTCGCCGAGGTCGAGCGTCGCCGGGCGGTCGATCGCCGTGAGCACGCGCGACAGGTGCGGGAGCATCGTGCGCGCCTCGTCGCGATCGACGAAGGCGAAGCCGAACACCGTGCGCGCGTTCGCCTCGGGCTGCTGGCGCAGCACGAGCTCGCCGTTCTCGAGCGAGAAGCGTTCGTAGCGCGACAACCGCAGCGGCACGACCGCGAGGTCGGGCACCGCGGGATCGTCGGACGCGAGCACGAACGGCTCGCGCATCTCCTTCGGATCCGTGACTGCGAAGCGCAGCGTCTTGTGCCGTTGCAGCGAGAAGCGGCGCTCCTGCTGCAGTCCGCGCACGCTGCGCTCGCACTCGGCGCGCACGACGAAGCCCGGGAAGTCCGCGATCGTCGCGACCTCGACGCTCTCCTGGTGGTAGGTCGAGCTGCTGCGTTCGCGCAGCGACGCGAGCGATCCCGCCTGCGCGAGCACGTCCGCGTCCGCGGCGACGTCGCCGGCGCGCGTGAGCACGAGACGTTCGAGCGCGATCGCGCCGCCGTCCTGCGCCTCGATCTGGAGCGTGCGCACGGCCGCGGTCGGCAGGTGCAGCGCGACCTCCGTGTCGATCGACATCGTGGCTTCGGCATACGGCACGAACGTGACCGGCTCGCCGTCGAGCGAGACCACAAGCACGCCGGCGCCGCGTTCTGCGCGCGCGACGACGCGCAACGCGAAGCGGCCCGTCTCGCGCGGCAGCGTGAACTGCAATCGCTGCGGCCAGCGCGGCGACTCCGCGAACGCGAGCTGCCGCGGCCAGGCGCCGCCGTCGGGGATGTTGGCGGCCGCCACGTAGCCGCCTTCGCCGCGCGGTTCGCCCGCGAGCAGGTCTTTGACCAACGCGCGCAACTCGCTCGCGTCGGGACGCCCGCCGAAGAAGCGCGTGCGGAAGAAGCTGTCGGCGATCGTCACGACGCCGGAAGCCGCAGGTTGCGAGAAGCGCGCGAGGCCCGCGGTGTCGAGCTGCAGGCGACCGCCGGTCCCGAACATGCGGAAGTGGTTGTTGCGCAGCTGCACGACCGCAGCCGACGCGGGCGCGGTCTGCGCGAAGTCCTTGTGCACCTCGGGCGCGAGCTTCTGCTGCGCGCTGCGGTAGCCGTCCTGCCCCGTCGCCGAGCAACGCGCCGCGACCGCGGCGACGAGCGGCTCCATCGACACGCCGAACGCCGTCGCGCGCGCGCGCTGCGAAGCCGCGTCGTTGCGAAGTCCCTGCCACAGCATCGCGCCGCCCGTGTTGCGCCGTTCGCGCACGAACGCCACGGCCTGCTCCGCGATCCAGTCCGGATGGCTGCCGCCGGTCGAGGGCTCGCGTTCGCCGAGCGCGAGCGGCAACGTCGCGGAGCTCGCGTCGAGCACGCCGACCGGGAACCGCTGCGCGGGGAAGCCACTGCGCCAACCGTCCGAGACGCCGAACGCGCGCACGCCGAGCGGCTTGCCGTCGTGCGCGTCGAGCGCGCGCGCAGCGCCGGGCGTCGGGCTGCGCCGTTCGCCGAGCGCCGTCACGGCGAGCGACGGCTGGAAGTCCTGCATCACGCGCACGGCGAGGCCGCGGGGGTCGTCGAAGTCGCGGCGCAGCACGACGCCGTCGAGCGCGCCGTCTTCGAGGCGACGCGCGTCGGCCCATTGCCGCGCCACGTAGCGCAGCGACGCGAACTGCACGCGCGGCTCGGAGCCGAACGGGCGCGTGTCGATCGCCGCGTGCACGAGCAGCGAACGCGTATGCGCCTCGCGCACGAACTGCGACATGCCCTTCGGGTCGTAGCCGCGCACGAACGCGCTGCCGACGTAGGCCTTGGGCCGCCCGAGCGGATCCGTCTCGGACCACGGCAGCGGCAGTCCCTGCGCCGGATCGACGAGGTCGAGCGCCACCACCGAGGCGCCGGACGCGAACGCGGGCAACACGTCGTCCTGCAGCACCTGGTCCGGCGTGCGCGACGAACCCTTCGCGTCGGCGTCGAGGCGCGTCGTGTCGTGCACGGCGGCGACGAGGCCCCAGTTGGCGAGCAACGACGCGCCGGGCACTTCGCGCTTCTGGACCGGCAACAGCCGATCCGGGCGCGCGGTGGTTCCGTCGGCGATCGCGGCGCGTTCGCGCTGCCGTTCGAGCGACGGGACCATCGTCCAGTAGCCGATCGGCGCGCCTTGGCTCGCCGCGAGCAGCGTCGATGCGCGGCGCACGAACGAGCGGCCGTTCTCGCGCACCTGCTCGTCGCGGTTGTCGAGGTCCGGCAGCAGGCCGAGGCCGAGGACCATGCCCTTGCCGTGCCGCCAGCGCGCGAGCACGACGGCCTGCGACTCGCCGGGTTCGCCGTCCTCGTCGCGCCGTTCGCCGTCGCATTCGACGAGCAGACGGCCGAGCAGTTCGGCGTCTTGCGGCGGCGCTTCGACGAACGCGCACAACGCGGTGTCGAGCGGCGCGCCGCCGAGCACGAAGTAGTCGTAGGGCCGCGGCCCCGACGGCGTCATGCCTTCGGTCAGCGCGTCCGTCTTGCTCGACGAAGCCGAGAACCCGAGCCGCGCGCGGCCTTGCGCCGTGCGCGCGTCGTAGCCCCAACGGAACGCTTCGCTGCGCGGCGCGCGCGCCTCGAGGCCGAGGTCGTGCGCGAGCCGCACGGCGTGGCCGAGCAGCAGCACGCGACCGCCGCGTTCGACGTAGGCGCGCAGCTCCGCGAGAGCCGCGGCATCCGGGGTCGGAGCCGACGGGTCGTCGCCGAGCACCACGAGCGCCGACAGGCGCGCGAGCTCGGCGCGCGCGGCGGGACCGGCGGCCGCACCCGACGGGAACGCCAGCGCCCGGACCTCGGTGTCCTTCAGCGTCGCCGCGACCTGCGGCGGCGGCGGCGCGATCGGGCCGACGACGACGCCTTGGCAGCCCGCAGCGAGCGTCACGGCGCCGGCGAGCGCGAGCGCGAACAGGGTCTGCTTCTGCGTCGATCCCATCGGTGGCATCGGTGGATCGGCTCCCGGGGGCCGATCCCTTGAGTGGCCGGGCATCTCGGGGCAATCCGGCACCGGCGGCGGGCCGCCCCGCCGTTCGCTTGCCCATGGCCAACGGGCCGCCGTTCCGGTTTCGTGTGCGCCGTGACCACCGACCGAACGCCCCCGGCAAACGACCGTCTCTACTTCCGCCAGCTGCTCGCGGGCCGCGACTTCGCGGTCGGCGATCCGATCGCGACGCAGATGATGAACTTCGTCTACGCGATCGGCGACGCGGTGACCAAGGAGTGCGTGCTCGTCGACCCGTGCTACGCGGTGCAGGACCTGCTGTCCGTGTGCGAGCGCGACGGCTACCGCGTGACGGGCGCGCTCGCGACGCACTACCACCCCGACCACGTCGGCGGCGACATGTATGGGCATTCGCTGCAGGGCGTGCGCGAACTGCTGACGAAGTGCCCGTGCAAGATCCACGCGAACAAGAACGAAGCACCGTGGATCGCGCGCGTCACCGGCTGCAGCCAGAGCGACATGCAGCTGCACGACAGCGGCGACGTGCTCAAGGTCGGCGAGATCCCGATCACGCTGATCCACACGCCGGGGCACACGCCCGGTTCGCAGTGCTTCCTCGTGCAGGACAAGCTCGTGTCCGGCGACACGCTGTTCTTGCAGGGCTGCGGCCGTACCGACCTGCCGGGCGGCAATCCGCGCGACCTGTATCTGTCGCTGACGCAGAAGCTCAGCAAGGTGCCAGACTCGACGACGCTGTATCCGGGCCACCTCTATGACCCGCGCCCGTTCGCCAAGCTAGGCGACACGCGCAAGACCAACTACGTGTTCCAGCCGCGCTCCGAACAGGAGTGGATGGCCCAGTTCGGGAGCTAGGTCGCGTGGGGATTGTCTATGACAGCCACGAGGGCCGCATGTGCCCGCGGTGCAGGAAGGCGATGGCGAAGTGCTCGTGCGCGGACGAGCTGTGCGTTCCGCAAGGCGACGGCGTCGTGCGCGTGCGCAGAGAAGTGCGCAACGGCAAGACGATGACGGTTGTGCTTGGTGTTCCCGTCAAGAAGGCGGAGCTCGAAGCGCTCGGCAAGAAGCTGAAGGCGAAGTGCGGCGCGGGCGGGACGGTGAAGGATGGCGTGATCGAGGTGCAGGGCGATCACCGGGATGTGGTGGTCGCGGAGATGCGGAGGTTGGGGTTTGAGGTGAAGTTGGCGGGCGGGTGAGGGGCGGGGTGGCGCCGCCCGCCCTCCGGCTCCGGCATCTCCGGCCCGGCTCCGCTCGGGCCTCCGTGCCTGCGCCTCCGGGCGGGCTTTTCGTTCTTGTCCTGTTGCTGGTTCACGGGACGAGAACTGGGGCCAACACAACCCGGAACCCGATGACGCTAACCGCGCCGCCAGGAGCGTTGCCTCCCCGATACGCGGACCGGCAATAGTTGGCGACTACTTCCAAATGACCGCCGCGGGCAATCCGGAGTGGACCTCCAGACACATACTGGTCTGTGACATACGGATCCACAGCCGCCGACGCGGTGTAATTCGCCGAGCCATCCCACGAGTCGAGGCACCACTCAAAGACATTCCCGTGCGTGTCGAACAGGCCCCAAGGGTTGGCGGCGTAGCTGCCGACGACCGTGGGTTGGCCGACACTCGGATTACCAAAGTTCGCCTGCGCCGTCGTCAGGCTCGCCCCCGTGTTCCACTCTGTCGTCGTCCCGGCGCGGCAAACGTATTCCCACTCGGCCTCGGTGGGCAGCCGGTACTGATAGCCAACTGGAATCCGACCCGCTGCTCTCTCGTTCAAGGTCAGGGTGGCGCAGTAGGTCATCGCGTTGATCCAGGAGACTTGCTCGACCGGACGCTGGGCACCTGGAAACGCAGACGGATTGTAGCCCATCACCGCTTGATACTCCGCCTGCGTGACCTCGTACTTGCCAACCCAGAACGGCCGCGTGATTGTCACTGCGTGCACAGGTTGCTCTCGAGCATCACCAGCCACCGACCCCATCTGGAACGTCCCCGCCGCGATCGGGACCATGTTGAGCGCCGGATTCGGACTGCCCGCACCGATCAGGTTGCTGCGCAGCAACGTGCTCGATCCGCCGAGGCTGCTCGCGACGAGCCGCACCGAATACACCCCCGCCGTCGCGTATGTGTGCGTCGGGTTCTGCAACGTCGAGTCGACCGTTCCGTCGTTGTCGAAGTCCCACTGCCAGCTCGTCGGCGCATTGGTCGACGTATCGGTGAACTGCACGACCAGCGGCAACGTCCCGAACGTCGGCGTCGCCGTGAAGCTCGCAACCGGCGCATTCGGCATGGACACCGCCATCGGATTGCCGATCCGCATCTCGACGCCGTTCGTCGTCGTCGCAAAGCGCGGGAACCCGAAGCCCTCGAGTGCCAACGCCTGCAGATACAGATCGAGCCCGAGGAAGTAGCTGTCGTTCGGGATCGCGAGATTCCACGCCGTCGAGAACGGAGTCCCCGACGGGAGCCCCAGCGAGAAGTTGATGTCCGCCGAGTTGTAGGCGTTGCAGCCGGGGATCCCGACGACAGCGAGATCGACCGGCAATGGGATGCCGGACACGCTTGTGCGTGAGAATCCTGCGAAGCCAAATCCGACCGCAAACGACAGCGTCATTCCCGTCATGCGCATGCCGAGCGTCGCGCCGATCGCGGCCTGCGTGCCCGCGAGCACACGCAACTCCAACGGACCTCCACTGCCGACACATGCAGCGCCGTATTCGAACGCGCGCGGCAGCACCGGCACGTTAAGTTCCCACACGTCGCTCGCGTAGCTGCCCGCCGCGCTGCCACCCGCGATGCGCACGCGCCCGTTCGTTGCACCAACCGCTGCGGCCAGTCTGCGCGCCGAAGGCTGCGGCCCCGACGCGACGAGGGCGACCCAGTTGGTGCCGTCGAACGCCCATGCATCGTTGCCCGCGCCGCTGGCTCCGCGCTCACCGCCAAACACGACCACGCGCTGCGCTACGGGATCGAAGCCCATCGCGTGCTGCTTGCGAGCTTCCGGCTGGAAGGGCACTCCACTAAGCAGCGACGGCACCACCTCGACCCAACTCGCGCCATCCCAGTCCCACACATCGCTGCGCAACCCACTCGCAGCTTCACCACCAAACAGCACGACCTTCTGCCGATACGCATCGTAGGCCACGCCATGCTCGTGCCGCGCCACCGGCGCCACCGCCGTCGCGACCTGCGCCCACGCCGTGCCGTTCCACGTCCACGTATCGCCAAGCAACGTCTGCGCCGCGTCCTTGCCGCCGAACAGCACCACGACGCCGCGCGCCACATCGAAGCACATGCGATGCCCCGACCGCGCGGTCGGCGAAGGCGTCGGCCGATACGACCACTGGTCGTTCGCAAACACCCACGTGTCGCCGAGCGCGTTCCCGAGAACATCCTTGCCGCCGAACATCACGCTGTCGCCGCGCGCACCGTCGAACGCGAACTGATGGCCCGTGCGCACCGCCGGGTTCAGCACCGACACGCGCTGCTGCCAGACGTTGTTGTTCACAACAAACGTACCGCCAAGCAACCCGTTGGCCTGCTCCCCACCGAACACCACCCACGACCCATCCGCCCGTGCCGCGATGCCCGCGTCGGCGACGCCGGCCGGCGCGTTGGTCTGCGGGACCTGCGTCGCGGTCATCGCGATGTAGCCCTGCGCGGGGAGCAACGCGGCAAACACGAACGGCGCCGCAATAGCGGCGAGAGACGGGGGCGTGGAATGGGGCTTCATGACGGAAGTTGGATTAGGGACTTCGGACCTCAGGCTCGATCGCGAAGGAGTGCGACGAAGAACTACCATGTGGATCAGGCGGGCTGGCTATCGAGCGCTCGCTCGAACTGTATGGCGATTACCCGGATGTGGCACTGGCGGATTCTTGGAGGTTGGCGTTGGGGGCAGGACTGGACAGAGTTTGAGAGAAGAACGGCTACGTTTGGCACTACCTTTCAGGCCTGCCCGCCTTCGCTCAGTAGGGGATGAAGTGACTGATGTGCCAAGAAGCCTACCGGCTCTCTACCTGCTCCCGTTTCACGGCCCAGGAATCGGAGCCAAGACGACCCTGAAACCCGTGCTGTAATTAGCGCTGCCAGGCAGGAGCGGAAAACGGACCGCAGAGCGGCATTGGGATGGCGCGAAAATCCAACTGCCGCCGCGAATCACTCGAAAAGAACCCGTCGAAACCTGGGGGTCAGCGACCGGCGTCGCCGGGTAATTAGCTCCCGCATCCCACGAATCAAGACACCACTCCCAGACATTGCCATGCATGTCAAAAAGACCCCAGGGGTTAGCAGGGTAACTCCCAACGGCAACAGTTTGACTGATACCGCAACCGGAGAAATTGGCCTGCCCGCATGCAATCAATGCGCCAGTATTCCACTCCGTCGTGGTGCCAGCACGGCACACAAACTCCCACTCAGCTTCGGTCGGCAGCCGATAATGATACCCCAGGGGCATGCGCCCAGAAGACGCCTCCTGCGCCGTCAGCGCAGCGCAGTAGGCCATAGCGCCCAACCACGTGACCTGCTCAACTGGTCGCTGCGCAGAACCGGGATAGGCAATGCCCTGGAACGCCGATGGGTTGTCACCCATAATGGACTGCCACTCGGCCTGCGTGACCTCATACCTACCAACCCAGAAAGGCCGCGTGATAGTCACAGCATGAACCGGCTGCTCATTGGACTGGCCGGCATTGGATCCCATATGAAAAGCACCGGGCGCTATCGATACCATGTTGAAAATAGCCGGGGGACCGGCAGGAGTTACGCGATTGCCAATACGCATTGCAACTCCGTTGGTCACAGTTGCAAAACGCGCATACCCAGCAGTCTCTAGTGCTAGCGCTTGCAGATACAACTCAAGGCCGAGGAAGTAGCCATCATTGGGTATTGTGAGACTCCACGCCGTTTCCAAGGGGAATCCCGACGGAAGCCCAAGCGCGAAATTGATGTCCCCCGAGTTGTAGGCGCTACAGCCTGGGATCCCGACTACCGCGAGATCGAATGGCAACGGGATGCCCGAAAAACTGGCACGCGAGAGCCCCACAAATCCAAAGCCGACGGCAGACGACATTGCCAGCCCCGTCATTCGCACGCCAAACGTGTCACCGATTGCAGCTTGAGTGCCTGCGTTGAGCCGCAACTCTAACGGTCCACCACTGCCCAGGCATGCGGCTCCGTACTCGAACGCCCGAGGCAGCACCGGCAAGACAAGTTCCCATACGTTATTGGCGTAGGAGTTCGCCGCCACGCCACCGAACACGAGCATCCGTCCGCTCGCCGTCGCCGCAGTCGCGGACTTTGCGCGAATCGACGGATTTGAAGTGCCAGCAACAAGCCCGACCCAGTTCGCGCCATCGAAGGCCCACGAGTCGCTGCCGACACCCGCGCTGCCGCGATCCCCACCGAACACCACCACCCGCTCCGCCACCGCATCGAACCCCATCGCGTGCTGCTTGCGCGCGACCGGCCCGAACGGCGCACCATTCACCAGCGGCGGCACCACCTCGAACCAGCTCGCGCCATCCCAGTCCCAAACATCGCTGCGCAGCCCGTTCGCCGCCTCACCGCCGAACAGCACGACCTTCTGCCGATACGCATCGTAGGCCACGCCATGCTCGTGCCGCGCCGCTGGCGCCACCGCCGTCGCGACCTGCGCCCACGCCGTGCCATTCCACGTCCACGTATCGCCGAGCAACGTCTGCGAGCCGTCCTTGCCGCCGAACAGCACCACGACGCCACGCGCCGCATCGAAGCACATGCGATGCCCCGACCGCGCCGTCGGCGACGGCGTCGGCCGATACGACCACTGGTCGTTCGCGAACACCCACGTGTCGCCGAGCGCGTTCCCGAGCAGATCCCGGCCGCCGAACATCACGCTGTCGCCGCGCGCGCCGTCGAACGCGAGTTGGTGTCCCGTGCGCAGTGTCGGATTGAACAACGAGATCCGCGGCTGCCACACGTTGTTGTTCACGACGAACGTGCTAGGCAGCAGCCCGTTGGCCTGCTCCCCACCGAACACCACCCACGACCCATCCGCCCGCGCCGCGATGCCCGCATCCGCGACGCCGGCCGGCGCGTTGGTCTGCGGGACCTGCGTCGCGGTCATCGCGATGTAGCCCTGCGCGGGCAGCAGCGAGGCGAACAAGAACGGCGCCGCGATCGCGGCTGCGGACGAACGGTTGCGGTGGAACGTCATCGTGGGATCCAGACTCCGGTGGCGTCCCGTAGGAACACTCGCCGCGCGTTCCTGTGACAGAAAACTGCGCCGCGGACCGAGAAAGACCGCCGCCACCGACTCCGCATTCGCCCGACCGCTCGGGAACGGCGCCGCAGAGCCTCTCGCAACAGCGCGCGGCCGCAGCGCCTCTTCGCGTCGGGTCCTCCGCGCCTGCCGCGCCCACCCCACGCCTCAGACTCGGCGTCTTCAGCGGACGCCACTCGGCGCGTCCACGAACTGCGCCGCCCGGCCGCCACTACATCAGCGCCCGCAATCCCACGAAGGGGCGGACCGAAGGCGCGGCGACTGCAGACCCGCCGCGCGACCCTGCGTCACATCGGCGCGGGCGAGTCCACCGCGTCGCGGTCGACGTCGAGGATCAACACGACGCGTGGTTCCGTTCCGAAGTTGGCGGCTTCGTGCTCGGCCTGGCCGTCGAACACCATGCACTTGCCCGGGCCCCAGTGGATCGTCGTGCCCGCGACGCGCATGCCGGACTGCGGGTTGGTGAAGATGCCGAGGTGGCAGCGCAGCAGGTCGAGCACGCCGTTCTTGCCGTCGTTGTGCGGGATGATGTGCGTGCCCGGCATCATCATCGAGAACGCCGCGCGCTCGACGCCCTTGATGCTGCGCACGATGCGCGTGGTCTCGGGGATTCGCTTGCTGTTCTCTTCGCACGCAGCTGACAGGTGCCACGTGGTGTCGCGGCTGTAGAAGACGTAGGTGCGCCAGCTGCCCGTGTAGCCTTCCTTCTGCGGCCACTCGGCGTAGTCGTCGACCGTGAGGTTCTTCGCCTCTTGCAGGATCGCAGGGAACTGCGACTCGAGATAGCGAGTGAACGGGAAGGTCGGCGCCTCCCAGAGCATCTGTTGGCCGGTGGACATGCAGGAAGGATGGTGTTGGCGATTCGGCGAGGGGTCAAGGGGCCCCGGCACGGGCGCTTCCGTGCGCACCGACGAGGCCTCCGAGATCCGTCCCGACCGGCAAGGCATCGAGAATGCGGCGGCAAGCCCTGTAGAGTGCCGCGCCCGAACCAGGACTTCCCATGCGCATCCCCCACTTCGTCGCTCTCGCCGCCACCGTCGCGGTCGTCGCCTGCTCCTCGCAAGACCCCCAAGCCACGGGCGCATCGGCGCCGGCGCCGGTCACGGCGACGGCCACCGCCACGACCACCGTCGCGGTCGCCGCGGCGCCCGCGCACAAGACGCTGAAGGCCGCGATGAAGGCCATCGAAGAGGACTGGAAGGCCGTCGAAGGCGCGATCGACCAGCTCAAGAAGGGCGCTGCGCCGGACCTCGCCGCGACCGAGGCCGCCGCGCGCCGCGTCGCGCAGGCGATGCACGCCGCCCACGACCCGTTCGAGGACAAGGAAGTCCCCAACTTCGCGACGATGGCGAAGGAAGCCGAAGCCGCGCTGAACGCATTCGCCGACCACGCCAAGAACGGCAAGCAGGACGCGATGAAGGAAATCGGCAAGACGCTGCAGGACCAGCACTGCGCGCGCTGCCACGACGCGACGGAAGAAGCGAAGGGCTGATCGCGCGGCCTTCGAGACGCTGCGCGAAGCCCGTCCTGTCCCCGTGCACGGCGCTGCGCCACGCGCATTCGCTTCTAGGCGACAAGGCAACGTCTCGCCGCCTGAAGACACTCCGACCTCGGACCCCGCTGCTGCGAGAACGTAGCGAGGGCGGATCGCGCGACGCGACATCACTTCGCGCGCAGCCGCACGAGCTGCGGCAACTCGGTCGCCTGCTCGATCGCCGCGATCGCATCGCGCACCGCGCGCGCCTTCCGCTTCATGAGCTCTCTGGGGAAGTCCTTCTCGTCCTTCTCGAAGTAGTCCGCGAGCTGCTGCAACTGCGGCACGACGCGCTTTGCGTGCGCGCCGTAGAGCCGCAGGATCTCCATGAGCTCGGGCGTGCGATGCTCGCTCGCCCACGGGTTCTGGTTGCGCGCGTAGTCCACGCACGCCGCGATGCCTTCTTCGATGCGGTTCTTGGCGAGCACGCGAAGGCCCTCGACGCGCACGCCGTCGGCGAACATCTCGCCGCTCGGCGCCGGCTCCACCACCGCGCGAAGGATCGCGGGCAACAGCGGCGCCACGGCTTCGGCAGACAGGTTGCGATAGACCGACGCGAAGCTGCTGCGCGCGCGGCCGTCCTGGTTCTGCAAGCCCGCGCGCACCGCGGTGTAGAGCGACTCCGGGTCGACGCCTTCGAGCGAACGGTCGAGCATGCCGCCGCGGTCGAACAACGCGAACGTGACATAGCGCTGCTGCATACCGCGCGGATCGCGTTGCGGATCCTGCTTCGCGAGCAGATCGAGCAGTTCCGGCACGGCGCCGCGCGCGGGCTTGCCGATCTGCGCCAGTGCTTCTGCCGCCTTGATGCGCAGCCACAGGTCGTCGGATCCCAACGTGCGCCGCAGCGCGTCGACCGCAGGGGCAGAACGTCCGCGCATCGCCGCGAGCGCCTGGCATGCGCCGTAGCGCGCGTGCAACGAAGGCGCGTCGAGCATCGCCACGAGCGCGTCGACCACAGGCGCGCGCCGACGCTCCAACGCCATCGCCGCGCGTTCGCGCACGACGGGCGACCAGCTCGACAGCCGCGCGAGCAGCTCGTCGGTCGCCATCGCGTCGTAGGCGCTCGTGCGGTCCTTGTTGTCCCACCCGCGGCCGTCCTCGATGCACGACGCCGCCTCTGCGGCCGTCAGCTGCGATGCGATCGAGGCGCGCTTGCCCGTGATCCAGAGCTTCGCATCGGACATCGCGAGCCACAGCAGGTGCGCGCCGTTCGCATCCCAACCGTGGTAGCTGTCGTGGTCCTTCTCGGGCGGCCCCTGGTGCGCGAACGAACCGTCGTGCCTTCGCGCGAAGTCTGCATACGAGCCGCCGAACTCGCGCATCCACGCGCCGGTCGCATTCGCGCCGCATCGCGCGACGCCTGGCATCGCCCACAGGATGTTGAAGTAGTTGCCGGTGTGCCCCGTGTCGCGCTCCGGGCCGTGCGACGAGACGCTCATGCGCGCGAAGAAGTCGGCGGCGTCCTTCTCCTCGAGCAGATCGAACAGCACCGCGGCCATGCCGCACTTGCCGTTGTCGTCGTGCGTCTCGATCCACGGATGATGGTCGCCATACGGCACCGCGCCCTTGCCGACGTAGAACCGCAGCAGCTTCGCGCTGCGTTCGATCGCGGTCGCGACCACGGCGTCGTTTACGCCGGCCTTGCGCGCGAGCACGAGCGCGATCGTGAGCGGCACGCCCGGCGAGTTCATCATGCCGTAGCCGCGCAACCGCCCGTCCGGCCGCGCGAAGCCGTGCCCCCACGAACCGACGGCGCTCTGTCCGTTCGCGGCAGCGAGCGCGAGACGACGCAATCCTGGCATCGCGTCCTGGTCGCCGGTCGCCATCGCGTACTCGGCGAGGAACAGCATCACGTAGCCGTAGTGCCACGTCTGCATCGAGTCGCTGTCGAAGTCCGCGGCCCATCGCGCTTCGCGCTGCAGCAGTTCGCGATGCGCGCCCGCGTCGTGCGCGAGCAACGCGAGCGCGTTGAGCGAACGGGGGATCGGGTCGAGCCTGCGGCTGTAGCCGTCCTTCGCCATGCGCTGCGCCAACGCCGCGCAGCCGAGTTCGAGCACGCGCTTCGACTTCTCGCACGCAAACGGCGCAGTCGGCGAGTAGTCGCCGAGCGCCGGCAGTTGGATCGTCACTTCGCTCGCGTTCGCGTCGCGCCAGCGAAGGAGCCGCAGCGCGCCGCCGCCGGCCTTCGACTCCGCGGCAGTGATCGCCGACGCAAGCTCGACGCGCGGATCGCGCGCGAACGGCTTGCCACCGACGCCGAGCAACACGTCGCCAACTGCCAGCACGCCGTCTGCCGGCGAGCCCGGTTCCACCTTCGTGATCGCGACCTGCCGCGCGTCCGTCGTCACCATGCGATCGCAGAACATCCAACCGCGCGCGCCCGTCGGCCCGAGGTTCCAGTCGTGCGCATCGCCGCCCGGCGCCTTGTCTCCCGCCGTCAGATCGGGGATGCGCGGAGGCTCCTTCTTCTGCGCGAGCGACGGCGCCGCGAACGAGATCGTCGCGGCGAGACCGAGGAGCCAGTGGCGGGGATTCGGCATCGCGCCACTGTAGCTCCTGCAACGACTCGCCGCGCACCACAGACAAGAGTCGAGGCGCGCCGAGTTCCTGCGGGCAGTTGCGTGGTCCGCGCCGACGCGCAGGCTCAGATTGCGAGCGCGCGCAACATGCGCTCCGCGGCGTCGCGACCGCTGAGCCACGCGCCCTCGACGCGGCCACCGGCGAGCGCGTCAACTGCGAGACCGAGGCGCGCGCCCTCGTCGACGACGCTCGGCGTGGAGCCGAACGCCTCGGCCGCGATCGCGTAGCGCCACCGATGCGCGTCGAGCGCCACGACTTCGGGCAACCGCGCGCCGAGCGATCGCGCGAACGCTGCGACGAGTTCGCGCGCGGACTCCAGCGGATCGCGTTCGAAGTGAAGTGACGACCACTTCGCCGTCGCGTGCAGCACGTAGGTCGCAGCGCCGTTGCGTTGAGGCTTGCCGCCGTCGTGCGAGACCCACGACAGCGCTTCGTCCGTGACGAACATGCCGCCTTCGGCGCGTTCGGGTGGGCGCGCGAACGTCGCCATCGCGCACACGCACGGCTGCAGCGCCTCGCGCGCCGCGAACGCGGTGTCACGCACTGGGCCTGGGACGTTGGACGCGTCGAGCAGAGACGCAGCTTGCTCCGGCGGCAACGCGAGCAAGACCGCGGCGAACGGTCCGTGCTCGGCGCGTGCGCCGTGCTCGTCCTCGATGACGAGCTGCCACCCGGCGTGGTCCCGGCGCAACGCAGCAACGCGCGCGTTCGTGGCGACTTCGAGTCCGCGCACGAGCGCACGCGGCAACGCCGACATGCCCGGCGCCCCGACGTAACGCACGCCGGGCCGCGGATCGGGCCCGAAGACGCCATGCGCGAGCGTGCGGAACGGACCTCGCCATTCCTGCACGGATCCATCGGCGACGAGCGGCTCGATCGCCGCCGCGAACGACGCGTCGCGCACGGTGAAGAACTGCGCGCCGTGGTCGAACTGCGCGCCGTCGCGCCGCCGCGTCGCCACACGACCGCCCGCCGCACGACCCTTGTCGAACAACGCGACCGCGAGCCCATGCTGCTGCAGACGCACCGCCGCGGCGATGCCCGCGACACCCGCGCCGACGATGGCGATGCGCTTGGACGCGTTCATGCGCGGACCACCTCGAGCAAGCAGCACGCACACGTCGTGGGCGGGAACACAGTCGGGTTCATGGATCGCAGAGGCTCCTCGATTCGCGTTCGCATTCCATCGCCTGCTTGGATGCGCGCGCCATCACCCGCGGACGAACGATCGGAGCCCCATCCGCTGCGTGCCAGCGAAACCGCAATTGCAGACGACGTCGAACCAGAACGCAGTCAGCGGTCCGACGTCTGGGCCGGGGAACGTGGACGGCAACGGCAGTCTCGTTCCCTTGCCCGCTGAGCGCCGACGACGCGCGTCGTCAAACCTCGAGTCGCGCAGCCAGCATCGTCCGTCGCGAACGGCTGCCCGTTCAGCGCTTCTTGATCTGGTGGAACGGCCGGAACACGTCCTCGAAGCCGTACCAATACGCGCCGAAGTTGCGGAACACCGACGGGTCGTAGAGCAGGCCGTTGTAGAGCGCGACGAACGGACCAGCGACCGCGCCGCCGACGAACGCGAACGGCATCCAATACCACTGCTCCGGCGGCACGCCTTCGCGGCAAAGGTCGACGCCGCCCGTGATCGGGCTCACTGCCGTGCCGGCGATCGTCGCGCAGGAACCGAACGACAACGACGTCGCGGCGAGCAACGTCAGGAGACAACGCGAGGGTCGGAAGTGCATGGGCTTCATCGTGGCCGCAAGCGGCGGCGCGACGCAAGCGACCTCGGCGCTCCGTTGCAGGGCGTGTGCGTCATCGAGCGCATGAGCGGCAGGTGGAGTTCGCACGACGCGCCCGGCAACCCGGACGCGAGCGCCATGGGCAGCGCGCGTCGTTCCACGAAGGAAGCGCGACACGCGGCGGTCCCAGCGTCACAGAGAGCGGAGCCGCCGGGCGACGCATGAGGAACGACATCGCTGCCGCGTGGTCCCGTTCAGCTGGAACGCCACGGGTCGCCGACCATGCGGAACGGACGGAACACGTCGCCGAAGTCGAGCCAGTAGCGCGTGAAGTTGCGGAACACCGTCGCGTCGTGATTGACGCCATTGTAGATCGCGACGAAGGGTCCGGAGACTGCGCCGCCGACGAACACGAACGGCGCCCAATACCACTGGTGTTGCTGCAGCGACTCGCGGCAGAGATCGACCCCGCCGGTGATCGGGCTCACCGCGGTTCCTGCAATCGTGGAGCAGGAACCGAGCGAGAGGAATGCCGCTGCGAGCAGCGGGAACAGGCGCCGCGAAGGCCACTTCGACATGCGCCGCATCGTGGCAACACCATCACTTCGCCTGCAAGCACGCAGAGACCGGTGTGGGCAGGTCTCCTCGACGCCTCATCGCGAGCGCGTGCAGAGCCCGATGGCCACGGTCGTCGTCCGAAGCCGCAGTTGGCGGTCCCCGACGCAGCGGCTCCGCGGAGTTGCGCTCGCTCCGTGCAAGCCCGCGCGCCTCTGCTATCCTCCCCGCCCCCCGATGGACGGCGACGAACAAGAAGAGCACTACAACGCCCGCATGCACCAGGGAGGCAAGCTGTCCTTCCGTGCCCGCATCAAGGATGCGGACGAGGATCCGGGCGACCGCCTCGTGCTCGGCGGCAAGAACCCGCCGCCGCTGTTCGAGCTGTGCCCCGACGACGGGCGGCCGGTCGAGATCGAGATCGGCTCGGGCAAGGGCGCGTTCCTCGTCGCCTCGACCGAGGCGCGTCCCGAGACGTTCGTGCTCGGCATCGAAGCGGCGCCGGGCTACGCGCAGCACGCCGCGGCGAAGTTGTTCGCGACGGGCCGCACCAACGCGCTGCTGCTGATCGACAATGGCAAGCTCTACCTCGAAGACCGCGTGCCCGAGGCGTCGCTGACGGCCGTGCACGTCTACTTCCCGGACCCGTGGCCCAAGCGCCGCCACTGTGGCCGCCGGTTCTTCACCGACGACGTGACGGCGGTGCTCGCGAAGGTGCTGAAGGACGACGGCCACGTGTTCGTCGCGACCGACAACGCGGGCTACGGCGGGCAGGTCGCGCGCGTGATGGGCGCAGCCGCGGACTTCGCGTTCGACGAAGAAGAACGCGACCGACGCATCGAAGCGGGCCCGGGGCACGCGTTCTCGCCGACCAACTTCGAGCGCAAGTACATCGAGGAAGGCCGCATCATCCGCCGCTACGCGTTCCGCAGGCTGCCGCGCCGCTGAGCGCGATCCCACGATGGCCTTCGTCCCGATCGGCAAGCAGGAATCGATGCGCTTCGAACCGGGCCACGCGGTGCGCGTGCGCGACCGGTGGATCGCGGTGTTCAAGCAAGTCGGGGCCGACGGGAGCGAGGAGTTGCTCGCGATCGACAACGCCTGCCCCCACGCGAGCGCGCCGCTCTGCGACGGCGCGGTGCTGGCGGGCAAGGTCGTGTGCTCGCTGCACCTGTGGGAGTTCGACCTGCGCACCGGCGCGTGCGACGTCGGCCCGCAGTGGAACGTGCGGACCTACCCGGTGCGCGTCCGCGACGGCGAGGTCGAGGTCGACCTCGACGACGAGCGACGCTGAGGCGGGAAGCGCGCCGGCCCGGGCTCGCGGGCGACCGCGGAATGCGCGTCCCTCGCAGCGGCTACTGCGGCCGCTGCATGCCGAGGCCCGAGTCCGCGCCGCCCGCGTGCACCGGCTTCGTCGCGGGCACCACCCGCCAGATCGCGGGCTGGACGAACGGCGACACCAACCGCGGCATCCGTGTGAGCATGTCGGCCGGCGACTGCTGCGACGGCGCGCGGACCGCCCACAGCGGCGCGGTCACCAGCGACTTGGCCTTCCCCCTCGGTTGGAGGACCAGCGGACCGGCGGGAACCGCATCGCCAGCGCGAGGACTGGGGTTGGCATTCGCGCCCTCGCCGCGGCGCGGCAGGAACGGGTTGCCCGTGGCCAAGGCTCCGAAGAGCAGGGCGCTGGCGGACAGGAGGCAGCACGCGGTGCGCATACTGGGGATGCCGTGGGACGCGATCGGGGGATCGGGGCGGAGAACTGTCGCCAGACCTGGGCCTTCTGCCAAGGGGGTAGTCGTCTTCCGGTCCACCGCCATGGAACACTACTGATGGGATGAGTGGCTTTTTTTCGCGCGACCTGCGCCCAAGCCCGTGACCTGCGCGAGGTTGGGCCGCCGTGCCTCGCAGCGCCGCCGCCGCGCACCGCCTGGACGTCGCAACTCGCGGCGACACCGCGCGGTCCGCCGTCCGGGCCGGCGAAGCGAGCCACTCATCCCATCAGTCACGTTGGGAGCAGAGGATCCAGGCGCGAGCATTCGGAGGACCGGACCTCTATCCTCCTCGCCCTTTCCAACCGACCCGCGAAGCGACCAACGTGACCGAAGGCATCCAGAAGGACCGGCTCGAAAAGCTCCAGGCCATGCAACAGGCCGGGATCGACGCTTACCCCCCGCGCGTTCCGAAGGGCATCCACATCGGGCCCGTGCTCGCCGACTTCGACGCCAAGGTCGGGCAGACCGTGACGTTCTGCGGCCGCCTCGCGCAGATCCGCGACTTCGGCAAGCTCCGCTTCTCGCACCTCACGGACCGCAGCGGCGCGATCCAGGTCGGCTTCGAACGCGACCGACTCCCGGACTTCTGGCCCGAGCGCAAGCGCGTCGAGGCCAACGACCTCGTGTCGATCTCCGGCGAACTCGGGCGCACGCAGAAGGGCGAGCCCACGTTGTGGGCGCGCAACGTAGTGCTCGCGAGCAAGGCGCTGCGCGCCGCGCCGGAGAAGTGGCACGGCCTGCAGGACCAGGAGCAACGCTACCGCCAGCGCTACGTCGACCTGTTCGCGAGCGAGGACGTGCGCAAGACGTTCTTGCTGCGCAGCCAGATCGTGCGCGAGGTCCGCGCCTACTTCGACGGGCTCGGCTACTGCGAGGTGGAGACGCCGATCCTGCAGCCGATCTTCGGCGGCGCGGCGGCGCGGCCGTTCACGACGCACCACAACGCGCTCGACATGCCGTTGTACCTGCGCATCGCGCCGGAGCTCTACCTCAAGCGGCTCATCGTCGGCGGCCTCGAGCGCGTCTACGAGATCGGGCGCGTGTTCCGCAACGAAGGCATCAGCACGCGGCACAACCCCGAGTTCACGATGATCGAGAGCTACGAGGCGTGGGCCGACTACCGCGACATCATGGCGCGCGTCGAAGGCTTGTTCGCCCACCTCTGCGACAAGGTCCTCGGCGGCCGCACCGTCGTGACGTTCCGCGAGAAGCAGTTCGACCTGAAGCCGCCGTTCGCGAAGGCGTCGTATCTCGAGTTGTTCCGCCAGCACAACGACGGCCTCGACTGGTTCGACCACGCGGCGGTCGTGCGTCGCGCGAAGCAGCTCAAGCTCCCCACCGACGGCATCGCGCCGCACACGCTCGCCAACGACGTGTTCGAGGCGACGGTCGAGGACACGCTGCAGGGCCCGATCTTCGTCTACGACTACCCGGCGCCGATCAGCCCGCTCGCGAAGCGCCTGCCGTCGGATCCGCGTGTGACGGAGCGCTTCGAGTTCTTCGTCTGCGGCATGGAGCTCGGCAACGCGTTCAGCGAACTGAACGACCCGATCGACCAGGAGCAGCGCTTCGTCGACCAGCTCGCGCACAAGGACGAGGAACACTCGAGCGAGATGGACGTCGACTACGTGACGGCTCTCGAATACGGCATGCCCCCCGCGGGCGGCCTAGGCATCGGCATCGACCGCCTGTGCATGCTGCTGTCGGGCAGCAACTCGATCCGCGACGTCGTGCTCTTCCCGCTGCTGCGCCGCATCGACGCGAACCCGGAGCAGCACGGCGAAGGCGGCGACGCGAAGCCTGCGACGGAGAGCTGACTTGGGGCCGATGTTCTCGTGGGCGCTCGCCCTGCGCTATCTGCAACGGCGCTGGGTCAACGTGCTCGGGACCATCGGCGTCATGGTCGCCGTCTGGTCGCTGATCGTCGTGCGCGGCGTGTTCTCGGGCTTCATCGAGGACATCCGTTCGGACGTGCGCCGCAGCTCGCCGGACTTGCTGGTCACGAGCCTGCCGCACGCGACGAGCTTCGCGCTTCTCGAAGAAGCGCTGAAAGGCGACCCGGACGTGAAGGCGCTCGCGCCGCGTCTGCGCCACTACGGCACGTTCTTCCAGCGCACGGGCAACACGGCGCTGCAGTCGGTGGAACTCGAGTTCAGCAACGTCGACAGCAGCTTCGTGCAGATGCTGGGCATCGACCCTGCGCGCGAACGCGACGTGACGCCGTTCGACGAATGGCTGCTGCGCGCCGAACGGCGCTCGGCCCGCGACGGCATGGACCACGGCGCGCCCGCGCTCGGCCCCGAGCTGCAGGTGCCCGCGAAGGACGAATGGCGCGCGCGTCGCCGCCTCGGGCTCGCCGTCACCGAGGACGCGGAGTCGTTCCGTTCGCTGTGGCCCGGCATCCTGCTCGGCCGCGAACGCACGCGCTACAACCGCACCATCACGATCGGCGCGCCGCTCGACCTGCTCAGCGTCGACTACGTCGCTGGCGAAGACGGCAAGACGCGCGCCGTCACGCTGCAGCGCACGTTCGCGTTCGCGGGCACGTTCCTCACCGGCGCGCGACTGTTCGACGACTCGATGGCGATCGTGCCGATCGAGCCGCTGCGCAGCATGCTCGGCCACGACGCGCTCGACGACGGCAGCGTCGACCTCTGCTCCGACGTCGCGGTGCGCGCGACCGACGGGCTCACGATCGAACAACTCCGCGTCGTCGCCCAGCGACTTACGCAGAAGACGCGACTCGCGCTGCAGAAGGCGGGGAAGGAAGCGAAGCCCGAGACGCTGACCTGGGAGCAGCAGAACGCGGTGTTCCTCGACGCGGTCGACACCGAACGCGCGATGACGACGCTCGTGCTGTTCGCGGTCATGCTCATCGCGACGTTCCTGATCTTCGCGACGCTGCACATGATGGTGACGCAGAAGACGAAGGACATCGGCATCCTGTGCGCCCTCGGCGGCTCGCCGCGCGGCATCGGCCAGATCTTCACGCGCTGCGGCTTCGTCATCGGCGCGTTCGGCGTGCTCGGCGGATGCGGCCTCGGTCTGCTGACGCTCGACAACCTGAACGGCATCAACGACTGGCTGTACGAGCAGACCGGCTTCGAGCTGTTCCCACGCTCGTTGTTCGATTTGCCCAAGGTCCCCTACCGCATCGAGCCGGAATGGACGGTCGCCGTGGCGATCGGCTCGTTCCTGCTGACGCTGCTCGTCGCATGGCTGCCCGCCCGCAAGGCCGCGCGCATGCAACCCGTGAAGGCGCTGAGTTACGAATGAACGCTCCTGTCCTGTCCGCCCATGGCGTGAAGAAGAGCTACTGGCTCGGCAAGCGCGAGATCTCGATCCTGAAGGGCGTCGACCTAGCGGTCCAACGCGGCGAGATGGTCGCGTTGCTCGGCGCGAGCGGCGCCGGCAAGTCGACGCTGCTGCATCTGCTCGGGCTGCTCGACACGCCGACCAGCGGCGAGATCCGCTACGACGGCTTGCCCGTGCACAATCTCAAGGTCGGCGCGCGCGCGCGGCTGCGGCACCAGCACGTCGGCTTCGTGTTCCAGTTCTACCACCTGATCCCCGAGCTCTCCGCGCTGCAGAACGTGCTGCTCGCGCGCATGATGCAGAAGTCGGTCGTGCAGTACTGGAGGGAGCGCAAGACCACGCGCGCGGCGGCGGAGCAGATCCTCGAGGAAGTCGGGCTGTCGCAGCGACTCTCACATCGCCCCTCCGAACTCTCGGGCGGCGAACGCCAACGCGTCGCGGTCGCGCGCGCGTTGCTGCAGAACCCGCGCGTCGTGCTCGCCGACGAGCCGACGGGCAACCTCGACTCCGAGACCGCCGACGACGTGATGCAGATGCTGTTCCGCATCAACAAGGAGCGCCAGCTCGCGTTCCTGCTCGTCACGCACAACGAAGAGCTCGCGAAGAAGTGCCACCGCGTGGTGCGGCTGCGCGACGGGATGGTCGTGAGCTGATGTACCGGCTGTTCCTCGCAGCGCGCTACCTGCTGTCGCGGCCGATCAACCTGCTCGGCATCGGCGGCGTCACGCTCGGCGTCTGGGCGCTGATCGTCGTCGTCTCGATCTTCTCGGGCTTCCTGCGCGTCGTCGGCGAACACGTGCGCTCGGCGTCCGCCGACGTGTCGGTGTGGTTCCTGCCGGACAGCGCGCGCTTCGCGAAGCTGAAGACCGCGATCGAGGAGGACCCGAACGTCGCCGGCTGTTCGCCGCGGCTCGTGCACTTCGGCCTGCTCAACCGCCCCGGCGAGATCCCGCCGCCGCCGCCGTTGCTCGGGCGCGGCGCGCTGCAAGGCGGCGACACGCCGTTCGTCTCCGTGCTCGGCATCGACCCCGACCTCGAACGCGAGACGACGTCGCTCGACTCGTGGCTCGACGCGGTGAAGGGCGAACTGCGCGTGAAGGACGTGGCTAGGCCGCTCGCGCGCATCGACGGCCTGCCCGCGATCCTGCTCGGCGAGGAGCGCATGCTCGGCAGCGGACTGCGCATCGGCGACCGACTCGCGTTGAGCACGGGTCGCATCGAGCGTGGCGCGGACGGCGGCCGCAGCCTCGTGCAAGTCACCGGCGACACCGTCGGCGGCTCGAAGCAGGACGCCCCCGTGTTCGTCGTCGCCGGCGCGTTCCACACGCAGCACACGGGCTACGACGGCAACACCGCGTTCGTCCACGTCGAGGACCTGCGCGCGATGCTGTCGCTGCCGCCCGACGCGGTGCAGGAAGTGTCCGTCAAGGTGAAGGACGCGGCGGACACCGAGGCGACCGCGGACCGCGTCGAACGCGCCGTGCGCCGCGAACTCGGCTTCGACCGCGGCACGTTCCAGCGCGCGCCGCTCGCCTACTCGTGGCGCGAACGGCACCAGGGGTTCTTCGAAGGCGTCGAGTGGCAGCGCGCGCTGATGAAGATCATCCTGATCGTCATCATGGTCGTCGCGGCGGTGCTCATGTACGCGACGCTGTCGATGATGGTCGCGGAGAAGACCTCCGACATCGGCATCCTGTGCGCGCTCGGCGGCTCGCCGCGCGGCGTGATGACGGTGTTCCTGTCGTGCGGGCTGTCGATCACCTCGATCGGCATCGTGCTCGGCACCGTGATCGGCTGCGTGTCCGCCGTCTACCTCGAGGAGTTCCGCCAGTTCGTGCTGTGGCTGTCGGGCGTCGACCTGTTCCCGGTGAAGGTCTACAACCTCGACCGCGTGCCGCACGAACTCGATCCGCTCTGGATCCTGCAGGTCGCCGGCGTGGCGCTGGTCGTGGGCGCGGTGGTCTCCGCGTTGCCCGCGTTCCGCGCGGCGCGGCACGACCCGCTCGTGTCGCTGCGAGGCAACTGACGACAACGAACCTGACGATGGACGCCGGACGAAGGACCGCGACGAAGGACGAGACGCCTTGCGCGGCCTCGCCCCGCCGAGCGTCCTTCGCTGCGACCGCGCTGCCGATGCTGCTCGCGGTCGCTTGCGTCGGCTCGGAGACCCAGCAGCGGCCGCGACCGCTCGACGCGCCGGTCCGTTCGGCAGCGCGGCTGTTCGACGAGTTCCTCTCGCCGCAGGCGGTGGCCAGGGACCTGAAGCAGATGCGCGACCGCACGACGCAGATCGCGGCGGACGAGGCGGACTTCGGCAACGCGCGAGCCAACGCCGCCGAGCTCGCCGATCGTGAACTGCGTCGGCCGCGCGCGATGGTCGACGGCGTCGAAGGCCTCGCTGCGCGCGAGGGCGACCGCCTCGCCCGGTTCCCGGACGCCGAGGGATTCGCGGCGATCGATCCTCGCCAGGACCTCACGGACTTGCGCAGCAGCGTCCTGGACCTGCCGCGGACACTCGGCCTCGACCGACGGCCGCTCGGCGAACCGGACGACCGGCGCCACCGCACGGATCCTTGGGACAACCACCCCGAGGCCGGTTGGAGCTCGCGCATCCTCCGCCGCATCCTGCCCTGACTCGCGACTCGGACCTCGCACGCCCGCCGGACGGTCCGTAGAACGGCGCCCCACACCAGCGCGCCGCGATCGCGGCGCACGCACGGGCATGACCCACTCCATCCGCTCGCTCTCTCCGTTCCTCTCCGGCCTCCTCCTGCTCGCTGGACTCGCGGCGCAGAAGCCGCTGCCCCAAGACCGCAGTGAAGGCGCCGCCGCCGTCACCGTCGAGCAGGCCAAGAAGTGGCTCTACCACCTCGCCGGCCCGGAGCTCGCGGGCCGCGGCACCGGCCAGCCGGGCTTCCGCCTCGCGGCGGACTACGTGCGCGACCACTTCCAGGCGCTCGGCCTCGAGCCCGGCGTGAACGGCTCGTGGTTCCAGGACATGCCCTGGACGATGCGCGAGCCGAACGTCGACGCCACGTCGTTGACGTTCGAACAGGACGGCAAGAAGGCGACCGTCCCGGGCGCGCGCCTGCAGGGCAACGCGAACATGACGCTCTCCGCGAAGGGCGAAGTCGTGCTGCTCGTCTGGAGCGAGTCGACCGACCTCGAAGACGTCGCGGTCGAAGGCAAGGTCGTCGTCGTCGCGCTGCCCGCGGTCGAGAAGACGGACCGGGACCCGAAGGGCCGCATCGCTGCGATGCGCCGCCAGTTCCAGATCCTGCGCACGCTGCAGGGCAAGGGCCCGGCCGCGATCGTGCTCGCGCAGAAGGAGCCCGTCGAAGGCGGGCTCGTCGGCAGCAGCGGCCCCGGCTCCGGCAACCCGGCCGCGCGCGGCCGCGGCCGCACGCCATCGGCGCTCACGTTCGGCGGCGAAGAGTTCACCGCGATGCTCGCGCTCGCGGGCATGAAGGAACTGCCGGCAGCCGGCGCGCACGCGCTGAAGATGACGGCGGCGCTCGAAGTCGTCGTCGAGGAGAAGCAGGCGCCGGCCTGCAACGTGGTCGGCATCCTCAAGGGCTCCGACCCGAAGCTCGCCGCCGAATACGTGGTCATCGGCAGCCACCTCGACCACCTCGGCCGTGAGAACGGCGCGGTGTATCCGGGCGCCGACGACGACGGCTCCGGCACGACGGGCGTGCTCGCGGTGAGCCAGATGTTCGCGAAGAACCCGACGAAGCCGGCGCGCAGCGTGCTGTTCGTCTGCTTCTGCGGCGAGGAGAAGGGCCTGCTCGGCTCGCGCTACTTCGCCGACAACCTGCCGATCCCGGCGGAGTCGATCGTCGCCGAGCTGCAGATGGACATGATCGGCCGCGACGAAGAGGAGAACCGCGAAGGCGACCAGGGCGAGCTCGCCGAGAACAACCGCAACACGGTGCACCTGATCGGCACGAAGCAGCTCGCGCCCGCCTTGCACGAGCTGTGCATGGCGCGCAACGAGATCGCGGGCTTCGAGATCGAGTGGGACCAGGAAGGCATGTTCAGCCGCAGCGACCACGCGAACTTCGCGCGCCTCGGCATCCCGATCGCCTTCTTCTTCACGGGCCTGCACAAGGACTACCACGAGACCACCGACACGCCGGACAAGATCCACTACGAGAAGCTGCTGCGCATCGCGACGTGGGTCTACGACATCGGCTTCGAGCTCGGCACGCAGCAAGGCCGTCCGCAGATCGACCCCAAGCTCTGGGCGAAGTACCGCGGCAAGGGCCGCGAGACGCCGGCCGCCCCGATGCTCGAAGACAAGTGAAGTAGCGCAGTGCGCACGGCGGACGCGATCCCGCGCCGCCGTGCAGCACGCGAACTCAGTCGTGGCCCCAGGGCCGCAACGCGCGCGGCGCGTCGAGGATCTCGCGCAGCACGATGGCGCGCGAAAGGTCCGCAAGGTCCACGAGTCCGCGCGACGACTGCGCGCGACGACTGCCAGCGGCGTGCGACCTGCCGCCGAGCGTGCCGAGTTCGTGCGCTGCGACGCCGCCAGACGTCGGCGCAGCGCGACGTTGCACGCCTTCGCCGACGTGCGGGTCCACGTGCGTGGCCACGCGACCCAACGTCGAAGGCCGCATCGGCTGCGTGCCGCGGTCGCCTTCCGTCGCTTCGCGGCGCTGCGGAACGGGCGGCGGCGTGACCGGCCGAATGGGCTGAGGACGGGGCTGCGGCGGCGGAGTCGCGGCCGCTGGCCGGTCCATGCCGAGGAGCCGACGCATCTCGGCGGCGACTTCCTCGGGCGAACGGCGACCCGACGGCGCGCGCGACTCTGCGCGGTCGCGATCGAGCCTCTCGATCGGAGACCGTGCGCGGCCGAGCGCCGCATCGCGCTTCTTCTTCGCCTGCAGCACCTTGCCGATGCCGCCCGCGATCCAGCTCACGAGCACGACCAACACGAGCGGCTCGCGGAGGAGCCGCCCGATCAGGTCCGGCAGCGGGTTCTGCGGGAACGCGATCATCCCTGCCCCGGTTGGTTGCGACGGTCGCGAGCCTGCTGCTGCGTCGCTTCTTCGCCAGCCGCGATCTGGCCGCGCATGCGCGTGTCGGCCTCGATGTTCTTCATGCGCTGGTAGTCCATGATCCCGAGGTTGCCGTTGCGGAAGGCCTCGGCCATCGCCTTCGGCACCTCGGCCTCGGCGAGCACGAGCTTCGCGCGGTTCGTCGCGATCTCGGCGATGTTCTCCTGCTCGGCGGCGACGGCCATCGCGCGCCGGCTCTCGGCCGCGGCCTGCGCGACGCGCTTGTCGGCCTCGGCCTGGTCGGCCTGCAGGCGCGCGCCGATGTTGTCGCCGATGTCGACGTCGGCGATGTCGATCGACAGGATCTCGAACGCGGTGCCCGCGTCGAGGCCCTTCGCGAGCACGCCCTTGCTGATGCGATCAGGGTTCTCGAGCACGTCCTTGTGCGACGAGCTGCTGCCGATCGTGCTGACGATGCCCTCGCCGACGCGCGCGATGATCGTCTCCTCGGTCGCGCCGCCGACCAGGCGCTGGATGTTGGTGCGCACGGTCACGCGCGCCTTCGCGAGCACCTGGATGCCGTCCTTCGCCATCGCCGCGACCTTGCCGTCGACCGGGCAGTCGATGACCTTCGGGTTGACGCAGGTCTGCACGGCGTCGAGCACGTCACGGCCGGCGAGATCGATCGCCGCCGCGCGATTGAAGTCGAGGCCGAGCGCGGCGCGATCGGCCGCGATCAGCGCGCGGACCACGTTGATCACGTTGCCGCCCGCGAGGTAGTGCGCCTCGATCTGACGCGTCGTCAGCGGCACGCCGGCCTGCGTCGCGTTGATCATCGCGCGCACGATGACGGTCGGGTTGACCTTGCGCAGCGACATGCCGACCAGCTGGAACAAGCTGATCTCCGTGCGCGTCATCACCGCCTGCACCCACAGGTTCACGAACTTGAAGAGGATCAGGACGAGGACGAGGAGAAGGGCGAGCAGGGCGATGACGACCCACGTGCCCAGACCGAGTTCAGTTGCTCTTGCGATCATGGAATGTGCTCAGGATTGCGTGGCTTGCGGAGCCGCGGCCGCGACGCGGCGCACGACGACACGGTTGGCTTGTGCTTCGACGACTTCGACTTCGACGCCCTGGTCGAGCATCTCCCCGCGCGTCTGCACGTCGACCTTGCGTCCTTCGATGCGCGCGAAGCCGGCTGGCCGCAGCGGCGACAGCGTGACGCCGCGCTTCTGCACGAGGCCGGCGAGTTCGGAGTCGGTCGCCGCGCCGTGCACTTCCTCGTGCTTGGGGCCTTCGAGCATCAGCGCGCGGCCGATGCGCGTGCGCGGCATCAGGCGGAACGCTTGCCACAAGGCCAACGGCGCGACGATCGCCTCGCCGACGAGGAAGCTGACGCCGAGCGCCTGGCTCTCCTGGAACGCGAGGAACACCGCCGTCACGAGCGCGCCGCCGGAGAGCAGCGTCAACACGCCGAACGAGACGAAGAACACCTCGGCGACCAGCAGCACGATGCCGAGCACGGCGATCAGCAGCAGCACTCCCGTGCTGCCTCGCTGCGAATCGTCCTGCAGGCGCTCGACGACGATGCGGTTGCCGTGCACGGCGACGATGCGAACGAGCGCGCCCGCCTCGACGAACTCACCCTCCGTGACCACGTCGTAGCGGTCGCCGTCGAGTTCGACTGCCCCCGACGGACGCAGCACGGTCGCGGCGCGCGCGGTCTTGCCCGCGAGAGCCGCGAGCTTCTGCGCGGCGCCGGGGTCGCTCGGCCGCACCGCAGCCGGACCGGGCGGCGGAGGCGGCGGCAGGCACAGGCGGTTCAACACCGGGATCCGCGGCAGCACGCGCCACATCACCGACGCGAACACGATCACGACGACGAACAGGAACGTCAACTGCAGCAGGTTGTGGAACAGGATCTCCTGCTCCGGCACCGAACTCGGCAGCACGAAGGTCTGCCGGCTCAACACCAGCGACGCGACGAGACAGACGAAGCCCACTGCGCCGAACACGACGACGCCGGGCAGCAGGAAGATCTCGACCGCGAGCGCGGCGATGCCGAGGAAGAAGAGCGCGATCTCGGGGATCTCGGCGAGCCCGACGAGGTAGTTGTAGAACAACGCGAGGACGAGGAACGCGGAGCCGAACAAGCCAGGCAGCCCGACGCCCGGAGTCTTCAGCTCGAGCACGAGCAGCACGAGGCCGAGCACGAGGAACGCAGGCTGGAACAGCTCGAGCCACGAGACCATGCGCTCGATCCACGCATACTCGAGCTCGTAGCAGTCCTTCGGGTCGAGCCCGAGCACGTCGGCGCAGAGCTGCTCCATCGACTGCACGACGCCGGCGGCGATCCGCGCCTCCTCCGCCTCCTTGTCCGTCAGCACGACGGGCCGCGTGACCTCCGTCTGCTCCAGGATCGTCGCGCCCGCGGCTTGCAGGCCGGTCAGTTCGCGCTGGTCGACGATGCGCGAGGCCTCGAGCCCGCGCTCCCGCAGCCGCACGCGCACCAACGCGAGCGTCGGGTCGATCATGCCGACGCACAGGCGCGCGGCGTCGGCGGGCAGCTTCGTGCTGCGCTGCGCCAGGCGCTTGCCCATCTCCTCGCCGAACGCGCGGAAGCGCTGCGCCTCGGCCGACTCGTCGGTCCATTGCGCGAGCTGCTCCGAGAACGTGGGCATCGGCGCGATCGAGCCGATGTCGCCGCTGCGCAAGAACCACAGCTGGTCGCACAGCAACGCCGCATAGGCCGCGCCGCCCCGGACGCGCCCGCGCAGGATCGCCGTCGTCCCCACCTTGCCGCGCACGCGCCCGATCTGGTCGAGCAACGCCTGCACGTCGGCATGTTCCTCGTTGTCGCCGCCTGCATCCTCGAACCGGAACGCGACGTTGCAGCCTTGCTGCTCCGCCTGGCGCAGCGCGCGCAGGCACAGCGCAAGCTCCTGCGTCCCGAGCACGCCGCTCACGGGGACCACGAGCAGCTGCACCCGGGGCGCCTGCTCTGGGGCGGAGTCCTGCAGCGGCCGGAGGTTCCCACCGCACGCGGCGAAGACCAGGAGCAGCGCGAGCAGGCACGACAGGGGGCCGAACGGCACGAGGGGCGATGCGCGACGCGGACTCACGCCGCAGGGTTTAGCACACGCACAGAGGGATTTCCCGACCCCTGAAGACGCAGTTGCGGTCCCCGCACGGCAGGCTTCCTTGTCCGGCGCGCAAAGGCGAGAATCCCCGGCCCATTCGCACGCACACGGCGACATGACCCAGACACCCTCCGCCAACGCTCCCGCGAACGCCTCGGTCCTCCCGCACTCGGCGTCTCCCATCCCCGAGAGCGTCATCATCCGGCCCTGGCCGAAGGTCGTGTTCCTCTACCCCACGTTCGTCGGCGCGAGCCTGGGATTCCTGCTGTCGATCCTCAGCGAGCCGTTTGACATCGAATCGCGCACGATCGGCAACTCGTTCATGCTGCTGCTCTGCCTGAACCTGCTCGTGTTCAGCTTCGACTTCTCGCGCATCAAGTCGATCACCATCGCGGTCGGCATCATCGCGGTCGTGCTCGGGCTGCTGCTCGCGGACACGAAGTGGGACGTCGGCGGCTTCCTGTCGCGGCTCGTCGGCGGCATCGACATCGAGATGAACGCAGGCTTCTACGGCTTCCTGTCGGGCTTCCTCGGATTCCTGTTCCTGCTCGTGTTCGTGAACTCGCGCTTCCACTACTACGAAGTGAACGCGCGCGAGATCCTGCACCACCACGGCTACCTCGGCGACATCACGCGCTGGTCGACCGACGGGCTGGAGATGAACAAGGAGATCTACGACATGGCGGAGTATCTGCTGCTGCGCAGCGGCCGCCTGATCTTCCTGCCGTCGAACGCGAAGAAGGCCATCGTGCTCGACAACGTCGCCAAGGTGAACCGCATCGAAACGCGCGTGAACGACCTGCTTTCGCACGTCGCCGTCCGCCTCGACCAGCGGCCTGGTCCCGGCTGATCCGAGGACCGGCACGAAGTGGACCTCGCGCTCTGCATCCCCGCGACGCCGGCGTGCGCCGCGCGCATGGCTCCGGTCGCCGCGGCGCTCGCGGCCGCGGGGCGTCGCGTGGAATGGACTTGGCTCGGCTCGCGCGAACAACGCGACGAGGCGATCCGGTTCGGCATGCCATGCGACGCTGCGGACACCGCGCCGAAGGCGATGCCTTCCGGCGCGCTGTTCGCGGTCGCGCATGCCGACGAACGGACGCTCGCGCTGGCCGCGAACGCAGCGGCGCACGGCGCGCGCATCCTGCGCTGCGATGCGGGCGCGCGATCGTTCACCGACGACCGCGCCGCGCGCGAACTCGACCGCCGCGCGGAGTTCCATCTGTGCGCGACCTCGCACCAGCGCGACAACCTGCGCCGCGACGGCATCGCGACTGTGCGCGCGATCGTCGCGGGCTGCGGCCTCGCTTCGATGGCGCAACGCCATGCGGGAGCCGGATCACGCGATGACGTGGCGCTGCTGCTGCGCGGCGAACGCGACCTCGATGCGATGCGCGAAGCGGTCGCCCGCGTCGCCAGCTTCCGCGGGCTCGACCTCGCGCACTGCGCTTCGCCCATGGACCTGCCCGGCGCGCGCGCCGTGGTCACCGACTGCGGCGACGCGGCGACGTTCGCGTGCGCGCTCGGCATCCCGTGCGTCACCGTCGCGTGGCAGACCGCGCGCCCCGAGACCGTTGCGTGCGGCGCGAACCGAGTCGCCGGCGACGATCCGCGCTCCGTCGCGCGCGCGCTCGAGGTCGCGCTCCACGCGGACCGCGGCTGGGCGACGCCCTACACGAACACGCTCACGACGGACGCGCTGCGCACGTTGCTCGCGACGCCACGCGACGCCGTTGCCGCGATCGAATTGCCGAGCGACGGCGACTTCACCGGCCGCGCGCTCGGCGCAGAAGAATGCGAATCCGCGGCGCGCGCGATCCGCAGCGGCACGCTGAACTCGACGAAGGGCACGTTCGTGACCGCGTTCGAACGCGCGTTCGCCGCCTACGCCGGAAGGAAGCACGCGATCGCATGCACGTCGGGCAGCGCGGCCGTGCACGCCGCGATCGCCGCGCTGCGCCTCGCTCCCGGCGACGAGGTCGTGACCACGCCGATCACCGACATGGGCGCGCTCACGTGCATCTGCTACGAGGGCGGCGTGCCGGTGTTCGCCGACGTCGACCCGCGCACGATGAACGTGACCGCCGCGACGATCGCGGCGCAGATCACCGACCGCACGCGCGCGATCGTCGTCACGCACCTGTTCGGCCTCGTCTGCGAGATGGAGCCGATCCTCGCGCTCGCGAACGCGCGCGGCATCCCGGTGGTCGAGGACTGCGCGCAGGCGTTCGGCGCGACGTCGCGCGCTGGCCGCGCCGGGACCTTCGGCGCGATCGCGTGCCACAGCCTGCAGCAGGGCAAGCACATGACGACCGGCGAAGGCGGCGTCGTCTCGACTGACGACGCAGAGCTCGCGCGGCGCATCTTCCTGTTCGTCAACAAGGCGTGGGGCTACGGCGACGCGAAGCCGGACCACTACTTCCCCGCGCCGAACGCGCGCATGACCGAACTGCAGGGCGCGGTCGCGCTGCCGCAGCTGCAGAAGCTCTCCTGGGTCGTGGCGGAGCGCCGCTGCATCGCCGCGGGGATCACGCGCGGGCTCGAGGGCATCGCCGGCCTGCGCCTGCCGCAGGACCCGGACGGCGGCGCGCATTCCTGGTGGAAGTACGCGTTCTTCGTCGATCCGCTCGCGATCGAGGGCGGCGCCGTGGCGCTGGGCGCGAGGATGAAGGCGCGCGGCGTGTTCTGCGCGCCGCGCTACGTGCAGAAGCCCGCGTTCGAGTGCGCGTTGTTCGCCGACTTCGACGCGCACCCGGTCACGCGCATGCCGCTCGAACACAACCCGCGACGTTCGCAGCCGCAACCGCTGTTCCGGCGCGCAGACTACCCCGGCGCGGTCGAGGCCCTCGAGACCGTCGTCGTGCTGCCGATCGACGAGCTCTACGACGACCGCCACGTCGCGCACGTGTGCGACGTGATCCGCCAGGAAGCGAGGGCATTGCGACGTGGCTGACGCGCTGCGACTCTGCATCGTCGGCTGCGGCGGCATCGCGAACGCCTACCTCGACGCGCTGCGCAACGTGCCGCAGTTCTCGGTCGCCGCGTGCGCCGACGTGGATCCCGCGCGCGCGCAGCAAGCAGCGTCGCGGTGCGGGGCCGCGGCGACCGACGACGCGCTGCGATGGCTGCGCGATGGCGGCCGCGCCGATGCGGCCCTCGTGCTGACGCCGCCCGTCACGCATGCGCCGCTGACGGAGTCGCTGCTCGACCTCGGCCTGCACGTCCTGTGCGAGAAGCCGCTCGCCCCCACGATCGCCGAGGCCGAAGGCATGCTCGCGGCAGCGCGCCGCAACGGCCGCATCCTGACGATGGGCTCCAAGTTCCGCTACACGACGGACGTCGCGCGCTGCAAGGAACTGCTCGACCAGGGCCTGCTCGGCCGCGTCGCGATGTTCGAGAACGTGTTCTGCGCGCGCGTCGACATGACGAAGCGATGGAACTCCGACGCTCGCATCTCGGGCGGAGGCGTGCTCATCGACAACGGTTGCCACTCCGTCGACATCGCGCGGTTCCTGCTCGGCCCGATCGCGCGCGTGCAGGCGATGTTCGGCAAGCCGCTGCAACCCGTCGCCGTCGAGGACACCGCGCGCCTGCTGTTCGAGTCGGCGTCGGGCGCGATGGGCTCGGTCGACCTGTCGTGGAGCCTGCACAAGGAAGTGCCCGCCTACGTGCGGCTCTACGGCGAGAACGGCGCGCTCGAAGTCGGCTGGAAGGAGTCGCGCTACAAGCTCTCGGACTCGAGCGCATGGGTCCGTTTCGGCGACGGCTACGACAAGGTCGAGGCCTTCGCGCGCCAGCTCGCGAACTTCGCCGCTGCGATCCGTGGCGAGGAGCCGCTGGTCGTGACCGACGAGGACGCGCTCGCGTCCGTGCAGGTCCTCGACGCGGCATACCGTTCGGCGCGCGAGCAGAAGTGGCACGAGCTGCCGCAGGCTCCACACGCATCCCACCATGGCTGACCTCGACGACCGCGCGCTGCCGCCGCCGCGCATCCACCCGACTGCGATCGTCGAGCCCGGATCGTCGATCGGCGACGGCACCGCGATCTGGGACTCCGTGCACGTGCGCGCCGGCGCGCGCATCGGCCGCCGCTGCATCGTCGGCGAGAAGACCTACGTCGCCGGCGGCGCCTCGATCGGCGACCTCTGCAAGCTCAACGCGAACGTCTACGTCTGCGCCGGCGTGACGATCGAAGACGGCGCGATGGTCGCTGCGCACACGGTGTTCACCAACGACCGCATGCCGCGCGCGTGCGACCCCGACCTGCGCGACCTCCTGCCGAGCGAACCGGACGAACGCACGCTCGCGACCACGGTGCGCCGCGGCGCGTCGATCGGCGCGAACTGCACGATCGGCCCCGGGCTCGAGCTCGGCGCGTTCTGCATGGTCGGCATGGCCAGCGTCGTCACGCGCAACGTGCCCGCGCACGCGCTCGTCGTCGGCAACCCCGCGCGCGTCGTCGGCGCCGTGTGCCGCTGCGGCGAGCGCGTCGCTTCGTTCGCGCGCGACGAGGCGCCGCTGTTCGCCGACTATCGCTGCGAGGCCTGCGGCCGCGGCGTGCCGTACGGCCGCTGAAGCCAGGCCACCGAGCCTCAGTCGTTCGCGTCGGGATCGCGTTCCGCGAGCTTCGAGTAGAGCGTGCGGCGCGCGATGCCGAGCAGTCGCGCCGCCTCGGCCTTGTTGCCTGCGGCGTGCGCCAGCGCGCGACGGATCGCCCATTGCTCGACGACCGCGAGGTCCAGCGACTGCGGCGCGTCGATCGACGCCGGGAGCGCTTGCGTCTCCTTGGGCAGGCTCTCGGGCAGCGGGCCCGCGCCCGCCTCCGCGACGAGGCGCTGCACGAGGTTGCGCAGTTCGCGCACGTTGCCGGGGAATGCGCGACGCTGCAGTTCCTGCAGCAACGCGGCGGGCAGCGTCGCCGACTTCGATCCGGGCTTCGCGAACTCGGCGAGGAACTTCGCGGCCAACCGCGCGACGTCGCCGGAGCGCTCGCGCAGCGGCGGCAAGCGCACGCTCACGACCGCGAGCCGGTAGTAGAGGTCTTCGCGCAGACGCCCCTCCTGCACCGCGGCGCGCGGGTCGCGATTCGTCGCGGCGACGATGCGCACGTCGAACTTCTCCGAACGGTCGCTGCCGACGGGGCGCACCTGCCGCTCCTCCAACGCGCGCAGCAACCGAGCCTGCGCTTCGGGGTCGGCCTCGCTGACCTCGTCGAGGAACAGCGTGCCGCCTTCCGCCTGCCGGAAGAGCCCGAGCCGCGCGCGGTCCGCGCCCGTGAACGCGCCCTTCTCGTGGCCGAACAGCTCGCTCTCGAGCAACGACGGCGACATCGCCGCGAGGTTCACCGCGACGAACGGCTTGTCGCGCCGCGGGCCTTGGTCGTGCAGCGCGCGCGCAGCCACTTCCTTGCCCGTCCCGCTCTCGCCCCACAGCAGCACGGAGAAGTCCGCGTCGACGCAGTTGTCGAGCAAGGCGAGCGCCGCGACGAGCGCGGGCGACTCGCCGACGACGGAGTCGAACGCATGCGCGAGTTCGCTGCGCGCGCGCAACGGGCCGCGCGCCGAGAGCTCCTCCTGCTGCGCCTGCACGGTCGCGGCGAGCGCGCGGTTGTGCTCGACCAGCCGGTCCTTCTGCTCGCGGTTCTCGGCGAGCAACGCGTGCAGGTGCAACACGATCGCAGCCTGGTCCGCGAACGCCTGCAGCCACGGCAGGTCGCGCTCGGCGAACGCCTTCGTGTGGAATCGGTGGTCGAGGTAGAGGCAGCCGATCGCCGAGCCGGAGACGGACAGCGGCATCGCGAGCACGCTGCGCAGGCGCAGGTCGGCGATGCTCTGCGACGCCTGCAGGTCGTCCTCCTGCGCGTCCTCGGAGAACACGCCTTGGCCCGCGAAGGCGCGCTTCAGCACCGTCGAGGACACCTTGCGCTCGGGATGCGGCACGTTCTCGCCGTCGAGGTTGCGCGCGACCTCGACCGCGAAGCCCGGAGCCTCCGCGCTCGGCACGCACACGAACCCGCGCTCCGCCGCGAACAGGCGCACGGCCTCGTCGACGAGGCGCACGAGCACCTGCTTGCGGTCCGCGGCCTTCGCGAGCTCGCGGTTGAGCGACAGGATCGCGGACAGGCGCTGCGCATCCTGTTCGCCGCCGCCCCCGCCGCGCAGGCGCGCGAGGAACTCGGTGAACTTCGCCATCAGGCTCCCGGTTCCCGGCGGACGGCGATCGCCGCCGCGAGCGCGCGCCCGAACATCGCCTCGGCATGCCGTTCGGTCTTGGCGAGGTCGCCCCGCTGCGCGAGCGCTTCGCGCAACCGCTGCGTCACGCCGTCGACGTTCCAGCCGACGAGGGCCTCGTGCGCGACGGCCGCGACCGCATACGTCGCCGGGCACCCGTGCGCGCGCCAACGAAGGTCGACGATGCGGCCGGAGTCCACTGCAAGGTCCACCTCGACCTCGTCGCCACAGACCGGGTGCTCCGCGCGCCCGGTGCCCACGCACGCATGCGTGGCACCCGCGCACTCGATGCGGCCCGCACCCTTCGCGGCTGCGGCGAGCGCGGCGAGTTGCGGAGTGACCATCGCGCTCCTACGGACGCGAGACCGAGCCCGCCGCCGGCGCATCCTGCGCGGCTGGACGGCAGCTCTTGGGCAACCGGTCCAAGGCCGCGAACTCGCCCGTGAACCACGAGCACGAGGACTGCGCAGCGACGGCGACGAACAGCAGGCAGAGGACGAACGCGCGACGCAGCGATGCGCGCGCGGAGGACTGGGCAGCGTGTGCGATCATGGATTCACCTCGGCCGGGTCTTCGCCGGCCCACAGTTCTTCGAACGTCTCACGGCGTCGGATCAAGCGCGAGCTCGCGCCGTCGACGAGGACCTCGGCCGGGCGACGGCGCGTGTTGTAGCACGACGCCATGCTCGAACCGTAGGCGCCCGCGCCGAGCACCGCGATGCGCTCGCCGGCGAGGACCTCCGGCAGCGCGCGGCTGCGCGCCAGGAAGTCGCCGCTCTCGCACACCGGCCCCACCACGTCGACGGTGCGCAGCGCGCGCCCTTCGTCGCGGCACGGCACGATCGGGTGCTCCGCCGAGTAGAGGCTCGGACGCAGCAGATCGTTCATCGCCGCGTCGACGAGCAGGAACTCCGTCGATCCGGAGCGCTTCGTCCCGAGCGCCTCGGTCACGAGCACGCCGGAGTCGCCGACGAGATAGCGCCCGGGCTCGAGCATGAGCTGCAGTCCGCGAGCCGCGGCGAGCGGCAAAAGCTTGCCGGCGAGTTCGCGCAGCGGGAACGGCGCGCCCTGGCCGTAGGGGATGCCGAAGCCGCCGCCGAGGTCGTAGTGCGTCACGCCGCGGCTGCGTTCCTGTGAGCCGTCCATGAACTCGGCGATTCGTTCGAAGGCGCGCACATACGGCGCGACCTCGCGGATCTGGCTGCCGAGGTGCACGTGGTAGCCGACGAGTTGCAGCCACGGATCGCTCGCGATGCGCGCGACCATGTCGCCGGCGCGCTCCAGTTCGATGCCGAACTTGCTGTCGCGCTTCGCGGTCGCGATGTAGGCGTGCGTGTCGACGGACACGGCCGGGTTCACGCGGAGGTCGACCGGCACGCGCCGCGACTGCGCCGCGCCGGCGGCGGAGAGCAGTTCGAGCTCGTGCGGCGACTCCACCTGGAACGCGCGCACGCCCAACGTGCAGCCGAGCTCGACCTCCCACTTCTGCTTCGCGGCGCCCGCGAACACCGCGCGCGACGCATCGATGCCGGCCTTCTGCAGCCGCAGCAGTTCGCCGCCGCTCACGAGGTCGAAGCCGGAGCCGAGCGACGCGAGCAGGCGCAGGATGGCGAGGTTGGAGTTCGCCTTGACCGCGTAGCAGACGTGCGCCGAGGGCCCGAACGCCGCGCGCACCTCGGCGAACCGGTCGCGGATGCAGCCTGCGCTGTAGACGTAGAGCGGCGTGCCGTGCCGCTGCGCCAGGTCGTCGATGCGCACGTCCTCGCACCACAGGTCGCGACCGCGGTAGGCGAACCGCTCGGTGCCCGACATCGGACAGGGGCGAGATGCGTCGAGGGAAGACATCGGGCCGCGCACGCTAAGGACTCGGGAATCGACGCGCCATCCTCGGCCTCGGCCAGTCCGCAAGGCCCTCCGGGCTTCCCGCGGGATCAGGGAACCGCGCCGTCCTGAGACTCCGGGCCCTGCTCGTCGCGGTCCGCCATCTGCTGCTTGAGGCGGTCCAGCACGCGGCCGTGGATCTGGCAGATGCGCGACGCCGACAACCGCAGACGGCGCGCGATGTCGCGGCCCGTCATGCCCTCGAGGTAGTGCATCTGCAGCACCTTCCACTCGATCGGGTCGAGGCTCTCCTGAATCTTCGCGACGAGCTCCTTCTGCGAAGCCAGCTCGAACGGAGCGTCCCCGCCCTCGCCGGCGAGCAGGTCCATCGCGTCTGTCGCGCCCGCCTCCTCGTCGACGGGCCCGCCGGCGGAATGCTGCTCGCCCTTCTTGGCGTAGAGGCGCTGGAGGTCCTCCATCGTCACGCCGAGCGCCTGCGCGAGCTCGGCGTCGGACGGCTCGCGCTGCAGTTCCGCGCGCAGGCGCAGCACCGCAGCCTCGCGCTCGCGTTGGCGGCGACGGTACGGCCGCGGCAGCGAGTCCATGTTGCGCAGCTCGTCGAGCATTGCGCCACGGATGCGGATCTTGGCGAACGCGGCGAACTGGTCGCAACGCTGCGGGTCGTAGCTTTCGATCGCCTGGATCAGGCCCGAGACGCCGGCGTGCACGAGGTCGTGCAGGTCGACGCTCGGCGGCAGACGGGACGAGAGCCGACGTGCCATCGAGTCGACGGTCGCGTGCAACTCGGCGACGACCTGGTCGCGCAACCGCGGGCTCTTGCGATGACGGTAGCGACGCAGCGCGTCTTCCACGTCCATGCGCGGCGCAGGAGATGCTTCGGCGCGCGCGAGGACGGCATCGCCGCCCGCGCGCGTCGTCGCATCGCTCGCGGCCGCGCGATCGGCGCCATCGCGCGCGATCGATTCAGCGGCATCACGACGAAGAGAGTGCTCGACGCGGATCATGCGGACGGCTGCGCACCATACCGCGTGAACGTCGCGACGCGCAACGAGTCGTTGGACGCGAAATCGCACGCGATGCATCGACGCATCGCACTCGTGCCGCGCGTCGAGCATCGCGACGCGGCGCTCGCTCATGCATCACGCGTCGACGTCGTCGACGCGGATGCGCAGCGCAGCGAGCACGCAACGCTCCGCTTCGCGCATCTGCGCGCGATCCTTCGCCGCGATGTCGTCGAACCCGCACACGTGCAGCAGTCCGTGCACGACGTAGAGCGCGACTTCGTCCTTGGTCGTATGGCCGCGCGCCTTCGCGCAGCGCGCGGCAGTCTCGACGCTCACGACGATCTCGGCGCCGCCGTCGATCTCGAACGAGATGACGTCCGTCGGCGTCGGGTCGTCGAGGAACTGCTCGTGGATCGCCGCGATCTCGGCATCGTCGGTGAGCAACAGCGACACCGGCATGCTCGGACGGCCGCCGTGGCGCAGCGCAGCGCGCGCGACGCGACGCAGGCGCGCGGCATCCGAGCGCGGACGGCCGCGGTCGAGGATCGCGATCGGCGCCGGCTTCCGGCTCGCGGGAGCCTGCGCAGCGCGAGTAGCGATGGTGGCCTTCGTGTTCGTCGGAGTCCCCGCCTCGGCGCGCGCTCGCCTAGTGGAAGAAGAGACACTCCGTTGCCTCGTCGCAGCGCGGGCGGGCGTCTTCGCCGCTGCGCGAGACGGCTTCTTCCCAGCTCCGCGGGGCGCGGCCTTGTCGCCTGCACGCCCGCTCCGGGTCGTCTTCGCGCTCATGCTCCCGGGCCGCCGCGGCGCGGTCCGCGATCGTGGTCGTAGGCGTTCACGATGCGGCTCACGACCGGGTGGCGCACGACGTCGCCGGCGCCCAGTTGCACGAACGAGATGCCGTCCACGCCCTGCAAGCGTCGCACGGCGTCGCCGAGGCCCGACGTGACGTTGCCCGGAAGGTCGACCTGCGACGGGTCGCCGGTGATGACCATGCGCGAGCCTTCACCGAGGCGCGTCAGGAACATCAGCATCTGCGTCACCGTCGTGTTCTGCGCCTCGTCGAGGATCACGAACGCGCGGTTCAGCGTGCGGCCGCGCATGTAGGCGAGCGGACACACCTCGACAACCTCGCTCTCGAGCCAGCGCACGCGCGTGCGCGGGTCGAGCAGGTCCTGCAGCGCGTCGTACATCGGGCGCAGGTACGGATCGATCTTCTGCTGGTAGTCGCCCGGCAGGAAGCCGAGCTTCTCGCCGGCCTCGACCGCGGGCCGCACGAGCACGAGACGGCGCACGAGGCCGCGACGCATCGCCTCGACCGCCTGCGCGACGGCGAGGTAGGTCTTGCCCGTGCCCGCCGGCCCCACCGCGAACACGACGTCGTTCTGCTCCATCGCCGCGAGGTAGACCTCTTGGCCCGCAGTGCGCGCGCGCACGACGTGGTTGCTGCGGATGCGGTCGCGCGACGGATCGGTCCCGTGCGGATGCGCCGGATCGTGGAGTTCCTCGGGCCCGGTCGCACGCAGCTTGTCGGCGACCTCTTGCGTCGACAGTCGCTTGCCGGCGCGCAGCATCAGCAGGCTCTCCTCGAGCACCTGCTGCACCACGTGGACATGGGTGGGATCGCCGAGCAGCCGCAGGCTGCCGTCGCGAACCAGCACGGACACACCGTGCAGTTCGCGGATCAGGCGTGCGTTGCTGTCGAGCGGACCGAGCAGCGTGCGCGCTTCCTCGGTCGACAGGACGGGAATCTGGACGTCGGCGTCGGTCACGAGGTCACGCTGGGTTGGTGTGGCAGATCAGGTCAGCCAGACGAGGAATAGGAACCACGCAGAGAACGAGAACAACAGACTGTCGACGAGGTCGAGCACGCCGCCGTGCGCCGGCAGCAGCGTCGAGCTGTCCTTCACGCCGCAACGGCGCTTCAGCAAGCTCTCGACGAGGTCGCCGATCTGCGTCGTCGCGTTGAGCAGCACGCCGACGAGCACTGCAAGACCTAGGTCCATGCCGACCGGAGGTTGCACGGTGTCCTCCACCTGCGCGGGCAGCGCCATGTCGGACAGCCAGACGGCGAGGCCGACCGACGCGAGCAGGCTGCCGAGCGCGCCTTCGATCGTCTTGCCGGGGCTGACGTGCGGGATCAGCTTCTTCTTGCCGAGCAGGCGACCGAGGCAGTAGCCGCCGATGTCGCCGCCCTTGCAGACGAGCACGACGTAGAGCAACGACGGCAGGTGGCGGAAGCAGATGCCCTGCCCCAGATAGACCTGCCAGCTGATCATCAGGAATCCGAGCAATGTCGCGCCCTGCTCCTCGAGCCCGCGCTGCATCGCGTCCTTGCCGAGCGAACGCGCGGCGAGCGGGAACAGGATCAGCAGCGTGATCGCGACGAGCGGATACAGCTCGCGGTCGAGCTGGTGCCAGCCCATCGGGAACGCGAGCGCGTGCAACGCGAAGGCACCGACGAGCAGCAGCGTGCGCGACACGGCGAACCCCGCCTTCTTGAGCATCGCGACGTATTCGAGCACGCCGCCGATGCCGAGCAGGCCGAGCACGGCGGCCGACAGCGCGCCCTGCTTGTCGAGCAGCACGCGCTCGTGGTCGAGCCAGTAGACGAGCCCGATCAGCAGCAACATCGTCGGCGCGAGGACGGCGCGCGTGCGGAGTTCGCTCTTCGCCATCAGCGCAGCCTCATCAGCCCAGGACCTTGCCGAACTTGCGGACGCGGCGGCCGTAGTCGCGGAACGCCTCGTGCAGGTCGTGCGCCGAGAACTCGGGCCAGCACACCTGTGCGACGTGGATCTCCGCGTAGCTGATCTGCCACAGCAGGAAGTTGCTCACACGCATCTCCCCCGCCGTGCGGATCAACAGGTCCGGATCCGGCAACGTCGGCTGGTAGAGACGACTCGCGATCGCGGTCTCGTCGATCGCTTCGGGCGACAGCGCGCCGGACTTCACGTCGCGCGCGATCGAACGCACCGCGTCGGTCAGCTCCTGCCGTGCGCCGTAGCTGATCGCGAGGCACAGCCGCATGCCGTCGTTGTTGGCAGTCTTCGCGATCGTGTCGTCGAGCAGTTGCAGCACGTCCGCCGGCAGGCGACCGCGGCGCCCCGCGTGCACGAGGCGGATGCGGTTGTCCATCAACGTCGCGAGTTCGCCGGTGAGGAACTTCTTGAGCAGGCCCATCAGCAGCGTGACTTCGCGCTTGGGCCGTTCCCAATTCTCTTCCGAGAACGCGTAGAGCGTGAGCGCCTCGACACCGAGGCGCGCGCACTCCGTCACCGTGTCGCGAACGGCGTCGACTCCCTTCTCGTGCCCGCGGATGCGCTCGAACCCGGCGTTGCGCGCCCAGCGTCCGTTGCCGTCCATGATGACGGCGACGGAGCGCGGCACGACGAGTTCCTTGTCCGCGTTGCTCACCGCAGGATCACTTCGTCGCGGCCAGGGCCCACGGAGATCGTCTTCACCGGCAGGCCGACGTGGCGCTCGATCGCCTCGACATAGGCGCGTGCCTCCGGCGGCAAGTCCTCGAAGCGACGGCATGCGCGCAGGTTCTGCGCGAAGCCCGAAAAGCGCTGCGTGACCGGCACGGCGCCTTCGAGGCCGAACGCGACGAACCGGTCCGTCGTCGTGCCGTCCGCGAGCTTGTAGGAAGTCACCAACTCGAAGCCGTCGAAACCCGACAACACGTCGAGGTTCGTCACGACGAGCTCTTGCGCGCCCGACAGGTCCGCCGAGTAACGCACCGCGACCGTGTCGAACCAGCCGATGCGCCGCGGACGGCCCGTGGTCGATCCGTATTCGTTGCCGGCCTTGCGCAGCCGCTCGGCGAGGTCGCCGTGCAGCTCGCTCGGGAACGGGCCTTCGCCGACGCGCGTCGCGTAGGCCTTCACGATGCCGACCGTGCGCATGCCGTGCGGCGGCAGGCCGGTGCCCGAGAACGCTCCGCCCGTCGAGGCGTGCGAACTCGTCACGTAGGGATAGGTGCCGTGCTCGACGTCGAGCAAGCAGCCCTGCGCGCCTTCGAGCAGGATGCGCTTGTTCGCCTTGTGCGCCTGACGCAGCAGGTGGCCCGCGTCGACGATGCCCGCGCGCAGCTGCTCGCCGGCTTGCGCCAGCTGTTCGAACAGCTGGCCGGGCGACAGCTGGGGCAGGCCGGAGCCCGCGAACAGCGGGTTCTTCTCGGCGCACATGCGGTCGATGCCCGCGCGCAGCGCGTCGGGCCGGATCAGGTCGCCCATGCGCAGGCCGATGCGGTTGCAGCGGTCGGCGTAGGCCGGGCCGATGCCGCGGCCGGTGGTGCCGATGCGGCCCTGGCCGCGCGCCTGCTCGTGCCACTGGTCCTGGACGCGGTGCGCCTCGAGGATCACGTGCGCGCGTTCGCTGATCAGCAGGTTCTGGCCGAGGACGACCGGCAGCCCACGCTTCTGCACGCCGTCGATCTCCTTGACGAGGTGCAAGGGGTCCACGACGACGCCGTTGCCGATCACGTTCGTGACGTTGCGATGCACGATGCCCGACGGCACGAGGTGCAGCACCATCTTGCCGCTCGGCAGGATCAGGGTGTGGCCTGCGTTGTGGCCGCCGCCGTAGCGCACGACGAAGTCCGCATCCGCGGCAAGGAAGTCGATGACCTTCCCCTTTCCTTCGTCACCCCAGAGGATGCCTACGACACACGTTGTGACCATGCAGTTGCGCTGGAAAAGGCGGGCAGCATAGGGAGCCCGCGGCCGCCGCTCCAGTTCTCAGCCGCGCGCCTTCGCGGAAAGCGCATCCCCCCTCGAGCGTCCCGAGAGTGAGGAGATGCGCATGACGACACACCCACGACGCGACGAGGAACGGCAGCAGGCCCTGTTGGCCTTGGAACCCTTCACCGGGCGGTTGCTCCGCCACCACATCCGCCGCCACATGCGGTGCCGGGGCGCGAGCTCGGCCCGCCGGCACCAGATCTTCACGGACTTGCAGCAGGAGCTGCAGGCCGACTGCATCGAGCACGCGCGCGAGTTGCTGCTGCTGCCCGTGCGCGAACGGCATGCGCGGTGGTTCCGCATCGCCGAGCGCTGGATCTACCGCGAGACGCGCGACTCGCGCCCGTGGCAGGACGAATGGGCCGAGCCGCTGTCGCCAGGCGACGACGGGAGCCTCGCCGTGCGCGACCGGGAGGCGCAGCGCGGGCTCGGGTTCGCAGCCCGCCACGGTTGGCGGGCCACGGACCAGGACGGCGTCACGATCACCGCCTTCGCCGAACGCACCGGACTCGGCCGCCGCGCCGCGCGCCGCGTGTGGAGCCGCGCCGTCGCGCGCATCGGCTACGGCCGCGAATACACCGGGTTCTGGCGTCGCCGGCTCGCCGAGGCGGCAGCCGGCATGGCCGCGGACTTGCTGCGCGACGCCGGCGCGGTCGCGCTGCTGCCGCGGCCTCGTTCGCGTCCCGACCCCGAGGGCCGCAGGCGTCGGATCCGCCGCATCCTGCGCATGCTCGCCGTCGTGCCGCTGTCCGCGGAAGTGATCGGCGCGATCGCCGAGGGCAGGCTGCGCCACAGCGTGCGCGCGATGCGGCCCTTGTCGCTGTTGCGCGCAGCAGAACGCCTCGACCCGTCGCGAGCCGACTTGCTGCTGTGGCGGTTCGAGGCTGCGTTCGCGATCGGCGATCTCGCCGAGGCGAGGGACGCGCTGCGCACGGCGCTCGTCCGCGGCGTGGACCGGGCCGCGGTCCGACTCGCGCGCGCGCGGCTCGCGGCGCGGCGCTTCGGCGTCGCGGCCGGGGCCGAGGCGCTGCGACGCGCGCTGCGGCTGCACCCAGCCGACGCGCGCATCGAACGCGCGCTGCGATGCGCCGAGGGACGGGACGCCGGGATCGGACCGGGTGCCGCGCTCGCAGCGCGCGAGCGCGCTTCGCCTCGAGGCTAGCCTTGCTGCGCGGCTTCGAGCGCGGCTTCGATCGCGGCGCCCAAGTCCTCTTCGAGGCGGTCGTCGGGGCGCGCTCGCGACCACGACGGCGAATGGTCGAACCAGCCCATGCCGAGCCGGCGCACTTCGACGATGCACGCGATCGCGGAGCCTTCGAGGAACACGGTCGCGCGCTGCTGCATTGCGGCGTCGGGATCGGGGCCAGGCACCCAGTCAGTCTGCAGGCGGAAGGTCGCTGCGTCCGCGACGACGAGGCGCGCGTAGCGAGCCTGCATCAGCGAGAAGCAGCGCGCGTAGGCATCCGCGGGCAGGCCCGACTTCGGCTCGACGAGCAGCGGCTGGTAGACGCCGACGCACGAAGCGGCCGCAAGCAACGCCGCCGCGAACGCCATGCGCCGTGCGTGGTCACGCGCGACCATGGCCGCCTCCTCCTGGCGTGCGCACGACGACGACTTCGCCGGCGCGAAGCTGCGAGGTGCCCTTCGACGGCAAGCGTCGCCGCGATCCCGTGGCGGTGACGACCTCGATCGAACCGGTCGCGCCCGCGCGACCGCCGTCGGCGCCAGGCGCGCCGGACACGTGCCGTTCGCCGAGGAACGTGACGCTCGCCGGTGACAGCGCCTCGACCTGCTTCTCGATGCCGTCGCCGCCGCGCCGTGCGCCCGCGCCGCCGCTGCCGCGCCGCACCGTGAGCGAACGGATGCGCACCGGATAGCGGTGCTCCATCTCCTCGACCGGCGTGTTGCGCGTGTTCGTCATGTGCGTCTGCACCGCAGAACGTCCGTCGCGCGACGGCCCCGCGCCCGCGCCGCCGGGCAGCGTCTCGTAGAACGTGAACTCCGAGCAGTCCTCGCGCAGCCCGCCCATCGACAGGTTGCTCATCGTGCCCGCCGAGCACGCCGGCACGCGGCCCTTCCACGCCATGCCGATCGCCGCGAGGCACACGTCGACGAGACGCTGGCTCGTCTCGACGTTGCCGCCCGCGACGGGCGCGGGACGGATCGGATCGACGACGGTGCCCTTCTTCGTCGCGACCGTGAACAGACGGAACAACCCTTCGTTCGTCGGCAGGCGCTCGGGGCACAGGCATCGCACCGCGTATGCGCACGCCGCGAGCACCACGCTGCGGTTCGCGTTGACGCCGCCTTGCGCCTGCGCGCTGCTGCCGGAGAAGTCGAACCGCAGCCCGCGCGCGCCGACCTGCAGCCGCAGGTCGATCCAGAACGGGCCGTTCCCCTGGCCGTCGTCCTCGAGCGCGTCGCGCGAACGGAACGAGCCGCGCGCGAGCCGACGGACCGCGGCGCGGCCCTCGGCCTCGGCGTAGTCCATGAGGTGCTTTGCGTAGCGAAACAGCTCGTCGCGCCCCCACTCCTGCTGCAGCGCGAGCAAGCGGCTCGCGAGCCGCAGCAGACTCGACTCCTGCGCCGCGAAGTCGAGTTCGCGCTCGGCGCTGCCGCGCACGTTGCTGAGCAGGAGGCGCGCGACGTCTTGGTTGCGGCGGCCGCCGCGCTTCCACAACACCGGCGGGATCACGAGCCCTTCGCCGAACAGGTCGCGCGCGATGCCCATCGAGCCCGGCGTCGCACCGCCGATGTCGGCGTGGTGCGCGCGGCCCGACAGGAACCAGTCGGGCTCGCGGCGACCCTTCGCGAACACCGGGACGACCATCGTCACGTCCGGCAGATGCGTGCCGCCTTCGTAGGGATCGTTGAGCAGCGCGACGTCGCCGGGCGCGAAGTCGATCGCACTGCGCGCGGCGGCGACTGCGTCGGCCGCGCTGCCGAGGTGCACGGGAATGTGCGCGGCCTGCGCTACGAGCCGACCGTCCCGGTCGAACACGGCGATCGAGAAGTCGCGGCGCTCGCGGATGTTCGGGCTCACCGCGCATTGCTGCAGCAGCGTCCCCGCCTCTTCGCACATCGCCGCCAGCAGGTGGTGGCAGATCTCGAGGCGCACGGGATCGGGTCGCGTCATGAGGGCGCGGAGTCTACCCAGCATGCTCCGTCGGGATCCGACGCAAATGCGCGCGAGAGGTCGGACGCGGCGCGCATCGGCGCCGCCTGGAATGCGAACGGCCGCGCAACTCGATCGGAGCTGCGCGGCCGTTGCGTCGCGACCCGAAGGCGCGCGACGCGGACCTCAGGAGGTTGCACCTGCTGCCCGACGCATGCGCGCGGGCGCAGGGAGCGCGGGATCAGTTGCCGCCGCCACCACCGCCGCCACCGGCGCGACCCGGCGCACCGCCGCCGCCGCCGCCCTGGCCACCGCGGCCACCGCGGCCGCCGCGCTGCGGCATCGACTCACGCACCTTGTCGAGGACCTTCTGCGCCTCTTCGAGGTTGTTCGCGTCGAGCGCGGTCTTCAGCGCGTTGAAGTTCTCTTCCATCGACTTCGCGCCGTCCGGGTTGGCCTCCTTCATGCGCTCGATCATCCCGGACATGCGCTCCATGCCGCCCTTGAACTGCTCGAGCTCCTCGGGCGTCATTTCCGCGAGCTTCTTGCTGCCGAACATGCCGCCGCGCGCGCCGCGACCACCGGGGCCGCCGGGACCGCCGCCTTCGCCGCCAGCCTGCTCGAGGCGCGCGATCTGGCGCTGCAGGCGCGTCGCCGTTTCCTCGTCGCCTGAGGCCTTCGCCTCTTCGAGCTGCTTCTTGAGGTCCGCGAGGCGCTGCGCGTTGTCGCCGCCAGCCTGGCCGGCCGGGCGCGTCGCCGGAGCATCTGCCTTCGGCGCGGCGGGCGCGGGCACCGCGACCTTGCCGAGCTGCTTCTCGTACTTCACGGCGAAGGCCTTGGCCTCCTCCGTCTTGCCCGCGCGCGTCAGCAGTTCGAACTGGAACTGCGCGGCGCGGCCGACGAGCGGATGCTCCGGCGCCGCCTGGAGGAACTTGTCGTAGAGGGTCATCGCCTCGGCGAAGTTGCGCTCGCCGTTCTGCAGCCAGTAGGCCTTGTAGAACAGCGCCTCGGAGGCAGCGGGGTCCTGCGCGAGCAGGGGGAACGAGAGGGCGAACAGGGCAGCGGCGAATCGGATCTTCATGACGTCTCCAGGGAGGTCGTTGGCAGTGAGGCCGGAAGGTTAGGCGGACGGCAACGGAGACCGAAGGGATCGCCCACGTAAAGGATTGGTCTCCCCCGTCGTGCGTCTCCCTGGCATGGACCCACAACCGACCACCGCCATGCCCCTGCCCGCCCCGGAGCCGCCCCCCTTCTGCCCCCGCGACCCGAAGGGACCGCCGGAGGGCCCGATGCCGCAGTTCCCGACCGACCCGCCGCCCGTGTGAGCGTGCGAGCGTGTCGGCGGACCGCAGCGGCGCGCGCGAAGGACGCGCGGCGCGGCGATCAGTTCACGACGAGGGTCGCGGCGATGTTCGAACTGCTCACGCCGGCAAGCGCCGGAACGAGGTCGAGCTCGACGATCTGCGAGTAGAGGCGCAGGCCGCTGAGTTGGTTCGCCGGCACGACGGCGGTGAACGAACCCATGCCGTTCGTCGGCGACAGCAGGCCGGAAGCGAGGATCGTCGGGTTGTCGAGCACGGAGAGGCCGAGCACCGGCGTCGTCGTGTTCGTGGCGCCGACGACGAGCACCCAGAGCCGGTTGCGCGTGCCGCCGAAGTTCCAGACGAGCGGGTTGCCGCCGATGACGCCGCCGTTCACGAGCATCGCGGAGGGTGAGGTGTCGACGACCTGCAGCGTCGCGACGTTGCTCGTGCCCGCGTTGTTGACGGTCTGGATCGAGACCGGGCCGATCGGCGTGCCGACCGGCGGGTTGAAGCGCAGCGTCGCGTCGTCAGGCGTCGTGAACACGCTCGTGAGCGGCACGCCGCCCAGCAGCACCTGCGTCGTGCCGAGGAACCCCTGCCCCGACAGCGTCACGGTGCCCGGCTGGAACGCCTTCACGCTCGTCGGCGCGACCGCCGCGATCTGCGGTTGCACGGCTTGGATCGCAAGGCAGCCGAGCGATGCGGCGAAGCCGGTGATCTGGTTGCGCTCCGACTGGCTGAACGTCGTCTGCACGTTGGCGCAGCCGCCGACGCCCGAGCACATGATGTAGCACGGAGGCACGGCGTCGCAGTGCTGCGCACTGAAGTTGTGCCCGATCTCGTGCGCAGTCACCGCGACACGCCGCGTGAAGTTGTTGGTGTAGCGCGACTGCGACACGCCGTAGGCCGCGCCCTGGTTGCACATGGCCGACACATAGGCGATGCCGATCGAGCCGCCGCTCGCCTGCCCCATGTTGCGCCCTGTGAACAGGTGCGCGACGTCGCGCTGCACGCCTTGGCGATTCGCGTTCCAGTAGGCCTGGAACTCGCCGAGCAGGTTGGAGGCCACGCTGGTCGTGTAGGGATTCGTGGCCGCAGACGTGTTCACGAGGATCTGCGTGATGGTGAACGTGAGCTGCACGTCCGCCTGGTAGATCGCGTCCATCGCGTTCACGACGCCCGTGATGTCCGTCTGCGTCGCTGCCGCGTTGCTCGCGTTGAGCTGGAAGTACTGGTAGTCCGCTTCGCAGGCGATCTCGCAGATGCGGTTCACGTCAGGCGAACCCGGATCCGGCACGGGATTGGTGATCCCGCCCTGCACGCCGCAGGTCCACGGCAAGTTCTGGTTGTCCGTCGTGCGGTAGACGATGTGCAGCGCCTCCGCGGCGTTGGGTTGCGCCTCGCGCACGGGCTGCAGCGCCCACTCCTCGCCGTTCGACGAGTGCACGATCGCCTGCACCGAGCCGCCCACCACCGTCGCCGCAACCCAGCTGCCCTGGTCCTCGAGCACGATGCCGCGGTAGGTCACGTTCGCGGGGCGAGGCATCTGCCGCACGCCGTTGTCGTCGCGGACGAGGAACTGGAAGCCCGGGCCGCGCACGTCGTGCGGCTGCAGCGCGAGGCGCCGCATCTGCCCTGCGAACTCGACTTCGACGAGCACGTCGCCGTTGCCGGCCCGGACCGGATCGACGTGCTGCACCGTGCCGGCCACGACGTGGAACGCGGCACACAACGCCGGCGGCGCGGCGTAGGGTCGGCTCACGGCGTCCTGCGCGACCGCTGCTGCACAGAGCAGCGCGGCGCCGAACAGGGAACGGAGCGCGGCATGGCCCGCGCGGAGGGAGATGGTCATGGGAGGACTGGCAGGTGCTTGGGCAGACCTGTCCATGCTACACACGACCCCGGACGAGGAAACCGCCTCGCCCGGTTGCAACGCCGCGACAACTGGCCCTACGGATGGCTGCTCACGTTGCCATCGCGCGGTCGGCGCGCGGTCAGGCTTCGGCGCGCCTCAGCGCGCCGCGCGCGCGCGTTCGCGCAGACGGTCGGCCACCATCTGGCCGAGTTCGCTGCAGCGGTGCTCGCCCGCCTTGAGGCTGCGGATCTTGCCGGTCTGGATCAGCTCCGCGACCGTGCCTTCGACCTCGGCCGCCGCCTTCGTCTCGCCGATGTGCTCGAGCAACATCGACAGCGCGAGGATCGTCGCGAGCGGGCTCGCCTTGTCGGTGCCCTTGTACTTCGGCGCGCTGCCGTGGATGCCCTCGAACATCGAGACCTTGCCGGGGTGGATGTTGCCCGACGCGGCGATGCCCATGCCGCCGATCAGCATCGCGCCGAGGTCCGTGATGATGTCGCCGAACAGGTTCGTCGTGACCGACACGTCGAACCACTCGGGGTTCTTGATCATCCACATGCACGCCGCGTCGATGTAGGCGTGGTCCGTGGCGATGCCCGGATACTCCTTGCTGACTTCGGCGAACGTGCGCGTCCACAGATCCTGCGCGCGCACCGCGTTGGCCTTGTCGATCAACGTGACCTGCGGCTTGTCCTTGCCAGGCTTCGGGCCGCGCTTCTTCGCGAGCTCGAACGCGTAGCGGATGATGCGCTCCGTGCAGCGGCGCGTGTAGACCATCTCCTGCAGCGCGATCTCGTGCTCGGTGCCCTTCTTCGTGTAGCCGAAGATGCCGGCGTACGCGTCCTCGGTGTTCTCGCGGCAGAACACCATGTCGATGTCCTTCGTCGTCTTGCCCTTCAGCGGGCAGAGCGAGTCGTGGTAGAGCTTGACCGGGCGCAGGTTGACGTAGAGGTCGAGCTTGTGGCGCATGCCCGCGATGATCGCGAACTCGAGCTTGCCGACTTCGATGCGCGGATCGCCGATCGCGCCGAATAGCACCGCGTGCATGTTGCGGATGCGATCGAACGCCGCGTCCGGCATCGTCTCGCCGGTCGCGAGGAAGTGGTCGGCGCCGTAGGGCATCCGCTCGCGCTTCGTCTGGAATCCGTAGACTTCCTGCGCGGCGTCGAGGACGCGCAGCGCGGCGGTGACGACTTCCTCGCCGATGCCGTCGCCAGGGAGGACGCCGATGTCGTAGACCTTGCTCATCGTGATGTTGCGGGCAAAAGGACCGCGCGCAGAGGGTCTGGGGCGCAGTCGGGGGCGAAGAGTATGGCGACCGAGCCGGTGGCGCGAAAGGGCGGAACGAGCCTGAGCTGCCATGAGATGTTGGAGCGTTGCCGCCCGCGCGGATACGAACGCGGATCTCCCCCACGCAGAAGCATGGCTCGCATCCACGGCATCCTCGTCCTCGCCGCCATCGCCGGCGGCACCGCTCTCTGGTTCGCCGCAATCGAAGGCGACGGCGTGGCCCCGCCGCTGCCGCCATCGTCGGAACAGCCGACGGAGACGTCGCGGGGCGGACAACGCCCCGACACGGCCTCGGCGCGCGCGCGCGTCGAGGACCCGAAGAGCGAACCGGATGACGCGGATGCGACCAAACCCGCGACACCGCAGCCGGTCGCGAAGAACGAACCAGCCGACGTCGCTCCCGATGCGCCCGTGACGATCCTCGTGCGCAGCGTCACGGACCGACGCGAGCTCGCGCGTTTCTCGTGGCGCTTCCAGGCCTACGGCGGCGCGGGCGCAAAGGGCGATGGCGAGAACGGCCGCGCAAACCTGCCGCTGCCGCGCGGCGTGCGCGGGCAGCTCTACGTCGAAGCCGAAGGCAAGCAGCCGCAGGCAGTCGAAGTCGAAGTCCCCCAACCGAACCGCCCCGCGACGCAGATCGAGCTGTTCCTCGCCGACGCCGCAGTGCTCGCAGGAGTGACGCTGCAGATGCGCGACGAGCAACAGCAGATCGTGCCGCGCGCGCGCCTCGACCTATGGCAACTCAACGCGGCGACAGCGGCTTTGCCCCTGGACGAGGATCCCTCGTTCCTGCCGCTCTGGAAGCGCATCGGCGACGACGTCGGCGGCGCACTCACGCTGCCGGAGATCCCGCCCGGCGGCTACACGCTGCGCGCGCAACCCGTCGACGAGAACGGATGGGCACTGCCGCTGTTGCCGCAGCGATTCCGCTTCACGTTCCGCGGCGGCGAAGCCGTGCCGCTCACCGCGACCTTCGCCAAGGGCATCGTGCTCGCGATCGAATGCGCCGATGACGGCGGCGAACCGATGCAGTTCGACGTGACGACGCGACTCGCATCTGGCGGCGACCCGATCCCCGTGCAGTGGCAGAGCCTCAGCAAGGACAACCGATCGGCGAACGGCCGCGACGTGGCGTTGCTGCCGGGCCGCGCGCAGTGCGCAATCGCGTTGCCGATCGGCAACTACGCGGTCGAAGTGCGACGCGGCGAGACGTTGCTGCAGACGCAACAAACCGGGCCGACGACGTTCCGCGTGCTCGCAGTGCCGCGCTGAGCAAAGTCGCCGACGAGCGACATCCTCGGCTCGAGGCAGCGGCGCCTCATTGCTTCGTCGACGATCCGTTCCGACGAAGCGCGACTCAGTCGGCGTGGTCCGCGAGCGCGTCCACGCGCTCTTCGTGCGCCGCGCCGAGGCCCGCGAGGTAGTAGACGAGAGCCGCGCCGCCGAGCGCGTTGAGCAGCGCGAACGGCGCAGCAGACAGTTCGCCGAGGCGCGGAACGAGCGCGACCGCGGCGTAGGCCGAGACCGCGGAGACCGCGCACGCGCGCCGCGTGTGCGGCACGATCTGCCACAAGAGGCCCGTGACGCAGCCCGCCATCGCCATGCGCACGAAGCCCATGAGGCCCTCGGTCAGCATGAGCGGCAACGCGGCGACGAAGAACACGACGTAGGCGACCCAGAAGCGCTCGAGCATGCGCTGGCCGCGCGGAGCCTGTTGCGCAGCGACCGACGACGCGGCGTCGCGGTCCTGTTGCCACGCGCGCGACAACCGCAGCTGTTCGACGACGGGCATCGCGAGATACCACGGCTCGCGCGCGCGCGGATCGAGGCCGGACTCCGCCGGCGCCAACGCGAACAGTCGCGCCGTGGCATCCTGCTTGTCCGCGAGCTTGGGAGCCTGCTGACCGATGGAGTTCGCAACCGGCTTGCGCGCGGAAACCGGGACGGTCTCCATCAACGCGGCCGGCATCGGCCGCATCGCATCCGCGGGCCGCGCCATCGCAGAGAGCACGTCGCCGGGCAGCTCCCTCGAGATCGACGGCTTCGCGTCGCGCCGCGGCGAAGCGTGCGACGGACCGACGGGCTTCGTGGACACGGCCACGGCTCGCTCCGGAGCCGTCGCCGTCGCGGATGCGGCACGCGCGGACTGCGGCGCCGCGATCGCGGGCACACTCGGGAGCATCGGCGCCGAGGCTGCCGGCGACGCGATGCCCGTCGGCCGCATCGACGGCTGCGTGTTCGCAGCGCGCCTCGTCCCCGTCGCAGTCGGCATCGTGCTGCGCACGACGGCGAACGCGTCTTCCTGTGGCACGGGCCGCGGCTCCGCCGCGCGCAAGAACTTCTGGGCTTCGCCCGGATGCAGCCCGGTCTCTTCTGCGGGCAACGGATCCCAGTCGCTCAGGTCGCGCGTCATGACGTTCCCTTCGTTCGACACGCCGCAATCCCGGCTGGAACCCGTCGTCCCGCTCCGGGACGGCGGGGCTCCTCGGCCGACGAAGCGAGGCTATCGTGGAGGCATGCAGTTCCTGCCGAGCGCGCGGCGACCGGAAGATCGCGGGCATCGCGGAGCCCGCGGGCTCTCGCGTTGGCTGCTCGCGTGCTGCGCCTTCGGCGCGGTGGCAACGGCGTTCCCGTGGTCCTACGTCGAGGCGAGCCATCTGTTCGGCGAGATCGCCGGGCCGATCGCGGCGCGCACGAACGCGGGATTCACGTGCGTGACGACGTGCCTGCTCACGGGGCTGCTCGCCCTCGCCGAGGGCCGATCGCGCAGCGCGCGCGAAGCGGTGCGGGTCGCGTGCGTGTTCCTCATGGGCGCAGCGACGCTCGTGATGGCGGCGCATCTCGTGCGCGGGCCGAGCGAATTGTTCGGCGTCGCGTCCTCGCATTCGAAGTGGTTCTTCCTCGCGGCGCTCGCCGTCGCCGGCGGATTCGGCGTCAGCAAGCTGCGGATGCCGAAGGCCCCGCGCGTCAGCGGCGGCGCTGCATGAACGCGAACACGCAGAGGCCGAACAACAACGCGCCTGCATCGATCGCGACGGCCTCGGGATTGTCGAGCACGTAGCCCGAGACGAGGAACAAACCGATCGCGACCTGCAGCAGCACGACGATCGGCGCGAACGGCACGCGGAACGGTCGCGGCCGATCCGGCGCGCGGCGGCGCTGCACGAGCAGGCCGACCGCGACCAACGCGACCGTCGCCGAGATGATCGGGATCGTGATCGACAGCAACAGGTCGAAGCTGCCCGTCGCGACGTAGAACAACGCCATGCCGAGCACGAGCAACACCGCGGCAGGCGGCGCGCCGGACTCGGTCATGCGCCCGAGCGACGCGGGCGCGATGCCGTCCTCGGCGAGCACACGCGCGATGCGCGGCCCGGTGAGGTAGTAGGAGTTGGCGGCGCCGAGCAGGATCACCATCGCGACGACGGCGAGCAGCGACGCGCCGCCTGCGCCGAACGCGCGCTGCGCGACGTCGAGCGCCGCGAACTTCGAGTTCGCGAGACCTTCGGCGCCGAGCACGTGCACGAACGTCGCGTTCGCGGCGACGTAGAGGCCGGTGATCGTGAGCAGCGACACGAACAGCGCGCGCGGCAGCGCCTTGCCCGGGTTCTCGGTCTCGCCCGCCATGTAGACGGCGTCTGCGTAGCCGTCGTAGCTGAACAGCACGTTCTTCATCGCGGCGCCCACTGCGGCGACCAACGCGAGCGCCTCGGTCGGCATGCGCGCCGTGCGCTCGGCGGCCGCGGCCACCACCGGAGCCGGCGCGGCGACGAGCGCGGCGACGCAGACGAACAACAGCAGCGACACCTTGGCGAAGAACAGCGTGATCTCCGTGCGCGCGCCGAGCTTGAGTCCGCGCAGGTTCAGCAGCGCGAGCAACACGACCATCGCCGAGCCGACGAGCTTCCCTTCGCCGGTCGAGCCGCCGTGCTCCAGCGCCTCGGCGCCGCGCACCGCGAGTTCGCCGAACGCGACCGCGACGGTCGCGAGCGACGCGGGCCACGTGATCAGCAGCATCGACCAGCCGCACAGGAACGCGACGCGCGGGCCGAAGGACAGTTGCAGGTAGGCGACGAGGCCGCCGACGCGCGGCACCGACGACGCCATCTCCGCGAGGATCAGCGAGTCGAGCGCGGCGACCACCGCGCCGAACAGCCATACGCCGACGATCCACGTCGCGTCGGGCAGCGCGTGTGCGACTTCGCCCGGCGTGCGCAGGATCCCCGAGCCCACCGCCATGCCGACGCAGACCGCGACGCCTGCGAGCGGGCCGAGGATGCGGCGGAGGTTGCCGAGCGGATTGCTCGCATGCCCCTCCGCCATCTGGCTCACAGCTCCTCGGGGCCGCCGACGTAGCCGAGGAACGCGCTCGCCGCGACGACGAGCGGGCTCGCGAGGTAGACCTGTCCGGGGCCGGAGCGACCCGGGAAGTTGCGGTTGATCGCGGACACGGTGACTTCGTCCGCCGTGAACGACACGCCGGGGCCCGCCTTGATGCACGCGCCGCACGACGGGTCGATGAGTTCGACGCCCGCGCGCTCGAACAGGTCGATGTAGCCCATCTTCTCGGCGTAGGCGCGGATGCGCTGGCTGCCGAACTGGATGAACAGCTTCACGCCCGCGAGCGAGCGGCCCTTCTGCACGGCCTTGCGCACGACCTCGGCGTACATGTCCATGTCCGCCTTCTTGCCGCCGGTGCACGAGCCGCCGTAGGCGATGTGCACCTTGACCTTGCCGTGCTTCTCGCGGAGCTGCGTGAGCGCGATGCCGTTGCGCGGATCGCCAGGCGTCGCGACGGTCGGCACGAGCTTCGACAGGTCGATGTCGAACGTCTTGCAGTACTCGGCGCCGGCGTCGGCCTTCACGATCTGCGCGCGCAGCTTCTGCTTGTCCGTGCCGCGCTGCGTGGCGATGTAGTCCACCACCACCTCGTCGGCCTCGATGATGCCGGTGAAGCCGCCGGCCTCGACGGCCATGTTCGTCAGCGTCGCGCGTTCGTCGAGCGACATCGCCGACACCGCGGGGCCCGCGAACTCGAGCACCTTGCCGATGCCCGCGCCGGTCTTGAAGAACTCGTCGCTGAGCAGGAACAGCATGAGGTCCTTGGCGCAGACGCCTTCCTTCATGCTGCCCGTGAGGTTCACGCGCACGGACTCCGGCACCTTCACGCGGACGTCCTTCGTGAACCAGCTGTTCGCCATGTCGGTCGAGCCGACGCCGAACGCGAAGCAACCGATCGCGCCCGCCATGCACGTGTGGCTGTCGGTGCCGATCACGAGCTGGCCCGGCTCGGCGATGTCCTCGATGACGATGTTGTGGCAGATGCCCTCGCTGCCGACGAGCTGCCCGTTGCGGTGCACCTCGCCGTAGAGCTTGACGCCCTGCTTCTTCGTGAACGTCTCCTGCACGGTCGCGAGCGACGCGGCCTGCTCCTTGAGGCCCATCTTCACGTGCGCCTCGGGCATGATGCGATCGAGGAACGTGAGGTGGTCGCGGAACGCGAACACGCTCGCCGGGTCGGTGATCTTCGCGCCTTCGCCGAGGCCCATGCGGAACAAGGCCTCCGCCATCGGCGTCACGTATTCGTGGGAGAAGCGCACGTCGGTGCGCACGAACAGCGCGTCGCCTGGCTTCACGGCGGGCACGCCGAGGCGGCCCGTCTTCGCGTCGGCGATCGCGCGCTGCGCGATGATCTTCTCGCACAGCGTCATCTTGCGCTGCGCGGTCGTCACCGCGGGCGGGACCGTCTCGCCCTGCAGGCGTGCCTGGTTGTAGGCGAACAGCCCGCCGTGGCGGACGATCTCGGCGGCGATCGGGTCGAGGCCCTTCGTGAACTCCTCGATCGAGATCGACTCGCCCGCCTGCAGGCGCGGGATCAACGAGAAGTCCGTCGACGTGAGCAGCCCGATGTTCTGGCAGTTCTGGCCGTAGATCTTCTCGATGTTCTTCGCGACGACGACCTGCACGCCGGCCTTCAGCTCGCTGTAGGGCGCGGTCTCGCGCGAGCTGCCGCAGCCCTTCGACACGCCGCTGACGACGACGCCGAAGCCACCGTTCTTGATCGCGTCCTGCTTCACCACGCCGCCGCGCAGGCCCACGAGGCAGTACCGCGCGAGCGTCTCGTCGTAGTAGTAGCAGACCCAGCCCGGCGTCAGCTCGTCGGTGCTGATGTTGTCGACGAGCTTGCGGTCCTGGTCGAACGGCAGGTTCTGGCCCTGGTAGAGCTGCGCTTCGAGTTGCGCCTTGTCCTCGGTGAGGTAGAGGACGCGGCCTTGCAGCTTGACGTGGGTGCGCTTCTTGGTGGTCGTCATCGTCGTCTCGGTTCGGCGGGCGTGTGGTTCAGATGCGCTCGAGGATCATCGCGATGCCCTGGCCGCCGCCGATGCACGCGGACGCGCAGCCGAGCGACTTGCCGGACTGCTCCATCTCGCGCACGAGCGTGAGCAGGAGGCGCGTGCCGGTCGCTCCGAGCGGGTGGCCGAGCGCGATCGCGCCGCCGTTCACGTTGCACTTGTTGCGGTCGAGGCCGAGCTCCTTCTCGCAGCCGAGATACTGCGCCGAGAACGCTTCGTTGATCTCGACGAGGTCGAGGTCGCCGACCTTGAGCTTCGCCTTCTCGCACGCGAGCCGGATCGCCGGCACCGGGCCGAGGCCCATCACCTCCGGCGGCACGCCGGCGAGGCCCCACGAACGGATGCGGGCCTTCGGCTTCAGGCCGAGTTCCTTCGCGCGCGCGGCCGTCGTGACGACCAGCATCGCGGCGCCGTCGACGATGCCCGAGGCGTTGCCGGCGGTGACGGTGCCGTCCTTGCCGAACGCGGCGCGCAGGCCGCGCAGGCCTTCGATCGTCGTCTCGGGCTTGATGTGGTCGTCGCTCGAGACCACCACTTCCTTCTTGCCCGCCATCACCGTGAGCGGCGCGATCTCGGCCGCGAACTTGCCGGCCTTCACCGCTGCGGCGCCGAGCATGTGGCTGCGCAGCGCGTATTCGTCCTGCTCCTCGCGCGAGATCGCGCACTTCTTGGCGACGTTCTCGGCCGTCTGCGCCATGAAGAATTTGCAGAACGGGTCGTAGAGCGCCTGGAACAGCAGGTCCTCGATCTGCGGCGACTGGCCGAAGCGGAACCCTTCGCGGCCGCCGCGGATCACGTGCGGCACCTGGCTCATGTTCTCCATGCCGCCCGCGAGACACAGCTTGGCCTCGCCCGTCAGGATCGCGTGCGCCGCGCTGACGACCGACTGGATGCCCGAACCGCACAGGCGATTGACGGTCAGCGCCGGCTTCTCGATCGGCACGCCGGCCTTCAAGGCCACGTGGCGCGCGCCGTAGATCGCGTCGCTGCTGCTCTGCGTCGCGTTGCCGACGAAGGTCTCGTCGACCATCTCCGGCTTGCAGCCGGTGCGCTCCAGCGCCGCCTTGGCGGCGTGCGCGGCGAGGTCGATGGCCGAGACGTCCTTGAACTTGCCGAAGCCGGGAGTGCCCGAGTATTCGGCCATGGCGGTGCGGGCGCCGCCGACGATCACGAGGTCGGATTGCATCCGCGGAGCATCGAAGATCGCGGAAGGCCGCGCAAGTTCGCGCCCCGCAGGAAGCTCGCGCGGGCAGTCGGACGCCCGGCGGCCCCTCTGCCAGCCTCCTCCGCGCTCCGGGGGCGGGTCGCGGTCAGCCGGCCATCGGCCGCTGCCGCAACCGCTGCTGGATCGCAGCAGAGATCGCGCGTCGCGTCGTCTCCAGCCCCAGCAGGCGCAGGACGAGCGACCGCTCGTGTTCCTCGAGGTCGGTCCACAAGGCCTTCAGCGACTCCGGCGCAGCCGCGCCGCGCGCCGTGCGTTCGTCATTCCAGTCGCGCAGCTCGCCCTGCACTTCGGCGAGCACGCGCGTCACCGCGGCCACCTCGCGCACACAGGCGGCGCGCTGGTCCATCAGGCAGGCAAGACTCGCTTCCGCTGATCGCTCACGGGTCATCGCACACCTCCGAGGCGCCGGCCGGCGCCGTTGCCTGGAGTAGGCGCAGCCATGACGTAGGTAACCGCGAGGCGTAGCTCCCCGCCGCGATTGGCGCGGCTGTTCCGTTCGTGCGATGCTGTCGGCATGCGGAAGATCCTCGTGCTGCTGCTGACGGCCGCCCTCACGTTGTGCACGGGCTGCGCCAACCTGAACTTCTTCTCCGAGGAGCAGGAGAACGCCCTCGGCATCGAGGCCTACGCAGAGGCCACGAAAGAGTACCCCCTGATCACGTCCGGGGCGGACTACGAGATGGTGCAGCGCGTGGGCAATCGCATCGCCGCGGCATCCAACAAGGACTACGAATGGGAGTTCCGGCTCCTGCGCGCCGACGACACCGTGAACGCGTTCTGCCTCCCCGGCGGCAAGGTCGCGATCTACACCGGCATCCTCCGCTACACGCAGAACGAGAACGGCCTCGCCGCGGTGATGGGCCACGAAGTCGCGCACGCGACGATGCGCCACGGCGGCAAGCGCATGACGAACGCGACGATCCTGCAAGCGACGCTCGCCGCGGTCGGCGCAGGCCTCTCGATGTCGAAGATGACCGACGCGGAGAAGGCGGGGCTCATGGCGGCGTTCGGCATCGGCGCGCAAGTCGGCATCGCGCTGCCCTACAGCCGCGGCCACGAGACCGAGGCCGACCTCGAAGGCGTGCGCTACGCGATCCGCGCCGGCTACGACCCCTACGAGGCCGTGAAGCTCTGGGAGCGCATGGCCACGAACGGCAACGGCGGCCCCGCCTGGCTCTCCACGCACCCCGACTCGACGGCCCGCGCGCGGCACCTGGAGGCGGAGATCCCCCGCATCCTGCAGGAAGAAGGACGCGCCGCGCCGAAGCCGGCGCAGCCCTCGACGCCCACGAAGTCCATCAAGCGCTGAGGCGCGCGCACCCAAGGAGCTTCGCCCGGGCGAAGACGAACACCCCGCCCCATCGCGGATTCCCGACGTTCCTCCATGCCGCGCTGGCGGCATGCCGATGCACGGCAGACGCGCACCCTGCCATCGCATCGAGAATGAGAACCAACCAACGCGGTTTCACCCTAGTCGAACTCCTGATCGTCGTCGCGATCCTCGCCGTCATCGCGGCGATCGCGATCCCGAGCCTCCTGAGCGCACGTTCTTCTGCCAACGAGAAGACGGTCGTCGCCACGCTGCGCGCGATCGTGACGGCGCAACAGGTGTCGCGCACGAACGCGACGATCGACGTGAACCGCAATGGCCAGGGCGAAGCGGGGTCGCTGTCCGAACTCGCCGGCTTCGACGTCGTGCGCGGCAGCACGTCGACGCTGCGCCCCGCGGTGCTCTCGGCGTCGCTCGGCGACCTCGACGCGAACGGCTACGCGGAGACGCACGGCTTCTACTTCGCGGTGTATCTGCCCGACAACACGGGCCGCGGACTCGTCGGCTCGCAGGGCAACCTCGCCAACGTCGACAGCAACCTCGCCGAGTCGTTCTGGACGTGCGTCGCGTGGCCGCGCGACCGCAACGTGCAGGGCTACGGCACGTTCTTCACGAACCAGACGGGCGACATCCTCGTCGCCAAGTCCGCGACCTACAGCGGCACGAACAACCCGCCGCCCGCCGGCTGCGCGCTGCTCGGCGTTCCGGTCGACCAGATCAACTCGCCGACCTCCGCGGCCGGCGCGGCCGACGGCGTCGGCGCCGACGGCAACACGTGGCGCGTCGTCCCGTGAGCCCCTCGGCTCACTCGTAGCGGACGGAAGACGCAGGATCCTGGATCGCCGCGCGCTGCGCGGGGATCCACGCGGCAAGCAAGCCCACGAACAGCCCGATCGCCGGCGAGGCCGCGAGCCAGAACGCCGGCAGCGCGACCGGGACTTCGAGCGCCGCGATGCGGTTGAGGCCGCCGATGAGCAGGCCCGCCATCGACGGCGCCAGCGCCACCGCGAGGCCGGAGCCGAGGCCGCCGATCACGAGGCCTTCGAGCAACAGGCTGCGCCGCAGCGTGCGCGACGACACGCCGAGCGCGCGCAACACGCCGAGTTCGCGGGCGCGCGCGAGCGCGGCGATCGTCATGCCGTTCAACAGCCCGGTGCCCGCGAGCGCGAGCAGCAGCAACAGCAGCAGGTCGAACAGGCGGAAGTCGCGATCCACGTCGTGCAGGTGGTAGCCGAGGATCTCGACGCCCGACTTGAAGCGCACCAACCGCGGCTCGAGGTCGCGCATGCGCGCGGACACCACGCCTACGTCCGCGCCCGGATCGAGGAAGAGCGTCGCGTAGCGAACGACCTCGCCGGACATGCAGAAGTCCTGCTGCATCCAGTGCGGGGACGCGACCGCCCACGCCTGCTCGCTCGGCACGTAGCCCGATGCGTCGCTGACGTGCAGCACCTCGTAGCTGACCGGCGTCTGGTTGCGGTCGCGCAACGCCACGAGCGAGCCTTCGCGCCATCCCATCTTGAGCGCGAGGCGCCGCGACGCGATCAGCGTGCGGACCTTGCGGTCGTCGAAGCGACGCACCTTGTCCTGCAGACCCTCGAGCGCGCCGCCGCGTCGCGCGACCGAACGCACGTCGAGCCCGCGCAGCAGGAACGCGCCGTGCACTTCGCCGAGGATCGGCTCGATGTCCAGCACGCCAGGCACGTCGCGCCACGCGGCGCACGCTTCCGCGGTGCGAGGCGTCGCCTCGACGAACGCGCGCTGCGACAACGCGGCGGAGCCGAACCGGCGCACGTCGTCCTGCAGCGACGCCGTGATGCTCTGCAGGCCGAGGAACGCGAGCAACACGGCCGCGAGCCCGACGGTCGACGCCGCGATGCGGCCCGCCTGCCGCTGCACGCTCTTGCTGCACAGCCACGCAGGCAGCGGCGCGAACGCGAAGAACGGCGCCAGCAACGCGCGACCGAAGATCGCGACGACCGCGGGCGCGACGAGCAGCAACCCGCCGACCATCGCGAGCATCGCGCCCATCTCGAGCAGCACCCACAGCGTCTCCTTGCCTTCCTCGGCGACGAGCGGCGTCATCGCGAGGTAGGCGGCAGGCAGCAGCAGCACGAGCAACGTGAACAGGTAGAGGTTGACGCCCTTCAGCAGGTCCGAGCCGTCGTTCCCGCCTTCGCCGCCTTGCTGGCGCAGGATCCACAGCGCCGGCAGGTTGCGCGCGCGCCACAGCGGGAACGCCGCGCCCGCGAGCGTGAACAACACGCCGAGCAACGCCGTGCCCAGCATCGGCGCGAGCGGCAGTTCGAACACGAGCCACTCCTTGGCGCCGCCGAGCGAGCTGATGCGGAAGGCCCGCAGCGCGGCGCTGAGGCCGATGCCGAGCGCGACTCCGAGCGCCGAGCCGACGACGCCGAGCAGCAGCGCGTCGAGCAGGAAGATGCGCCCCACCGCGCCGCGCGAAGCGCCGAGGCAGCGCAAAAGCCCGAGCATGCGCACGCGCGCGACGAGCGAGTTCGACAGCGTCTGGAAGACCACGAACATGCCGAGCAGCAATGCGAGGCAGCCGAGGATCTTGAGCCCGTTGCGGAACGCGCGCTCGTCGGCGCCTTCGCCGAGTTGCGCCTGCCGTTCGTCGAGCACGACGTAGCCCGAGCCCGCGAGTTCGCGCTCGAGCCGGTCGAGGTCCGCGCCGTAGACGCGTCGCAGCTGGAAGATCTCGGGGCTCGCCGACGCGAACCGACGCGCGAGCGCATGCGGCGCGACGACGGTCTGCGCGAAGTTGCGGCGACCGAGGCCGTGCGTCGCGAGCACGCCCTTCACCACGACCTCGCGCCGCAGCAGTTCGCGCTCAGGCTCCGGCAACGCTACGAGCTGCCCGTCCTTGCACTCGTAGTGCACGCCGCGGGCCGTCTCCTCCAGCACGATCGTGCTGCCCGCGGCGACGCCGAGCAGCCGCGCAGCTTCGGAGCCGAGCAGCACGCCCGCGGAGTCCCCTTCCTCGAGGTCGACGCCGCTCTCGACCTCGTAGTGTCCGAACGAACGCGCGCGCTTCGGCTCGAGGCCGAACAGCTGCACGTCGACGGACTTGTTGCCGGCGCGCAGCGCGGCCTTCGCCTCGCAGAACACCGTCGCCTCCGCGACGGACGCGCGGCCTCGCAGGTCGGCCAGGGCCTCGTCCGAGGAGCGCTTCTCGACGGGGATCACCTCGAGGTCGACGGGGCCGCGATCCTGCGACTGCAGCAGGAAGCGCGTCTGGATCGTGTTGTGGTCCATCACGAAGATGGCAACCACGATCGCGACTCCGAGCGCGATGCCGACGAGCGTCAGCAGCGTGCGGAGACGGCTAGATGCCCAGTGCTTGCAGACGACGAAAAACGTCAGCGACATCGAATGGGCCCCCGGTGAGCGCCGTCTCGGCGCGCATCGCGCCGTCGTGGAGGAAGAGCACGCGATCGGCCGCAGCCGCGTCGCGAGGGTTGTGCGTCACGAGCAGGATCGCCGTGCCGAGCTGCTTGCGGACCTTCGAGAGCAACGCGATGACCTCCTCGCCGTGCTTGCTCGAAAGGTTGCCCGTCGGCTCGTCGCACAGCAGCAACGGCGGCTCCGCGGCGAGCGCGCGCGCGATGCTGACGCGCTGCATCTCGCCGCCCGACAGCGCGACCGGCTTGCGATCACCGAGCGCCCCGATCGACAGCAGCTCCATCGTCGCGCGCACGCGGTCGCTGTGCTTCTTCGGGTTCTTGCCGAGGATGCGCAACGGCAGCGTGATGTTCTCCCAGACCGAGAGGTCGGGCAGCAGGTGGAAGAACTGGAAGATGAAGCCGATCTTGCTGCGCCGCAGCAGCGCGAGCCGCTCCTCGTCCGCGCCGCCGAGCCGTTCGCCCTGCAAGAACACGTCGCCCGAGGTCGGCGGCTCCAGCCCGGCGAGCAAGTGCAGCAACGTGGACTTGCCCGATCCCGACGGCCCCATGATCGAGACGAACTCGCCCGCGTCGACGCGCAGCGAGACGTCGCGCACGATCGGGACCTGCTGCTTGTCGACGGAGCGGAACCGATAGACGTTGCGCGCCTCGAGCACGGCGGTCGACGTCGCCGCCTGCACAGGCCCGCTCTCCGGAAGGCTGCTCATGGCGCAGGATCATGCCGCGCGCCGCGAGGGCGCGCGGCGCGCATTCGGCAGAAACCTGCTGCCGCGCGATGCTCCCGCTCGAACTGACCGCGTCGGCCTACCGACGGAGCCATCTCGGCGCTGCCCACCTGGCCGATCGCCCCCCGTGTCGCTACTCTTCATCCATGAAGAAGAAGCGAGCCCAGCCGCGGAAGGCGACACCATGCCGAGCGGATCTCATGGACGACGAAGACTGGCCACCGCTCTTGATCTTCAACCACGACCCGAAGCTCACCCCTGAGGAGAAGCGAAAGCGGGAGTTCGATTTTCTTATGTGGTTCGCCGATCAGTGGAGGACTGCGCATCAGGTCGACGCGAGCAAGCCACTCGAGCAACAGGACACAGAAGGATCGCCCAATCCTCCAACGTAAAGGCGACGACGTTGCGCCTGCGCTGATCTCGCTGGCTAACGACCCCACCTTTCCGCGCCGAGCGGCAACTCATTCAGTTCGACCCTGGCCTCGCGCCAGGACGGCCAGTGCTTGCTCAGCAGATCGAAGTAGCGCTCGCTGTGCTTGGGCTCCAGCAAGTGGAGCAACTCGTGCACGACGACATACTCCAGCAGGTCCTTGGGCTTCTTCACCAACTCGGTGTTGATCCGGATGCTGCGAGCTCGAGGGTTACAACCGCCCCACTTGGTCTTCATCCGCTGCAGGAAGTAGCCCCTGACCTGGACCCCCAGCTTCTTGGACCACTTCGCGACCAGCGGAGGCAAGACCTCGTGCAGCACGGATCGGTGCCATGCCTGCATGACCTCCTCGCGCTTCTCCCGATCGGCGCCAGGCCGAACCGTCAGCGCGATCTTGCGATGCGAGAGCCGAACCGTCGGCTTCTCGTCTCGCTCCGCGACCGTAAGCAGGTATCTGCGGCCCCAGAGGTAGTGGCTCTCGCGCCCGACGAACTGACGCACCGGCTCGCGCGCCTGGCTCCTCATGCTCGCGCGCTGCCCCCGCAACCAACCCAGCTTGGATGCCGCGAACGCGCGGGCGACTTCGATGCGAGTTGCAGTCGGCGCAACCAGGGTGACGCGCCCGTCGGGCGGGTGCACGACGAGCCGCGCGTGCTTCACGTCCTTACGCAGGAACTCGATGGAGAACTCGCCGCACTGGATCGTCTCGCCCATCAGTAGCCCGGTTGGTGCTTGATCAGCTCGAACAGGGCGAGCGTCGCCTCACGAGTGCGGCCGAGAGCTCTGTGCAAGGCGTTGAGCACGATCGCCTCGCGTGCCTGGTCCCCGCGCCATCCCGACGGTGCGGAGTCCCGCATCACCTCGTCGATGCGCAGAGCCAGTTGCGCCAGCTCGTTCTTGTAGGACTCTCCGACCTCCGCCACCGCGCCGCCCGTGCCGCTCCCAGCCGCCAAGATGCGGGGCAAGTTGCTGAAGAGGACGGCAGCTTCTGGATGGCCCTGGAGAATCGTCGGCAACCCTGTGTCGGACTGCCTGTCGACGATTTGCTTCGCGAGAGCCTCAGCCTTGCGCAAGAACTCCTGGTAGGCCGCGGCGTCCGCCCGCCCTTGCTTGACGAGGTCGTCGAGCAACTTCGACATGCGGTCGTAGAACTGCGGGTCGGTCAGGCGATCGCGCAAGATGGTCTTGCGCACGTTGTTGATGACCGCCTCGGCGATGGCGCGCTGCGACAGCTTGCCGCCGGCATTCAACTTCTTGGCGATGGCGTCGTGGATGCCCGACTTCACGATGAGGTCGGTCAGGGGCACGTCCTGCAGATCCACCAGCAGCACTGAGGGGTCCGCTTGCACGTAGGTGTTCAGGAGGTGGCGCATGTCGCCCTCGTAGGGCTTGACGTCGAGCTCTTCGCCTGCGTGCTTCTTGATCGCCGACCGTAGCTCGCAGTAGCCCTCGACCTCCTTGCGCAGCTCCTCCGCCGCAGAATCGCTGAATCCCGCGCCTTCCAGGTCCTGCGCAATGGCTGCGTAGGCCCGGACGAACGCAGCAACTGCCTTGTAGAAGGAGATGCGCAACGGCTCCGTCGCCTCCAGCGCAACGGCATCCGATGCATCTCCGCAGAAGTGACGCAGGTACTGCTCCACCTCCCGCGGCGGCGCGACAGGCTCGCATACGTACCGCAATGCCTCGCGCGTCTCGTCGAGGCGCTTGCGGCCTTCGACCAGCCAGTTCTTGAGCTCGACGTTGTCGTTCCCTCCGCAGCCCTCGTCGATGTCGAGCTCGTCCGAGCTGTAGACCGCGATCGCCTGCTGCACGTCGCCGAGCAGCTCCTTGTAGTCGACGATGTGGCCGTACTCCTTGTCGCTGCCGTCGAGCCGGTTCGTGCGGCAGATGGCCTGGAACAGGTTGTGGTCGCGCAGCTCGTTGTCGAGGTAGATGTAGGTGCAGCTCGGGGCGTCGAAGCCGGTCAGCAGCTTGCTGACGACGATGAGCAGCTTCATGCCGCTCGGCTCGGAGATGAACCGCCGCTTGACCTCGTCCTCGTACTGCTTGGTCGTCTGGCCCTGTGCCAGCACATGCTGCGTGTAGGTGTCGAACTTGTAGCGTTCGTCACTGGCAGCCGACTCGCGGCTGATCGCATTGTGGTTGGGTTCGTAGGACGTCACGAGCCCGCAGAACTGGCCGAACGGGGTGTTCTGGAAGAGCCGGAAGTAGTGGCACGCGTCGTAGATCGATGTCGCCACCAGGATGGCGGTGCCTCGCTCGCCACTCAGCCGGGGCTTGAGGCTGAAGTCCTCGATGATGTCGGCGACGATGCGCTGCTTGCGTTCGCCGGCGCTCATCAGCTCCTTCATCGTCGCCCACCGCTTGCGCAAGAGCGCCTTCTGGAAGTTGTTGAGACCCTTGGTCTTCTTCTCGAACCAGGCGTCGATTGCGGCAGGCGACGCGAGGCGCTGCGGCACGTCGCGCGCCTCGTACTTGAGGTCGAGCACCACCTTGTCCGCCACGGCCTGGTGGAACTTGTAGGTGTGGATGTAGGAGCCGAAGACGTCCCGGGTGAGGGTCTTGTCCTTGCGCAGCAGCGGCGTGCCGGTGAACCCGAGGAAGATCGCGTCGCGCAGCCAACGCTTCATCTGCCTGTTCATCTCGCCACCCTGAGTGCGATGGCACTCGTCGACGAACACGTAGAAATGACCGCTTACGACTGGTGGATCGCTTTCGAAGTCCGTGGGGTCGAACTTGTGGACCAAGGCGCACATCAGCCGGACCTGGGCCATGCCGAGCTTCTGCACGAAGTCGGCACGCGACTGGATGCGCGGCGACGGAGACTCGGCGCCGATGACGCCGGAGTTCTTCATCACGCCTTCGATCTGCTTGTCGAGCTCGTCGCGGTCCGTGACCACGAGCACCCGCGCTTCGGGGTCGTGCTCCAGGAGCCACTTGGCCATGAGCACCATCAGGATGCTCTTGCCGCTGCCTTGCGTGTGCCAGATGACGCCGCCTTCTCGCTGTTGGATCCGCTCCTGCGCTTTCTTGACGCCGAAGAACTGATGCGGACGCGGCACCTTCTTCTGCCCCGCGTCGAAGATCATGAAGTTGTGGATCCAGTCGAGCAGCCTCGACTTGTCGCACATCTGCGCGAGCGGCCGGTCGAGCAAAGACCCCGCTGCGCCGTTCGCAGCCTCGGGATGCTCGTCCTTCCACTCGACGAAGAACTGCTCCGGGGTTCCCGTGGTGCCGTATCGCAGCCCTTGGGAGTCACTGCCCGCGAGGACGAGCTGCACCGTGCTGAAGAAGCTCTTGTGGAAGATGTCTTCCTGGTTCGTGATCAGCTGGCGCACGCCGTCGGCCACCTCGACTGAACTGCGCTTCAACTCGACCACGACCACCGCGAGCCCGTTCACGTAGAGGACGAGATCCGGCCGCCTCTCGTAGCCTCCGCTGAGCTTCACCTCAGACGCGACCGCGAAGTCGTTGGCGTCCGGGTTCTCCCAGTCGATCAGCTTGACGGTCTCGTTCGGCCTGTTGACGGCGATCTGCACCTGTACGCCGTAGCGCAGCAACTGGTAGGTCCGGAGATTGGCCTGGTAGAGCGTGACACCCGTCGTGTCCGAAGCGGCGAGCAGCTTCTGCAACGCTGCCGACACATGCGCCTCCGAATAGCCGCGTGCGACGAGGTTGGCCTTCAGGATCTCGGCTTCGATGCAGCGGTTGTCATCGCGCTTCGCCCAATCGCCGAGGCGGCGATAGCCGAGCCCGCCGGAGGACGTGGATGCGGCGAGCAACTCGAGGACACGGTTGTGGGTCGAGCGTTCGGACCGGGGTTGTGCGGGCATGGTGAGGAGTCCCCGTTCGTACGCGCCGAGCTACCGGTCCGCCACCCTTCGCTCCGCGCAACTCCGCGACCCCAAGAGCATCGTTTGGAGGCGCCGCCCCCCCTCGACACATCCCTTCGACCTTCGGAGCTGCTGCGCTCGCCCGCAACGCGCAAGTGCACGCGGGGCTCGCGCAGACCGAGCCCTCACAACTCAGTCCGCCGCCGCCGCCTCGCCGAGCACCTGCATCGCCACGTGCCGCCGGAACGCCGCCACATCGGTGAAGCAGCGGAACCCGGCTTGGCTCGCCATCGTGACGGTGGCGGCATCTTCGCCGAGCATCACGGCGACGGGCTGGCTCAGCTCCTCCTGGATGCCTCGCGGCCATGCTAGATCCAGGACGGCCCGCTGTGAGCCCGTGTCCGGATCCGCCAACTCGTAGCCCATCGCCCCGCGCGGCAGGCCCTTCGACTCCATCCAGTCGTTCAGTCCCGCCAGCAGTGCCTCTTCTTGTTCGCTGCCGGGGCCGGCAACATCCGTCGCCATAGGCTCGAACGGCGCAGCAGGACCCGCCAGCCAACGCGTGTCGCCGTGCAGCAGCTCCGCCATGCGCGCATTGAGCTCGGCGGCGAGCAGTGCCTTGCGCGCTTCGAGGAAGTCGAGGAAGCGCTCGGCCTTCCACAGCGACTCGTCCATCGGGATCCACTGCGAAGCCAGCGCGCCTGGGTGCTTCCGCTCGACCTCCGGAAAGTACCGCTCCGGCAACGTGTCGCGGATGTCGAGGTTGGTGTCCTTGGTCAAGAAGCAGAAGTTGGCGAGCGCATTGACCTCGGCGCGCCGGTGCTTGCGCTTGTAGAGCTGCGCCTTCGGGAAGATGTGATGCACTTCCAGCCGGTTCCACTTGCCGAGCAAGTTGGCCTTGAGCGGCAGGCCCGTGCCCCAGTCCCGTGCCTCACCCATGCGCGTCAGCAGGTAGAGCACCGGGTAGAAGCGAGCGCCGAGGCTCCATCCCGTGAAGTGCCCCGGTTCGGCGCGCAAGCCGCCGTGCCACAGTCGCAGTTGCTCCAGCAGCTTCTCGAGCCCGCCATCGGGCCCGTCGAGCGCGGCGAGGTCCTGGTCGATCGCGGTCTCGGTCGAACTGGAGAAGCGCCCCCACATCGCCGCTTGCGCAAACCAGAACAGCAGCTTGTCCCGCTCCTTCGCGTCCATGGCGCCCAGGCCTCGCGCATCGCGCTGGTCCAGGTAGCGCGCCATCACCGGCACGCCGAAGCGACCGAAGAACACCTGATCGTGGTCCAGCCCGAGGCGGCCGCCGATCAGGTTGAGGCATGCATCGACCCGCTTCTCCGCACGCGCGAGTCCGTCACGGATCTCGTCCTCGGTCTTCTCGTGCAGGTGCTGGAACTTGGCTTCGCCCGTCAGCACGGTGTTGAGGGATCGCAACAGCCAGTCGAGGTTGAAGTGGAAGCCGGCCTTGGCCCACTCCTTCAACTTGGCCTTCATCGCGTCCCGGCCTTCGGGCCAGTCGGCAGAGATCATGGCCAGGGCCAACTCGCCCTTCGTGAGCTTGGTGCCACCGCTGTTGACGCGATTGAAGATCCCGACGACGACGTCGACGGACTTGTCCGGGCCAGAGACCTCCTCGACATGCAGCTCCACCTCGGCGATGCCCAGCAGCCGACTGAGGCGAGCAACGTAGTCGCCGACCTTGGCTGCGATCGCTGATTGGGAGGCAAGCCGGGTCACGGATTCACCCAGCCCCACAGTTCCCTTCTGCATCAACTCGGTCACGTCGATCCAGAGTGGATCGTCCTTCATCTTGACCGGTTGGTAGAACTCGAAGGTCTCGGTCTCCAGGTGGAACCGCAGCCCGGTGAACGCCTGCGCGTTGCCGTCGAAGAACTTCGGCGGCTTGCCGCGCAACACGCCATAGAGCGAAGTCATGCGCTGCTGCCCGTCGAGCAGGAGCTTCACGATGCCCGCCGCGAGGACCCCGTCGCCGCGATGCGTCGCGGTCTTGGACTCGGTGGCCCAAACCAACAGGCCGCCGACCGGGTGGCGACGGTAGAGCGAGTCGAAGAGGCCGCGCACCTGGTCGCGGTTCCAGACGTAACCGCGCTGGAACTCAGGCAGCGCCATGTGACCGCTGTCGATGTGGTCGAGGATCGTGGAGATCTTCATACGAGACGCGTCCGGCCGGTGAGGAGCTCTTGCATCATGGCTTGCTTGAGGTCGCGGGTCTTGCCGCGGCGGGCTTCGAGGGCGGCGAGTTCGGCGTCCATGTCGGAGAGGACTGCGGCGATGGCGCATTGCTCAGCGGGCGAGGGAAGTCGGACTTCAACAAGCTTCAGGGACTCCTTGTTAAGTGTGTAACCTTTGACGGCCTGCTTGCCGTACAGCGAAAAGTCCGTGCGACTCAGTGCGTAGTAAAGGAACTCTGGATTTGCCTGTAAATTGCTGAAGCCGCAAATGGCTTCGTTGGTGAACAAGTCAAGACCCGCGAAAGAGAGCCTGCCAATAGACAGCTTAAAGCTCATGAGCAATGTGCCCCTTGGTATAATCGACATAGTTGAGGCTGCAAGGGCTGTGATCTCTTCCTTCGATTCCGAAACAACTTTCGACTGAAGGTCGGCTATGGAGAGCCAAGTGTACCCACGACCCCAGAGAGCCTGATTTTGCCGAGGCGGTGTCCGGCCCATCGAAATCTCGGAAATCTCGCCCAACCGCTTCACCTCCCACTCCCCACTGAAGCCGGGGAGGCGGGTCTGGCCGGTCAGGAGCTGCTGCATGGCGGCCTGCTTGAGGTCGCGCTTCTTGGCGATAAGCCGCTCCAGCCCGTCCAGCAGCGCATCCACATCGCTCAAGGCTGTCGCGATCGCGCGTTGTTCGGGGAGCGGTGGAACGGCGAGAGAGAAATCCGCAAGCTCTGCCCTGTTGATCTTGGGCATGCCGCTTCGCACCGAGACTGACTCGGCATACTTGGTAAAGCGATCTGCGAGAAGAACCGACAGGATGTATCCGCCAACCACGCCGTCGACTGGCCGCAGCGGATACATGTCGGCGCTACATAGGCCAGCGAAGTCGGCAAGGATGGCCTTCTTCAAGTACGGACGGATCTTGCTGTAGACGATGTCGCCAGCACCAAACGCGTACTTGCCACTAATCGCTCGCTGTTCCGCGGCCGTCCTTTTGGCGAGCAACTTCCCCGTGCCAGACTCGATGTGGTCGGGTGCGACGAGAACCATTGACCTGAACGGTTCTTTTCGCGGATCCACTTGGCCGTTGGCGATCGAGACCGTCGACAGCAGCCCACGCGGTTCCCACTCCTCCGGGATAACGCCCACATCGATCTGCTTGTAGCCGGACCTCACTTCCATGATGCCCCCATCTTCGCGAGGTGACCCTCTACCCGCGCGGCGAGCGTCGCCGCCTCGTCGGTGAGCTGCGGCAGCGGCGTGGCGTAGCGTTCGGCCAGCTCGCGGATGCGCCCTGTGAGAGCCTGCGACACACGCCCCAACTCGCCCTGCACGGCCGCCGACAACCGCGCCATCCACTTGTCCTCGACCACGAGCACCTTGATCTCGGCCTCGCTCAGCTTGGGATACTTGGCATACGCGAGGTCGTCGAGCTCGGCATGCAGCTCCTTCACCGCACGTTTGAGCGCCGTCTCTTGCTCGGCCACGTCCAGCCAGCGCTTCAGCACGGCCGCCTCGTCCTTCGCGTCCTTGTCGCCCTGGATCTCCTTGAGCCGGGCATTGACCTCAGCCTTGGCGATCTTCTCCAGCGAGCCGAGGAATCCATCCTCGCCGCCGTGCTCCTCCTCCAGTTCGACAAGCGCTGCGGAAGCAGCGTCGAGTTCGGCCTGCTTGACGTCGAGCGCAGCCTGCTCCTTGGCGAAGTAGCGGGCGACGACGAGAGCCTTGGGCACCAAGTCGCAGACCCAACCCTTGTCCTTGCTCTTGCCCTTCTTGTCGACCTCGACGATGCGCGTTGGCGTTGCGACCCAGCCGTCGGCGGCGATCAGGTAGCAATCGTCCTGCATCGCCTCGGCCCAGAACTCCATCAGCCGCTGGTAGATGTCATAGGCATCGAGCAGCGGCGCACCGGCAAACGCCTTCAGCAGGTCCTCGGACAGCGTGGCGATTAGGTTCTTAGGGTGGCCGTCCTTGCCGAACGCCGACAACAAACGGGTGGCTGCCTTGCGCCAGTCCGAGAATGGCTGCGTCGCCCGCTGCTGGAACGCTGCGAACTCTGGATGCTCCAGGATCGCCTTCTTGACGTCGGCGATCGGCAGCTTGAGCTGCGCATACCCAGGGCGGCCTGCCGACTCGAACAACGCAGTGCGCACTCCTGGCAGCACCGCCCAGTAAGCCGCCAACTTGCTGCCCGCTCCCGACAGGTCGCGCTCCGGAATGCCGCCGCGCAGGTGCGCGTCGATGTCCTGCAAGTCCTCGGGCTCGCTGCTGTCGATGTAGCGCGGCAGGTTGAGGTTGAAGTCGTTCTTCGAGTCGGCGATCTCCGCCAGCGGCACCATGCGCGCGTAGCCGGGGACGTCCACCTGCTTGGCAAAGGTGTCGACGATGCGATGGATGTCCTGCTCGCGCAGGCGGTTCTTGTTGCCGTCCTTGAGGAAGCCCTTGCTGGCGTCGACCAAGAAGACGCCCTTGCGAGCAGCGGCGTTCTCCTTGTCGAGCACGAGCACGCAGGCCGGGATGCCCGTGCCGTAGAACAGGTTGGCAGGCAACCCGATGACGCCCTTGAGGACGCCGGAGCGGACGAGCTGCTGGCGGATGACGGCCTCGGCGTTGCCGCGGAACAGCACGCCGTGCGGCAGGATGCAGGCCGCCTTGCCGGTGCTCTTCATGCTGCGGACGATGTGCAGCAAGAAGGCGTAGTCACCCTGCTTGGCCGGAGGCACGCCCCAGGCAAAACGCTGGTAGGGGTCTGCCTCAGGGGTGAGCCCCACGGTCCAGGTCTTGACCGAGAACGGTGGATTGGCGACCACGTAGTCGTAGGTCCGCAGCTGCTCCCCGTCCTTGAACTTGGGCTCCGCCAGCGTGTTGCCGCTGAGAATCTTCGCCGTCGGGAAGTCGTGGAGGATCATGTTCATGCGGGCAAGGCCCGCCGTGGTCACGTCCATCTCCTGCCCCTCGAGCGTGATGTGCTTGCCCGCCCGCGCCGCGACCTTGAGCAGCAGGGAGCCGGAACCGCACGTCGGGTCGTAGGCGGTGGTCGAAGCCTTGGTGTTCTGCGGCGAGATGCCGATCACGCTCGCGAGCACGCGGCTGACCTCGGAGGGCGTGTAGAACTGCCCCTTGCTCTTCCCACTCTCGGTGGCGAAGTGCCGCATCAGGAACTCGTACGCGTCGCCGAGGATGTCGTCGTGGTCGGCGCGGTTGCCCGAGAAGTCGAGCTCGGGCTTCTGGAAGATGCCGACCAGGTTGGTCAGGCGATCCACCATTGCCTTGCCTTCACCGAGCTTGTTGGGGTCGTTGAAGTCCGGGAAGTCACTGCGAGCGAGGCGCTCGTTGGCGTCGATCAGCGGCTGGATGATCTGCGTGTTGATGCGGTCGCCGATGTCGGGCTTGCCCTTGAGCGCGACCATGTCGGCGAAGCTCGCGCCCTTGGGGATGACGACCGGAGGGGCGAAGTCTGCGCTGTTCCCGTACTTGTCGCTGACGTACTTGATGAACAGCATGAACAGGACGTAGTCCTTGTACTGGCTGGCATCCATGCCGCCGCGCAGCTCGTCGCACGAGGCCCAGAGGGACGAGTAGAGGTCGGACTTCTTGAGGACCATCTTCAGCTGCTCTCCTGATCGCGTTGCGCGTCGTTGCCGGTGCGGGGCCACGCAGCACGCGCGCCGCCCGCCAGGGGCCGGGTGGCGATCCCCCTCGGGGCAGGTCGATCCACGATGTGCGTAGCTGCGTCCATCTCGGGCACGTGAGCCGAGCCGGGGAAACAGCGCTTCTACGCCCCCGGCATCAGCCGGAGGCGGAGACTAGCGGAGGCCGCTGGAGGATCCAGCGGCGGGTGAGGGGCGTGTGGCGCCTGCGTCAGGCCTTTTTCAGGCCCAGCGCCACTGCGGCGCCCGCACCCGAGCCGACCTTGCCTTCGGCCGCGAACGCGCCCTGCGGCGCCGATTCGAACGACACGCGCACCGCGAGCACCTGCTCCTGCACGTAGGCCACGTGCGCCTGCAGCGACGCCTGCGTCGCCGCGTCGGTCGCGACCCAGAGCTCGATGCGGTCGCTGACGTGCAGGCCCGCGTCCTTGCGCGCCTGCTGCACGAGGCGAACGAAGTCGCGCGCCGCGCCCTCGGCCTCGAGCGCCGGAGTCACGTTCGTGTCGAGCACGAGCACGACGTCGTTCGTCGACAGCGCCGCGGCGGTGATGCCGTCCTTCGGCACGAGCTGCAGCACGTACTGGCCCTTCTCGAGCATGCAGCCGCCGATCTCGGCGCGGTCGCCGTGCAGCTTCCACGCGCCGCTCTTCGTCGCCGCGAGCACGTCCTTCATCTTCGCGCCGAGCACGGGGCCCATCGACTTCGCGTCGACTTGCAGGCGGAACCCGCCGAACGCGGCGATGTCGGCAGCGAACTCGACCTTCTTCACGTTGAGCTCGTCCTGCAGCAAGTGCACGAACGGAGCCATCGCGCTGGCGTCGCCGCCCGCGAGCGTGACGCTCGGCAGCGGCAGGCGCGTGCGCAGCTTCTTGTTCTCGCGCAGCGCGAGGCCGACCGAGCAAGCGTCGCGGACGCGGTCCATCTGGCGCACGAGCTCCTGGTCGAACGGCAGCTTCGACGCCACCGGCCAGTCGTCGAGGTGCACCGACGCGCGGCCGGTCAGGCCCGTGTAGACCTTCTCGGCGAGCATCGGCAGCAGCGGCGCCGAGGCGCGGCACAACGTGACGAGGCACGTGTAGAGCGTGTCGTAGGCGTCCTGCTGGTCCTGCTTGCTCGTCTCGCCCCAGAAGCGCTCGCGGCTGCGGCGGATGTACCAGTTGTTGAGCGCGTCGAGGTAGTCCTTGATGACCTGGCATGCGCCCGCGAGGTCGTAGCCGTCCATGCAGCGCTGCACGCCGTCCACCATCTCGCGCGTCTTGCCGAGCGCGTAGCGATCGAGCACCGCAGTCTGGTCGCTGCGTTCCTTCGCCACGACCCCGTCGGTGTTCGCGTAGAGGGTGAAGAAGTAGTAGGCGTTCCAGATCGGGTTCAGCACGAGGCGCACGACCTCGCTGATCTGCTTGCCGTCCTTCTGGATCTGCAGGTCGCCGCCGCGAAGGATCGGCGAGCTCATCAAGAACCAACGCAGCGCGTCCGCGCCCGTCGTGCGGAACAGTTCGATCGGGTCCGGGTAGTTGCGCAGCGACTTCGACAGCTTCTGGCCGTGCTCGTCGAGCACGACGCCGTGGCAGATCACGTTCTGGAACGGCGGCTTGTCGAACAGCGCCGTCGCGAGCACGACGAGGGTGTAGAACCAGCCGCGCGTCTGCGCGACGTATTCGACGATGAAGTCCGCAGGGAAGTGGCTCTCGAACCACTCCTTGTTCTCGAACGGATAGTGCACCTGCGCGAACGGCATCGAGCCGGACTCGAACCAGCAGTCGAGCACCTCGGGCACGCGGCGCATCATGGACTTGCCGGTCGGATCGTCCGGGTTCTTGCGCACGAGGTTGTCGACGAACGGACGGTGCAGGTCGGTGACCTTCACGCCAAAGTCGCGCTCCATCTCGGCGATCGAGCCGTAGACGTCGGTGCGCGGATACTTGGGATCGTCGCTCTTCCACACCGGGATCGGCGCGCCCCAGAAGCGGTTGCGGCTGATCGACCAGTCGCGCGCGTTCTCGAGCCACTTGCCGAACTGGCCGTCGCGGATGTGCTCCGGGATCCAACGGATCGTCCGGTTGTGCTCCTGCATCCGGTCCTTGATCGCCGTGACCTTGACGAACCACGCGCCGGGCAGCGCCTTGTAGATCAGCGGCTCGCGCGTGCGCCAGCAGTGCGGGTAGTTGTGCTCGTAGGTGACGTGGCGCAGCAGCACGCCGCGGTCCTTCAACGTCTTGATGATGTCCTTGTTGGCGTCGAACACGAGCGTGCCCTGCCACTCCGGGACTTCGCTCGTGTAGCGTCCGCGGTCGTCGACGGGGCAGACGAGCTCGATGCTGTTCTGCTCGCAGACCTTCTGGTCGTCCTCGCCGAAGCCCGGCGCCATGTGCACGACGCCCGTGCCTTCCGCCGTGTCGACGAAGTCGCCCGACAGCACGACGAAGCAGTTCTCGCGCCCCGCGAAGTACGGGAACATCGGCTCGTAGGCGCGGCCGACGAGATCCTTGCCCTTCAGCGAGCCGACCTGCTCGAAGCCGTCGAGCTCCTTCTTGTAGTTGGCGACCGTCGCTGCGCCGATCACGTAGCGCACGTCGCCCTTCTGCAGGATCGCGTAGTCGATGTCCGGGCCCACCGCGAGCGCGAGGTTGCTCGGCAGCGTCCACGGTGTCGTCGTCCACACGAGCACCGACAGCGGGCCGAGGTCACCAGCCTTCGGCAGCAGGCGGAACGCGACCGTGATCGCCGGGTCCTGGCGCGGGCGCGTCGCGTCGTCGATGCGCGTCTCGAAGTTGCTGACCGGCGTCTGCATCGCCCACGAGTACGGCATCACGCGCTGGCCTTCGTAGACGAGGCCCTTGTCGTACATCGTCTTGAACGCCCACAGGACGCTCTCCATGTAGGAGAGGTCCATCGTCTTGTAGTCGCGGTCGAAGTCGACCCAGCGCGCCTGGCGCGTGACGTAGCTGCGCCACTCGCTCGTGTACTTCTGCACGCTCTTGCGGCATGCGTCGTTGTACTTGTCGATGCCGAGCTGCAGGATCTGCTCCTTGCCTGAGACCTTGAGCTCCTTCTCGGCCTCCATCTCGGCGGGCAAGCCGTGGCAGTCCCAGCCGAAGCGCCGCTCCACGCGGCGGCCCTTCATCGTCTGGTAGCGCGGCACGACGTCCTTCACGAAGCCCGTCAGCAGGTGCCCGTAGTGCGGCAGGCCGTTCGCGAACGGCGGGCCGTCGTAGAACACGAACTCGTTCTCGCCGGCTGCGCGCTGGTCGACGGACTTCTGGAACGTGCCGTCGTGCTGCCACCGCTGCAGGATCTCGGCCTCGATCGCCGGGAAGTTCGCTTGCGCGGAGACCTCGGGGTAGTGCGCTTTCTTGCTCGACGGCTCGGTCATGAGGCCGAGCAGTGTGGCGAGTTCGCGCGCCTTGGGCAAATGCGCGTTGCCGGAGGGATCGGATACCGTGCGCGCCGTGCCGGTCCTCTTCGCCTTGCTGCCGAACCACTGGGAGCCCGACGAGATTCTTGCGGCGATCCCGGAGGCCGCTCGCAGGACGACGCCGGTCCGCGTCTACCCGATCGCCTCGGATCGTCCGCACTTCCTGAGCCTCGTGCGGGACGGCCGCGACCGGGTGGCGACGCGATGGCTCGCCGGCGCGGCGAAGTGCGTCGTCGGCGGCTCGGCGCTCGGTTGCGCGACTGCGACGACGCTCGCGATCGGCTTCGACATGCTCGGCGGGTTCGTAGGCCTGGCCCTCGGCTTCGGCGCGGCGGTCGGCGCGTTCCTCGGTGGCTTCACTGCGGCGATGACGGGCACCGAACGCGCGCGCGACGAACTGCTGGAGCTCGTCGACGGCGCGACGTTTCCGTGCAGGCTGCTGCAGATAGGCCCGCTGCCGCGCGACGACGCGCGATTCCCCGCCCTGAAGGCTCGCTGCGACGAACTCGGCGCGCCTCGCTGCGTCTGCGACTAGCAACCCGTCGGAGAACGGATAGCGCGATCGCATAAGGCACGCGTTCCTCGACGGGCTGCTAACGCTTCGCGAACGTCGGCAGCGCGAACCGCTCGGGCGCGCCCTTGCCTTCGACGAGGCGGTACGCGGCGCCGATCTCCAGGCCCGCGAACGACTCGACCACGCCGCTACGCGGCCAGTGCGACTCGACGCGCACGATGCGATCCGCGCGGCCGAGGCCGATCGTCATGCGCAGCGGGTTGCAGCCGAAGCTGCCGCCGGTGCCGACGGTGCGCCAGATCGAACGTTCGACCGAGCCCTCCTGCACGACGACGCGCACGCGAACACCCATCGCGGAACGGTTCTCGTTCGTGCCGACGCAGTGCAGCGTGACGTGTCCGTTGCCGAAGCCCGGGTTCTCGAACACCGTGCTGACGAATGCGTCGCCGAGGAACGCGCCGCCGAGGCGCGCGAACAGGTCGAGGTCGCCGTCGTGGTCGAAGTCCGCGAACGCGACGCCGTGGCCCTTCTGCAGGTGGCCCGTGCCGCTCTGCATCGTGACGTCGACGAATTGCTGGCCGCGCACGTTCTGGTAGAGCACGTTCGGCATCAGGCTGTAGACGTGCGGATCGCCGGTGCCGAGGTAGCAGTCGAGGAACCCGTCGCCGTCCACGTCGCCGAAGTTGCTGCCCATCGGCATCGCCGGGTGCGTCATGCCAGCCTTCTCGGCGACGTCGACGAACGCGCCCTTGCCGTCGTTGCGGTAGAGCCGGTTGAGATCCCATGTGCGCGGCATCGACAGCGCGTGCGCGGCGAGATGGCCGACGCCGGTCGCGTAGCACGACACCCAGAGGTCGAGCGCGCCGTCGTTGTCGTAGTCCCAGAACCAGCACGGGAAGCTCGCCTCCGGCCCCGCGACGCCGCGCGCCTTCGCCTCGTCGACGAACGTGCCATCGCCGCGGTTGACATAGAGGCGGTTGTCGCCCGTGAGGTTGCTGACGTAGAGATCGGGATCGCGGTCGCCGTCGAAGTCGCCCCACGACACGCCTTTCGCGTAGCCGAAGTTCTCGACGCCCGCCTGCTTCGCGACGTCGACGAACGTGCCGTCGCCTTCGTTGCGGAACAGCTGGCTCGCGCAGGTGATCTTGCTGCTCGACTCGTTGCCGATGTAGAGGTCGAGGTCGCCGTCGAGGTCGTAGTCGGCGAACGCGCCCGCTTGCGTAGGCCACATCGCCTTGCCGAGGCCCGCTGCGAACGTCACGTCGGTGAACGTCCCGTCGCCCTGATTCTGCAGCAGCGAGTTGGGATAGCGGCCCTTCTCGAGCAGCCACGCGCCGCGCAGCACAAGCACGTCGACGTCGCCGTCGTTGTCGTAGTCCGCGGTCACGAGGTTGAGTCCGCCCGTGATGCCGGAGAGCCCGCTCGCTGCGCCGCGCTCGACGAACGAACCGTCGTCCTTGCGCGTGAACAGGCGCAGCGCGCCGTTCGTGTTCCAGTCGGACATCAGCACGTCGAGCCGCTGGTCGCCGTCGAAGTCCTCCACCGCCATTCCGCCCGACAGGCCTTCGACGTCGAGGCCGAGGCGCTCGCCGACGTTGGCGAACTTCGGGAAGGCAGAGCTATGCGCAAACGCGGACGCGGGCAGCCGCCACGGCCCGGGCACGAGCTCGGGCCACTTGCCGAGCGTCATCGCCGCGACGTTGCACAGCCAGCGATTCGCGAGGTGCCAGTAGTCGCCTTCCTTCGTGTTCTGCAGCACGAACGTGAAGTGCTCGATCGCGCGCGTCGACCCCTCGGGCTTGTCGTGCAGCGCGCCGCCCTGCAACGGCAGGATGCAGCTGTCCTCGGTGCGCGAGTGGCAGCAGTTCTCGGTCTCGCCGAGGCGCAGCCACGCGACGCCGAGGTGGAAGCGCAACGACAGCTGCGCGTCCATGCCGCCGGCGAGCGTCCCCTTCTCGACGGCTGCGAGCGTCGACTCGAACTCGTCGATCGCCTCGCGCTCGCGGCCGAGGCGCAGCAGCGAGTAGCCGAGCTCTTGCCGCGTCTGCCACTTGGGGCTCGCGCCTTGTTGTTGTAGTTCGCTGCGCGCGGCGCGGACGGCAACCTCGCCGACGAACACGTTGTCCTCGTCGCGACGCGCGTGCAGGTCGCGCAGCAGCGCCACCATGCGTTGATGGCCTTCCGGCTGCGACGGAGCAACGTCGCGCGGCGCGTCGCCGCCGCACGCTGCGAGCAGCGCGCACGCAGCGAGCGAAGCGATCCGCGGCGCCAATCCGCTCGCGCGCTGCCGTGGGTCCGTCATGCCGAGGAATGTCGACGCAGGACGCACACGCGTCAACGCGCTGCGCATGGCGCGCGTCATCGCGACGAGTCGCGTCCGAGAACGATCGTGGACGCCTTCTCTTCGAGCTCCTGCTCGGTCACCTCGCCGTCCGGCCACTGGACGCGCACGACGACGCGGCCCGTCGGCGCCGCGAAGAACGCGACCGGAGCGCCGTGCGTGAGGTAGCCCGAGCCCGCGACGATCCAACGCGACTGAGCCTTGCCGTCGGGTCCGACGAGCGAAACGACCGCGCCGATGCCCTGTGGATTGCCCTTCGTTCCGCGCAGGCGGATCGCGACCGGCCGATCGCCGCGCCATGCCGAAAACGCGCGCAGGGGCGCGTCGTTCTGCGCGAGCACGAGGTCGGGCCGCGCGTCGCCGTCGAGATCCGCGCACGCGAGCGCCTTCTGGTCGCCGCCGAGCAGGATGCCGGAGTCGAGCGGCTCGACCGCTTCGAACTGCATCGCGCCGCGGCCGCGCAACACGAGGCCGAGCCCGCCGTCGAATCGGCCGGTCTCCGGCTCGGGCGCGAACGAGTTCTGCGCGAGCACGAGGTCGAGCACGCCGTCGCCGTCGAAGTCGTTGGCGACGCAGCCCTGCAGCGGCGCGATTTGCGCCATGCGCGGCAACGGCTTCGCGAAGAACCTGCCGTCGCGGTTCTCGAACACGAGGCTCCGCAACTCGTCGCAGACGAGCTCCTTCGCCGCGGCGAGCGGCTTCGTGCCGTAGATCTCGGGCAACGTCGCGCGCGCGAAGCGGTCGTAGGTCGGGAACGCGCTCTTGATCGCCGGGATCGCGTCGCTGCTGCAGCTGAGCCCGCGCACCGGCAACAGCTTGCCCTCCGAGTCCTTGGCCTCCACCACGTCGAACGTGCCGCTGCCGTCGAAGTCCGCGGCGTAGATGCGCAGCGGATGGTCGGGCGCGGCCGAGTACTTGGTGTTGAGCCCGACGTTGCCGACGACGAGGTCGATGTCGCCGTCGCCGTCGAGGTCCTCGGGCAAGAGGCTCTGCCACTGGCCGCGCGGCATGTCGGCGAACATCGCGTCGGTCGCGTCGACGAAGCGTCCGCCGTCGTGCTTCCACACACGGACACGATCCCACTGCGCAGCGACGACGAGCTCGGCCTTCCGGTCGCCGTCGAGGTCGCAGAACGAGGCGGCCGCGACCATGCCTGCATCGCGCAGCGAGCCGAGGACGTCTTCGCTCGCGTCGACGAATCGTCCGCCGTCGTTGCGCAACAAGGCGCTCGGCTGCGACTCGGGATAGCGGCCGGGCTTCACGCGCGCGCCGACGAACAGGTCGAGGTCGCCGTCCGCGTCGAAGTCGCCCGCGGCGACGGAGCCCGTGCTGATGCGCAGGTCCGGCAGCGCATCGGCCGGAGCGCGCGTGAACACGCCCTTGCCGTCGTTGGCGTAGAGGCGATCGCGCAGCAGTTCGGTCCGTTCGCCGGTTTCGACGCCGCCGCTGCCGACGAACAAGTCGAGGTCGCCGTCGCGGTCGAAGTCGACGAACACAGCGCCCATGTCTTCGCACTCCGCGTCGTCGCGCCACGGCCCCGCGATCTCCTCGAAGCGGCCCTCCCCCAGCGCGCGCAGCAGCGCGCCCGATTGCCCCGCGGCGCCGCCTGTGAACACATCGCAACGGCCGTCGCCGTCGACGTCGCCGAGCGCGAGCGACGGCCCGAGCTGCGAAAGGCGATGCGGCAACAGCGGCTGCACGGCGTAGTCGTCGAACGCGCGCTCGCGGTGCGTGAACGGCAGGTCTGGCTGCCCTGAGAACCACGGCCTCGGCGAAGGCTTGCGGCCCTCGTCAGGCACAGGCTGCGCGACCGATTCCGGCTCGCGCACGACGTAGCTGCGGTCCGCGTCGAGGCCCGCGAACTCCTGCCTCGCGCCCGACGGCCAACGCACGACGAGCCGTTCGATACGCGCGTTCGCGCCGAGGCCGAAGTGCTCGACCGCTTCGTTGCCGCTCATGTAGCCGCGCACCGGCGACACGAGCCGCGACTGCGTCACGCCGCCAGCAGTGAGCTCGATGCGCGCGCCGATGCCGTGTCGGTTCTTGCCGCGGCCCTGCAGCGAGACGAGCGCGCGGCGCGTGTCCGCTGTGCGGTTCTCGAACACGCTCGCTTCCTGGTTGAGGTTGTTCGTGACGCAGTCGAGGTCGCCGTCGCGATCGAGGTCGCAGAACACCGCGCCGTGGCAGACGCCGACCTCGTCGAGGCCCCACTCCGAGCCGACATCCGCGAACTGGAAGCCGCCGAGGTTCTTCTTGCAGACGTTGGGCTCGTCGACGCGTTGCATGCGGCGCGCGAGGTCGAGGGCCTCGTTCTTGCGTCCTTGCTGCACGAGTCGCTTGTAGGACTCGATCGTGTCCGGGTTGTCCTCGAACACGGAGATGCCGTTCGTCGCGTGCGCATCGAGCAAGCCGTCCTCGTCGAGGTCTACGAGGCGCACCGACCACGTCCAGTCGGTGCTCGAGAGCTTCGCCATGTGCGCGAGCTCGGTGAACTTGCCGCCGCCGACGTTGCGATACAGCGCGTTGCGCATGTATTGCGGCGGCCGCGCGTTCATCAGGAACCAGCGGTGGTTGCCCATGCTGCCCATGAGCATCTTGCCCATGTAGTGCGTGCGGCTCGACATGTCCGCGACCCACAGGTCGAAGCGGCCGTCGTTGTCGAGGTCGCCGAAGTCGCAGCCCATGCCGAAGAACGCGGTGTGCGGCAGCGCGGCCTCGGACACGTCCTCGAACGTGCCGTCGCCGCGGTTCCTCCACAGCCGGTCCTTGCTGTGGATGTCGTTGCTGACGTAGAGGTCGAGCCGGCCGTCGTCGTCGAAGTCCCACCACACGCAACCGAGTCCGTTGCCGGGCACGCCGATGCCCGAAGCCTCGCTGACGTCGACGAAGCCCGCGGGCCCGTCGTTGCGCAGCAAGCGATCTCGCTGGCCCGTGGGGAACACGCGGCCGTGCTGCACTTCGAACAGTTCCTCCTGGCCACGTGGCACGATCGGCTGGCCGTCCTTCTGCGCGAACTCGGGGAACGGGGGGAACAGTTCCTCGCGCGACGCGGTGATGGCGTTGGGCAGCGTCACTTCGGCGACGAGCTCGGGCGGCAGGTTGGGGCCGAACACGCGGTTCGTCAGCACGAACACGTCGAGGTCGCCGTCGTTGTCGTAGTCCGCGAACGCAGCGCCCGTGCTCGCCGCCGTCACCGCGAGGCCGAGCGCGCCCGCTCGCTCGACGAACGTGCCGTCGCCCTGGTTCTGGTACAGCAGGTTCTTCGACTGCGTATTGCAGACGTAAAGGTCGAGGTCGCCGTCGCCGTCGACGTCGACGAACGTGGCGGCCTTGCCCCACGCGTCGCCGCCGTCGAGGCCACCGGCCTTCTCGGTGACGTCTTCGAAGCGCAGCGGCGCGACCTGGCGGTAGAGCCGGTTCGGGCCGTCCTGGCTCACGAGGTAGAGGTCCGGCAGGCCATCGGCGTCGTAGTCGCCGACCGCGAGCCCCGCGCCGCTGTAGACGTAGGCGATCACGTTCTCGCGCCGCAGCTCGTTGCGGAAGGCGATGCCGCTGTCCTTCTGCGCGACCTTCGAGAAACGCGTGCCTTCGTGCGCGGTGCGCGGCGGCAACGGCGTCGACGTGATCGCCGGGCCGTCGCCACTGCCCCGAGAGCAGCCGATCGCGACGAGGAGCACGAGGCAGGGCAGGCGGCGCATGGAGGACGCATCTTGGGACGTGGCCGCGACGAGTCAACGCACGCGCGGCTGCGGGCTGCCTCCTTGTGCCCGCCGCTCCTGGGCCGACGCGCCCATGTCCGACACCGCCGACATCGGGTGCCCTAGGCCTCCTCATGAACCAAGGCGCCAAAGTCCTCCTCACTCTCGCCGTGCTGGCCGGCGCAACCGGCTTCACGCTCTTCACCGACCCCGGCCACAAGCTCCAGTTCGTGGTCGGCGGCGCGCTGATCAACGCGGGCTACCGGTTGCAGGACCATCACGCGGAGTACGACTTCCACGAAGGCCACGACGAGCACCACATCACGCCCGACGCGATCTGGCAGGAGATGCTGGAGCAGAACCAGATGGCGTCCGCGGTGCGCTCGACCTTCCCGCGCACGGCGCGCCACCCGCTAGTCGCGATGGTCGTCTGCATGGACGCGCGCATCGACACCAACGAGCTGACCGGCGACACGCGCAAGTACTACTACGTCGTCCGGACGGCAGGCTCGGTGCTGTCCGAACAGGAACTCGAGATGCTCGAGCTCGCGGTCGACAACGGCGTCAAGCTGATCGTGTTGACCACGCACTCCGAATGCGCCGCCGAGCGCGTCGCCAACGATGCGCAGTTGCGCACGCGCTATCCCGCGCTGACGGCCGCGGTGCTCGAGCGCGGCGTCCGCATCCGCGAACTGCTGGCGCGGCCCAAGATCGCGAGCCGGATACGCGAAGGCTCGCTCGCGGTGAAGCTCATGGACATCGACACGAAGACCGAACGGCTGATGCCGCAGTGATGCGCGCACAAACGACGAGGCCGCGCGCCGGATCGCTCCGACGCGCGGCCTCGCCGCACGGCGCGACGTGCGCGCCTTCAGGATCTCCTGCCGATCAGTTGCCGATCAGGCCGGTCGCAGCGTCCGAGAACGTGCCGCCGAGGGCGTTGACGCCGTCGAACGAGAAGCCCTGGATGTAGAGACGCACGCCGACGAACACCGGATCGAGCGGGATGCCGATCGCCCAGTTCGAGACGCCGCCGACCGCGAACGCGAGGCCGCCGTTGATGTCCGCGCTGGTGCGGATGAAGCAGCCCGGAGCGTTGAGCAGCGCGCCGTCGATCGGGAGCGGGAAGCCCTGGAACAGCGTGTTGCTGAATCCGATGAACGGGATCACGCCGGCCGGGGTGTTCGTGAAGTCGACGACCATGTTCTGGCCGACGACCGGACGGACGACACCGCGGTTGCCCGGGACGCCGAGCGTGCCCGCGCAGCCCGTGCCGTAGGTGTAGTAACCGGCCATGCCGAGCGACGAGTCCTTGTAGTTCAGGCGCGCGTTGATGACGCGCGGCGTGAACAACGTGGCAGCGGCGCTGAAGACAGCCGTGCGAACCTGGCCAGCCGTGATCGTCACGTCCGAGTTCGTGTAGGTCTGGTTCGTGCCCGTGCCGTTGGTGTAGGCGAGACCGGCGCCGTTCAGCACGACCGTGAAGCCGTGGATGCCAGGCGTCAGGTAGACCGGCGACGCGAGCTGGATGTAGGTCTGCTCACCGATCACGTTGGCGATGCCCGTGCCGGACGAGAGGTTCCACCCCGTCGGCGACAGGTCGTTGCCGACGTAGGTGCCGTCGCGCGTGTAGACGTCGCAGGTCAAGGCAGCGCCGGCCGTGCCGACGTTGACGTTGAGATGCAGGCCGCACAGCTCGATGCCGTCCGGGTTGGTGACGTTCGCGTCGAAGTTCATCGCGTAGCCCGTCGCGCCGCCGTTGTTGGAGACGAAGGTGGTCACGATCGAGTCGGTCGGGGCGACCGACATCGTGCGCGTCACGCTGCGGCAGGCATTGCTGACCGTCATCGTCACGTTGGTCGGCGCACAGCCAGGGGCGTAGGCCCAGATCGGGTTGGCAACCGTCGAGTCGACGACCGTGTCGCCGTCGAGATCCCACGCGTAGGTCGTCGCCGAGCTGGAAGCGACCGACGTGAACTGGATCAGAGCCGGCTCACCGACCTTGGCCCACGTGAAGTTCGCGCCGAGCGTGTCGACGTTGATGTAGTTCGTGCGCGTCACCGGATAGGTGCCGAGCGTGTCGAACGCCGTGAGGCGCACGCTGTAGTCACCGCACGCGTAGGTGTAGGAGACGTTCGGGCCGAAGGCATCGTCGATGCCGTCACCGTCCAGGTCCCAGGCGTAGACCGTGAAGCCCGCCGGATCCATCGACACGCAGCCTTCGGAGAAGTTGACCGTCAGCGGGCCGTTGCCCGTGCGCGGCGTCGCGGTGAAGTTCGCCGAGCTCGTGGTCTGGTAGTAGAGCTGGAGGTTCGGCGTGCGGACAGCCGACTGACCACCGCTGAACGGCGCGGCCGCGGTCGAGTTCTGGATGACCGACGTCGTGCAGTCGAGCGTCATCTCGGCCGTCGAGAACGTCAGCGGCAGCGGCGGGACCTGCGTCGCTCCGTTGGTGTAGGTGTGGCGGAAGCCCTTGCAGTGCAGCGCGAGGCCGTAGGTGCCCGGCGGGATGAAGATGCCGCGGTCGAGCGTGAGGACCGTCGGGTTCGCAGTTCCGAAGCCCGAGCAGGTTCCCTTCAGGTTCCACACGGCCGGGTTGGCGTGGTTGTTGACGTGCGTGCCGCCAGCAGCGGTCAGGTAGACGTCGAACGAGTTCGTGGCTGCGGCACCGTCCTGGGCACGCATGTTGATCTGCGTGAGGATGAGGCCGGTCGGGGCGACGACCGAGAGATCGGCGTAGATGGTGTTCGAGTACGGCGCGGTGGCCGTGAGCACGAACCCACCGATCATCGTGGTGACGAGCGGCGACTGCGCTGCCGCGACGGGGGCGAGCGCGACGAGAGATGCAAGGAGCAGGGATCTCATGGGAACAGATGCCTCTTGGGGTTTCGATACGAAACGGAGAGGCTTCCAAGGCTAGCAACCGCCGCGCGCGGTGTCGCGCCCCCCGATGCTGCGTCTGCTGCGCGGGATTTCCCCTGCAACGCAACCGCTGCGCAGCGCACCGCCGCGCCATCCTTCGCCCGTCCATGACCGATACCCCCACCTCGCCCGATGCCATGGCCCGCGTCCGCGTTCCACAGGAGCTGGACGGACAGAGGCTCGACGCCGCCTTGCGGCAACTGCGAGAGGGCATCTCCTTGCAGAAGGCGCGCGCCCTGTGCGAGATCGGCTGCGTCGCGGTCGGCGGCGTCCGAGCGGCGGCGACGCAGCGACTGCGCGGCGGCGACCTCGTGTCGTTCGCGCCCGAACGGTTCGAGCTGTCGCTCGCGATCGAAGCCGCCGTCGTCTGCGACCGCGGCGGTGTGCTCGTCCTCCACAAGCTCCCGGGCGACGCGGTGCACGCAGGCCCGCTCGTCGACGACCCGATCGCCGCGCGACTGCAGCGCGCGTTGCCGGGCGCGGGCCTCTGCCAACGACTCGACCGCCCGGCTTCGGGCCTGTTGCTGTGCGGCCGCGACGCGGAATCGGTCGCGGCGATCTCGCAAGCGATGGAGCGCGGCGAGATCGAGCGCGAGTACTTCGGCATCGCCCACGGGTTGATCGAACGCGACGAAGGCACGATCGACGCGCCGCTGCGCATCACCGACGAGCCGCGCGGCGATCGCCCCAAGGTGGTCGTCGACCACGACGGCGGCCAACGCGCGGTGACGCACGTCGCGGTGATCGCGCGCGGCAAGTCGCACACGCTCGTCCGGCTGCGCCTCGAGACCGGCCGCACGCACCAGATCCGCGCGCACCTCCGCGCCATCGGACATCCGCTCCTCGGCGATCCGCGCTACGGCGACGCAGAGGCGAACGCGAACGCGCACCGCACGCACGGCATCGACCGCACCCTGCTGCACTGCGCGCGGCTGTCGCTCGCGGCGCCGACGACCGGCGAACGCGTCGACGTGACGGCGATCCACGAGCCGGACTTCGTGCGGCTGTTCCACTCGTTGCGCGAACGCTGAGTCGCGGCGAGCCTTCGCACGAACCGCCATGCAACGAAGCGAACCGACTCCTGCCTCGACACCGCCGCGATCGCGCGCCTCGCGCGTCGCGCGCTTCGCGCTCGCGATCTTCGCTGCGACCGCGGCCGTCCCGCTCGCGGCGCAGGAAGCCGGAGCGCGCGAGACCAAGCGTCCACGAATCGGCCTCGTGCTGAGCGGCGGCGGCGCGCGCGGCATCGCGCACGTCGGCGTGCTGCGTGTGCTGGAAGAGCTGCGCATCCCCGTGGACGTCGTCGCCGGCACGAGCATGGGCGCCATCGTCGGCGGCCTCTGGTCCTACGGCCTCGACACCGACGAACTCGAACGACAGGTCACGCGCGAAGGGCTCGAACTCGGATGGCCCGACCTGCTGCGCGACGGCGCCGCGTTCCGCGACCGCCCGTTCCGCCGCAAGGAGGAAGCCGAGACCTACCTCGCCGGCCCGAAGTTCGGCATCCGCGGCTTCTCGTTGCGTCTGCCGAAGGGCCTCGTCCAAGGCCAGAACCTCGAGACCGAGCTGCGCCTCCTCACGCTCGACGCGCATGCGCTCGCGAGCTTCGACCAGCTGCCGGTGCCGTTCCGCTGCACGGCGGTCGACGCGCGCACGGGCGAGCCGGTGGTGCTCGATCACGGCAACCTCGCCGACGCGATGCGCGCGAGCATGTCGCTGCCCGGCATCTTCGCGCCGGCGCGCATCGACGGCCGCGAACTGCTCGACGGCGGGCTCGCCGACAACGTGCCGATCGGCGTCGCGCGCGCGATGGGCGCCGACGTGCTGATCGTCGTCGACATCGGCACGCCGGTCGACGCGGACGCGCACGCGGCGGACCTGCTCGACGTGAGCCTCAAGGTCGTCGCGATCCTGACGCAGCAGAACGTCGACCGCAGCCTCGCGACGATGCGCGACACGGACGTGCTGATCCAACCCGCGCTCGGCGACATCTCGTCCTCGGACTTCGAGCGCGGGCCCGAGGCGATCCGCATCGGCGGCGAGGCTGCGCGCGCAGCGGCGCAGCGCCTGATGCCGTTCGCGTTGTCCGAGGCGGACTACGCGGCGCATCGGGAAGCGCGACGCAGGAAGCGCAGCGAGCCGAGAACCATCGCGTCGGTCGAGCTGGAGAACGACTCGAGCCTGCAGAAGGAGATGCTGGAGTCGCGGCTCGGCTTGCTCCGCGGCGAGCCGCTCGACGAGGCGCGGCTCCGCGCGGGCGTCGAACGCCTCTATGCGCTCGACGACTTCCAGCGCGTGCGCTTCGAGGTGCTCGACGGCGACACGCCGGGCGAGAAGCGCGTGCGCGTGAAGGCCGAGGAGAAGGAATGGGGCCCGAGCTTCATGACCTTCGGGCTGTCGCTGCAGTCGGACGCGGACCGCAACAACTTCCAGCTCGCGGCCCTCAACGTGTTCCGCGGCCTCGACGAACTCGGCGCGGAGCTGCGCACGGTCGCGGAGATCGGGCAACGCACCGGCTTCGTTGCGGAGTGGTACCAACCGCTGTCCGCGAGCGGCCGGTGGTTCGTCGCACCGAACGGAGCAGCGCAGAAGCGAGAGGCGGACATCTACTCCGACGGCAAGCTCGTCGCCGAGGAATCGGTGACTTCGACGCGGGGCGGCGCCGACCTCGGCATGTCGCTCGGCAGCCTCGGCGAACTGCGCGCCGGCTACGTGCACGTCGCCGGCGACGGCGATGTCGTGATCGCGAGCACGCCGCCGCCCGAGGACTCGTTCGACGAGGGCTACCTGCGCGCGCGCGCCGTGCTCGACACGAAGAACGCGCAGTGGCTCGCGACCGACGGTTCCTACGTGTTGGCGGAATACCGCCATGCGCCACCGGGATTCGGCGCCGATGCGGAATGGAGCAGCATCACCGCGCGCGCGGACACGGCGTTGCCGCTCGGCAGCCTCACGGTGATCCCGGCCCTCGAATGGGACACGATGCTCGACGGCGAGCGACCGCCTTACGACTACCCGGCGCTCGGCGGCTTCTTGCGCATCAGTGGCCTGCCCGTCGGCGCGCAGCGACTGCAACACCTCGCGCTCGCGCGCATCGGCGCGCGCATGCCGTTCCAGCGCGGGCTCGTGCCGTTGCACGTCGGCGCGACGGTCGAGGTCGCGAGCGGTTGGCAGGATCGCGCGGACCGGCTCGAGGACCGCACGTTCGGCGGCAGCGCGTTCCTCGTCGTCGAATCGCCGATCGGGCCGCTCTACGTGGGCATCGGCCTCGCCGACGGCGGCGAGGCGACGGGCTTCTTGCTGCTCGGCCCGGGACTCTGAGTCCGCGGCAGCAGGCTCAGAACGCCATCACGAACTGGACGATCTGCCAGCCGAAGTAGCTCTCCTCGCCCGCGAGATCCTCGGGCAGGTAGTACCAGTTCACTTCGCTGCTCAGCATGCCGTGCGTCGAGGTCTTCACGCGAAGGCCCGCGCCGCCGCTGATCACGGTGCCGAAGTCCGCGTCGCGACGCGGACGGTCCACCATCGCGAGGCCGGCGCCGGCGCTCGCGTAGGCCTGCACCGTCGCGGAGAACGGAGTCAGGAAGTAGCGAGCCTTCGCCTCCGCGCCGAACAGATCCTGGTCGTCGTCGTAGCCGTAGTGGATCGCCGGACCGACCGTGATGTTCTCGTCGATCGGCACGTCGTAGGACGCGGTGAACAACGTCGAGACCGGCGCGTTCGTGACGCCGATGCCAGCCGTCAGAGTCGCTTGCTCTGGCGCATTGCGCTGCGCTTCCTGCGCCGGCGCGGACGTCGACGCGGCCGGCATCGCGACCTCGAGCTGCGTGGGCTCGGCGCGGACCGGAGCAGGCGCGGACGCGCATGCCGCGGCGAACGCGCAGGCGACGAGGGAGAAGGACGAACGAAGGTGGTGCTGTTGCATGAGGAGGAAGGTGGGGTTCAGAACGTGACCGTCAGGCCCGCGAGCACGAACGTGCCATAAGCCTCGGTCTCGCCCGGATGGCCGTAGACGACGCCGCCGGCGCCGAGATCGAACGAGAGGCTCTTCAGCGCGTTGTATTCGAGCACGAAGCGCAGCTGCGCCGCGCCTTCGGTGTCGGGGTCCGTGCCGGCGAGGCCCGAGTCGAAACGCGCGACGCCGAAGCCCGCGCCGACGAGGAACGAGAACACGCCGCCGGCATCGCGCAACGGCACGCGCACGTCGAAGTCCGCGAACAGCGCATGCGAGGTCACGTCGCCGAAGTCGCCGGACAACTCGAGTCCCTGGTAGAGCGCGCCGATGCTCTGGTCCTTGTTGCCGACCGCGACGCGACCACCGAAGCCGAAACCGTCGGCCTCGCCGGGATCGGGAGCGCCCGGAGTCTCGTCGTCCGAGTCGAGCTTCAGCCACGCGGCGGGGATCGCCGAGCCCTCGACGACGATGCGCTCGCCCCACTGGCCTTCGCCGGCGTTGCGACGCGGACCGTAGCCCGGCGGCTGCATGGGATCCTGCGGCCCCTGCGGCATGCGCACGGTGGGCACATTGGCGCACGACGCGCAGGACAGCGCGAGAACGACCGCGAAAGCGAACGACGGAAACTGCATCGACGAATCCAGGCGAGACGGAACGGGGCGAGGATCAAAGCGAACCCGCGTTCGCTGTCTACGACCATCTCGGAGGCGAAAGACATCGCGCGCGAGCGACAACAGATGGCTGCGCGCACGGCCCGCGAGCGAGGGCGGGCCACGGAGTCCGAGGAACTGCAGCCCGAAGACTTCGGGACCGACCGCAGCGGTCGCTTCACGAAACCAGGGCTACAGCCCCGGTCCCCACGGCGTCGTGCCGCGCCGTTGCGCGCCGCGACGCACCGCGTCCTCGCCGTGCCGGTCGCGGATCGCGTCCATCGCGCGCAGCACCTTGAGCCCCTTCGCGTTCGCGCCGGGCTCGAACAACGACTGCTGCGCCGTGGCTGCTCCCTCGCGCAACTGGGCCGCGGTGACGCCGAGCAGGCGGATGCCGGAACGACCGTCCCACGCGGCGTCGAACAGTTCGCGCACTGCGGGGAACAACACGAGGTCGTCCTGGGTCGGCGCGATCGTCCGCTGCCGCGAGCACGTCGAGAAGTCGAACAAGCGCAGCTTCAATCGCACACAGCGCGCCGAGCGTCCGTCCTTGCGCAACCGTCGCCCCACCATCTCGCAGAGCTGCAGCAAGGTGGCGTGCGCGTCGTCGCGCGCGCGAAGGTCCTGTTCGAACGTCATCTCGTGGCCGATCGACTTCGCTTCGCGCTCCGTCTCGACGGCGCGCGCATCGAGGCCGTGCGCGAGGCAGTGCACGTGTTCGCCGAGGCTCTCGCCGAACCAGCGCACGAGGTCCGCGCGCGCGGCTCGTTGCACGTCGCCGATCGTGCGCAGCGAACGCGCGTGCAGCAGCGGCTCGGTCTTCTCCCCCACGCCCCACAAGCGCGAGACGGGCAACGGCGCGAGGAACGCGCGCTCCTCGCCAGGCGGCACGACGACGAGGCCATCGGGCTTGCGCAAGTCGCTCGCGACCTTCGCGACGAACTTCGACGCCGCGACGCCGACCGAGACCGTGAGCCCCGTGACCTCGAGCACGTCGCGCTTGATGCGTCGCGCGATCTCGGCGCCGTCGCCGAACAACGCCTCGCAGCCCGTCGCGTCGAGGAACGCTTCGTCGAGCGACAACGGCTCGACGCGGTCGGTGTAGCGCGCGAAGACCTCCTGCACCTGCCGGCTCACTGCGGCGTATGCCTCCATGCGCGGCGCGACGAACACGCCGTGCGGGCACAGCTGCTTCGCGCGCACGCCGGGCATCGCCGACCGCACGCCGAATGCGCGCGCCTCGTAGCTCGCGGTCGCGACGACCTGCCGCGGTCCGCTGCCACCGACGATCACCGGCACGCCGCGCAGCTCGGGACGGTCGCGCTGCTCCACGGCCGCGAAGAACGCGTCCATGTCGGCGTGCAGGATCGTGCGCGGAGAGTCCGGCATGCGCCGCAGTCTCGCGCGCGGGGCCACGTTCGCCAACGCGCACCCCGCGCGATGCGCGCGAATCCACGCAAGGCCGTCGGGCCATCCGGCGCGCCGCACTTCGTGCTGAAGGCAGGGAGTCCCGTCGCGGCCGTTCCCGCGCGTCGATCGCGCCACGGGCGGCGTGCGCACCCCCGATGCCTCGCGAACTGCTAAGCTCCTCGCCCCATGTCCTCCGCCCTCCACGTCCGCGACGCCGCCTTCGCCTGCGTCGCGGCCGCAGCCTTCGCGGCCGCGGTTCCCGCGCAGTGGTTCTCGACCTCGCCGAACAACCCGCCGGCGCCGCGATCCGGCGCTCCGTTCGCATTCGACGCGGTGCGCAACAACTGCGTGTTGTTCGGCGGCTCCCAACCGCAGTTCGGCGCCTACACGGAGACGTGGACCTTCGACGGCGCGGAGTGGACGCCGGAGAACCCGCTGACATCGCCTCCGGGTCGCGGCGGCGCGAGCATGGTGTTCGACGCGCAGCGCGGCGTGACGGTGATGTTCGGCGGCATCAGCAACTCGCCGTTCGGCGGAAACTCCTACGACGACACTTGGGAATGGGACGGCGTCACGTGGCGGCAGCGCACGACCGCCACGACGCCGGCACGCAGCGGCCGCTACGCGATGGCCTACGACACGCTGCGCGGACGCACGGTCGTGTTCGGCGGCGTGCAGAGCACGCTGTTGCTCGGCGCGAGCAACCAGACCTGGGAATACGACGGCAACAACTGGCAGCAGCGCAACGTCGCCGTGAATCCCGGCCCGCTCGACGGCCCCGCGATGTGCTACGCCGAGACGCTCAACACGTGCGTGCTGTTCGGCGGCGTGACGCCGGTGTCCGGAGCGATGTCGACGGCGACGTGGCTCTGGAACGGGACTGCGTGGACGCAAGCGAACGTGTTCGGCTCGCCGCCGCCGGCTCGCTACGACGCGTCGATGACGTTCGACCCGACGCGCGGGGTCTGCATCCTGCACGGAGGAGTGACGGCGGGCAGCATCGTGCTCGACGACACCTGGGAGTTCGACGGCGCGACGTGGACGCTCGTCTCCACGGGCGCCCCGGGCCAGCGTCGCCGCGCATCGATGGCGTTCGATCGCCATCGCGGCACGAACGTGCTCTACGGCGGCAGCAACGCGCTCGCCGGCGGCGTCAGCACCATCCTCGGCGACACGTGGACCTACGGCCCGAGCTACGCGCCGTTCGGCGCCGGCTGCAACGGCACGGCAGGCGTGCCGGTGCTCGGCACCGTGCTCGGCCCGCGCATCGGCCAGACCTTCACGCCGTCGCTGACGAACCTGATCCCGGGCTTCCCGATCGCCATCGTCGCCACCGGGTTCTCGGACACCACGTGGAACACGCTGCCGCTGCCGCTCGACATGACGACGCTGGGCATGCCCGGCTGCTCGCTGTTCATGTCGCCCGACCTCGTCAACGTGATCGCCGCGCAGAACGGCACCGGCCAGATGCTGCTCGCCATCCCCGCGGATCCGTGGTTCCTCGGCGTGATCTTCTTCCAGCAGGGATTCTCGTTCGAAGCGCCCGGATTCAACGCGTTCGGCGGCGTGCTGTCGAACGCGGCGCGCGCGCGCATCGGACTCTGACCTGCTCGTCCACGCACCGCAGACCTCCTCCATGAACGCGACCAGCTTCCGCCTCCTCCTTCCGCTCGTGCTCGGCGCCCACGCGGCGGCCCAGTGGGAACTCGTGCCGACTTCCGTGCTGCCGCCCGGACGCTACTACGGCGGCACGACCTTCGACACGCTGCGCGGCCAGACCCTCGTGTTCGGCGGCGCACAGTCCTCGCCCGGCTTCCGCAACGACATGTGGGCGTTCGACGGCACGGACTGGACGCAGTTGCAGCCCCCCTCGGTGCCGAGCCCACGCGGCCACTTCCAGATGGTCCACGACCCGCTGCGCGATCGCATCGTGCTGTTCGGCGGCCGAGGCGGAACGGGCATCAACGGGCAGCTGCTCAACGAGACCTGGGAATACGACGGCACGACGTGGGCACAGGTGCCGACGCCGAGCGCGCCCTCCGCGCGCCAGTGGTATGGCATGACGTTCGATCCGGGCCGCGGCAAGGTCGTGCTCTACGGTGGTCAGATCGCAGGCATCCTGTTCGACTCCGACGAGACGTGGGAGTACTCGGGCACGACGTGGACGCTGCGCCCCTCGACGGTCAATCCCGGGCCGCTGCAGAACGCAGCGATGTGCTACCACTCGCTGCTCGGCAAGGTGATCCTGTTCTCGGGCATCGACGTGCAGGTCGGCGGCAACTCGATCACGTGGGCGTGGGACGGCACGAGCTGGGCGCAGCTGCAAGTTGCCGGCACGCCACCGCCGCCGCGCACGTTCGCGCGACTCGCCTACGACGAGAGCCGTCAGACCGCGGTGCTGTTCGGCGGCATGGACCCGCAAACCGGAACACTCTTCACGGACGTCTGGGAGTTCGACGGCGTCGCCTGGCGGCAACTGCCGTCCACGGGCCCGGTCGGACGCCGTGGAGCAGGGCTCGTCTACGACTCGCTGCGCCAGCGCACGGTCTTGCACGGCGGACTCAACCAGACGTTCGCGGCCGTGACGGACACGTGGCTGTTCGGCCCGTCGTCGAAGACGATCGGCCCCGGCTGCGCAGGCAGCAACGGCGTGCCGTCGCTCGCAGCCTCGACGCAGCCGCGTGTCGGCAGCACGTTCGTCTCGTCGGTCGGCAACTTGCTGCCGATCGCTCCGGTCGCAGTGTTTGCGACCGGCTTCTCGACGACGTCGTGGAACGGCGCGCCGTTGCCGCTGTCGATGGACACCTTCGGCATGCCGGGTTGCGCGCTGTGGACCTCGCCGGACCTCGTGCTCACGGTCGGGGCGTTCGCCGGGATCTCCAACCTCGCGATCTCGATCCCCGCGGACCCGTGGTTCGTCGGCCAACAGTTCCACCAGCAGGCGTTCTCGTTCGAGCTCCCCGGCTTCAACGCCTTCGGTGGCGTGCTCTCGAACGCAGTGACGATGACGATCGGCTGGTGAACCCCGCGCGCCCGTCGCGCGAGGGCGCGACGGACTCTCGTCAGCACGCGGCGCGAAGGTCTACTTCGCGTCGCCGAGCGCTGGCATCTCCGGCGGCCGGATGCGGCGACGCCGCTCCTCGAGCGATTGCAGGAACGCGAGCAGCGCGCGCTTCTCGTCCTTCGTGAGGTCGAGCTTCTGCAGCAGCGGCGACTTGGTCGGGAACAGCGGATCGTCCTCCTGCCCGGGCTTGCGCCGCAACGTCGCCATGCCGGCCGAATACATGTTCACGACGCCTTCGAGGTCGAACAGGCCGTTGTGCATGTAGGGCGCGGTGCGCGTCACGTTGCGCAACGACGGCGTCTTGAACTTGCCGACGTCGGCGCGGTCCTTCGTCACGCGATAGCGACCGAGGTCCTCGAGCTCGCGGCCGTAATAGGACAGCCCGAGGTCGTGGAACGAATGGTCCGTGAACAGCGGGCCGTTGTGGCAGTTCGCGCAGCGCGCCTTGGTGCGGAACAGGTGCAGCCCCACCACCGCGTCGTCGGACAACGCCGCCGCGTCGCCCGCGACGAACTTGTCGAACGCGCTGCTGCCGTCGCTCTGCACCGTTGCTTCGAACGCGGCGATCGCCTGCAGCGTGCGCGGCAAGGTGACCTCATCGTCGCCGAACGCGGCGCGGAACCGTTCGCGGTAGCCCTTCGACTGCGCGACCTTCGAGACGACGTCGGCGCCCGACGTGTGCATCTCGTCCGCGTTCTCGAACACCATGAGCGCCTGGTCCTCGAGCGACTTGGCGCGCCCGTCCCAGAACAGGCTCGGCAACGCAGCCGAGTTGAGGATCGACGGCGCGTTGCGGCGCAACTGCTGGAAGCCGTGGCCGAAGCTCGTCGTGCGGCCGTCGGCGAAGCCGAGGTCCGAGTCGTGGCAGCTCGCGCACGCCATCTGTCCGGTGCCGGAGAGCCGCGCATCGAAGAACAGCGCCTTGCCCAGCTCGACCTTGGCCTTGCCAGGTTCGTCCTGCGGCAGCGGCAGCCTCGGCGCCGGGCCGAGCTCCACGAAGGCGACGCCTGCGTCGATCGTGGGCGCCGGCCACTCGGACGCCGGCCGCACGTAGAGCGCGCGGATCGCCGCGGCATCGATGGCCGAGGTGGCTTGCGCGTCGGCCTTCTTCTGCGCGGACGGCTCCGCGCCCTTCGGCGCAGAGCATGCCACCACGAGCGCCGCAGCGATTGCGGCGCACAGGACGGACCTCGGGATCGAGTCGAGCATCCGGCCGATGCTACGGAACGCAGCGCGCAACTTCCCTGGGGCTCCTCACCCCGGTCCGCAGCAGGGCGCGTCGTCCGGCTCGAGGACGAAAATCTGACTCCGCCGCGTGCGCTTCCGCGAGTTCGGCTCTTCCACCGTCGAGCCCGGAAGGAACCTCGTGACCGCCCTCGCCGCCCCAAGCCAAGCTCGATCGCTGCAAGTCCTTCCCAGGACCGCGACTTGCCGCATCTTCTGCCTCCGGCAGAATCAGGGGACCCGCCCGGCCCGAGCCCCCTCCTTGGAACAGCAAGAGAACACGAGAACGCTCGTCGCGCGCGCGCTCCAGAACGACCGCGACGCCGTCGACATCCTGTTCCACCGCTACCGCGAGCGGTTGCGCACGGGCCTGCGCAAGCTGATCGGACCGAAATACCGCGTGCTGCTCGCGGACAGCGAAGACGCGACCCAGGACGCGATCCTGTCCGCGCTGCGCCGGCTGTCGCAGTTCGAATACCGCGGCGACGGCTCGTTCCTCGCGTGGCTGCTGAAGGGCGCCGAGTTCGAGGTGCTGCGCCGCGTGCGCGCGCTCGAGACGCAGAAGCGAGCGGGCCAGCAACGCGACGTCGACCTCGACACGCAGATGGCGCGCATGCTGCCGGGCGACGACCGCACGCCCGCGGAGATCGTCAGCGAGCAGGAGATGGCCGAGCGCGTGCGCGAGGCCCTGCAGCGCCTGCCCGATCGCGAGCGTGAAGTGATCATGCTGCGCCGCTACCTCGGACTCGAGAACGAGGAGATCTGCAACGAGCTCGGGCTGCCGACGACGGGCGCCGTCCGCGCGCTGCTGTCGCGCGCGCAGGCGCGCCTGTCCGAGATGCTCTCCGACGACGAGGACGCCTGAGATGGGCAAGCCGGGCCAACCCCACACGCCAGGTCCGGACGACACCGACCTCGTGCAGCGCGCCGTCGAGGCGTTCATCGACGCGCGCCAGAAGAGCCCGGACCTCGAGCCGACGCAGTTCGCAGCGGGCTTCCCCGAACCGCTGCGCAAGAAGATCAGCGCGCGCTGCCGTCACTTCCTGCAGTTCGACGACTTCCTCGGCGCGATCGTCGACGACGACGGCAAGGACGCGGAGCCTGCCGGACGCAAGTTCGGCGAGTTCGTGATCGAGGACGAACTCGGCCGCGGCGGCATGGGCATCGTCTACCTCGCGCACCAGGCCTCGCTGCGTCGCCGCGTCGCGCTCAAGGTGCTCGCATCGGGCCTCGCGCTGAGCTCGCGCCACGTCGAACGGTTCCGGCGCGAAGCCGCGGCGGCCGCGAGCCTGCGCCATCCGGCGATCGTGCCGGTGCACACGTTCTGCGAAGTCGACGGCACGTTCGCGTTCGCGATGGACTTCGTTCCGGGCCGCAACCTCGGCGCGATCGTCGACGACCTGCGCCAGCAGCTCGGCAACGACCCGCTCGTCATCGAGGGCTCGCTCGGCATCGGCAAGGACCCGAGCGTCGCGCAGGGCTACGCCGCCGATTGCGCGCGCCTCTGCGCCGACATCGCCTCGGCCCTCGCGGCCGCGCACGCGGCCGGCATCGCGCACCGCGACGTGAAGCCGCGCAACATCATGGTCGACGACCGGCAACGCGTGCGGTTGCTCGACTTCGGCCTCGCCAAGCGACTCGAGGAAGAAGGGCTCACGGCGTCGTTCGACATCACGGGCACCGTGCACTACATGAGCCCGGAGCAGACGTTGCAGAAGAAGGTCGTGCAGGACCACCGCTGCGACATCTTCTCGCTGGGCGTGATCCTCTACGAACTGCTCACGCTGCGCCGTCCGTTCACAGGCGAGAACCTGCAACAGGTCGTCTACGAGATCTGCTTCCGCGATCCTGCGCCGATCGCGCAACACAACCCGCGCGCGCCGAAGGACCTCGTCACCATCTGCGAGAAGGCGATCGAGAAGGACCCGCAGAAGCGCTACGCGACCGCGAAGGAGCTCGAGGACGACCTGCGTCGGTTCCTGCGACTGGAGCCCATCCGCGCGAAGCCGGCAACGACGCTGGAGCGCGTCGACAAGTGGATCCGCAGGCATCGCACGGCCTCGACCTCGGCCGGCATCGCGCTCGCGGCGGCGCTCTCGTTGCTCGGAGCATGGGCCGTGGGACGCGCAGCCGACCGCAACGCGGCGCAGCAACTGCTCTCCGAAGCGGAGGCGAAGAAGCAACAAGGCGACTTCGCCGGCGCGATCGACCTCGCGACCGAGGCGCTCGCGCTCGTGCCCGCCGACGTCTCGATGAAGGACCGCCTGCAGTTGCTGCGCAAGGAAGGCGAGCTCGCCGCCACCGACGCGATGCGGCGCAAGGCCGAGGCAAACGTCAAGCTGCTCGAGAGCCGACAGCTCGCAGGCTCGCAACGCGAACGCGCGATCGTGCTCGCGCTGCAGGCCGTGGCGCTGCACGACGCGCCGGAGACGCGCGGCGCGGTGCTCGACGCGCTGCGCCCCGGCCACCGCGTCACGACGTTCGACGAAGGCCGCGCCACGTCGATCGTCCAGTGCAACCGGGACGGGACGCTCGTCGCGACCAACTCGCTGTCCGGACCGACGCGCATCTTCGACCCGAAGACGGGCGCCATGCTGCGCGAGCTCTCGGGCCGTGACATCGCGCCGAACGCAACGTTCCATCCCGACGGCACACGCATCGCGAGCTGCGAACGGCGCGGCGTGACGTTGTGGGACGCGCGCACCGGCGCCGAGCTGCGCCACTTCGATCGGCCGGACACCGTGCACGAGGTCGCGTTCGACGCCACGGGTTCGCGCTTGCTCGCGGCGGACGACGTGGCCGAACGCGGCGTCGAACGCGAGGTTGTCGTGTGGGACGTCGCCACGGGCGCGCGTCTCGGATCGTCGCGCGGAGAGCGCTGGTCGATGGCCAACCAGATCACGCACGACGGCGCGTTCGCGGTGTCGAGCCACGAAGCGGGCTCGGCGCGCATCTGGGACGCGACGAACGGAGCGACGGTCGCGACGCTGCCGATCGAGGGCTTCGTGCTGGCGAGCGCGCTGCAGCCGGCGCGCGCCGACGCATCGGGCGCACTGCGCAACCGCCTCGTGGCGCTCGCGACCGACGCGGGCGTGGTGCGCGTGTTCACGATGCCGAGCGGCAACGACGCGGGCGGCGAACTCGTCGCCGAGGCGCGCTGCAACGGCGGCATCCGCACGATTGCGTTCTCGCCCGACGGCTCGTTGCTCGCGACGGGCGCGTCGGACCGCACGGCGCGACTTTGGCGCATCGAAGGCCTTCGCACGCAGGCGGTCGCGGTCGAGGCCTCGGTCGGAGGAGCAGTCGCGCCACGCGCGACCGCCGCGACGCCGCTGTTGCGCGAAGTCGCGATGCTCCCCGGCCACGACGGCGCCGTGATGTGCGTGCGCTTCTCGGCATCCGGCGACCGCGTCGCGACGGCGTGCTACGACGGCTCGCTGCGCGTGTTCGACGCGAACTCCGGCGAGCGCCTGCTGCGCTACGAGACCGGCGGCACGATGACGAGCCTCGCGTTCGCGCCCGACAGCCAGCGCATCTACTTCGAGAGCTCGGGCCGCCGCTCGCAGGCGATCGACTTCGACGCGCCCCAAGGCGTGATCGAACTGGCCTACGGCGAGACCGCGCGCACGGTGGAGTTCGGCCGCGACGACGTCGCGTTCTGGACGGCTGGCGGCGACTACACGAACCAGGTCTGCGCGTTCGCGGCCGACGGCTCGCTGCTGCGCGCATGGAGCCCGTTCGGCGAAGGCATGGTCGCGCGCAACGACCATGCGGAGACGATCGCGCTGCATCCGACCGCGGCAACGCTGCTCGTGGGGACCAGCGTCGGCGCAGTCGTCTCGATCGACGCGAACACCGGCGGCTCGGCGCGCAAGCTCGCCAAGGTCGAAGGAGGCGTCACGTCGCTGCACTGGAGCCGCGACGGCCGTCGCGCCCTCGCGGCGAGCCGTTCGTCCAAGACGGTGGTCGTGTTCGACACCGAAACCGGAGCGACGATCCGCGAGATCGTCCTCGCCCACGACGTGCGCGACGCGGCCCTGTCGCCCGACGGCCTCACCGTCGCGACGTGCGAGGCGGACGAGAACACGGTGCGCCTCTGGTCCACGGCCGACGGCAAGCTCGTGCGCACGTTGGAAGGACACACCAAGACCGTGCAGTGCGTGCGATTCGCAGCCGGCGGCAACCGCGTGCTGAGCTGCGGCGACGACGGCTCGGTCCGGCTCTGGTCGCACGACGGCGCGTTGCTGCGCCGGTTCGACGTCGGCGAGCCGCTGCGCCGTTGCGCGACTTCCGACGACGGCGCCGTGGTCGTCGCGACCAACGCGACGTCGCGCGACGCCGCCGCGTTCGTGTTCGACGGCGCATCCGGCGCATTGCGCACGCGCCAGTCGCTGCACGGCAAGCAGATCCGAGGCCTCGCCGTCAGCGCCGACGGAACCCGCGCCCTCACCTGCGGCGTCGATCCGGTGGCGCGCGCGTGGCCCACCGATCCCGTTCGCGCGGCGCTGCAGGCGCTGCCCGAGACCGCGAAGCAGACGCTCCCCGCCCACATCCGCTGACCCGCCTCACCGACCCGTCGGAGACCTTGCCATGAAGAGGAATGCCCTGTTCGCCGCGTCAGCCATCGCGCTGGCATCCGTGCTGCAGGCCCAGACGCCGAGCGAGCCGCCGCCGTGGTGGAACTACAACGGCAGCGAAGACACGGTCAGCCTCTTCTGGGACTTCAACAACGCCGCGAACCCGCTCGCGCCGACTTCGCAGGTCCTGCCGACGTGGTTCTCGCCGCCGCCCGGGCCGAGCATGTTCACCAACTCGGCCAACGTCGTGTGGCTCGCGAACGTGAACGGCCAACCGGGCGCAATCGGATTCACCGGCGCAGGCGCGGGCTCGATCTCGCTGCTCGTCGACAACCAGGCCGACCAGACCAAGTCCAAGCGGCTCATGGTGCAGTTCGACGCCTTCGCATCGAACGCGGGATCGGTCGTCTCGGAGATCGAGAAGAGCCTGCAGGACTACAAGCGCAAGATCATCGACGAGTCCGTCGAGCAGCTGGCCAACGGCTACGTGCGCACGACCCTCGACATGCTGCTCGTGCCGCAGCCGGATGCGGAGCAGTTGGACTTCGCGCTGTCGGGCACCGCGCTGTCGACCGTCGCGATCGACAACCTCTACATCAGCACGCACTGCGTCAAATACGACGGCGACAAGTTCGGCAAAGCGCTCGGCGAGATCGACGCGACGTCGCTCAACCTCGACCTCGGCCTCGCAACCGCTGGCGCGTTGTGCACGGCGGCTGCGGCAACGGTCGACGCGCAGGGCCTCGTGTCCTACTGGGTCGCGGGCCGCAACAGCGCAGGCGACCAGCTGTTCAAGCTCGACGCTGCTGGCTCGCTCACAGGCGCTCCCGTCCCCTACCCGCAAGGCATCGCGTCGCTCGAAGGCGCAACGGACCTCGCGGTCGCTTCCGTCTACGCTCCGGGCGGCGCGCTCGCGCAGCAGCTCGTCTACGGCGTCGTCGACCGCCGCGCGGCGAACGGCACCGTCGCGATCTTCGCGGTCGACGCGACCGCGCCGACCGCCGTGCTCGTTCCGGCGCGCACGGTGATCACGACCGCCGTCACCGGCCCCGGCCCGCTCGGCCTCGCCTACTCGCGCTACGGCGCAGGCGGTCTCGGCTCGTTCTTCATCACCGACCAGGCCGGCACCGTCACCGAAGTCGGTCCGAACGGCGCGTTGCTGAGCACAATGAATCCCGCCGCGAACGGCACGCCGACCGGCATCACGGGCGCCGCGTTCGACGACTGCACGGGCGACTTCTACTGGTTCAGCCAGGCGCCGCGCGTGACCCAGCTGGGCACGCTGCGCATCCACGGCTACGTGCACGACGGCTGGTCGCGGCAACCGACTCCGATCGAGTGGATCGCGAACCGCAACCTGCCGAGCCCGCTCGGGCCCGGCGGCACGGCGCGCGGCCTCGAGATCTTCCGCCCGAACGCGAGCGAGTTTCGGCTGCTCTGCGTGCAGAACCTCGGCACGACGTCTCGGCTCACCGTGCTGAAGGGACCGTTCCAGGGCGGCCTCGGCCATCTCGGCCGCTGCGGCATGCGCGGCGGCATGCCTGCGTTCGGCAACGCGGCGTGGCAGGTGACGTTGTCGGGCTGCCGTCGCGCGCTCGGCGCGATCCTCTACCTCGGCACGAACAACACGAACTCGGGCGGCGTGCCGCTGCCGCTCGACCTGTCGCTGATCGGCATGGACGAGAGCGACCTCGTGATCGACCCGGTCACATCGTTCCCGCTGCAACTGTTCGCCAACGGCAACGTCGCGCAGTCCGTGCCGTTGCCGCCGCCGACGATCGTCTTCCAGGACGTCCCCGTCTACCTGCAATGGCTCGTGCTCGACCCGACCGTCGTGACCGGCATGGCGACGTCGCAAGGCGGCGCGACGGTTCTCTACTGATCTGCGCGTCCGCGCTGCCCAGAAGGCAGGCGCCGCGTTGCGGCACGCGCGCAACACCTCTCGCAGTCGCGGTTCGTCTCGGCTCGCACGAAGTGCGCCACAGAGGCTCTGTCTTCTGCGGCGCGCGCGCCGCGATGCCGTCAGCGCTTGCCGCTGTCCTGCGGTTCCTCGCCGGACTTGGGCGCGGGGTTCTTCGCCTCTTCCTCGACCGCCTTCCGTTCCTCCTCGGCGAGCCGCTTCTCGCGCGCGATCAGCAGCTCGGGCTTCTGGCGATGGAACGAGAAGCGCACTTCCTTGCCCGAAGCCGGCACCTTGTCGGTGAGCCACCAGTTCTCGTCGTTGCGCGCGCGGTCGTGCTTCATCGTGCCGAGATGGTTGTCCGGCGTGAGGTAGCACAGGCTCACGAGGTTGCCTTCGAAGTCGGCGACGTAGACCTCGGGCTCGCCCTTGTAGAGGCTCGCCATGCGGCCGCCGAGATAGACGAAGCTCGCGTCGCGCACCGAAGCCTTGATCGAAAGATCGCCGATGAGGTCCTCGACGCAGTATTCGACGGGCTTGCCCTGGTCGTCGGTCCACGCGACCGTCATCCAGAACTGCTGCCCCTCGGGCGGCGTGATGACGATCGGATCCGCGCCCTTCTCGATCTCCTCGAGCGACGGCGGCGGATTCTTCTCCTTGTAGCTCGCGTTCTTGCCGGGCACGAGGCCGAGCATCAGCAGCGCGCTGTTGAGCACGCTCGGCTTGCTCTCGGTGAAGAACATCGCCTCGTGCTTCTTCCCCTTCTTGTGGATCAGCAGGTATTCGATCGGGTCGGGCGGCGCGTTGACGATCGCGGGCACCGTCACCGTTCCCTTCGCGAGGTCGAGCTCGATCTTCTCCTTGGCGAACAGGTCTTTGAGTTCCTTCGCGAGTTCGCTGCTGGCGCCCTGCGCGGACTCCTTCGACGGAGCCGACGGCTTCGGTTCTTGGGAACACGCGTAGCACGCGAGCAGCGCGAGCGAGGAGACGAACGGCAGGATCAGGTTCATCGGAGGGTCTTGAGGATAGCGTCGATCGCGTCGAGCGCGCCGCGATCGCGGCCGGCGAGTTCCGAAGCAGAAGCGAGCGCCGTGCGCGCAGCTTGCGGATCCTTCGCGGCGCGAGCGAGGCAGAGGTACGGCTCGGCCGCGATCGCCGCATACGGATCCACGCCGTCGAGCGGCGCGCGCACGCCGAGATGGATGCGGGCTTCGGCCTCGTTGTCGGCGTCGCGCAGCATGCCTGCGACCGCGCGCCGGAACCGACGCGCCGCCTGCTCGTGCTCACCGCGTTCGCTCGCAGCGCGCGCGGCGTAGAGCGAGGCCGCAGCCTCGCCGCGGCCGCTCGCGTCCGGGATCGCGAGCACGTAGGGCGCGGTGGCGCGGCCGATGCGATCGAGCAGCGCCGCGTCGCGCTGCAGCGCCTCCCACAACTCGACGTAGCGACGCCGCGAACCGCCCTTCGCGGCAGCTTCGGCGACGCGCGCGCCCGCATCGGCAAACGCGAGCGCGCCGTTGCCGGGATCGCGCAGCAGCACGTTGGCGACCGCCGCCGACTCGGGATACGCGCCCCGCGCGCGAGGATCCGCTGCGCGCTGCGCCTCGCGCGGGTCCTTCTTCGGCGCGTCGAACATCAACCAGTCGAGGAACTGCAGGTCCGCCTTCGCGAGCGGCTTCGACATCGTCGCGAGCGCCGCGAACACGAAGTCGTCGTCGCGGTCCTGGTCCTGGCCGAATGCGCGCTGGCCCTCGGCGACGAGGCTCTCGCGATCCGAGGTGCAGAGCAGGCACTCGTACAGCGACAGCAGCAGCTCGGGATCGGTCTCTTGCGCGTGCGCGCGGCGCAGCGCCGCGCGCGCGTCGTCGAGCGAACTGGTCGCGAGGAACTTGGACAGCAGCGCCTTCGTGCGGCCGGAAGCGGAGTCGAATGCGGCGATCACCTTCTGCCAGCGTGCAATCGACAACTGCGGGCACGCGGCGGCGAGCCGTTCGATCGTGCGCGGCTTGCACTGCGCGAGGCGCGAGAACAGTCCGTCGAAGCGCGCGTCGTCGGGACCGAGCTTGCGGCGCTCGAGCTGCGCGATGTCGACGGCATCGGCCGCGAGCCCGTAGCCCTCGACGCCCGCAGCGCGGAGGTCGGCGAGCATCGACTCGAGCATCGTCGCGCCGATCGGGTCGTTGCGTTCGAGCAGGGTCTCGACCGCCGTGCGCGCGCACTCCGGGTCCGCGGCGCACGCGCGCAACAGCAACGGCAACGCCGTCTCGTCCGCGAGCAGGGCGAGCGCATGCACGACCGTGCGCCGGTCGGCCTGCTTTCCGACGTCACCGAGCCCCTCTTCGAGGAACACACGAGCGCGCGCGTCGATCTCGGGCGGCAGCGGCACGGAGCGGCGCGCGAGCGCCTTCAGCACCAGCATCCACGATTCGTCGTCCGCGACGCCGAGGCCCTCGGGCCATTCCGCGCCGCCGTCGAGCAGCATGCGCATGCGCGACTCGCCGCCAGCGCGCGCGAACGCGAGCGTCGCGTCGTCGACGTGGTGGGCATCGAGCGCCGCTTCGAACGCAGCGAGGCCGAGGGCCTGCGCGCGCTCGTCGCGCGGCGCCTCGACAGCGCTCCGCATCCACGCGGACGCGCGCGCGCGACGCGCGGCGTCGACGAGCAACGGCCCCGCACGACGCAACAACGCCGGATCGGGCGGGATCTCGCCGTCCACCATCGCGCGCATCGCCTCGAGCAACGCGGGCGACTTCCGCAGGGCGAGTTGGTCGAGGAATGGTGACGCGACCGCAGCGTCCAGCGTCGACGCGACGCCGACCAGCTGCTCCAGCCCCTTGGGCGACAAGCGATCGCAGAACTCGACGACGCGCGACGGCGGCGTTCCGCTCGCGAGATGGCCGTGAAGCGATCCGACGAGCCGGTCCGCGACCGCGGCCTCGATGCGCTGCACGGCGAGCGACGCGGTGCGATCGTCGTCGTTCGCAAGTTGCGCGAGCAACCACGCCGCCTCGTCGCGCGACGGTGGCGCCTCGCGCGCGGCGAGCGCGAGAGAACGCGCAACAGGATCGTCGCTGCGGCACGCGCGTTCGACGAACGCGGCAAGCGAAGGGCGCGGCGCGACCGCGAGTTCGCGCAGGACCGCGCGCATGCACCGCGGGTCTGCGTTCGCCGCGTCGAGGACTTCGCTCGGCCACGCGAGCCATTCGTGCCGCAGGATCGCCGCAGCGGATGCAGACAGCGCCGGCGCTGACGCGAGCGCTTCGGCGAGCACGCCCGCGTCAAGCTCATGCGCATCCTGCAACTGCGACAACGCGGCGATGCGCGCAACCACGTCGCGCGACACGTCGCGAACGACGGCCTCGAGATCGGCGATGCGCTTGCCGTCCTGCTGCGCCGACGCAAACGACGCGAGCGCCAACGCCAACCACGGCACGGATCGGTTCATCGCTGCGAGCCTCCCAACACTTCGGCGATCGCGAGCGGCAGGTCCTCGGCCGTGAGGCCTTGCTGCGACAGTCGCTTCGCCACGAGGTCGCCGGCCACGCCGTGCGCGTGCACCGCGAGGCACGCGGCCTCGAACGGTTCCATGCCTTGCGCGAGCAACGCTCCCGTGAGGCCCGCGAGCACGTCGCCGGCGCCGCCGGTCGCCATGCCGGGATTGCCGGTGTCGTTCGTGAACATGCGCGCGCCTTCACAGACGAGCGTGGACGCGCCCTTCAGCACGGCGACTGCGCCAGTGAGACCGCAGAGCTGCGCGGCGGCGCTTCGACGGTCTTGTTGCACGTCGCCCGCATCGCAAGCGAGCAGCCGCGCGGCCTCGCCCGGATGCGGCAGGATCACCTTGGGTTGTGCACCGGGGATCGGCCGACGGATCGGCGCGAGCACGTTGAGCGCGTCGGCGTCGAGCACGACGGGACAACGCACCTTCGCGAGCACGAGGAGCACGAGCCGCTTCGTCGCGGCGGAGTCCGTGAGGCCTGGCCCGACGACGACGGACGAAGCCTCGCGCAGCGCGAGCGCCATCGCCGTCTTCGACGAACGGTCGACCGCGGTCGCGCACGGGACCGCGGCAAGGAAGGGCGCGCACAGCTTCCTCGGCAGCGCCACGCGCACGAGCCCCGAGCCGCCGCGCAACGCCGCGCGCGCGCACAGGATCGCGGCGCCGAGCATGAATTCGCTGCCCGCGATGACGAGCGTCGTGCCGAACGTGCCCTTGTGCGCGTCGCGCGGCCGCGGCGGCAGCGACGGGACCGAGCCGTTCACAGGTTCCCCCATGCGACCGCGCAGCGGACTTCGCCGACCTGCTGCTCGCGCGTGTTCATGACCTTCTGCACGTGGAACGAAGCGAGCGGAGTCGGCACCGCGCCGTCGAACGCGCCGAGCCATGCGAGCAAGTCGACCACCGTGCTCTCGTAGCCGCGGTCGCTGCCGTCGTCGACTTTGACCGCGATGCCGACCGCCTCGGGGCAGCGCGTGCGCGCAGGATCGGGTGCCAGGGCCACGGCGTAGACGCCTTCGGCCCCGTTCTTGGCGAAGCGCACGGACCGCGCCGACTTCAGCAGCGCCGTGCACAGGCGCTTCTGGCCCGCCAGCATCTGCGGCTCCGCCCGCACCGCGTCGAGGATCCGTTCGCATGCGGCGGCTCGAACGGTCGGCAGCCCACTCGGGTTCGCAAGCCGCGCGAACGCGCGCGACAGCGACTGCAGCGGCAGCACGAACGTCGGCGCGCCGCAGCCGTCGACGCCGCGTTCCGGCACGCCGGTCTCGCCTGCCATCGCCGCGACCGCGGCGGCCACTTCCTTCTGGCTCTTGCTCGACGGATCGAGGTAGCCGGACAGCGCGTCACCGCACTCCTTCGCGAGGCAGAGGAACCCGGTGTGCTTGCCCGAGCAGTTGTTGTGCACGCGCATCGGCTTCTGGCCCGCGACGAGCATCGCCTGGCGCGTCGCCGTGTCGAACGGAGCATGCGGGCCGCAACCGAGTTGGCCTTCGTGCAGGCCCGCCTTCTTGAGGAACCCGCGCACACACGCCGTGTGCGCATCCGTGCCGTCGTGGCTCGCACACATCACGGCGATCTCCGCCGCCGTCGTCCCGTGCTTCTGGTCGAGGCCCCGCTCGAGGAACGGCAGGGCCTGGAACGGCTTGGTCGCCGATCGGCAGATCACAGGCGCCTTCGGCGCGCCCACGGACAACAACAGGTCCGAGCCGTGCCAGACGGCGACGGAACCTCGGTGCCAGGACTCGACGCGGCCGCTCCGGCTCACGGTCGTGAGCAGCGCGCCGTCGGCGAACGGGAAACTCGGCATCTTCAAGCCGTGTCGTTATAACGCCCCGCCGCTGCGCGCGCCGACCGGCGACCGCACACGATCCCATGGACCTCATCGAAGTCGAGCTCGCCCGCGTCGTCATCCAGCAGAAGGGCGAGCAGCAGTACATCCACCTGCGCGAGATCGGCGGCGCCCAGCGCTCGTTCCCGATCGTGATCGGCTTCCACGAGATCGAGGAGATCAACCGCAAGCTCAACGGCGTGCAGGCGCCGCGCCCGCTGACGCACGACCTCGTCGGCCGGCTGGTGAAGGAACTCGGCTGGCGCATCACGCGCGTGGTCGTGACCGAACTGCGCGACGGCACGTTCTTCGCCAACCTCGTCCTGCTGCCCGCGGACCCCGCGGCGAGCAAGACGGCCGAGTACGAGCGCCGCGTCGACTGCCGCCCCTCCGACGCGATCGCGCTTGCCGTGCAGACGGGGGCGCGCATGTTCGTCTCGCGCGACGTGCTCGACGTGGTGGCGCCGGGCACGGGTCCGGCGTAGCGTCCGCGCCGGCTGCGGCCCGCTGTGCGGGCCGACCCAGCGGTGGGGTGGCAGAGTGGCCGAATGCGGCGGTTTTGAAAACCGCTGTCGATGCAAGTCGACCGGGGGTTCGAATCCCTCCCCCACCGCCAGTTCATCGCCCCGTTGCGACGCGCGCGAACGCGCGCGACAGTCGCCGCATGGAAACCGTCGTCGTCCTGAACCAGGACCAGATGGGCCACGGCGACCGCGCGCTGGGCCAGAAGATCCTCGGCACCTTCCTCAAGAAGTCGATCCGGCTGTCCGGGTTCACGTCGATCGTGTTCTTCAACTCGGGCGTCAAGCTCGTCGCCGCCGATTCGCCGGTGCTCGCGGAGTTGCGCGCGCTCGAAGAACGCGGCGTCGATCTCGTGCCGTGCGGCACCTGCCTGCAGCACTTCGGCGTCACGCCGGCCGTCGGCAAGGTGTCCGACATGGACACGATCCTCACGGAGCTCGAACGCGCAAAGAAGGTCGTCACCTTGTGAGGAGCCGCCACTTCGCTTTCGCCAACGTGCGCTTGCGCATTCCCGGATGCACGGTGTTGTAGTCGCCCAGCAATGCCACGCTTGCGCCATCTCCTGCCGCTGTCCTGCGCCGCGATCGCGGCCGCCTGCGCCAGCTACGAGCCGCGGCCTGTGGACCTCGCCGCCTACGCGCGCGACTACGGCGATCGCCTGCCCGACCTCGACGTCGTCCGCGCCTTCGCGAAGTCGCTCGGCTCCGATGTCGCCGGCGAAGCGCTGACGCGGACCGAGGCGCGCGCGCTGGCGCTGTGGTTCCACCCCGACCTGCAACGCGCGCGCGCCGCGGCGGGCGTCGCGCTCGCCGTCGCCGAGAACTCCGGCTACTGGCCCGACCCCACGATCCAGGGCAGCGCCGCGAACAAGCTCGGCAACCAGAACCCGTGGCTCGTCACGAGCGCGATCGGCCTCACCGTCCCGCTGTCGGGCCAGTTCGGGCTGCAGGCGCAGCTCGCGGACGAACGGCACGGCAGCGCGCGGCTCTCGGCGCTCGTGCGCGAAGTGGAAGTGCGCGACGGTCTCGACGCGGACTGGGTGCGCTGGAGCGCGCTGACACTGCGCGCCACGGCGTTGCGCGAACTGTGCGGCAAGCTCGCGGAGCTCGACCGCATCGGCTCGCGGCTGCTCGCGTCGAACCAGCTGTCGCGCCCCGAGGCGCGGCTATTCTCGCTGGAGCTCGCGTCGCGTCGCGCGGAACTGGCGGCGGCCGAGGCCGAATCGGCGGTCGCGCTGTCGCGCCTGCACGAGACGATGGGACTGCCGCCGGGCAGCACGGTGCCACTGCAGCCTGAGCTCGACGTCGCGTCGCGTGCCGGCGAGGCGATGGACGCGGCCCCGATCGTCGCCGGCCCACGCCTCGTCGCGGCGCATCGCGCGCACGTGGAGGCCGAACGCCAGCTCGAGCTCGCGATCAGCCGGCAGTGGCCGACGCTGTCGCTGTTCCCGGGCTGGGAAGAAGAGGACGCAGTGCAACGCCCCGCGCTCGGCTTCTCCGTGCCGATCCCGCTGTGGAACCGGAACCGCCTCGCGATCGCGGAAGCGACTGCGCAGCGCGACGCGGCGGAGTCGGAGCTGCAGGCTGCGTTCGAGGAAGCCGCGCAGGAACGTGCGCGCGCCGCGACGCTGCGCGCAGCCGCGACCGAACGCAGAAGGCTGCTCGCCTCCGAGCTCGTGCCGTCGTGCCGCGAGCAGCTCGCGGACGCGACGCGGCTCGCCGAACTCGGCGAACTCGACCCGCTGCTCCTGCTCGACGCGGTGACGCGGCTCTACGAGGCGCACCGCGATGCGCTGCTCGCCACGGTCGACGAAGCCGCGGCGACGGCGCAAGAGAACTCGTTCTACTGGCCGGAAGGCTGCGACCCGATTGCAGTGGGCGCGGCGCCTCCGCGCGAGGAATCCCGATGACGCAGAGATCAAAGGACTCGGCCCGCGTTGGCGCCGTTCGCATTCCACGCAAGACGACGAAGCCGCATTGGATCCTCGCCTGCGCGCTGCTGTCGCTCGCCGCGTGCAGCAAGAACCCGCAGGACGCCGGCCACGACCACGCGGACGAGAAGGCGGACGCGCCGACGAATCGCATCGCCGCGCCGGCGCTCGTGCGCGCGAACCTCGGCATCCAGTTCGCTCCGGTCCAACGCCGCCGCGTCGCCGCGACGCTGCGCCTTCCGGGGCGATTCGAATCGTTGCCGCAGGGCCGACAGGAATACCGCACGCCGATCGCCGGCCGCGTGCAGGTCAAGGTCGCGCCGATGCAGCAGGTCGCGCAAGGCGACGTGCTCTACGAGCTCGACGCGCCCGAGTGGCGCGCGGCGCAGCGCCGCATGCAGGACCTCGTCACGAGCCAAGGCGTCACGAGCGCGCGCCTCGAGGCGATGACGCCGTTGCTGATCGCGCACGAGTCGCACGAGAAGAGCCTGCTCGAGGCGCAGTCCGTGTTGCGCGCGCGCATCGAGCAACTCGAGACGACGCAGCGCGAGGTCGGCGGACAGGCGGAGCAGACCACGAGCGCGCGGGTCTCGCTCGCGCAGGTCAACGCGCAGCTCGCGGAGGCCGCCGAGAAGCACGCGAACCTGCGCGCGACGTTGGCCGAGTTGCGCGCGGAGCTCGCCGCATCGCAGCAGCGCATGGCGTTCGAGCTGGACGCTGCCTCGGCGATCACCGGCCTCTCGCGCGACGAGTTGCTCGCGACGCAATCGGGCGAGCCGCAGTGGCGCAGCATGCAGACGATCGCCGTCCGCGCCCGCGCCGCAGGCGTCGCCGATCGCCTGCCCGCCGCGAACGGATCGTGGGCCGAGGCGTCGGCGCTGCTCGCGCAGGTCGTCGACCTGTCGAAGATGCGCTTCGTCGCGCACGGCCTGCAGAGCGACCTGCCCAAGCTGCAGGACGGGCTCGTCGCGCACGTCGTGCCGGTCGGATCCGGAGCGGGAGCCGCGGCCCAGGGCTCGCTGCGCATCGGCATCGCCGCCGACGCGCACCAACGCACGATCGACCTCTACGTCGAACTGGCGACGCCGCCGTCGTGGGCGCGGCCCGAGGTCGCTGCGTTCGCCGAGGTCGAGACGAAGGGCGGCGCCACGGAGGAGCTCGCGGTCCCGTCGCGCGCCGTGCTGCAGGACGGGCTGCAGAAGGTCCTGTTCCGCCGCGCGAAGGACGACCCCGACGTCGTGATCCGCACGGAGGCAGACCTCGGCGTCGACGACGGCCGCTTCGTCGAGATCCTGAGCGGGCTCGCGGACGGCGACGAGATCGTCGTCGACGGCGCCTACGAGCTCGTGCTCGCGACGAGCGGCAGCCAGCAGAAGGGCGGCCACTTCCACGCCGACGGCACGTTCCACGCCGAAGAAGACCACTAGCGGATCGCGCATGTTCCAACGGCTCATCGCCGCCTCGCTGGCGCAACCCTTCACGGCGTTGCTCATCGCGGCGCTCACCGTCGCCTTCGCGTCGTGGCAGCTGCCGCGCATGCCGTTCGACGTCTTCCCCGAGCTCAATGCGCCGACCGTCGTCGTGCTCAGCGAAGCTCCCGGCCTCGCCGCCGACGAAGTCGAGCAGACGGTCACGTTCCCGATCGAGAGCGCGTGCGCCGGACTGCCCGGCGTGCGCCGCGTCCGCAGCAGCAGCGCGATCGGCCTCTCGATCGCGTGGGTCGAGTTCGACTGGGGCGCCGACATCTACCGCGCGCGCACGCTGGTCGCGGAGAAGCTCGCCGCCGTGCGCGACGCGCTGCCGAAGGACGCGCACGCGGAGATCACGCCGATCACTTCGATCACGGGCGAGATCATGCTGCTCGCGCTGTCGTCCCCGGACGGCACGCGCACGCCGATGGAGATGCGCGCCTACGCCGAGTTCGAGCTGCGCAACCAGCTCCTCGCGGTGCCCGGCGTCGCGCAAGTCGTCGCGATCGGCGGCGACCTGCCCGAGTACCAGGTCACGGTGCGCCAGGAGAGCCTGCGCAGCTTCGACCTCACGGTGAAGGACGTCGTCGACGCGGCGCGGCTCGCGCACAGCACGGCGGGCGCGGGCTACCTCGCGGACCACGGCGGACGCGAGATCCCGATCCGGCAGGCGGCGCGCGTGCGCGACGTCGAGGACATCGCGCGAACGCTCGTGCGCATGCGCGACGGCGCGCCGATCTCGATCGGCGACGTCGCCGACGTGACGCTCGGCGCGGCGCAGAAACGCGGCACCGCGGCGGCCGACGGCCACAGCGCCGTGGTGTTGTCGGTGCAGAAGTCGCCCGGCACGAACACGCTGATGCTGACCGAGGCGATCGACCGGAAGCTCGACGAGGCCGGGACCTCGATGCCGGCCGGGATGAAGCTCGACCGCCACGTGATGCGGCAGTCGGACTTCATCGACCTGTCGCTCGACAACCTCACCGGCGTGCTGCGCGACGCGGCGCTGTTCGTCGCGATCGTGCTCGTGCTGTTCCTGCTCGACGTGCGCACGACGTTCCTCACGCTGACGGCGTTGCCGCTGTCGCTGGCGGTGGCGCTGCTCGCGCTGTGGGCGCTCGGCATGTCGATCAACGTGATGACGCTCGGCGGCCTCGCGGTGGCGATCGGCGGCCTCGTCGACGACGCGATCATCGACGTCGAGAACGTGTTCCGTCGCCTGCGCGAGAACGCGTCGCTGCCGGACGGCATGCGCCGTTCGACCGCGAGCGTCGTGCTGTCGGCGAGCAACGAGATCCGGCAGCCGATGGTGTTCGCCACGCTGCTGATCGTGATGGTGTTCGTGCCCTTGCTGTTCCTGCAAGGCATCGAAGGCCGCTTCTTCCGCCCGCTCGGCGTCGCCTACATCGTCTCGACGCTCGCGTCGCTGCTCGTCGCGCTTACCGTTACGCCGGCCCTGTGCAGGCTGCTGCTGGGCAAGGTGAAGGCGAGCTCGCAGCACGGCGAACACGACAGCCCGTTCACGCGCTGGATCCTGCGCCGCTACGAGCCGTCGCTGCGGCGCGCGCTCGCCAACCGGCGCGCGGTGCTCGCCGGCGCGGCGATCGCGACGGTCGGCAGCCTCTGGCTCGGCTCCACGTTCGGCACGAGCTTCCTGCCCGGCTTCCACGAAGGCACGTTCACCGTGTCGTTGATGGCGCCGCCCGGCACCTCGTTGCGCGAGAGCGACCGCCTCGCCGGCAGCGTCGAGCGACAACTGCTCGGCGTGCCCGGCGTGCGATCCGTCGTGCGCCGCACAGGCCGAGCCGAACGCGACGAACACGCGGAACCCGTCAGCAACTCGGAGATCGACATCACCGTGTTGCCGGACGCGGATCGCCGTGCCGTGCGCGCGGCCATCGACGCGGTGCTCGCGAGCGTGCCCGGCATCACCACGAGCGTGGGCCAGCCGATCGAACACCGCTTGAGCCACGTGCTGTCCGGCACGCCGGCCGCGCTCGCCGTCGTGGTCCAAGGCAACGACCTCTCGCAACTGCGCCAACTCGCCTCGCGCATCGAGACGGAACTGCGCGCGATCCCCGGCACGCGCGACGTCGCCGGCAACCGCGAGATCCTCGCGACCTCGATGCCGGTGCGCTACCGCGCGCGCGATCTCGCGGCCGCCGGCCTCTCCCCCGCCGACGCTGCGACGCAGGTGCAGCAGGCACTGCTCGGCGAGAGCGTCGCGACGATCAGCGAAGGCGCGCGCCGCTACGACCTCACGGTGCGCATGCACGCGGACGAGCGCGAGACCCCGGAGCAGGTCGGATCCCTGCTGCTGCGCGGAGCCGGCGGCGCAACGGTCCGCTTGCGCGACGTCGCCGACCTGTCGATGGAACGCACGTCCAACCTGATCGCGCGCGAGAACGGCCGCCGCAAGGCGGTCGTCTCGTGCAACGTGAAGGACGGCTACAACCTCGGCCAACTCGTCGAGGAAGTGCGCCGACGCTGCGAGCCCATCGTGCTCGGCACGGGCTGCACGCTCGCGCTCGGCGGCCAGTTCGAGGCGCAGCAGTCCGCAAGCAGCGCGATCTCGATGATGGGCCTCGTCGTGCTCGTGCTGATGGCGTTCCTGCTCGACGCGGCGCTCGGCTCGCTGCGCGCGGCGCTGCTCGTCATGGTCAACCTGCCGCTGTCGCTGATCGGCGGCATCGCCGCGATCTACCTCGGCACCGGCGCGAACCCGATCGCGAACACGTTCGCGTTGCTCGGCATCTCGGGCGACCGCTACGAGGCGCCCGTCGTGTCGATCGCGAGCCTCGTCGGATTCATCACGCTGTTCGGCATCGCGGTGCGCAACGGCATCCTGCTCGTGCGCCACTACCTCGACCTGCTGCGCGAAGGCGTCGCGTTCGACGAAGCGATCCTGCGCGGCTCCAAGGAACGGCTCGTGCCGATCCTGATGACGGCGCTCACCGCGGCGCTCGGCCTGCTGCCGCTCGTGCTCGCCACCGGCGAGCCGGGCAGCGAACTGCTCGCGCCGCTGTCGGTCGTCGTGCTCGGCGGCCTCTTGTCGTCGACCTTCCTCAACCTGCTCGTCGTGCCGGTCGGCTTCGCGTTGCTGTTCCGCTCTCTGCACGAACGCGGCGAGCTCGGCTCGAACCCCACCACGGACCTCCCATGACCGCCCTGCGCGTTGCCGTCCTTCCCGGCCTCTGCCTGCTGGCGCTCGCTGCGTGCGGCGGCGACCACGACCACGACCACGACCACGACCACGACCATCCGCACCCGCACCCGGCGCCGGGCAACGCAGCGGCGGCCGCGGACCACGGCCACGAGCACGACCCGGCGCAGCGCAAGGACCTCGGCGAATGCCAGGTCGGCCCGCGCCGCATCCGCGTGATCCGCGTCGCCGCGATCGAGCCGGGCAAGGAGAGCGACTTCGACCTCGAGTTCGGCAAGGAGCCGCGGCCCGAGACCGTGCGCTGCTGGATCGGGCTCGAGTCGGCGCGCGGGTCGCGCAAGGTCCGCTTCGCCAACGAAGGCGAGTCGGTCATGCACGGCCACCCCGAAGTCCCGTCGCCGCTGCCCGCAGGTTCCCGCTTCTGGATCGCGATCCAGGAGAACGGCGCCACGCACACGGGCTCCGTCGCGATCGACGGCTGATCGCGCGCTTTCGCCGTAAGTTGGCGCGCGACGACCGCCGATACGGCCTTGCTTCGATCTGTGCGGCTCGCTTTACTGCGCGCCCCCATCTCGCGGAGAGGTGGCAGAGTGGCCGAATGCGTCACCTTGCTAAGGTGATGTACCGGTAACGGTACCGGGGGTTCGAATCCCCCCCTCTCCGCCAGTTTTTTCCGTCCTCGCCGAGCCCGCACGAACTTGCGAACGGATCGTCGCCGCGCCGCAGCCGTTGCGCCCTTCGCGCGCATGGGCGGCGGCGTCTCCGCGCTCGGGACGCAGCCGACCAGTGGGCAGTGCTGCGACGGTGAGCGGGTCGGCAAGCACCGGCTCGCGACGATTGCGCTCGCGACGGTTGCGCTCGCGACCAGCGCGTGCCGCGGCCCGCAGCTGACCGTCGAGAGCGAAGGCCCCGTCTACGTCGACGGCGTGCGCGCCGACGCCGGCGTGCCGCGCCCGTTCGGCTACTACGGCACGACGAGCATCGACGCGCTGCCCGACGACGCGGAGCGACGGCCAGACTGGAGCAAGAAGCCGAGCCGCACGCTGGTGACCAACGAGCGGCCCGTCAGCGCGTGGCTGTTCCCGCTGGACCTGCCGATCGAGTTGCTGCTGCGCCCGTTCTCGGGTCCCGAGGACCGCACGGTGACGGTCGCGCCGGCTGCGACCGAGAGCCAGGTCACCGTCGGGTTCCAACCCGAAGGACTCGAACCGCTGCGCACGCGCGCGTTCGCGGCGCGCGCCGCCCGCTGAACCCGGACCGTTTGCACAGAGCCTCGCAGCGATGACGACGAACAAGAAGACGGCCCTCGTCCTCGGCCTCGGTCGATTCGGCGGCGGCGTCGCCGCGGCCCGGTTCCTCTGGCGCCACGGCTACGCGGTGCGGATCGCCGACCGCAGCAACGGCCCCGACCTCGACGCGAGCAAAGAGCAACTGCGCGACCTCGCGGGCATCGACTTCCAGCTAGGGCGCGAAGACGAAGGCGTGCTCGACGGCGTCGACCTGCTCGTCGTCAACCCGGGCATCCCCGACCAGCACCCGCTGCTCGCCGCGGCGGCCCGGCGCGGCATCGAGCGCACGCAGGAAGTGAACCTGTTCCTCGAGCACTACCCCGGCCGCGTCGTCGCCGTGACCGGCACGAACGGCAAGTCCTCGACGTCGACGATGCTGCACGCGGCCTTGGTCCGCGGCGGCGTGGACGCGCTGCTCGGCGGCAACATCGGCCACAGCCTGCTGGAGGACGAGGACCGCTGGCGGAAGGACCAGGTCGCGGTGCTGGAGATCTCCAGCTTCCAGCTCGACCGTGTGGATGCCCGCCGGCACCGCGTCGAAGGCGCCGTGCTCACGCGCATCCAGAAGGACCACGTCGACCGCCACGGCTCCCTCGAGGCCTACCACCGCGCGAAGAGCGTGCTGCCGCTGATGGCGGACGCGTTCTGCGTGCACGCCGCAGACGACCCGGTCGCCGCCGCATTCGCGACCGGCGCGAAGCGGCTCACCTACGCCGACGCGGCGCCGCAGAAGGACAGCGCCGGCGTCGACGACGGCTGGCTGACCGTTCGCCTCGGCGACCGCACGCCCGTGCGCCTCGTGCACCGCGACGCGATGCGCATGCTCGGCGACTTCCAGCGCGAGAACGCGCTCGCCGCAGGCCTCGCAGCGACGTTGCTCGGCGCCTCGCCGCAGGGCATCGGCCTCGCGCTCGCCAACACCGCGCCGCTGCCGTTCCGGTTGCAGTTGCTCTGCGTGCTCGACGGCGTGCGCGTCTACGACAACGCGGTCTCGACCGAGGTCGAGTCGACGCGCTCGGCGCTGCGCAACATCCAGGGCCCGATCCACTGGGTCACGGGCGGCAAGAGCAAGGACGGCGACTACCGCACCGTCGCGGATGCGGCGGCGCCGTTCGTCGCGTCGGCGCACGTGTTCGGCGCGGCCGCAGAACCGCTCGCGCAGGAGCTGCGGCGCAGCGACTCGCGCCGTCCGGTGGCGACCACGGTGCACCAGCGCGTCCAGGAAGCGCTCGACGCAGCGCTCGCGGCCTGCGAACCGGGATCGGCGCTGGTCTTCAGCCCCGCATTCGCGTCGTTCGACCAATACCCCAACTTCCGGGCGCGGGCGCTCGAGTTCCACGCGTGGGCCAACGCGCGCCGCGGCATCGCAACCAGCCCCGCAGCATCCGCAGAAGACTGACGCGCCGGAGCAGGTATCGAACTGCTGCGCCGATCGCAGCCGCTGGCGATTTGGCGGGCCCCTTCTATGCTCCCGCCCCGCCGATGCAGTTCTGCTCCGCGTGCCAGAAGGCTCCCGCCACGATCGTCCTGATGGACCTCGACGGCGGCAGCGTGTCGTCGCAGCAGCACCTCTGCGGCCCCTGCGCGGAGAAGCTCGGCGTCGTGCAACCGAAGGCGCCGATGAAGATGACGGCCGACCTGCTCGAGGACCTGCTCGGGTCCGTGCAGGGCAAGGCGGCGCAGAAGCGGCGTGAGGCGGGTTGCGCCGGCTGTGGCCTCACGGTGCAGCAGTTCAAGAACACGGGCCGCCTCGGCTGCCCGCGCTGCTACGAGACCTTCCGCAACGACCTCGTGCCGCTGCTGCAGCGCGTCCACGAGTCGAGCCAGCACAAGGGCCGCCTGCCCGGCGCGATGCAGCAGCCTGCAGCGGACGCAGCGCCCGCCGAGCCTGCGCCGAAGCCCGCGAGGGTGCCAGCTCCCAAGAAGCCGAGCGCGCGCGACGCCTTGGTCGAACTGCGCAAGCGGCTCGAGGACGCGGTCCGCGGCGAGCGCTACGAGGAAGCGGCGCAGCTCCGCGACGAGCTCCGTCGCGCCGAGCAAGGCGACACGGGCGACGGCGCGAGGAGCGGTTCGTGAGCAAGAAACGCCGCGGCGACGCGCCGGAGTTCCGCGCCGGCGAGTGGCTCAAGGGCGACGGCCCGCAGAGCGACATCGCCATCTGCACGCGCGTGCGCCTCGCGCGCAACCTGCAGGGATTCCGCTTCGCCCCCGTCCTCGACAGCGACGAGTCGAAGCAGCTGACGGACTTCGTCGTCGAGAAGTTGCAGCAGCCCGGCCTGCCGGAAGCGCTCGCCGTCGTCGACCTGCCCGGCCTCGAGGAGATCGAGCGCACGGTCCTCGTCGAACGCCACCTGATCAGCCGCGACCTCGCGACGAGCAAGAAGGCTCGCAGCGTCGCGATCAACGCCGAGGAAAGCGTCGCGTTGATGGTCAACGAAGAGGACCACCTGCGCCTGCAGGTGTTCCAGAGCGGGCTGGCCACCGAGCCGGCGTGGAAGCGCGCCGAGCAGCTCGACGAAGCGCTCATGCAGCGCCTGCCGCTCGCGTTCAGCGAGGAGTTCGGCTTCCTGACCTCGTGCCCCACGAACACCGGCACGGGCATGCGCCTCTCGGTCATGCTGCACCTGCCCGGCCTCGTCTGGGCAGACGAGATCGAGAAGGCCACGAACACTGCGCAGAAGATCCACCTCGCGGTGCGCGGCCTCTACGGCGAAGGGAGCAAGGCGCTCGGCGACTTCTACCAGGTCAGCAACCAGGTCACCCTCGGCCGGACCGAGCATCAGCTGCAGTCCGACGTGCAACTCGCCGTGTCGCGCATCGTCCAGTGGGAGCGCGAAGTCCGCGACGCGCTGCTGCGCGGCACGGCGCGCCCGCGGACGCTCGACCGCGTTCACCGCGCGCTCGGCACGCTCGAACGAGCCCAGATCCTCAGCAGCGAGGAGGCGCTCGGCTGCCTCTCGGCGCTGCGCTTCGGCATCCACCACGGGATCGTCGACGGATTCGACATCCCGTCGCTCAACAAGGCCCTGCTGCTGTCCCAGCCAGCCCACCTGCAGCGGTTCACGAAGGAGAAGCTCGACCCCGAGGCGCGCGACCAGCGCCGGGCGAAGCTCCTGCGCGAAGTCCTGGGCTGCGAGCCGTAGTCGCCGCGAGCCCGCGGCCTATCCGAGGCAGGTGCAGAAAAATGCGGGTTTCGACCCGCCCCTTCTGCGGCTTAGTATCGCCGTGGACCCGCTGCGGCTGGTCGTTCGATGGGCTCGAACGCCCGTTCGCAGGCAGGACTCGCAACTTACGTAAATCCAATCTCGGCAGCCGCCGATCTAGGACGCACCAACGTCCCCGATTCCGCGAGCCCGGAGTTACACCAAGATGTTCGACCGCTTCACGGACCGCGCCAAGAAGGTCATGAGCTTCGCCCGCCAAGAGGCGATGAAGTTCAACCACGAGTACATCGGCACCGAGCACATCCTGCTCGGGCTGGTCCAGGAGGGCAGCGGAGTCGCCGCCAACGTCCTGAAGAACATGAACATCGACCTCGAGAAGATCCGCCACGAGGTCGAGAAGATCGTCAAGACCGGCCCCTCCATGGTCACCATGGGGCAGCTGCCGTTCACGCCGCGCGCCAAGAAGGTGCTCGAGCTGTCGATGGAAGAAGCGTCGCAGCTGAGCCACAACTACATCGGGACGGAGCACCTGCTGCTCGGCCTGATCCGCGAGAACGAGGGCATCGCCGCGCAGGTGATGATGAACCTCGGCGTGAAGCTCGACGAGGTCCGCGAGGAAGTCCTAGAGTTCCTCGGCGCGAGCGAGAACAACCAGGACGATGACTCGGAGAGCGAGTCCGGCGGCGGTGGCGGCGGCGGCAGCGAGCGCAGCGCGCGCGAGAGCAGCTCGGGCTCCGGCCCGCAGTCGCAGTCGAAGAGCAAGACGCCCGCGCTCGACTCGTTCGGCCGCGACCTCACCGAGCTCGCCCGCGAGGGCAAGCTCGACCCGGTGATCGGCCGCGACCAGGAAGTCGAACGCGTCGTGCAGATCCTTTCGCGCCGCACGAAGAACAACCCCGTGCTGCTCGGCGAAGCCGGCGTCGGCAAGACTGCGATCGTCGAAGGCCTCGCGCAGCGCATCGTGAAGGGCACGGTCCCCGAGATCCTGCGCCGGAAGCGCCTCGTGGTGCTCGACCTCGCGATGATGGTCGCCGGCACGAAGTACCGCGGCCAGTTCGAGGAGCGCATCAAGGCGGTGATGACCGAGGTTCGCCGCGCCAAGGACGTCATGCTGTTCATCGACGAGTTGCACACGCTCGTCGGCGCAGGCGGCGCCGAGGGCGCGATCGACGCGAGCAACGTGCTGAAGCCGGCGCTGTCGCGCGGTGAAGTGCAGTGCATCGGCGCGACGACGCTCGACGAGTACCGCAAGTACATCGAGAAGGACGGCGCGCTCGAGCGCCGCTTCCAGACGGTCGCCGTCGAGCCGCCGTCGCCCGAGCAGGCCTTGGAGATCCTGAAGGGCCTCCGCGACAAGTACGAAGCCCACCACCGCGTGAACTACACCGACGGCGCGCTGCAGGCAGCCGTCGACCTCGCCACGCGCTACATCACGGGCCGGTTCCTGCCGGACAAGGCGATCGACGTGATCGACGAGGCGGGCGCGCGCGTCCGCATCAAGTCGATGACGGCGCCGCCGGACCTCCGCGACATGGACACGGAGATCGCCCGTCTCAGCAAGGAGAAGGAAGAGGCGGTCGCCAACCAGGACTTCGAACGCGCCGCGGACCTCCGCGACCAGGCGTTCAAGCTCGGCAAGAAGAAGGAAGAGATCCAGCGCGAGTGGCGCGAGCGCGAGACCTCGCGCGAGTCGGGCGGCCAGGTCGACGAGGAAGTGATCGCGGAGACCGTCAGCAAGATGACGGGCATCCCGCTCAACCGCCTCGACCAGGCCGAAGCCCAACGCCTCCTCAAGATGGAAGGCGAGCTCGGCAAGGACGTCATCAACCAGGACCGCGCGATCACCGCGATCGCCAAGGCCGTGCGCCGCTCGCGCGCGGGCCTCAAGGACCCGAACCGGCCGATGGGCTCGTTCCTGTTCCTCGGCCCTTCGGGCGTCGGCAAGACCTGGCTGTCGAAGTGCCTCGCCAAGTTCATGTTCGGCAGCGAGGACGCGATCATCCAGATCGACATGTCCGAGTACATGGAGAAGTACAACGCGAGCCGCCTCGTCGGCGCGCCGCCCGGATACGTCGGCTACGAGGAAGGCGGCCAGCTCACCGAGAAGGTGCGCCGTCGCCCCTACTCGGTCGTGCTGCTCGACGAGATCGAGAAGGCGCACCCGGACATCTTCAACATGCTCCTCCAGATCATGGAGGAAGGCCGGTTGACCGACTCGTTCGGCCGCCACATCGACTTCCGCAACGTCGTGGTGATCATGACGTCGAACATCGGCGCCAACGTCATCAAGAACAGCGCGGGCCTCGGCTTCGGCAAGAGCGGCAAGGAGTCGGGCGCGGACAAGATGCGCGAGATGATCCAAGGCGAAGTGGAGCGCCACTTCCGCCCCGAGTTCATCAACCGCCTCGACGACATCATCGTCTTCAACCAGCTCGGCAAGGACGACATGCAGCGCATCGTCGAGAACGAGCTCAAGAAGGTGAACGTCCGCATGAAGCAGAAGGGCCACGTGCTCGAGGTCGACCAGTCGGTGATCGACTGGCTCATCCAGAAGTCCTTCCACGAGGACTTCGGCGCGCGTCCGCTGAAGCGCGGCATCGAGAAGCACCTCGAGGACCCGCTCAGCGAGCAGGTGCTCCGCGGCGAGCTCGAGACGCCCTACACGATCAAGGCGCACATGGAGGACGGCGAGCTGAAGTTCGCGATGACTCCGCGCGAAGTGCCGCCGGCCGAGAAGAAGGACACGGCGAAGAAGTGATCGCGCGCAGCGGGGCGACCCGCTGCGATCTGCGAGTGGCGGCGGCTTTCGTGTAACCACGAGGCCGCCGCTTGCATGAATGCAGCATGGATCCATACCTGCTGCTCGCCGCGGCCGAAGGCTGCGAACCCGGGCTCGTGCCCGCCCTCCTCGACCCGCGCGAGGACCCCGTCGAACTGCTGCGCCGCGCCGCCGAGGCGCCGCCACAGGACGCGAACGACGACGCATCGTTGCGCGTGCCGCCGCGCGTGCGGCGTCGCGTCCGCTCGCCGGAGCTGCGTTGCGAGGCCGAGCGCTGGCTCGCGCTCGCCGCCCAGCACGGGCTCGCCGTGCTCACGCCGAACGACGACCGCTACCCGGACTCGCTGCGCCACGTGGCGCTGCGGCCCAATGCGCTGTTCGTGCGAGGCGACCTCGACGCGCTCCGCGCCGAGCCCGCGGTCGCCGTCGTCGGCAGCCGCACGCCGACGCCCTACGGCCTCGACGCGGCGCAGCAGTTCGCGGACGCGCTCGCCCGCTCGGGCTGCACGGTCTGGAGCGGCCTCGCGCGCGGCGTCGACGCCACCGCGCACCGCCAGAGCGTGCAGCGCAACGCGCGCACGGTCGCCGTGCTCGCCGGCGGCCTCGACCGCATCTACCCGCCCGAGCACGACGAGCTCGCTCGCGCGATCGCGAGCAGCCGCGGTTGCCTCGTGTCCGAGTTGCCGCCCGGCGTGCGCGCGCAGCGCGGGCACTTCCCGCGGCGCAACCGCATCCTCGCCGCCGCGTCTGCGACAATCGTCGTCGAGGCGGGAGCCACGTCGGGCGCGCTGCAGACCGCGCGCTTCTGCGCCGAACAGGGCCGCGCCGTGTTCGCCGTGCCCGGCCCCTGGACCAGCGAGCGCAGCCGCGGCTGCCACGACCTCGTGCGCGAAGGCGCGCAGCTCGCGACCGATCCGGCCGACCTGCTGCGCGACCTCGGCATCCTCGCCGCGGTCGAGCCCGAGCAGTCCAACGGGCTGCAGTTCTCGGCCGACGAGGTCGCGTTGCTGCGTTGCCTGTCGCAGGGGCCGCGGCCGTCGGACCTCGTCCAACGCGAGTCGGGGCTGTGCCGCGCGGCCTTCCTGAAGGCGCGCTTCGCGCTCGAGTCGTCCGGCGCGCTGCGCAGCATGCCGGGCGACCTTCTCGCCGCGACGGGCACAGGCCGCGCGGCGGGCGCCTTCAGTCGATGAACAGCATCTCGATCGCGACCATCGCGACGACGATCGCCGCGGTGTAGGCGAGCCAGCGCACCGTGCGCCGCATCGCGTCGCGCAAGGTCTGCCGCGCGGTGACGTGCTGCTGGCCCGTGACGACCACGGCGATGCAGAACAGGACGGGCACGTAGATCAGCAGGCGAGCGAAGAGGTTCATGCCGCGCCTCCTTCCGGCATCTGCGACACCGGGAAGCTCGAGCGCTCCGCGACGGTGAACGCGTCGATCATCACGACGAGGTTCATGAGCCCCGCGACCGTGCACAGGTTGGTGCCGAGCTCGAGGTTGTCCGGGCTCGACGTCATCTCGAGCGGCGCCGTGACCAGCGCCGCGAAAAACGCGCCGCCGCCGAACAGCGATTGGCCGATCCACCACACCGACGCGATCTGGCGATCGACGGCGTGGCCGCCGGAGAACGCCATGCCGACCGCGAAGACGACGAGCACTGCGAGGCCCATCACCATGCCCTTGTCGCGCTGGCCGCCCATCGCGTGGCCGAGGCCGGGCACCAGCCACGACACGCCCGCTGCGAACGCCGGGTTGCACACGGGAGCCGGCGTCACGCCGTCCTGCGCATCGCGACGCCACCGCAGGCTGAAGATGCCGTCCGCGCCCCAGAACGCCGCAAGCATGCCCGACGCCGCCGTGAGGAACCCACCGAGGTCCTCCATCTGCCGCGGCAGGAACCACGCGCGCATCGACTCGAAATCGGACGCGTAGCTGAGGATGCCGCCGATCGCGAACGCGGGCAGGTTGAGGATCTCGGGCAACGTGAGCGGGATGCCGATGCGCGCGGGGATCCACGCGCCGCCCGGCTCCGAGCTCGTCAGCGAGAACGCGAACAACCGGTCCTGCACCAGCGCCCAGCCGGCGAAGAACAACGCCGTGCACGACGCGAACGCGATCGCGGCGCGGACCTTCTGGCCGAGGTGGAACTGCAGAAGACCCGGCACGAACGTCAGGAAGAACGCGGGCAGGCCGAGCCCTTGGCTCGCCTGCTGCGTGGCCTTGTCGGCCGGGACTCGGGCGGTCGTCATCGAGGCAGAAGGCTACGGCCCGCCGCCCGCGCGTCGAGGGCACGGGCGGGCCGCGACGGCGATTTCCGCTGCCCGGACCGCGTCACTTGCCCGACGAGGACGCGCCAGCCGACGCAGGGACCGCCGCAGAGGCCGGCAGCGCGAACAGTGCGTCGCGCGACAGCGCCAGCCGGCGCGTCGCATCGGGCGCGGGCACGAGCTTCTGGTCCGCGCCGACCTCGGCGAGGCGCAGTTCGAAGACCCACGGCTCGTTGCGGAAGACGAGGCTGTGCAGCGTGCCGAAGCGCCGCGATCCGCGCTGCACTGCGCGCAGCGCGTCCCAGCCCTCCTCCACCGACAGCTTGCGATCGTCGGCTTCGAGGCAGCCCGCGATCTTGCCCGACACCGAACGGAACCGCTCCGTGCTGTCCTCGGACGCAGGGATGCCGTCCTCGCGCCCCTGGAAGTGGTTCGTCACGACGCACACCTCGGGACGATCGGCGCGCAGCACCTTCCTGCTGTCCGCCTCGAACAACCCGGACGGCGACTCGCCGTCCTTCGCCGCAGGCAGAACGACGCGCGTCAGGAACCCGGCCGGCGGGCTCGTGTAGCCGAGCCGGTCGAGCGCGATCGCCCACGCCGCCTTCGGATCGTCGGCGCGCGCGTCCTCGAGGATCACGCGCGCGGCGATCGCCGTCGGCCAAGACGACGGCTCCGGCGTGCGCGTGATCTTCGCCGAGCCGACGTGCAGGAACGCCGCGACGCCGTCCTGGTTGACGCCCGTCACCGCGCCCACGTAGCCGGGCCACGTCACGCTCGCGACCGCCTTTCCGCCTTCGCCGTGCTGCACGAGCACGATCGTCGCGTCGAGCAGGTGCGGCCCTGTGAACGGCCAGTCGAAGTTGCGGCCCGTCAGCACGCCGCCGCCGAGCACGCGATCGCCGTGCACGGTGAAGCCGCTGCAGCCCATCAATCCGAACACGTCGAGCGCGTTCGCGATGCGCAGGTCGACGAGGTCGAAGTCGCGCTGCAGCGTCGGCATCGAACGGTCCGCGCCGCTCTGCGCGAGACCGTCGAACAGCGCCGCGATCTCCTGCTCCACCGGCTCGGGATACTCGATCGCGCGCTGGATCGCCGAACGCACGAGCGCGAGCAGTTGCGGCTGCTTGTCGAACCGCGCCGCGAACTCACCGCGCATCGTCGCCGCGACCTCCTTGCCCAGCAGGCGACCGTGCGCGAAGCCGCGCTGCGCCGGCGTCCCCCACGTGTGCAGGATGCGGATGCCGTCGCGTTCGACGAGCTCGCCGCAGAGCGCTTCCGACGCTGCGACTTCGGACTGCTGCGCGACGAGCGGCATCGCGGACAGGACCGCGGACACGGTCCACGCAGAGCACGCTGTCCACACGGCGAAGCGACGCGACGAGATCGGATCCATGGCCATGCGGGCAGTCTCGCACGCGACGCGCGTTGCGTCACGGCCGCGCGCGCCGCGCCGTTCAGCCGACTTCGAGCCGTCGCTTGTGCTGCTCGATCTGGTGCTGGAAGCAGCGCTGCAGGATCTCCTGCCGCGACGGCTCGTCGAGCGACTCGAACATCAGCCGGCTCTCGTGCGCGAACGGGTCCTGCGCGTCGGGATCGGGCGCGATCATCACGCTGTCGATGACGTGCGCGATCGCCTGCAACGGCGGCCGGTCCGCGTCGAGCGCGATGCGCAAGCGCACTTGCCCGTGCTCGGGCAGCGGCTCCTTGCTGCGCAGGCGCACGCCGCCGCCGCCGAGGTCGACCGACTGCGCGCGAACCACGGCGGGCTTGCCGTCGCGCATGCACTGCACGACGACGGCGCAACGGATCGGCGCGCGCAGCGTCTCGCGCGTCTGCAGCACGTGGTAGGCGGACGGATCCTGCGGCCGCAGCACCCAGAGCCCCTTGCTGCGTTCGCCAGGAACGCGCCACACGTCGAGCGCCACGCGCGTGTCGAACACGAGCACGCGCGCGCCGTCCTCGACCTCGACGTGCAGCATCGAAGCTGGCTGCAGCGCAGTGCCGTTCGCCGGATCGCCGCCGGCGAGCAGCAGCCGTTCGCCGTCCTCGGGCAACGCGAGCACGTGGCTCGAGAACGGAGCTCCGCCGGCCGGCACGACGCGCGCCGGGCTGTAGGGCAGGAGCCGGGGGATCGAAGTCAGGATCGACATCGCGGTCCGACGCGGGACGAGTCGGGCGTTTCTGGGTCATCGGCACGGAATCCCGCCGTGCTTTACTCCGGGCGGCCCCGCTCCCAAGATCCGCCGCCCCTTTGCCATGGCGACCGCCTCCGAGAACCCCAAAGTCCTGACCGAACGCCGCGGCGCGGTCCTTCTCGTCACCCTCAACGCGCCCGAACGCCGCAACGCGATCGACCAGGAGATGGTCGACGGTCTGCACCGGATGCTCGACGAGGTGGCGAACGACGCAACCCTCGCCGCGGTCGTGATCCGCGGCGCCGGCGACAAGGCGTTCGCCGCCGGCGCGGACATCGCGCAGCTGCGCCAGCGCAACGCGAGCGACGCGCAGAAGGCGATCAACAGCGGCGTCTTCCTGCGCATCGAGGAGTGCCCGGTGCCGGTCATCGCGTCGATCGTCGGCTTCGCGCTCGGCGGCGGCTGCGAGCTCGCGATCGCCTGCGACCTGCGCGTGCTCGGCCAGTCCGCGAAGATGGGCCAGCCCGAGGTCAAGCTCGGCATCATCCCCGCCGCCGGCGGCACCTACCGCCTCCCGCGCCTCATCGGCCTCGGCCGCGCGCGCGAGCTCGTCTACACGGGCCGCATCGTCGACGCCGACGAGTGCCTTCGCATCGGGCTCGCGAACCACGTCGTTCCCGATGCCGAGGCTCTGCCGCGCGCGCTCGCGCTCGCCGAGGAGATCGCGCAGAACGGCCCGCTCGCGGTGCGCGCCGCCAAGAAGGCGATGAACGCGCTCGCGCGGCCCGAGCAACAGAACGCCGTCGCGCTGGAGAGCTCGCTCCAGGCCGTGCTGTTCGACAGCGACGACAAGAAGGCGCGCATGGACGCGTTCCTCGCAAAGCAGAAGAAGGGCTGATCCACACCATGACCGACAACCGTTTCGGCACCGTCGTCGTCCTCGGCGCGGGCACCATGGGCGCAGGCATCGCGCAAGTCGCAGCACAGGCGGGCTCGCGCGTGCTGTTGCAGGACCTCAAGCAGGAGTTCGTCGACAAGGGCATGCAGCGCATCCGCGACTCGCTCGCGGTCGGCGTGTCGAAGCAGAAGGTCACGCAGGAGCAGGCCGACGCCACGCTCGCGCGGCTTTCCGGCACGACGGACCGCGTCGCCGCGGCGAAGCAGGCCGACCTGGTGATCGAGGCCGTACCCGAGATCCTCGACCTCAAGAACACGATCTTCCGCGAGCTCGCCGCGAACTGCCGCACGGACTGCGTGCTCGCGACGAACACGTCGTCGCTGTCGCTGCAGAAGGTGTTCGCGGGCGTGCACGTTCCCGAACGCTGCGTCGGCATGCACTGGTTCAACCCGCCGCCGATCATGAAGCTGCTCGAGATCGTGCGCACGAGCACGACGTCGCAGGACACGATCGACGCGGTGATGGCCTACGCAGCGCAGTGCGGCAAGGAGCCGATCCTCGTCAAGGACAGCCCCGGCTTCGCGAGCTCGCGCCTCGGCGTGTGCCTCGGCCTCGAAGCGATCCGCATGGTCGAAGCCGGCGTCGCGAGCCCCGAGGACATCGACAAGGCGATGACGCTCGGCTACGGCCACCCGATGGGCCCGCTGAAGCTGACCGACCTCGTCGGCCTCGACGTGCGCCTCGCGATCGCCGACTACCTGAGGAAGGAACTCGACCATCCTGGCTTCGAGGCCCCCGCGCTGATGCGGCAGATGGTCCAGGACGGCAAGCTCGGAAAGAAGTCGGGCCAGGGCTTCTACCGCTGGTGAACGGACGCGGCGCGCGATCGCAGCGCCGCGACGTGCGTCGGCTCGATCGGTGTGCGTAGCGCGTGTTCGCGCTCCATTCGCGAGTCGAGTCGCGCACTGCGCGTGCGCCTTGCGTGCGCGCAGTCGCTCAGCGAACCGGCGCGGCCACGAGTTCGCGCAACGCGACCTCGACCGGCTCGCCGCGAACTGCAGAACATTCGCCTTCGTAGTCGACGTCGCCGCAGCGCGCCGCGATGCGATAGCGGCCGTCGGCGAGGCCCGCGACCTTCAACGTCCCGTCCTGCTGGATGCGCGGCGAGAACCGCAGCCACTCCGCGAACGCGCCGTCGGCCTCCTTCTCGACCACGATCGCGGCGCTCTTGCCCGCGGCCTGCTGCGGGAACTGCAACGCCACCGTCGCGCGCGCGAACGCCGGATGCGGGATCGGCTGCGACACGGGGCCGTCGCCGATGCGCACGCGAACCTGCGGCACGGCCGCGAGCGCGTTCGCGTTGGCGGACGCCGTCGACGTCTCTTGCGTCGCCGTCGCGCGCCCAGAGCTGCCCGCGCACGCACCGAACGTGAGCGCAACGAGGACGAGCAAGCTGGTCGGGCGAACGGTCCGCGGATGCATGGGAACCTCCATCGGCATGGGCGGCTCCGCGACCTGAGCCGGAATGGGCCGTTGCCCTCTTGGCGCGCGGCGACTGAGATGTCGCGATGCACGGCCCAGACCTCGTCCCGCTGCCCGCACGCCACGACCCCGGGATCGCGCCAGAAGCCGCGGCGCGCGCGTTCTGCGAAGCGATGCAGAAGCGAAGGTCGATCCGCGAGTTCTCCGATCGGCCGGTGTCGAAGGAGACGATCGAGTGGATCGTGCGCGCGGCGCACTCGGCGCCGAGCGGCGCGAACAAGCAGCCTTGGCGTTTCGTCTGCGTGCAGGATGCGGCTACCAAGCGGAGGATCCGACTCGGCGCCGAAGCGGAGGAGCGCGAGTTCTACGAACGCCGCGCAAACGACGAGTGGCTCGCGGACCTCGCGCCGCTCGGCACCGACGCGGAGAAGCCGTTCCTGGAGATCGCGCCGTGGCTCGTCGTCGTGTTCCAGCTCACGAAGGGCGACGACGGCGGGCAGGTCTACTACCTCAAGGAGAGCGTCGGCATCGCGTGCGGCATGTTGCTGACCGCCGCGCACCTCGCCGGCCTCGCGACGCTGACGCACACGCCGAGCCCGATGGCGTTCCTCAACGACATCCTCGGCAGGCCCAAGCACGAGCGGCCGTTCCTGCTGATCCCCATCGGCCATCCCGCGGACCACTGCACGGTGCCGCGCGCAGCGATGCAGCGACGGCCGCTCGACGACGTGATGGTCGTCGTGTGACGGGCAGACGACGCGCAGTGCCCACCGCGCGTCGAGTCCGCTACAACTCCACCATGCTCTCCCGCCGCGAACTCCTCGCCGCCGCTCCGATCGCGGCGCTCCCCCACAGCCTCACCAAGCAGGATCCCAAGGCCGTCCCGCAGAAGCCTGCGGCGACGCCGAAGACGAAGTTCGCGGCGAACGTCGAGATGTGGTGGGGCGGCCTGCCGTTCCTGCAGCGCATCGAGAAGGCGCACGAGCTCGGCTTCCCCGCGATCGAGTTCTGGCCGTGGCGCGGCAAGGATCTCGAAGCGATCGCAGCGCGCACGAAGGAGCTCGGCATGGAGGTCGCGCAGTTCACCGCGTGGGGCTTCTCGCCAGGGCTCAACGAAGCGAAGAACCACGCGAAGTTCGTGTCCGAGATCGAGGCCTCGTGCAAGGCGGCGAAGACGCTGCGCTGCACGAAGATGACCGTCGTCGGCGGCAACGACGTGAAGGGCATGACGCAGCAGGAGATGCACGACCAGATCATCGCGGGCCTGAAGCTCGCGACGCCCATCGCGGAGCGCGAAGGGATCATGCTGATCCTCGAGCCGATGAACATCCGCGTCGACCACAAGGGCCACTGCCTCTACGGCAGCGAAGCCGCGGTGCGCATCTGCCGCGCGGTCGGGTCGCCGATGGTGAAGATCAACTGGGACCTCTACCACTGCCACATCAGCGAAGGCGACCTTTGCGGCCACCTGCGCGACGGCTTCGACCAGGTCGGCTACGTGCAACTCGCCGACCATCCGGGCCGCACCGAGCCCGGCACCGGCGAGATCCACTACCCGCGCGTGCTGAAGGAGCTCGCGGCCCTCGGCTACGCGGGCTACGTCGGCGTCGAGTGCAACCCGAGCAAGCCCGAACGCGAGGCCGCGCTGGGCTTGTGGAACGCGGACCAGTGGTGACGCAGCGGCGCGGCATCGCGCATCGCGCGATGCGCCCCGCTCACTTCGCGAGCGCCTTGCGCGCCTCGTCGGCTGCGTTGCCGTAGCCTGAGATCTCAAGCGCGCGCTCGTAGCACGCGCGCGCGCGGGCGGGCTCTTCTGGGAACGCGCGTTCCGCAGCGCGGCCGAGCAGCACGCTGAGGTTGCCGTTGCCGGGGAACCTGTGCAGCGCCGCGAGGCCGCGCGCGAACAGGACCTGCCACTGCGCGGAGTCGAGCTCCTTGCTGCTGCGCGCAGAGATCCATGTGACGACGTCGGACTCCGCGGCGTCCTCCTTGCTGGCGAACGGCGCGGCGAGCTCTTCGACCGCGTCGATGCGGCCGCGACCTGCGAGCAATGCGTAGACGTGCGTTCGCAGACTCTCCATGGAGCCGCTGGCCTCGAGGATCGCAGCGAGCGCCTTCGTGTCGCACGCGGCGAGCGCGGCTGCGAGCCCTGCGGGCGCGAGCGAGCCCGAGCGGGCGAGCAACGCATCGGAGTCGATGCCGACGAGCAGCGCACGACCGCTACGCGACTCGACGTCCATCACCAACGACATCGAACCTTCGCTGTCGTCGAGCTGGATCACGACCTGCACCATCGGCTGGACGAACACCGCGAGCGTCGTGTCCCCTACCGTGTCACCGCGGCTACGCCACGACTTCCACGATGCCTTCGGCGCAGCGACCCATTCGCCACCCGCATCGATCGCCGACGCCGCGACGAGCATCGCGCACAGCACGCGGCCGTCTTCCGAAAGTCCGCGCGCAACGCCCATCGACGCGACGAGCGCTTCGACGTCCGCAGCCTTTTTCGGCAACGGAGCCCCGTGATCCTTCGCGGCGAGCGCGTCGGCGCGATCGCGCGCGGCGAGCAGTTCGTCCTTCGTGTTCGGCGCGCGCTCGCCGAGTTCGGACAGCAACGCGGCGCCGATGCTCTCGATCGCCGTGCGCGAGAACGGCTGGCACTTCACGCCGTCCATGCGGCAGGCGTCGATCGGCAACGCGACGATCGATGCAGCCCCGGAACTCGATGCGATCACCGTGAGCTCCACGCCGTCGAACCCGACGGCGACCATCAATTGCGTCGAGGCCGCGAGCAGCAGTTCGCGGTCGTCCGGTCCGCGCACGAGGTGCACGCCGTCGACGCCGTCCTGCGGCTGCCCGCTGACCAAGAACCCGTCTGCCACGGCGACGATGCCGCGCACGATGTCCCATCGCCCCCACGATTCGGAGGCTGCGCCGTCGAGCTTCTTGCTCCACAAATGCTGCGTGCGCCAATCGGACTGCAGCGACAGTGGCGCGCTGTAGGAATTGGACGCGACGAGCAGTTCGTTGCGCGCTTCGTGCCACGCCGCGAAGTCGCACGACGAGCAGCCGACTTCGCCGAAGTCCGTCTCCGTTCCGTCGCCCGCAAGTCGCACGACCGCGAGCGGCGCCGCGTTCTCGGGGATGCCGAGCACGGGAGCCGCGGAGCACAGCGCGATGAGGCTGTCGCCACCGGACACGATGCGCGCGACGACGCGGTCCGACTTGCGCGACATCTCGGCCGAGCCGCTGTCGTCGATGCGCCGGATGACGCCGTCCTCGAGCACGTAGATCGCGCCCTTTGCCACTGCCGCACAGCGGACCGACGAGCCCTCGTAGCGCGTGCGCCAGTCGCCGTCTTCCGCCACGAGCACCTGCGACCAGTCGTGCGCGACCCACGCGTCGCCGTTGCGCAGCGCCGACGCGCTCCAGATCGGCAACGGCTGCAGCACGCGTCGCCCAGATGAGAGGAAGCGCGACAGCGCGCTCTGGTCCTCGTAGTCAGGACGGCCCGGCACCGGCGGCAGCGCGAACGCAGCGTCCGCCTTCTTCACGCGGATCGACGCAAAGCACGCATCGCGCTCGGGCCGCGCCGCAGCAACGTCGCACTCGCTGTGCCAGCGCAGGACGACGCCGCTGTCCTCGCCGATCGGGATGCAGACGGACTTCACGACGTAGCCGTCGCGCACGCAGAGCAAGAACCCGGAACGAACGCCGTCCACCTCGATCTCGCCGCGCGAGTTCTCGCCGAACGAATCCGCCGAGTTCGCGAGCTTCCGTCGCTCGTCGTCGAGCAGCGCCGCGATGCGGCCGTCGGGCAACGAACGGCGCGGCGTCGCGACGGCGATCTCGAGCCGCTGCATCTCGTTGCCGCTCTCGAACTCCGCCAGCTTGCCGTAGCTCGCCTCGGTCGCACGCATCACGGATGGCCGCACCTGGAACTCGACGACGTGGCCCGCGACCGTGACGGAGCGCGTCCCCGCCACTGCCCCCTTGCCGTAGTCGGTGTCGGGCCCAGGGAACGCAAAGGCCTTCACGATCTGGTTCGCGCGCGCCTTCATCGTGCGCTCCTGGCTCTGCAGCGACCAGACCATGAAGTGGTATGCGAGGCCGTCCTTGCACAGCAGTTCGCAGCGGAACGAACACTCCGTGCCGTCGACGTTCTCGCGGAACGCGCGAGTCGCACGAACGCCGCCGCCTTCGAGCTCCGTGACCTCGATCTTCGCGTCGTGGCCTAGCGTGCAGCTGTCGTCCAGCGCCGCGCGATAGTCCGCCTCGTTCTCGAGCGGCGCCTCGATCTCGCGCGCGATCGCGTAGGTCGTGCGTTCGCCCGCCAGCAGCCAGGCGCCCTGCGCCGCCACGAACTGGTCGGGGCCGACGTCCTTCGTGATCTCCTTGCGTTGCCAAGGCACTTCGAGCACCACGTGCGCTCCGTTCGTGCCGATGCTGAACTTGTTCTTGGGGCTCCGCTCGCCGGATCCGCCGGCGAGTTGCTGGGCAGCAACAGGAGCAGCCAACGCGGCTGCGAGCGCAACCAACGCGAACGGAGAACGCGGACGACGAACGGTCATCCGCGCATCGTAACCACCTTCGTTCAGTACTCGCGCTTGCCCTTCAATCCCGGCATCGGCACCGGATACAACCCGTCCTTGTCGGGCATCACCGGCGCGGGGCCGTCCTCGGTCATGCGCTCGACGTCGGGCGCGAACTCGAAGTCGCCGTTCAGGATCTCGTCGTAGGTGATCTCCTGGCCAGTGTGCGCGGCCATGCGGCCCATCGACGTGACGAGGCTCGTGCGCACGCCGTTGTCGACTTCGTTGTAGGGCCGGTCCTCGACGATCGCGGCGATCAGCGAGTTCCACTCGTTCTGGTAGGGATCGCGCTGGTCCTCCGGCACCTCCGACGTCCAGATCGCGTCGGCCTCGGTCGTCGTCTGCGCCTTGTAGATGCGCGACGGCAACCCGCAGTCCGCGTTGGACGAGACGATCGCCGCGCCCTTCGTGCCGTGCGCGTAGCTGCGGTACTCGATGTGGCAGTCCGGCATGCAGCGCCCGTCGAAGAACATCTTCGTCCCGTCGGCGAACGTGTACTCGACGGCATACGCGTCGAAGTTCTGGTCGACCCAACGCCCTTCCTTGGTCTCGCGATAGTGGCGGCCGCCGACGGCCTGCGCCTTGACCGGGAACGCGCCCTTCATCCAGCACAGGTGGTCGACGATGTGGATGTTGAAGTCGCTGAAGTTGCCGCCGCTCGCCCACAGGAAGCTGTGGAAGCGCTGGATCTGGTACATGACCTCGGAGATCCCCTCGGGCTTCTTCTTCGAACGGAAGAATGCGGCCGGCGCGTGCATGCGGTAGCCGCGCATCATCAGGATCTCGCCGAGCGCGCCGTCGCGGATGCGCTTCTCGAGCTCCTGCATGCCGACGTTGTGCCGCGACATGAGGCCGACGCCGACCTTGAGGTTCTTCTGCTTCGCCTTCTCGTTGAGCGCGAGCATGCGCTTGCTCGTCGGGCCGTCGATCGTGACGGGCTTCTCCATGAACACGTGGAGGCCCTTCTCGATCGCATACTGGTAGTGCACCCAACGGAACGCGGGCGGCGTCGTCAGGATCACGACGTCGCCGGGCGACAGGCAGTCCATCGCCTGCTTGAAGCTGGAGAAGCCCGTGAACAACCGGTCGTCGGGCACGTTGACCTTCTGCTCGAACTGCTCCTGCAGCGCTTCGCGGCCCGCGCGCGGCTTGTTGGCGAACACGTCCGCCATCGCGACGAGTTCGATCTCCGCGCCCTTCACCGACAGCGCGTTGGCTGCCGCGCCGCAGCCGCGGCCGCCGCAGCCGACGAGCGCGATGCGGATCTTGCCGCGTCCGGAGTGGACGGTCGGCAGCGCGAGCCCCGCGAGCACGGAGCCCGCGGCGAGTCGCGACGAGTCGGACAGGAACGTGCGACGGGAGATCGAGTCAGAGTTCGTGCGGCGCATCGCGCCATCGTCGCACAGGGGCGCAGCGAGCGCACCCCTTTCGGTCACTGCGGCTGCAACACCGAGGTCGCAAGCGCGTCGACGAGGCGCGGCACCGACGCGAGCGGCGTCGAGCACAGCGCGACGCGCAGCGCGCCCTTCACCGGCACGACGAACACACCGAGCTCGCGCATGCGCGCGGCCGCGACTTCGGGCTGCGGGCACTCGACCGTCACGAAGAAGCCGCCTTCGTAGCGCGGGTGCCGCAGCGAAGCCGTCTTGCACAGCGCCGTGAACGCATCGACGCGCGCCGTCAGCATCGTGCGCAGCGCGACGCGCTCCTTCATCGACGAGACCGAGAGCAGCGGATCCGTGAGGCACTCGGTGATCGCGAGCAGCCCGAGGTGGTTGCCGTTCGACCACGTGCCGCGGCAGCCGTTGGTGAGAGCGCTCTCGACGAGCAGCAGCTCCTTGGGATCGGTCTCGACCGCGATGCACGCGCCGACACGCGCGCCGTATTGCGCAAAGCTCTTCGACGCGGACCACGCGACGAGCAGCGTGAGGTCCTCGACGAGCGGCGCGAAGCGATCGACCCAGTCGAACGGGTTGCCTTGCGCGTAGCGCGCGTAGGCGACGTCCATCAGCACGCACAGCGGCATGCGCTGCGACGCGGCCTGCAGCACCGGCACGAGCGCGTCCCAGTCGTGCGCATCGAGGGAGTAGCCCGTCGGGTTGTTGCACGGCGTGTTGAGCACGAGCAGCGCGCGGCCCTGCGTCGCGGCCTGCCGCGCGAGCGCTTCCTCGAGCGCGGCGACATGGAAGCGGCCGTCGCGATCGAACATCGAGAACGTCTCGACGCGCCGGCCGGCGATGCTCGCGATCGTGTCGTAGGGCCCCCAGTAGAACGACGGCGTCAGCAGCGGCTGCCCGACCTCGAGGAAGTTGGCGACCGCGAGCGCGAGCGCGCCCGTTCCGCCCGGCGTCGCGACCGCGCACGAGTGCGCGAGCAGCGGCGACGCCCCGAACACGTCCTTGCGCACCGCGTCGAGGAACGGCCGCGGCCCGGCGATCGGCGCATAGCCCGCGCCGCGCTCGGCCGGGAGCCGACGGTAGGCCTCCAGCACGGACGGCAGCGTCGACAGGCGCAGGTCCTCGTCGAGCAGCACGCCCAGCGTCGAGTTGACGACCGCCTCGCCGGCGGCGCGGCGGCGGTTGGCCTCGGCGTTGAGCGCGAAGATCGGATCGTCCCCGCCGCCGACGATGCGGCTGGGGATCAGGCGGCGGAGCGGGGTCGACTTCACGGGGGCGAAGACCATACGCAGCGAGGCTGCGGACGGGAACCCGGGTCCGGCGCGAGGCACCCGCCGTGCGCCGCCCCGGGCCATCGCGGCTCAGAAGCCCAGCGTGCCCTGCCCGCCGTTGCTGAGCACGACGCCGAGCGCGTTGGCGCGCCGTCCCACCCACCCACCAAACCCCAGACCTTCGTTCCCCGGCAAAGTGCTGAGTAAGCTGACCCAGGTGACCACCCCCCAGCACCCCGCCTCCGACGCGTCGGCCCACGCCACGCCCTCGCTCGGGGACTACCGCCGGGTCTGGGATGCGTCGCCGCTCGCGTTCGTGGTCGTGGACGGCAGCGGCGTCGTCACGGCGGTCAGCCCCGCGGGCGCGCGGCTGTTCGCAGCCAGGTCGGAGGTGCTGACGCGCCAACGGTTCCTCGACCTCGTCGAACCGATGGACCGCGCTGCGGCCGACGACATGCTGCGGCGCGCATCGCAGGGCGAAGTGCCGCCGCGCCAGGAGATCCGGTTCGTGCGGCCGTCGGGCGAAGGGATCGTCGGCGGCCTCAGCATCGCGCGCCTCGCCGAGTCGGCGAGCAACGAGCGCCTCGCCGTCATCCGCGACCTCAGCCACGAGCACACGCTGCGCCCCAACCTGCTGCAGACCGAGAAGCTCGCGACGATGGGCGCGGTCGCCGCGACGGTCGCGCACGAGGTCAACAACCCGCTGATGGGCGCGAGCGGCGCGCTGCAGACGTTGCGGCTATTGCTGACCTCGCCCGAGAAGCGCGAACTCGTCGACACGGCGCTCGCCGAGATCGAACGCGCGGCGCGCATCGTGCAGGACCTACGCCAGTTCGCGCATCGCGGCGACGACGAGAAGCAGAAGCTGTCGCTCACAGACCTGCTGCAGTCGACCGCCAAGCTGCACCTCGCGACGCACGGCCACGAAGTGCCGGTGACGGTCCAATGCGAGCCCGACATGCCGGGCATCGAAGGCGTGCGCAACCATCTCGTGCAGGCGCTGCGCAACCTGCTGCGCAACGCGCATCAAGCGATGGCCGCGACCGAGCCCGCGAGCAGGAGCATCACGCTGCGCGCGCGTCGCCGCGGCGCGGACGCGGTCGCGATCGACGTGGCCGACCGCGGTCCCGGCGTGCCGTCCCATCTGCGCGATCGCATCTTCGACGCGTTCTTCTCGACGAAGTCCGCTGTGGAAGGCACCGGCCTCGGGCTCACGGTCGTGCAAGCCGTCGCCGGCTCGCACGGCGGCCGCGTCGACGTCTCCGACACCGATGGCGGCGGCGCGACGTTCACGATCGTGCTGCCCGCGTGCAAGGAGACCCCGAAGGCCGCTGCGGCGCCTGCGGCAGTGGACGCGCCGAGCCTGCCCGATGGACTGCGCCTGCTGCTCGTCGACGACGAGCCGGCGATCCGGTTCTCCGTCGCGCGCTACCTGCGTCGCGTGAACCCTTCGATCGAAGTGACCGAAGCCGCGGACGCAGGCGAAGCGATCGCGGCGCTGCGCGCCGGCGCCTTCGACGTCGCGCTGCTCGACCGGCACTTCCCCGGCGGCGGCCATGCCGCGGTGCTCGAGGTGATGGCCGGGCTGCAGCCGCATCTCGTGCCTGGCACGATCCTGATGAGCGGCGCGCTCGAAGAAGACGCCAACGAACGCATCGGCCTCGGCTACGGCGCGGCGCTGAACAAGCCGTTCGACCTGCGCGCGCTGACGCAGACGATCACGCGGCTCGCGCAACGCGGCTGAGTCGCGCGCAGCGAGAGCGTTCGCAGGCGATGTCGCCAACTCAGCGCGGCACGCGCACGACCTGCTTGCCCGACGCGTCGGCGAGGATCTTCGTGAAGTCGCCGAACTCCGCGCCCTTCCATTCGACCCAGCGGCCGAACGTCACCGACGCGCCGCCCACGAACACGAGCCGCAGCGTCGGCCGGTCCACTTGCTTGCCGGTCATCGCCACGAACGACTCCACGTGTTCGATGCGCTCGAGCTCGTTCCACGCGCGCTTCGAATCCGATTCCCACGGCAGGTCACGCCATGCCACGCCGTCCACGAGCACGGTGACGTGGTGTTCGCGCAAGGCCATGTGCGCGAACACCGCGATCGCGAGCACGACATACGCGGTGCTGCGCGTGATCGGCCGCGGATCGAGCCTTCGGAACTGCGCGGCGCTGCGCCAGAGGAAGTGCTGCAACGCTTCCTTGCGCACCATGCGCGCGGCGATTGGATAGGCGACATAGGCCGCGACGCCGAGCGCGAAGAAGAACGGGCCGAGCCAGCGTCCTGCGCCGTCGTAGACGCGATGCTGGACGAGCGCGCCCGCGATCTCGGGCGGCGGCACGAGCGACAGACGCCAGCCCGCGAACACGCCGATGCCGAGCGACACGAGCACGCTGGCCACGTTGCAGATGCGATCGCGCGCACGCGGCGCATGCGCAGGGTCCGGCGGCTCCAGCGTCGGGTAACGCGTCCTCGACAGCGCAAAAGCGACAAGCGCTAGGATCGCAACCTGCGCGAGCCCCGCCACGATGTTGACGACGACGTCGGTCACAGGTCCCCGCATCGGAGCCCTTGCGCTGCGCCGCGTCCAGCCAGGCGCCGACGCAGACTCGCGCCTCCCGTGGCAACGGCTTGCTCGCTACGCTGGACGGGCCCGGCCAACCGCCGCGGCGAGGTCCGCCATGACGAACGCGCATCCGATCGACTCTTCGCGCCGCGACTTCCTCCGCAACACGGCGATGGCCGCGCTGGCGCTGCCACTCGCGGACGGATCGCTCTCCGCCGCGTCGCTGCCGCGCCGCATGCCGTCGTCGCTGCCGATCGCGCGCAAAACGAAGCACATCGTGCTCGTCGCGTTCGCCGGCGGCGTGCGCAGCAAGGACGTGATCGGCCAGAAGGAGAACGCGCCCAACCTGCACCGCATTGCGCAGAACGGCATCCTGCACCCAGGCCTGCGCTGCGCGAACGTCGGCCACTACGGCGCTGCGCTGTCGATGTTCACCGGCAACGTCGAGGCGCTCGGCATCCGCGACGACGGCCGTGGCGTCAACCCGACGGTGTTCGAGTACCTGCGCAAGGACGCGGGCATGTCGGCGAGCGACTTCTGGCTGTCCACGAGCAACGGCGCTCAGGGCAAGCTGTTCGCCTACAGCGACCACCCGGACTACGGCGCGTCGTTCGGCGCCAACGTGCTCGACGGCGAAGGCATCTTCAACGTCGAGTTCAAGAAGGTGCTCGACCAGTTCGGCAAGCCGCGCGCCGACGGCGACAAGGAAGCCGCGTTGCTCGACGAGCTCAACGCGTCGCTCGACCCGACCGCGCTGCAGTCGCTCGACGGCGGCAAGGTCGACGCGCAGCACGTGCGGCGCATCGAGAAGTTCATCCTCGACGAGCTGACCGGCGGCACGACCAACCTCACGGGCCCCGGCAGCGGCGACGCGAAGGCGATCCGCGTCGGCGCAAACATCCTGCGCACGTTCCGTCCGCGCGTGCTCGGCATCACGCTGCAGAACGCGGACATCGCGCACGGCAGCTACAACGGCTACGTCGAAGTGATCCGCCGCAACGACCAGGAGATCGGCAAGCTCTGGGACGCGGTGCAACAGGATCCCGTGCTCAAGGACACGACGACGCTGCTCGTGTGCCCCGAGTTCGGCCGCGACAAGGACCTCAACGAGCGCAACGGCCTCGACCACGGCGACGGCAGCGACGAGCTCAACAAGGTGTTCCTCGTCGGCGCGGGCCCGGACTTCGCGCGCGGCAAGACGCTGAAAGGCGAAGGCCGCACGGTCGACCTCTGCCCCACCGTGCTGTCGCTGTGCGGCCAGAAGCCCAACGCGATGGTCGGCGGCAAGGCCCTCGACGGCGCGTTCGCGTGACGTCGTTGCGCGCAACGAAGCGCGCGACGTTCGCCGCGGCGCTGCTCGCGTTCGTCGGCATCACGCTCGCGTCGATCGGGCCACGCGACGCGGAGGCGATCGCTCTGCGTGACTTGCCGCGCACGCTCGGCGCGAACAGCCAGGGCTGCGTCGAGTGCCACGCCGGCATCGAGGAGATCCATCCCGGCTACAAGCTGACCTGCGTCGACTGCCACGGCGGCGACGGCGCGGCGACCGAGAAGGACAAGGCGCACGTATTGCCCAAGCAACCGCCGCCGTCCGACGAACGCGTGCTCCCGCGCAACTACGAGCTCGCGTGGCAGCGCTTCGTCAACCCGTCGAACCTGCGCGTCGCCAAACAAGTCTGCGGCGACTGCCACGACCCGCTCGTGCAGGACGTGTTGAAGTCGCTGCACGCGACGACGTGCGGCCACCTCGGCGACGGCTTCTACGAGCACGGGCTCACGAAGACCAAGACGCCGTCGTTCGGCGTGTTCGGCGAGACCGACGACGACGGCGAGGTGCCCGAAGGCGCCTTGCGCGCGGTCACGCAAGTGCCGGCTCCGGGCGACGGCGGCAAGGATCGCATCGAGACGCACTTCGCCGACTTGCCGCGCAAGGCGTGCATGCAGTGCCACCTGTGGAGCGAGGGCCGCGCGGTGAAGGGCCGTCTCGGCATGGACGGCGACTACCGCGGCGAAGGCTGCGCCGCGTGCCACGTGACGTATGCCGACGACGGCCGCAGCAAGAGCGGCGACCGCACGATCGACAAGAACGAGCCGGGCCACCCGCTGCAGCATCGGTTCACGAGCAAGGTGCCGACCGACACGTGCGCGAAGTGCCACTACGGCGACGCGAGCATCGGGCTGTCGTTCCAGGGCAAGGCGCAGGTCGTTCCCGGCATGCCCGCGGGCCCCGACGTCCCCGGCACGACGGACACGCTGAAGAACGGCGTGTTCTACATCGAGGACAAGGAGCTCACGCCGCCCGACGTCCACCACCAGCGCGGCATGCACTGCATCGACTGCCACACCGCGCAGGACGTCATGGGCGACGGCAACATCTGGCCGCAGATGGACCACGCGGTCGAGATCGAGTGCACGAGTTGCCACGGCACGATCGACGCGGTCTCTGACCTGCGCACGCAGAAGGGCCGCCGCGTGACGAACCTGTTCCAGGAAGGCGATCGCTTCTTCCTCGTGAGCAAGGTGACGGGCAAGCGCCACGAAGTCACGCAGAGCAAGCACGTCGTCGACCCGTCGCATCCGTCCTACAACCCGCGCGCAGCGGCGGCGATGACGAGCGCGCACGACAAGCTCGAGTGCTACTCGTGCCACGCGTCGTGGAACGTCGACTTCTTCGGCTTCCACTTCGACCGCAACGAGCAGTTCACGCAGTTGGACTTGCTGTCGGGAAGGCGCACGCCGGGCCGCGTGACGACGCAGGAGAAGGTCTTCGCGACGTTCCACCAGCTGCGCCTCGGCTACAACCACGAGGGCAAGATCGCGCCCTACATGGTGGGCTTCTCGACGATCGGCAGCTTCCACGACGAAGGCGGCGGCGCCTACGTGGACCAGGGGCTGCCGGTGTCCGCGCAAGGACTGTCGGGCGTCACGCTCGTGCCGCACCAGACGCACACGACGCGCAGCGAAGCGCGCGACTGCGTCGAGTGCCACCGCACCGGCGTCACGTGGGGACTCGGGTCGACCAACTACCGCGTCGCGCGCGAATACGCGTTCGCGGTCGACGGCAGCCGCTTGCTCGTGCAGGCCTTCGACAAGAAGCAGCCGGCGCGCAGCGCGCTCGTCGCCGAACTGCCGCTGCCGTCGCCGCCGCGCGCGGTGGCTCTTCGCATGGACGCGGTGCGCGGGCAGGCCACGCACGCCTACGTCGCGTGCGACGACGGCGCGCTGCTCGCGATCGACGTGTCGAACCCCGCGCTGCCGAAGCTCGTGTCGAACGAGCCCGCGCTGCTCGCGCCGCGCCGCATGGTCGCGCAAGGCGACTTCCTGTTCGTCGCCGACGGGCCCGGTGGATTGCTGACGTTCGACCTGCAGAAGCCCGACAAGCCGAAGCTCGCGGGCGCGATGCCGAGCGTCGACGCGCGATCGCTCACCGTGCAGTGGCCGTGGCTCTACCTCGCGGACGGACCAGGCGGCCTCGTCGTCGTCGACGTCGCCGATCCGCAGAAGCCGCGCGCGCTGTCGCACGTCGACTGCAACGCGGAGTCGACGCGGCCCGACGACGCGACCGACGTGGCCGCGTTGTTCCAGTATTCGCGCACGAAGGCGAAGGACGAACTCGGCGAACGGCTCGACCGCACGCAGGCGCGCAGCCTCGTCGCCGTCGCGTGCGGCCTCGACGGCGTGCGCCTCGTCGACGTCAGCGAACCCACGGCTCCACAGCTGTTGCACGGCGACCTGCACAAGCGCGTGTTCCGCTTCGACCGCGGCGACATCCGCGGCGTGGCGTTCAACTCGCAGTTCGACCTCGGCAGCGAGGGCGGCGGCATCAGGAGCCGCGAACGCGACTACCTGTTCGTCTACGAGGAATACGGCCAGGACGACAACCGCCAGTATCGGCTGCGCGCGTTCGACGTCAGCGACGCGCTCGCGCCCGCGGCCGCGCCCGGCAACGGCCTGCGCATCGGCCGCGCGCCGGGACGCCTGCAGGTCGTGCGCGCCTACAACGCGCCGTTCCTGCAGCAGTTCGTGCTCGCGGTCGGCTCCGGCGGCATGGCGACGCTCGCCGACGCGAGCAAGATGCCGACGGGCCTGCAGCCGCTCGCCGAAGTGCCCGGCGCATCCGGCGTGCGCGACCTCGTCGTCGAGGAGTTCGCGTTCGACCGCCTGCAGGACGAACGCGGCCGCTGGGAAAAGGACATCAGCCACGAAGGCTGCCGCTACCTCACCGTCGACGAGATGAAGAAGGTGCTGCAAGCGAAGGTGCCGGTGCGCCGCGAGGCCGAGGGCCGCTACGGCAAGATCGAGACGCCGAAGCCCGCGACGAAGCCCACCACGACGCCGCGCAACGGCAAGGAGAAGACGAAGTGAAGCGCTCCGACCATCCGCTGCTCTGCTGCGCCGTCGCTTCGCTGTTCACGCTGCCTGTGCTGCGCGCGCAGGACGACACGAAGTTCCTCGACGAGGCGTTCGCGCGCATGGACGCGGACAAGGACGGCATCCTCGTGCGCGCCGAGTTCCCCGGCAGCGATCGCCAGTTCCTCGCGATCGACGCGGACAAGAACGGCAAGGCCACCAAGAAGGAGTTCGCGGCGAGCGAGGTCGGCAAGGGCCTCGTGCGCGCGCGCTACCGCAGCAAGGACGAGCCGCGCGAACGCACCACCTCGAAGGAGCTGTTGCTTCGCCGATTCGACGCGCTGCCGCGCATCGACCACAACCGCGACGGCAAGGTCACGCGCGAAGAATGGAACGGAACGGAGATCGCGTTCCTCGAGCTCGACCTCGACGGCAACGGCGTGCTCGACAAGCGCGACCGCACCGAGGCAGCGGCCGAGGCGCCGCCCCCAGCCGAGGAGATGCCGGAGCCCAAGGGCGAGATCCCCGGCCTCGACGAGTGGATGAAGCGCTTGGACAAGGACGGCAACGCCGTGCTGTCGAACAAGGAGATCACCGACAAGTGGCTGCGCGCGGCGATGCCGTTCTTCGACAAGGACGGCGACGGCTCGCTCGCGGAGACCGAATTGCGCGAACTGCTCGCCGAAGCGATGCGCAAACGCCAGCAGGCCGACGCGCGACGGCAGCGACCGCAGCCCTACGACGTCCCGTTCGACGCGTGGGACAAGGACGACGACGAGAAGGTGCGCCAGAACGAGTGGATGGGCCCGCTGGGACTGTTCGCGCAGATCGACGCCGACCGCGACGCCGCCGTCAGCCGCGACGAAGTGCTGCGCTACAAGAAGCGCGTGCTCGGCCAGGACTTCGTCGAGCGCTTCGACCTGAACGGCGACGGCAAAGTGACGATCGCGGAATTCGCGGGCCCCACCGGCGCGTTTCGGCGCGCCGATCGCAACGGCGACGGCTCGGTGACACGGCAGGATCGCTGACGGGTCCAGGCACGTGGGCCGCCCTTCGAAGGCCCGCCCGGGTCGATGGCCGCATTGACGAGTCCGTGCGCGCGGTGCATCCTTCTCCGCATGAAGAAGCTCGCCTACGTCGGAATGTTCCTCCTCGCCGCCTGCTCGTCTGCCCCCAACTCCAGCAACGCCCAAGCCGCGACGCCGGCCGGCAGCTGCTGCAGCGCCGGTGGCGAAGCGAAGGGCGGAGCGTGCTGCAGCGAGGCCGCGCCGGCGGCGAAGGCCGCCGAGAGCTGCTGCGAAGCCAAGAAGAACTGATCCCGCCCGCGAGTCTGCGCAGTCCGCTGCGCGGCCCTGCGTGCAAACGAATCGAGGCCTGAAGCTCCCCGCGAGGGGTGGCGTCAGGCCTCGGTCGTTTTCCGGGTCATGGGCCCCGCCCCGCAGGCGCTGCGCGTCCTGCGGCCGGCTGCAAACCGTCAGCGGCCCGCGGTCATCAGCACCGCGTTGAGCACGAACCGATCCATGCCGTCCGCGAAGCAGCGGATGCACGGGTCCTCGACGAACGCGACGACGTGGCCGCGGCGGTGCGGCTGGTGGACGAGCCACGCCTTGTTCGCGAGCTGCTTGCGCGTGCTGTCGAACATGAAGCCCGACAGCACGAGCGCCTTCTCGTCCTCGTAGACCGCGACGTTGGTGCCGGTGTCGAGCTTGATCGGCGCGTAGATGCGGCTCGACTCGTGCACGACGTTGGCTGCGCCCGCATAGCCGAAGCCGAGCCAGTGCTCGCCGTCGACGCGCACGCGGACGATCGCGCCCGGCGTCGGCGCCGGAGCCTCCTTGTCGGGCTGGATCGCGCGCTCGTAGTCGAATGGCTCGTGCTCCTTGGGCTTCGCGTCTTCCGCGTCAGGCTTCTTCGCATCCGGCTGCTGGCCCTCGCTCGGTGCGCCTTCCGGCTTTGCGCCACCCGCCGCGTCCTTCTTGGGCTTGTCGCGGTCCTCGGCCTTCGTCGCCAGCAACGACACGCCGTCGCTCGTGAGCCAACGCGTCGCCGCGCCGATCGTCACGAGCACGCCGCCCTGGTCGACGTAGCGATGGATCGCCTCGGCGCCACCCTTGCCGAGTTCGCGCGCGTAGTCGCCGCCCTCGGGCAGCACGAGCACGGTGAAGCGGTCGAGTTCGGCGCGCGCGAGGTCGCGCGTGCGGATCGCGGTGACGGGCACGCCGTAGCGCCGCTCGAGCAGGTGCCGCACGGCGCCAGCAGAAGTTGGCTGCGTCGGCGCGTCCCACGCCATCGCCACGCGCGGCGCCTTCAGCACGTGGGAACGATTGCTGCCGAAGTCGATGCCGGACTCGACCCACGACGCGTCGACGCCGACGACGTCGACGCAGTGCTCGCGGCTCTGCGCGACGATGCGTTCGTGCAGGTCCACTGGCTGGTCCTGCGTGCGCACGACGAGCGAGCCGGCAGGGAAGTCGACACCGCCGATGCGGAAGGCCTTCTCCTGGGAACGCACGCGCACGCCGTTGCGCAGAAGGTTCGCGGCCAATGCGCCCGCTCCGTTCTGCCCCCACGCGACGACGTAGGCGACCTTGGGCGGCGTCTGCGGGCACGAGGCCACGAACGTAGAAGCAACCTCGTCGTTCGCGATGCGCGCGAGCGAACCGCGCGACGCAGCGCCGCACACGAACGTCTCGACGCCGAACAGCAGCGGCACCGACCAGCCGGTGAGGTCGTAGAACTCGAGGTCCTGGCGCCGCTTCTCGCGCGCGCGCTGCTCGGCGACGAAGTCCTCGTCCATCGCGATGTGCGGCAACAGCAGCACCGACGCGAGCCGGTTCGGCTGCGAGGCCCGCACGACAAGCGAGCCCGCGGGGAACGTCGCGGCCTTCGCTTCGCCGCCGGCGAGTGGACGCGCGGCGTCGTTCTCGATCGGCGTGGTCGCGACGTGCGCCTCGATGCCGTTCTGCAGCAACAGCTGCGCGAGACGGCGGAGGCGCGAGCGGTCCGCCGCCGCGTTCGCGGGCATCACGAACTCGCGCGCCGCGCCGGACTCGCCGTCCGCGATCGCCTTCCTGCGATAGTCGACGAACGCCTGCATCGCCTCGCGCTTGCCCTTCGCGAGCGTCTCCAACGTCGCCATCGACGCCGTGAAGTTGCGGTCGATTCCGTCCTGCAGCGTGACCTTGGACTCGTCGCGACGGCGATAGACGAGGCCGCGCGCCGACGCCATCTCGTAGGTCATGCCGACCGAGCCGTGGAACGTGGGCCAGCCCTCGCCGTAGCCGGGATAGAACGAGTCGAACTCCTCGCGCGTGAAGTACTCGTAGCCGCGTTCGTCGAAGCGCGCCGCGTTGTTCTTGCCGTAGCGCTCGAGCCACTGCCGTTGCGCGGGAGTTATCTCCGGGTTGATCGGCTTGGCCGGCGGCGCGAAGTAGTAGGTTGAGTCGCCGCCCATCTCGTGCACGTCGGCATAGACGAGCGGCCACCACTGCAGGAACGCGGCGACGCGTGCGCGCGTCTCGGGCTGCGTCTGCGCGAACCAGTCGCGATTCATGTCGAACAGGTCGTGGTTGACGCGGCCGCCGGGCCACGGCTGCGCGTGCTCCGCCGAGGCAGGATCCTCGTCGGCGACGATGCCGCGCGCGGCGCGCGTGCCGTGCACGAAGCGATCACGGCCGTCGGGGTTCTGCAGCGGGTCGAGCACGACGACGAGGTCCTTCAGGATCGCGTCGACGACCGCGTCGCCCTTCGCCGCGGCAAGATGGTGCAGCACGCGCAGGCACGCCTCGCTGCCCGACGGCTCGTCGCCGTGCACGCAGTAGGCGAGCCACGCGACCGCGGGCATCGACGCGACGATCTCGCGCTCGCGCTCGGCGGACAGGTTGCGCGGGTCGGCGAGCTCGGCCATCGCCGCGCGGATCTGCGGCATGCGCGCGTGGTTCTCCTCCGACGCGACGACGACGTAGGACAGTTCACGCCCCTCGACCGATCGACCGTAGAGGACGCGCACGACCTTGGGCGAAGCCGCGTCGATCGCGGCGAGCACGCGCGCGATCTCGTCCGCGAAGCTCACTTCGGCGCCGAGCGCGCGTCCGAGCGTCGCGTCGGGCGTCGGCACCGACGCGTCGAACGCGGGCTGCCCGGATTGCTGCGATGCAGACTGGGCAGGAACCTGCTGGCAACAGAGCAGCGGAAGGAACAACGAAGCGAGAATGGACGCGCGAAGGAAGCGGCGCATGGCCCGCGGATCGTGCCGCCGCAGCCATGCTCCGCGCAACCGTTCGGGACGATCCCGCGCGTCGGCCGTCAGCTCTGCGCGCGGACCGCGCTGCGCGCCGCCGTGGCCTGTGCCATCGCCGCAGCGATGCCCGCGGCAATCTCCAGCGCACGGCTGTCGCCAGCCCGCCGCGCCAGCTGCATGGCGCCCGTGACGTAGAGCGCCGGGCGGCAGCCTTCGATCGCGCGCTGCAGCATCCACCGGATCGCGTGCTGGTCGCGCGCGAAGCGGTCGACGAGCACGAGCGCCGCGCGCGCGGACTCTTCGCCCGTCACGCTGGCCGCGTTCTCGAACACGTCGGCTTCGTGGCCGCGACGCAGCGCGCGCAGCGTGTGCGGCAGCAGTTGCCGCAATGCGCCGTCGAGCACCACGAAGCCGCGCCGCTGCTCGTCGTGCGCGTTGCCGCGCGTGTTGACGAACTTCGGGACGAGCGGGCGCAGCAGGCGCGTGCGCTCGCCGTCGTCGGGCAGCAGGTCGTTGAGCGCGCGGACGTAGGACGAGATCACCGGGCAGGCACAGCTGGGTTCGTCGCTGTGCGCCTCGCCGGCGAGCCACGCCACCATCTCCATCGCGCACATGCCGTCGTCGCGACGATCGTGCGCGCCGCGACGGAGGGGGAACTTATCGAGGATGCGGTTCATGGATGCGGGTTCCGAAAGGGGACCACCCGAACATAGCTCGACCCCGAGAACCCGCTCGGCGCGGGAAGCCCCCGCGCGCGGCACGCAGATCACTTCGCCATTGCGCTCTGCGGCAACGTGTCGATCGCGGCAGCAGGCTTCTCGAGCCCGAACCACCATGCGGCGAGCACCGCGCCGAGGCCTGGCGTGACCGCGTCTTTCGACACCGAGCCGCGCTGCAACATCGGTCCCATCGCGATCAGCGGCACGCGCGCGTCGTAGTCGTGCGGCGTGCCGTGCGAAGCGGGCAGCGACGGTTCGAGCCAATACGGTTCGACGACGATCAGCACGTCGCCCGCGCGCTCGTGCGCCGCGAACGCCAGCGAACGAATCAGCGGATCCGCGTCGGAAACGCGTCCGTCCACCTCGTGGCGCGCGAAACCCCGTCGGACGCCGTTGGCCTTGGAACACGCTGCCGCAGCGACTTCGCACGCGCGACGGAACGCGTCTTCCGCGCTGCGTTCGCCGCGCATCGCCTCGACGCGCGCGCGGTCGAGCACGAGCGAGTACTCGCCCGCGTGCGCGACGAACGGAGCCGACGCATCGCCGCCGAACTCCGCGCGCAGCGCCTGCTCCGCCGCGTTCCTGCACTGGGTGTGGATCAGCGCACGTCCGCCGCCGAGTCCCTTCGCAACGGCCGCCTCCGGCGGAAGGCCCACACCGTGGTCAGCAGTCAACACGAACGCATACGCGCCGACGCCGACTTCGCGGTCGAGCGCGTCGAGGAACTCGGCGAGCAGGCGGTCGATGCGGAGCAAGACATCGCGCGCCTCGACGCTGTCGGGCCCGAAGTAGTGGCCGACGGTGTCGAGCGCCGAGAACGACACGCACAACAGGTCCGCGTGCTCGTCCTTGCCGAGTTGCTCGCCGCGCAGTGCCGCGAGCGCGCACTCGTGCACGAGCTGGTTGCTGATCGGCGACACGTAGGCCTCGGTGAAGAACGCCACCGACGGCGCGTTGCCGCCGCCGCGCACCGCGCACGGCAGCGTGCGCGCCTTCGTCGTGTAGTGCGGCGTCTCGAACGCGCGGTCGTCGACGAGCCCTTCGTAGGCGGACTCGGGGCCGAAGCGGTCCCAGTTCCAGCCGAAGAACGACTGCGGCCGCGCGGTCGCGTTGAAGTCGAGCAGCCACTTGGGCGGCTCGCTCCCCCACGCCGCGTTCGTGACGAAGCGGCCGGTCGCGTTCTCGAACCATGCGACCGCGTCGGAGCGCGCTCCCGCCATCAGGATCGCGGAACGGTCCTTGTGCGCGACGCCCACGACCTTGCTCGCAGGATTCGCACGGTCGAGCAGGTCGCCGAGCGTCGGCACGAGCAACCGCGCGGCGCTGCGCTTGCCGCCTTCCGGGAAGGCTGCGAGCGCCGCTGCATCCGCATCGCCCGAGCAGTAGGCCTTCTTCTTCGTCTCGCGGTCGTACCACTCGTTCTTGACGATGCCGTGCGCGAGCGCGGGCGCGCCGGTGCCGATCGTCGCATGGCCCGGGCCGGTCTCGGTGCACGCGTGCGCGAACGCGCATTCGGAGAACCACACGCCCTGGTCGAGCAGGCGACGGAACCCGCCGTCCACCGCGAAGTGCGGCTTGCACTCCTCGAACACCCAGCTCGCGAGCTGGTCGACGGAGAACAACACGACGAGACGCGGACGCGCGATGCGCGCAGGCTGCGGCGCGTCCTGAGGCAGCGCTTCCTGCTGCGGCTTCGCTGCGGGCACAGGATCCTGCGCCACCACCGGACTCTCGGACTTCGCGCACGAGATGGGCGCCGCGACGGCAAAGAGCAGCAACGCGACCAACGGCAAAGGGGCGCAGCCGATCATGCGAACGCCTTCGCGACGCGTTCGATCGTGCGCCACGGCAACAAGCCGAGGTGGTAGATCGACACCGAGTCGATCCCGTTGTGCGCGCAGAGATCGCGGACGAGACGCAGGTCGTCGTCGGTCTGGTACTGCGGCGCGCGCGGATGGAAGCACAGGCGCAACTTCGCGCGCTGGCCCTCGGGCCGCGGCGGCACGACGGCGTCGCCGCGCGCGGCGAGCAGGTGCGGCAGCGCGGGCGCGACCTCGCTGGCCTTCTCGCCGTAGACGGTCATCGCGCACTCCTGCACGAAGCCGCCGACGATCGCGAACGGCAGCGCTGCGTTGCCGCGAAGGCCGTCGTGGTTCGTCTGGGCGCACAGGATCGCGTCGCCGTCGCGCGTAGGCTGCATCGGCATCAGCATCTTCATCAGCGACGTCGTGCGCGCGCCGAGCAGCGCGAGCGCCGCGGGGCCGAGCTCTGCGCGCAGCCGATCGACGAGTTGCTGCGGCGTCGCCTTCTTGCCGACCGCCGTCATGCAGTCCTCCTCGAAGCGCGCGTCGAGCAGTTCGCGGACCTTGCGCCGCAACGCCGCGATCGCGTCGTGGCCGAGCGGCGCGGACTCGACCTTCATCGTCGCCATCGCCTCGATGCAACTCTCGCAGAAGCACGCGGACATCAGCACGTCGACGAAGGCGTCGGTCGGGAACGAGTTCTTGTCGTGGTGCGATGAGTGGCGATGGCCGAGCGAACCGATCGCTTCGAGTTCGATCGCATGCAGTCCGCGGTGCGCGCGCAGGTCCTCCACCATCGCCTGCGCGTGGCGTTGCACGTGCCCGTTGCCGTGGCACAGCGAATACGTGTAGGCATCGCCGTAGGCATTCTGCACGCAGCAGTCCGGGTGCAGTTCGCCGAGCCGCGTGTTGTGCGTCAGCACGGCCCACGCGCGCGCGCGGAGCCCGTGGCGCTGTGCGTGCTCGCACAGCCACTCGAGCGGCGACGGCTCGCCGTCGCGCACTTCGCTCGACGGCAGCGGCTGCAGTCGGCCGTAGTCGGCGCGCGGCCGGTAGTGCACCGTGCCGTCCTCGAGGAAGCGCACCTTGGAGCCCGGCTGCCACGGCGTGAGCCAACGACCGGCGTGGTAGCTGGCGGCGAGCGCGACGTCGCGGAAGCCAAGGTCCGTGAGCCGCTGGAGGCCGCCGTGCGCGGACAGCGCGCGGAGGTCCCACGGATGCGCGTAGATGCCGAGTTCCATCCGCGGGACGGTAGCGGACAAGGTCAGGCGCGCCAGCGTGCGAGCGGCGCGCCTGCGTCAAGAAACGGCGAGGGTCAGGCGACCGTCATGCCCTTCGGCAGCCGCTTCTCCGCGATCTCCTGCAGGATCGCAGCGACGAACGCGTCGTTCGTCGGCGATCCGAGCTTCTCGGCCTGCTGGTTCTGCCACGCGACCGTGCCCGACTCGACTTCCTTCTGGCCCAGCACCGCGAAGTAGTTCACGCGCGCAAGACGCGCCTCGCGGACCTTCGCGCCGAGCATGTCGGCCGACTCGTCGACGGTCACGCGCACGCCGTGCGCGAGCAGTTGGTCGCGCAGCGCGCGCGCCGCTTCGATCTGCGCGTCGCTGATCGGGATGATGCGCACCTGCTCCGGCGCGAGCCACAGCGGGAACTTGCCCTCGAAGTGCTCGATCAGGATGCCGAGGAAGCGCTCGAGCGAGCCGAGGATCACGCGGTGCAGCATCAAGCAGTTCTTCTTGCTGCCGTCCTCGGACACGTAGGTCGCGTCGAGCCGGTTCTTGCTCGGAAGGTTTGGGTCCAGCTGGATCGTGCCGCACTGCCAACCGCGGCCGATCGCATCGAACAGCGTGAACTCGAGCTTGGGCCCGTAGAACGCGCCTTCGCCAGGCGACACGACGAACTTCATGCCCGCCTTGAGCACGGCATCGCCGAGCGCCTTCTCGGCGCGGTCCCACGACGCGTCGTCGCCGATGCGCTGCGCGGGGCGCGTCGCGAGCTTCACGAGCACGCTGTCCTTCGAGAAGCCGAAGTCGGCGTACACCGAGATCAGCATCTTGCAGAAGTTGACGACCTCGCTCTCGACCTGGCTGTCGCTGCAGAAGATGTGCGCATCGTCCTGCACGAAGCCGCGCACGCGCATGACGCCGTGCAGCGCGCCCGCCGCCTCGTTGCGGCAGCACGAGCCGAACTCGGCGATGCGCATCGGCAGGTCGCGGTAGCTCTTGAGCCCCTGCTTGAACAACAGGATGTGGCCCGGGCAGTTCATCGGCTTGATCGCGTAGTCGCGCTTCTCCGACTCCGTCGCGAACATGTTCTGCCGGTAGTTGTCCCAGTGGCCGCTCTTCTCGAAGAGCGAGCGCGCCATCACGGACGGCGTGTGCACCTCGACGTAGCCGTGCTCGCGCTGCTTCTTGCGCATGTAGTCCATCAACGTCACGTAGATGGACCAGCCCGCGGGATGCCAGAAGACCTGGCCCGGGTTGTCCTCCTCCAGGTGGAAGAGGTTCATCTCCTTGCCGATCTTGCGGTGGTTGCGGCGCTTCGCCTCCTCGAGGCGGTGCAGGTGCTGCTTCAGGCCCTTCTCGTCCGCGAAGCAGGTGCCGTAGACGCGCGTGAGCTGGTCGCTGTCCTGGTCGCCGTGCCAGTAGGCGCCGGCGACGGACATCACCTTGCTCGCCTTGAGCCAACCGGTCGACGGAACGTGCGGGCCGGCGCACAGGTCTTCCCACGCCTCGCCGGGCTTGCCGGTCGAGTAGAACGAGATCGTCTCGCTGCCGCGCGCGATCGCACGCTCCGCGTTGTCGCGCTTGTATTTGTCGCCTTCGGTGCGCGCGAGGCCCTCTTCCTTGCTGAGTTCGCAACGCACGAACGGGCGGTCCGCGGCGACGATCTCCTGCATCTTCGCCTCGATCGCGGGGAAGTCGGCCTCCGACAACGGGACCGGCGTCTTGATGTCGTAGAAGAACCCGTCGTCGACCGGCGGGCCGTAGGCGAGCTTGGTGCCCGGGTGCAGCGCGCAGATCGCCTCGGCGAGCACGTGCGCGGCCGAGTGGCGCAGCAGGTAGAGCGCGTCGGGATCGTCGTCCTTCGCGGTGATGATCTTGATCGTGCAATCGCGGTCGATCGCGCGGCCGAGGTCGCGGATCTCGTCGCCGTCGAGCTTGACGCCGATCGCGCGCTTTCGGAGCCCGGGCCCGATCGTCTCGGCGACTTGCGCGCCGGTCACGGGACCTTGGAACTCGAGGACCTTGCCGTCCGGAAGGGTGATGCGTGGCATGACTGTGGGCGGAGAAGGCTACGGCCGCGCCAGCGCGCGCGCGAGGGCGGGGAGCGGTCCCGGCACGATGCGCGACGCAATCGACCGATGGCCCACGGACGCCTTTTCGCTACCGTTCTCGCCCGCGCGCGCCCATAGCTCAGCTGGATAGAGCACCGGATTTCTAATCCGGCGGTCCCAGGTTCGATTCCTGGTGGGCGTGCCAATCCCCGGCCGCGTGCGTAGGCGGACGGAGGCGCAGGGAGAAGGAGCGAGGCCAACGTGTCCGATGCGGGCGCAGCTACGAAACAACGCGGCGGCGCGAGGGCTTCGGTCCGCATGGTCCACCACGATTCCCTCCTCCACTCCGCAGTCGTCGCTGCCCTCTCCCTCTCCGTTGCCCTGGCGCAGGACGCCACGAGCCAGCCCGCAAACGGTGGGTTCCTCACCGGCCTCACCGGCTTCGAGAAGCTGCACGAGCCCGTCGGCCAGCCGCTCTACTTCGAGTCGCCGACGATCGAGACATCGTTTCGGCCCATCTACATCCGGCACTCGTTCGACAACCAATCCGCGCTGCAGGGCGGCCAAGTCACGATCTACGCCGCGCAGCTGCGCGTCGCGCTGACAGATCGCCTCGCGCTGATCGCGACGAAGGACGGCTACAGCGAGATCGAGACCGGGCTGCTTGGCAGGGACGAAGGCTGGAACAGCCTCGCCGGCGGCTTCAAGTACGCGGCGCTCGTCGACGAGAAGGAGCAACTGCTCGTGACGACCGGCATCCGCTACGAAGCCGAGAACGGCCACCGTGGCACGCTGCAAGGCGGAGTCGACGAGTTCAGCCCGTTCGTCTCCGCGGCGAAGGGCATCGGCGACTTCCACATGATCGGAAACGTCACGTGGCGCATGCCGACGGACTCGCACGACGGCAACCAGGTGCTGCACTGGGACACGCACTTCGACTTCGACCTCAATCCGAACAGCGACCGCATCGTGTCGCCGGTGCTCGAAGTCCACGGCGTGCACTACCTCGACAGCGGTGACGTCGGATTGCCGGTCGGCGGCCTCGACTACACGAACCTCGGCAGCCAGGTCGGCGGCGAGTTCGTCGCGTGGGCCGGCGTCGGCCTGCGCCTCGAACTCGATCGCAAGACCGAGATCGGCGCGGTCTACGAGTTCGCGCTGACGGACAGCGAGGATGACATCATGGAGAAGCGCGTGACGGTCGACATGATCTTCCGTTGGTGATCGCGCGCTCGCGCGGCTGACGCAGGCGCCCCTCGCCCGCGGCCTCGGACATGGGCTGCGGGCCGTCAGCGGGCGCCGTCGAAGACCGCGAGGGTCTCTTCGTCGATCTTCGCGCCGCGCAGCGTCTTCAACACCACTGCGAGTTGCCGCGGACGCTGCGGCAACACGACGAGCGCCGTCTGCGACAGGTAGGCGCGACCGACGACCTCCGGCACGGGCGGCTCGTCGAAGATGCGCGTGATCGTCAGCACGTCGACGCCCTCCTCGGTCGCAGTCGCGGCGTCGATGCGCGCGTGCTCGAGGCCCATCGGCAGCACCACGAGCACGGCGGAGCAGTCGTCGAACGCGCACGGCCGTTCGGGCAACGCTTGCCCCACGATCCCGAGCGCCGTGCGTGCGCGCGCCCACTCGGTCGCGTCGCGCGCGAGCGTGCACTGCGGTTGCCATGCTTGCAGCGCGAACGTGCGCAACGACGCGATCGCGAGCGTCTCGTCGACGCGCGGCGCAGACAGTGCATCGTCACTCGCGCCGACGCCGCGGCATGCGCACGCGAGCAGCGTCGTCACCAAAAGCGCAGCCTTCGCGCCGCCTCGGAGGAGCGGCCCGCAGCCGCGCCCGCGCACTTCGTGAAAGTCCCGCATGTCGGTCGCGCGACGATACCGAACGGCCGCGCTGCTGCGTACCCTTCGCGCCATGCTGCATCCCCGTCCTGCGACCACGTTCGCACCGACCTTGGCTCTGCCGTTCGCGCTGCTGGCGAGCCTCGCCGCGCAGGAACCACGACCGATCACGGCCGATGCCCCGCAGTCGCTGCCGCAGCAGCTCAAGGAAGTCGTCGCCGCCTACTCCGCGAAGGTCGCCGCGTCGGCTGTGTTCGTGAGCGGCCGCACGATCGAGTCGGTGCTCGAGCAGGAGATGGCGCCCGACGCGCCGCTGCAGGCGCTCGTGCGCCCGCTGCTGTCCTACGAAGTCGACCGCGAGCAGAAGACCGTCACTGCGACCGTGCTCGGCACGAAGGTCACCGCCGCGTTCGTCGACGGCCTCGGCTGCACGCTCGTGCGCGGCGACGTCGCGGCGTTGCGCGCGCGCGCGCTGCCGCCCGTCGTGACGCAGTTCGACCCGCGGCCGTGGCCGATCGGCGACGCCGTCGACGCCGCGGGCATGCCTTCTGGCGTCGACGGCGCTGCGATCGACAAGGCGCTCGATGTTGCGTTCACGGACCGCGAAGGTCGCGCCAAGGCGCGCACGCGCGCGGTCGTCGTCGTGCACAAGGGACGCGTCGTCGCCGAGCGCTACGCGCCGGGGTTCTGCGCCGACATGCCGCTCGCGGGCTGGTCGATGACGAAGAGCCTCGTCAACGCCTTGGTCGGGCTGCGCGTGCTCGACGGCAAGCTCGATCCGGATGCGCCGCCGCCGGTGCCCGAGTGGAGCGCGCAGGACGACCCGCGTCGGCAGCTGCGCCTCATGGACCTGCTGCGCATGGAGTCGGGCCTCGAATGGAGCGAGAGCTACGAAGACCCGCAGAGCCTTGCGCTGCGCATGCTGTTCCTCGGCTCCGACTACGGCGGCTTCGCAGCGCAGCAGCGGCTCGAGTTCGCGCCGCGCACGACGCACGAATACTCGAGCGGCACGAGCAACCTGCTCTGCCGCATCGTGCGCGCGACGTTCGACGACGAACGCAGCTACCTCCGCTACGCGCGCGAGCGGTTGTTCCTGCCCATCGGCATGAAGTCGGCGCTGCTCGAACCCGACCCGAGCGGCGTGTTCGTCGGCTCCTCGTTCGGCTTCGCGACCGCGCGCGACTGGGCGCGGTTCGGCTTGCTCTACCTGCGCGACGGCGTCTGGGACGGCAAACGCCTCTTGCCCGAGGGCTGGGTCGAAGCGGCGCGAACGCCGTGCGCGACGAGCCCGCGCGGCGACTACGGCGCGCACCTCTGGCTCAACGCAGGCAAGCCCGACGATCCGCAGCAGCGGCCGTTCCACTCGCTGCCGCGCGACCTGTTCTACCTGTCGGGCTACGAGGGCCAGTACGTCGTCTGCTTCCCGAGCCACGACCTCGTCGTCGTGCGCCTCGGCTGCACGAAGAAGGGCGGCTTCGACCTGCACGGCTTCCTGCGCGCGGTCATGCAGGCGTGCGAACCGGTGGCCGCGACGAAGTGAAGCGCATCTCGCGCGCAGCGACGAAGGTCGCCGCAAACGAAACAGCCCGCGGAGCGCGGGCTGTCGCACTGCGAGCAGGATCCTGCCGCAGACGGGACTCGGTCGGCGGCCGAGGCCGCCAGTCGGTCAGCCCTTCTGGGCCTTGGTGAACGCGCGGTTGCGGCCGCGGAGCGCCTTCACGAGCGGGAAGGAGACCTTCTTGCCGCCTTCCTTCTTGAGGGTGATGACGCCGGTCTTGATGACCTTCGTCGACACCTTCATGCGCAGCAGCTTGCCCTCGGGCGTCAGCACGCGGATCGTCTGGATGTTGGGCTTGAACTTGCGCTTGCTGCGGCCGGTGACGCGACGGCCGACGCCGCCTTCCTTCTTGGCGAGACCACGGCGCTTGACCTTGTGGCCGACTTCGGTGCGGCGACCGGTGACTTCACAGACTCGGGACATGGCTTCAGCGGGGCTCTTTGGGGCCGATTGGGGAAGTAAGGGCGGAGGATGCTAGCGAACGACCGGGCGCGCGCAAGCCCGGAGACGACCGATCCAGGTCGTCGGACCGGACCGGGGCGCTACCCAGCCGCGGGACCACCGGCGCCCGGGGCCGGGTCGCGCCGGCGCGAGAGCACCAGGATGAGGACGCCCCCCACGACCATGAGCGTGCTCAGGGTCTGGCCCATCGTCATGAGGTCCAGGAACACGTTGCCCGTGGGCCCGAACTGCGGGTCCGGCTGGCGCACGAGCTCGATCGAGATGCGCGCTGCCGAATACCCGAACAGGAACAGCGCCGCATACCAGCCGTAGGGCAGCGGCCGCCGCCGCGTCGCCCAGTAGACCGCGAAGATCACGAGCCCGAGCACGAGCCCTTCGCCGATGCCTTCGTAGAGCTGCGACGGGTGGCGGAACGGCACCTGGTCGCGGATCGCCTCCCAGTCGAGGAACGGTTTGATGCGCTCCCAGTCGATCGGTCGGCCACCGGCATCGACGGCCGACAGCTTGCCCTCGACGTCCTCCCACGACACGCGACGGAACGCGTATTGGATGCACAGCTCGCGGTCGCGCATCGTCCACGCGTCCGACAGGTGCATGAGGTCCTGCGCGCGCGGATCGGTCGGGAACTGCATCGCCCAGCCGACGCCCTTCTGCGTCACGCGGCCGTAGAGCTCGCCGTTGATGAAGTTCGCGATGCGCACCGCGAACACGCCCGGCGTCACCGCGAGCGCGCACGCGTCGACGATCTTGGTCCACGGCGCCTTGACCTTGCGCGCGTAGAGCCACGACGCGATGCCGACGCCGGCGAGGCCGCCGTGGAACGACAGGCCGCCCTCCCACACCTTGAGGATCTTGATCGGGTCGACGAGGCCCTGGTCGTAGAACAGCGCGTAGCCGACGCGCCCGCCGAGCATCACGCCGATGACGAGGTAGACGACGAGGTCCGCGGCCTGCTGCGCCGTGACCGGCCAGAAGCGCTCCTTCGCGAGCTTGACCAGGATCCACTGGCCGCAGACGAAGCCGACGACATACATGAGGCCGTACCAGCGGATGTCGATCGGCAACCCCGGGATGTCGAACAACACCGGGTCCCAGCAGGGGAAGTCCATCGCCGCAGGCTAGCGGGGCTTTCTGGCGCGCGCCACGCTAGGCTCCCCGCCCCCATGAACGCTTCCGTGGACCTGCTGCGCGCCCGCCTCGGCGACCATGCCGCGCGCGTGCAGCAATTCAGCTCCGCCGTCGCCAGCGACCGCCGCGAACTGGCCGTCGCGTTCCCGCAGCTGCCGCGCGTGACGTCGAAGGCGCAACTCGGCGGCGGCATCGCCAACGTCTCCGGCTCGCGCTGCGACCTCGACGGCTGGCGCGTCTGCGACGCGGCGGCTGCGTTGCTGCTGCACGACGCGAAGGCGACGGACCGCGAACTGCTCGACCTCTACGCGCACGGCGACCTCGAGGAGCGCGCGATGCTGCTGCGCTCGCTCGCCGCGCTGCCGATCACCGCGGCGACCGGAGCGCTGCTGCTCGAAGTGCAGCGCACCAACATGGTGCTCCACCTCGAGGCCGCGTGCTGCGACAGCGACCTGCTCGTGCGCGTGAAGAAGGCGGGCTTGCCGAACTTCGGCAAGGCGGAGCAGAACCGCCTGTTGCTGAAGGTCGCGTTCCTCGACCTGCCGCTGTCGCGCGTGTTCGACGGAGCATCGCTCGCCAACGAAGAACTCTCGCGCATGCTGCAGGACCTCGCGACCGAGCGCGAAGCCGCCGGCCGCCCGGTGTGGCGCGACACGGACCGCCTGCTCGCGCGCGCGCCGGTTCCTGGAACGGTCGCGCGCATCCTCGGCGGCATCGAGCACGGCGACGACCCGCGCCGCCTCGCCGCGGCCGAAGCGCTCGCGCTGCTGCAGCGCAGCGACCTCGCGGCGTTCGTGAAGGAACGCATGCCGCGCGAGCCGCGCGCCGAGATCCGCGCCGCGCTGGAGCGCGCTGCCGCGACGAACCTGACCAAGAGCTGAGCCACCGCCATGCTGATCTTCGAACCGCACATCCACATGTACAGCCGCATCACGGACGACTACGAGCGCATGGCGCTCGCAGGGATCCGCGCGGTGCTGGAGCCCGCGTTCTGGCTCGGCCAGAACCGCACGAACGTCGGCTCGTTCGTCGACTACTTCGACACGCTGATCGGCTGGGAGCGGTTCCGCAGCCAGCAGTTCGGCATCCACCACTTCTGCACGATGGGCCTCAACCCGCGCGAGGCCAACGACGACCGCGTCAACGATGCGGTGATGGAGATCCTGCCGCGCTACCTGCAGAAGGACTCGGTGCTCGGCGTCGGCGAGATCGGCCTCGACGACCAGACGCCGAAGGAAGAGAAGTACCTGCTCGCGCAACTCGCGCTCGCGAAGAAGCACAGCCTGCCGGTGCTGATCCACACGCCGCACCGCGACAAGAAGAAGGGCTTCCTGCGCTGCATCGACCTCGTGAAGGAATCGGGCGTGCCGATGCACCACGTGCTGCTCGACCACGGCAACGAGGAGACGATCAAGATCACGCGCGAGACCGGCTGCTGGCAGGGCTTCTCGATCTATCCGAACACCAAGATGGACCCGCACCGCATGGTCCAGATCGTGCTCGAGTACGGCGTCGAACGCGTGATCGTCAACAGCGCCGCCGACTGGGGCGTCAGCGATCCGCTCATGGTGCCGCGCACCGCGACCAAGCTCGAGCAAGCCGGCGTCGCGCGCGCGCGCATCGAGCAGCTCGTCTGGCAGAACCCGACGTCGTTCTTCGCGCAGTCGGGCCGCCTCGACATGGCGGCGCTGCAGCGCCCCGCGAACAGCAACCTGCGCGAGACGTTCGAAGGCAACTCGGTGCTGCGCGGACAGGATCCAGATCGCGTCTGAGCCGCGCACCGGCGCGCACAGCGCCGGTAGTGCCACGACGCCGTTGTCGACGGCGCGACAGACACCGGCGCCGCCTGCGCGCCGAGGGTCCGGCGGCGCAACGCCCGCATACGCAGAAGGACGCAGTTGCGGGCATTTGGCCACGGGGCTCCAGGGAAGGACGCCCGCGACTGACCGGCTTCGCTAGCATTTTGCCCTCCAGGGGAGGCCTTCCCGCGGCAGTCCTCCCGACGCACGCATCCACCGAAGTCCCTGCCATGCTTCGATTCGCATCCGCCTCCAACGGCATCGTCGACAGCGCTCGCGCCGTCGATGCCGCTCTGAAGTCCGCAGCGCAGCAAGGCGATCTCGCCGACTGCAAGCTGGTGGTGTTCCACGTCACGATGGGCCACGACCACAAGGCGCTGCTCGGCGCGATCCGACGCGCGTGCCCGAACGCGCGCGTGGTCGGCTGCACCTGCGCCGGCGTCATCGGCCGCGAAGGCGCCGACGAGTCGCCGCGCGCGCTCGCACTCATGCTCGTGTACGGCGACGACAAGGACTGGTCGCTTGCCGTTTCGAGACGCATGGACGGCGCGAACAGCGAGCACGAGTCCGCGCGCATGGCGCGCGAGATCCGCGCGTCGCACGGCAAACCGCAGTTCGTGATGCTGCTCGCGTCGGGCATCGACATCGACTGCGATGCGGCGATCGCCGGCATCGAGTCGGAGCTCGGGCCGGACGTGACGATCTTCGGCGGCACATCGGCGGACACCATGCAGGGCATCCGGAGCCACCAGTTCGTCGACGGCGAGATCCACGATCAGGCCGCCGTGCTGCTCGGCTTCCACGACGCGTCGCTGCAGGTGCACACGCGCGCCTCGCACGGCTTCGTGCCGGCGTCAGTCCAGCTGCGCGTCACGCGCGCCGACGGCAACCGCGTGCACGAGATCGACGGCCAGCCTGCCTGGAACGCATTCACGCGCGGGCTCGGGCTCCCGCCGACGGCCACGCCGGGCGACACCATTCCGCCGGGCGCCGTAGGCGTCGCGCTCGACGATGCGGACGCAGCGGACTACGGCGACTCGCACCTGCTGCGCGTGATCACGCGCAAGCACGAGGACGGCACGTTCCTGATGCCCGTCCGATGCGACCAGGGAACGCGACTCTCGCTGATGCGCCGCGACGAGGACCGCATCTTCCGCAACCTTGACGTGATGATGCGTCGATTCCAAAAGGAACTCGCAGGCCGCCGCATCGTCGGCGTGTTCCACGCCGACTGCGGCGCGCGTGGGCGCCTGACCCTCGACCGCGTCTCCAAGGAGGAGATCGTGCAAGCGATGCAGCGCCCGCTGTGGCAGGACGGGCAATGCCCGCCGTGGCTCGGCATGTACGGCTTCGGCGAATTCGCGCGCCTGCGCGGCGTGAACCGCTTCCACAACTACACGACCGCCCTCTACGTGGTAAGCCGCGGATGACGCCGGAAGGGAAGACCCGCACGGACTCCGGCGTCGCCGCCGAGCAGTCCGAACTGCAGCGAACGGTCGCGCTCCTGCTGTCCACCCAGCAGGAGCTCATCCGTTCGCGGCAGCAGCGGGATCGCGAACGCCGGGTGCTCGACGGCATCGTGCGCTTCAGCGAGCGCGCAGCATCGCTCGACAGCCTCGACGCCTACTGGGAGACCGTGGTCGAGGAATGCGCGGGCTCGTTCGAGTGCGAGAGCGCGATCGTGTTGCAGGAATCCGACGGCGCGCTGCGCACCATTGCGAAACTCGGCCCTGCGCCCGAAGGCGACGCGGAGTTGGCCCTCTTGCGCGAACTCGCGCAACGACAGGCGCCGGGCACCGAAGCACTCGTCGACACCGCTGGACTGCGCGCCGTCCGGCTCTGCGGGGCGCCCGTCGCGGCGCTGCTGCTGGTGCCGCTCGGACCGCACGACGCGTCGCGGCGGCGACTGCTCGCCGCAGCAGTCACTGTGGACAAGCGTCCGTTCTTCCCACCGCTGGACGCACGCGCAGAGCCCGGCCTGCGCCTGTTCGCCAACTGCGCGCATTCGGTGTTCGAGATGCTGCTCTCGCGCCGCCAGACAGCCGAGCAGTTCGCCGCCCTCGACTCGTCCCACCGGGCCCTCGCGGCGAGCGAGTCCAAGTATCGCCAGCTGTTCGAGGGCAGCGCCGATGGGCTCGCGCTGTGCTCGGCCGAGGACGGCACGGTGCTCGACTGCAACCACGCGCTGCCGCAGATGATCGGCTGTGCGCGCGAGCACCTCCTCGGCTCCCCACCGCCCTGGCAGACGACGAAGCAACCGGACTCCTCCCCTGTCGAAGGCGAGTTGCGCACCGCCACAGGATCCGTGCTGCCCGTCGAGATCCGCTGCGCATCCACGGCGCGCTTCGTCGACCGAGCGAGCCATCTCTACGTGGTGCGCGACATCTCCCGACGACGCAAGGCCGAACAGGAGCACGGCCGTCTGCAGGACCAGCTCATGCAGGCGCGCAAGATGGAGTCGATCGGCCGCCTCGCCGGCGGCGTGGCGCACGACTTCAACAACCTGCTCACCGTGATCGGCGGCTGCGGGGAACTGCTGCAGGGCAGCCGGCTCGAAGACAGCCAACAGCAACTGCTCGCCGAGATGCTCAACGCGACGCGGCGCGCGCAGAGCCTCACGCAACAGTTGCTGACGTTCAGCCGCAAGCAGTTGATCCGCCCCGTGCCCACCGACCTCACCGAACAGACCAAGGCTGCGATCGACATGTACCGCCGACTTCTCGGCGAGGACATCTCGCTCGAGTTCGCGCCGTGCGGACAACCCACGCCGGTGCTCGCCGACCCGCAGCAGATCGACCAGGTCGTCGGCAACCTCCTGATCAACGCACGCGACGCCATCCACGCGCACGTCCCGCACGGAGCCCGCCGCATCTGTGTGCGCACGAGCATCGTCGAGAACCCCGTCGGCGCGCGTGCGAGCGGCCTCTACGCGCAGATCGAAGTCAAGGACTCCGGCATCGGCATCGACGAAGCGACGCGCAGCAACCTGTTCGAGCCGTTCTTCACGACGAAGGACTCCGGCAAGGGCACCGGCCTCGGTCTCGCCACCGTGTTCGGCATCGTGCAACAGAACCACGGGTCGATCGACGTCCGCAGCACACCGGGCGAGGGCGCGACGTTCTCGGTGACGTGGCCCCTTCGCGCGGATGCCACATCCAAGCCGGATCCGGCGAAGAAGCCCGGCGCGAGCTCCGGCCGTGAGATCATCCTGCTCGTCGAGGACGATCGCGGCGTGCGCGAGTTCGCGGCCCAGGCCCTGCGGACCTACGGCTACGACGTGAGGTCGGCGGATGGCGCCGAGCAGGCGATCGCGGCGCTCGACAACGGCGTCGTCCCCTCGATCCTCGTGACCGACGTCGTGATGCCCAAGACGAACGGCAGGGTGCTCGCAGACATGGTCCGGTCGCGCATGCCGAGGATCCCGGTGCTGTTCATCTCGGGCTACACCGACGACATCATCGCGCAGCACGGCGTGCTGCGCGACGGCGTCGAACTGCTCGAGAAGCCGTTCGGGATCACGGAGCTCGCGCAGCGGATCCGTCGCATGCTCGACAAGAAGTGAGCGCCGAACGGGGCCGCGACGAGCCTTCGCTCACGCCGGCATCTGTCGCTCGGCCTCGGGCCGTGCGCGACGATCCGACAAGGCTGCCTGCCGCTTCCCCACCATCACGGGGAGCCGGAGCGCTTCCGTGAGCGACTCGTAGGTCAGCGGACGGCGCGCTGCGCCGGGTGCCGCTGGCAGCGCCGACGCGCGGGCCCAGAGCGCCCCGGTCACGACCTCCTGCGGCAACGGGCGCGCGAAGAAGTAGCCCTGCCCGTATCGGCAACCCTGCGCCGTGAGCAGTTCCTTCGCGCGCTGCGTCTCGATTCCCTCCGCGACCACCTCGAACCGCAGGAGCTGCGCAAGGTTGAGGATCATCTCGCAGATCGCGACCTTCTCCATCTCCTGCTCGAGGTCCTGCACGAAGGAGCGGTCGATCTTGAGCACGTCGAACTTCAGCTGCCGCAGGTAGCACAGCGACGAGTAGCCGACGCCGAAGTCGTCGATCGCGATCGTGACGCCAGCGTCGCGAAGACTCTGCAGGATGCGCACTGCGCGGGGCAGGTCCTCCAGCACGGCCGTCTCGGTGATTTCGAGCTGCAAGCAGGACGCAGGCAGGCCGCTCGCCCGCAATGCGTCCCGGACCGTGTCGGCGAGGCCGTCCTCCATCTGGACGGGTGAGACGTTGACCGACACGTGGCGCAGCGGCGCGCCTTGCCGCACCCAACTCGCCATCTGCCTGCAGGACTCGCGCAGCACCCATTCACCGATCGCGCGGATCGACCCGTTGTGCTCGGCCAGCGGGATGAATTCGGCCGGCGACACCATGCCGAGCTCCGGATGTTGCCAACGCAGCAACGACTCGAAGCCGATCACTTCGCCGGTCGACAGCTCGACCTGCGGCTGGAAGTGGATGCGCAGCTGCCCGCGTTCGACCGCGTAGTGCAGGTCGGCATCGAGCCGCGTGCGATCCACGGGAACGACCATCGAGCCGGGCTCGTGGACCACGAGCCGCGAACCGGCCAGCGGACGCGCGAAGCGGAGCGCGGCCTCGGCCTGACGCTGAACGACCGCAGCGCGCTCAGCCGGCACGGTGGAGGACGACGCCGAACCTCCGTGCGCGAAGCCCGCGCAGAACTGCGCGAACACTTCGCGGCCTTCGATGCGATACGGCTTGGCCATCTCGGCGAGCAGCTGGGTTGCGCCGGCCTCGGCTGCCGCAGAGCCCACGTCGGCGGCGAACAAGACACCGATGCGCTGGAGCCCCGCGCGCCCGAACGCGACCACGTCGCCCCGGCCACCGACCACGTCGACGAGCCGTTGGTCGAACTGGCGCTGCAGTTCTTCGCCAGTCGCCGGGCCGAACTCCTGGTAGATGCGGTCCGCGTCCTTCCAACGCAGAACGGCAAGAGGCATGTCCGTCGCGGGCACTGCCTCGGCAGCGCGGCGCAGCGCCTCTTCGAACGCAGGGAGCTCGAGCATGCGAAGGCGACCCGAGTCGTCGCGACCGCGCAGCGGATTCGCGTCGATGCGCTGCGCCATGTCGCGGATGCGAATGGACTGCGCCTCGACCATCTGCCACTTGCGATCGAGACGCGAACGGACCGCGTCCACCAGCTCTTCGATCGAGAACGGTTTCGGCAAGTAGTCGTCGGCGCCGAGTTGCATCCCCAGGCGCACGTCCCGGCGTTCTTGCTTCGCCGTCAGGAAGATGAACGGGATCTCGCGCGAGGCCGGCGTTGCGCGCACGGCACGCAACACGTCGTGGCCATCGACTCCCGGCATCGTCACGTCGCACACGATGACATCCGGTCGGCACCGGATCGCTGCCTCGATGCCGGCGGCACCGCTGCTCTCCTCACACACCCAGAAGCCGGCGTGCGCGAGACACCTGCCGACGTAGCGCAGGATCGCAGGGTCGTCGTCGATCACCAGGACGCCAGGCGCATTCCGCCGGTCGCCCACCCAGTTGCGCTCCGGCGCCCGCCAGCACGCATCGGCGTCGCGATCCGTCCGCCAGCAGCAGCCCTGGTCACTGCGACACTCGGGCGACCGCCCGAACTCTGCGTCGGACTCAGACATGATCCCCTCCCACCGAGCAGGAGACCTTCTGGAAGGACGCGCGGGCGCCATGGAACGGGACGGCGAGACGGCGTGACGAGACGCTGGCGATAAGAGGGCAAGTCGGCATGGAACAGACCTGGGCAGAGGGTCGAGTTCTCGTTCGTGAGGAAGGGCGCATCGCGTTGGTCGGCACGACACGCATGAGTCGAACCAGAGCCAGGCCCGGGCTTCGGCGCTCCTTCAGGACGCGCGAGGCTCATTCCTGATCTGGGCGCATCGAGGTGCAAACCCGATGCCACCGTCGGTTCCGAGCCTTGCTGCGCACTCGAATCCGCGACGCCACGCCGTAGTCGGCGCAGAACGACGAGCCTAACTGCAGGAACCTGAGCCAGATCCCAGAGCCGCTACGCACATGGTCCCCGGTGACCCGCGCGCGATCGCGCCGCGATGCGGAACCGCACAGCAGACCGCAAACGATTGTCAGGATTTCGTCGGCCGTTGCATGCCTTGCCGACCCGCTGACGGTGTCGCGGACCGCGCGTCACGCGGTCGCTCGAACCGCGCGAGAGGTATTGCGCCCTTGGGCTCGCGGCCTCGAGCGAACAGCTTCGCCAGTGCCTGCAAACCCCACCGGAGTCTCTACGCACATGGGCCCGGGCAGGGTAACCCGGACCCCGGCTATCTTGCCGAACCTCCCCGCGACGTATGCGCCCCAGCCTTGCAGATCCCAAAGTAGCCCTGCAGACGCTGACGCGACTCGCGAAGCTGCTGCTGCAACCCGGTTCGCTGCACGAACTGTTGTGGGACATCGCGCAGAACGTCGGCGAAATCCTCGGCTACGAGGATTGCGTGATCTACCTGCGCGAACCCGCCGGGCTCGTGCAGGTCGCGGCATTCGGCATCAAGAACCCGCACGAGCGCGAGATCTTCAACCGCATCGTGCTGCCGATCGGCCAAGGCATCGTCGGCTCCGTTGCGGCGTCTGGCAGGCCGGAGCGCATCGACGACACGCGGAAGGATCCTCGCTACGTGCACGACACGTTTTCCGGAGCGAGCGAACTGGCGGTGCCCATCGTCTACGGCGACGCGGTGCTCGGCGTGCTCGACACCGAATCGCGCACGCCTGGCGCCTACACGCCGGAAGACGAGGCGATGTTCGTCGCGATCGCGACGCTCATCGCACCGCGCATCGCGTCCGCGCGCGCCGAACAGGATCGCGCCGACGCAGTCCGCGCGCTGGAGCGGCACGAACGGGAGCAGGCAGAACGCGAACGCCAGCTGCGCGAAGAGCGGCTCGAGGCGCTCGGCAAGCTCGCGGGCGGCATCGCGCACGACTTCAACAACTTGCTGACCGCCATCCTCGGCAACCTCACGATGGCGCGTCTCGACGTCGAGGGCGAAGGGCCGAGCGAACTGCTGCGCAACGCCGAGGAAGCGTGCATGCGCGCGCGCGGCCTCACCAAGCAGTTGCTGACGTTCTCGCTCGGCGGCGAACCGGTGCGCCAGACAGGCGACATCGGCGCGCTCGCACGCGAGGCGGTCGCGTTCGCGCTGCGTGGCAGCAAGATGCAAGCGCGCTTCGACGTCGCGAAGGACCTGGACGCGACGTCGTTCGACGAAGGCCAGATGAGCCACGTGTTCCACAGCCTCGCGATGAACGCCGTGCAGGCGTGCGCCGGGGCGGGAACCCTGCTCGTCCAGGTCCGCAACCGCCCCGACCTCGCGCCGCGCAGCGTCGAGCTGCGGATCCACGACGACGGCCCCGGCGTTCCTGCGGAACTGCGCTCGCGCATCTTCGATCCGTTCTTCACGACGAGAAGCGGCGGCACGGGACTCGGCCTCGCGACCTCCTTCTGGGTGCTGCGACGCCACGGCGGCGCGCTCCACCTCGATCCGACCACGGAACGCGGGGCGTGCTTCGTCTTGACGCTGCCGAGCGTCGAGCGGACGAACGCGCCGACCGGCGCCGTGGCGCATGCTCGCAGCCTTGCAGGAGCGCGCGTGCTCGTGGTCGACGACGAACCGTCGGTGCGCACGCTGCTCACGCGGATGTGCCAACGCTTCGGCTGCGCGATCGAATCCGTCGGCACGAGCGACGATGCGATCGCGGCGGTGCGGCAAGCGCGCGCCGAGGGGCGACCGTTCCTGGTCGCGGTGCTCGACCTGACGATGCCCGGCGACCGCGACGGACACGCGACCCTCGAACTTCTCCGCGCCGAGGATCCCGCGCTGCGCGCCGTCGTCACGAGCGGCTACCACGACAACCCGGTGCTCGCGCGGCACGCGGAGTTCGGATTCGCGGCGCGCCTCGAGAAGCCGTTCTCGCTGCAGGCCCTGCAAGCGGCCTTGCAGCAAGCGCTCGACGCGACGTGATCGACCCCGCAGTCTGCCGCGATCAGAACCGCCAGGTCGTCTGCACGTAGCCGTAGTAGGCGTCGTCTCCTTGGCCGTTCGAGGCGCGATCCTGGAACGAGCCTTCGAGCAACACTGCGAATCCCACCTCGACGTCGAAGGACTTCGGGATCACGTCCCAACGCACGCGGCCTTCGATCTGGTCGCCGACGTGGCTGCCGCTGGCCCCCGAGGTGTCGCGCAGGCCCGAAGCCGTCCATGCGTCGCGCTCCTCTGCGAGCCACACGCCGCGCCACGCCACCATGCAGTTCACGGACGCCGCGGGTTGCAGCAGCAGGCGCACTTCCGGCGAGTCGAGGTTGGCGCGCGCGACGGCGCCCCACAATCCCGTCGGCCCGTATTCCCAACGACGCGCGCCGAACAGGGTGTCGAACCGCTCGTTCTTGCCGTCGCCGTTGCGCTCGTCGCCGGACGCGTAGTCGTAGGCGAGTTGCACCGCGGGCTTCCACGGGGCGTCGAACGCATAGCCGAGCGATGCGTGCGCAAACCACGCCTCGTGGTCGAGCAGCGGCGCAGAGGCATTCGTCTTCGACTCGCCGAACTGCGCCGTCGCCTCTACTTCGTAGAACCACGCGCCGTTGCGCTTCACCGGCTGGTTGTTGACCGCGCAGTTGCCGAACAACCGGAAGCCCGGCGTGAGCAACTCGCGCTTGCGCGTGCCGTCGGCGTCCTCGTCGAGGCCGAACACGTAGACGTCGAATCCATCGGCCTCGTCCCACTTGCGCGTCACGTAGATCGCCGCGAACTGAGTGTGGATATCCTGGTTGTCGAGTTCCCACTCGTTGTTGCGCAGCGAGTCCGTGTCCGACGGCCTCCGTTCCACCGGCGTCATCCAGAACGAACGGATCGACGTCTCCTTGTCGGCCCAGATCCAGTCGACGCCGTCGAACGCGTTGATCGTGTTGCGGAACGCGTTGCGCGCGACGAGTCGCCGGTTGCCGAGGTCGATCGCTTCGCGGCCCGCGCGCAGTTCGTGCTTGCCGCCGCCGAGTTCGCCGAGCTGAACGCCTGCATACGCCTGCAGCGCGTCCGCGGTGTTGACCATCGTCGTGTCGACGAAGCTGTCGGTCTGCAAGCCGTACATGCGCGAGTCGAGGATCTCGACCGTGCCGGACAGCACTTCACCCTTCGCATCGATACGCACCGAGGTGCGCAGCGCGAGCGCATCGTCGTGGTCGGCGTAGAGAGGATTGCCGTTGGCCGCGCTGCGGAACTGGTGCTCGAGCGTCTCGAAGCGGCTGCGCTGCTCGCCGCTGACGGTCAACCACGACGGGTTGCCCATCGCCGTGTTGAGTCGCCACGGCTTCGGCCCGTCTTCCTTCCTGGGCTCCGTGGCTTTCGGCTCCTGGGAGACGGCCTGCGGCGAACTCGACTGGCCGAGCAGCGGCGATGCGAGCGCGACGCAGAGGGCCGCGCAGGACGGGGACGATGCGAGAGGTGCTGTCATGGCTGCAAGCGCTTCACAAAAGCCGGGCCGGAGTGTCGCAGCAACATGGCTTCCGCAAGGAAATCCGCGAAGCGCGCGCCAACTCGCATGCGCCAGCCGATCCGCAGCGCGCATGTCGTTCCGGAGGGCGCAACGCAGTGTCACCGATCCGTGACACTCGCGGCCGCGCGGCGCCAGGAGACGAGTGAGTGGAATGCGCTGGCCGACAACGCGAGCGCGCCGCCGAGCGCCACGAGCGCGTGCGGTTCCTCGCCGTGCACCAGGTAGGTCCAGACGGGCGTCAGGATCGGCTCGAGCAACAGGAGCAACGAGGCCTGGAATGCCGGCACGCGCCGCAGGCCGCGCACGAGCAGAGCGTAGGCGGAACCGATCTGCACGACGCCGAGGTAGGCGAGCACGAGCACGTCGCCCTGCGCCAACGTCGGCAACGGCCACGCGAACGCGAGCGTGCCGAGACACGCGATCGAGTTGCCGTAGGCAATCGCTTGCTGCGACGGATCCTCGCCTTCGCTCGCGGTCGACGCGGCCCGACGCAGCCCGAGCACGGTGCTGGCCCATGCCACGCAGGAGACGCATGCGAATGCGAGGCCGAGTTCCGGGTCCGGAGCCGTGGCCGAGGCAGTCGACGGCGCCGACCACAGGCATGCGAACCCGGCCGCGATCAAGCAGAGCGGAACGGCATCGAGGCGCCGGATCCGTTCGCCGAGGAACAGCGCGCCCCCCAGCAGCACGAGTCCCGGCGACATCGCCTGCAGGAACAACGCGGTCGCCGCAGTCGCATGGCTCACCGCCATCACCGTCGACGTCGTCGAGATCGCGAATCCGCACGCGAGCAGCAGCGTGCGCGGACGCGGCATACGGCGCGCGTTCGGCAACAGCAGGAACAGGAAGCACGCGGCGATGCCCGATCGCATGCACGCGCGCGGCAGCGCCTCGATCGTCAACGACTTCAGCGCGACGGCCCCCGTCGAGAACAGGACCGCGGCGAGTGCGAGCACGAGGCGCGGAGGAAGTTGCATGCGGCGGCTCGCGAGGATCGACGCTCGCGCGCCGCCGTGCAACCGTGTCGCGGCGTTTGCGAGCGCGACGGCGCCTCGTGCCGTCATGGGTTGAAGGACTTCCGCAACGCGGCAGATGGTGTCGGCACGCGGCGCCCCGTGTCGTCATCGGTTGGAGCCGCGAGTGGGAGCGTGAGCCGTCCCTGCGCGCGTGGAAGCCGCTTCGTGGCTTGCGACTCGGCGCGGCGTGTTCGCCACACCCTCCAACGCGCGTTCCAGGGCGAATCCGATGACCCGTGTCGCAATCTGCGATCTGTCGAGGTCGCATGCACTCCGCGCGCCGTAGCGTGCGAGCGACCACGAGTGCGCGCGGTGCGATCGCGGGATCCGTTCCGTCGGGCCAGCGCCTCCGGACTCCGGCTCGCGTCGATGCGACGCGGCGCCGACGCGCGCTAGAAGCCGCTCGTCGACACGGCTCCGCAACCGCGATGCGTCACGGAGCGAGCACGAAGAACAGCGCGAACCCTGCCGCCGTTCCGACCACCAGCCAGAACGCGCCGACGCGCCGACGCTTCTTGAGCTGCAGCCACAGCACGAGGCCCGTCGCCGCGACCAGCGCCCACAGCACGCCCGCGAGGTCGATGGCGATCCACCACGCGCCGCCGCCCTTGCCGGTGTGCAGGTCGAGGAACAGCGCCCACACGCCGCGCGACTCGATCGTCAGCTCCATCGCGCCGTCCGGCTTGCCGACGCGCGCGTCGCAGCGCTGGCTCGGCCGTTCGAACGTCACGCGGATCTCGTCGTCGGCCTCGTCGAAGTCGGTCACCGCGCCGACGGCCCCGTGCTTGCGAAGCGCCTCCACCAGCGCGAGGCGATCGCCGCCGAGTTCTGCGGCAGACAACGTCGCGGTGCGATGGTCCGACTGCGCGAGGTCGAGCCCCCATTCGGCCGCGTGGACGAGCAGCACGCCGCTGATGCCGAAGAACAGCAGCAGCACGAAGCTCGCGAGCGAAAGGTGGATGTGGACGGTCCGCAGGACCTGCCAGAACTTCGAGCTCACTGGCGGTCCTCGCGAGGCCCGTAGCGAAGCTGCGCGCTCGCGAGCTCCTTGTTGGCCCCGAAGTCCGCAACCGCAGGTTGGTCCGAGCAGGCGATCTTCTGGCGCGAGGTCGTATGGCCGCCGTGCTCGCGCGAGACCTCGATCACGACCGTGTATTCGCCAGGAGCGACACCGACGCCGTCGTCGTCCGTGCCGTTCCACGCGAGGCGATACTCGCCGGGTCCACGCGACGCGCGCCCGATCGCGTCGACGCGATCGCGCGCCTCGGGATCGGCCTTCCACCAGTTCGTGAGTTCACTGACCCAGCGACGGTTCCGGCCCCACAACGCGAGCGTCGCGACGTGCGCGCCCTTGGAGTCCTCGACCCAGACCGCGACGTAGGGTCGTTCGTAGCGGCGCGCGTCGAGCTTGGGCAACGCGAGCGCGATCGCGAGCTCGTGTCCGTTGGGGAACGCGCTGTCGCCGGAAGACGTCTCCGTCGCCTTCGCGACGAGGTCCTGGAAGCCGCGCGTCGCGTGACGCTTGCCCGCGGCGTCGACCAGCAGGCAATCGACGCCCGGCATGCGCTGCGCGATCTGCAACGACTCGGCAGGCGGTAGCACGCAGAACGCAGTCGCGAGCGCGTCGGCAGTCATCGCATCGTCGGCGATCACCGTCGCCTGCAACGCGCCCGTCGCGGTCTGGCCGAAGCCCGGGTCGACGATGTGGGAACGCCACGCGCCCTCGACCATGCCGCCGCGCGCGTAGCCGCCGCTCGTGGCCACCGCGCCGCCTGCGAACGGAACCCGCAACATGACGCGGCCGTTGTCCTCGGGGCGCTTCGGATCGGCGATCCCGATCTGCCACGGCTGACCGTCGTTCGCGAACGCCACCACGTCGCCGCCGAGGTCGAGCAACGCGCCGCGGACCGACGGACACGCGGCGCGCCCCTTCGCAGTCGCCGACTGCAGCACGAAACCCTTGGCGATGCCGTCGAGCGCGAGCGACAAGCTTCCCTTCGGCGCGACGCTGCCGGCCACCGTGTCGACCTGCCAACCCGAGCCGTGCATCGACGCAACCGCGGCGTCGAGGGCGGCTCGCGCCGGCGCCTTGCCGCTCTTCTGCGCCTGTTGCCACAACTCGACGACGCGGCCCACGCGAACGTCGAACGCGCCGTTGGTCTGGATGCGCAGTTCCTCGGCGCGCTGCAGGAGCGCGACCAGCTCCGCGGGGGCCTGCGACACCGTCTCGCCACGCGACATGGCTGCGACCGGGGTGTCCTTCCGCCAGTTCGAGAACACCGCGTCGAGACGTTCGATCTCCGCGAGCGCCGCCGCGAGGAAGGCGTCGGCAGCCTTCGCGTCGCCGCGCACCGTCAGGTCGAGGGATGTGCCGAGAACGTGATCGCGGCGCAGGCGGATCGGCTCCTGCGACGCGAGCGGCGCAATCCAGAGACCGAGGATGAGGAAGGCGGCGCTTCGCATGCAGGCGGCGATGCTACGACCGGCGCGCAGCGGCCCAGGTCGCAAGCTTGTGAAGGACGAAGGCGCGCATGCGGCGGACCGCGCCTTGCCCGACGGGGCAGTTCGCGTAGCCTCTTCGCCCCGATTCCTCATGGCTGAACTGACCCAAGAGATCGCGCGCCGGCGCACGTTCGCGATCATCTCGCACCCGGACGCCGGCAAGACGACGCTGACCGAGAAGCTCCTGCTCTACGGCGGCGCGATCCGCGAGGCAGGCTCGGTCAAGGCGAGGAAGGGCGGCGCGCACGCGACCTCGGACTGGATGGAGCTCGAGAAGCAGCGCGGCATCTCGATCACGTCGTCGGCGCTGCAGTTCGAATACCAGGGCCACTGCGTCAACCTGTTGGACACGCCGGGCCACCAAGACTTCAGCGAAGACACCTACCGCACGCTCGTCGCCGCCGACGCGGCGCTCATGCTGATCGACGCGGCCAAGGGCGTCGAGCCGCAGACGAAGAAGCTCTTCAAGGTATGTCGCGACCGCGGCATCCCGATCGTGACGGTCGTCAACAAGATGGACCGCCCGGCCCGCACGCCGCTCGATCTCATGGACGAGGTCGAGAAGATCCTCGGCATCACGATCGTGCCCGCGACGTGGCCCATCGGCTCCGGCGAAGGGTTCCGCGGCGTCTACTCGCTGCGCGACAAGGAAGTCTTCTTGTTCGAGCGCACCGCGCACAACGCGACGCGCGCCGGCACCAAGACCGCCGGCCCCGACGACCCGATGCTCACGGAGATGCTCGGCGAGAAGGCGCACATGCAACTGCTCGACGACCTCGCGATGGTCGAGACGTGCGTCGAGCCGTTCACGATGGAGAAGTTCAAGGCGCAGCAACAGTCGCCGATGTTCTTCTGCTCGGCGCTGACGAACTTCGGCGTCGAGAACATCCTCCAGCGATTCCTCGAGATCGCGCCGCCTCCGGGCCCGTTGCCGACGCTCGACGGCCAGATCCCGCCCAGCGCGCCGTTCTTCAGCGGCTTCGTCTACAAGGTCGCCGCGAACATGGACAAGATGCACCGCGACCGCATCGCGTTCTTGCGCGTGACGTCGGGACGGTTCGAACGCGGCATGGCCGCGAAGCACCTGCGCATGGGGCGCGACGTTCGCTTGTCGCACCCCCATCGCTTCTTCGGGCAAGAGCGGGTTTCGATCGAGGAAGCGTGGCCGGGCGACGTGATCGGCCTCATCAACCCGGGCCTGTTCCGCGTCGGCGACGTGCTGAGCAGCGGCCCGAGCTTCGAGGTCCGCAACTTCCCCCGCTTCGCGCCGGAGATCTTCGCGCAGGTCGCCCCGCGCGAGCCCTCGATGTCGAAGAGCTTCGGCAAGGGCCTCGCCCAGCTCGGGGAGGAAGGCGTCGTGCAGACGTTCTGGCCGCGACACGGCGCGCGCGAGGCGATCCTCGGCGTCGTCGGCGAACTGCAACTGGAGGTGTTCCAGTGGCGTCTCGAGAACGAATACAACGTCGAGTTGCGACTCGACCGGAAGCCATGGACGCGCGCCCGCTGGGTGCAGGACGTGACGGACGAGGTGCTCGAGATCCTGCCGATGGTCGTGAAGGACGAGGCGGGGCGGTTCGTGGCGCTGTTCCACAGCGACTTCGAGATCGAGTATGCGCAATCGAGGTACAAGGGGCTTCAGTTGCTGGAGCACCCCCCCAGCGAAGAGGAACGCTGAGTAACTGATGGGACGAATGTGCACGGGGACGTAACCAAACGCCCCCTGCTGGCATCTATGCGCTGCGGGGCCATATGCGCTCCGCGAGGAGATGCCACCCATGCGCCCGTTGGAGTTCGTTCCGCCTCGTTGCCCTAACCGGATCTGCCCTGCGCACCGTTCACCTGGCGCGAAGTTCTGGGTCCGTGCAGGTCGCTACCAACCGAAGTGCAGGTCCGTCGCCATCCCCCGCTTTCGGTGCAAAGTCTGCCGCAAGGGATTCTCGTATCAGACGTTTCGCATCGACTACTGCGACCGTCGCCCACACGACAACGCCCAGGTCATGCGCCACCTCGTCAGCGGCGTCAGCATCAGGCAAGTCGGGAGACTGCTCGCGCTCGACTGTCACTCGGTGCAATCCAAGGCGCGCAAGATCGCTCGGCACCTGCGACTGCTGAACCGAAGCCTCGTATCGAAGGTTCCTGCCGGCCGAGTGATCGGCCTGGACGAAATGGAGACATTCGAACAACGGTCGATCCAGCCCGTGACGGTCCCCATGCTCGTCGACGACGAGAGCAAACTAGTCCTCGCGGTCGGCGTCGCGCCCATCCGCCGCAGCGCCAAGAAGGGAACCCGACGCCAGAAGTCCATCGAGCGATTCGAAGCGCGGCACGGCAAGCGCGAAGATCGCGGCCGGCAAGCAGTGCGCAGAATGTTCGGACGACTGCAGCGACTGCTGAGTGGCAAGTGCGCCACGATCGTCACCGACATGAAGTCGAGCTACGCAACGGAAATGCAACGCCGCTTCGGCCCGCATGTCGTGCACGAGACCGTTCACTCACGAGCACCCCGGACGACTAGCAACCCGTTGTTCTCGATCAACTTGACGGAGGCGATGATGCGCGACAACAACGGCCGCCTACGTCGTCGCAGCTGGCTTGTGACGAAGCGCCGACGTGCACTACGGCAGCAGTTGGAGATGTTCGCGGCTTATCGCAACTGGATCCGTCCACGCACCAACAAAGACCCGGTGTGGCTCACACCAGGGGTCTCTTTGGGACTCTGTCGGCGAGCCATCAGCTTCGAGGAGGCTGTCGCATGGCGTCAGGACTGGCGCCGACTCAGCGTGCACCCAACCTGCCTCAAAGGGTGCCTCACGATCGGCGAAACTGCGGCATGAATGGACTCGAACCGAGCCATTCATCCCATCAGTAGTCTTAGCGTCGGCTCGGCGGGAGCTCGCCGTTCTTTCGCTGCGAAGCCCGCTGCAACACCTGCTCGATCTGCTGCCACGTCGGACCGTGATCCTTCGCATCGATCGGCTTCTTGCCACCAGCTTCGATACGGAACGACGAAGGCTGCATGGGCGCTCCGAGCACCGCTTTGGTGACATGCACGCGCTGCACCACCTCGCCGTTCCGGGTGTAGACCACATCCATCAACACCGAGTCCCCTTCGCGAACGAAGGCCTCGACGCGGTCCGCCAGCGGCAGGTCCGTGTTGTCCGCCGAGTCTGCGGCCTTCTTGCGTTCGCCCTGCCACCACACGCCCTTCATCCCCTCCGGCGCAGGCTTGTCAGCCATGCGCAGCTCGAATCGCAGGGCCAGGTCGGCGAAGAGCTCGGCGCCGATTGGCGAGCGGGCGCGCGGCCCAGCTTGGAAGGGCGCGTCCGCGCCGGCGTCTGCCGCAGACGCCCAGGCCAGGTCCTTCATGACGGTCGCATCGATGCGTACGAACGTCTCGCCGAAGGTCGGGTCCTGCTGCAAGGTCAGCAACCCGTCTTGCGTCTCGACCGACTCGACACGGCCGCTGAGGCCGTCGCCGAAGTCGTAGTCGACGACCGTGTGCGAGGCCGAAGCATCCGGTTGTTCTGCGCGCAGGACACGCACCGTGCCGCGGGCCGCGAACGTCAACCCGCCGGCGAGCCTTCCCGAAGTCTCCAGCGCGAGTTCGATGCTCCTCGCGGCCTCCTCCTGGGCGCGCATGGCTGCCACAACCGACTCTGGCGTAGGCGTTTGCGCCTTGGCATCGGGTTCCTGCGCACGGGCACTGCCGAACGGCAGAGCCAACGCGGCGAGCAACGCAACGAGAGAGGACGAAGGCTGGGTCGCGGTACGGTTCATGCTTGCGCGCGGCGCCAAAACCGGCCGGCGCGGGTCGCTCTGCTGTGCAGACCGAACCCGCCGGACCTCCCGACGCCGATCGGCCCGGGATCATACGAGACGCTCCGCCGGAGCCTATCGCCACCTCCGACATCGAGCCCGCGCCCGAGGAACCATGAAGAACCAAACCGCCGTTTCGTTGCTTCTCGCCGCCCAAGCGCTCTGCGCCGGGCTCCTCGCCGACGAAGTTAGACTGCGCGACGGGCGCGTGCTCTACGGCAAGGTGACGCAGGAGAAAGATGCGCTCGCCGTCGAGACGCGGGACGGAACGGTTCGCGTCGCCGCCGTAGACGTTGCGGCGCGCACCTCGGACGCGCAACTGCTCGAATCGGTGCGCGAACTCGCGAAGAACCAGCCCGACACGCCCTTCGCCCGGCTCCAGCTCGCGCTGCAATGCCATTCCTACGCGCTCGACGCCGAGATGTGGCGCCACCTGGACGCCCTGATGGCGGCGCCCGCCGAGGAGCGGGCACGTTTCGACAAACGCATCCGCGACTTCCTCGAGCAACTCGAGCCAGAGCTGCTCCCCCGCAAGTTCCGCATCGCCGCGACCGAAGTCCGCATCCGCGAACTACTGCAGCGCCACCGCGAGAAGGACGGAGCGGGCAAGCGCGCGGCGCGCATCGCGCTGCTGGTGCGCGAGCCCAATGCGGACAAGGAGCTTCGCACCCAAGCGCGCAAGAACCGCGAGGCGGACCGTCGCGCGCTCGCCGTCGAAGCGCTGGTCCGCCGCGGAACGGCCGGCAACGACTCGTTCGCCTGGCGCACGTCGATCCTCGACCGGGACGAAGGGGTGCGCGCGATGGCGATCGCGGCCTGCCGCGACGCTGGCGCCGCAACCGGCGCGGTGCGTTACCTGGCCCCCGGCCTGAGCCACGGATCGGCAGACGTCCGCGTGCGGACAGCCGAGGCGTTCGCGGCGCTCGGCGACAAGGACGCGCGCAGTCTGCTGGTGCTCGCGGCACCCAGCGCGGGCGCAGGTCTCGCAGGCGGAGGCGCAGCAGGAGAGAACCGCGCGCACATCGCCTTCCTCGACCAACAAGCCTACGTGCGCGACTTCGACGTCGAAGTCGCCTCGGCATCCCTGATCGCCGACCCGAAGGTCGACATGCTGCAGAGCGGTTCGGTGCTCGACGTCTCGGTGCACGGCATCGTCGAGGAGCGCGTGCGGATCCTGAAGGCCTACCGCGCGGCGCTCGGCAAACTCGGCGGCTCGGACCCGGGCCCCGAGGTCGCGAACTGGCCCGCGTGGCTGCGCACGAAGGAAGAAGCCGAAGCCCGCCCGGCGCCGACCACTCCGGGCAGCGCGCCTGCGACCGGCGCGCCGACGACGAACGCCGACGCGAAGCGCTGAATCGCCGTTCCGGAAGCGCGTCGGACTTCGGTAGAGTCCCGCCCCCCGAGGTGGACTCCAACATGGCATTCGACGCTCCGATCGCCGTCGTCGGCTTGGCGACGATGGGACAGAACCTGGCCCGCAACATCGCCCGCAACGGCTTCCGCGTCGCGGTCTGGAACCGCGAACCCGAGATGACGGCGGACACGATCCGGCTCGCGGGCAAGGACGCGCCGATGCGCGCGGCCAGCACGCCGGAAGAACTGTGCACGCTGCTCGAACGGCCGCGTCGCATCGTGCTGCTGATCCGCGCGGGCCAGCCGATCGACGACACGATCGCGCGCTTCCTGCCGCACCTCGAGCGCGGCGACCTGCTGATCGACGGCGGCAACAGCCACCCGGACGACACCGAGCGCCGCGTTCGCGAACTCGCGCAGAAGGGCATCCGCTTCACCGGCATGGGCGTGAGCGGCGGAGCCGAAGGCGCCTTGCTCGGCCCGAGCCTGATGCCGGGCGGCGAGAAGTCGGCCTACGACGAGCTCTACCCCATCCTGTCGAAGATCGCTGCCAAGGTCGAGGACGGACCGTGCGTCGCGCACCTCGGCAACGGCGCGTCGGGCCACTTCGTGAAGATGGTCCACAACGGCATCGAGTACGGCGACATGCAGCTCATCGCCGAGTGCTTCGACGTGATGCAGAACGTGCTCGCGATGTCGCACGCGCAGATGGCCGACACGTTCGCCGAGTGGAACAAGGGCGTGCTTGAGTCGTTCTTGATCGAGATCACGAGCAAGATCCTGCGCGAACAGGATCCGAAAGGCGGCGGGCCGCTCGTCGAGAAGATCGTCGACAAGGCGGGCCAGAAGGGCACCGGCCAGTGGACCGCGGAGATCGCGCTGCGCCACGGCGTGCCGGTGCCGACGATGCGAGCTGCCGTCGAGGCGCGCGGGCTGTCGTCCATGCGCGACCTCCGCATCGAAGCGAGCAAGACCCTGCGCGGCCCGTCCACGTCCACCCCACTCGACACGTCGCTGATCGACGCGCTGCGCGACGCGCTCTACTGCAGCAAGATCTGCAGCTACGCGCAGGGACTCGACCTCATCGCGACCGTCGATCGCGAGAAGGGCTGGGGCATCGACCTCTCCGAGGTCGCGCGCATCTGGAAGGGCGGCTGCATCATCCGCGCGCGCTTCCTGCAGCGAATCCAGCAGGCCTACGGCAAGGGCAAGAAGCTCGCGAACCTGCTGCTCGACCAGGAACTCGGCGGCTTCCTCGTCGAACGCCAGTCCGCGTGGCGGCGCGTCGTGGCGCTCGGCGCCGAACGCGGGATCCCGATGCTCGCGATGGCTGGCAGCCTGTCGTACTTCGACTCGTTCCGCCGCGCGCGCCTGCCGCAGAACCTGACGCAAGCGCAACGCGACTACTTCGGCAGCCACACCTTCGAGCGCACGGACGGCAAGCCCGGTGAGTTCGTGCACCACGAGTGGCGCAACTGAGCGATCGACGGCCCCCTGCATCTTCGCCGGAACGAAGATGCTCATACCGAGCAGACGTGCGGCCCGGGTGCCACCCGAGAGGCTGACAGGTCGAACTGGCAACCCCAGCGGCCTGTCGACAGCCATATCGCGATGCAACGGCGCAGGCTGTGTCCAACCCCGCGATTGGACGCAGCCCGCACGCCGGCGAGTGCAGCCCGGAACTCGCCGCGATGCCGATCTGCGTTCTCGGACTGGAGTTGTCACTCGCTGCCAGAGGGACAGCAACTCCCAGGTCCCTGCTCGCAGAAGGCGCTGCAACCCGCGGCAATCAGCGCCCCCCGGAAGGCGCCGGCCGACGATCTCAGTTGCCGATGACGGCCTGCGCCGCGTCGGACGCGATCAGCCCGAACGCGTTCGTCGCAGAGAACGGGAACGCCTGCGTGTAGATCGAAACCGACAGGAAGTAGGGGTCGTTCGGAATCGCCGTCGAGAAGGAGATCTGGTTTGCCGCGCCGAAGCCGAACTGACTGATGTCGGGGCTGATGCGCGCGAAGCATGACGAAGCGCCCAACGCTCCCAGGTCGAGAGGCAGCGAGCCGAGGCTCGAAACCGTGTTGCTGACTCCGATGTAGAACAGCGCCAGTTCCGGAGTCGGGCAGTTGCCGATGTCCACGACGAAGTTCTGGCCGATGCGCGCACCGATCGAGACGTTGGTCGGCACTCCGTTGGCCCCCAAGCATCCGTCGCCGAACTTCGAGTAGGTCGGGATCGTGCTGGTCGGGCTCGAGAACATCCAAGTCTCGTTGTTCGTGCCGCCGGGACCGCTGCCGCCGAAGTGCACCATCTGGCCGATCGTCGGCAGGAAGCCCACGTAGGCCTCCGTCGACTTGAACGGACCGCCCGTGAGGATCTGCGTCCAGTTGTTGCCGTCGTACTCCCAGGTGTCCTGCAAGGCGACGCCGGCGGCAAACCCGCCGTAGAGGACCACGCGCTGGTGGAAGTCGTCGTAGACGCAACCTGCGCGGTAACGCGCCGCAGGCAGCGTCGCCGGCGTGCGCTGCGTCCACTGGACGCCGTCGTATTCCCAAGTCTGGTTGAACAGCGTGGCGCCCTGGCCGCCACCGAACATCACCGTGACGCCGCGACGCTTGTCGTAGGCCATCGCCGGCGTCTCCAGTCCTGGTGGCGTCGTCGCGGTGACGATCTGCGTCCACGTTGCGCCGTCGTACTCCCAGGTCTGCGCTGCGCCGCCGACGGCCGAACCTCCCTGTGCGCCGTAGAGCACGCAACGATGCCGGTTCTCGTCGTAGACCATCGAATAGAACGCTCGCGCGTTCGGCGATGCGGCGGGAGAGACCTGGATCCAGTCCGAGGTCGCGCAATCCCATTCCCACGTGTCGTTCGCGTTCGCGGTCGTCGTCGGCGAGCGGCCGCCGAACGTGACGATGCGGTTGCGCAGCGTGTCATAGACCATGCGGTGCCCCCATCGCGGCGGGGGCGTGGTCGTCGGCGTGAGCTGCGTCCAGGCAAAGCCGTCGAACGACCACGTCTCGTTGAGCGTCAGCGTCGGGCCGGACTGCAAGCCGCCGTAGACGAGCATCTTGCCCTGGCCAGGGTCGTAGGCGATTCCGCCAGCACGACGCGCGAGAGTCGACGGGAACGGCGACGGGACGAGTTGCGTCCAGGACTGGGCGGCAGCGGTCGAGACGCCGAGAGCTGCGAGCCACGAGATCGTGGCGGCGAATCGGAGCATGGTCGTGGTGTAGAGCGGGGTGAGAGGAGGCGAAGGCGCCGCCGCAGCGCGCGCCGCGGCAGGAACCACGCAGATGGCTCGATCCGTCCCTCGGAGAATCTCGGGGGCCGGACCCGAGGCACGCATTGTTCGTCACGCGCGCCGGAGTTCCAGCCGCAGCCGCATCACTTCGTGCGGAACACCTCGACGCCCTTCTGCTGCTTGTTCATCACGTTCTTCTTGAGCCACTCGACCTGGCTGCCGCGGTTCTGCACGTTCGCGTTGATGTTGTTCTCGAACGCGTCGAAGTCCTTGCCGGCCCGGCGCAACTGCCCCTGTTCCATCTGTTGCGCCTGTTGCGGCGCGCCGGTGCCGAGGTGCGGCTGGTGCTCGCCGGCGCCGCGGTAGAACGCGTAGTGGTCGCCGAGCGACGCGAGCACGGTGGCCCGGCCAACGATGCCGCTGCCGATCGCGATGCCGCGCAGGTCGGTGTCCGCCGACTGCAGCTGGCTGTCCTTGCTGCCCACGATCTTCACGTGCGCGCCCGCGACGTAGCCGTCACCGCGGCGCACGTTGACGCGGACCTGCCCGTTGTCGAAGTGTTCCTGCGCTTCGATGCGCAGATCGGTGACGAGCGCCATGCCCGTCGCGACGCGGTCGCCGCTCCGCAGCACGCAGAGGTAGGCGCCCGGCGCATCGAGGCCAAGGTCGACCTTCTTCGTCTGGTCGGCGTAGTCGCGGCCCTTGCCGAGTTCGACGTCGAAGCTGCGCATCGGCGCGATGCCGTGCAGCTTGATGCCGCGGATGTCCTCGAGCGACTTCTGCAGCAGGTAGAGCCGCATGAGGTCGACCTTGAACACCTGCAACTGAGCTCGCTCGAGGTTGCGGAACGTGACCGCGATCTCGCTCGCGCCACCCACCGGGAACGTCGTCACCTCGTCGAGCGTCAGCAGCTTCTTGCGGAAGTAGTCCGCCGCCTCGACCGCGTCGCCGAACCGGTCCTTCACCTGGTCGTATGCAACCAGCGCCTTCTCGGGCTCGCCGCGCGCGTGCCAGATCTGGCCCTGCAGGTAGACCGCGTGCCACTTGCTCTCGCTCTCCGCCCGACCGCCGGAGCGGCGCACGAAGGAGCCGGTGGCGACCTTCTGCAACGCCTCGAACGCGGCGTCGTGGCGGCCGAGCGCGAACTGCGCGTAGCCGACCGTGTAGAGCTGCTCGTCCTCGAACGAACTGTCCGGGTAGCGCGCGAGCGACGCGGTCGCGACGGCGAGCGCGCCCTCGAGGTCCTTGCCCTCGAGCAACGTCGTCGCCCACGCGAACGACACTTCCTCGGCGAGCGGATCGTCGGGATGGAGCACGAGGAACTCACGCATCTGCGCGACGGCGCGACGGCGAAGTTCCGTCACCGAACCCGTGCGATCGTCCACCGGCTGCAACGGGTCGAGGTCCGCAGCCATCGCCGCGAGTTGCTGCGCGATGCCGTAGCGCGCTATCCGCATCGTCGGCAGGTCCGGATACGCGAGCAGCAATCGCTCGAGGAACCGCGTCGACGCCTTGTGCTCGCCGAGTTGCTGCAGCGTTGTCGCGACCGCAGCGTCCTTGAGGAACGACGCCTCCTCGGTGCCGCGGAACACGAGCAACGCCGACTCGAACTCGCCGAGGTCGAAGTAGGCGCGGCCGACGCCGAGGATCTTGTCGAACGGGATCACGAGCTCGGGCTGGCTCTCCTTCAACTCCTCGAAGAACCGGACGACCTGCTTGCCGTCGCCGCGCTCGATGCCGAGGTAGAGCAACATGCGCGCGCAGTCCGCCGCGACGTCGTCGCGCAGGCGGTAGTCGGCGCGGTTCCACTCCGCGACGAGTTGCGCGAGGCGTTCCTGCGCCGACGCGATCGTCGCCTTGCGATCCGTTGCCGAAGGCGTCTCGGCCATCGCCTTGTCGTAGTCCGCCTTGCCGAGCGCATAGAGCTCCTCCGGCGTCAGCCGATACGCGTCGCGCTCGCCCGTGCCGCGCGGATGCACGCGCAGCGACTGCGGCGCGCCGATCGCGCGCACCTCGGGCCGCAGCGCCGCGTAGACCGTCGTCGGCAACGCGCGGAACGAACCGGCGTGACGAGCCTGGAGCTCGTAGGTCACCGACCCGCGCTCCGAGCCTTCGGGGAAGTAGAAGACGATGCGGTCACCTGCGACCTCGACGTGGTCGAAGCCGCCTTGGATCGAGTCCCTCGGCACCGAGCAGCCCGCGGGCAACGGCTCCTCCACCACGATCGGCGTTCCGCGCATGCGCTCCGCGCCCTTCTGCAGCGCGAAGCTCGTCTCGACGCGCAACGTCTCGCCGACGCCGAGTTGCGTGACCTCGTTCACGAAGCCGGGGATGTCCTTGCCCTGCACGACGCCGAAGCCGGACGGCACTTCCTTGCCGTCGCGGCGCAGCGACGCGGCGCGATACCTGCGCATCACGCGCGCTTGCGAGGTGGCGGGGTCCGTCTCCACCATGCCCTTCGCGAAGCCCGCGAGCGTGACCGAGTAGAACGCCTCGCCGCCGCCTTCGACCTTCACCTGCACGACGTTGCCCTTCGGCTGCACCCAGTCCGCGGGGACGGGGAACGTGCCCGACAGCGCCTGCGCCGACTTCGGCTTGGTCGCGAGCTCCTTGCCGTTCACGAACACCGTCACCTCGGTCGCGCGCGGCGCGCCGGCAGCGGTCCGCTCGGCGAACGCGATCGCGGCGATCGCGGCGGCCGTTGCCTCCGGCGTCGGCCATGCGCTGCCGATGCGCGACTCGCGCACCGCGAGCAACGCCTTCTCGCCGAGCGCATCGCGCGGATCGCTGGCGAGCAACGCGCGCGCGCACAACGCCACGGTCTCGGGGCTCTCGTTCGCGAGCGAGGTTGCGGGCAACGCTGCGCGCAAGGCGACGAGCGCTTCGGCTGCGAGTTCCGGACGGCTGTGCGCCTGCCACGCGAGCGCGAGGCGCGCGAGGCCGTCGGGCCGCAGCGAGCCGCGCGCGCGATGCAGCGCATTCAGCGTCTCGAAGCGCGCACGATCGACGCTCGCGAGCGCCCACAGGATATCTGCGCGCGCCTCGGCGTCCGCCGAACGCAGCGAAGTGAACAACGCCTCCGCCGCGCGATTCTGCACGTCGACGGCCTCGACCATCCCGCGTCGCACCGCCAGCGCGAAGAACCGCACCGCCTGGCTCGTAGTGCGCGCATCGATGCCCTTCTGGCCGATCCACGAGAACGCGCCGCCGTTCTGCTGCTGCCGCGCAAGAGCCTGCATCGACGACGACGCGACGGCGAGCAAACGGTCCCGTTCGCCGGGAAGCGCATCGCCGTTGCCCTCGAGGTAGTCGAGCGCCAGCAGCGCGGCAAGGCCGCGGCTCGCGGCGCCGAGGTTGGTCGGCAGCGACTGCACGCAGTTGCGCAGCACGTAGCCCTCGCCGAGCGCGGCGCGCACGAGGTCGCGCCCCGGATCGCCGCCGAGCTCGACGACCATGCGCAGCGACGCGTAGTCCGCGCTGTCCGGCAACGACAGCTCGCGCATCGCGCGGTCGCGCGTGCGACCCGACCACGCAGCGAGTCGCTCCGTGCCGAACGGTTGCACAACGACGTCGCGCGCCATCGCGTCGACGCGCGCGCCGAACGTGCCCTTCGCCTCCATGCGCACGACGCCGGGCTCGTTCGCCGTCACCGCGAACGGCGCCTCGGCCTCCTGGCCCTTCTCCATCGCCGCGGCAGCGCGATCCGACTTCGTCGTCTCGCCGCGACGCTGCGTGAACTCCAGCTGACCTTCGACCTCGTCGTCGGACAGGTTGTGCGCTCGAACCGCGAACGATGCTTCGTCGCCTTCGGTAAGGACCAACGGCCCGACGAGCTCGACCTGCATCTCCTGCTGCGTCTTCGTGCTGCCCTTGCCTTCGCCGACCCATGTGTCCGCGGTCACGGACCGCGCGAGGATGCGCCACGAAGTCGCCGAGTCGGGAAGCCGCACGGTTGCGCGCGCGACGCCGTTCTCGTCGGTCTGCAGCGACGGGATCCATGCCGCGGTCTCACGGAAGTCCGTGCGCGCAGCCGCCACCGCTTCGAGGCCGAACAGACCCGTGACGCTCGGCACCATCGTGAAGTCCGTAAACGCGTAGAGATGGTCCGTTTGCTGGAAGCCGAACCGGTTCTGCTGCGCGACGACCTGCAGGTCCTGCAGGCCACCCGTCGTCGGCCCCGCAGGCCCAGCAGTCGCCGGCCCTGCCGCACCCGGTCGTCCGGCGCTCTGCCGGCGGCCGAAGCGGCCGCCCGCCCCGCCGCCGAGGCCCACAGCCGAGTTCCACTGGTTGCTGTCGAAGGCCTTCTCCTTCTCGGCCACGACGCCCTCTCCCGCAGCAGCGAGCTCTTGCTGGAGCTGCTCGTTCGCGCCGTCGACCAACAGCACTCCCGCCGGATCGGCGCCCGGCTGGAGGGCCGCGCGCAGCCGCGCATCCTCGGTCAGCAACGCCGCGTTGACCGCTTGGCCGTGGCCTTCGTAGGCCCACGTGCAACTCGATGCGGTGCGGAACGACGTCTGACGCTGGCGACCCCAGAAGCGATCGCCGATCTGCTCCTCGTCGCCGGAGTCGATCGCGAGCAAGCTCTCGTCCACGACCGCGAGCGCAACCTCGGCGCGCACCGGCCGACCTTGCGGGTCGCGCACGCGCACGACGATCTCCATCTCGTCCTGCGGCCGCTTCTCCTTCGGAGCCTCGATCTCGACGCGCAGTTCGCGACGCACGAGGAACGGACGCTCGGCGCTGTGCAGCGACTTGCCGTCCACCATCGCCACCGCGAACGCAAAGTTCGGCGCGTGCTCCGGCAGGATCGGCAGGTCGATCGTCGACTCGCCGTCGTCGAGCATGCGCGACTCGCACTGCAGGATGCCGTCGCCCTGCCACGTGAACAGCGCGAGGCGCTTGCCGGCGCGGTTCACGATGCGCACGCGGGCCGTCTCGCCGACGGACCACGACTCGCGGTCCGCTAGCAACCGCAGCTTCTGCTCGTCGTCCTGGCCGCTGACCGTGAACTCCGCCTGCGCGGTGACGACGTTGCCGAAGCGGTCCGTGCACGCGGCGCGCAGCCGCGTCTCGCCGCCGCGCTCGGACGCGAACGTCGCGCGCGCGACGCCGTCCTTGTCCGACTCGACTTGCTTGCGCGCGACCTCGACCTCGACCACCGCGCCCGACTTCGCGTCCTTGCGCAGCTGGTAGAGCACGAGCTCCGACTTGCGCGAGAGCGGCTTGCCGCTGCGGTCCGCGACCTTCAGCGTCGCCTCGAACGGCTCGCCCGCGAGGTAGACGGGACGCGGCACCGAAACGCGCAACGCCATTTCGCTCGTCACGACCGGCACTGCGACGTAGGCGGTGGCGTTCTCGCCAGGAGCCTCGGCATAGAGTCGCGCTACGGATTCTTCCTGGAAGTCGTTCGTCGACAGCTCGAACGGCAGTTCGCCTGCGGCGTTCGTGTTGCCGCGCCGCTCGACGACCGCGCCGTCGGGCATCGTGATGCGGCACACCACTTCGCGCATCGCGAACGGCTCGCCGTAGAACCACGTCGCGCGCAGCGCGCCGCGGATCGGCTCGCCGCGGAGCACCACGGGCTCACGCAGCTCGAATGCGAGCTGCAGGCGCGGCCGCTCGTAGCGACCGACGCGGAACGTGGCGCTGTGCGACACGAACGGCGCGGTCTTGCGCGACGACTGCACGCGCCATTCGCCGAGCTCGGCCTGCTCGCCGAGGTCGAACGCGAAGTCGAACGTGCCGAACTCCGAGAACGTGACGTCGCGCTGCTGCACGAGCCGGCCCGAAGGCGCAAAAACCTGCGCGACGTAGGCGTCCTGCTGGGGCAGCCGGTAGACGCCGCCTTCGACCTCGCGCACGACCGCCTTGCAGTGCACGCGCTGGCCAGGCTGGTAGAGCGGACGGTCCGTCGAGAGGAATCCCTGCGGATAGAGACCTGGCGCGAAGCCCATTCCCGACATGTCGAGCGTGGTCGCCGCCGAGCCGCCCGGGGCCACGGCGAACACGCGGAGGTCGTCGCGGTTCTTGAGCTCGTCGCCGCGGAAGCGCCAGATGCCGTCCGCGCCGGTCACGCCCTCGGCGACCACGCCGTTCGCGTCGCCGAGCGCGACGCGCACACCTGCTTCGACGCGCTGCTCCTTCGTGTTCTGCGCGAACACGAGGAACTCGAGCCGGCTGGCCTTGGTCACGAGCGCGAGGTCGCTGACGACGACGAGCGTGGTCGCCTCCAGCTCCTTGTCGTCGACCTTCACGACATAGGCGCCCGGGCCCGACGCGGGGATCTCGACCGCTCGGTCCGTCTCGCGACAGCGAACGTAGTCCGCGACCGCGCTGTCGAACGTGATGTCCGGCGCGATCACCTCGATGTCGAGTTCGTGCACCCGGCCCGCTTGCCGCGTGGCGCGGAACCAGTCCTCGAGCTGCAAGCGGTAGACGCGCACGCGCAGCGTCTCGATGTTGCGCGAGACGAGCTGGAACGAGGCCTTCTCGTCGCTGCGGAACACGCGTTCCGTGTGCACGCGCAGGCTCTTCCTCGACAACGTGGCGATGCGAATCTGCGCGTCCTGCTGCATCGGGCCCCACGTCACCGCGCGGTAGGCCGCGATCGCGGCGTCGTAGTCGGCCAGCTTCGTCTCCAGCAGACGGCCGATCGCGTGCTGCGCGCGCGAGCTCCAGTCGCGGCCGGGGTGCTTGCTCACGCAACGCTGGTACTCCGCCTTCGCGTCCTCGAACTTCTCTTGCTTCTCCAGCATCGCGGCGATCGCGCACATGCCTTCGGCGTTGCGGCCGTCGAGCGGATAGGCGCGCTCGAACGCGCGCAGCCGCTCGGTCGCCGCGGCGAACGCAGCGGCGTCGTCCTTCGGCGGCTGGATCGCGAGGCTCCACTCCCCGTCGACGATCGCGCGTTGCACGCGTTCCCAGTGGGCGTGCGCAGGATGCTGCGCGAGGTAGTCGCGCCATGCGGCGAGCGCCGGCTCGAACTTCTGCTGCGCGAAGTAGACGTCGCCGCGCAACGCGCGCGCGAGCGCGGCCTCGGGCAACGACGAGACGCCGTCCTGCTTCAGGAACTCGTCGATCGAGCGCAGCGCGTCGTCGCCGCGGCCGGCATTGGCATAGCAACGAGCGACGAGATACGAGGCGATGCGCGCCTTCTCGTGCTGCGGGAATGTCGCGCGAAGATCGCGCAGCGCCTGCACCGCGCGGTCGAGTTGCGCGGTCGCGGCGTCTGGGACGCCGAACGTCAACGCGATCTCGTAGGCTGCGTCCGCGGCCTCGGGAGCGTCCTTGCCGAGTGCGAGCAGATCGCGCAGCGTCGCACGCGCGCGCACCGGGTCCGAGGCTTCGCGCAGCGACTGGCCGAGCAGCAGCATCGCCTTGCGCTTGCCCTGGTCGATCGTCAGTTCTTCCACGAGCGCCGACAGCCGCTGCGCCGCGTCCTGCGGCTTGCCGGCCGCGCGCAACGCCGATGCGGCGCGCAAGCGGATCGAACGCGCGAGCTCGGGCCGCAGGCCGAGGTCGAGCGCGAGGTCGCAGAACTGCGCCGTGCGCGCCGGATCCTTCGGCTCCTTGTTCTCCGCCTTGTCCGCGAGCTCGAGGTAGACCTTCGCGACCTCTTCCTTGCGCAGGAACCCGGTGAGGCGCTCGGCCTCGCCGCGATGGATCTCCGCCGCCTTCTGCAGGTTGCCGGAGCCTTCTTCCACCTTTGCAAGCAGAAAGCGCGCCTGCGGCAGCCACCCGGAACTGGCCTGCTCCCGCTCGAACCGCTGCAGCGTCGCGCGCGCCGCGTCGCGTTCGCCCGCGAGCCACTGCGCCTCGGCCAACAGCACGAGCACGCGGTCCTGTTCGCCGGGCTTCGCGTCGGCGAGCGCCTTGCCGAGCGCCACCGCCGCATCGCGATAGCGGCGCTGGATGAGCAGGTCCTCGCCCTCCTTCTGCGTGCCGAGGAACGCCGCGGCGACCAGGGCCAGGACGAACGGAACGAGGGCGAACCGGAGGAGCTGCTGCTTCATGGCGAGGATGCGTGAGAGGCGGACGGAAGGCGCCGCGACAACGAGCTTCGCAGGCGCGAGTTCCGCGAACGGCAACGATGCGCAAACGAGCCGGCGAGCGGAAGGTTCGCTGCGGGTTCCTCGCTCGGGCCGGGTTCCCGGGCGCGACCCGCGAGCAGGCGCCGCGCGGCTCGCACCGCGATCCGGCCGACGAGCAAGGCCGCCGGCGAGAGCGTGCGCCGATGCCGCGACAGACGCAGGAACAGAGATCCCGCCACGCCGCGCCGCGGCGAGGGCCGGGCTACTGAGCGTGCACCTGCAGCACGGGCGCGGTGCCGACCTCGCGCAGTCCGCCGGTCGCCGTCAGGCCCGACGACCACACGCGGACCACCGGCTCGAAGCCGCAGATCTCGATCTTCTTCGCCTGGCTCGTGACGACGCCCAGCGCGTTCGCGCCGGCGGTCAGCGCGCCGGCCTGGTAGCGAATCCACGCGCCCGTGAGGCGCGGCTCGTTGGGCACCTGGAACCCGAACGATGCCGTGCCGTCCCCCAACGCGGCCTGGAAGAACGTGTCGACGATGTCGATCGAAACGAAGCACCCCGGCGCGCCGGCGAGCGTGAGGTCCACCGGCAGCTGCGCGCCGTTCCACGTCCCGGTCTCACTGCCGCCGAGCGCGAGCAGCACGAGCGAGCCCGGCGCGGCATCGAGCGCGCGCACGAGCCAAGGCCGTCCCCACAGCACGCCGTTCGAAGCGCTCTCGATGCGCAGCGGCAGGCCGTTCTGGCGCGGGCACGCAACGGGGCCGACAGGCTGCTCGGGACTGTCGCAGACGTAGGTCGCGTCGAGCGGATACGCGCCGGGCGGCTGCGCGAACACGACGATCTCGACGCAGAGCGGGCCCTGCGCAGGGTTGTAGGCGAACGGCGCGTCGAGGGGGATCTGCGGCAGGAACGCGGACGGCTGCGCCATGACCGAAGAAGCCGGCAGGGTCACCATGCGACGCGCGACGACGACGGACTCGTCGAGGCCGCGGTTCTGCGCGAAGGTCGGGCTCGTCTGCACCAGCGCGTTCGGCGACGTCGACATGCGGATCTCGCAATCGACGGTCTTCTGCGCGGCGGTCACCATGCCGTCGATGCGGAACGAGATGCCGGTGATGTTCGCAGGGCCCGCGAACAGCATCGCGTCGTAGACGTGTTGCGCGCGCACGGCGGAGCTGCGGCCGAACGGCACGTTCGTCGAAGTCGTCCCCTCGCGCGTCGCATGCGAAGCGGGCAACACGACGACGTTCTGCGCGGCGACGGACGCGGCGAGGGCGCAGAGCGCGAGCAGCTTCTTCTTGGCCATGGCAGCGGTTCATCGGCGCGCCGCCGCGACCGCCTTGATTCCGGCTCCCGCGCGGACCGATGCAGCGGCGTGCTCCTGCCGCCCGAACGCCGATTCGACCTGCTCGCCGTGCTCGGCGACCTGCGGCCCATGCAAGCGTTGCTGACGGCGCTCTCGGACCTCGGCTTCACGGTCGACGTGGCCAAGGACGCCGCGACGGCGCGCACCGCATTCTTCTCGTCCGGCGGGCACCAGTGCCTCGTGTTCGGACCGGACGTGAAGCCCGGAGTCGCCGGCGCCATCGCGCGTTCGCTGCGCGAAGTCGATCCCGCCCTGCCGGCATTGTCCTACGGCCCGAGCCTCGACGCCGAGGGCCAGGAGAGCCGCACGGAGTCGATCGGGCTGCACCCCGGATCGCGCGCGGGCCAGGGCGCGCTGCTGCGGTTCCTCGCCGAATTGCCCGAACGCGGCTGACGCGCAGCGCGTCGTCCGTCGGTCGCCGCAGTCGCCCGCCTCCGGTGCGATGCGAGCGCTCGCGTGCGCGCCGCGCGCGACGGATCCGGTAACCGATCGACGCGTCCGCGCATTAGTGCGCCGTGAATGCACCCACTGTCACGATCCAGACCGGAATGGTCGTCGGCGTCGACGCCGAGCCCATCACCATCGAAGCGACCGCGCGCTCCGCGAGCGACGGCACGCCGCGCATCCTCGGCCTCGTCGACGCCGCGGTGCGCGAGGCCTACCACCGCGTGCTCAATGCGTTCTTCTGCCTGTCGCTGCCGACGCCACGCGGCGTGACGACGGTGAACTTCGCGCCCGCGGCGCTGCGCAAGAGCGGATCGGGCTTCGACCTTCCGCTCGCGCTCGCGCTGGCGGGAGCCGCGGGCGCGTTCCCGCCGTCGCGCGCACAGGGTCTCTGCGCGTGCGGCGAAGTGTCGTTGCAAGGCAGGCTGCTGCCGGCGCGCGGCGCGGTGAGCATCGCGCAGATGGCGAGGGCTCGCGGATTCACGACGTTGTTGTGCAGCACCGACGACGCGGCATTGTGCGCCGACGTCGAAGGTCTCGCGGTGCTCGGGGCCGAGACGCTCGCGGATGCGATCTACTGGGTCGCAGGCCGCCGCCAGTTGGAGCCGGCCACGCGCATCGAGACGCCGTTCGTCGCGGACGTCCTCGACCTCGCCGACATCCGCGGGCACGAGACGCAGAAGCGCGCGCTCGCGGCCGCGGCGGCGGGCGGCCACAACCTGCTGTTCGTCGGGCCTCCGGGCTCGGGCAAGAGCGCGCTGTGTCGCAGGCTTCCTGGCCTGCTGCCCGCGCCTTCGCCCGACGAACGGCTCGCGATCCTGCAGGTGCACACGGCGGCGGGCCTGCGCGCGCCGATCGGCAACGCGCGCCCGCTGCGCGCTCCGCACCACACGAGCTCGTCGGCCGCGTTGCTCGGCGGCGGCGCCGACGTGCGGCCAGGTGAAGCCACGCTCGCGCACTGCGGCGTGCTGTTCCTCGACGAGTTGCCGGAGTTCCGCCGCGACGCGCTCGAAGCGCTCCGCCAGCCGCTCGAGGACGGCGAGGTCACCGTCGGCCGCGCGCGCGGCACCGTGACGATGCCCGCCGCGTTCACGCTCGTCGCCGCGATGAACCCGTGCCCGTGCGGCTTCCTCGGCCACCCGCAACGTCCGTGCACGTGCACGCCGCAAGCCGTGGCCCGCTACCGCGCGCGCCTCTCCGGCCCGCTGCTCGATCGCATGGACCTGCAGGTCGAAGTGCCGGCGCTCGATCCCGCGGCGCTGCGCGCGCCGCGCGACGAACAACTGTCGACCGCGGCGCTGCGCGTTCGCATCGACGTCGCGCGTCGGCGGCAATTGCTGCGCAACCGTTCGGCCGACGGCAGGTGGATCGGCAACGCGCGGCTCGCGGACCGTCAGCTCGACCGCGCGTGCGCGCTCGGCGACGACGCGGAGGACGCGCTCGAAGCCACGCTGCGGCTCGCGCGCGCAGGCGGGCGTGCGCGCGTGCGCATGCTGCGCGTCGCGAGGACGTTGGCCGACCTCGACGACCGCGAACGCATCCTCGCGGAGGACGTGCTCGAGGCCGCGTCGTTGCGCGGGTTCGCGCGCGCGATGGCGCAGGCGCTGTGACCGCGATCCTGCGGGCTCAGCGGCCGTCGCCGTCTTGCGCAGGCACCAGCACGCGGCCGGAGGTCTTCTTCGCCGAAGCGTCCTGCGGCGCAGGGACGCGCGCGTCGTCGGCGACCGGCATCGGATCCGCGGCAGGCGCGGAGACGATCGGCGCGACTTCGCCCGAAGGCGCGGCGACGGGAGCTTCCGGACGCTTGCCGAGCAGCGCGGCGACGGCTGCGGCCGTTCGCTCGATGCGGCAGGCGACGGCCTCGAAGTCGGACTCCAGTTCGTCCCACGAGCCAGCGGGCGCGGAGCACCGGAGCACAAGGAATCCGTGGTCGGAGGCGACGACGACCATGCGCGCGCGACGCGCCGTCGCGGCCACGCCGCCCTCGGCCTCGATCTGCGCCGCCGGGACGCCGCGCAGCGAACGTTCGGCGCGCGACGTGATCTTCAGTTCGGGATGCGTGAGCAGGGACCAGCGCTCCACCGCCTGCGCGGCCGCGTCGAGCGAAGCGCCCGCGTCGAGCGAGCCCAGCCGCGACAGCGTGACCGACGCGTCGAGCGCATCGATGCGCAGCGAGACGGAACCTCCCGCCACGCTTGCGGTCCACGTGGGGTTCGGAGCCCACAGGCCGAACGCGGCCGAGGCCTCCGCCACGAACGGCGCAGGCATGCGGCGGATGCCGACTTCGTTGCGCGCGGTCTCGAGGCTGCAGCGGACGGCGACGAGCGCAGGACCGCTGACCTCGCGACGCAGCACGGAGCCCGACGCATCGCGCCACGTGACGTTGCGCCCGTCGGCGCTCTGTTCCACCGACTCGTCGACAAGTTGGACCACGCCGTCGATCGCAGCCTGTCGTTGGCGGACGCCCGCGAACGTCACCGTGCGCAGGTCCTCGACCGCAGGATCGAACACCGTCGCCGCGACGATCTGGCCGCTCTTGCTCCGCAACGGTTGCTCGCGCACGAGCTGCGGGAACGTCGCGCCGTCGGGCCACGGCAGCGAACGCTCCGTGCGTCCCTGCGGCGACAGGCGCGCGACCGTGAGGCGGGCGCCGTCGACGCGCGCCTCGACGATGCGTTCGATGCGCACGCGCTGCTGCTTGGCCATCGGGTCGAGCGGAGAACCGAGCAACGCGCTCTCGAGCACGCGCTCGCGGAAGTAGCAGTCGACAGGGCGCAGCGCGGCGTCGGCGCGGCACATCGACGTGATCTGGCACGTGCGTTCGCCTTGCGCGAACTCCCATTCCTCGAGGATCTGCGTGAGCCCGTTGCGGTCGGTCGAGACCGTACGGTGCATCGAGCCGATCGAGGCTCCGGCGCCGTCGTGCAGCAAGAACCACTCGTCGCGCGCAGGCACGGCCGCGCGCACGGGCGCTTCGGGCTCGACCTCGCCGCGGCGGATCGCTGCGATCTGCTCCTGGCGGAATCCGACGACGCAACCTGCCTGCAGTTCGATCTCCACGTAGCTGCCGCGCTCGAGCACGATGCGGCCGACGAGGATCTCGCCGCCGCGCAGCTCGATGCTGTCGCGGCGAGCGGGCGCGGAAGCCTCGATGGGTACGGCGGGTCCTTGCTGCGTCGCAGGCGCGGGCGCCTGGACGGAGAACGCGCAAAGCGGGGCGGCGAACAGCAGCGGCAGGATCGTCATCGGGGGGCCGAGGGGACCGGGGGTGGTCCCATATCGATCCGTTCCGCCGAGGACTTGATCAGTTTTTCGACAGCAGGCGGCGCACCGGCGACAGCAGCCACAGCCCGAGCAGCAGCGGCGGCAGCACGAGGCTCCACCACGGCACGGCGAGCAGTTCGCCCCACAGCACGAACCACAGCCAGCGGAAGCCGCGGTCCTCGAAGTGGATCGGCGCCAGCAGCCGCGCGGGGTCCTGGCTCGTGTGCGAGAACAGCGGCGCCACGGATCCGGGCGCGCCGTGCCTCGGGTTGCCGTTCCCGTCCTCGAACGCGCCGGTCGCGCACAGCCACGCGTAACGCCAGTTGGCGACGAGCGGGCTGTAGCGCGGCTGCGTGAAGAACTTGTCGGCCTGGTCGGCTCGCACCGAGGCGAGGTCCGCGTCGTCGAACACGCCTTTCTCGTGCCCATCCTCGTAGTAGGCGAGCACCGCCTGCCCCGCGAGCTGGTTGTGGCCACGAGTCGGCGCCATGACGCTCGTGACCGCGCAGAACACGCCGACGACACAGAGCCAGCGGAACGCGCGCGGCGAGGTCGACCACGGCCGCGACTGCGGCAGCACGAGCGCCAGGAACGCGACGACGCCTGCGGTCACGTAGCGCACGCCCCAGCACTGGCCGGACTGCCAACCGTTCGTGCAGCTGAACATCAGCACGGGGATCGCGAACAGCGTCCACGCGAGCGCGCGGAACCGCGGGACCGAATCCGAGCGACGCGCGGCCGCGAAGCCGAGCCACAGCAGCGGCGACAGCCACAGGATGCCCTTCCCCGCGGCGAACAGGATCTTGGGCAAGCCGATCCACGGCGGCGTGTCGAACCACGACAGCGGCGGCGGGTAGCCGGTCGTCATCGGCGCGCCGAAGCGCGCGATGTTGGCGGCGAACAGGATCGCGGCCATCGGCGCGCCGCCGAGCGCGAACTGGACGAGCCGCGCACGCAGTTCGCGCGGGGCGGACGGCCGCAGCGCCGCGAACGCGAGCCAGGCGCCGAGCGCGATCACGACGAACGCATGCTGGTAGCGCGTGAGCACCGCAGCGCCCGCGCATACGCCGCCCGTGACCATCGCGCGCCACGACGGCGCGGGGCCGGCGCCGAGCGCGCGCACGACCGCGAGCAACGCGCCGAGCACGAACGTGAGTCCCGGGCCGTCCGACAGCGTCTCGCGGAACAGCGACACGCACTGCGTGCAGATGCCGATCGCGAACGCACACAGCAGCGACTCGCGCGAGTTCGCGCCGAGAGCGCGCGCGAGCAGGAACAACAGCACGATCGTCGTCGCGCCGAACATCGACGGCAGCAGCAACGCGACGAGCGCCTGGTCGACGACGAACTGCCCCTTCGCGTAGGTCTCGTCGTTGCCGACGCGCGCCTTGTAGCGCTCCTCGATCTGCGGGAACGCGGCGGCGATCCGTTCGCCGATAGCGACGACCGGGACCATGAGCCCGAGATGCCCGATCGGGAACCAGACGTACTGGCGCACGCCGTCCTTGCCCGTCATGCCGAACGCGACACCGCTGTTCTGCGCGATGTAGGTGGCCGCCGCGATCTCGGCGATCGAGTCGCCGCCGTCCTTCTGCTGCAGCAGCCCCGAGTCGCCGCGGCGCACGAGGGCGCGCGCGCCCTGCATCGTGAAGCCGGAGTCGAGGTTCTCGAAGTTGCCGTAGGCGAAGCTCAGCAACAGCAGGAAGCAGCCGAGCCACAGTCGCGCGAGCGGGATGCGCGCGGGATCGACGGAGGAGGATGCGTCGTGCGCGTTCACTTCGGCGGCAGCCATGCGGGCCTCACAGAGGGATCGACGCCGAGCATCGGGAACACGAAGAACCACAGCATCGCGACGAGCAGCAGGATCGCGAGCGCGTCGAGCGCGAAGCCCGCGCGCACCATCTGGCCCGTGCGCAGGTGTCCGCTCGCGAACACGATCGTGTTGGGCGGCGTCGCGATCGGCAGCATGAAGCCGCAGCTCGCTGCGATCGTCGCAGGCAACATGAGGAAGCGCGGTCCATGTCGGCGGCGATCGCGCCCTGCATGAGGATCGGCAGGAACAGCGAGGCGATCGCGGTGTTGCTCGCCACCTCGGACAGCAACAGGATCAGCACGGCGACCGCGGAGACGAGCAACAGCGGCGACATCGAGCCGATCCACGGCCGCATGAGTTCTCCGAACGCGGCCGACACGCCGGTCGGGTCGAACGCACGTGCGAGCGCGATGCCGGCGCCGAGCAGGAACAGGATGTCGAACGGCAGCTTCTGCGCGGTCTGCCAGTCCATGATCCGCTTCGGCTCGCCGGCAGCCGCGCCCGACGGCACGAGGAACGCAGCGATCGCGACGAGGATGGCCACGAGCCCGTCCGGCAGGAAGTCGTCGCGGCTGCCCGCGGGCCGCAAGTAGTGGGCCCAGCCGTGGACCACCCACTCCTCCGAGATGCGGACGTCGCCGCGCGTGACCCAGGCCAGCACCGCGAACGCGAACAGCCACGCGACGCGCCGTTCGGGCTTGCTCATCGGCGGCAGCGCCCGCGCCTCGGCGAGGATCGCGTCGCCGTCGGGCAGGCGCCCCTTCGGCAACGGCAGCACCACGCGCGTCATGAGCCACGAGAACGCGAGCGTGAGCAGGATCGCGTAGGGCGCGAACGCGATCGTCCACTGCAGGAACGAGACCGTCGGCGCGCCTTGTTCGACGAGCGTCTGGTAGTTGAGCAAGAAGACGAGGTTCGGCGCCGTCCCGATCGGCGAGCCGATGCCGCCGATCGACGCGCCGTACGCGATCGCAAGCATGACGCCTGCGCCGAAGTTGCCCTGTGCGCGCGCGTCGAGCGCTCCGGTCGCGCGCACGCGGTCGACCATCGCCCAACCGATCGGCAGCAACATCAACGCGACCGACGTGTTGTTGATCCACAGCGAGATCGCCGTCGCGACCACGAAGAAGCCGCCGACGAGCCGTCGCGGATCGGGGCCGACGAGGCCGACCACGCGCAGCGCGAGACGACGGTGCAGCCCCCACTTCTCGATCGCCTGGGCGAGCACGAAACCGCCGCCGAACAGCCACAGGATCGGATCGCTGTAGCCGCGCACGAGGTCCGGCATGCCGACCGCGCCGAGCATCGGCAGCAGCACGACGGGCAACAGCGACGCGGCGCCGAGCGGCATCGCGGCCGACATCCAGCACGCGATCGTCGCCGCAGTCACGCCGAGCACGACGCGGCCCGCGCGCGGGTCCACTTGCGCGGCGAACGGCAGCGAACCGGCGAACAAGTAGGCGAGCACGCCGATCGCCGCCGCGAGCGCGAGCCGTGCGGGACGGACGTCGGCGTCCTTGCCGTGCTCGCTCACGCGCGCTCCTCGCGCGTGGGCTCGGCGGCAGCCGCAGTCTCGCTGCGCACCCAGTCGAGATACGGCGCGTGGCCGGAGACGGTGTCGAGCACGAGCGCTTCCGGCACTTCGTACGGATGCAGCGCGACGAGGCGGTCGCGCAATTGCGCCGACAAGCGGCGCGTCGTCTTGAGGACCAGCAAGGCCTCCGACGAACGCTCCAGCGCGCCGTTCCACCAGTAGTGCGACACCACGCCCGGGACCACGTTGCCGCACGCGCACAGGCGCTCGCGCAGCAGCGCCTCGACGAGTTCGTGCGCCGAACGCTTGCCGTCCGCTGCCGCGACCGGAGCCGTGCTCAGCACGACCACGACGTCGTCGGGGCTGTGCGCAGGGCCGTTCATTTGCCGCGCGCGAGGCGTTCGGCGAGCGCGGGGTGGAGGCCGGCGGCGAGGATCTTGGCTTGCGTGCGCCGCAGGTCGTATTCGACGCGGTGGATCTCGGCGCGGCCGCGATCGACGACCGCGAACGACGCGCGCGGATCGCCGTCGCGCGGCTGGCCGACGCTGCCGACGTTCACGATGCAGGGCTCGGCCCCGAGGTCGAATTCGCGGTTGTCGTCGGTCGCCTGCGTGAACTTGAAGTCGCCGCGGTGGATGCCCGGCCAGTGCGTGTGCCCGACGAACGTCGGCCGGTCGATCGCGGCGAAGATCGCGCGCATCTTCTCGGGCTCGAGGAAGCCGTCGCTGCGCAGCACGTATTCCATCACCGGGTCGCGCGGCGAGCCGTGGAAGAACAGGCAGCCGTGGTCCTGCATGCGCTCCGGCAACCGGCGCAGGAACTCGAACGCGGCGCGACGTCCCGGCGTGACCCAGTTCGGCTTCAGGCGTCGACGCGAGAGATAGAGCGCCTCGCGCGCGAGCGGATTGAAGTCACTGAGGTCGTGGAAGAGACCCCAGTCGTGGTTGCCGAGGATCGTCCACTTGCAGCGCTGCATCACGAGCCGCGTCGTCGGCAGCGGATCCGCGCCGTAGCCGACCACGTCGCCGAGGCAGACGACCTCCCGGACCCCCAACGCGTCGATGCGCGCGAATACCGCTTCGAGCGCCTCGAGGTTGCTGTGGATGTCCGAGAGGATCGCGAACGCCACGCGTGAGCTCCTATCGCGTCTCCGCGATCGCCTGCTGCACGCGCGCCTCGAGCGCTGGCACCGCCGCGGCGAGCCCGCCCGGGATGGCCGCGCCGGCCGCCTTCTTGTGGCCACCGCCGCCGAACGTCGAGGCGATGCGCTGCACGTCGACGTCGCCCTTCGCGCGCATCGACACCTTGACCGTGCCGTCGAAGCGCTCCTTGAGGATCGCGACGACCTCGACGCCCAGCAACGAGCGCAGCGGGTCGATCACGAGGTCCGTGTCGAAGTCGATGTGCGACGCGCGTTCGTAGAGATGCTTGTCGATCGGCACCAGCGCGAGCTTGCCCGAGAGGCGCAGTTCGTGGCGCGACAGGCAGGCGGCCATCATCGCCGCCGTCTCCGGGTGCATGCGGCGGTAGATCGCGTCGTAGATGCGGCTGCTGTCGACGCCGAGGCCGACGAGTTCGGCCGCCATCGACAGCACTTCGACGTCGGTGTTGGAGTAGCGGAACCAACCCGTGTCCATCACGAGCGACAGGAACACGCCTTCGGCCGCGACCAACGGCAGCGGCACGCCGAACGCCTTGTAGAGACGACGCACGAGCGCGCCGGTCGCAGCCGCCTTGGGGTCGACGAAGCAGACCGTACCGTCGCCGCGGTCACTGCCGACGTGGTGGTCGATCACCGCGATCGTGGCGCCCGACGAGCGGAGCCGCGAGGCGAGCACGCCGGTGCGCGACAACTGGCAGCAGTCGAGCAGCACCGCGACGTCGAACTTCGGCAGCGGGCTGTCCGCCGTCGCGAACGAGAACGGAGTCTTCTCGGCGAGGAAGTCGAACGGGTGGCCGAGCGGGTCCGGGTTGACGATCGCAACCTGTTTGCCGAGGGCCTTGAGCAGGTGGTAGAGCGCCGTCTCGGCGCCGAGGCAGTCGCCGTCCGGGTTCTCGTGGCCGGTCAGCAAGAAACTGTCGCGCGAAGCGATGAGGTCCTGGAGCGAGGTATGCAACGTCTCTGGTCGATGCGCGCGCAGGCGAGATGGCCTGTGTCGCGCCTTCTGACTCTAGATGTCCCCGGCGGCGCGCTCAACCGTTCGGACCGGGACTACGTGCGCGATGCATGCGTCCGGCGAGCCACGTGGCGCGCGGTCGCAGCGAGCCTCGGACCACGGACTCCAGCACATCGGCCGAAGACCGCCCTTCGGCAGCGACGGCGAAGATGTCGGCGCGCGCCCCACGGCGCAACAGCCCGAGGCCCGGTCGACACAACGCGCGGCCGCCGTGGGCCGTGGCCATCGCGAACAACGTCGACGGTCCGAGGCTCGGCCACATGCGGGCCGCTGCGGAGAGTTCCTCGAGCATCGACATCGCTCGATTCGACGCGCGCGAGTCCGTTCCGAGCGCGACCGGGATGCCTCGGCGCAGCCATTCGCCCACCGGCGGCGGGGTCCTGCCGAAGTAGTCGATCGTGCCCGGACAGACGACGATCGAGGCGCCGCCGGCCGCGATGCGCGCGGCGTCGCCGCGTTCGAGCTCCTGGCAATGGACGAGCAATGTCGTGGGCCGCAGCAACGAGAGCCGCTCCAGATGGCGAACCGCGCCGACGCCGGGCGCACGGAACCCCTCCGGCAGGCGACCGAGACGGACGAGCAGTTCGCGGAACGGCCCGGTGCCTTCGCGCAGGAACTGCTGCTCCTCGGGCAACTCGGCGGCGTGCACGCTGATGGGCACGCGACCGCGCGCGCACTCCGCGAACAACGCCGGCGACACCGAGTAGGGCGCGTGCGGCGACATGCTGGCCGGGCAATGGTCCGAACCCTGTGCGCGACGATGCGCGACGAGTTCGCGCGCGCTCGTCGCATCGAGGTGGAAGCCGGTGACCTCCTGGTAGCAGCGACCCGCGAACGGCACCGTGCGCAGCGCCGCCGGGCTGAGCCCCGTGCTGTCGATCTCCCCCACGGCCGTGCACCCGTCGCGCAGCAGCGCCCGGAGGTTGGCGACGGCGTTGGCCCGCAGCGTGCGCTGGTCGGCGCGTGCCCGCGACGCCATCACGGCGCCGACCCACGACACGAACGTCGTCGGCGCGGGGCCCACGCCTTCCAGCTGCAGGTGCGCGTGCGCGTTGACCAGTCCAGGCAGCGCCGCGAGGTCCTGCACCTTCGCGCCCTTCGGTGCGCGGCCGACGCGCACGATGCGGCCGGTGGTATCCCAGAGGATCTCGGCGCGCTCGATCCACCGCGAGCCGGTGAAGAGCAGGCGGGCGCGGAGCGCGTTCATCGCAGGCTCCGCGCGGGGCGGGCGGCCATCGCAACCGATGGCGCCACGCCGGGATTCGCAGCCCAGTCGGGGCGCCGCGTCCAGCGCAGCGCCTCCCGCACGGGTCCGCGCAGCATCAGCCGCGCGTGACGACCGTGAGGCGCTTGACCACGCAGTTCGGGAAGGCCTGCGTGTTGAACAGGATCTGGAAACGGAAGCCCGTCGGCAGGTCGCTGTTGATGCCGACGCCGATCGTGTCGCCGACGAAGTCGCGCCACTGGCGGATCGTCGTCGGATCGGGCACACCGATCGAGTTGACGCGCGCGCCCTGGAACTTGACCGTCACCGGACCGAGCGGGTCGATCGCCGGGCCGAAGTTGTTCTGGACCGTCGGATCGTCCGAGTAGACGCGATCGACCGTGCCGTCGCCGTCCACGTCGACCTGCATCTCGTAGCGCAGCCACTCCGGCGGGAAGACGAAGCCCGTCGAACGCCACGTGGAGCGGCAACCCGAAGCCGAGTCGCGGTCCGCGTCGCGCAGCACGCCCGTGTTGCGGCTCGCGTTGAACGCCGGCACGTTGGCGCCGTTGGTCGCCGCGGCGATGCCGACCGCTTCGAGCCGGTAGTAGCCCGGGGCGCCGTTGCCTGCGCGGTTGTCGATGTCGAGCGACGTCGTGCCGGTGTTCGGCAGGATGCCGTCGGTGTTGCTGCCGATGCCGCCGCTCGCGTCGATCACGCCGTCGGCGATCGCGTCACGGCTCGCCTGCAGCAGCGCCGTTCCGCCCGAACCACCGCCACCGGGAACCGGGATGCCCCAGTGCGGGCCCGTCGCGGCGGACACGGAGTCCTGCGTCGGGGTCGTCGGGTTGTCACCGTTGTAGGTGGCGCCGCGGCCACCGCGCACTTCGATGCGGCCGTTCTGGCCGACGGAGATGTTGCGGCCCGCGCGCAGCGCGATCGCGCCGCCGCCACCCGTGCCACCACCACCGGCCTTCCAGCGGTCCGCGTTGAACGTCGTGACGTTGGACGCGAGGCCGATGAACGGGTGGCTGCCGCCACCACCGCCACCGGAGCCACCGAGCAAGAAGTGGCTCAGCGACGACGTCGTCGTCGACGGGATCGGCAGCGGGTCGAACGCGATGCCGCCGGCGACTGGAGCCGCCGGCAGGATCTGGACGACGTTCGGGACCACGGGGAAGTTCGAGGCAACCGAGCCCTGGGCACCGTAGCCACCGCCACTGCCACCGAAGCCGACGTTGCTGTTGAACACGCCGCCGCTGGTGTAGGTGTTGACCGGAGCCTGCAGCGAAGCGTCGAGACCGTGCGCCGGGTGGATCGGAGAGCCGCGACCGCCGGTGCCGATGGCCGCGTTCGCGTAGGCGTGGCCGGCCGGAAGGCGAAGGTCTTCGCCGTTGCGGCCGTTGTTGTTCGGCAAAGCGCCGGCACCGAAGCAGCGATCGCCACCCTGGCCGCCGCGTCCACCACCCGGGCCGCCGAGCGAGCCGAGCTGGCCGAGCACCGGGTTGTTCGGCAACGTCAGCTGCGGGTTACGGCAGTTGAACGTGACCTGGTCGGCGCCGTTCGCCTGGATGCGACCGTTCACCTCGATCTTGCCGCGCACGAAGATCTGCACCGGGTTGGTGCCGGTGAAGCGCACCGTCGCGCCCGCGGGCACGACGAAGTCGGTGAAGAAGAACTTGCCGTCCGTGATCGTGGCCGCCTGGCCGTCGAACGTCTGCGAGCCAGGGATCGTGAAGTTGTCCACGTTCCACTGGTAGATGTTGTTGCCGACGTCCGTGCCGTTGTTGATGTTGAACGAGCCGTGGCGACCGTCGCCGCCGAGCGGAGCCGGACGCGCGCCGTCCGCCCATGTGCCGCCCGAGACGTCCGAATCCATGCGGGTCTCGTTGGCAAACGACTCGACCAGCAGCGTGTCCGTCTGCGCGGAAGCCGCCGTGATCACGCGGAACGTGCTTTCCTCGGCGCCGCGGCCCGAGATGTCGCGGACGTCGCTCGTGACCGTGATCTCGAGGCACGACAGGCCCGGAAGAGCCAGCGTCGGGCGGAGGCTGATCACCGTGACCGGACGGCCGTTCACCGTGTCGAGCGACACGACCGGCAGGCCTTCGACCTGGATCGCTTCGCTGTCGACGTTGCACTCACGCTGGGTGCTGCCGGCAGGGATGCGCGAGCGGCGCAGCACGTAGCGGATCGGCGTGCTGGCGCTGATCGGCTGCAGGAAAGCCGTCGTGTCGACGACTTCCGAGAAGCGCAGCACGATCGTCGAGTCGATCGGCGCAGCCGTCAGGTTCGTCGGCGCGATGAGCTCCGCGCGCGGCGGCGCTGCGTCTTCGTCCTGGATGCCGCCGTCGGCGCGCACCGTGCAGCTGAAGCTCGAGGAGAGCGTCTGGCCCGAGAGCGACCGGATGCCAAGGCCGCCGCTCGCAAACGTGATGACGTAGGACTCGTTGCGGCGGAAGCCGAACGAGCTGAGTCCGTTCGCCACCGAGATCGACGGCACGAACGTGATCTTGCTGCCGTCCACGATGAAGCGCCCGTCTGGCGACTCGCCGTTCAGCGTGCGGATCGACACCGTGCCGAAGTCGACCGTGTTGCTCGCGATCGGCTGGTTGAAGGTGAAGCCCAGCCGCTGGTTCTCCGCGATCTGCGTGACCAGGCAGCCCGAGGTCGTGCAACCGAGGTCGCACGACTGCAAGCAGAAGGCGGCGTCGCCCGTGCAGCGGCTCGTCGGAGAGATGCCCGCGCCACCCGTGGTCGAGGACGACCCGCCCGAACAGCCGGCGAAGAACAGTGCGGACAACCCGCTGAGAACGACGATCGATCGCGAGAACAGGCTCATGAGACGTTCGATTGGAAGGACTGCTGCCAGGGCGACGATGCGGTGGATTCGCGTAGGGATGGACGGTCCGACTAGACGCGGAAGATGACCTTGACGCTCTCGATCACGACGTCGGAGACGCTCGAGCGATCGAGGATCAGTTGGAAGCGGAAGGCGTTGCGGTTGTCGAGCGCGAGGCTGCCCGGGCCGAAGCCGACCGACGGACGCCACTGCCGCGTGAGCAGGTCGACCGCGTCGATGACGCCGGTCTCCAGGTCGAGGCGAGCGCCTTGCCACCAGACCTCGAGCGGCCCGAAGCCCGGACGAGCCGGCACGCCGACCGCAGGATCGTCACTGAAGACGACCGGCTGGCCGTTGATGCGCGCGCGGATCTCGTAGCGGACGAACTCGGGGCCGAACGGCTGCTGCGTCGAGTAGAAGTTCGACTGGAACGCAACGCGCGTGTCGGTGTCGGTCAGCGTGCCGACGTTCTCGGCGGTGGCCGGCGGCTGCACGTTGGGCAACTGCGAAGCGGTCGGAGTGCCGAGCGCCTCGAAGCGGAGGACGCCGCGGCTGCCCGCGCCACCCTCGACGACGATCTGCCCGCCGCGCGGAGGCGGCGAGGGCAGGGTGCCGCGAGCGAGGCGACCCGCGGCGCCACCGCGGACATCGACCAGGCCGGCGATCTCGACCGTTCCGGCCGACTGCAGCAGGATGCTGCCGCCCGAACCGCCGCCACCCGGCGCCGACTGGGCAACTGCGACCTGCGTGACCGGCGACACGCCGGCCGAACCGCCGTTCGCGAGCAGACGGCCCGTGGAGCTCAGCCGGAACTGGCCACCCGCGCGAAGCGCCAGCACGCCGCCACCGCCACCGCCGCCGCAACCCGCAGCCCAGTTGCCCGTCGGGGCTTGGGCGAGAGCCTTGGTCATCAGCGCCGCGTGGCTGCCGCCGCCGCCGCCGCCCGAACCACCCATCAGGTAGTGCAGGATGCTGCGCGTGTCCGGGGGAAGTGTGTAGGCCGGGAAGGAGACGCCACCCGGCGAATCCGGCCCGAGGAAGTCGGTGCGGGTCGCTCCGTTGCCCGACGGATCCGCCTGGTTCGACACCGCGCGGCCCACGCCACCCGCGACGACGAAACCACCGCCACCGCCGCCCGACGTCGTCTGCATGACGTAGTCGACCGAAGCCGAGGGCGGCGGGAAGACGAGCGCCGTCTTGAGGCCGGAAGCCGGGAACACGCCCGAGCCACGGCCACCCGTCCCGACGACCTGCGCCGCGTAGGCGTGGCCGCTCGGGACGCGGGCGTCGAAGCCGTTCTGGCCGATGTTGGCGGGGTTCACGCCCGCGCCGATGCAGCGCGTGCCGCCGCTGCCACCGTTCGCGCCGCCGATGCCGCCGAGGCCACCTGGCTGACCCGGCAGGCTCGTGAGGTTCGAGTTCTCGAAGTAGAGGAGCGTCTGGCCGGCCACGTCGAGGACGCCGTTGATCTCGAGACGACCGCGCACCGCGATCTGCGGCACTGCGGTGCCCGAGAACACGAGCTTGACGTCCACCGGCACCACCATCTCGGTGAACTGGAACTTGCCGTCCGTGACCGTGAGAGCCTGGCCGCCGACCGTGTTGGCGGCCGGGATGACCGTGTTGTTCGTGTTGAGCTCGAACACGCGGTAGCCGCCCTGGTTGGCGAGCTGCGTCGCGAGCGAGAGCTGGAACGGGCCGTGACGGCCGTCTCCGCCGACCTGCGCGAACGTCGCGACGCCACCGCCCCACGTGCCCGCGGAGACGTTCGCGTCGAGCTGGTCCGCCGTGTCGAACTCCTCGATCACGTTGCGCTCGACGAGCGCGGCCTGCAGCGTGCGGAACTCGAACGTCTGCGGCTCAGCCGGACGACCCGAGAGATCCGTGACGCGGTTGGTCACCGACACGCGGACGCAGGAGTTGGTCGGCAGGTTGGCGGCAGGCGTGAACGTGACGACCGACGCCGAGATCGCCGCGATCTGGTCGACGCGGATCGAGCCGGCGATCGGCGTGACTTCCGGGCTGCAGATGCGCGCATCGCCCTGGCCGAGCGTGCGAGCCACCGTGAAGGACACCGGCGCGTTCGCGCCCGAGGAGCCGACGAACGGGGTGGCGTCGATGAGCTCGTTGAAGCGCAGTTGGATGACGGAGTCGAGCGGCACCTCGAGCAGCGCCGTCGGCTGGATGATCTCGGCGCTCGGAGCGACGCCGTTCAGGTCGATGATGCCGCGCGTGACGCGCAGCGTGCAGGCGACGGTGTTCAGCAGCGGATCGCCGGCAGTCGAGCGGACGGTGTCCTGCGTCGAACCGCTAGGCAGCGTCATCGTGTAGGTCTCGCCAGCCTGGAACCCGAAGAAGCTCTGCGTTCCCTGCGTCAGGACCTGCGGCTTGAACTCCACCACGCTGCCGTTCACGAGGAACTCGCCGACCGGCTCTGCGCCCGACGCCGTGCGGAACTGGATCGTCGACGGGTTCACCGAACGCGGATCGATCGGCTGGCTGAATCGCAGCACGATGTTCTCGTTCTGCGCGATGTCCGTGATCTCGCAGGCGATGATCGCGCCAGGCGTCGCAGCGCCGGTCGACGGCGTGCTGCTGCGGCATCCCAGGCTGCAGGTCTCGACGCAGACGTAGTCCGCGCTCGCACCAGTGCACAGACCACTCACACCACCCGCATTGCCTGTGGTGCCCGAACTACCGCCGGAACACGCAGCGAGAGCAGCGGCCAGAGCCACGAGGAGCGCGCCTTGGGCGCGGTTGCCATTGGACCAGGCCATGGAGATTCGGGATCGCATCGAGTGCCTCGAAATCCGTATCGACAAGGGACTAGGGTTGCCGCGCAGGGTGCAGACCGGAGGGGCGCCGGTCCGCGAGAGGGGTCGCGCATGCTAGCAGAAACAGTTCTCGCGCGAACAGTTCCGTTCTCGCAGGCAACGAGGAGACGGAGCACCGTAGTTGGGTGCATCTCCGGCTGCCAGGGCTGTTCGAACGAGGTCGCATGCCGCCTTTGGGGTCTGTATCGCGCATCCGACGGCCCCAGGATGAGGCCGTTTGAATGGGACTTGCGACAAGTTCCATGCCGTCCCTCGGACCTTCGAGCCCGACAGGGTCCGAACCGGCCCGGAAACGCCGATGCCGAGGACATTCGAGGCCCCGGCCACCCAACCCCCTAGCACCCCCGAGAGCGAGCTCCCGATCGCGACCGCCCAACCGCTCGGGCCGACCGTGCGAGATCGAACACTTCGCCGCCCGGCCGCCGGGTTTCGTGACCCCACCCCCGGCGACGGCTAGCCTGCGCCACCCATGGCGACCCCCTCCTCCCCGACCCGCACCGCGCTCGGCCTCATCCTCGCCGTCGGCGTGGTCGGCCTCGTCTACCTCCAGAGCCGCACGGCCGCCGAACTGTCCGCCCTCCGCCTGCAGGCCGCCGACCGCGACGCCGCGGAAGCCGAGTTCCGCAAGAGCGCCCAGGAGACCCTCGATCGGATGACGAACGAGATCACGCGCATGCGCATCGAGCAGCGCGTCGGCGGCCAAGGCCCGCAGGCGCTGATGGAGATGCTGCGCACCCACGCGGACACGCTCGTGAACGCGCGCGCCACGGCGCCCGACTTCCAGAACGCGCAGGAGCAGATGCGCGCCGTGCTGCGCGCCTTCGGCTCGCTCGGCGAGGACGGCCTCGTCCCGCTCCGCCGTCGGTTCGACCAGCTGGAGCCGCAGAAGAGCTTCGACGAGCTGCGTTGGCTGCTCGAGGCGCTGGTGCAATGCGACCCGGAGAAGGGCAAGCAGCTCGTCGTGCAGGTGCTCGAAGGCAAGCTGAAGCCGAGTCCGCGCCTGCGTTGGGCCGCCGCAGAGCTGCTGCAACGCACCGACAAGACGTTGGCGCAGCGCACGCTGCGCAAGATCCTCATGACCGAGACGAGCCGCGGAATCGATCCCAATCGAGCCGCTGCCTACAACGTCAGCGTCCTCGATCCGGCTGCGGTCGCGGCCACGGGGTTCTTCAACTTCGTGATCCACTACCTGCGCACCGAGGATCCCGAGGCCGAGGAGACGCTGCTGCAGGTGCTGTCGACGCCGCAGCAGGACATCGCGACGCTGCAGGAGACGATCGAAGCGCTCGGGTCGATGAAGGCGGCGCGCGCGCAGAAGCGGATCGAGGAGCTCTATGCGCATCCGCCGGGCGCGCAGCAGAACCCGCTGTTCCTCAACAAGTGCCTCGACGCGCTCGTGGCGATCCGCGGAACGAACTGCAAGCCGTGGCTGCAGGAACAGCTGGCCAAGGCCGAGCACGAGCTCGTGGTGCAGCACATCAACCGCCTGATCCAGGAGTTCGACAACCCGACGCCGAAGCCGCAGGGCGCAGCGACCCAGGGCGACGGGGCCCCGGCCGCGCCGGCGACCGGCAAGTGACCGGACGCATGCGCGCGTTCGACACGCACTGCCATCTCGGCCTCGACGACCGCGGCGACGCGCGCGCCGAGCATGCGCGCGCAGTCGAAGCCGGCGTCGCGGACTTCGTGCTCGTGGGCATCGACCTCGCGTCGTCCACCGCCGCGCGCGATCTCGCGCGCGCCCTTCCCGGCGCGCGCTGGAGCGCCGGACTCCACCCCAACGACGCGCGCCGTTTCGACGCCGAGTGGGACGGGATCCGCGCGCTCGCGAAGGAACCGGACTGCTGCGCGCTCGGCGAGACCGGGCTCGACTTCTTCCGCGACCACGCGACCCGCGAGGAGCAGGAGCGCTCGCTCCGCGCCCACCTGGCACTCGCGCGCGAACTCGACCTGCCGCTCGTGTTCCACTGCCGCGACGCGATGGACGCGCTGCTCTCGCTGCTCGAGCAGGACGCGCCGCGCCGCGGCGTCATGCATTGCTTCTCCGGCAACGCAGCCGACGCGCGCCGCGCGGTGGACATCGGACTGCACGTTTCCTTCGCGGCGCCGATCACATACCCGAAGAACGCAGCGTTGCGCGAAGCGGCCGCGGTCGTTCCCGAGGACCGACTCCTCGTCGAGACCGACGCGCCGTTCCTGCCGCCGCAGAAGCGGCGCGGCCAGCGCAACGAGCCGGCCTTCGTCGTCGAGACGATTGCAGCGGTGGCGCTCGCGCGCGGCTGCAGCCTCGAACATGCGGCCGAGGTCACGCACCGCAACGCGAGCAGACTGTTCGGCGCGCCGGCGCGGAACTGACGTCGCGAGGCGAGCCTTGCAGCGCGCCCGCGTGACGCCTGCGATCGCGGCGCATGCGCGCAACGGAGCCGCATCGCTTCCACGCGAGCACAGGCCCTCCGAATCAGCCGCCTGAAAACGCAGAAGGGCTGCCCGTCGGGGCAGCCCTCCTGCAGCACAGATCGTGCGTGAGCGAACCGGCGGACCGGCTCAGTTCACGACGGTCCAGATCTCGCCGTCGTTGCCGGCGATGTTCGACGCGACGCCAGCGGCCATGCCGGTCGCGGCGCTGTTCGGGTCGAACGCGGCGTCGAACGTGGGCGCCAGGGTGCCACCGCCGTTCGGGGCGCCGTAGGTCGTCGTCGTGTTCTTGCTCGCCAGGACGTCACCGCTCTGGTTGATGAAGAACGTGCGCTTGCCCGAGTTGCCGAACGAGCTCGGCCACGCGTAGCAGCACCAGAGGACCTCAGCCTGGCCGGCCGCGATCGAAACGCCCGAGGCGCCACCGGTCGCGTTCTCGGCGACACCCGTCGCCGTCGTGTCCGGCAGGTACATCTGGAAGATGTAGCCCGAACGCGTGACGCGGCTCGCGTCGACGTTGCCGAACGCGTTGCTCAGCACGGGCGGCGTGATCGTCGCCGTGCCGACACCGCCGGCTTCGTCCGTGCGGACGGCGTCGGCGCCCGACAGCTCACCGAAGAAGCCGTACTCGCCCTGGCCGTTGTTGTTGCAATCGATCACGCCGGACGCCTGGCACTGGGCCTGGGCCGACGAGATGTTCTTCAACGTCGCGATCGCCGCCGATTCATTGGCGTTGAGGCGTGCGCTGAGGAGGTTCGGAATCGCGATGCTCGCGATGATGGCGATGATCGCCACGACGATCATCAGCTCGATGAGCGTGAAGCCCTGTTCGCGCTTGTTCATGTTGTTTCCCTGACTGCCCTGTTGTTGCGGGAGCGATGTGCTCCCTGGTCTCTCTCTTCCCTTCGAGCCGAGCCGATCAGCGGACTGGCGCCGCTGCCTTCGGTTCGACCAGCTGCGCGAATCGCGCGTCCCCGGCAATCGCCTGCCAGGCGGCCGGATCCTCGCGGACCAGTCGCCTCGTCTCGGCAGGCGCAGCCTTGGCTGCGCGCTCGAACAACTGCAGTGCGGTATCGACGTCGCCCGCGCGCAACTTGAGGCGGGAGCGACGCAAGTTCACGGTCGGGACTGCATCCGCGGCGCGCGCCCAGGCGGCGTCCGCGGCTTCGTCGTCGCCGAGTGCAGCGAACGCATCGCCGGCTTGCGCCCATGCCATCGGCTGGTCCGTGCCGAGCGCCTGCTGCAATAGCGCGCGCGCTTCGCGCAAGCGCGCGGCCCCGGCCTCGCCGGTCTCAGCCTGCGACATCGCGATCAAGAGCTCCGCGCGCTCCACGAGGCACTGCGCCGCGTAGCCGCCCGACAGCGAGCCCTGAGAATCCGTGAGCACGGACAGCGCCTCCGCCGGCTTGCCGGCGCTGCGCAGCATCCGGGCTTCGTTGAACGCGAGCACGCGACGCTGCTCGTCGGAACAGTCCGGAAGCGCCCGAGCGAAGCGATACCGTTCGGCGGCGCCCACGAAGTCGCCGCGCATGCTGCGCGCGAAGCCGTCGAACTCCGCGAGCACCGCGGAGTCCTGCTGCTCCCCGTTCGCGAGCGCGATGTCGCGCTCCGCTGCGGCAAGCAACTGCTCGTGAGCCGCCACGGGATTGCCGTCCTTGTCGCGCGCGGGGATCGAGTGCGCGAGCCGCAGGTTGGCGTTGATCTGCGAGAGCAGCTGCCCGAACTCCGGCGCCGGCTCGTAGCAGAACCTGGCCCACAGCAACCATCCCAGGATCGGCGTCGCGACGCCGTAGAGCGCCGCGCGCCGCCAGTCGAGTCGGAGGGCCATGACGATCAGCCGCCCGACAGCTTCTCTTGCAGCTTGAAGATCGGCAGGAAGACCGCGAGCACGATGCCGCCGACGATCACGCCCATCACGGCGATCATGATCGGCTCGATCATCGACGTCAGGCCCTTCACTTCGGCCTCGACCTGCTGGTCGTAGAACTCGGCGATCTTCTCGAGCAGCGCGTCGAGCGCGCCCGAACGTTCGCCGATCGACATCATCTTGACGACCATCGGCGGGAACACGTCCGACTTCGCGAACGGATCCGAGAGGCTGTCGCCGTTGCGCACGCTGTCGCGCGCCGTGTCGACGATCTCGGAGATCACGCGGTTGCCCGCGGTCTGCGACACGATCTCCATCGCGCCGAGGATCGGCACGCCGCTCTTCACCAGCGTCGAGAACGTGCGCGCGAAGCGCGACAACGCGACCTTCTTGAAGAGCACGCCGAACACCGGGAGCTTCAGCACGAAGGCGTCCTTCGCGTACTCGCCCTTGTCCGTCTGGACCACGAGCTTGAGCCCGACGACGGCGCACGCGAGCGCGCCGAAGATCACGTACCAGTAGTCCTTCATGAAGAAGGCCACGTCCATGATCATCACGGTCAGTCCCGGCAGCTCGACTTCGAGCGACTCGAAGACCGGCTTGAACGACGGGACGATGCCGATCATCAGGAAGCTCGCGATGCCGAACACGAGCACGAGAGAGATGACCGGATAGGTCATCGCCGACTTGATCTCGGAACGCAGGTGCGCGGCGGCCTCGAGGTATTCCGCGAGGCGCGTCAGGATGATGTCGAGCTGACCCGACACCTCACCGGCGCGGATCATGCTGACGTAGATGTGGCTGAAGACCTTCTTGTGCTGCTCCAGCGCCTTGCTCAGGTCGGAGCCCGAGCGGATGTCCTCGACGACCTTGTCGAGGCAGAAGGCGAAGCCCGGCGACTCCGCCTGGTCGGCGAGGATCTCCAAGGCCTCGAGCATCGGGATGCCCGCGGAGAGCATCGTCGACAGCTGGCGCGTGAAGACCTCGAGCTCGCCCTTCTTCACCGAGGACTTCTTGGCCAGATGGCGGTTCATCTTGCCGCCCTTCTGCTTCTTGGCGCCGAAGAGCCCGCCTCCGCCCCCGCTCTTCTGGATGTCCAGAGGAGTGAGGTTGCGGCGGCGCAGATCCGCGACGACGTCGTTCTGGGTCTCGGCGGACATCGAGCCCTTGACCGTCTTGCCGGCCTGGTCGCGGGCTTCGAACTTGAACGTGCTGGCCATGTTCCCCTCGTCCTATCGCTGAATCTGTTTCGTGTTCCTCGCGCGCCGACCGCGTCGGCGCGTCCGCGTCAGTCGGCCATGGTCACGGCTTCGACTTCCTCCAGGCTCGTCTTGCCGCGAGCGGCGTTGAGCAGGCCGCACCGGCGAAGCGTGAGCATTCCCTCCGACAGCGCCTGCCGCTTGATGTCGGCGAGGTGCGCGCGCTCCACGACCATGCGACGGATCGGCTCCGTCATGCGCATCGTCTCGAGGATCGCGAATCGCCCCTTGTAGCCGCCGTTGCAGCGCGGGCAGCCGACGGGGCCGAACAGCTCCATCGGTTGCGTGAGGTCCTGCTCGGTGAACCCGAGCCGGATGAGCGCGTCCTTCGGCAGGTCGACCTTCTTCTTGCAGTGCGGACAGAGCTTGCGGCCCAGTCGCTGCGCGGCGATCAGCTGCGTGCTGCTCGCCACCATGAACGGGTCCATGCCCATGTCCACCATGCGCGTGATGGTCGACGGAGCGTCGTTGGTGTGCAGCGTGCTGAGCACGAGGTGGCCGGTGAGCGCGGCCTTCACCGCGATCTCGAGCGTCTCGTGGTCGCGGATCTCGCCCAGCAGCACCACGTCAGGGTCCTGACGCAGGATCGAGCGGAGCGCCGCGGCGAACGTCAGGCCGCCCTTCGGGTTGACCGGCACCTGGTTGATGCCTTCGAGCGTGTATTCGACCGGGTCCTCGACGGTGACGAGGTTGATGTCCGGGGCGGCGATGTGACGCACCGCGGAATACAGCGTCGTCGACTTGCCAGAGCCCGTGGGGCCCGTGACCAGGATCATCCCGTAGGGCTGCGCGCAGGCCCACAGGTAGTCCTCCATCGAACGCTCCTCGAAGCCGAGCGACTTGATGTCGAGCGCGAGGTTGCTCGAGTCGAGCACGCGCATGACCGTCTTCTCGCCCCATACCACCGGGAGCACCGAGATACGGAAGTCGATGGCCTTGTTGCCGACGCGCATCTGGCACTTGCCGTCCTGCGGCTTGCGCTTCTCGGCGATGTCCATCTTGGACATGATCTTGATGCGCGAGGTGATGTTGTTCTGCATGCGCTTCGGCAGCTCCATCACCTCCGTGAGCGAACCGTCCTTGCGGTAACGGACGATCACGCGCTTCTCGAACGGCTCGATGTGGATGTCGCTCGCGCCCTGGTTGCAGGCGTCGAGGATGATCTTGTTCACGAGCTTCACGACCGGCGACTCCTCGTCGCTGATCGCCGACATGTCGGCCGAGTCCTCGTCGCCGCCGGCGTCCTTGAGCTCGAGGTCCGCGTCGTCGAACGACTGCAGGATCTCTCCGACCGAGTCGCTGTCCTGCTGGTAGGCGCGATCGAGGATCTTCTCGATCTCCTCCGCGGTGCTGACGACAGGGCGCAGCTGACAACCCGTGATGATGCGGATGTCGTCGAGCTTGAGGATGTCGAACGGGTTCGCGATCGCGACCGTGATGATGTTGCCGATCCGGTCGATCGGGAAGATGCCGTAGTCCTTCGCGACGTCGCGCGGCACGGCCTCGATCACTTCCTTGTTGACCGTCAGCTTGCCGAGGTCGATCGGCGGGATGTTGGCGGCCTTCGCGATGAGGGCGATGAGCTCCTGCTCCTTCGCGATGCCCTTCTTGACGAGGATCTCGGTGAAGGGACGGCGCTGCGCCGCGGCTTCGGCGAGCAACGTGTCGCCGGTCGCCGCGTCGAGCTTGCCGACCTTCTCGAGGATTCCCCTGAGCTTCTTGCCGAACTGGTTCATCGGAGCGGCCGGCGCGTCGTGGTCGCGGAGGAGTTGGCCGTGCGCTCCATCAGGCGCGCGAAGTCGGCCTCGTCGTGGCAGTGCTCGAGCGCGTGCTCGTAGCTGATCGTGCCCGCGCGGTAGAGCTCGAACAGCGACTGGTTCATCGTCCTCATCCCCAGCGCGCCGCCGGTCTGGATGATCGACATGATCTGGTGCGCCTTGTTGTCGCGGATCAGCGCGCGGATGGCCGGGTTGCACATCATGATCTCCGCGGAGAGCGCGCGGCCCTTACCGGTCGCCTTCGGGATCAGTTGCTGGCAGACCACGGCCTGCAGCGTGAACGACAGCATCGTGCGGATCTGCTGCTGCTGGTGCGCAGGGAACACGTCGACGATGCGGTTGACGGTCTGCGTCACGTCGGACGTGTGCAGCGTCGCGAACGTCAGGTGGCCCGTCTCCGCGAGCGTGAGCGCCGCCTCGATCGTCTCGAGGTCGCGCATTTCGCCGACGAGCACCACGTCCGGGTCCTGGCGCAGCACGGACTTCAGCGCCTTGTCGAAGCCGTGCGTGTCGCCGCCGACTTCACGCTGGTTCACGAGGCACTGCTTGTTGCGGTGCAGGAACTCGATCGGGTCCTCGATCGTGACGATGTGCTGCTGACGCGTCTCGTTGATGTAGTTCACCATCGAGGCGAGCGTCGTCGACTTGCCGGAGCCCGTGGTGCCCGTGCAGAGCACGAGGCCGCGCGGGAGATTGCAGATCGTCTCGCACACCTTGCGCGGAAGGCCGATCGCCTCGAAGTCGTAGACCTCGTAGGGGATCACGCGCAGCACCGCGGCCATCGTGCCGCGCTGGATGAACGCGTTGGTGCGGAAGCGGCCCATGTTGGCCACGCCGAAGGAGAAGTCGAGTTCGAGGTTCTTCTCGAACTTCGCGACCTGGTCCGGGCCGAGCACCGAGTAGATCAGCTTCTTCGTGACCTCGGGCGTGAGCGGCTCGTACTCCGTGTCGACGAGACTCCCGTCGATGCGGATCTTGGGCGCAGAACCGACCGAGAGATGCAAGTCCGAACCGCCGCGCTGCACCATCAGGGTGAGCAGATCTTCCATCGACACCATCGCGCTGATCCTCCGTGCTGTGGGTCCGACAGGGACCCCGACGGACGGGTATCGGCCGATGACGGCGGCGGGATTGAGCCGGAACGCGGCGGTTCCTCGGGACGGTCGCCATGGGGCCGCCCGTTCGCTGTCGGCGAATGCGACAGCCGCCCGGGATCCAGAGTCCCGTTCCTGGGCTCCGGTTACTGGGACGCCTTGCCCATCGCCACGAGCATGCGCAGCGACTGCGCGACGCGCAGATCGATGCGGCGCAGTTCCGTGGTCGGCACGAGCAGCAGCCGGCCCGAAGCCGGGTTGGGCGTGCCCGGGACGTAGACGATCGTGCGCTCCGCCCCGTCGATCGTCGTCACGCCGGTGACGAGCCCGATCTGGTCGCCGCCGCCCGTCTCGACCAGGACCACGCCCTGGAAGAAGCGCTCGCGCGACGAGTCGTAGCCGAGCACTTCCTTGACGCTCTGGTACATCGTCCCGAGCAACGGCAACCGCTCCGCAACCCGGTCGAACGCGCGCCACAGCCAGCGCCCGAGGAACGTCGTGACGAACAGCCCGATGCCGTAGATGACGATCGCGGTCGCGAGCAGCCCGAGCCCCGGGAAGTAGTAGGGCTGCTGTGCGAGCCAGGAGCCGGCGATCGCGCCTTCGGCGTAGACCACGATCACGACCGAACCGACGAGCGGCAACAGCGCGACGGCCCCGGCGACCATGCAGCGCGCGACGTGTTGTGCAGGCGATGCCATCGACACTTCTTACGCGAGCGAACGGTCCGACGCATCGGCCGAGCCACGGGTCCGCAGGCCTCTGGCGGACGGACGCCGGACCGGCCACCATGCCGCGCGTGAACCTCTTGCTGCTCGACCCTGCCGAAGTCGCGGACGACGGGACCGCCGTCCTCACCGACCGGCGCGCCGAGCACCTTCGGTCCGTGCTGCAGGTGACGCCCGGTCGCACGCTGCAGGCGGGCTTGGTCGACGGCCCGGTCGGCAACGCCGAGGTCCTCGAAGTGCGCGGCGACGCAGTGCGCGTGCGCGCGGTGTGCACCGAGGCTCCGCCTGCGGCGCACGACGTGCTGCTGCTGGCGATCCCGCGGCCCAAGGTGTTGCTGCGCATGCTCGAGATCGCCGCGATGCTCGGGTTCGCGGAGATCGTGCTGTTCCGGAGCTGGCGCGTGGACAAGAGCCATCTCTCGAGCCAGGCGATGGAAGCGCAACTGCAGCGCCACCACCTCTGCCTCGGTCTCGAGCAGGCGCGCCGCACCGCGATGCCGCGCGTGCGCACGTTCCTGCGGTTCCGGCCGTTCGTCGAAGACGAACTGCCGCAGCTCGCGCTGCCACAGCATCGCTTCTGCGCGCATCCGTTCGCGGAGACCGCGACCGCCGATCTCGCGCTGTCGCCCGCCGCGCCGGTCGCCGTTGCGCTGGGGCCCGAGGGCGGCCTCTTGCCTTACGAAGTCGACCATCTGGCGCGCTGCGGGTTCCTCCCTGTGCGCATGTCCCAGCATCCGCTGCGCACGGAGTCGGCGTTGTGCGCGGTGCACGCGCAACTCGACCTGCTGCGCGCGAGGGCGCGCGGCTGAGGCGTCCTCCGTGCCCAGGACTGCAACGAACTTCGGCCTCTCGGGCTGCGGCCAGCGCGGGGCCGAGTTGCTGCGCAACAGCCGCATGCACGCGCACTGCCGCGCGCACGCGGTGCACGACCCTGCGGCGGACGTTGCCGCGGCGCTCGCGGACGAATGCGGCATCGGCTCGCGCTGCGCGTCGTTCGACGAACTGCTGCGGACCGGCGTCGACTTCGTCGTGCTCGCGGGCCCGCACGGCGATCGCCTGCGTCAGGTGGAGGCGGCTGCCGAGCAAGGCGTCCACTGCCTCGTCGCGGCGCCGATGGCGCCCGACGCCGCGACGGCCGCTGCGATGCTGCGCGCGTGCGACGCAGCCGGCGTGAAGCTCGGCGTCGCGGTCCCGCAACAAGGCGAGCCGATGATGGAGCAGCTGCGGCGCATGATCGCCGACGACTGGCTGGGCGCGCCCGTGCTCGTGCAGTCGATCGAAGCCTCGGACCGCGCGCTGCGGCAGCCGCCGGACGACGGCCACTGGCTGCTCGACGCGAGCAACCACAGGGGAGCGCCGCTGCTGAGCTTCGCCGCCGAACCGCTGCACCTCGCCGTGTGGCTCTGCGAACGTCCGCCGACCGCGGCGCTCGCGCTCGACGCCGCCGGCGTGTCCCGCCTTCCGCGCGAGTCGGCCGTCGCGGCTGTCGCGCTTCGCGGCGGCGCGTTGTGCACGTTCGCCACGAGCCACGCGACGCGCGGCTCCGAGTTCGCGGTGCACGGCACCGACGGAGCCGTGCGCATCGGCCCGGAGCGTGTGTGGATGCGCGGCAGGAAGGCCTATCGCGGCGACTCGTTCGCCTATGCGGAGCCGCAGCGCGAGTTCTCGCTGCCGCGCCGCGACCACGACGACCCGCTGCGCGCGCACTTCGAACTGGTCGGCCGCTTCGCGCGATGGATCGACGACCGCGACGACTTCCCGTGCCCGGGCGACCAGGCGGCGCTCGACATGCAGGCGCTCGACGCCGCGATGCGCGCGCTCGCTTCGCGCCGCGTCGAGGACGTGAACCCGTGAAGGCCAACGCATGAAGGTCGCGCTCTACGTCACATGCCTCGTCGACCAGATCGAGCCGCGCGTCGGCGCCGCGACGGTGCGACTGCTGCGCCACGCAGGCTGCGAGGTCGTGTTCGACGACGCGCAGACCTGCTGCGGCCAGCCTGCGTGCAACAGCGGCTATCCCGGCCACGCGACGCAGCTCGCGAAGAACGTCATCGCCTCGTTCGAGCGGAGCGGCGCCGAGGCGCTCGTGCTGCCTTCGGGCTCGTGCGCGGCGCAGATCCGCCACTACGCAGGATTGTTCGACGGCGAGCCGTCGTGGCGCGAACGCGCGCTCGCGCTGTCGATGCGCACGTTCGAGCTGTCGTGGTTCCTCGTGCATCGCTGCGCGCTGAAGTCGGTCCCGGGCCGGTTCGCGGGCAGCGTCGCGTTCCACGACTCCTGCCACGGGCTCCGCGACCTCGGCCTCGGACAGGAAGGGCGCGACCTCCTGCGCATGGTCGACGGTCTGCGGCTCGTCGACCTGCAGCACTCGGAGGACTGCTGCGGCTTCGGCGGCACGTTCGCCGTGAAGCATCCCGAACTGTCCGTAGCGATCGCCGACCGCAAGCTCGAGTCGATCGCGAAGGCCTCTGTCGACGTCGTGACCGGCGGCGACGTCAGCTGCCTCATGCACCTCGACGGACGCCTGCGCGCGGTCGGCAGCAGGACGCGCGCGGTGCACTTCGCGGAGTTGCTCGCGGGCCTTCCCGCCACGGAGGCTTCGTCGTGAGCGGCGATCACCTGCCGATGGACCGCTTCGCGGACAACGCGAAGGCGGCGCTCGCGGATCCCGTGCAGCGCGACGCGCTGCATCGCGCGACCGAACTGTTCCGCGAACGGCGCACGGGCGCGCTGTCGCGGGCCTCGGACTTCGAGCGTTGGCGCGACGAGGCGCGCGCGATCAAGGACCACGCGTTGCTGCACCTCGACCGCCACCTCGCGCAGTTCGAGCAGAACGCGACCGCGCGCGGCGTCGTGGTGCACTGGGCCGAGGACGGGACGGAGGCCGCGCGCATCGTCACGGAGCTCTGCCGCGCGCGCAGCGCGAAGCTCGCGGTGAAGAGCAAGAGCATGACGACGGAGGAGATCTCGTTGAACCGCGCGCTCGAGCAAGCGGGCATCGACGCGGTCGAGACCGATCTCGGCGAATGGATCATCCAGCTTGCCGGCGAGACGCCGTTCCACATCGTCGTCCCTGCGATCCACAAGACGCGCGCGCAGGTCGGCGAGATCCTGCACGCGGAGACGGGCGTCGACGCGAAGGCGTCGGCGAAGGAGCTCACGGCCTCCGCGCGCACCGCGCTGCGCGAACGGTTCCTGCGCGCCGGCGTCGGCATCAGCGGCGCGAACTTCGTGATCGCGGAGACCGGCTCGATCCTGATCCTCGAGAACGAGGGCAATGCGCGCCTCTGCACCACATTGCCGGACGTGCATGTCGCCGTCGTCGGCATCGAGAAGGTGCTGCCGCGCCTCGCCGACCTGCCCCTCTTCCTGCGGCTCCTGCCGCGATCGGGAACGGGCCAGGATCTCACGACCTACCAGTCGCTGCTGACCGGTCCGCGCCAACGCGCGACGTGCGACGGACCCTCCGAACTGCACGTCGTGCTGATGGACAACGGCCGCTCGCGCATGCTGCGCGAGGAGATCACGCGCCAGTCGCTCGCGTGCATCCGTTGCGGCGCGTGCCTCAACGCGTGCCCGGTCTACCAACAGGTCGGCGGCCATGCGTATGGCTCCGTCTATCCGGGCCCGATCGGCGCGGTGATCACGCCGCAGCTGCAGGACCTGCACACGGCGCGCGAGCTGCCGTTCGCGAGCACGCTGTGCGGCGCATGCCGCGACGTGTGCCCGGTGAAGATCGACATCCCCTCGCTGCTGCTGCACCTGCGCAAGGAAGTGAAGGAAGGCGGCGAAGGACGCGCGCCGGCCGCGCGCTCGCGCATCGAGGCGATGGCGTTCGCGGCGTGGTCGTTCGCGATGCGCGGCAAGCGCCGCTACGCGTTCGCGACGGCGATCGCGCGCGCATGCGACCGCTGGCTGCATCCCGTGCTTCGCGCGTTGCCGCCGCTGTCGCGTTGGCGAAAGGGCCGCCTTGCGCCGCGCATCGCGAAGAAGCCGTTCCGAGCGATGTGGAGGGACGGGCTGTGAGCAACGCTCGCGATCGGATCCTGCAACGCGTGCGCGATGCGCTCGGCGAACGCAACGGCGCGAGCACGCCGCCGCGTGCGTCCGTTCGTCCCGCGCCCGCCGACCTGCTCGCGAACTTCCGCGAGCGGCTCACGGCGGTCGCCGGCGAGATCGTCGAACTCGACGCGAGCCGAGCGCTCGTCGACGCGGTCGATGCGCGACTGCGCGCCGCGGCCGCGCGCACGATCGCATTCGGCGGCGGCGATGCGATGCGGCAGCTCGCCGCCGCGCTCGCGCAACGCGGCTTCGTCGCGCTCGCGCCCGACGCGCCGACCGAAGACGTCGCGCAGGCAGACGCAGGCATCACCGAGGCCCAATGGGGCGTGGCCGAGACCGGCACGATCGCGCTCGACGACGAAGCCGCGCGCGGCCGCCGCGCCTCGCTGCTGCCGCCGCTGCACCTGGCCGTGCTGGACGTGGCCCGCATCGAGCCGACGCTCGACGCCCTGCTGTCGCGCGTCGCAGCCACCGGACGGCTCCCCCACGCGCTCACACTCGTCACCGGCCCGTCGCGCACGGCCGACATCGAGCTGCAGCTCGTCGTCGGCGTGCACGGCCCGCGCGAACTCGTCGTCGTGCTGCACGGATCGCGGCAAGCCTGAGGCAGCCCGCGCGACGGGCGCCGTGATCCGGCGCAGTGCGCATGGCCCGTGAGCTCGGGACGCGAACGCTTGCCCGAGCGCGGCCGACATCCCGCAACCGGACGCGACCGCTTCTTGCGCGAGGCCGGAATCGGCCGTTGCCAGGATGCGGAGCCGAACGCGAAGATCCCGCGCCCCTCGTCCGTCCCAACCCGCCATGCGTCGCCCCACCGCCCTCCGCGTCTTCGCGCTGCTGCTGCTCGCGGCAGTCGGGCTCGCGGTCTGGCTCGGCCGCAGTGACGTTCCCGGCGAACCTGCGCCGCCGAGTTCCGCGCCGCAGCCGACGGAGCAGGCGCCCGCGACCGCTCCGGTGCGCGAGCCGCAGGAACGCCGCGAGGCCGCGGTCGCAGAACCGCGCGAGCGGGTCGAGCCCGTGCGCGCCGAGTCCGACGCCAGCCAGGGAGCGCGCGGCCGCATCGTGGACGACCGCGGCACGCCGATCCCCGGCGCGCAGGTCGCGTTGCTCGACAGCTTCCAGAACGACCCGTTGGGCAAGTTCCTGCAGCGCAGCCAGCAGATCCCCGACCTCGCGCTCGCCGCGGGCCAGACCGACGACGCGGGTTTCTTCGCGCTCGGGCTGCGCACGCCGACCGACCGCAAGCTGCAACTCTGCGTGGTCGCCGAGGGATTTGCCGCCGACACGCACGGCGAACTGGTCGTGCAGCCCGAGACGTGGCTCGATCTCGGCGACCTCGCGCTCACGCGCGGCTGCACGATCCGCGGCCGCGTGACCGTCGCCGGCACCGACCTCCCTGCGCCGCAAGCGATCGTGGCGCTCGCCGGCGGCAACCCGTTCGTCGACGCGGGACCGGCGCAGTTCGAGTCGTGGCCGCAGCGACGCTTCGCCGCCGTCGACGCCGACGGCCGCTACGAGATCCGGCACGCGCCGCAGCAAGGGGTCTTCCGTCTGCAGGCATCGGCGCCGGGCTTCGGCCGCCAGATCCGCGACGAGATCGACCTCACGGGCCGCACCGTCGTCGAGGTCGACTTCGCGCTGCCGCGCGGACTCTCCGTGCGCGGCAGGCTCGACACCGGCGGACTGCCGCTCGCCGCCGTGAAGATCACGCTGTTCCCCAAGGCCGCCGAGCCGCCGTTCGAAGGACGCGCCGAGGCAGACGGGACGTTCGCGATCCACGGCCTGCGCGACGGCCCGCACCTGCTGCAGATCGCAGCCGAAGGGTACCAACCCGTCGAGCGCGACGACGTGGCGGCGGGCACGCAGGACCTGGTGATCGCGCTGGTCCCGCGCGGGCGCGGCGGCGTGCGGGCGCTCACCGCCGACGGCTCGGTGCTGCGCCGCTACCGGCTCGCGGTGCGCCGCTGGTTCGAAGCGGGCGGCGGCCAGATCGGCACGGTGCGCGACGTGCCCGAACGCGTGGTGCGCCTCGAGCCGCCGGCCGAGGTCGCGTTCGTCGACGGGCTCGAGGACGGCGACTTCGTGTTCCAGGTCGAAGCCGACGGCCACGTCGCGACGCTGTCGCCGCCGCTGCGCATCGACGCCACGCGTCGCCACGCCGAGGTCACGGTCCAGCTCCATCGCGGCGGCGCGATCGCGGGAGTCGTGCTCGGCGGCGACGGCCTGCCGCTCCAAGGCGCACGCGTGCGCACCGAGGTGGCCGGAGCCGCCGCGGACAACCCCGTCTGGCGGATGCTCCAGGGCATGACCCCGGACCGGATCACGCGCACGGAGACGACGACCGGCGCGGACGGCAGCTTCGTCCTCCGCCCGCTCGCGCACGCCCGCTACCAGCTCGCCGTCGACCACGCCGACCACTGCCGCGCCGTGCGCGACGGCATCGAAATCACGGAGGATCGAACCGAGACGGCGGCGCCGTTCCGGCTCGTGCGCGGCTGCGCCGTCTCCGGACGCGCCGTTGCCGCCGGCCTCCCCGCCGCCCAGGTGCAGGTCGTGCTGACGCCGCTGCACAACGATCCGGGGACGGGCGAAGCCCTTCCCAAAGCACCTGCAGGATCGTCGGACGAAACTTCGGTGGCGCGCGTCGAAGCGGTCACGAACCCGGAAGGCCGGTTCGAACTGCCCCGACGGATCCCGCCTGGTGTCTACGAACTGCGCGGCGTATCGCTGACGGGCGCAGGATCCGGCGCCGACGTCTTCCAGAAGATCCTGCAGATGAAGAAGTCTTCCGTCCGCCTCGAGATCGGCCCTGGCCAACCATCGGCCGAGGTCGAGTTGCGGCTCGACGGCTGACCTTGCTCCGACCCGTGCACCCCACCGCTCCGAGGTTGTCTTGAACCCTGCCAAGCTGCTGTTGCCCGTATTGCTCGTCCTCGCCGCAGGCGCAGGCCTCTACTTCGCGATGAGCGGAGGCACCGTCGCCGAGCCCGGCGTCCCGCCGACCGCGGAACCCGAGGCCCAGAAGGACGAGCCGAAGCAACCGGAGGCGCCCGCGGTCGCCGACACGCCCACCCCGCGCACCACAGCGCAGGACCCGCAACGCGTCGAGATCAAGGTCGCGTCGAACTCCAACGCCGACGCGCCGCAAGGCGTGCGCGGACGCGTCGTGATGCCGAACGGCACGCCGGCGCCCGAGACCGACGTCTATCTGCTCAAGAGCTCGACCGCGGACCCGCTGAGCCTCTACCTCGCGCACCGTCGCGGCCAGAAGACCGAGCCGGTCGCGCACGTGCGCACGGACGCCGAAGGCCGCTTCGCAATCGGCATGCAGAAGGCGGGCGACTCCTTCGACCTCCGCGTCGTCAGCGACGAGCACCCCGAGATCCAGCACAAGTCGATCAAGATCCGCACCGAGGACTGGTACGACACCGGCGACCTGCAGTTCACGACCGGCAGCATCGTGCAGGGCCGCGTGCTCGACGAGGCGGCCAAGTTCGGCATCGCCGACGCGCGCGTCTATCTCACGGTCCCCGGCATGACGCACCAGATGCTGCCGACGCCCGGTCGCGAACGCGGCATCCTCGCGATCACGGACCAGAACGGCTTCTTCCGCTACACGAACGCGCCGCGCGGCGGCTCGATCAACCTCGGCGCCGAGTCCGGCGACTACGCGTTCCACGAGCTGCAGAACCAGATCATCAAGTCCGACGCGCCGAACGACTTCACCATCGAACTGTCGCGCGGCCAGCCGATCTCCGGCCTCGTCGTCGACGGGCAAGGCAAGCCGATCAGCGGCGCGACCGTGCTCGCGACCGCGCAGAGCGCGAAGCTGCCGCAGACGGCGCAGGCCGCGTCCGGCTCGGACGGCCGCTTCACGCTGCCGTTGCTGCGCTCGGGCCCCTACCAGCTCGCCGTCAGCGCGACGAACTACGAGGACGCGCTCGAGAAGCCCGTGTTTGCCGGCTCCGAGGACGTGCGGATCGTGCTCGAGCAGCGCGGCCGCGTGAAGCTGCGCGTGTTCAGCGCGAAGGGCGGGCCGATCAAGAACTACACCGTCGGCCTGAAGCGCTGGTTCGCCAACAACCCGGGCAGCATCGGCAAGGTCCAGGAGTTCCGCGACGTGCGCATCACGCCCGGCGACTACGAAGGCGACTACGCGATCATCCGCAACGTGCCGAACGGCGAGTTCGTGTTCCAGGTCATGGACAGCGAGCACGCGAAGACGCTGACGACGAACTTCACGATGGCGGCCGAGAAGGAGCCGCCCGTCGTCGAGGTCACGATGACGCTCGGCGGCATGATCACCGGCCGCGTCGTCGACGATGCCGGCGCGCCGGTCGCGGGAGCCACGGTCGTCACCGACATGAACGGCAGCCTCGCGGCGGAGGGCTTCCTCGAGATGTTCCGCAGCTTCCTGCCGGACAAGCACACGGTCCGCACCGAGACCACGGCGCGCGACGGGACGTTCCGGCTCACGCGCCTCGCGTTCTCGGACTACATGATCCGCGTCTCGCACCCGGACTTCTGCGAAGGCACCTCGCTCGACATCCAACTGCAGACGGAAGGCGAGGAACGCAACGTCGGCGACATCCGCCTGCGCCGCGGCGCGCTCGTCGAGGGCATCTGCCGCGTCGGCGGGCGCGGCACCGGCCAGATCAAGGTCATGATCGGCCCGCCCACCGGCTACAAGCCCGAGATCGACGCGCAGGGCCGCCCGGTCGGCGGGATGATGTTCACCGCGACCGCGATCTCCAACGGCGAGGGCGAGTATCGCTTCAGCAAGCGCGTGCCGCCCGGCACCTACAAGATCCACGCGTTCAAGGAAGCCGGCAACGACGACGTGTTCGGTCGCTTCAAGCAGATGAAGGAGACCGAACGGCCGCTCGTCGTGGGCGCAGGCCAGGACGTGATCGTCCAGCACTTCGACATCACGATGTGATCGTCGACGCGCAGGCGGGCGGTTGCCTCGAGGCAAGCGCCCGCCGGCAACGGCTCCCGGGCGCAACGCGAGCGACGCCGGTCGAGCCCGGGGATCGGAGACCGCAGGCGAAGACACGGTCGCCGCGCGACCGGATGCGATCGCGCGAAGCCGACGCAGCAGGTTGCGATCCTGCGAGCAAGGGCACTAGGCTCCGCGGCGCATGGAGCCGAAGCCGACCGTCAAGCCGACCCCGACGACCTACTGGGACTACATCCGCGTCGAGGAGTTGCTCGCGCTGCAAGGCGGCCGCGACGGCAGCGACGCCAAGATCTCGGACGACGAAGTCCGGTTCCTCGTCATCCACCAGATCGACGAGCTGTGGTTCAAGCTCGTGCTGCGCGAGCTCGCGACGGCGCGCAACCTGTTCGCGCGCGTGCCGGTGCCCGAATCCGACCTCGCGTTCGCGGTGGCGGCGCTGCGCCGCATCACGCTGATCTTCAACCTCGCCGCGCAGCACTTCCAGCTGATGGAGACGATGCGGACGCAGGACTACCTGCTGTTCCGCGACAAGCTCTACCCCGCGTCGGGCTTCCAGTCCGGGCAGCTGCGCGAGATCGAGATCCTGCTCGGCCTCGACGACAAGGACCGCATCGCCCTCGGGCAGGAGTTCTCCTACAAGACCTCGCTGAAGGCTCCCGGCGGCGCGCCGTCGCCCGCGTTGCAGCGCGTGGAAGCGCGCGAACGCGACAAGCCGACGCTGAAGGACGCCGTGCTGAGCTGGCTGTCGCGCACGCCGATCGACGGCAGCTCGCCCGGCGACGCTGGCGACGCGGCGGTCGTCGACGCGTTCGTCGACGGATACCTGAAGGGCCACGAACGCATGCTGCGCGACGCGAGCTCCTACGCGATCGCGATGCAGAAGGAGACGGGCGAGAACGAGCAAAGGCTGCGCGCGCGCTACGACGCGCAGTTCGCGTCCGCTCGCACGCACCTGCTCGCGTTGGATGCAGACGACGCGTCGCGCGCTTCGGTGAAGCGCGTGCGCGCGGCGATCCTGTTCGTCGACAGCAACCGCAGCCTGCCGCTGCTGTCCTGGCCCGGCCAGGTGATCGACGCAATCATCGAGTGCGAGCAGAGCATGCTCGTCTTCCGCCAACGCCATGCGCGCATGGTCGAGCGTGTGATCGGCAGGCGCGTCGGCACCGGCGGCAGCGACGGGGTCGCCTACCTCGACAACACGGCGTTGAAGTACCGCGTCTTCCCGGAGATCTGGGCCGCGCGCACGCTGCTGTTGCCGCCCGACCTCTGCCCACCCGTGAAGAACCGCGCGTTCTACGGCTTCCAGCACTGAGTCGCCGCCGCTACGCGCGGCGCGAACGCAACGCGCGGAACCTGCAGGACGACGCGCGGCCCCGGCTTCGACGTGCCGAGAAGGCGACGCACGCCGTCTCGCGGCGCGCGCCCGCGCTCAGCGGGCCAGGCCGCGGTTCTCGCGTCGCGACCAGCGTCGCGTGAACGCGAGCACGCTGCCGCGCTTCCGCTCCTTGCGGAAACCGAGCAGGTGGAAGATCTCGGTCACGAAGTAGCGGGCGATGCGCGGGTCCACGAGGATCGTGTTGATGTCGTCCGGATCGCGACGCACGCCCGGCATCCAGTGGACGATGCGGTCGAGCCGCAGCCGGCGCATGCCGCGGGCCACGAGCAACCAGAACGGACGCACGTCGCGCGCGAGGAAGAACCCGTCGTCACCCAGCGCCTGGTAGAGCGGCAGCATCACGCGGCAGTCGTAGGGCGCGACCACCGCGCCGCGCGCGTCCGCGCCGATCTGCTGGCCCTTCTGCACCGCGTCGAAGTTCTTGAAGCCGGGCTTCGTGACGTAGCGATCCTGCTCGGTGATCGCGTGGCGATGCACTATCTCGACGACCGACGGATTGCCGCGCACGGCCTTCTCGATGTGCGCGCGGAACGGCCGCACGTCGACGGATCCCTTCGGCAGGATCCCGAGGCTGTCCAGCAGCAGCCACAGCACCGCTTCGTGGTTGCCCACCGTGTCGGGATGCTGATGGCGGCCGCCTTCGACCGCGAAGTTCACGATGCCGAGCTGGCTCCACCACTCGAGCGACGCGCCGTCGATCGTCTCCTCGATGCCGAGGATCAGCGGCACGCCCGTCGACATCGCGACGCGGCGATTGTCGATCGTGTCCGCGAGGCAGATGAAGGGCGGCCCGTCGGCCGAGCTCGTGTGCAGGTCGACGAAGACCACGGGGCCGCGCGCGGAACGGATCACGCGATCGAAGGCAGACAGCAGCGCGCGCTGCTCGCGGTCTTCGTCGCCGTCCTGCGCGGGATCGCGCGCGAACAGCCGTTCGATCTGCTCCTGGCCCCACTGCCGGTTGAGATCGCGCTGCAAGAACCGCACGCCGCGCGACAACGCAGTGAGGTTGCCGCCGAACGCGACGATGCGGCCCGTCACCCCGATCTCCGACTCCTGCAGACGACCGAGCACGCGCTGCACCGCGAGCACGCCGGCAGGCTCGTTGCCGTGGATGCCCGCGAGCACGCACAGCGTGGGCCCCGGCGCGCCGCTGTCCCATGAGCCCAGCTCGCGGCGGATGGACGGCACCTCGGTCAAGGTCATGGTCATTCGGCCTGGTTCTCTCGCAGGTGCTTCTCGAACAGCATCGCGGCCACGCGAATCAGATCGCGCTCCGTGATGATGCCGACGAGACGCTTGTCTTCGACCACCGGCAGGCATCCGACTTTGTGCTTTCGCATCAACTCGATGGCATCGAGCGTCGGCGTGCCGGGCGCGACGCACACCGGGTCGCGCTTCATGATGTCCTTCACTGCGACGGGCTGCTGCTCCTTCCCCTTCATGCCCTGGCCGACGAGGCGCAGCAGCGAACGGTGCGACACGAGACCGACGAGCTTGCCTTCGTTGTCCTCGACCGGCACGTGGCGGATGTGCCGCCAGTCCATGAGGCTCGCGGCGAGGTCGACGACGTCCTCGGGATGCACCGTGAAGAGGTCCGTCGTCATGAACTGTCCGACCTGGATGTAGCTCTCGCGCCATCCGTCGAACTCGCCGGTGTCCGCGAGCTCCCACATGTGCACGGGGTCGCCCGTGCGTTGGCGGGCGACGGCCGCGCGCACGATCGCGCACATGCGCTGGTCCTTCGTGCCCTTCTCGCCCATCGCCGCGAGCGAGTCGAGCGACCAGCGCGCGCCGGTGCGGTTGCGCTTCACGCGCTCGTGCAGCACGCCGAGGTACCGGTCGATGTCGGCGGAGTCGACCTTCGCGCTCTTGAGGCCCTCGCGCGCGAGCGGCAGCAGGATCTCCTCGATGAGCACGGGCGCCGGATACTCCTTGCCGTGGAACCACGTGAGGTTGGCCTGCAGGCCGAGCCGCGCGGCGGCGATGAAGTTGGCGCGCGCGTCGTCGAACTTCATCACGCGCTGCACGTCCTGCACCTCGTGGCTGACCGACGACATCAGGCCGAAGAAGAACGCGGCCGTCGCCATCTCGTCGAGCACGCTGGGCCCGGCCGGGAAGGCGCGCGCCTCGATGCGCAGGTGCGGCTTGCCGTCGCTGATGCCGTAGCACGCGCGATTCCAGCGATAGACCGTGCCGTTGTGCAGGCGCAGCGCCGTCAGGTTGGGCACGCCACCGCGGTCGAGCACCTTCATCGGGTCCTCGTCGAGATCGGTGGCGAGCAGCAGCCGGAAGCGCGCGATGTCCTCGCGGAAGATCTCGAGCACCGACGAACGCATCCATCCGTCGCCGAAGTCGACGCGCGGCCTGCGTCCGCGCTGCTGGTGCACCGCCGAGCGACCGTCGACCGACTGCTGGAACAGCGCGACGCGCGTCTCGCGCCACAGCCGTCGCCCGAGCAGGATCGGCGAGTTCGTCGCCGTCGCGAGCACCGGCGCCGTGATCGCCTGCGCGCAGTTGTAGAGCTCGGCGAACTCCTTCGGCCCGGCCTGGAAGTGGACCTGGAAGCTCGTGTTGCACGACTCGAGCATGACGTTGTCGTGCGTCATCTCGAACTCGTCCACTCCCTTGATGCGGAACTGGAACTCGCCGCCGCGCAGTTGAGCGAGCGCGTTGTTGAGCGCCAGGAACCGCGGGTTCTGCACCATCGAGTCGAGCGACAGATCCGAGCGACGCAGCGTCGGGAGGATGCCCGACAGCACGACGTCGCCGCCGAGTTCGTTCGCAGTCCGGCGCGCCGTCTCGATGAGGCCGTTGAGCTCGGTCTCCATCGCCGACAAGCACGAGCCGCCGTAGACCTGCGGGCTCATGTTGCACTCGAGGTTGAAGCGCGCGAGCTCGTAGGTGAACTGCTTGTGGCCCGCGAGCTTGCGCATCATCTCGTCCGCGCCGCACCACGCGCGGCCGGACTTGTCGATCAAGAACATCTCCTGCTCGGCGCCGATGCGACGCACGCCGGACTCGAACCGGTCTTCGTCGAGCATGCGCTCGAGGGCATGCACGTCGGCGAGGATCGCCTTCATGAAGGCGCGGAGTTGTTCGTCGCTGAATGCGCTGCTGATGTCGTGACGGCCCATAGGGGGAAGGCTGCGACTCGCGGCGACGCGGCAGACCGTTGCGCACCGTGCGCGCCCGGAGGCCCTCGCGGCGAGAGGGCGGCATGGTCCCGTACGACCGAGTCCGTTGGAACGGTGCAGTGGGCCACTTTCTGTGCGCAGGGGTGGCGGCAACGGAGCGTCGCCCTAGAGTCCGCGCCGTGACCAACGCATCGATCGCCAAGAACTCCGTCGTCACCCTCCACTACAAGCTCACCCTCGACGACGGATCGATTGCCGATTCTTCGTTCGGCGGCGATCCGCTGGCCTATCTCCACGGCCACGGGAACCTCGTCCCCGGCCTCGAGCGCCAGCTCGCGGGCAAGAAGGCGGGCGACAAGTTCGACGCAGTCGTTCCGCCGGCCGAAGGCTACGGCGAGTTCGACCCGGCGGGCGAGCAGACGCTGCCGCGCAGCGCGTTCCCGCCCGACGTCGACATCCAGGCCGGCATGGGCTTCCACACCGAGGACGACCACGGCAACCCGATCCCGCTGTGGGTCAAGGCCGTGGACGCCGCCAAGAAGCAGATCACGATCACCTCGAACCACCCGCTCGCCGGCCAGCGCCTCAACTTCACGATCGAAGTCGTGTCGATCCGCTCCGCCACGAAGGAAGAGCTGTCGCACGGCCACGTCCACGGCCCGGGCGGCCACCACCACTGATCGCATCGGCTGCATGAAGTGTCGCGTCGGCCCTTGCCGACGCACACGGCCGCGGGTTGCCTGCTGCGCATGACGCGCCTCCCGCTCCTGCCTCCGTCCTTCGCCCTGGCCGCGGTGCTCGCGGCCTGTTCCGCGCCGGACTGCCGCGAGTTCCCGAAGCCGGAGCCCACAGCCACCGCTGCTGCCGCATCGGCCGCGCACGACCGCATCCACACGAACCGCGACGGCAAGCAACTGCTGCGGCTGCCGAAGGAGGACGACGCCTTTGGCTTCGTCGTGTTCGGCGACCGCACCGGCGGCCCGAAGGAGGGCATCGAAGTGCTGAAGCAGGCGGTGCGCGACACCAACCTGCTCGACCCGGACCTCGTGTTCACGGTCGGCGACCTCGTCAACGGCTACAACGACCAGCCCGCGTGGCTCGCGCAAGCCGACGAATACAAGGGCGCGATGGCGCAGCTGCGCATGCCGTGGTTCCCGGTCGCCGGCAACCACGACGTCTACTGGCGCGGCAAGGACAAGCCACAGGGCGAGCACGAGAGGGACTTCGAAACGCACTTCGGCCCGCTGTGGTACGCGGTCGAGCACAAGAACTGCCTGTTCGTGTCGCTCTACAGCGACGAAGGCGACCCCGAGTCGGGCAGGAAGGACTTCAACGACCCGAAGTGCCAGCGCATGTCCGATGCCCAATTCGCGTGGCTGAAGGAGACGCTCGCAAAGCACCGCGACAAGCGACACGTGTTCCTGTTCCTGCACCACCCGCGCTGGATCGAGGCGCGTTATCCCGGCGCGGACTGGGACCGCGTGCACGGCGCGCTCGTCGAGGCCAAGAACGTCACGGCGGTGTTCGGCGGCCACATCCACCGCATGCGCTACGACGGCGAGCGCGACGGGATCCAATACCTCACGATCGCATCGGTCGGCGCCTTCCTCGACCTCGAGTTGCCGCAGGTCGGCTTCCTGCACGAATTCCACGTCGTGACCGTTCGCGACGACGGCATCCAGCTCGCGGCGCTGCCCGTGGGCACGGTGATGGATCCCAAGGCGATCACCGGCGCGATGAGCGACGACGTCGAACGGCTGCACACGCAGCTGCGGCCGAAGAACGCGCGCGGCCTCTCGTTCGCCGACGACGGCAGCGCGCTCGGCGAGCTCGTCGTCGACTTCGAGAACCCTGCGTCACAGCCCGTCGAGCTCACGCTGCTGCCCGAAGGCGACGACACGTGGAGCTTCGGCCAGGACCACGCGCACGTGCGGATCGAGGCCCTCGGCCGCGCGACCGCGACGCTGGCCATGCGGCGCACGGCCTCGATGGACGCGCCGACGATGCCGCGACTGCGGATCCAGACGCACTACCTCGCAGGCGGCCTGCGCATCGCGCTGCCCGAGCTCGTCCGCGACCTCGCAGTCGCGCCGGGAGACGTGCCGCCGCCGCCAGAAGACGCAGACGGGAGCCTCCAACTCGACGGCAGCGCCGGCACGTGCCTTCGCGTCGAACACGACCGCCTGCGACTGCCGCAAGGTCCGCTGACGGTCGAAGCGTGGGTGCGCGTCGACGACACGAAGGGCCGGCGCGCCGTCGTGTCGAAGGCGCAGAGCAGCGAGTTCGGCCTCTACTGCAACGACGGCAAGCCGCACTTCTCGATCCGCCTCGGCAAGGCCTACGTCTCCGCCACCGCGCCCAAGGCGCTCGACGGCGAACGGCAATGGCGCCACCTCGCCGGCGTCTACGACGAGCGCGAGGTGCGCCTCTACGTCGACGGCAAGCTGGTGGCCACCAAGCCGGGATCCGGCGCGCGCGCCACCAACGAACTGCCGCTGTTCGTCGGCGCCGACCCGACCGCGAAGGGCGCGCCCGAGTCGTTCCTGCACGGAGCCGTGCAGCACGTGCGCATCTCCACCGTCGCGCGCTATGTCGGCGAGAACTTCGCGCCGGCGATGCGCCACGTCCGCGACGACGCGACGGCGCTGAGCCTGCCGTGCGCGACCGAGCACGCGCTGTGGACGCCCGATGTGTCGGGCAACGGCGCGCACGCGCTGCGCATGGGTCGAGCGCGCTGCGTCCCTGCAGCGCGCTGACGCGACGAACGGCCGCCGCGCGCGGGAAACCGCGGCTGCCCTTCCCCCGCTGCGCGTCTCCCTCCATGCCGGGCCCGTTGCGCCCGCAATGGAGAGACCGATGCACACCGACCACCTGTTGCGCCGCGCGTTCGCAGACCCGGCGCTCGCGCCGCTCTGGCTGCGATTCCTGCTCCGCGATCACCCGCTGTGCGCGCGGATTGCGTGGTCGTCGCTGCGCGTCGCATCGGGCGCATCCGTCGATCCCAAGCTGCGGCGGCACGAAGCCGACCTGGTGCTCGAGGCCCACCTCAAGGGCGACGTGCGCGCAGTGATCTTCGTCATCGAGTTCTCGCTCGGTCGCAAGCGCGCCGCGTGGCGGCAGCTCGTCCGCTACTGCGCGCAGGAGATCGAGAAGGCGCAGCGCAGGGATCCAGGCATGCCACTGCCGCTCGTCGTGCCGGTGCTCGTGCACGCAGGCCGGCGACCGTTCGACGGCTTGCTCGCGGTGACGACCCAGCCGATGGACGGCGCAGTCGGTCGCGACCAAGCGGGGTTCTCGTTCGCGATCGCGCTCGACGACTTCGCGGCGCGGTCCGAAGACGAGATCAAGGCGATGCCGTTGCCGCTGGCGCTCAAGCTCGCGGCCCTGTTCGCCAAGTTCGTGAAGGGCAGAACCCCTGACGAAGTGGAAGCTGCCTTGCTCAGATGGAGCACGATGCTGCGCGAAGCCTGCGGGGGACCTTCCGACCCCGAAGCGGCGCAGGTATATGCAACCTACGTGTTGGAGACGACGCAGATGCCGCAGGCGCGGTTCGAGCGCGTTCTGAACGAGATTCTGGGGCCGGACGGAGATGGACCGATGAAGACCACTGCAGACTTGTTGCGTGAGGAAGGCAGGTTGGAAGGTGAGGCGAAGGGTCGCGCGGACGGCGAAGCGCGGGGCGCGGCGCGAGGCCGAACAGAAGTCCTGCTCACCCAACTCCGTCGCCGCTTCGGCGAGCTCCCGAGCGCCCTCGTCGCACGACTCGCGACCGCCACGATCGCCCAGCTCGACGCAATCGCGCTGCGCATCCTCGACGCGAAGTCGCTCGACGAAGTCTTCGGCAGCTGAGCGCCTCGACCTCCGGGGCTCTGGGATCGCAGCCGATCCCACCCGCGAGACCACACGGGCTCTGCGCGAGGCCTCAGGCATCGCTGGAGCCTCGCCGCGACGCCGCTACAACGCGCGGATGCAGAAGCCGTCCGCCAGGAAGCGCGCCCAGAAGCGCCGTCGCACGAAGAAGCCCGCCACGTCGCCGCGTTTCACCGCGAAGACCGCCGACAAGCACGAGCTCTACCAGCTCGCGGTGCAGGCCCCGCTGCGCGAAGCGAAGTTCCTGTCGCGCTACTTCCGGCGATACACCGGCCGCGAGCTGCGCACGCTGCGCGAAGACTTCTGCGGCACCGCGTTCCTCGCGACGACATTCGTCACCCTGCACGACGACAACCGCGCGATCGGCGTCGACCTCGACCTGCCCACGCTCGAGTGGGGCGTGACCCACAACGTCAACACGACGCTCGACGAAGAACAGAAGCTGCGGCTCACGTTGCTGAACAAGGACGTCCGCAAGGTCCGCGCCCCGAAGGCCCAGGCGATCGCGGCGCTCAACTTCAGCTACTCGGTGTTCCAGACCCGGAAGGACCTGCTCGCCTACTTCCGCGCGTGCCACGACGGACTCGAGCCCGGCGGCGTGCTGTTCGTGGACGGCTGGGGCGGCCCCGACGTGCAGGCGATCAAGACCGACCGGACGCGCCACAAGGGCTTCGACTACCTCTGGGAGCAGCAGTTCTTCGACCCGATCACGCACAGCATCCAGTGCGCGATCACGTTCGAGTTCCGCGACGGGACCTCGATGCGGAACGCCTTCGTCTACGACTGGCGGCTGTGGACGATGCCCGAACTGCGCGAACTGATGGCCGAGGCGGGGTTCACCGACGTGCACGTGCTGTGGGAAGGCACCCTTTCGGACACCCGGTGCGGCAACGGCGTGTTCCGGCGCAAGGAGATCGGCGACGCGGATTCCGCCTGGATCGTCTACGTCGTCGGCCGCAAGCCTTTGCGGCGTACGGAGCTGCGGAAGTAGCCCCCGGGCTTGCCGCCGACGGGGTCGGACAGAAGAATCCTCCGCCCCAAACGGACCCCACCCTTCATGACGACCCCCATCGGAATCCTCGGCGCCGGCAAGATCGGGCGCATGGTCTGCCACATGCTCTCGACCTCGGGCCTTTACCAGGTCCGGATCGGCGACGTGGCCAAGGCCGCAGTCGACGCGATCGGCAGCCGCTACAAGGACGCCCAGGCCCAGGTCGTCGACTTCGGCGACCAGAAGAGCCTCGACCAGTTCCTGAAGGGCCTCTGGGGCGTCGTCTCGTGCGCGCCCTACCACTGCAACCCGCTGATCGCCGAGCGCGCGAAGGCCAACGGGGTCCACTACTTCGACCTCACCGAGGACGTCGAGGTCACGCAGAAGGTCAAGCAGCTCGCCGAGGGCAGCAAGACGGCGTTCGCGCCGCAGTGCGGCCTCGCGCCGGGCTTCATCACGATCGTCGCCAACCATCTCATCCGCGAGATGACGGACGTGCAGGACCTGCGCCTGCGCGTCGGCGCGCTGCCGCGCTACCCGAGCAACCGGCTCAAGTACAACCTGACCTGGAGCACGGAAGGCCTCATCAACGAGTACTGCAACCCGTGCGAAGCGCTGCTAGACAACGAACTGCAGTTCGTGCAGCCGATGCAGGACCTCGAGCACCTGACGATCGACGGCGTCGAATACGAAGCGTTCAACACGTCGGGCGGCCTCGGCACGCTCGCGATCTCGTTGCTCGGCAAGGTCCGCAACGTCAACTACAAGACGATCCGCTACCCGGGCCACTGCGACCTGATGAAGCTCCTGCTGCAGGACCTCGGCATGCGCGACCACCAGGGCGAACTCGCGAAGATCTTCGATCGCGCGCTGCCGACGACCAACCAGGACCAGATCGTCGTGTTCGTCAGCGCGACCGGCACGTTGAAGGGCCGCTTCACCGAAGCCACCTACGCGCGCACGATCTACCACAAGACGATCGACGGCCAGGATTGGAGCGGCATCCAGATCACGACGGCGGCAGGCGTCTGCGGCGTCGTCGACCTCATGCGCGAGGGCAAGCTGCCGACCTCTGGCCTCGTCCGCATGGAGCAGGTCAGCTACCCGGACTTCCTCGCGAACCGCTTCGGCAAGCACTACGCCTGACCTCGGCGCGCGGCGCGTCTGCGCTGCGCGAAGCCGACTGCGGGCGCGCACTCGTCGCGCTCGCGTCCCGGAACCGAGAACGGCAGGGACGAGGTTCTGAGCGATGCGCCGGCGGTCCCGGCCTCAGCGCCCCGCGAGCGCGCGCTCCAACGCCGGCCGCACGACGCGCGTCCACTCGGCGTAGGCAGCAGGTGTCAGGTGGAGCCGGTCCTTCTGGAACCACTTGGGATCGGGACGACCTTGCTCGTCGACGAACGCGGCCGACGCGTCGACGAACGTGACACGAGGCATCGTCGCCGCGCGCCGAGCTATGCGCGCATTCGCATCACGCACGATCGCGACGTGCTCCTCGCGGCTCGGCGTCATCGTGATCGCGAGGTAGAGCACCGGCGCGTCGCAGCCGAGCGCGCGCAGCCGCGCGACCATTTCGACGAATCGCTCCTCCACCCACGCGGCCGACCGCGGCGATGCGCCGGCGATGTCGTTCGTGCCGGCGAATACGACCACTGCGCGCGGCCGGAACGGCGTCACGACGCGCTCGAGATGCCACGTCGTGTCGAAGATGCGCGAGCCGCCGAAGCCGCAGTTGAGCACGGGCATCGGCGCCATGTCCGCGGCGAGCGTCTTCCAACCGCGGATGCTCGAGGAGCCGACGAACACGACCGGCGACGGCGCGGGCGGCGTCTGCGCCGCGAGCGCGTCGATGTCCTTCTGCCACCGCGACGGATCCTCGCCCGCAGGGATCGCGAGCGGCTGCGGCGCGACTGGCGCCGTCGCGCACGCCGCGAGCAGCAGCGACCACGCGACGCAACGCGCGGTCGCGGCGAGACCGCGCGAGGAACGCTGCTGCGCGATCACTTCGACGCGACCTTCGGCGGATGGAACGCGACGAGCAGCAGCAGCGCCGCAAAAGCCGCCATGCCGGTCGGCCACAGGAACAGCGTGCCGTAGTCGATCACGCCGTCGGCGCCGGTGTGCTTCGCCTGCAGCGGCACGAAGATCCACTTCGCGGCGAGGTCGCCGAGGCCGAGGATCAGCAGGTTGAACAGGCCCTGCGCGCTGCTGCGGACGTCCTTTGGGAAGAACTCGTCGATGAAGATGTAGACCGTCGCGAAGAAGAACGCGTAGCAGATGCCGTGCAGGATCTGCACGACCATGATCGCCGTGTGGTCCTTCGTCAGCGCGAACACGCCGAAGCGCGCGACGTGGCCGAGCACGCCGAGCGTCAACGTCGTCTTCCACCCGAGCTTCTTCAACGCGAGGCCGAGCACGGCCATCGTGCCGACCTCGGCGACCTGGCCGATGCTCATCACCGGCATGATCAGGCCCGGCTCGAAGCCGACCTTGTCGAGGAACGTGAAGGTCAGCACGAAGTAGCCGTTGTGCACCGTCGCGTCGATCAGCGTGACGACGAACAACGCGAGCACGAACGGGACCTTGAGCAGGCTCGCGGCGCGGAACAGCGCGACGCCGCCTCCACCAGACGCCGCGGGCTTGGGCGGCGTGTGCGGCAGCGTCATGCTGAACGCAGCAAGCAGCAGCGACGCGATGCCGCCGACGAGGAACACCGCGCGCTTGGCCTGCAGCGCCTGCTCCGGCGGGAACTCCTTCAGGATGAAGTAGAGAGGCCACTGCGCGAGGATCCAGCCGACCGTGCCGCCCATGCGCACGATGCCGAACTCCTTCTGCGGGTCCGCCATGTTGGCGAACGCGAGCGAGTTGGTCACCGAGATGGTCGGCACGTAGAGCAGCGCGTGCACGAGCATCAGCGGGAAGAACAACTGGAAGCTGTCCGCGTAGTAGAGACCGCCGAGCGCGAGGCCGCCGACCAGATGGCTGAACGCGAGGAAGCGCTCAGCAGCGTACGAGCGGTCCGCGAACTGGTTGCTGAAGAAGATGCCGACGATCGACGCGACGGCGAACGCGCTGCCGATCCACGCCTTCTCCGAGTCGCCGAACTGGAGGCCGCCCATGATGTCGAACAACACCGGCAGCCATGCCCCCCAGATGAAGAACTGGAGGACCATCATCGAGAACAACTTCCAGCGGTGGTTGCCTTGCATGCTTCGAAGCGAGTGGAGACGAGAGAGGCGCGGAGCCTACTCGCCGTCCCGGCCCGGTGGCGCGGCGAAATCCCGCGCAACCGAGGCGCACGGGACAGCGGTCGCGTCCTTGAGGCCGGCGGCCTGGACCGCTATCCCTCTTCGCTCCCAATGAGCGCCATCGTCTCCGTTCTCGGCCGTGAAGTCCTCGACTCGCGCGGCAACCCCACCATCGAAGTCGAAGTCGCCCTCGAAAGCGGCGCAACGGGCCGCGCGATCGTCCCGAGCGGCGCGTCGACCGGCGCGCACGAAGCCGTCGAGCTGCGCGACGGCGACAAGAAGCGCTACCTCGGCAAGGGCGTCTTGAAGGCCGTCGACAACGTCAACGAGGCGCTCGCCGAAGTCCTGCTCGGCCAGCCTGCGGAGGAGCAGCACTACATCGACTCGCTGATGCGGCAGGCGGACGGCACGAAGAACAAGGGCAAACTCGGCGCGAACGCGATCCTCGGCGCGAGCCTCGCGTGCGCGAAGGCCGCGGCCGACGAAGCGGTGATGCCGCTGTGGCGCTACCTCGGCGGCGCGCAGGCGCGTCGACTGCCCGTGCCGATGATGAACATCCTCAACGGCGGCGCGCACGCCGACAACACGGTGGACTTCCAGGAGTTCATGGTGATGCCCGTCGGCGCGAAGTCGTTCCGCGAGGGACTGCGCATGGGCGCCGAGGTCTTCCACACGCTGAAGTCCGTGCTCAAGCAGAAGAAGCTCGCGACCGGCATCGGCGACGAAGGCGGCTTCGCGCCGAACCTCGAGAGCAACGCGGCGGCGTTCGAGGTGATCCTCGAGGCGATCAAGAAGGCAGGCTACAAGGCGGGCAGCGACATCATGCTCGCGCTCGACGCAGCGAGCACCGAGCTGTTCCAAAAGGGCAGGTACACGCTCGAAGGCGAGGGCAAGACCCTCGACAGCAAGGGCATGGTCGACCTGCTCGCGAAGTGGTGCTCGGAGTTCCCGATCTTCTCGATCGAGGACGGCATGGCCGAGGACGACTGGGACGGCTGGAAGCTGCTGACGCAGAAGATCGGCGACAAGGTGCAGCTCGTCGGCGACGACCTGTTCGTCACGAACACGCAGCGCCTGCAGCGCGGCATCCAGGAGAAGTCCGCCAACGCGATCCTCATCAAGGTGAACCAGATCGGCACGCTGACCGAGACGTTCGAGGCGATCGCCATGGCGCACCGCGCGTCGATGCGCGCCGTCATGTCGCACCGCAGCGGCGAAAGCGAGGACAGCACGATCGCGGACCTCGCCGTCGCCATGAACTGCGGCCAGATCAAGACCGGCGCCCCCTGCCGCAGCGACCGCGTCGCGAAGTACAACCAGCTGCTCCGCATCGAGGAGCAACTCGGCGACGCCGCGATCTACGGGATCTGAGCGCGCCCGCCGTGATCCTCCAGATCCTCGCCTACGTCTACCTCGGGCTCGCGGCGCTGATGTTCTTGGTCTTCGGCGCGATCCTCGTGCTCGCGCCGGAGAAGCTCGAATCCTGGGTCGGCGTGAAGGCGACCTCGCCGCAGGGCCGGACGGAGTTGCGCGCGTTCTACGGCGGACTGGAGATCGGGCTCGGCCTGTTCTGCGTCGCGTGCCTCGAGGAACCGAGGTGGTTCCAGGCCGGACTGGCAGGCGCTGGCTGGGTTTGCGCTGGACTCGCGTTCGGGAGGCTCGTCGGCTGGCGCATCGACAGCAGCCGCAATCGGCAGCAGATCGTCTACTGGCTCGTCGAATTGGTGTTCGGCGTCGTCGGCATCAGCTTGTCGATGGCGTGAAGGGCTGCGCGCACTTCGCGTAGCCCGTGCTCTCCAAGCTCACGGCACGTGAGCGTCGTCCGTGGAGGCGACCGCCCCTCGGCTGACGACGCGCCCCGACCGCGATCAGCCTCCGAGCGCCTCGTCGATCGTAGTGGCGCCGAAGATCCGCACGGCCCAGGCCTCGATCTGCGCGATGCTCGCGGCTTGCAGGCGCGCGACCGCGGCTTCCGGCAGTTCGCCGAAACGAGCCTGCAGTTGACGGCGCAACAGAGCGCGCTGCCCTTGTTGCAGACCGCTCGCCGTGCCGGCTGCGATGCCTCGATTCGTCGCTTCTTCGAACGCGCGTTCCAGTGGGTTCAGCATCTCGTCACCTACCTTGGGCGGCAGCGTCCGACGGACGGCCGCGTGGATCTCCTCGACATCGGCCCGGGCCGTGGCGCGGAGGTAGCAGAATAGCATCCCGAGCAGCAGTCGGCCCCGGGGGACCTCCTGCACCGCGACCAGCAGATCGCGCACCTCGGACAGAGCAGCAACCAACTGTCCGGCAGTGAGGTTGCGCATGTGGCAGAGGAAGTGAACGGACAACCCGGCGACCAAACCGAGCCGCTGCCCCTCCCCCAGCGACCGGGCCACCTCGGACAGGTCGTGCAACTGGTAGCGGCACGACGGCAGCATCTGGCGCAGCGCCCGTTGTGCCTCGGCGGGCAGATCCGCTGGCACCGCAAAGAGATCGCGGACATCGCGCGCCGCCGTCCAAGGCTCGTCGCCGTGGTAGACCACGATCGGAACGACGAGCGGCAACTTCGGCGGCTGGCCTGCCTGCTGGTGCACCGAGTCGATCGTCCGCACCGAGTAGCGAGTCACTTGCCATGCCGTCAGGGCATCCGGCCGGCTCTTGTGCTCCAGGATCACGTGCAGCAGCACCACTTCGTCGCCGAGCGGCGCCGAGAACCAGAAGTCGGTCGCGTGCGGTCGGTCCGCAGCATCCCGGAACCCATCCTGCATCCGCTGCAGCCGCGACCAATCGATCAGCCCGGCCAGCGCCTTGCCGCCGGCGGTGCGCATCAGCATCGCCCGCAACAGAATCGCGGCTTCGCGGTCATCGTCGAAGGCAAAGCGAAACAGGGCATCGTGCGGTTTGCGTAGGTCCACACCATGGAGTCGTGGAGCGGGGGCAAAGCCGCGGCAGAAATCGATCAGCGCGCGCCTTCGCGCCCACCCGCCATCACTTCGCGTATCCCGTCATCTCCAGATACCCGAGGCCCGCGTGCGAACCGCGCGCGGTCACCGCGCCTTCCCAGTAACGGACGCGCGTGCGCAGTTCCTGGTCGGCGACGCGCGGCGTGACTTCGACGTCGAGCGCGAGCTTGTCGCTGCGCAAACGCCACTTCGCCGGATAGCTCGCGCGGCCGTCGGCGGCGGTCCACACGCCGACCGGCTCGCATGTGACCTCCGCGGCGGACAACCGCTCGCTCGCGCCGCCCTTCTGGATCCACGTGCCTTGGCTGCGCGGGTCGATCGAGCCGTCGCGGCGACGCAACTGGTACCACGTGAGCTCGCAACCGTCCTCGAACTGCAGCGAGAACCAGTCCCACCCGACTTGCCCGTCGCCGAGCGCCGAAGTGCTCCACTCGCGATCGCACCACGCGAGCCCGGTCACCGGGAACGCGCGACCGTCGACTTCGATCGTGCCCTTCGCCGAGAGCCGCGTCGCCGAGTAGTAGATCGACGCGTTGCCGGGCTCGCTGCTCTTCTGCGACAGGCCGCGGTCGCCTTGAAGCACGATCGGCTTCTGCGCCTCCACTGCGAGATCGAACGCGAACGCATCGCCGCGGCTCTGCAAGCGCATCGGCGGGAAGCGATCGGGCATCGGCGCCGCGGCCACAGGCTCGGCGCGCCAGTCGCCGCACCACAAACTCGGGCCCATGTCGTCGATGCGCATGCCCGCGCGCAACTGGTCGCGACGCAGCATGCGTTCGTCGGCCAGGAAGCGATTGCCGTCGACGTCGGTGACCGCGGCATGCGCGAGCACGAGCTCGCGGCTCGCGAGCGCAGCGTCGCGCGTCGTGCTCGCATCCATCGGACGCAGCGCCTGACGGAAGAACACGAGCTCGAAGCCGAACGCGCGGCCCGCGTCGTCCGCGACGTTGCCGGTCCAATACCACCACTCCGTGCGGAACCCGTCGTGCGGTCCGTGGTCGCGCGGGAACGACAGCTGCGGCACGTCCGTCGCTCGCTCGTAGCCTTCGACGTCGCGCGCGCCGAGCACGGATTCCAGCGAGACCTCGCCGCCGCCCGTCTGCGCGCGATCCGAGCAACCGACGCAACACAGCAGCAGCGCGACGTTGGCGAACCACAGGCAAGCCCAGTGAGTCGATCCCGTTCCCATCGTCAATCCTCCCGCAGCGCCGCGGCGGGCGCCTGCCGTGCCATGCGGATCGCGGGCCACAGGCCTGCCGCGACGGATGCGCCCAGCGCCAGCGCCAACGCCTCGATCAACAGCGGCGCAGGCAGTTCGAACGCGAGCAACGTCCAGCCGAACGAGCCGCGGTTGACGACGGTCGCGAGCACGTAGCCGAGGAACGCGCCGACGGGCAGCGACAACAGTCCGGCCGCGAGGCCGAGCAACGCCGTCTGTCCGAGCACGAGGCCGCGCACGTTCTTCGGCGACGCGCCGAGCGCGCGCAGCACCGCGATCTCCTTCTGCCGATCGAGCTGCAGCGCGGAGAACGACGACCAGATGCCGAGCGCCGCCACGAGCAGGCACACGACGCGCAATGCGTCGGTGATCGCGAACGTGCGGTCGAACACCTTCATCGTCGTGCGTTCGATCGATTCGCGCGTGCTGACGACCGCGGCCTGCGCCACCGACGCGAGCGCCTGACGCAACCGCTCGGCGAGCGCGTCGGCGTCCTCGCCGGCGTCGGCCTCGATGCCGAGCGACTCCGGCGCCATGCGCGGGAACCACGCAGAAGGCAGCACGAGTTCGCCGCGCGGCGTGCGGTAGTGCCGCTCGATCGCGAGCACGGTCGTCGAACGCGTTCCTTCGTCGGTTGCGACGTCGATGCGGTCGCCGGCCCGGAGTCCCCAACGCGCCGCAAGCGGTTCGGTCGCGAGCACGCCTTCGCCGCGCGAGAAGCGTTCGCGCGCGCGATCGACTTCGTCGAGCAACGGCAACCGTCGCGACACGCGCTCCGACGGCGCCATCGCCGTCGCGCGCGTCTCCTCGAACGGCGTCGCGCCGCTCCGCGCATGCACGCGCATCGGCCGGTAGGTCGACACCGCGCGATTGCCCGCGGCTCCGCGCAGCGCCGCGAGCGCTTCGTCGGACAGCCGCGCGTTCTCGCGCGCGTCGACGCTGCCCGGGCTCGCGACGTAGACATCGGCAGGGATCGCGTCCTCGAGCCACGTCGAGACCGTCGAACGGAAGCTCTGGATCATCGCGCCGAGCCCCGTCGTGATGCCGATCGCGAGCACGAGCGCCGCGACCGCCGCGCCGACGCGCTGTCGCGAACGCGCGGCGCTGCGCAGCACGTAGGCGAGCCACGGCGAAGAACGCGACGGCAGGCGGCTCGCGAACGCGAGCAGCGACTCCACCGCGCGCGGCGCGGCGATCGCGATCGCGACGCACGCGCAGAGCAAGCCTGCGTGCGCCATCGCCATGCTGCGTCCGGCGAACGCGAGCAGCGCAGAAGCAATCGCGCACAGTGGCACGAGCCAGCGCAACGGCACGTCGGCCTGCGGCACCGGCAGTCTGCCGCTCACGAACACCGCACGCGGCGGCGCGAGCACGGCTTCGCGGACGGGTCCGCTCGCCGCGAGCACCGCGACCAGCGGGCCGAGGAAGAGCGCGGCGAGCCACAGCAACGGGTCGTTCTCGACGCCGTGTAACGCCACGGTCGTGAACAAGTCGTTCAACGTCGCGACGAGCGGATCGACGAGCGCCGCAGCGCCGACTTGCCCGAGCGCGCAGCCCAGGACCGCGCCGAGGACGCCGAGCAGCGCGGCCTCGCGCGCGACGCACAGCGCGACGCGGCGCGCGTCGGCGCCGAGCGCGCGCAGCAGCGCGAACTCGACCTGCCGGCTCGCGACGGCAGCGCGCATCGCCGCGTGCACGAGGAACGCGCCGACGACCAACGACAACAAACCGAGCGCCTCGAGGTTGCTGCGGAACGCGGCGGTCAGTTCGCGAAAGCTCTCGCGCATCGCCGCTGGCTCGGCGCGCAGCCCCGCTCCGATGCGCGCGCACAGCGCGTCGGCGTCGACGCCCGCTGCCAGCACGAGGTCGACGCGGTCGACGTGGCGCGGCGTGGCCTTCCACTCCTGCGCCGTCGCGATGTCGACGAGCAACACGTCGTCGAGCCCGGACGCGCTGTCGTCCGCGACGGCGCCGATGCACTTCGCGCCGAACGCGCGGCCCGCGATGTCCGCGTCGACACGACCGCCGACCTCGACGCCGAGCCGCCTCATCGTCGCTCGCGTCGCGACGAACGCGCCCGCCTCGAACAACGAGCCCGCCGCTTCGCTCCGCTGTCCGACGCGCGCGAGCTGCGGGCGCATGTCCGGCTCGACGAACGGATCGACGCCGAGGTAGCGGAACACGCGCCCGCCGACGTAGAGCTGCCCTTCGACGACCGGCGCCGCGACGACGCCGCGTTCGCGCGACAGCGCGGCGAGCGCTTCCACCGGCACGCCCGAAGGACCACCGTGCAGCGCGTGCGTCGCGCGTCCGATCGCGGCTTCGGTCGCGCGTTCGAACGCCTGCGCTGCGCTGCCGAGCGTGGCTTGCACGGCGACCAGCAACGCGACGCCGAGCGCGATGCCGAGGACCGCGAGCCCGCTGCGCCACGCCTGCCGACGATGGTGCCGCAAGCTCCAGCGCAGCAGCAGCGAACTCACGGCTCGCTCCGCAACCTGCCGTGCTCGAGGCGCACGCGTCGCGCGCAGCGCGCGGCCACGGCCGCAGCGTGCGTGACCAGGAGCAGGCTGCCGCCGCGCTCCGCGACGAGCGCGAACAGCAGGTCGAGCACTTGCTGCGCCGACTCGTCGTCGAGGTTGCCGGTCGGCTCGTCGGCGAGCACGAGCGCCGGCGACGTCGACAGCGCGCGCGCCACCGCGAGCCGTTGTTGTTCGCCGCCCGACAACACCGCGGGATACGCGTCGGCGCGATCGGCGAGCCCGACTGCCGCGAGCAGCTCCATCGCGCGCGAACGCGCGGCTGCGGCAGGTTGACGACCCAGCTCGAGCGGCAGTTGCACGTTCTCGAGCGCGGTCAACGTCGGCAGCAGATGGAACGACTGGAACACGAAGCCCACGTGCCGTTGGCGCAGCGCCGCGCGCTCCGCCTCGGACTTGCCGCCGAGCTCTTCGCCCATCAGCTGCACGCTGCCGGAGTCGGGCTGGTCGAGGCCCGCCGTGAGGTTGAGCAACGTCGACTTGCCGCTGCCCGAGCGACCCACAACCGCACACGACGAACGCGGCAGCAATTCGAAGTCGACGCCGTCGAGGATCGGCCGCGTGCGCGCGCCTTCGCGCACGGACTTGCGCACCTGGGACAACGAGACGACGGGTCGAGTCACGAGGCGGGAGAGCGTAGCGGCGTGGACGTCAGGATCGCGCGCGGGCTGCACGCATCGTGCGCAGAGGAAGAACGCGCGGCGAGGCACTATCGTGCGGCGGATGCGCATTCCCCGCCCGGCTCGTTTCGCAGCGCCCCATGCAACGGTTGCACGCTCGTTCGCGCGCGCGGCGCAGACCGTCCTCGCATCCGCGCTGCTGGCGACGCTCGGGACCGGCGCGCTGCGCGCGCAGGATGCCCATGCCGTCGACGCCTTGGCCGCGGCATGCGAGAAGTCGCCGCCCGACGTCGCCGCCGCATGCGCCGCGTGCCGGCTCCTCGTCGAACAGAACGAACCGTGGAAGCTCGTCGCAGAAGCGCATCGGGCCGCGCGCGCCTCTCGCGTCGCGGCCGCGGACGCATCTTCCGATCCGCAGCGCAGGGAGCGGGCGAAGGACACCGAGCCCGCCGATGCGAAGAAGCCCACCGGGCACCCGAAGGAGGAACTCGTCGCTCGGCTGCTCGCGCTCGCGCCGCGCGTCCCGCCGCGCGCGTTGCCGGACTTCGCGGAAGCGATCGGTTCGATCGCGCCATGGGCGAACGCCGAGCAGCGCGCGCTGCTCGAACAGGCATCCGACGCGTTCGACCAACGCGGAGCAGAAGTGCGCGCCGAGGACCCGGAGCTCGTGGCTCCGCTCGCGCGCGCGATCGCGAGGCTGTTCGGCCGCGCGCGCCTCGACGCATCCGCGCCGCTGGAATCGCTGCTGCTGCCGGTGCGCGAGGACTGGGAGTATTCGCGCGCAGCGGCGTGCGAGGCGATCGCCGCTCGCGGCGCGGGCGCAGCGGACGCGGCGGGCGAGCTCGTCGCCTTCCTCGAGAAGCGCGAGCACCCGACCGGCCACACGAAGCACCTCGGCGAATACTACAAGGTGGACGATGCTCCCGAGGTCGCGGCTGCGCGTGCGCTGCTCGCCGTCAGCGACGACGAGGCGCATCGCGCGTTGGCGCAGACGCGCCGCCTCGCGCACGAACGCACGCCCGCGCAGCGACGCGAGGCCGCGCAGGCGCTCGTGCTGCTCGGCCCGCAACGCATCGCATTGCACGCGAACGACCTCGCCGCTGCGGCGCAGTCCGAGAAGGACCTCGAGACGCTGCGCGAAACGGCGACGGCGCTCGGCATGGCGCTGCCGTTCGCGGCCGCGGCGCGCGCCCCGCTGCAACAGTTGGCGGAGCACACGGACAAGGGCGTGCGCGGACGCGCCCGCCGCGCGCTGGCGCAGGCGGCTCCGTCGACGGACACAACGCCCGCCCGCGACATGCCAGGGCGCGACCGGTAGGACTGCCTTGCGCCGGCGCCACGCGCAGCACAGCCTCGACTCCCATCCGTCGGGCCGATGGACGCAGCCCTCGGGCTGGCTATCCTTCCGCGCCTCGTGACGTTCCTGTTCCGCAACCTGCTGTGCTGGCTGCTCGCCGCGCTGACGCTCCTCGCGAGCGCGCCGGCGCAGCTCAGCGCCGCATGCGGAACGGACGCGGCGCCGGGCGCCTGTCAGGTTGCGGCATCGTGCTGCTGCCCGCAGGACGAGACCGAGCAGCAAGCAGAGGAAGCCGAGAGCTGCTGCAGCTGCAAGGCCCCTTCGCGCGCGCCGACACCGGCTCCGGAGCAGGACCACGGCAAGCAGACGTTCGCTGCGACGAACGAGCCCGCGCGCGGACCGCCGAGCCTTGCGCACGGCGACGAAGAAGTTCGCGGCAACTCGGGCGCGACTGCGCCCATGCAACGCGGCCACGCGCCGCTGCCGAACGTAGCTAGACAGATCGCCTACTCCGTCTGGCGGCTCTAGCGGGACTCCGTGGGGACATTGCGTCCCCACGTCGAGTGGACCGGAGCGAGTGCCCTGCGCAGGAGCCGCGCCCCGGTCGTGCCCGTGACCGCCTGCGCGAGCTCTGCCGATGCTGCCGTCCTACGTCTACTTCACCGCCGCTCTCGTCCTCCTGGTGTCCGCGATCGTTGCCGCGTCCACGTCGCGAGGTAGGCGATTCCTGTTCGCTTCGCTGCCTTCGTTCGCGCTGTTCGCGTTGCTGCTGACGACCGCGGAGATCGCGTTCGCCGTCGGCCAGGCGCGCGGCCCCGACACGGCTGGCGGCACGCTCTACACGTGCTCGATGCACCCGACGATCCGCGTGCGCGAGCCGGGCCTGTGTCCATCGTGCCGCATGGACCTCGTGCCGGTCGGCTCCGCCGAGGCGCTCGGCGGCTCGGCGCACGAGATCACGATCGACCCCGTCGTCGTGCAGAACATGGGAGTGCGACTCGCGCAGGCGGTGCGTGGCCCGATGCGCCGCACGGTGCGCGCGTTCGGGCAACTGCGCACGGCCGAGACTTCGCTCGTCGACGTCGCGCTGAAGTTCGACGGATTCGTCGAGGAACTGCACGCGAACACGATCGGCATGCGCGTCGAGAAGGGCGCGCCGCTGTTCGCCGTCTACGCGCAAGAACTGCTCGTCGCGCAGGCCGAGTTGCAGGCGGCAGCTCGATCCGGCGACGCGAGCTTGCTCGCGCTCGCGCGGCAGAAGCTGCAGAACCTCGACGTCGACGCGTCGCTGACCGCTTCGCTCGAAGCAGGCGCAGCACCGCAGCGCACCGTCGCCTGGAAGAGCCCGGTGACCGGCGTCATCGTCGCGCGCGACGTCGTTCGCGGCTCGCCGGCGATGCGCGGCCAGCCGCTGCTCCGAATCGCAGACCTGTCCACGTTGTGGCTCGACGTACGCGTGCCGCAGGGCGCCGCGGCCTCGATCCAGAAGGGGACCGAAGTCGTCGCGAGCCTCGACTCCGCAGGCGCGCCCGAAGTGCGCGGCACGGTCGTGTTCGTGGCGCCCGAGGTCGACGAGGTTTCGCGCACGACGACGGTCCGCATCGCCGTCGACAACGCGAGCCTCGCGCTGCGGCCCGGCACGTTCGCGCGCGCCTCGATCGTCGTCGAGACCGCATCCGACGCGGTGAAGGCCCCCGCCGAAGCCGTGCTCGACTCGGGCGCGCGCAAGCTCGTCTGGGTCGCGGTCGGCAAGGGCCGCTTCTCGCCACAGGTCGTGCACATCGGCGCCACCGACGACGAAGGCTTCGTCGAGGTCACGGACGGGCTCGCCGCGGGCCAGCAGGTCGTCGTCAGCGGACAGTTCCTGATCGACTCGGAGAGCCGTTTGCGCGAAGGCTCGCGCAAGTTCGAGGAGGACGGGCTCATGAAGGACGGCGAACTGCCGCCGCCCGCGTCCGTGCCGCTGTCGCAGGAGAGCCAGCGCGCGATCGACGCGCTGTTCGCCGTCTACATCCGCACGTCCGAGGCGTTCGCAGCGGATCGCTTCGACCTCGAGTCGTGGAATGCGACGAAGGCCGCGGCCGACGCCGCGGTGCGCGCGGTGAAGGAACCGCAGGCGCAGTTGCAGGCAACCGAGTTCGCGCGCCAGATGGACCAGCCGAGCGCCGACATCGAGGCCGCGCGTGTCGCATGGAAGAAGGCGAGCCTCCTCGCGATCGCTTTGTTCGAGGTCGCACGGCCGCGCGGCAACGACGGCAAGCTCTACGTCCACCACTGCCCGATGGCCGAGGCGGACTGGCTGCAGATCGACGACAAGACGCGCAATCCCTACTACGGGAGCTCGATGCTCGAATGCGGCGAAGTGCGCCGATCGATGCCGTTCGCGACCGCCGCGGGTGAAGGAGCGGGCAAGTGATCGCGCGCATCGTCGAGCTGTCGGTGAAGCACCGCTCGCTCGTGCTCGTGTGCACGGCGGCGCTGCTCGTATTCGGCTTCTGGGGACTGCGCAACATCCGGCTCGACGCGATCCCGGACCTGTCCGACGTGCAGGTGATCGTCACGACCGAGTACGAGGGCCAGAACCCGCAAGTCGTCGACGACCAGGTCACCTATCCGCTGTCGAGCGCGTTGCTCGCGGTGCCCGGCGCGACCGACGTGCGCGGGCTGTCGATGTTCGAGCAGTCCTTCGTCTACGTGCTGTTCGAGGACGGCACCGACATCTACTGGGCGCGCAGCCGCGTGCTCGAGTACCTGTCGACGATCCGCGACCGCCTGCCCGAAGGCGTGCAACCGAAGCTCGGCCCCGACGCGACCGGCGTCGGCTGGGTCTACCAGTATGCGCTGACGAGCGACCGCCACGACCTCGCGCAGCTGCGCGAGTTGCAGGACTACTACCTGCGCTATCCGCTGTCCGCGGTCGACGGCGTCGCGGAGGTCGCGAGCTTCGGCGGCTTCGTCAAGCAGTACCAGGTCTCGATCGAACCCGAACGGTTGCTCGCATTCGGACTGCGCCTCGACGACGTCGTCGAAGCAATCCAGCGCAGCAACGACGACGTCGGCGGCTCCGTCGTCGAGCGCGGCGAGCAGGAGTACATGGTCCGCTCGCGCGGCTACCTGAAGGGCCTCGACGACCTCCGCAAGGTCCCGGTCGGGCTCGGCCCGGACAACGCGCCCGTCATGCTCGCGGACGTTGCCGACCTCGCGGTCGGCGGCGAGGCGCGGCGCAGCGTCGGCGAACTCGACGGCACGGGCGAGGCGGTCGGCGGCATCGTCGTGTCGCGCTTCGGCGCCAACGCCTACCAGGTGATCGCCGACTGCAAGAAGAAGCTCGAGGACCTGAAGGCCGGCCTGCCCGAAGGCGTGAAGGTCGTCGAGACCTACGACCGTTCGCGCGTGATCGGTCGCGCAGTCGACACGTTGACCGACGCGGTGCTCGAGGAACTGCTCGTCACCGGCGCGATCTGCCTCGTGTTCCTGCTGCACGTGCGGTCCGCGCTCGTCGCGCTGCTCGTGCTGCCGATCGGACTGCTCGTCTCGATCCTGTTGATGACGCTGCTCGGCATCAACGCCAACATCATGTCGATCGGCGGCCTCGCGCTCGCGATCGGCGTCATGGTCGACAGCGGCGTCGTGCTCGTCGAGAACGCGCACAAGCACATCTTCGCGGCGCGCGCCGCGTTCGAACGCGACGGCACACCGATGCCGCGACAGCAGGACCTCGTGCTCGCCGCCGCGCGCGAAGTGGCGCCGAGCCTGTTCCACTCGCTGCTCGTCATCACCGTGAGCTTCCTGCCGATCTTCACGCTCGGCGGTGAGTCGGCGCGCATGTTCGCCCCGCTCGCTTGGACCAAGACGTTCGCGATCGCGGCGGGCGCCGTGCTCGGAATCACCGTCGTGCCCGCGCTGATGGTCGCGCTCGTGAAGGGCCGCATCCCGCGCGAGGACAGGAACCCGCTCAACCGCGTCTCCGAGGCGCTCTACGAGCCGTTCTTCTGGCTTTGCCTGCGTCGCCCGTGGGCCACGTTGACGCTCGTCGTGATCCTCGGCGCGTCCGCGGTCTACCCGATGCGCAACCTCGGCTCCGAGTTCATGCCGAAGCTCGACGAGGGCGACCTGCTCTACATGCCGACGACGGCCGCGAGCGTCAGCGTCGGCAAGGCGCGCGAGACGCTGCAGCAGACCGACAAGCTCATCGCGCTCGTGCCCGAGGTCCGCACCGTGCACGGCAAGATCGGCCGCGCCGAGACGGCGACCGACCCCGCGCCGCTGTCGATGATCGAAACCGTCGTGCAGCTCGAGCCCGACCGTTCGAAGTGGCGCACGCGCAGCGTCGAACGCTTCTACGACCGGTGGCCGTCGTGGCTCGACTGGAGCAAGCCCGCGCTCGCGTGGCTGTTCCCGGGAAGCCGCACGATCACGATGGAGGAGCTGAAGTACGGCTGGACCGACTCGGCTGGCAATCGCCACGAAGGCATCGACGGAATCGTGAAGCTGCCGGGCATGGCCAACGCGTGGCCCTACCCCATCGAGAACCGGCTCAACATGCTGGCGACGGGCATCAAGACGCCGGTCGGCATCAAGTTCTACGGGCCGGACCTCAAGGAGCTGAACGCGCTCGCGCAACGCACCGCGGCCGCCCTGCAGCCCGACTCCACAGGCGCGATGCCAGTGCAAGGCGTGCGCAGCGTGTTCGTCGACGACAACGTCGGCGGCCTCTACCTAGACGTCACCGTCGACCGCGAGCGCGCGGCGCGTCACGGCCTCACGGTCGGCGCGGTGCAGGACGTGATCACGACGGCGATCGGCGGCCGCCCGATCGCGACCGCGGTCGAAGGTCCGGGCCGTTTCCCGATCCAGGTCCGCTTCGCGCGCGAACTGCGCGACGACGCGCAGGCGCTGTCGCAACTGCTCGTCGACGCGCCGACCGGCGCCCGCGTGCCGCTCGGCGAACTGTGCACGATCGCGACGACCGAAGGCGCGCCGATGCTGCGCAGCGAGAACGCGCAACGCACCGTGTGGGTCTACGTCGATGTCGACGGCCGCGACCTCGGCGGCTTCGTCAACGAAGCGCGCGTGCTCGTCGACCAGAAGGTTCCGTTGCCGCCCGGCTACAGCCGCGCGTGGTCGGGCACGTTCGAATACCTCGCAGAGACCGAGGAACGGCTGCTGCTCGTGCTGCCGCTGACGTTCGCGTTGATCGTGCTGCTGCTCTATGCGGCGTCGGGCTCGTGGTTCCGCGTCGGCGTGATCCTGCTCGCGGTGCCGTTCTCGCTGATCGGCGCGTTCTGGTTCTTGTGGGCGCTCGACTACGACATGAGCCTCGCGGTCTGGGTCGGCATCATCGCGCTGCTCGGCGTCGATGCCGAGACCGGACAGATGATGCTGCTCTACCTGGACGCGGAGCACGATCGAGCGAAGGAAGAAGGTCGCATGCGCAACGAACAGGACCTGCTTGCAGCGATCCACCACGGCGCCGTGAAGCGCATCCGTCCGAAGACGATGACCGTCGCGACGGACATGATCGGCTTGTTGCCGTTGCTGTGGGCCGTCGGAACCGGCGCGGACGTCACGCGCAGGCTCGTGGCACCTTTGATCGGCGGCATCGCCGTCAGCTTCCTGATGGAGCTGCTCGTCTATCCCGTCGTGTTCTACCTGTGGAAGCGGCGCGAGCTGCCGACCGCGCTCGATCCGGACGCCGTGCAATCGACCTCGCCCACGGAGGAAACCCTGTGATGCGCATCCTCGCATTCCTTCTCGCAGCAGGACTGTCGCTGTCGTCGTGCTCGGTGCACGTCGAAGGCGAGCAGCAACAACGCGACCTCGCGCAGGAGCTCGGCGCGCGCTACGCGAAGCCGTTCGCGGAACGCGAGCTGCCGCCGCTAGAACCCGCCGCGACGCTCGCGGACTGGATCGCGCACGCGGAGACCGGCAACGGCGAACTCGAGGCGGAGTGGCACGAGTGGATCGCCGCCGTTGAGGACGTACCGCAGGCTGCGACCCAGGACACGACGCCGATGCTCGGCGTCGAGCACACGCTCGACGGCGGCAGCGCGCTCGACCGCACGGGCCTCATGCTGATGACCGACACGATGGCGAACTGGGTGTTGCCCGGCCGCCTGCGCGACCGCGGGCTCGCGGCGCTCGCGCGCGCGAAGGTCGCGGCGTCGTCGTTCACGGCGGCGCGCCTCGAGTTGCAGGCGAAGGTCGCGGAGCGCTACGTCGCGCTCGCGCTCGCGGACGAGGAGATCGCGCTGCAGGAACGTCTCGTCGCGGCGATCTCGTTCGTCTCCGCGTCCGCGGATGCTCGCGCGGGAACAGGCCTCGGCTCGCAGCGCGAACGCCTCGAGCTCGAGACGCAGCGCCAGCGCGCCACGGCGCAACTGCAACGCATGCGCACCGAGCGCCCGGCGTTGCTCGCGGCCCTGTGCGCGTCCGCGGGCAAGGCTGCGGATCCCGCGTTCGACGCGCGCCCGCGCCTTCCCGAAGCCGCTGCGTTGCGTCCAGTCGAACGAGCCGCCATCGACGACGCGCTCGCCAGCAACCCCGCGTTGGGCGAGGCCAAGGCTCGGCACGACGCGGCGCTTGCGCAGCGCACCGCCGACGAGTGGGAACGCATCCCGCAGTTCTCGCTGCGTTCCCTGCTCATGGGCGACGGCAGCGCGATGCTGCAGCCGGCGATGACGTTGCCCTTCCTGCGCAACCACGCGATCGATGCGTTGCTGCGGCAACGCGAAGCCGAGGCAGCGGCGGCCGCCGCCATGCTGCGTCAGACGGAGCTCGACGAAGCCGCCGAGCTCGCGGCGCAGGAGCGCGCGCTCGCAGCGAGCACGGACGAGCACGACCTGCTGCAACGCGAAGTCGCGCCACGGCTGCAGTCCGCCGCCGAGCTCGCGCGCAACGAGTGGGCTGCGGGCACGACCTCGCTCGACGCATGGCTCGCGGCCGAGGCCGCGCAGATCGAACTGCAACGAGAGCTCGCGAGCCTGCGCGCCGAAGCCGCGATCGCGCGCGCGCACGTGCAGCACGCGCTGGGGCAGGCCGAGACGAAGGCAAACCGCCCAGCCGACGCGCCGCCGCGTTGACGCAGCGAGCGACGGCGGGGACAACGCGCGGCGCGTCGCATCCACGGCGCGCCCCACCATGACCTCGATCCGTCGCCCGTTCTTGTCCGCGCTGCTCGTCCTCTCGTCTCCGCTCGCGCTGCGCGCGCAGGACGGCCCGCCCAAGCCTTCGCCCGAACAAGAGGCGCTCGCGCGCTCCGTCGGCGAATGGGACTGCACCGCGTCGTTCTTCGACGGCGGCAAGAAGCTCGGCTCGCTGCGCCTGCGCGAGCAGACGGAGCGCGTGTGCGGCGGCCTGTTCGTGCTCGTGCGCCAGACCGGCGTCGACATGCCGCTGGAGCGCGTGTCGCTGCAGGGCTGGGACGCGACGAAGAGCCGCCTCGTCGGAGTCGACGCGGACTCCGTGAGCGGCACGCCGACGAACTCGGTCGGCACAATCGACCTGAAGACCGGCGCGATCTCGTGGACGATGACGACGACCACCGAGCAGGGCACGGGAACGATGGAATCGACGATCACGTTCGAAGGCGACGACGTGCGCATCGAACGGCAGCACGCGAAGGGCCCGGACGGCGAGCGCATCCTCGTGAACGAGATTCGCAGCGTTCGCGTCAAGGCGAGCGGCGAGAAGGGCACGAACGAGGCGAGCGCGTTGCGCAAGGCGGACGAGATCAAGCGCGCGCTCGAAGCCGGCGCGAAACTCGCCGCCAGCAGCAAGCCGCATGCGCGACTTGCCGCGTTCGCCGGCGACTGGGACGTCACGGCCACGATGGGCGCGGCGGATGGCACGCCGCAGGGAACCGGCTCGATGAAGTCGCGCGAGTCGGTCGTGTGCGGCGGCCGATGGCTGCTCACGCGCGTCGACGGCACCTTCGCGGACATGCCGTTCCACGCGATCGGACTCATGGGCTTCGATCCCGTCAGCAAGCGCTACGTGAACCACTGGGCCGACTCGTTCGGCCCCTACCTCGCGAAGTCGCAAGGCACCGCCAGCGACGACGGCACGAAGTTCGAGATGAGCGGCCCGTCGCTGGGCATGGACGGCAGCGAGACTACGATGGACGAGTCGCTGACGTTCGAAGGCGCGGACGCGCGCACGTCGCGCATGCTCACGAAGAACAAGGACGGAGCCGTGATCGGAACGATGACGATCCGTTGCGTTCGCGCGAAGTGACGGAGCGCCGCATCGCGGCCATGGTCACGGCGCAACGACGTTGCGCGAAGCGTCCTCGCACCGCGCGCCGCGGCGCAATGCGCGCACGGCACGCCCGATGCGGAGGGGGTTTGCGGCTCGCGCGCCGACCCTACCGTCTTCGCATGGTCTCCTTCCGCACCCAGGTCCGACGCTCCACGAAGGGCGCGGGCACCGACGCGTGGCATCTGCTGCGCGAACACGGCGAGGAGCTCGCCACCGCAGCGCGCGACGTCCTCGCGCAATGTCCGGACGCGCGCATCGCCGGCATCATCGTGCAGCCGAACGCGCAATGCGGCTCCGCCTTACGCGCGCTCTTGTGGCGCAACCGCGGCGCGCGCAGCGAGGAACGCACGTGCGTCGGCATCGTCGAACGCAGCGCGCTCGCGCAGCAGTTCGCGCACGACCTCGACCACCTCGTCGTCGTATCGGCGATGAGCTCCACCGCGGACCACGCGCTGCCCGTGCTGGTCGCGACGCCGGAAGCGCTGCGCTGCTGTTCGATCGGCGCGGTCCGCAACGCGCCGCGCGTCGTCCGTCGCTGAATCCGCACAGGTTCGAACCGCAGCCGCGACGATCCCGTTCGAAGGCAGACGCCTCGCGGAAGACGCGCACGTCGTCCGTCGCTACGATCCGCGCCTCGGGCATCGCCCGCTTCGCGCCGGCCCGCAACGCTCCTCGATGCGAACCCACCACCTGCTCCAAGGCCTCGCTGTGCTTGCGCTCGTCGCATGCGCGTCGTGGTTCGCGTTCGCAGGCGAGGCAGACGAGCCTCCACCACCTTCGGACACGGCCACTGCGGCGGAAGCCGCATTCGACCCAGGCGAGGCGGCAACCGCCGACGCGACCGTGCGCGACCTCGACGGCGAGGAGCCGATGGCGCAGGAATCGGCGCGCGAGGAGATCGAACGCGCGCCCGACGAGATCCCCGTCGAAGGCGATGCGGCCGAGGGCCCGGTGGTCACCGTGCTGCGCGCCGACGAGTCCGGCAAGCCGGTTCCGGTCGCCGGCATCGAGGTCGCGTGGATCGGCGTCCGCGAAGGCGAGCAACGCGCGAGCGAGTTGCCTTCGAGCGAGATGAGGCCGCGCGGCAGCGAGCAACCGCACCGGTTCGGCCGCAAGTCGAAGACCGGCGAGGACGGCACGATCCGACTGCCCCCGCTGCTGGAGCCGACGTGGGTCGCAGCGGCCGAGGGCAACCTGTTCGCGATCGCGCAACTCAATCCGGGACGGCAGTCCGCGCACCTGATGCTCGCGCAGGACGAGACCTTGGTCGTGCGCGTCGTCGACGACCAGGAGCGAGGCGTCGCCGCAGCGCCCCTGATGATCCAGCGCTGGATCCCGGACCAGGGCTTCGAGGAGAAGTGGTCCGGCTTCACGGACCGTCGCGGCGACTGCGTGATCCGCCACTTCCAGTTCGTGCGTTCGCCGCAGACGAAGGGCGACCGCTACGCGATCGCCGTCACCGCGCCGCAGCAGAAGCCGTCGTGGCTCGAGTTCCGGGCCCACCCGACGCCGCAGGAGCCGCTGAAGCTCACGCTGTCCGGCACGCGGCAACTCGCGGTGCGCGTCGTGCACAAGAGCGGCGCGCCGATCCTCGCGTCCATGCACGTGTCGCTGTGGTCGCAGCGCGCGCCCGCCGACGCGGAGGCATGGCGCGGCCTGTTGCCCGACACGTTCGAGAAGCTCGCGCAACGCAAGCCACGCGGCAGCGACCCGGTTTCGTTCGCGCACGCTGGCTACGGCACGAGGCTGCAGCCGTTCCTGCACATCCCCGGCGAACGCGCTCCGCGTCGCCTGCCAGAGGTCACGCTGCCGCAGAAGGACGCGGCGCCGGCCGACGGCGCCGCGTTCCTGGTCACGCTGACGCTGCCCGAGGACCTCGTCGTGCTGGCGATGCAGCCACACGGCCCGGACGGGGCGCCGCTGCAGTCCGCGGACATCCCGTGGCAGTTGCGCAAGCAGCTCGCGCCGGGCCTGTCGGGCAACCTCGAGACGACCGCCGACGGCCGCGGCGACTTCGTCGTGCCGATGCGGCAGCGCGGCCCCGAGTCGTCGAACGCGCCAGAGCGGCTCGACCCGTCGCCGCTCGTGCTGATGCTGCGCGAGACGCTCGCGCCCGATCTGGTGCTCGGCGCCGAGAAGTCGCTCGGCGCGCTGCTGCCCGGCGAACGACGCGACCTCGGCCCGATCGTGATGGCGCCACTGCCGCTCTTGTGCAAAGGCCGCGTGGTCGACGACCGCGGCGAGCCGCGCCAGGGCGCGCAGGTGTTCGTGGCGCTCGCGATCTCCGGGCCGCAGGGCGACGCGTGGATCGACGCGCCCCACCTCGGCAAGGCGACCGCCGACGACGGCACGTTCGCGTTCTACGCGCCGACGCCGCAGCACCCGTTCCGCGTGCAGGCACGCCAGGACAACGAGCACTTCGAAGCCGTGTCCGCGCCGCTGTCGCCGGGCGCGCATGTCGAACTCACGACGATGCGCGTCGGCATCCTGCAGGGCCGCGTGATGCCGCCCGCAGGCCTGCCCGACAACGCGCTGACGCTCACGCTGACGCGCGACCCGTCGGAGCTCGCCGCAGAATCGGGCCCCGATCGCGTGATGGTCCGCTCCCAGCCGAGGAACGAACGCGGCAACGAGCAGGCGCGGCGCGCGCGCCGCACGGCGCAGACGCCGATCCGCCGGCGCAACGGCTGGTTCTGGCTCGGCAACCTCGACCCGGGCACCTACACCGCGACGGTGACGATGCGCGGGCTCGCGGCGCCGCTCGCCACGTTCGAAGGGGTCCGCATCGCGCCGGGTCCGAACGAGGACCCGCGCCTGTCGCCGCTCGACCTGTCCCAATCCCTGTTCCGCTACTCGCTGCGCGCGGTGGGCCCCGGCGGTCAGCCGATGACATCGATCGAAGGACCGATCCTCTGGCGCAACCGCGCGCCCGACGGGTCGCAGCAGTTCACCGCGTTCCGCTGGCAAGGCGGCAGCGCGACGTTCTTCCTGCCCGTGCCGTTCGCCGAACTCGTCGTCGTCGGCCCCGGCATCCGCGCGACCGAGGTGGCCGTCACCCCGGCGACGCGCGACGTCGTCGTCGATCCGATCGTGCCGTTCCTCGTCGAACTGCCCGGCGTGCGCACCCTCGCCGGCCCCACGCGCGCGATCCGCGTGTCGGCCGTCTACCTCGGCGAGACCGGACTGCCCGAGGGCATCGGTGGCCAGGACCAGCAGAAGGGCGAGGGCTTCTCGTTCCCGCGCAACCAGCTCGGCAAGAGCGGCGGCGGCTGGCTCGACCCCGCCGACCGCACCGGTCTCGTCGTGTCGCGGTCCGGCCAGTACGAACTGACGCTGCGCATCTACGAAGGCGAGGCGCGCGAGGGTCGGCAGGCCGCGGTGCCGCTCGGCAAGCACGACGTCGACGTCGACGGCCGCGCGGTCCGGCCGTTGGTGTTGCCCGTGGACCCCGCCCAGGTGCAGCGCGCGCTCGAGTCTCTGAACCCGCAGCAACGACCGCAAGGACAGCGACCGCGCGGTGACAACCGGCGCCGCTGAAGCGCGGCGCAGAGGCCGCAACTTTCTTGGTGAAGTTGTCGTCGCCGCGACTAGTCTCCTCCGCCTGCCAGGCATGGGTTCCTGGCAGCATCTGCCAGGGTCTGATGGCACCAACGCGCAACGAAGCCGAGACGCAGTTCCCGCGAGTGGTCGCGTGGTTCGCGCTCGCTCTCGCGGTCGTGCTGTTCCTGAGCAACACGGTGCCGGCAGTCCGCGAACGTCAGGCGCTGCGCGCGACGGCCAACGACCTGCAACAGTTGCGTCAGCAGTACGACGCGGCAATCGCGCACGCCATCGCGGCGATGCCCGGCCCCAAGGGCGAACAGGACCTTCAAGCAGTGCTCGTGGCCATCGACCGCATCGGTTGGACGCCCGACGAATTGCTGCGCTGCTACCCCGAGTCGACGCCGGAACCAGAGCCCGTCGACGCCGACGAGCCGCCGACGCTCGAACCCGAGATCCGCGAAGCGGACTTCTCGCCGCGCGACCGCTGAAGCTCGCGCGACTGGCCTGAAGACGGGTCCGTGGATCGCGGAGGAAGTGCGAAGGAAGCACGTCCACAGGCGGCCCCGGTTGGCTACGCTGGACCTTCCGCGTTCGCACGCTCCCGCGATCCTGCGTAGCAGGCGCAAACCGCCGGCGACCGCGCCCCGACCGACCTTCCCTCCGACCCCAACATGACGGACAGCAATTCCAAGGATCTCGAACACGTGGCAGCGTTGCGGCAGGCCTATGCCGCGATGAAGCAGGAGATGAAGAAGGTCATCGTCGGCCAGGACTCGGTCGTCGACGAACTGTTCATGGCGCTGTTCTGCCGCGGCCACTGCCTGTTGATCGGCGTGCCCGGCCTCGCGAAGACGTTGATGATCTCGACGCTGTCGCGCGTGCTGTCGCTGTCGTTCAACCGCATCCAGTTCACGCCGGACCTGATGCCTGCGGACATCACGGGCACCGAGGTGATCCAGGAGGACCGCACGACCGGCAAGCGCGACTTCAAGTTCCTCGCCGGCCCGATCTTCGCGAACGTCATCCTCGCGGACGAGATCAACCGCACGCCGCCGAAGACGCAGGCCGCCCTGCTCGAGGCGATGCAGGAGTACCAGGTGACCGTCGGCGGCCGCCGCCACGAGCTGAAGAAGCCGTTCTTCGTGCTCGCGACGCAGAACCCGATCGAACAGGAAGGCACCTACCCGCTGCCCGAGGCGCAACTCGACCGCTTCATGTTCATGGTGAAGGTCGACTACCCGACCGGCGAGGAGGAGCGCGAGATCCTGCGCCGCACGACCGAGGACCGCGCGCACGACATCCAGCCCGTCCTCAGCGAGCAGCAGATCTTCGAACTGCAGGGGATCGTGCGCCGCGTGCCGATCAGCGACGCGGTCCTCGACTACGCGTTGCGCCTGACGCGCAGCACGCGCATCACGACGCCGGACGCGCCGCAGTGGATGAAGGACTGGCTGCAATGGGGCGCCGGCCCGCGCGCGAGCCAGAACCTCGTGCTCGGCGCGAAGGCGCACGCGCTGCTGCAAGGCCGCTTCTACGTGAGCGCCGACGACATCCGCGCGGTCGCCAAGCCGGTGCTGCGCCACCGCATCATCACGAGCTTCTCGGCCGAGGCCGAGGGCGTGACGACGGACACGGTGATCGACCGCCTGCTCGCGGAAGTGCAGCCGAACGAGAGCCAGGCGCTCGCGGACGGCAAGCTGCCGAAGGTCGTGAAGCAGTAGTCCGAGCGGCCTGCACGTCCCCCACCCGAACCGGCGCCACGCGATGACCGACGCGAATCCTGACTACCTCGACCCGAAGGTGCTCGGCAAGGTCGCGCGCCTCGACCTGCGCGCGCGCCTCGTCGTCGAAGGGTTCGTGACGGGCATGCACAAGTCGCCGTTCCGCGGCTTCTCGGTCGAGTTCGCGCAGCACCGCGAATACGTGCCGGGCGACGACCTGCGCTACCTCGACTGGAAGATCTTCGGCAAGTCGGACCGCTTCGTCATCAAGCAGTTCGAGGAGGAGACCAACCTCCGCGCGCACCTGTTCCTCGACCAGAGCGAGTCGATGAACTACGCGCACGACGGCGGCATGTCGAAGTTCGACTACGCCGCGACGGGCGTCGCGAGCCTCGCCTACATGATCCAGCAGCAGGCCGACGCCGTCGGCCTCACGCTGTTCGACGAGAGCGTGGCGAAGCAGGTGCAGCCGTCGAACACGCGCGCGAGCCTCGGCAACCTGTTCGCGTCGCTGGAGCAGGCGAAGGCGCGCAACAAGAAGACCAAGGCCGGCGCGGTGCTGCACGAGCTCGCGACGCAACTGCGCCAGCGCGGCATGGTGCTGATCTTCAGCGACCTGTTCGACGCGCCCGGCGAGGTGCTGAAGGGCCTGCGCGACATCGCGCAACGCGGCCACGACGTCGTCGTGTTCCACGTGCTCGACAAGGACGAGATCGAGTTCCCGTTCGAGCGCATGACGTTGTTCCAGGGCCTCGAGCAGATGCCCGAACTGCTCGTCGACCCGAAGTCGCTGCGCGACGCCTACCTCGCCGAGATCGAGTCGTTCCTCGAGCAAATCAAGAAGGGCTGCCTGCAGAACCGCATCGACTACGTGCGCGTCGTCAACAGCCAGCCGCTCGACGTCGTGCTCACGTCCTACCTCTCGGCGCGCGCCGCGCGCCGCAAGCGCCGGAAGTAACGCGTGCAGTTCCTGAACCCAGGCCTGGTCGCGGGCGCGCTGCTGTTCGCAGTCCCGCTCGTCATCCACCTGCTCAACCGTCAGCGGCACAAGCACCGCGACTGGGCAGCGATGGAGTTCCTGCTGCGCGCCTACCAGAAGACTCGCAACCGGCTCCGCAACGAGAACCTGCTGCTCCTGCTGCTGCGCTGCCTGATCCCGATCGTGCTCGCGCTCGCGATCGCGCGCCCCGTGCTGCAGAGCGGCGCGGGCCTGCTGACGGGCGGCGGCTCGACGCACCACGTCGTCGTGCTGGACCAGAGCTACAGCATGGGCGCGGCCCGCGACGGCGCGCAGAGCCCGTTCGAGCGCGGCCGCGCGATGGTCACGCGCATGCTGGAGTCGCTGCAGGCGCAGCCCGAGCGCAGCGACAAGGTCACGCTCGTGCTCGCAGGCGTGCGCCCCCGCTTCCTCGTGCAGCGCGAACTCAACCTCGCGTCCGCGAAGGCCCTCTGGCAGGAAGTGCAGCGCCCCGAGGACGCGGCGACGGACCTCGCGCCCGCGCTGATCCAGGTCGCGCAAGCGCTCGAGGAAGGCGCCGATGCCGACGTGCAGGTCCACGTGTTGTCCGACCTGCAGCTGCGATCGTTCGGCCAGCTGCTCGCGACGCAGGGAGCTCGAGACCAGACGGACAAGCCGCAGGCGCAGCAGGACGGCGAGAAGTTCGCCGACACGCTGCGCGACACGGTCGATCGCCTGCGCGCGCGCGAAGGCACGCAGGTCCACTGGATCGACGTGGGCCCGCTCGCCGAGGAGCGCCAAGGCGGGACCGTCGACAACGTGCAGATCACCGGACTCGTCTGCGAACAACCGGTCGCGCTCGCGCGCGCGCCCCTCACGGTGACGGTCCGATTGCAGAACCGCTCGGCCGCGCGCGCCAACGTGCAGGTCGCGCTCGAACTCGACGGCGGCGAGCCCGTGCGCAAGCAGGTGCAGGTCGAACCGCTCGCGGAAGGCGAAGCCGAGTTCCCGCTGGTCGTGCGCGAACCGGGCAAGCGCCGCCTCCGCGCGACGATCGACCAGGACGCGCTCGAGGCCGACAACGAACGCTGCGCGATTCTCGACGTGAAGGACCGCATGCGCGTGCTCGTCGTCGACGGCGCCGCCGACGACGACCCGCTGAAGACCTACGGCTGGTTCTACAAGGGCATGCTCGACCCGGCCGACTTCGGCGCGCGCACCGCGGAGCGCGAGGCGGCTGGCGAGCTGGGCCGCTTCGACGTGACGACCGCGGACACGCTGGCGCTGCTGTCGGGCCAACGCGATCCGGCCGAGTTCGACGTGACGATCCTCGCCGACGTCGACCGCCTCAACGAACGCGCCGCCGCCGCGATCGAACGCGCGCTGCGCGCGGGCAAGGGCCTGCTCGTCGCGTTCGGTCGCCGCACGGACGCCGCGAGCTACGACCTGCAGTTGCACGCCGCCGGCGAAGGCCCGATGCCGTTCCGGCTCGGCCAGACCGCGGGCGGCGCGGTCGGCAGCGCGCAGGCGCGCGCCGCGACGATCGCGCTGCCGCAGCACGGCACGCTGGCGGAGTTCGACGAGGACGTCTACCGCGAGATCCTGCAGGCCGTGCCCGTCTACCAGTGGTTCACGACGCCTGCGGACTCGCGCGCCGAGAAGGCCGAAGTCGTGCTGCGCCTCACCGACCCGGACCAGTCGCCGCTGCTCGTCGCGAGCACGTTCGACGAAGGCCGCGCGGCGTTCCTGCTCAGCGCGCCGGCCTCCGAATACGACGGCCAGCGCTGGAACCGCCTCGAGGACCCGTTCGTGGTGTTCCCGCTGCTGCACGGCGTCGTGCAGTGGCTCGCGAAGCCCGCGCGCGACGTGTTCCAGGTCGAGGTCGGAGCCGAGCTCGCCGCTACGGTCGCCGCGCGCCCCGTCGACATCGAGGTCGTGATGCCCGAACGCGCCGGCGGCAAGAAGCTGCCGCTCGCCGACGAGCCGCGCGCGCTGCCCGGCGGCCGCTTCGCGCTGCCGCCGTGGTCGGGAGCCGTGATGGCGGGCTTCTACACCGTCGAGATGGAGCTGCAGCGCGAGACCGGCAAGGAGCCGCTGAGCCAGACGTTCGCGGTCCGCGTCGATCCCGAGGAAGGCGCGCTGCAATACGCGCCGCACCAGGACGTGCAGTCGGCGCTCGGCCTCGAGCGCGTGCTCACACAACTGCCGACCGACACGGATCGCGCCGACAGCTCGTCCGACGACGAGCTCGCGCCGTCGCTGTTGCTGCTGACGCTGCTGCTCGTGCTCGGCGAGGCGGCGATGGCCCGCTACGTCTCGGTGCGGAGGACGTGACGATGACGGCGACGCTGAACACGTTCCTGCTCGCGCTCGCGCCTTCGTTCCAAGGCGACACGACGCACACCGAAGAGACCTTCCGCTTCCTCTGGCTGCCGCCCTACTGGGTGCTCGCGCTCGTCGTGGCCCCCGCGGTCGCGGCTGCCGCGTATTGGTCCTACACGGGCCTCAACCGCCTCGAACGGAACACGCGCGTCGTGCTGTCGTCGCTGCGGTTCCTCGCGCTCGCGTTCTGCTGCGCGCTGCTGTTCCAGCCCGCGTGGGAGACGACCGTCTACCGCAAGACGCAGAACCAGATCCACGTGCTCGTCGACGACAGCGCGAGCATGTCGCGCAAGGACGCGTATCCCGACGGCGAGCAACGCCAGCAACTCGAAGCGCTCGCGCCGGGAACCGAACTCGACCAGACGACGCGCGCGGAGCTCGTGGGCAAGGTCCTGCTGCGCGCAGGCGGCCTGCTCGAGCAACTCGGCAAGGAGCACGACGTGCGCCTGTTCCGCGTGCAGCGCAAGCCGTTGCCGATCCGCGAGCTCGGCGAACTCACGGCGCGCGGCAACCGCACGCAGCTCGGCGACGCGCTCGACGTGCACCTCGCGACCGCGGCGAGCAGCAACCTCGACGCCGTGATCCTCGTCTCCGACGGCCGCAACAACTCGGGCCAGGACCCGGCCGAGGTCGCGGCCCGGTTCGGAGCGCGCGGCGTGCCGATCCACACGATCGGCGTCGGCGACGAGAACGCGCCGAAGAACGCGTGGATCGTCGGCCCGCCCGGACCGAAGGAAGCGCTGCGCCAGGAGACCGTCGCATTCGACGCGTCGGTGCGCGCGATCGGCCTCGCCGGCAAGCCCGCTCGCGTCGAACTGCACGGCACGCGCGAAGGCCAACAGGAGCGCGTGCTGACGAGCGCGACGGTCGACCTGCCCGAGGACGGCGCGGCCGCGCCCGTTCGCCTCAGCCACGCGTTCGAGGAGGCCGGCGACTGGACGTTGCGCTTCGCGCTCGCGCCGCTGCCCGAGGAGAGCCAGGTCGACGACAACGAGGACGTGCGATTCCTGCGCGTCAACGACGAGCGCATCCGCGTGCTCTACATCGAGGACCTGCCGCGCTGGGAATACCGCTACGTGCACAACGCGCTGCAGCGCGTCGACCCGTCGATCCAGATGCAGGCGGTGCTGTTCGACGCGAGCCCGAAGTTCGTGCAGGAGCACAGCGACGAACTGCCGCCGCTCAAGGACATCCCGCGCACCGAGAAGGAGCTGCTGCAGTATCACGTCGTGCTGATCGGCGACCTCGCGCCCGAGCGCATCGCGCCGACCGAGGAAGGCGTGCGCAGCTGGCTCGAGATGCTCGTGCGCTTCGTCGAGTTCGGCGGCGGCGCAGGCTTCCTCTACGGCCCGCAGGCGATGCCCGAGCGCTACCGCAACACGCCGCTGCAGGACCTGCTGCCCGTCGTGCTCGAGGACCCGGTGTGGCTCTCGAACCCGCGCAACAAGATCGACACGAGCTCCGCGTTCCGCGCGCGGCTCGAGAACCCGCTGCAGCCGCACGAGATCCTCATGCTGCAGCGCGATCCCGCGCTGAACCGCCGGCTGTGGGAAGAGGGCCTGCCCGGCTTCCGCGTCTACTACCCGACGCTGCGCAGCAAGCCCGGCGCGACCGTGCTGCTCCGCCACCCCACCGACGAGAGCCGCTACGGCAAGCGCCCGCTCGCCGTCGTCTCGCCGCACCCGCGCGGCTCGACGTTCTTCATCGCGACCGACGAGACCTGGATCTGGCGCTATCCCTACGGCGAGCTCTACCAGGACGCGTTCTGGCGCAACGTCGTGCGCCACCTCGCGCAGGGCCGCCTTCAGCGCCGCAACGACCTGCTCGAACTCACGGTCGACAAGCTCGTGCTCGAAACCGGCGACTCGGTGCGCGTGCAGCTGCGCGTCCAGGACGGAGAACTGCAACCGACGGCGGAGCAGGAGCAGGCCGTGTTCTTGCGCGACCAGAAGGGCGCGGTCGAACGCAGGGCCTTGCGCCCCGTCCCCGGCGAGCCCGGCGTCTACCAGGGCACGTTCACGATGAACGACCCCGGCGCGTTCAGCTTCCTCGTGTTCCAGAACCAGAACCCGGCCGACACCGTGCAGGCGCGCGAAGACGTGCTCGTGCAGCTTCCGGATCGCGAGCTCGCGGACAGCAGCCAGGACGCCGAGGCATTGCGCAAGATCGCCGAGAACTCGTCGGACAAGGACAGCCGCGCGCGTTCGGTGCCGCTCGCCGAGGCGGACTCGCTCGCGCAGGAGTTCAAGAACCGCAAGGCCTACGAGAGCCGCGAGGAGACGCGCACGCGTCCCGCGTGGGACCGGATGGCCTCGTTGCTCGTGCTGCTCGCCCTGCTCGGGGCGGAGTGGATCCTGCGCAAACGCGCGCGACTGATCTGAGTCCCAGCGCCCGGCCCTGTCGAAGAACGCCGCATGTCCAACCCCGCGACGGCAGCCCGGCGAGAAACCCCGGCCCGCTCCCGGGGTATCGGCACCAGCGGCAGTCCGCGTCCTTCCGATCAACGAGTGGCACGGACCTGCTGCGCCCCGGAGCGTCCGCGCCCGACCGACGTCCTACACCCCCGCCCGTGAACCGCACCCGCACGCTGCTGCCCCTGATGCTGTCGACCGCGCTGCTACCGCTGTGCGCGCAGACGCGCCGCGCCATGCCGACGCCGCAGGAGTTCGTCACCACGCAGGACGACAGCCTGTTCAGCCTCACGCGTTCGCAGGATGACGTGCACGAGTGGGAGCAGGCGCGCAAGGAACTCGAGGAAGGCTCCTTCGAGACCGCAGTCGAGCGACTGCACCGCGCGCTGTCCGCCGAGGCGGGTGGCATGGTGTCGATCGGGCCCAACCGGTTCGTCGGCCTGCGCCACGCGCTCGTGATGGAGCTCGCGAACATGCCCGCGGCCGCGCGTCGGGCCTACGAGGAGCTCGTCCGCCGCGAAGCCGGCGCGCTGCACGACAAGCCGCTCGCGTCCCTGCAGCTCGCGCAACTGCGCCTGCTCGCCGAACGGTTCCCCGCGTCGGAGCAGGGCCGCAACGCGCGCCTCCGCCTCGGCGACCTCGCGCTCGAGCGCGGCGACGGCCACGAAGCGGCGGCGCACTTCGCGCACGCGCTCGCCGCGGCGCCGATCGGCAGCGACCTGGAGCGTTCGGTGTTCCGCAGGATCGCGAGCGCCGACGCGCTCGTGCGTTCGTCCGCGCTGCGCGGCACGGACGCGTTGCCAGAGGAGGTCCGGGAGACGCTGCGCGCGTTGCCGGCCTCGCAGGACCTCGCCGACTGGATCGCGATCGGCGGCGGCGGCGACGGCGCGCGCCCCATGGTCGAGCCCACAGGCACGCTGAAGTCGACGTTCGCGGACTCCGTGCAGGCGACCAACTTCGACTACGGCGCGGGCTCGAGTTTCGCGATGCACGCGACCGGCGGCCTCGACGGCGTGTTCGTCAACACGGGCATGGAAGCGCTCGCGTTCGACCCGCTGCGCGGCGAACTGCTGTGGGCCTCGCCGTCGCCGCTGCGCGACGCGAGCGACGCGCGTTCGGTGCGCGAATACGCGAACTCCGTCAACCCCAACATGGCGCTGTGCGCGGCCCTCGGCGACGACGTCGTCGTGGCGGCGCTGCAGGTGCCGGACCGCACCGCGTCGGTCCGCTACCAGGGCGCGATCACGATCATGCAGCGCATCCCCGAGCGCCGCCTGTTCGCGTTCGAACGCGCGACCGGCAAGCTGCTGTGGTCGCACTTCGACTCGATCGAAGGGCCCGTGGCGCAGCGCTACTCGGGGCACGCGGTGAGCGGCGCGCCGATCGTCGTCGGCGACACCGTCTACGCGCCGGTGCACGACCGTTCGGGCGCGATCGCGTTCTACGTCGGCGCCTACGACCTGCGCACCGGCCAACCGCGGTGGCGCAAGCTCGTCTGCAGCAGCCAGCAGGAAGTGAACATGTTCGGCAACGCGCGACAGGAGTTCGCCGCGTCGCCCCTGTGCGAGTCGAACGGCCTCGTCTACGGCGCGTCGAACCTCGGCGTCTGCTACGCGCTCGAACGCGACACGGGCCGCATCCGTTGGATCACCTCGTACGACGTGATCCGCATGCCGCCGACGCAGATGCAAGGGCAGGACGCGCGGCCCGTGTTCTTCCACAACAGCCCGCCTGCCGTGTGCGACGGCGTCGTCGCGTTCACGCCGCTCGACTCCGAGTTCGCGCTCGGCATCGACGCGCTGACCGGCGAACTGCTGTGGCGCGTCCCGCACGAAGCGAAGGCCTCTGGCAACAACGACGTGCGGTGGCTGTGCGGCGTGCTCGGCAACGAGTTCGTGTTCGCGGGCGCGGGCCTGGTCGCCGTCCCCGCACGGCCCTCCGGTCCGTTGGAACGCCCCGCGACCGTGCGGTTGATCCGCGCGCGCGACGCGCTGTTCGACGACGCGCAGGACGAGTTCCCGCGCCCGGCGATCACGAGGGATCGCATCTACCTGCCGCGCCAGGACCTCGTCCGCGTGCTCGACCGCGACGGCGCGGTCGTCGAGGACGCGCCGAAGCTGACGTTCGCAGCGCCCGGAAACCTTCTGCTCGTGGACGGCATCGCCGTGTCGCTGCGCAACGGCGCGCTGGAGACGCTGGCCGACGCCGAGGCCCTTCGCGATCGCGCGAAGAAGGCGATGGAAGCGTCGCCCGACGACCCCGCGGCCATCCTGCGCGTGTGCACGCTCACGGCTGCGAGCGGCGCGCGCGGCGAAGCCGAACTCGAGGCGCTGTGCCGTCGCGGCGTCGCGGCCGCGCGCGCGCAGGGCTTGCCGCGCGAGCATCCGTTGCACGCCACGTTCCTGCGCCGCCTGTTCGACGCCGCGATCGCGCGCGCCGAACGCGAAGGCGGCGCCGAGGCGTTCGACCGGCTCGTCGAGGCGCGCGACATCGCGCCGGACCAGCCCGCCTTCCTGCGCGCGCAGTCGCTCGTGCTCGAGCGCGTGGCGAACGACCCCGAGGCGCTGCGCCGCGAACTCGCGACGCTCGTGCAGCGTTGCCCCGGCGCGCAGCATGCGCTGCCCGAGGCGATGGGCCCCGTGGGCGTCGAGGTCTACGCGCGTTGGCGTCTCGCGCGCCTCGCGACGGAGCCCAAGGAGAGGCTCGCCGCGTGGCAGGACCTGCTCGAACGCGACGGCGAACGCTCGCTGCAGCGCCGCACCGTCCGCGAGATCGCGCACGCCGAGATCCAGGCCTTGCTCGACCGCCACGGCCGCGAGGTCTACGCCGAGGTCGAGAAGGCCGCAGCCGAACGGCTCGCCGCCGCGGGCGCCGATCCGCGCCTGCTGCGCGAGGTCTGCGCGCGCTTCCCGCACAGCGAAGCCGGCCGCACGGCCGAACTCCGCCTGCTCGACCGCGCGGTCGAAGGCGGCGACCTCGCGACCGCGATCGACGTGTGGTCCGCGTCGATGCGATCCGGCGCCGGCGCGCCGGGCACCGTTCGTCGCGCCGCCGAAGCGGCCCGCGTGCGCGGCAACCGCGCGCTCGCGTTGCGCCTGCTCGACTCCTTGCGCGAAGAGAACACGGCATCCGACTGGCCCGCCGACCAAGGAGCCGCCTACCGCGACGTCGCCGCGAAGCTGCGGCTCGCGTGGTCCGAGGCGCCGGCCAAGGCGCGCATGTCGACGCCCGGCAACGTCGTGAAGGAGTTCGCCAATCCGGCGCCGCCCGCCCCGCTGCGCGCGCTGCCGACGCGCGAGGCCTCCGGCTTCGACGACGGCGGCGCGGCGATGCTCTACCTCGGAATCGAGGACCAGCTCCGCGGCATCGACCTCTCCGACCCCGAAGCGCCGACGCGCTTCTCGCATCGCACCGGCGGCGTCGACCGACTCTGGCTGTGCGGGACGACCTTGGTCGTGCCGACGCTCGAACGCGTGGACGCGCTCGACGCGCGCACCGGCAAGCAGCTGTGGACGATCGCGCGCGAAGAGTCCCTGCACGTGTGCCACGGCGTCGTCGATGGCGTGCTGCTCGTCACGCAACGCCACGACGACGACCGCGTGACGTTGCTCGGCATCGAGCCGCTGACGGGCCGCGAACTGTTCGCACGCGACCTGTCGGGCGCCGAGTTCGCGCCGCAGCCGCGGCCGTCGGCGACGGACCTGCTCATCACGCGCGCGCCCGAAGGCCAGCCGGCGAAGTTGCTGCGCATCGACGCGTTGACCGGCAGGACCATGCACGAGATCGAACTCGGCGCCACAGTCCAGCAGGCCTCGAAGGCCTCGCCCGAGGTGCTGCAGTCGCCGCTGTTGCTGCAGCGGTTCTTCGCCGACGCGGACCGCGTCTACCTGCCGCTCGACGGCGCGCTGCGCGCGGACGGCGCGCCGCAGTTGCTCGCGCTCCGGAACGACGGCTCCGTCGCGTGGGAATGGACCGGCAGGCCCGGCCAGACGCTCCTGATGGAAGCGCTGCTCGACGGCCGCATCGTCGTGGTCGCTGGCGGCGCCGGCGCGCGCGGCGGCCGCGCCGCGGCCGAGGCCGCCGCGGTCGTGCTCGACGCGAAGACCGGCGCCGAAGTCCGCCGCATCGGCCTCGGCAGCGACCTGCAGGTCCTCAACTGGCGCCGACTGCGCACCGAGACGCCTTCGCCGTCGCGCGTGCTGCTGTCGGACCTCGATCCCGACACCGGCGACCGCCGCCTCGTCTGCCTGCCGCTCGCCGACGGCGAGGAGCCGTTCCAGACGCTGGCGGGCAGCGCGAACGAAGACGTCCTGCGCACGCCCTGGTGCCGCGACGGCCTCGTCGTGTTCGCGACGCATTCGCGACGCTCGACCGGTCCCGTGCGGCTCTACGCGCTGCGCACGAACGACCGGTCCTCCGCATTGCCGGGCGGCAGGACGAACCTCGTCCTGGCCACCCCGCCGCGCTCGGCCCATGAGTTGGTCGACGTCCCGTCCTACACTGTGCTCGTGACCGACACGCGCGTGTTCCTGTTCGGAGCAGGCGAGGAACCCAAATGACCCGCTTCCGCACTTCGATCCCGGCCTTCGCCTTCCTGTGCGCGCTCGCGGCCCCGATGGGCCTCGCGGAGCGCGCGACGGCGCAGGAGCAGCGCATCCGCAGTTCGGTCGACGACCATCTCGTCGATGCGGAGACCAAGTCGGCGATCGAACGCGGCCTCGACTACCTGCAGAAGACGCAGACCAAGACCGGGAGCTGGGACCAGCTCGTCGGCTACAAGCTCAACAGCGACTACGAGACCGTCGACAACCGGCCGCTCCCCCACGTCGGCGTCACCGCGCTCGCGGGCATCGCGTTCCTCGCCGGCGGCCACCTGCCCGACCGCGGCAAGTACGGCGACACGATCACGCGCGCGCTCGAGCACGTGGTCTCGTGCTCGCAGGACGACGGCCAGATCACCGAGCACGGCACACGCATGTACAGCCATGCGTTCGCGACGTTGTTCCTCGCCGAGATCTACGGCATGTCGAGCAACCCGCGCGTGAAGAGCGTGCTGCAGCGTTCGGTCAACCTGATCGTCGACTCGCAGAACGCCGAAGGCGGCTGGCGCTACCGCCCGTTCGCGCGCGAGTCGGACATGTCGATCACCGTGTGCCAGGTGCTCGCGCTGCGCTCCGCGCGCAACGTCGGCATCCACGTGCCGGCGACGACGATCCGCAACGCGCAGAACTACGTCTACCGCAGCGCGGTCCGCAGCAACGAACGCACGCGCCGTCCGTGGCGCGGCCAGGGCGGCTACGGCGACGACGGCGGCTCGTTCCGCTACCAGCTCAAGACGCCGACGCGCGCGACGTTCCCGCTGACCGCCGCCGGCGTCACGACGCTCTACGCGGCCGGCGAGTACGACAGCCCGGTCATCAAGGACGCGCTCGACTACATGGACCGCGAGTTGTTCTCGTTCGACGACCAGAACGACCACGGCCACTACTTCTTCTACTACGGCCACTACTACGCCGTGCAGGCCTACTACATCACCGGCGGCCCGCAGTGGCGGCGCTACTTCGGCGAGGTGAAGGGCCGGCTCCTGCGCATGCAGCGGCCCGACGGCAGCTGGCCCAACGAAGTCGGCCCCGGGCCCGCGTTCGGCACTGCGGTCGCGACGCTGATCCTGCAGATCCCCCTCCAGTACCTGCCCATCTTCCAACGCTGAACGTGACCGACCCCGCTGGCCCATCGCGCGAGCTCCCCGCGCAGCCGATCGACCCCGCGTTGCGCGACTCGCTCGCGCGTTCGATCGACGCATTGCTCGGCGAACAGCTCGCGCGCGTGCGCAAGCGCTACGTCGTGCACGGCCTCGCGACGACGCTGCTGCTGCCGATCCTCGTCGTGCTCGGCGCATTCGCGCTCGACCACGTGCTGCGGCTGCCGACGCCGATCCGCGTGTTCCACACGCTGCTGACGCTGTCGGCGCTCGCGTTCGCGGGCTATCGCTTCCTGTGGTATCCGGCGACGCGCAGGTTCTCCGCTGACGACGCCGCGGTGATGCTGGAGCGCGCGTTCCCGCAACTGCACGAACGGCTGATCTCCGCGGTGCAGCTCAAGGCAGCGCTGCTGAAGGGCGACGACGCCGCGCTGCGCAACCAGTCGCCGGCGATGATCGAAGGCCTCGTCGCCGACGCCGCCGCGGCCGCGCGCGCGCTGCCGCTCGAGCAACTGTTCGTGCCGACGCGCACGCGACGCCTCTGGACCGCGGCCGCATCGCTCGCGTTGCTCCTCGTCGCGGGCGCTGCGCTGTCGCCGGAGACCGCGAGCGCGTTCTTCTGGCGCCACCTCGGCCTCGACGTCAGCTACCCGCGCGCGACGCGGCTCACGGTCGAGCTGCCGGAAGCCGGCGCGACCATGCAGCGCACCGACAGCGGCTCGACGACGACGCTCGTCGTGCCCGCCGGCGCGGACCTTCCGGTCATGGTGCTGGCCGAAGGCGTGGTGCCGAAAGAGGTCTTCCTCGACGTGACGCCGCAGAACGGGCCGATGCGCAGCATCGCGACCGCGCCGCGCCCCGGCGACCGCTTCCGCCACGTGTTCCGTCGCGTGAACGGCGGCTTCACGTTCCGCGCGCGCGGCGGCGACGACGACCGCGGCGACCGCGAAGTCACCGTCGTCACGATCCACCCGCCGCTCGTCGCCGACGTGAAGGTCGAGCTCACGCCTCCCGCCTACACGCGGAAGTCCCCCGAAGTGCAGACCGGCGGCTCGATCGAGGCGCTGCTCGGCACGCAGGCGCAGATCGCGGTGCGCGCGACGCAGAAGGTCGCGAGCGCGGAGCTGGAGTTCCTCGAGAGCAACAAGCGGCTGCCGCTCGTCGCGCGCGAAGTCACCGACGACTCGGGCACGACGACCGTGCTCGTCGCCGCGTTCGCGATCGAACAGAGCGACCGCTACCGCGTGCTGCTCACCGGCGACGGCGGCCTGCAGAACCCCAACCCCGGCGCCTATCCGATCAGCGCGCTGCAGGACTATGCGCCGGTCGGCCGCTGGCTGTGCCCCGACGACGAAGCGAACACGCCGCTGCTGCCCGAAGGCATCCTGTGCGTGCGCGCCGAGGCGCGCGACGACTTCGGCCTCGCGACCGGCCAGCTGCAGGTCGACGCCGGCCAGGACCGCGTGACGAAGAAGGAGCTGCTCGCTGCGCCCGCGGCCGGCGAGGAGCCGCGGCTGTCGCGCCTGTTCCTGCAGCTGATCGAGCTCAAGGAGCTGCTGCCGCAACAAGGCACGACCGACGGCCTCGCGCTGCAGGTCGAGTTCGTCGACAACAAGGAGCCGCAGGCGAACGCGACGCAGTTGCCGCGGCGCCAGGTGCAGATCGTCGACCAGGCGCAGCTGTCTGCCGCGATCGCGCGCCACTTCCGTTCGCTGCGCGAGGAAGCCGAGCAAGCGCTCGACCTGCAGAACGACCGCCGCGCGCGGCTCACGGACCTGATCGCGTCAGCGCCGCGTCCGTCGGCCGCCGTCGCGCAGGAGATCACCGCCGTCGAAGTCGGCCAGGGCCGCATCCAGTCCGCGGCCGAACGACTGCTGCGCGGCACGATGCGCGCGTTCGACCTCCACCTCTGGAACCGCCTCGACCCGAGCCCGGCAGCGCCTTTCGCCGTCGCGTTCTACCAGTCTTGGCACGAGCAGAACGGCGAGGCGCAGTCCTACCAACCGGCCTTCTACCGCGCGCTGCAAGACGAGCGGAAGAAGGGCGCGATCGGCGCGATGGAGCAGAGCCTCGACCCGATCCTGCGCATGGTGATGCTCGCCGACGGCCTCGCCGCCGAGCTGTCGCCGCCGCTGCTGCGCGAACTGCAGAAGGCGCAGGTCGCGCCCGACGCGGCGGCGCTGAAGGCGAACCTCGACGTCGCGCTCGCGATGCAGGACCGCGTCACCGCGAGCCTGCAGGAGATGCTGTCGAAGCTCGACGAGTGGAACGACTACCAAGACCTCGTGCAGGAAGCGCGCTCGCTCGTCGAGAAGCAGCGCGACGTGCAGAGCCGCACCCAACAGACGCAAGGACGCAAATGAAGGCGCCGTTCCATCGCTCGGTCCAGCAGCTCCTCGGCGTCCGCATGCGTGCGACGCGCAAGCTCGCGCGGTCCTTCTTCGCGGCATTCGCGACCTTGGCGCTCGGCGCTGCGACGATGCCTGCGCAGCAGGATCCGACGCCACCCGCGACCCAGCAGGATCCCGCGCAAGACCCGCAGCAACAGCTCGAACGCCTGCGCCGCGACCAGGACGAGATCCTGCGCAAGGCTGGACGCCTGCGCGACCTCATGGACCGCCTGCAGCAGCGCTACACGCGCGAAGGCAAGCAGGAGCAGGTGCAGTTGCTGCAGCAAGGCCTCGAGCACCTGCAGCGATCGGGCCTGCTCGAGGACGTCGCCTCGATCCGCGACAACCTCGCGGCCAACGCACTCTCCGACGCGCTGCGCAAGCAGCAGGAAGTCATCACCGACATCGAGCGCCTGCTCAACATCCTGCTGCAACGTCGCTCGCCGGAGAACGTGGAGCAGGAGATCGAGAAGCTCGCCGAGTTGTCGGACCGCATCCGCCAAGCCGAAGAGCGCCAACGGCAGCTGCAGAGGGAGACGCAACGCGCCGCGGAGCGCGAGGCCAACGAGGACGAAAAGGCGATCGATGCGCAACTGCAACAACTCGCGCGCGAGCAAGCGAACGAGGCGCAGCGCAACGCGCGCGCCGCGGGCACGCGGCGACCGTTCCTCGAGGACGCGCTGAAGCGCGTCGACCAGTTGCTGAAGCAGCAAGACACCCTGGAGCAACGCGCGAAGGCCGAGAACGACGGCCGCGCCGACGCGACGCGGCAGCAGCAGTTCGACCTCGGTTCGCTGCTCGACCGCGCGCGCGAGCTCTCGTCGGACGTGCGCGACCAAGGTCGCAAGCAGGAGCTGCAGCAGGCCGCGGACCGCTTGGACCAGGCGGCGCAAGGCGGCGACCAGAAGGCGATGCAGGAAGCGATGGACCGCCTGCAGGCCGAACTGCAGCGCGCGCCGGTCCGCCCCGACCGCCCGGGCGCGAAGGAGTCTTCGCAAGCGTGGCAGCAGCTGCGCGAGCAGCTCGCCAAGGCGCCGCAGGGCTCGACGCAGGAGCAGCGCGACGCCATGCGCGCGCTCGCGCAGCAGGCGAAGGACGCGGCGCAGGCGAGCGAGCAGCGCGAACGCGAGCAGAACAGCGCTGCGGCCGAGCAGCTCGCCGCCGCGAGCAAGCCGCTGCAGGAACAGTTCGACGCCGCGGACACGCGTCCGCAGCAGGACCGCAAGCCGGACGACGCGACTGCTGCCAACGCGATGCGCCAGGCGGAGCAACGCCTGCAGCAAGCGGGCGCCGAGGCCAAGGCCGGCGACGCGAAGAAGGCGCAGGAGACGCTGCAGTCGGCGATGCGCGCGCTCGAGGACGCGCGCGCGCGGCTCGCCGAGCAGAACCCCGACAGCAAGCGCGTGGCGGACCGCATGGCCGCCGACGCGGACGCCGCCGAGCGCGAACTTCGCAACGCGCCTTCGGCAGAGCAGGCGGAACAGTCCGCGGCCGACGCGCTCGCGAAGGCCGAGGCCGCGCTCCGCGCCGCCAGCGAGAGCCTCGAACGCCAGCGCGACGCGCGCGAACGCGGCGAGTCGCAGTCCAAGCCTCAGCAGAGCGGCCAGCGCCAGCAAGGCGGCGAACGGCAGCAGCAGGGAGCCCAGCAGCAGCAAGGCGGCGAGCCTTCGCAGGCACAGCCCCAACAGGGCGAGCAACAGGGCAACCCGCAGCAACAGGGCAACCGTTCGCAGCAGCAGAACCAACCGCAGCAAGGCGGCGACCAGCGCCAGCCGCAGCAGGGTTCGCAGCAGCAACAAGGCGGGCAGCAGCAGCAGCAGCAGCAGCAAGGCGGGAACCAGCAGCAACCACCGCAACAACAGGACGCCGCCGCATTGCCCGAGCAACTGCAGGATTCGCGCGAGCAGCTCGAAGCCGCAAAGCAAACGCTCGAGCAAGCGCTGCGCGAGTCGGGCGCCGATCGCCAGAACGAGATGACGGCCGCCGCCGAACGCCAGCAGGAGCTGCGCCAGCGCGCAGAACAGGCGCGGCAGGCGATGCAGCAGGCGCAGCAACGCGGCGCGCTCAACGACAAGCAGCAGAAGGCCGCCGGCGAACAGATGCAGCGCGCGCAGGACGCGATGCAGCGCGCCGAGCAGTCGCTGAGCCAGGGCCAGCAGTCGAGCGCGAGCCAGCAGCAGCGCGAGGCCACGCAAGCGCTGCAGCAGGCGCAGCAGGAGTTGCAGAAGAACCGCGAGCCCGGCGCCGAGCAGAAAGAGGCGATGCAGAAGCTCGCGGCGCAGCAGAAGGAGCTCGAGGACGAGATCCTCCGCCTCGCAGAAGAGGCGAAGAAGCGCAAGAACCCCGAGGCGCGCCGCGCCCTCGAGGAAGCCGCCGAGAGCGCGCGCAAGGCGCAGCAATCGATGCAGCAGGGCGAGGAAGACGAGGCCCAGCAGCAGCAGGAGCAGACGCAGCAGAAGCTCGAAGAGGCGCGCGAGCAGTTCGAGGAGGAGCGCGACAGCTACCTCGACCAACGCCAGGAGGAGCTGCTCTTCCGCATGAAGGAGGAGCTGACCTCGTTCCTCGAGAAGCAGCAGCCGATCACCAAGGAGACCGAGGCGCTGCAACAGGAAGCCGACAAGGGCTCCCTCTCGCGCCCGTCACGTCGCAAGCTCAACCAGTTCGCCGAAGAGGAACAGTCGCTCGCCGCGCGTCTGCAAACGATGGTCTCCGCCCTCACCGAGGAAGGAAACCTCGTCTACCGCACCGTGCTGCAGGCCAACTACGACGACCTCGTCGAGATCGCCCGTCGCCTCGCTGGCCGCAACCCGGACGCGAGCCGCTTCACGACGATGATGCAGAACGACGTCGAGCGCCGCAGTCGCGACCTTCTCGCTGCGCTCGACCGCGAGCAGAAGCGCCGCGACGAGGAGAAGAAGGAAAAGCAGGAGCAGCAGCAACAGCAGCAAGAGGGCCAGAACCGCTTCAACCAGCAGCGGCAGAAGCTCGTCTCGCTGATCGCCGAGCTCGAGATGCTGAAGCAGCTCGAGTCCGACACGCGTCGTTCGACCGAGGACCTCCAGGCCCTCGTCGAACTGCGCCAGGGCGACGACGTGAGCCCGGCCGAGCTCGCGCTCGTCGAGCGCCTCATGCACCGCCACGGCGAGATCACCAAGCTGTTCCAACAGATCAAGCAAGGCGTCGAGGAGACGATGCAGGGCATGCAACAACAGGAAGGCGACGGCCAGCAGCCGCCGCAGGAGGGCAAGGACAAGTGAACGAGCGCCGCATTCCCGCGCGCCTTCTGGCCGCGCTTTCCCTCGCGTTCGCCGCGAACACGTTCGTGTCGCCGCTCCGCGCGCAGGATCCCGAGGCCGCACGCGCCATCCAGGAGCTCGCGCGCAAGATCGACGAGCAGATGAAGGAGATCGACCGCCTGTTGCTGGAGACCAGCAAGCAGAAGGGCGGCGAGGCCAAGGCTCCGCCCAAGGAGTCGCTGTCGCGCACGCGCGAGCAGAGCCAGATCGTCGAGAAGTCGATCGACGAGCTGATCCAGAAGCTCAACGAGATGAAGCAGCAGAGCTCCAGCTCGAGCTCCAGCAGCAGCCAGGACCAGCAGCAACAGCAACAACGCCAGCAGCAAGAACAGCAGCAACAGCAGCGGCAGAACCAGCAGCAGCAAGGGCAGCAACAGCGTCAGGAGAACCAGACGCCGGAGTTCCAGCAGCAGCAGGATCCGCAGCAAGCCCAGAACCGCCAAGGCGAGCAGCAGCAGCAACAGCAGCAGCAAGGCGAGCAACCGAAGCCCGAGCCGCAGCAAGGCCAGCCGCAAGGCGGACAGGAGACGCCGCAGGAAGGACAGATGCGGCAGGGGCAGATGCCCAACGACGGCGGCACCGGCCCGGGCCAGCCGGGCACCGGCGAAGAGGAATGGGGCAAGCTCCAGGGCTACACGAACTTCCTGAAGAACCGCGGCTCGCCGCCGAAGATGCAGGAGAAGTATCGCAAGTTCTGGGAGGCCTATCTCAAGGCCCGCAACAACGACGGGAAGCGCTGACGAGCGCCTGCGGCTCGCGGCGCACGGGGACTTCGACGAGCGCTTCTCGCTCGGCATCCGCGGCAACGGACGCGACCGCCGCGCACGGCGTCGCGCCGCAGCGACCGTAGGCCTCGCTTGCTCCCTGGGGGTGCTCGGACGCGCGAAGGTCGCACAGCCCCCAGCCTGGCAACGCTATCCACGGGACCAAGACACCGCAGTTCGCTGTCGCGCCGCCGTGCCCCACCCCACTACGAACGACAGCTAGCGTGATGCCGCTGGTCGATCGGGCCTAATCGCCACGGTGGCAGCGAACGAGCAACGGCCGGCATTCACGCTCGACGCAGTCGCAGTCGCCGCGACCTTCGGCGTCGATCCGCAGCGAGGGCTCAGTTCACAGGACGCGCGTCGTCGCCTCCAGGAGCACGGCGACAACTCGCTGCGCGAACCGCCGCCGCGCCCGCTGCTCGGCGCGTTGCTGGGCCAGTTCCGCGACCCGCTCGTGCTCGTGCTGCTCGGCGCCGCGGCGCTCGCCATGGCGACCGGCGACGCTGCGGACGCAGGCCTGATCCTCGCGATCGTCGCGATCGACGCCGGCATCGGTTGCGCGCAGGAGCTCCGCGCGGATCGCGCAGTCCGCTCGCTGCGCGCGCTGCTGCCGGCCACCGCGCTCGTGCGCCGCGACGGCGACGCCGTGCGCATCCCGCAACGCGAAGTGGTCCCCGGCGACGTCGCGCTGCTCGAAGCCGGCGCCGTCGTGCCCGCGGACGTGCGGCTCACCGTCGCGCACGCGTTCGCGACGCAGGAAGCGGCGCTGACCGGCGAGTCGCTGCCGTGCGAAAAGTCCACGCGGGCCATCCACGACGAACGCACGCAGCTCGCCGACCGCGCGTGCATGGCATGGAAGGGCACGCTCGTCGTGCGCGGCCGTGGCGAAGGCATCGTCACCGCGACGGGCATGCGCTCCGAGCTCGGCCGCATCGCGTCGCTGCTGCGCGACGAGCCGGAGGCGCCGACGCCGCTGCAGCGACGGCTCGCGGCGCTCGGTCGCAACGTGTCGGCCTTCGTCGTGTTCGCCGCCGCCGCGCTGTTCGTGCTGGGCGTGCTGCGCGGCGAGCCGGCGCAGGACGTGCTGATGCTCGCGATCAGCCTCGCCGTCGCCGCGATCCCGGAGGCGCTGCCCGCCGTGATCACGATCGGCCTCGCGCTCGCGGCGCGACGCATGGCTGCGCGCAACGCGCTCGTGCGCAAGCTGCCCGCGGTCGAGACGCTGGGCTCGGTCACCTTCGTCTGCACCGACAAGACCGGAACGTTGACCGAGAACCGAATGCGCGTGCGCGCCGTGTTCGTCGACGGCCGCGTGCAGGACGAACGCGCCCTCGCTGTGCCCGAAGGCGTTGCGGCACGCAGCCTCGTGCGCGCCTTCTGCGTGTCCAACGACGTCGCGCGCGACGGCGAGGCGCTGAGCGGCGACCCGACCGAGGTCGCGCTCGCCGAGGCCGCGCGCACGGCGAAGTGCGACGCCGACGCGGAGCTGCGCGCCTGGCCGCGAGTCGCCGAGATCCCGTTCGACGCGGGCGCGCAGCGCATGACCACAGTGCACTCGCGGCGCGGCGACGACGCGTGGCTCGCGATCACGAAGGGCTCCCCCGAAGCCGTGCTGCCGCTGTGCTCGATGTCCGACGCCGATCGCGAATGCGCGCAAGCCGCAGCGCGCGCGTTCGCGGCGACGGGCAAGCGCGTGCTCGCGTTTGCCGAGACCGACGGCAGCGGCCAAGCGCCGAGCCCGTCGGCGTGGACCGAGCGGCTGTGCTTCCTCGGGCTCGCCGCGCTCGAGGACCCGCCGCGGCCGTCGGCGAAGGCCGCGGTCCGCGCATGCCGCGACGCGGGCATCGTCCCCGTGATGATCACGGGCGACCACCCGTCGACCGCGCGCGCGATCGCCGAGGAGCTCGGCATGCTGACGCCGGACGGAGCCGTGGTCACGGGCAAGGAGCTCGCAACCCTCACCGACGGGCAACTCGACCTCGCGCTCGACGGGGCGCGCACGAACGGCGTCGCGTTCGCGCGCACTGCGCCCGAACAGAAGATCCGCATCGTGCAGGCCCTGCAGCGGCGCGGCGAGGTCGTCGCCATGACCGGCGACGGCGTCAACGACGCGCCGGCGCTGCAACAAGCGGACATCGGCGTCGCGATGGGCATGCGCGGCTCCGACGTCGCGCGCGAGGCATCCGACCTCGCGCTGCTCGACGACGACTTCGCGACGATCCCTGCCGCCGTCGAGGAAGGCCGCCGCATGCACGACAGCGTGCGCAGGTTCCTTCGGTTCCTCGCCGCAGGGAACACAGCTGAACTCCTCACCATCACCATCGCATCGGCGGCCGCGCTTCCGACGCCGCTTCTGCCCGTCCACATCCTCTGGGTCAACCTCGTCACCGATGGTCTACCCGGCATCTTCCTCGCCAACGAACCAGCGGATCCGTTCGCAATGCAGCGACCGCCGAGGCCCGCGAGCGAAGGGCTGTTCGCGCACGGCGTCCTGCGGCACGTCGCGATCTTCGGCTGCGCGATGGCAGCTCTCACGCTCGTCACGTTCTTCGGCGCGCAGCACGACGGCGAAGCAGAGGCTCGTACGCTCGCGTTCACGACGCTCGTGTGCTGCCAGCTCGGCCATGCGCTCGCGATCCGCTCCGAACGACACCCGCTGGTCGGGCCCGGTTTCTTAGGCAACGTGCCGCTGCTGCTGGTCGTGACCGGCTCGCTCGCGCTGCAGCTGCTCGTCGTCTACACGCCGCTCGGCAACCGGCTGCTGCACACCGCACCGCTCGACCCGGCCGCGTTCACGCTCGCGTTCGGCTCCGCCTTCGCGATCGTGCTCGGCGTCGAACTCGAGAAGGCGCTCGCGCGACGTCGCGCTGCAACAGCGCCCTGCGTCAGTTCCACCACGTCTCGCTGACGACCTGCAGCACGCCGGCGTTGACGCGACGCCACACACGGACGAACTCGCCCGTCATCGGCACGACGCCTTCGGCCTTCTCCTTCAGGCGCAACCGCTCGTCGAGCGCGTAGCGACCGAACTGCACGAACGAGCCGTCGTCCTGCGCCACGAGCCGCGTCGTCAGGACGCGCGTGTGCTGCAGTCGCGGCGCGAGCGCGATGAGCCACTTGCCGATCGCGTCGCGGCCCTTCACGACCGCCCCGTCTGCGGGCACGACCAACGCATCGTCGGCGTAGAACGCGCCGGCGAAGTTCTGCTGCGTGCCTTCGCGCGGCCCCTCCTGCAGGCTCGCGGCCGCGAGGATCTGCTTGCTCACGGTGTCGACCATGCCGCCGAACAGGCCCTGCACGAGCGCCGACTTAAGCGCGCCCCCCGCGAACTGCGCCCCCACCGGGACGAAGCGCAGCGCGCGCAACGAGCCGAATCGCTTCTCGGCGATGCGCACGGCGCGCAGCGACACTTCGACCGGACCGCCACCGACCGGCGACGCGATGCGACCGAGGGACACGGACCGGAACCCAGGCTCGCCGCCGGTCGCCGACTTCGCGTCGACCGCGACGGACGTCGCGAGGTGGCCGACCGAGAACTCGAGGTCGCCGCCGGCCTCCTCCGCAGCGAACGCGAGGTCCGCCTGGACCTCGTACTCGACGCCTTCCGCAAATCGCACGAGCCCCCACGCGACGCGATCCGACGTCGAGGTCCACGACACGAGGTCGCCCTTCCCGTCCACCTTCAACGCAGCGCTCACGACCGCCGCGTCGCGCACGGGCAACGCGATCGCGCCGCTCCCGTCGCGGTGCCAGCACCCGTCGGTGCGCACCGCGCCTTCGACCTCGACCGCGACCACCGTCGCGTGCTCCGACGCCGCGTGCCCGCGAACGTCCACGTGCAGCGCGCCTTCGCGATCGCGCCAGTATGCGAGGTTGCCCGCGAGCGCCTGGCCGACCGCCGCAGGATTCGCGCCCCGGAGCAGACGCGACGCCGGATCGCGAACGAGCGACGCGCGCAGCACCGGGTTCTCGAGCCCGCGCACGACGAGTTCGCCTTCCTTCGGCCAGTCGTAGACGTGCAGGTAGACCGTCGAGCCTTTCGTCGTCGCGCGCCCCCAAGGCGTGTTGCGGAACGGGCTCTTCCTGCAACCGCGGATCGCGTAGCCGTTCTCCCGCAGCCAGTCGCCGATCGCGTAGAGCCGGTCCGTCATGATCAGCGGGATCGTGCCGTCCGCGGCAGGACCGATGTCGAGCAGCAGCTTGCCGCCGCGGCTCACGAGGTCGATCAGCGTGCGCACGCATTCGGTGCGCGACAGGTAGGCGTCGTAGCCCTCGGCGCGGTTCCAGGCGAACGAGTGGCCGATGCCGCGGCATTCCTCGAACGGCTTCTGCCCCGCGTAGGTCTTGCTGCCGCCGTAGCCGCCGTACTCCGTCGTGTAGTAGTCGCCGTGCTCGCCGCGGCACTCCTTGCCCCAGCGGTCGTTGACGACGATCTCGTCGCGGTTCTGCGCATTGCCGCGGATCCACTGCAGCAACTCGCGGCTGCGCCACGTCTGCGCCGGATGCTCCCATTCGCCGTCGGGCCAGAACACGTCCGGCTGATAGCGCATCACGAGGTCCTTCACCTGCGGGAACATCTGCTGCTCGACGTAGTCCGGGATCGACTTCTCGAACAGCGGGTTGTGCCACTCGAGGAACGAGTAGTAGAGGCCGAAGCGCAAGCCTTGCCGCCGCACAGCGGACGCGAGCTCGCCGACAAGATCGCGCTTGGGTCCCGTGTCGAGCGCGTTCCACGCGTGCCCGCGCACCTTCTGCGTGTGCGCGTCGGGCCACAGCGCGAAGCCGTCGTGGTGCTTCGACGTGAGCACGACGTAGTCCGCGCCCGCGCGCCGGAACGTGCTCGCCCAGTCCTCGGGCTTCCACAGCTCGCACCGGAACTGCTCCGCCAGCGCGCGATACGGCGTGTCCTTGCCGTAGACGCGTTCGTGGAAGCTGCGCACGAGCCCGTTGTGCGAGTTCGTGTCGAGCCAGTGCTGGTACCACTCGCTGTAGGTGCTCGTGTCGCAGAACGCAGGCACGCTGTAGACGCCCCAGTGGATGAAGACGCCGAACTTCGCGTCGTCGAACCACTGCGGCAGCGGCCGCGCGTCGAGCTGTTCCCACGTCGGCGGCTCCTGCCCGACGACGACGGCGAGCGAACAGGCGGCGGTGATCACGCAGCGAAGCGGCGATGGCATCGACGCATTGGAGCAAGGGAGCGGCGCGGATCCATGAGGGCGGTTGCTCCCACCGCCTCCCTGCGTAGCGTGCGCGCCATGCGTTGTTCCACAGCCGTCTCCTTCGCCCTCACGCTCCTCCTCGCCGCCGCGTGCGGCGGTTCCTCGGCCGCGGGCTCGATGGACGACGCCATCAAGTCGCTGATGGCGAAGCCCGAGCACAAGGACGAGTCGATCACGGTCCAACACGTGCTGATCGCGTTCCAGGGCGCGCCGCGCATCCAGGGCGTCACGCGCAACAAGGACGAGGCCAAGGTCCTCGCCGAGCAAGTCTGGAAGGAGGCGCTCGCGGGCGCGGACTTCAAGGCGCTCATGAAGCAGCACAGCAACGACGGCGGCCCCGGCGAGTACCCCATGACGAAGGCCGACCGCATGCAGATGGTGAAGGGCTTCGGCGACGTGGGCTTCCGCCTCGCGGTCGGCGAGATCGGCGTGGCGCCGTGGGACCAGGCCGCGAGCCCGTTCGGCTGGCACATCATCAAGCGCGTGAAGTGAGCGACCCGCGCCCCCCGCTGCGCGTCGAGGCGCTCGCCGAAGCGCTGCGCGAGCAGTGCGTGCGCGACGGCGTGGATCCGGGCTGCGTGCAGTTCGCGATGCAGCACCTCGACAAGCCCGACGACGACTGGCGCTGGTGCTGCGGCAGCAACTGCGACCCGTGCGTCGAGACGCTCGGCAGGTTGGTCGACCTCGGACGCAAACTGCGCGGCGACGGCGCGACGCGCTGACGTCATGCCGCGCGTCGGTCGCCACGATCGCGCGCGGCGCTGACTGAGCTCAGCCTTCGGCGCACTCGATGCGGACCCGCATCGTGTGCCGTTCGCCCGGTCGCAGCGTGATCGCGTCGTCCATCACGTTGCCGCTCTCGACGCAGAGGAACTGCCGCCAGCTGTCGCCGAGGTCGGGCAGCTGCGCTGCGCGCTCGGCGCCGGGCGTCCACACCACGGTGGAGCGGGCGCCTTCCTTCAGCACGGTCAACGTGCGCTGCAACACAGGGTCCGTGACGACGCAGGTCGCCTCGTTGTCGCAGAACGTGCGATCATACTCGCCGTCGAAACGCATCGGGCCGGTGCCGTTCCGCAGCAGCGCGTTGCCCTTCGTCTTGTCCTTGTGCCACGCGTCCTCGAGGCCGTCGAGCGAGCATTGCGACACGTCGCCGACGCGCAGGTAGGTGTGCAGCAGCGCCTCGAACGTGAAGGGCTCCGCCGACCGGTTCTCCACCGAGAACGCGATCGCCATCTCCTCCCCGAACACCACGTCGAGCGTCGCGCGGAAGCGATGCGGCCACTGTTTGCGCGTGTGCTCGTCGTCGACGAGTTCGAGCAACACGCCTTCGTCGCGCTCGGCGCGCCCGGTGCCGGCCGTCAGCACGGTCCACGGCACGCGCCGCGCGAACCCGTGCGACGGCCCGCGCCGCGCCGGATCGTCGCCGAACCAAGGGAAGACCACGGGGATGCCGCCGCGAATGGGCACGCCGTGTTCGAATCGCGCCTTGGGGCTCAGGAACAGCACGTCGTTGCCGCGCGGCGCCCATCGCGTGGCATGCGCGCCTTGCGTCACGAGATCGCCGAAGCGCGTGTGGACCCAGTGCAGATCGCTCATCGCCGCATCATCGGTGGCGGCGACTCGATCGCCAGTCCGCGCATTGCCCTCCTGGGCTCCGCCTTGAGCCGCATTGCGCATTGCCCCATGCTGCGCCCCCATGTCGCTCGCTGCGATCGTCCTCTGCGTGCTCCTCGCGTTCGCCGTGGCCTACGCGCTCTACGGCCGCATGCTGTCGCGGCTGTTCGGGCTCGACGCGAAGGCGACGACGCCGGCCCACGCCTGCGAGGACGGCGAAGACTTCGTGCCGACGAAGAAGTTCTACCTGCTGTCGCAGCACTTCTCGGCGATCTCGGCAGCCGGGCCGATCGCGGGCCCCATCCTCGCGGCGTCGATGTTCGGCTGGGAGCCCGCGCTCTGGTGGATCGTGCTCGGCTGCATCTTCATCGGCTCGATGCACGACTTCTCGGCGCTCGTGGGCTCGATGCGCCACGGCGCGTGCTCGATCGCCGGCATCGTGCGCGAGAACCTCAACGGCCGCAGCTTCCGCGTCTTCACGGTCTACATCTGGCTCGCGCTCGTCTACGTGATCATCGCGTTCACCGACGTCACGGCGCGCGCGTTCACCGAGATGCTCGACATCGCGCTCCCGGACCTCGAGGACGGCAAGCTCGCGATCTCCGGCGCCGGCGTCGCGTCGAGCTCGATGATGTATCTCGGCACGAGCCTCGCGATGGGACTCGTCGTGCGGAAGTTCCGCTGGCCGCTGTGGCTCTCGACCGTCGTGTTCGTGCCGCTCGTCGCGCTCGCGATCTGGCTCGGCCCGCGCATGCCGATCGACTTCACGGCAGCAGGCGACATCCCGTCGCTGCACTGGGCCTGGCTGATCCTCGGCTACTGCGCGATCGCGTCGGTGCTGCCCGTCTGGTTGTTGCTGCAACCGCGCGGCTACCTCGGCGGATTCTTCCTCTACATCACGCTCGTCGGCGGCCTCATCGGCCTGTTCGTGATGTCGCCCGAGATCACGTGGCCGTCGTTCAAGGCGTTCGAGCCCAAGCCGGGAATGCCGCTCGTGCCGTTCCTGTTCATCACGATCGCATGCGGTGCGTGCAGCGGCTTCCACGGCCTCGTGTGCTCGGGCACGACGAGCAAGCAGGTCGACAAGGAGACCGACGCGCACCTCGTGGGCTACGGCGGCATGCTGCTCGAAGGCGTCGTCGCGGTGCTCGCGCTGTCGACGGTGATGATCCTGCCCGCGGAGAGCACGCTGGCGAAGCAGCCGCCCGACAAGATCTTCGGCGTCGGCGTCGGCCGCTTCCTGCACGAACTCGGCGTGCCGCTGCAGTTCGCGGTCACGTTCGGCATGCTCGCGTTCGCGACGTTCGTCTACGACACGCTCGACGTCGCGACGCGGCTCGCGCGCTACCTGTTCACCGAGTTCACCGGCTGGCGCACGCGCACGGGCGGCATCGTCGGCACGCTCGCGTCGCTCGGGTTGCCGTTCTGGTTCGTCGCGCAGACGGCGAAGGACGCGTCGGGCAAGGTCATCCCCGCCTACCAGGTCATCTGGCCGCTGTTCGGCTCGACCAACCAGTTGCTCGCCGGCCTCACGCTGACCGGCCTCGTGCTGTGGCTCGCCAAGGCCGGCAAGCCCAAGCTGCTGCAGTGGCTCGTCGCGATCCCGATGGTGTTCATGATGGGCATGACCGCGTCCGCGCTCGTGCTGCAGATCGGCAGCGCGCCGAACAAGGTCATGCTGTCGGTCGCGATCGTGCTGCTCGCGCTCGCTGCCTGGATCACGTTCGAGGCGCTGGCGTCGGTGCTCAGTCGTGGGCGCGCGAAGGCTGCGTGATCGCGATGCGCACCGCGTTCGACGTCGCCTTCCTGCTCGCATGCCTCTGGGTCGCGTGGAGCGCGGGCATGGAGCTGTTCCTCGCGTGGTATTCGGGCACTGAGCCCGCGGTCTCGCGCGCCGCGCTCGTGACGCTGGCGATCCTCGGCACCGCCGCGCTCGTTGCCGCGATCGCGATGGGGACGCTGCTGTTCCTCGCGCGCGAGTAGCCCGCGCCGCGGACTGCTAACGCACGATCGAGCCGACGAGCGGCGACAGCGAGAACGGCGAAGCGGCGCCGGACAGCGCCTGGACCCAGAGTTGGAAGCCGACGAGCTGCGGATCATTGGGCACGTTCCAGGTGGCGACCGCAGAACCTGCAGCGTCCGCGACGAGCACGCCCGCTTCGAACGTGGAGCCGAGGTCGAGCGACACGCGTTCGCGCACATTCGCGACCACGGCGCTGCCGAGCCTAGGCGCGACGAAGAACGCCACCGGGAAGAACGGCCCCGTCGTCGCAGCCACCGTGAACGGCACCCCGAGCACGATCGGCATCGGCCGGCTCGCGCCGGTGACGTCCGCCGCGATCGGCACCGAGCAGAACGGCCCCTGCCCCACCTGCGAACGCGCGGCACGGCTGCCGGCGACGCCGCTGCCCGTCATCAGGCACGGACTGCCGCCCAGGCCCGCGACAAACGCACTGTCCGACACGTCGAACTGGCTCGCGCCGTCGCACGACAGCGCAGCGCCGCCCGTGCCGCCGAACGCGTGGTCGCCGCCGCGCGACAAGATCGCGCTCGCGTGCAACCGCGACTGCGTGAGCACGATGCCGACGCCCGCCTGCAACCCGGCGCCCGCTGCGGATCCGCCGACGAACGAGGTCGACACCGCTGTCATCGACGCAGACTGCAGCACGCATCCGTGCGTCTGGTCGAACGGACCGAGGCCTTCGACGACGCATCCGAGCAAGTGCGCTTCCGCGTTCTGCACGAACAACGGCGTTGCGCCTGTCGCGCGCATCTCGCACTGGTCGAACACCACGCGCCCGCTCGTCACGACCACGCGATGCCGCACGACGATGCCGCCGACCGCGGGCACCGTGTTGGGTTGGAAGCGCAAGCCGACGAGATGCGCCGTCGTTCCCGCCGGCGGTCCGATTCGCGTCGGCCCCTGGAACGCCGCGCACAGCGAGAAGTTGAGGCAGCCCGGCCCGGCGATCGCAGGGTCGTAGGCGACGTCGACCGTGCCCGGTTGCGCCGCGCGCACCGTCACCGGGATCGTCACGTCGAAGTGCGCGTAGGTCCCGGGCTGCACGAGCACCGTGTCGCCGGGCTGCGACACCAGCAGCGCATCGCGGATCTGCGCGAAGCCCGATGGACCGACGACGCGCGTCGTCTGGGCCGAGGCGACCGCGCACAGCGACACGACGAGCATCCAGCGGCACGACGACAGTCCGGGCATCGACACGAGGTTACTGCGATGCGCGATCGCGTCCACACCCGCCGCTTCGGTCAGGCGAATCCACGTTTGCTGCGCGCCGAGCCGATCGGCTCTCAGCCGAGCATCACCCACAAGTCGCCGATGCAGTCGACTGCGTTCACGACGAAGCGGGAGCCGAGCCGATCGGAAGCGAATCCGGACACGCCCGGGGTCGGCCCGACGTCTCCACCGAACTTCGCGTCGGTGTTTCCGTGCGCGAGGAGGTCGCCGGACTGGGAGATGACGAACGCCCGCGATCCCGTCCAACCCGGGTGCTCCGGCCACGCGTAGCAGACCCACAGCTCGCGCGCCTTCGCCTCGTCGATCGCGCGGCCGTTTGCGGCATCGCGCTCCGTGGCCCACCCCCCGTCCTTCGCCGGCAGGAACAACGCGAAGACGTAGCCATTGCGTCGCACGTAGCCGAACTCGTCCGCCACGAACGCAGCGCCGAGCGGCGGCCCAAGCTTGCCCCATGCCGGAGCCCCGCGGCCTCGCACACCGGCTTCGCCACGCAGCTCGGCGAAGAACCCGAAGCCGCCGACGCCCGCTCCGTCGGGGTCCCACGCGCACTGCGCCTGCATGTGCGCCTGCAGTGAGCACAGGTTCTTCAGCGTCGCGATCGCCGCGGACTCGTTGCCGTTGCAGTGGCTCCGCCGCGCGTTGCCGGCAACGACGACGGCGAAGATCGCACAGCAGGCCGCGACGACCGCGACGGAAACGCGGCGAGAACCTCCGCGAGGCAATTGCAGTGCGGGAAGCGCGTCCACAAGGCCTCTATCGGCACGCGGCACAGACCGCAGCGACGCGAAACTGCGCAACGCGCGATCGCACCGGCCCCCGCCGCCCGCCCCCTCACTTCACATACGGCGTCTCCAACCGCCTCGCCGCCGCGTTGAACTCCGCGACCGGCCCGGTCTTCGCGGCCTCGAACTTCGCCAACTCCGCGTCGATCGCGGCGATCAGCATGTCGGCGACGTCGCGTTGCGCACGCGTCGGCGCGAACAGCGCGTTGTTGGCCGCGGACATCACGCCGGCGAGCTTGTCGGTGAGCTTGATCGGGTAGTTGAGCGGGTCCTGGCTGCTCTTCGTCTGCGTCTGGTAGAGCGTCTCCTCGACGGCGGTCAGCGCGTCCTTCGCGACCTTGCCGGCATCGACGAGTTCCTTCTTCTTCGCCTCGTCGTCGATGCGAGCAGCGACGTCGTCGATCTGCGTGCGCAGCGAACGGATCTTGGCGATCGCCTCGTGCGCCTTCGTGATCGTGTCGCGGCAGCGCACGACGAACGCATACCGCTGCTGCAGGTCCTCGACCGTCGCCTCGGCGCGCGGGTCCTTCTCGATCACGAGCGGCGCCGCGAACGTCTCGCCGTCGAACGAGAGCCGCGCCTCGTAGCGGCCCGGCGCCTGCGAACGCGGGCCCGAGAGGTCGCCGTTCCACAGCACCATGCCGTCGAAGCCCTTCGCGTCCGTGGCCTCGTAGTCCCAGCGGATCGCGTTCATGCCGCGCTTCAGCGCGAGCTTGTCCGCGTCCTTCTCGGCCGCGGAGTCGCGCGTCCACACGACCTTGCCTTCGAAGTCGACGATCTCGAGCCGATGCGCGCACGCGACGGGCTCGTTGGCGTCGCCGCCGACGAACACGCGCACGACCGGCGCGGAGCTCGGGTTCTTACCCTTGCCCGCGACGTCGCCGTCCGAGCCCGGGAACTGCACGTGCGGCACCGGGGCAAAGAGCACGACCTTCTGCTGCGCTTGCGCCGCGTTGCACTGGCGCAGGTGCGGCAGGTAGTCGAACGACCACATCGAACGGCCCTGCGTCGCGGCGATCAGCGAGCCATCCTTGATGCAGAGGTCGGTGATCGGCACGAGCGGCAGGTTGCGCTGCAGCCGTTGCCACAGCTTGCCGCCGTCCATGGACATCCACACCGTGCGCTCGGTGCCGCAGAACAACAGCCCCTTCTGCACCGGGTCCGCGCGCACGCAGCGCACGAACCAGTGCGGGTCGATGCCGCGCGAGCACGACTGCCACGTGACGCCGTAGTCGCGCGTGACGAACAGGTACGGCGCGAAGTCGTCGAGCTTGTAGCGCGTCGCCGCGACGTAGCACGTTCCTGCGTCGAACGGGTCCGCCTCGATGCAGTTGATCTGCGCCCACTCGGGCAGGCCTTCCGGCGTGACCTTCTGCCAGTTCGCGCCCGCGTCGCGGCTCACGTGCAGGAGGCCGTCGTCGCTGCCGCACCACAACACGCCCTTCTGCACCGGCGACTCCGCGAACGCGAAGATCGTGCAGTAGTACTCGACGCTCGTGTTGTCCTGCGTGATCGGCCCGCCCGACGAACGCATCTTGTCGGGATCGTTGCGCGTGAGGTCCGGGCTGATCGGCTGCCAGCTGTGGCCCTCGTCGCGGCTCACGAACAGCACGTTGCCGGCCGCGTAGAGCGTGTCCGCGTCGTGCGGGCTGAACACGATCGGATAGTTCCACTGGAAGCGATAGCGCGTCGAGTCGGCGCCGGCGCCCAGCGGGTTGTCCGGCCACACGTCGACGCGGCGCGACAAGCGATCGCGATGGTCGCGGCGCTCGAGCATGCCGCCGTAGTTGCCGCCGAACACGACCTCGGGATCCTTGCGGCTCGGCGCGAGCCAACCGCTCTCCGAACCCGCCGTCGACTCGAAGTCGCGTTCGCCGATGCCGTCGCCCGTCGTGCGGTGGCGGATGCGCATCGCGCTGTTGTCCTGCTGTGCGCCGTAGATGCGGTAGGGCGCGGCCGTGTCCGTCGTCACGCGGTAGAACTGCGCCGTCGGCTGGTTGTTCTGCCCCGTCCACGAACGGCCACCGTCCGTGCTCACGCACGCGCCGCCGTCGTTGCCTTCGATCATGCGCTGCGGATCGATCGGGTCGATCCACAGGTCGTGGTTGTCGCCGTGCGGCACCGCGATCTGCGAGAACGTCTTGCCGCCGTCGGTCGACTTGTGGAAGCCGACGTTGAGCGCATAGACCGTGTCGGCGTCCTTGGGGTCGACGTAGACGCGGCTGTAGTACCACGCGCGCTGCCGCAGCGAGCGCTCGTCGTTGACCTTGGTCCACGTCACGCCTGCGTCGTCACTGCGGAACAGCCCGCCTTCCTTCGCTTCGATCTGCGCGTAGAGACGCTGCGGCTTCGACTTCGCGCACGCGATGCCGGCGATGCCGAGCGGGCCTTCGGGCAGGCCCTTGTTCTTGCTGATGTCGGTCCACGTCGTGCCGCCGTCGGTCGACTTCCAGATCGCGCTGCCGTCGCCGCCGCTGTCGAAGCGCCACGGCAGACGACGCGCGCGCCACGTCGTCGCATACAGCGTCTGCGTGTCGTCGGGCGCGAACGTCAGGTCCACGGCGCCCGCGTCCGCATTGACGAACAGCACGCGCTCCCACGTCGTGCCGCCGTCGAGCGAACGGTAGACGCCGCGCTCCTCGTTGGGGCCGCTGACATGCCCCATCACCGCCGCGAACACGCGGTCTTGGTTCTTGGGGTCGATGCGGATGCGGCTGATGTGCCGGCTGTCGGGCAGCCCGCAGAACGTCCACGACGCGCCCGCGTCGGTCGACTTGTAGACGCCGTCGCCGCTGCTGACGTTGCCGCGCCACGTCTTCTCGCCGCACCCGACGAAGATCACGTTGGGGTTGCTCTCCGCGACCGCGACCGCGCCGATCGAGCCGCCGAAGAACCCGTCGCTGACGTTCTTCCACGAAGCGCCCGCGTCGGTCGTCTTCCACACGCCGCCGCCCGTGGCGCCGAAGTAGTAGGTGTTGCGATCCGTCGCGACGCCCGCGACCGCCGCCACGCGCCCACCGCGGAACGGCCCGACGAGCCGCCAGTCGCAAGTGTCGAACAGGATGGACGGGATCGGGCCCTCGGGGTCGGGGGTCGCGGTCGCGGCGGCCTTTGCGCCGGATTGGGACGCGGCGGGCGAAGGGTTCTGCGTGACGGCGGCGGGGTTCGCCGCGGCAGCCGTCGCGGGCGCCGTGGCGGCCGACTGGGTCGCCGCGGGCGCGGTCGGCGCGGCGGGCGCCTGCGTCGCGGAGTTGGCAGCGGAACACGCCGCCCACGATGCGGCGGCGAGGAACACGACGAAGGCGGGCGCGAGCATCCGGGTTGGGTAACCGGAGCGGCGAGGCGGGGCAAGGATGCGGTCGCGGGCGCGGGTTCGGCGGGGTCAGGCGGCGGGCTGGAGCGCGTGCGGTTGCGGTCGGCCGTCGCGGCGGTGCGGTCGAGGCGATGGGAACGAAGATTCTGTCACACATGTTGGGGTTGGCGGTTCTTCCATGTGCGCGTGAGGTTGCCGCGGTGGCGACGACGCGCGTTTCCGCAGGAACGTAGAGGTCGGTCCCATGGCGATGAGTCTGTTGAAGGTTGTGGCTGGGTTGCGCGTGGTTGCGGCGGTGGGCGCTGTGGTCGCGGGGGTGATGGCGCAGGGGGCGGGGCCGTCGGGTCGCTGGGGACATGCATCGACCTACGACACTGGCCGCGGCGCGACCATCCTGTTTGGCGGCCGCACCGTGCCCTCCTTCTTCGGCGACACTTGGCAGTTCAAGGACGGTGCCTGGATGCAACTGCCTCTCACCGTGGCCCCACCTGCACGAGCGCACGGCGCACTCTGCCATGACCCGATCCGAGGTCATTCGTTGCTGTTCGGCGGGTTGCCGACCGGCGACGTCAATGGACAGCTCTTTGGCGACACATGGCTCCTCTCAGCCACCGGCTGGACGCAGGCCAATCCTGCCAACGCGCCATCACCGCGTATCGCGCATTCCATGAGTTATGACTCACTCCGCAACCGGATCGTGCTCTTCGGTGGCTGGAGTTCTAATGGACCTCAAGGCGACACATGGGAGTTCGATGGAGCAAACTGGCTGCAGAATGCAGCCACCGGGCCCTCTGCTCGACGCGGCCATGCGATGGCCTACGATGCACAAAGCGGACTGACGGTTCTTTTCGGAGGCAATCCATCCGTCCAATTCGACTGGCACCAGTTGAACGACACCTGGACCTGGAATGGGACCGCTTGGCTGCAGATCTCTCCCGCAAACTCACCAGCTGTCCGAGAGACACACGGCATGTACTACGACTCAGCGAGATCGCGAATCGTCCTCCATGGCGGTTCATCGGGTCCCACGAGTTCCACCGTCATGGACGAAACTTGGACCTGGGACGGCAGCAATTGGCAACCGTCGCCGACAGCACTGAGGCCACCTCTCAGGCAGTGGACACAAAACACGCTCTCATTCGACCCGATCCGCGCCGAGTGCATCCTATTTGGCGGAGTGGTTCCCAGCGGCCCTGCGCTCAACGACACGTGGCTCTTTGACGGGTCACAATGGAGCCCCGCGATTTATTACACGCGGTCGCCCATTAATGGCAACCTTTTCGGCCTCACGCCACCGCTGACTTGGCAGCAGGCAGAGGCAGTCGCCGTCCAGGAAGGCGGCCACTTGGCGACTATTCGCAACACCCAAGAGAACGCATGGCTGACATCCACTTTTGCGAATCAGGCAACAATGTGGATCGGATTAAGTGACGCAACAACTGAGGGAGCGTGGGCGTGGTCGAGCAATGAGCCACTCAACTTCACCCGATGGGTTGGCGGCGGCCCCGACAATTTCAACAATCAAGACTACGGAGTTCTTCTGTCCAGCGGATTCTGGGATGACCAGTGCCCTTACGGCTCTTGCGTCAATCCCGGAATCATCGAAATCCCCGGCGGCCTCTCCTCCACCATCACCGCCACCAACCTCCCCACCACCGCACCACCCCCCGCAACCTCCTTCCACACCCTCGCCCCGACCCCAACCGGCTCCGCGCTCCTCTTCGGCGGCAACACCGCCAACCTGCCGCAACCGTTCACCTACACGCTGACCGGCACGTCGTGGTCGAAGGCGTTCTCGATCCTCAACCCGATGGCGCGCACCGACGCCACGCTGCTGCTCAACCCCGCGCGCAGCAACAACGTGCTGTTTGGCGGCCGCAATGCCGCAGGCACGGCCCTCGGCGACACGTGGACCTGGGCCGCGGGCCAATGGACCTACCTGACACCCGCCACCGCGCCCGCGCCGCGCCACGGCCACCGCATGGCGTTCGACCGCGTCGCCAATGTCGGCCTGCTGTTCGGCGGCAAGGACGCAACCGGCGCCGAGCTGTCCGACTTCTGGAGCTGGAACGGAACGACCTGGGCCCAACTCACCCCCGCCACCCTGCCTCCCGCCCGCGCCAACCACGGCATGGCCTATGACGACCTGCGCAACCGCACCGTCGTCTTCGGCGGCAAGTCCGGCTCTTCGCGCCTCGCCGACGTGTGGGAATGGGACGGCGCCGCATGGACCGACGTCACGCCACAGGGCACGCCCGCGTGGGGCCCCGACGCCCGCGACGGCCACGCGATGGCCTACGACCCGCGCGCAGAGCGCGTCGTCTTGCACGGTGGCGAGACTGCGTCCGGCTGCCAGCAGGACGTCTGGTCGTGGAACGGAACCGAATGGACGATCCACCTCGCGCAATCCGGCTCCGTGCCGAGCGCGCGCACCGGCTCGCAACTGATCCACGACAACGGCACCAACCGCATGCTGCTGTTCGCCGGCGGCTGCGGCACGAGCTACACGAACGACCTGTGGCAGCTCAGCCTGCCGACGTTCGCGCGCGCGACGAGCTACGGCTCGCCGTGCGTCGGCTCGCGCGGTCCATTGACGCTGTCGGTCATCAACGACTCGCTGCCGATCATCGGCCAGACGTTCCAGATGGAGATGTCGAACGTGCCGACGTTCTCGCCGTGCGCGGGCCTGCTCGGCTTCAGCAACACCGAGCTCAACGGCGTGCCGCTGCCATTCGACCTCGCGTTCCTGAGCATGCCCGGCTGCAACGCATATATGTCGAAGGACCTCAACTTCGCACTGCCCGCGCCCAACAACGTGCTGAACACCACGGCCTGGGACCTCGCGATCCCGCTCGACCCGGTGTTCTTGTCGCTGCACATCTACCTGCAGGGATTGGCGCTCGAACTGTTCGGTGGTGGCCGCTTTGCGACGGTCACGAACGGCGTCGACGCGCGCATCGGGGATCGATAGTCGATCCCGATGCTCGCGATAGAGCTCTGGCAGACATGCGCCGCAACCTCGTAGGAGTCGCGGCGCGTGTGTGGTCGACGATCAGACAGCGATACCGAGCCGAGCCCGACGACAGCGCACCGGACATCCTCCACGATGAGGAAAACGAGGCGCGCCCCAGCACCGGGAGACCGAAGCCGTCACCGCCACCAGCGACCATGCAGTTGCACCGCGGCCGAAGGGCGGCTGCAGAGACTCCTCCGGCCGCAGGACGCAAACCCGCCCCGCCGGCGAGCGAAGCGTAGGAGCCCTTCCGTCCGATCTCCCCGAGAGGAATCACCGCGGCACCACTCGAGCGGTTTGCGCGAACCGCTCCGACATCGCAGAGTCCGCGTCCGGATCCATGACGCTGAGCCACTCCCTTCTGCAGGCCTTCGAGCGCGATGGCTTCGTCGGCCCGATCGACATCCTGACTCGGGCCGAAGTCGAGCGCTTGCGGACCTCGGTGGCCGATGTGATCCACAGGCTCGACGAACTCGAACCGAGCCTCTACGAAGTCGAGCGAGCCTTCACGGAGAGGCCTGAGGATGTCGTCTGCCATTTCCTCGGCGGTTGGCGAGTCCACCCCGATCTCGAAGCGCTGATCCGGGATCCACGGGTTACGACGCCCTGCGCGGAGTTGCTCGGTGTCGATCGCCTGCGCTTCTGGCACGACCAGGTGTTTGCAAAGCCACCGAACCACCCCGGGGTCGTGCCGTGGCACCAGGACTATTCGTATTGGACGCGGACGACGCCTGCGTGCCACATCACCTTGAACCTGATGCTCGACGACGCCGACGAAGAGAGCGGGTGCCTGCAGTTCGTGCCAGGCAGCCATCGCTGGGGGCTCCTGCCGAGCATGCCCTTCGACTCGCCGCTCGAGGCCGTTCGCGAGCTCCTTCCCAGCCATGCCGAGTGGCGTCCCGTCCGTGTTCCGGTCCGAGCCGGGCAGGCGACCATCCATCACAGCCACACACTGCACGGGAGCGACCGCAACCGATCCTCCAGGTGGAGACGCGCCGTGGTGTGCAACTACATGGGTGCGCACGTGCGGGTGGCGGACGGATCCCGCCCGCTGCTGCGAGGGGCCGACCCGCTGGAAACCGGCGCGCTCGTCGAGGGCGGGTGCTTCCCGGTCGTCTGGGAGCGGGACACCCGAGAGCCCCACCGCCGCTGAAAGCTCGCGACTGAGGTCCTCTCAGCGTGGAACTGTCGGCTCGCTGCCCACGAAGCATGCAAGCCAGCTAGCGATCTGTGCTCGAAGCGTCTCCGCCCGGGACATCAGTTGCTCGATGCGCGCGGCGCGGGCTTCCGTTCCGCTCACGCGAAACGCGATCTGCTCCAGTTCGGCGACCACCTCAGGCGGCAGTGTGGGCAATGCAGCATCGGAGCGGATGAGTGAATCCGATGGTTGTTGCTCGCGACGGACGGACACTGTCGTCTCCAAACTGCGGCCCGAGCACGCAACGGGGCTTGCGACAGGAGTCGGGCGGCACACGCCCATCCAGCCACCGCAAACCAAGCATCTGCACGCCGGGGGCTCGGCGTCCCGCGACGAGGTCCGTGGGTCGCGGATGCGACCGTGGTGTGGCACGAACCTGCCTCTTCTTGATGCGACCGCCGGATTCCTAACGGCGCGAGTACAAGTTCCTTGCACGACGACCTGAGGGCGACCGTGTTTCGGACCTTGTGCGGACGCTCAGAGTCCGCATGATCGCGCGCCTCACCCCGAGTGCCCATGAGCACGCATCCAGACCCCCTGTCGACGCGCTGGACCATGATCGACGGCCTCTACGGCAGCCAGCCGGAGGTCGCGTGGCACTGGTTCGTGGAGCGGTATCGCCCCTTCGCTCGCAACGTACTCTCGGCCGTATTGCCCTCCGGCTCGGACGTCGATGCAGCGGAGTCGGAGTTCTGGGGCTACCTCTACTTGTCCCGCGTCGTGGCCCGCGCGGACCGGGAGCGGCGATTCCGCGGCCTACTGTTCGGGACCCTGCGCAACTTCGCGCGCCGGTGGCGCGACACTCGCGGGCTGGCACCGTTGCCCAACGAAGCCCTCGATGCGCTCGCGGACGACGAGTCCGCCACCGCCTCCGCGACGAGGCTCTGGGCCCACAACGTGCTGCGCAACGGCCTCGCGCGACTGCGCAGCGAGAGCCCCACTTCTGCAGACGCCCTGGAACGCTTCTACGGCATCGGCCCTCAGGACTGGCCCGGCGGCCAGAATGCGCCGCTGGCCGCCCTGGAGGTCGCGGACCAATTGAAACTCCCGCGGCAGGGCATCTACATGCAACTGCATCGCGGACGCGCACGCCTGCGGACCATCCTCGAGACCGAACTTCGCGAAGGCTGCGCCGACGAGGAGTCGTTCCGCGACGAGTTGCGCCTGTTGCTGCGCATCGCCGCGACGAAGGTGCCCGGCCTGATGGAGTGACCAGGGCCCACTCATCTCCTTTGCTGGCCGCTGCTAAGGCGCATCTGACCGGGACCAGACTTTCCGCGTGCGGCTTGCCCTGGCCATCCGGGGCGTGCACCATCCGCCCAACCGATCCAGCCGCCAAACCGCGCCCCAAGCTGCAGCAGCGTCAGGACCTCTCGAGCCAAGCCACCCCAAGGCACCGGCTCCTGCTACCTTGGGATGTCGGCATCCAGGCTCAACGGCACCCCGCCCCAATCGAACATGCCACGCATCCTGATCACCGGCGCCGCTGGCTTCCTCGGCTCCCATCTCTGCGACCGGTTCCTCACGGAGGGATTCGAGGTCGTGGGCATGGACAACCTGATCACCGGCGACCTGCGCAACCTCGAGCACCTGTTCCGGGAGAAGGCGTTCACCTTCTACCACCACGACGTCACGACCTTCGTGCACGTGCCTGGCCCGCTCGACTACATCCTCCACTTCGCGTCGCCGGCCTCGCCGATCGACTACCTGAAGATCCCGATCCAGACGCTGAAGGTCGGCTCGCTTGGCACGCACAACTGCCTCGGCCTCGCCAAGGCCAAGAAGGCGCGCATCCTCGTTGCCTCCACGAGCGAGGTCTACGGCGACCCGACCGTGCACCCGCAGACGGAGGAATACTGGGGCAACGTCAACCCGGTCGGCCCGCGCGGCGTCTATGACGAAGCGAAGCGCTTTCAGGAGGCCATGACGATGGCCTACCACACCTACCACGGCCTGGAGACGCGCATCATCCGCATCTTCAACACCTACGGCCCGCGGATGCGCCTCAACGACGGCCGCGTGCTGCCCGCGTTCATCGGCCAGGCGATCCGCGGCGAGGACCTCACGGTGTTCGGCAAGGGCAACCAGACGCGGTCCTTCTGCTACGTGGACGACCTCGTCGAAGGCATCTTCCGCCTGCTGCACAGCGACTACCCGTATCCGGTCAACATCGGCAACCCCGACGAGATCACGATCCTGCAGTTCGCCGAGGAGATCATCAAACTCACCGGCACCAGGCAGAAGATCGTGTTCAAGGACCTGCCGAAGGACGATCCGACGCAGCGGCGGCCGGACATCACCAAGGCGAAGAAGATCCTCGGCTGGGAGCCCAAGGTCTCGCGCGCCGAAGGCCTCAAGATCACCTACGAGGCGTTCAAGGCGCTACCGAAAGACGTGCTCTACAAGCAGGAACACCGCGACTTCGAAGGCTACGTGCGCAAATGAAACGCGTCCTCGTCACGGGCGGGCTGGGATTCATCGGCTCGCATACCTCGGTCGAGCTGCTGGCGCGCGGCTACCACTGCGTCGCCGCCGACAACCTCTCGAACACGCGCAAGGAAGTCCTCGACGGCATTGCTTCGATCGCGGGCAGGGCGCCGGAGTGGGTCGATGTGGACCTCGCGGACCCTCATGCGTGCCGCGCGTTCCTCGCATCGCAGCAAGCGTTCGACGGCATCATCCACTTCGCGGCCCACAAGGCGGTCGGTGAGTCGGTGCAGAAGCCGCTCGACTACTACCGCAACAACCTGGGTTCGCTGCTCAACCTGCTCGACTACCTGCGCGAACGCCCGAAGTGCGCGTTCATCTTCAGCTCGTCGTGCACGGTCTACGGACAAGCCGACGAACTGCCGATCCGCGAGAACGCGCCGGTGAAGCCTGCGGAGTCGCCCTACGGCAACACCAAGCAGATCGGCGAGGAGATCCTGCGCGACGGCGCGAAGGCGCACGGCTTCCAGGCGATCGCGCTGCGCTACTTCAACCCGATCGGCGCGCACCCGTCGGCCAAGATCGGCGAACTGCCGCTCGGCGTGCCGCAGAACCTCGTGCCGTTCATCACGCAGAGCGCGATCGGACTGCGCGGCCCGCTCAAGGTGTTCGGCAACGACTACCCCACGCGCGACGGCACCTGCATCCGCGACTACATCCACGTCGTCGACCTGTCGCAGGCGCACATCGCGGCGATGGAGCGCCTGATGCAGGGCAAGGCCCAGGAGCCGGTCGAGGTGTTCAATCTCGGCACCGGCACCGGCTCGACCGTGCTCGAGGTGATCACCGCGTTCGAACGCGCGACGGGCAAGAAGCTCCAGTGGGACTTCGCGCCGCGCCGCGCGGGCGACGTGATCGCAGCCTACGCGGACACGACTCGCGCAGCGACCGTGCTCGGCTGGAAGGCCAGCCGCTCGCTCGACCAGTGCATGCTCGACGCGTGGCGCTGGCAGGAGACGCTGCCGCGCAAGTGACCCTGCGCGGACACCGACCATGCGCATCGCGATCCTGAGCTACGAGTATCCGCCCGATACCGGCTTCGGCGGCATTGGAACCTACTCCTACTATCAGGCCCGGGCACTCGCGCGCATGGGGCACGACGTGCACGTGTTCGCCGGATCCACTCGCAACGGCACCCATCACTCCTCGCACGACGCCGTGAAGGTGACGCGCATCAAGCGAGATGGATGGCTCAGCAGATTGCTCGGAGATGCCCGCAACATGCGGGCGTGGTGGTTCGAGAACCGGGTCACCACCGGGATGTCGACCTACAGGGCGCTGCGGGCAGAGCACGCGAGGGAGCCATTCGACTTCATCGAAGCGCCTGAATGCGGCGCGGATGCCCTGGTCTCGACAACCCTGATGCGTGTCCCGACGGCAGTGAGGTTCCACTCACCTGCCCGGCTCATCATGCACATGTACGGCACCTCGAGGATCGACCGGGAGTTGACCTCGTTCGCCGAACAGGTCGCGATCAACCAGGCCCAGATACTCACCTCCTGCAGCAGTTGGCTGGCTCGAGAGGTCGCGGACAAGATGTCTGTGCAGGGGAAGATCCACGTCATCCCCAACGGAATCGACGTCGAAGCATTCGACCGTGACGAAGGCATCGACGTCCACTCGAGATTCCACCTCCCCGTCGACAAGCGACTCATCCTGTTCGCCAACCGGATGGAGGAGCGCAAAGGCATCCATCTGATCAAGACGGTGGCGGAGAAGACGCTGGCTGCGCATCCGGACGTGGCTTTCGTCTTCGCGGGCCGCGACCCTTCGGGCTGGATGGCCGAGAAGCTCTTGCCCTGGGCGGAGGAGCGACAGTTCCTTCCACGCTTCCACTACCTCGGCCAACTCAACCTCCACGAGGTGCGCGCGTGCCTCAAGGCAAGCAGCATCTTCCTCCTGCCCAGCATCTGGGAGAACTGCCCGTACAGCTGCCTGGAGGCAATGACGGCAGGCCGAGCCATCGTTGCGTCCGACTGCTCCGGAATGCCCGAGCTCGTCGACCATGGCCGCACCGGGCTCCTGGCACGCACAAATGATCCACACGCACTGGCTGACGCGCTGGACCGGCTGCTTCGCGATGACGAACTGCGAATGCACTGCGGCGCGTCTGCGCGAGCCGAAGTAGAGCGTCGGCTGACGGACATGGAGACTGCCAGGCAGACCATTTCGGTCTACCAAGACTTCCTGGACAAGAGGCAATCGCCATGCCGCTGAACGCGGAAACAGCGCAGGGGAAGAACCGGCCCACCGATCCGATGGCCATCACCCAGCCGCCTGCGGCACACTTGTGGCACGATTCCTTCAGCTACCACGTTGACTTGACCCCAGGGCGGAACGCTGGCAGCCTCTCGGACCCCTGGATGATCGAGTGCCTGTCGGGCTTTGACTATCCCACCCTGCAGCACAGTCCCCTCCGACCTCACCTGGTGTGACATGCAACCTCTCAGCAAAGACCAGCTCCGTCAGCTCTATCAAGCCCCTCGCGCCAAAGAGAACCTCGGCGACGTGATGGAGCTGATCATCCGGGACATCTACGAACTCGTCCTGCGTCCGGGCGATGGAGCCATCGACGGCGGCGCATGCCGGGGGCTTCACACCTTCCCCATCGCCGAGCTGGTCGGAAGCTCAGGGCGGGTCTACAGCTTCGAACCCATCCCGGACATCGCGCAGTGGCTTCGCGAACGCATCGCCGAGAGAAGCAGCGCTGCGCAGATCACGCTTTTCGAGAACGCTCTCGCAGACTCGGATGGACCGGCGTCCTTCGTCTGGGTTCCGGAGGACCCGGCCTACAGCGGCCTGAAGGAGCGCTACTACCCCCAGGACTTCGAGAGAAGATCGATCACGGTGAACCGCGTGCGCATCGACGACGCCATCGCCAGATCGCCGCGCATAGCCTTCATCAAGCTGGACCTGGAAGGCGGCGAATATCATGCGCTGCGCGGCGCGACCAAGATCCTCCGCGAGCACAGGCCCGTGGTTGTTTTCGAGTTCGGACGCAAAGGCATGGCGGAGAAGTACGGCTACTCCCGCGAAGACTTCTTCGAACTGCTGAAGGAAGTGGGCTACGAGTCGTTCGACCTCTTCGGGCACCCCTTCGACGAGCGGCTCTGGGACGACGTGGAAGTCTGGTTGCCATGGTATCAGATTGGCGTGCCCAGTGAGGTAGCCCGGAGCGGAGGGGAACCGCTCAGCTCCTTGCCCAGCATCCTCGCCAAGCACCTGCCGGAGCTGCGAGATCCTGCCTGACCAGCAATCGTGTCGGCCCCTCGCAGTGAATCCGACACGCACCGGATTTCGCGCCCGACCGAAGCCCCGCAGCCAACGACATGAAGATCTGCATCGTAAGCCATGAATTCGAGCCCTTCCCTGGCGGCGGCATAGCGACATACCACAATGCAGCTGCGCGGATCATGGCCGCAGCGGGTCACGAGGTCCACTTCGTCACGAACGCCGCACTGCACGGCAGCGCGAACGAAAAGCATGCGAGGCAAGTCCACCGAGAAGGCAACCTGACAGTTCACAGGCTCGCCCAGTTCGACGAGGGACGCAAGATATCACCCGGCGCAATGATGTTCGGCGAGCGCCCTGCGCACTGGAGAGATCAAACAAGCTCCTGGGCTGTCGACGCATCGAACATCGCAGCGTTGCTGGCGGCCGACTACGTGCGCAATCTGCATGCCGAAGTCGGCCTCGACGTCATCGAGAGCCCGGAGTTCTTCGCGGAATCCTATTACATGATTCGCGCGCGGCGCTCCGGGCGGACTGCCGATTTTCCGCCCGTTTGCATCCATGGCCATACCAGCTCGAGGCAGGCATATCGCATCAACTCCCATTACTGGGAGCTGGGGAGCCACCCACACAGAGTGATGATGGCTCGCGAGGAATACTGCCTGCAGCAAGCGGATGCGCTGCTGCTCCCCTCGCAATCCCTCTTGTCGATCTACGAGCGCGACTTCGGCAAGAACCTGCCGTCGGTCCGCGCGGTCGTGCCCTACTTCCTCGACCTGCCACCGGAGCAGGACCTCGTCGAGATGCCACGGGGCATTCCACAAGGAAAACCGTTCCTGCTTTGCGTCGGGCGCCTGGAGCCACGCAAGGGATCCGACCTGGCGGTCCGGGCGTTTGCAGAACTCGGCCGCGAACATCCAGAACTCCACCTCGTGTTCCTGGGCCGCGAAATGTGGCACCACGGCGAACACTTCGACGACGTCATCGCCACCCATTTGCCGCAGGATCTTCGGGCACGGGTGCTGCGACTGGGCAACGTTCCTCGCGATCAAGTCTTGGCCTGCATGCGCGAAGCCAGTGCATTCCTGCACCCGGCGCCTTGGGACAACTACCCCTGCGCAACCCTCGAGGCGATGAGCGCCGGAGCCGTCGCGATCGTTTCCGACCAGGGCGGGCAAGTGGAGATGATGGAGCCCGGCGTAAGCGGCCTGCTGCACCGCAGTGAAGATGCGGCAGACCTCGTTGGCGTCATCCGTTCCGTCCTGGATGGGACCATCGACTGCGCCGCCATTCGCCGGGCCGCGCGTGCCCGTGCCGCATCCGTCACCGATGCCTCGATGCTGCTGCGAGAACGCCAGCTCCTGTGGAACAGGCTCGCCCAGCCGAAGAAGGCCTCAGGCAGCACCAAGAAGGGGCCAAAGGGTGCCGATGCTCCCAAGCCGGTAGCCCTTCGCGGATCCGGCACGATCGTCATCGATGCAGGCGGAGCCTCCGTCGATCGGTTCGAACGCACCCGCGACTCGGTGCTCGCATTCGACCTGCCACCGAAGAAATGGCGAGTCGACGTGCTCGTCGATCCAGGGGCCGGCCTGGATCTTCCAAGCGGCTGGAACGCGATCACGACCCATCAGGCTCCACCATGGGCCACGGGCGAGAAGAACCTGTCCGTCGTATGGATGCTCGCAGGAGCGGAGATCGACACCGACCGCTTGGGCGAACTCGTCGGCCTTGCCAGCGCAAGCTCGGGGCGCGGCGGGGCCTTCGCCTGGCTGAGGCACGAGGGAAGCGCGGCGTTCCCGTGGTCTCCTGACATCGGCTCGAACGACGTGCTCGTCGTGGGCAGGCCCCTGCCAGCCGCATTTGCCGTGCAAGCAGAGGCTCTGCGCGCTTGCAAGTCGCTTTCCGGACTAGGCTCGGCGACCGCAAGGCTCGCTTCCCTGATTGCGCTTGTGGCCTCGCGTCCGGCCGCATGGCTACGACACACCGCGTCCAGCATCGGCAGCTTTTGCTCAGAGGCCCTGACGGTCACCGAGGACGTGCAGCTCCGGGCGCTGGGATTCCTGGACCTGCACCGAGCCGTCGATGCGGGCGTCACCATCCTCGGAACGGCCCAACTGCCACAAACGAAGGAACCGGCAACGCCGAGGCATCAGCCACCTGTTTGGATGCCTTCCGCGCCCGGCCATCCAGAATCTGCGGCTGGCACGAAGACTGACAGCCAGGCGAATGCAGTCCTCTCCATTGCCGACTTGCGCGATCGCTTGCAGGCTTCGCAGAGCGACCACGTCTGGATGCTTCGCATCGACAACTGGTTCGACCTGCCTGCCGCCGCCCGCCTGTCCGCCGAGACACAGACGAAGCTGCACATCGCGATCGACACATCGGAAGCAGGATTGTCGAGGCTGCCGGAGATCGATCTTGTGGCGGTCTATCAGTGCATTCGCGACTGGTGGCCCGAACTCAGCGGTCCCAACCGCCCGACCAGCCTCCACGAGGAGGCCTACAATGAGTTGGCGAGCCAGCTCCGCAGCCTCGTGCGCTGGCGAGCCGAATGCACGCTGGATGGGCTCGCAGATGGCACCGCCCCCCTGGAGCTGCCACCCATCGACCACGAACTGCTGGCAGAGGACGCGGAGGCACTTCGGCTGCTGCGCCCGTTCTTCGCTGCATCCGAAAGCCCAGCACTCGCCTCGTTCGTGGGCCGCCTGCTCGAGCGACCGGATCTTGCGACTCAGGCGAGTTCGCTTGCCTGGGTCCGGCTCGTCCTGCTCCATTGGTCCTGGACCCATCACGAAGAGCGCAGCCACTCCCTGCTGCACGGGATCTACGCGCCACCGGAGGACCGCAGCAGACTCATCGCCCAAGAGGCGGCCTTGTGCGAGGAGTCGGGTCTCCGTTGGTGGTGGGATTCCACATGGAAGCGCCTCGGAGTCGAGAGCGCCTACGGCAGGTCGGCGCCATTCTCCCTTCCGCCGACCAACGGCGGCAACCGCACCAGGACCAAGGCCGTCATCACGGTCTTGATACCGTCATACAAGCACGAGCCTTACATCGCAGAGGCGATCCGGAGCGTCCTGTCGCAAACCGTGCAGAACGTAGCTGTCATCGTCGTGGACGACCGCTCTCCGGATGGCACTGCTGCCGCCGCCCGGCGAATCGCCGACGCCCGGGTGAGCGTGTTCGAGAACGAGGCCAACAAGGGCCTTGGCAACTCGATCCTCGACACCCTGAGTCGCGTGTCGACTCCTTATGTAGCCATCCTCAACTCCGACGACATCTTCCACCCACGACGCCTCGAAGCGTGCCTGGAGGCCCTGCAGAACAACGCCAGCATCGACCTCGTCTGCACGGGCATGCACCTCGTGGACCGCCAAGGAGCCAATCTCGACAGCTCCTCGGTGAGCGCCTGGCACGACGGGAGGAACGTCTACGACTGGGTGCACTGGTACGAAAGAACCCGCCCGGAAGGGGGTGAGGGTTCCCACTCCTTCCGGGATTTGCTTCGCCGCAACTTTCTGGTGACCAGCAGCAACATCGTCAGCAGGACGGATTGGCTTCGAGCTCAATCCAAGGCTCTTGCCGGCCTGAAGTATTGCCTCGATTGGCAGCTGTTCTTGACGGCGTCGCTCCGAGGCCGACTCCACTACGTGCCCGAGCCACTTCTGGCCTATCGTTTGCACCCCAGCAACACGGTTTGGTTCGACAAGTCCGCGCGCTGGGGCTACACACTCGAAGTCAGTCGCGTGGCAACCGACGCGCTCCGCGAGCACAAGTCTCTGCTTCCGGATCAAGACCAAGAAGCAGCTGCGGAAGTGCTTCGCGATCTCGTACAGGGCCTTCGCGACAACACAGAGGTCGACTGGCCAGGCATGCTGGTCAACGCGATCGTCGGAGGGCCATGGCTCGAAGAGTGCTCCAGGAAGAACAGCGAGCTCGCCTCACTGCTGAAAGATCTGCTGGCCACCGCGACGCCATCCACGCACGAAGCGCGCCGGTTGCATGCCCTCGAATCCAAGACCAGACTGCAGGCAGACGAGATGCATCTGCTCGTCGCCCGCCAAAGATGGTCAGACGAGCGGATCCGCACGACCCAAGACGAGATAGGAAGCCTGAAGGAGCGACTCGCCGCGGCACTGGAAGAACCCGTGCAATTGCGCGAAACCCTGGAGGCGACCCGCCAGCAGCTGGCGATTGCAGACCGGCGACTCGAGGAACTGCCTGCTGAGCGGACCAGATTGCAGGAGGCCCTGGGGCAGGCCGCGCTTCGCATTTCCGGCCTGGAAGAGGACGCCAAGAGGCTTGGGGCGCAGTGCGAGGCGGAGCGAGCAGACAACGCGAGCCTTAGGTCACTGCTTTCCGAGAACCTGGCTGCACTGGCGGAACTTCGCACATCCCTCGAGAATGCCTCCCGCCGGGAACTGGAACTCTCTGCCGACCGAAGCTCCTTGGCAGAACAAGCAGCCTCGCTCCGCCGCGAACTCGAACAGGCCAACGCCGTGTGCGAGGAACTACGCGCGACTCGCGCGGAACTCCAAGGCGAGACCACGAGGCTCCACGCCGAGAAAACCAGGCTGGAGGACGAGCTTGCAGCCCTCTCGAGAGCGTTTCATGCGAAAGACGCAAAACACGGCGAAGAGCGTCGCAACTTCCAGCGAGGCTGGGATGCCGCCGCCGCGCTCCGTGCAGCCTTGGCCCTTGATCGGGCGGAAGAAATCGCACGTGCAGCACGCGAGGAATCCAAGACGTGGACATGGCGAGGCTTCCGCGTGCGACCTGGAGGGACCACCCGGAATCTGGTCCGCCGACTGATCAAGGGCGCAAGGAAGCTCGGGCCACGCATCATCTACGGCCCTGGGGCAGACTCACGCACGCGCTTCGCGCTCGTGTACTTCCCCGAGCCTGGCAGCGATTTGTCCACGACCGGAGTCGGCCCAAAGTTCCATGGCCACACTGTGCTCCCCATGCACCCCGCTGACGGGAATGCGGAGATCCCGGCGGTCAGGCCGGGCACAGCCCTCTACCTTACTTTCCCTGAGCACGGGCCGAAGCTCCTGCGGCGCATCGCATCACATCGGAAGTCGGACTCCGAACGGCTCGTGTCGCGACTGCACGGCCTCGCCGAGAGCATGCATCGCGAGCCAACCGCTACCATCACGGAGACCGCCCACGCAGCCGCTCAAATCCGATCTCGGCCGGGCGCGGTGGTGCTCACCTCAGGGTCCCTGGCATGGCAGGCATCCATGGGGCTCGCGGCCGAACTCGCAGGAAGACCATGGATTGCTGTGGTGGATCGTGTGGCAGCTGCGGATCTCAAGGTCCTCGCATCTGCCGCATGGGCTCTCGCCGGTGCAAGACTGGTGATTGCCCGATCCCAGAAGATCGCCGACCTGCTGATCGAAGCCCGGGTGTCGGCTGCCAACATCGTCGTCGACCCGGTCGAGCCAGCGACCGGACTGTTCACCGGAGGCCAGGCCCCCGGACTCACTGTTGCCTTCGGCGATTTCGAGTCCCCTTGGATCTGGGACCACTGCATCTCTGCATTCCTCATGGCCGCGCAGCCCGGCCAGAAGTTACACATCGTCGGATCCGTCCGAACCGACAACCCGGCCAGCCTCGCTGCGGAGTTCCTGGCCCTGAAGATGGCCCAGCGCGACCCGGAGCGCGTCACAGTTCATTCGTATGATGTCCGCCAGGACGATTGGCACCGCATCCTGGCCACTGACGCACCCAAGGCACTCGTCTGGGTCCCACCCGGTGAACAGTGCACGTCCGCACCACACCCCGCAGTCCTTGCGGCCATGAAGCAGGAGATACCGATCCTGCCGGTGGACTGCCCGACGGCAACCGCTGTGCTCGGGTCACTTGGGCTCCGAACCTGGATCCGGCGGACTGGGGTCCTGGAAACCGCAGACATGTTTCGGACGCACTGCGCTGGCGAGGGGATCTCCGAGTTCGATCGGAGCATGATCCGCACCGCGCTGCTCTCCGTCCTTGATCCGCGAGCCCGTCAGGCGGCAGGCGATCGCATACGGGCTGTGCTGCAAGAAGCCCTGGAGCAGTGAACAACCTCAGGGCCGCTCGAAGCCGCCCGCGAGCAAGGAAATGACCAAGTCGTACATCATTCCCATGTCTTCCTTGAAGACTTGCTTGTCGTCTGTCGAGTGAAAGGTCCCGAAGGGCACGGTTCGATGCCCGCCCTCCAGCGCCCATCGAAGGTGCTCGACCGCCTTGGGTGCGTATTGGCTGCAACGCTTGGGGTCCTTGATGAAGTCCGAAACTGCCTGCCAGGCAGCTCGCTTGCGGAACCACTCACGCGACAACCGCTTGGGATCGATCACGTGCTGCATGGCTGCAGCGGGTGCGTAGACCGTGATCTTCCCGAGCTCGTGGACCTTCTCCGAAACAGCGATCTCTTCGTTCGACAACAGGGAAGCACCAGAGCCAACACGACCCAACGATCGCGAGAATCCTCCGACCGCGAGCAGAACGTCGCGCCGGAAGGAGATGTTGGTGCCGGCGACCCACTCATTGCTGGCCAGCGGACGCCGCTCCGCCCCCCAGTCGACGATGGACAGGTAGCCGATGTTGTCCTCGTGAAGCCATGGCGCGCCCTTGCCGCCGATCCACTTGGGCGTAACCAGTCCACCGACGACCCCCGCGTCGGGGTAAGCCTCGTAGGCGCTGAGCAACTCCGCTGCCCATTGAGGAGAGGCAATTGCATCATCGTCCATGAACGCGACCACTGCGCCGCGAGCCATGTCTGTCCCGACATTGCGGGCATTCGAGAGGCCGGGAACCGGCTCGCAATGATATCGGACATTCGGCTCTCCTGCATAGTCGCGCGCCCACTGCGCTGCCTTTGCCTGATCCGGAGAGTTGTCGACAACGATGATCTCGAACTCGCCGGGCTGCAAGCTCTGGGCCTGGGCCGAGGCGATTGCATCCGGCAGCACGTCGTAGCGATCGTATGTGCAGATGATGATGCTGATCTTCATTTTCTCTTCCTGCTCGTGCTGTGACGCAGCTTCGCCTTGCGCGGAAGCGGCCGGCCTTGGACTTTTTTGCACTGTCGCCGAATCCAAGGGAACAGCTGCCTTGAGGACTTCGGGAACCGCAGCGCCGAGCACAGCTTCCCATGCGACAGCATACGCCTCCCTGGAGAAGTTTCGATCGTACAGGCTGCGGGCAATGGACGATCGCCGCTCACGCTCGTCACGCGAATCCAGGAGCCTGACTATGTCCGCAGCGAACTCTGCAGGATCATCCGTGGCGGCGTAGCCAGTCTGCCCCACGTCGACACATCGGATACCCACCGAAGTGCTGACGAAAGGACGGCCGAAGGCGAATGCATCCATGGCCTTGATCGAGATGCCACTACCGCCACGATCCGGTATCAGGAGCACCTTCGTCCGGAGGATGAAGTCGTCGAGTCGATCCACGAATCCAGCGACCAGGAAGCCCGCCCTCTCGGCCAAACCGCTCGGCAGACCTCGAGCGACCCTTCCGACCAGGAGGATGCGAGCTTCCGCCAGTCGAGGAGATTTGGGCATGACCTCGTCGACGAACCACTTCACTCCGGCGATGTTGCCGCCGTGCCAATCACCCCACAGCATCAGGTCGAAACGGTTCAACGAGAGGAACTTGGGATCCAATCGGTTGCTCGCGACGACCTCGGGCCAGCTCCTGCGAACCAGATTGCGGGTGCGAGCATATGGCCGGATCACCCGAGACAATCGCGACTGCGGTGCGACCAATGCCTGATCCTCGTCGGACAGGTTCACGCAGGCCGCAGCCTTGGCGAGGATTCCACTTTCCTCTGCGAACTGGACAGCATGCGGAGCTGCTTTCTGAGGCACGAATTCCGGCACCCCATGCGTCGCCAGCAGTTTCGTGTAGACGTCATGAGTCTCCAGGACCATCGGCGCCCGGGTCAGCCGCTCGGCAAACAGAGCATGTGGCAAGTGGTTCACCACTGTCAGGCTCGCGTTCCGGGCCAGCCAGGCCAGAGTCTGCCTGTCTGCGACGGTGGGCTCGGCAAACAGCATGGCCATCCTGAGAAGGCTCGTCGCGTCGACGAACTCGCGCCGGGCGCCCAGGCGCTCTGCGTGTTCCTTGGACTCGTCACGTTCGACCAAGGTCCAGACGTGCGGACGTGTCGTCTCGAAGTTCTCCGCTGCCAGCCCTTCGACACGACGCCTCCGGTCTTCGCCTCGGTGCGGCCAATGCTCCACGAACACGCGAGCCAGGAAGAACCCCCGCTGGACCAGATAACGGGCCTGCGAGTCGAAGATGCTAGTGCTTCCGGTGCGCCCCCAGAGTGCCGTGATCTGGACCGCAACAGGACCGAACCGCTCCACGACGAGACAAGAATCCGGAGCAGCCCCGTCTGCGTAGAGGAACGCGGAACTCGCCCGCACATCGAAACCAGTCTGCTTGCTGCGAGCACGGGCCGCGGCCTCGTCGGGCGCATGAAACCACACACGCCGGAACGGCGATCCGCTACGCCAACGGTGCGCGATGGTCTCCAGGTCGACTTCGCCCTTGCTTGGCTCTCGCATGTCCGCCACCGAGAAGATGACGTGCAAACTCGAGTCCACCGGCCGGTCCCTTCCCATCCTCGGGACCAGTTGCAGCAGGCACTCCAGATGACGAGGCTCCGCTGCATCCAGAAGAACTACGTCTTGCTGGCCACAACCGGCCAACAGCGCCGCAAGATCGACTTCCACTTCGCCGTCCCATCTTGCGGGCGGGACCGGGGGCTTCGATTCACTGCGCGGAGAGGTGTTCAGCGACTCCTGGAGTTTGCGCAGCGGGCGCGTCAACCGGAACGCAATCCGCACACACAGGCGCTTGCCCCCAAGCAGGGCACCACGGCGAGATGGCTCCAGCGCGTGCTTTGCCTCGAGCAGTCGATTCTCCAGGCGCCGGAAGTAGCAGGGCCGGGGAAGATCACTCTGGCGCCGCTCGAACTCCTCCTTGGCTGCGAGGTAGGACTGCTGGGCACGTAGCCTGGAACCAGCATCCTCGTGGCGAAGGGCCTTGGGCTCGGAATCGAACGGGACGTCGACGTCCGCACTGACCCACTCGATCCGCCAGCCTGACTTACGCAAGGACTCGACGTGGCCAAGCGTCACATGCGAGGGCGCAGTGGAACTCGGGCGCCCGAGCGAAAGGACAACCAAGCGACCGGGCCGCGAGCCAGTGGACTCGGGCGGCAGGGCTGAACAACGAGGGTTCGGAACCGCGGTTCGGGTCATGTTGCGCCCGAATGGTATCTCGTCGAATGCCGACGCAACCGTCCTTCCCCGGACTAAGTTGCATCAGGCTTCGCTTCGACACCTGGGCCGAGTCGAACCATCGATGCCATGGTGGCATCGGATCGGCGGTCCGCGTCGATCCCGCCCCAATTCGAGCCAAAGCTACGGAGGATGACCGACGGGCCCGCCACGAAGGGGTATCCTACGGAGCATGCCCCCGCATCCGCCGAGCCGAACCATCGGCTCCACCGCCTGGTTCCCATGCTCAAATCGCGACTCCCGATCGATTTCGTCTGCATCGGCGCACAGAAGGCCGGCACGAGTTGGCTCAACCTGAACCTGAAGCGGCACGAGAGAGTGTTCGTGCCGTTCGTCAAGGAGACCTTCTACCTCAATTTGATCGAGGAGGCTCCCCAGAACTACCCGGTCCCATTGGCAGACATCCGCGCATGGTTTGCCGAGAACTACCGCGCCAAGACGGAACGCCACATCATCGAGTGCTACCGTGACTCGGTGACTCCCAGCCCCTCGATATCCCTAGGGGTTGCCCAATACATGGCATACCTGTTCAAGGCCCTCGAGTTCTACTGGCATGGACTCGACCGCCGCTGGTACGACCATCTCTACTCCATCGCACAACCAGGTAGCCTTCGAGGCGACATCACGCCCGACTACTCGCTGCTCGGCGACTCCACGATCGACGAACTTGCGAGGTCCAACCCGGACCTGAAGGTCGTGCTCATAACGCGCGATCCCGTGGAGCGCGACATCAGCCAACTGAAGATGGAGCTGCTTCCAGCCTCCCCCAGGCCGACGATCGAAGAGTGCATCGGGTTTCTGGAGAAGCCCTCCGTCACCACCCGATCCGACTACCCAGGGCTGATTCGACGCTGGAGCCAACGTTTCGGCGGCCAGCTCCTGACGTTGCCTTATTCGATGATCCGGACCGAGCCGAACAAACTGATCGATCGCGTCTGCCACTTCCTGGGCATTCCTGCAATCACAGATCGCAGCCAGGTGTACGTGACCGACAACGCAACGCGCTGTACCTGGACCCCCCCCCAGGAGGTCCTGGAATTCTTGAGGAAACGCTATGGCGATCCGAACCCGATCCAAGCAGCCTGAAGACCATGCGCCTGCCCTGGTCTGAAGCAGCACGGAGCGTCGCCAAGGCAGCCCTTCGGTTCACCCGCAACAAGTGGACACGATTACGACTGATCCTCACGCGGGGCCGAGGCTCGATTCTCTGCGCCACGACCTGGGACTTCCCGCATCCCAACCACGGCTACGCCTACCAGGAAATCCTGGGGCTCGAAGCATCGTGGCCAGGAGTGACGATCGCCTACGGCGACAAACGCGAGGCCAACAGCATGGCCCTGCGATTCCGCCCCTTGCTGCAGCGAGTCCTCCGCATCGAGACCTTGCTCGGAATCAACGAGCGCGACATGGCGCGACTCGACCGGGATTATCCTGGGCGCGTCGACGCATTCCTTGCTCGCGTGTCTGCCCACACTGGTCGCTCCGTCGGATCGCTACGTAAGGAGCCGCTGGTCTTGCGTGCAGCGACATTCACCGTCTTGTGCAAGATGGCCAAGGTCTGCTACCTGCAGACATGGTTCTTCTACGACATGTCGTTCATGGCGATGTTCGCGGCATCGATCCTCGGGATACCTCGCGGAATCAGCTGCCATGTCGACCACGAGATCGCCGACCATCCACTGAAACTGGTGGCGCTCCAAGTCGAGACCGCCGACCTCGTCCTCGCAATCAGCCAGCGCACTCAGCGGGAGTTGCTGGCCCGGGCCGGAACACATCTTCGCGACAAGATCCTCGTCAAACGCATCGGGATCGATGCGGCGGAGCTGCGACCGCTGCGACAAGTCCGCAGGGACGACTCCGTCTTTCGTTTCGTGTCCATCAGCCGGATCGAGCCCAAGAAGGGCCTGACCCACCTGGTCGAAGCCTGCGCAGAGTTGCGCCAGCGGGGAATCCGCTTCCGTGCCCGCATCGTCGGTGGAGAGGACGCCGGCAACCCGGAGAGCCGCAACTGCCTGGCTGCGATTCGAGCGCAGATCCGAGAACATGGACTCGACGATTGGATCTCCATGGAAGGGCCGATCCCCGCCGACAAGGTTCCTCAGGCGCTTTCGGACGCCGACGCGTTCGTCGCGCCCTACATCGAGTTGCCGAACGGCGACAAGGACGGCATACCGACAGCCATGCTCGAGGCCATGGGTGCCGGGCTGCCGGTGATTTGTACGGATGCCGGAGCCATGACTGAGGCCGTGCGCGATGGATCGGAAGGCTTGGTAGTCCCGCAGAACGACCCGCGCGCACTCGCAGACGCCATCGCCCTGGTCGCAGCCGACCCAAACCTCCGCGCTCGCCTTGGATCCTCCGCAGCAAGAAGGTTCGACGAAGAATTCGACGCTCGGATCACGGAATCGGCGCTGCACGCCCGGATCCGAGAGTTCATTGCTGACAGACGGACGAACCCTGACGAATAGTCCGGCCCGGGTTCGAGATCCTCTCGTACGCCTGCGTCTGCAGATCCCCGACCCTCGGCCAGGCGAACGCCAGCACGTGCTTTCGAGCCATGGCGCCGAACGTCTCCACGCGACCTCGATCCAGACAGGCCCGTCGAATCGCAGACACTGCAGCATCGACGTCCTTGGTCGGCACAAGCTCTCCGCAGTCGGGCCCCACGTATTCCGGAGTACCGCCTGTGCACGTCGACAACACGGCTGTGCCACATGCCATGGCTTCCAGTATGGAGTTGTTGGCCGTAGCCATGGTCAACGGCAGAAAGAGCGCGTGGGCGCGCCGATACTCTGCCAGCAGCTCGGAATCCGCGATTCCCGTCATCACCGTGGTCGAGGGCAAACCGGAGAACTCGGCAACCAGATCAGGCGAGGCGACAACCCGGAAGCAGGCATTCAACCCTTCCGCATGGCACCGAAGGATCGCCGCCTTCGCCATTACGACATCCCGCAGCCACGCACCGACGAAAAGGAACGTGGGCACCGTATGACGCCTGGCACCTGGATCCGGACACCAGTAATCGACATCGACGCCGTGGGGCACATGATGGATACGGTTCTCCGGGACATGTCGGGCGAAGAACGGCACCTGGGACCTCGAGACGACGACGACACCATCCAACCCGCGGATGTGCGACGGATCGACCACATGCCGCTCTAGGTACTCCGACGGCTGGTGGAACGAACCGACGAACCGGTTGTTCCAGCGCCAGCGCCAGGATGGCGATATCCGCAGGTCGTTCTCCGCATACAGCCAATGGAATACGGCATTGCATGGCAGCAATGCGGTACGCGCACACACTGCGATTTCGCGACGGAGGGCGTCGACCGAGTACCACGGGGTCCCCAGAGCCTTGAAGCGCGACAGTCTTCGATGACCGATCTTCGAGGCCATCCGAAAGAAGACATCATCTTGCATCCGGGATCCTCGGACGTGACGCGCGAGGAGATCATAGCCGGAGTGCTCGGCGTGATGAGGGATGCGCCGGGTGATGAGGAACACTCGCATGGATGCCCCTTCACGCCTCGTATGCCGCACGCAACGATTCGTAGGTTTCTGCCATGGTTGGAGGCGGCTTCACCCTCAGCCGACGAAACCAATCCGGATCGCCCGCGACTCTTTCTATCGCACTTCGAAGCCCGGCGGGATCCCCCGCGGGGAAGAGCATTCCGTTGACTCCCTCGACGATGATCTCCGACAGGCCGCCAAGATCCGATGCAAGAACGGGAACGCCAGCGGCAAACGCCTCGAGAACTACGAATGGCGTGTTCTCGTACCACGTGCTCGGCACCACCAGCACGTCCATGTCCTGGAACACACGCGATGCCTCACTGGCCTCGTAGGCGCCCATGAAGCGGATGCGGGGATCGCCCTCCGCCAGGACGCGCACTCTGTCTATGTAGTCCTGGAACATCGGCTCCCGGTCTCGACCGTGGATTTGCAACTCCACCTCGAGACTCAGGCCGCGAACTGCTTCCACCGCGATGTGCAAGCCCTTCCACGGCGACAGCACACCGCAGAAGCCGATCCGCATCGGGGAGCGAGGCCGATGCACCGAGCGGGCCTCGACTCGGTTCGCCTCCAGCCCGTAGGGCAAGTGCAAGACACGGTCCCTCGGAAATCCGTTCTTGGCGAACATCTCGGCAAGGAACCGCGATGGAGCAACGACGACGTCTGCCATACCGAGGTTGCGCTGCTGACAGCTGGCGCGATCGAGGAGCGCCCGGATCCGCTCGGCTGGCATGTCGCTCGGAGCCGCCCTGCCTGAGGCAGGCTCTACCCCCTCCAGGTCCGGGTAGGCGCACGGAACGCAGCCGGCACCACCATCCGGAGGCCCCTCACACAGGCCACCGTCCCCACGCAACAACGTGAACCGCGGGCAGAGAAACCAGAAGTCCGTCAGGCTCACAACCGTCCGAATTCCGTTGCGACGGGCTACTCCAATGAGGTTCGAGCCCAGCTGGCGCAGATGGAAGAAATGGACTGACTGTGGTCGCACTTCCTCGAGAACCTGCTGGAACCACCCGTCGAGGTGCCGGTTTTCGTAGTCGCGAAGAACCTCGTTGGGATTCATGCGACGCCAGTGATTCAGCCGGATCACGCGAAATCCGTCGAACGGCCGATCGAAAAGCTGCACGGACGGAACCTCGTCCTCGTGGCACGGATGCAGTGACAGAACCGTGACTTCCGCACCGCGACGGCGAGCCTCCCGGGCCACAGCCAGGCAATGCTGTTCCGTCCCCGAGTGGCAGTCCGGGAAGAACTGGTGAATGACGTAGAGAAGGCGCATCCTCGGGTGTGGCGGAGGTTACGCCAACTCCCCCCGAAGCAAAGCCTCAGGCTCCGACACAGCAGGCAAATCCGCCTTGGCCGCTCCCTGAAACCCTGCCTAGGATCTCATGCCATGAGCGGGCCCCGCATCTCCCTCGTCATCCCCACCTACAACGCCGGGCCGCTGCTCGACGACGTGCTACAAGGCATCCAAGGCCTGCGCGGCGTGACCTTCGACGAGAAGGTCGCCATCGACAGCGGGTCCCGCGACGGCACGGTCGAGAGGTTGCAGCGCGCAGGCTTCCGCGTCGAGCCGATCGACAAGCGCACCTTCGACCACGGCTCGACGCGCGACCGCGGAATCGCAGCAACGACCGGCGACATCGTCGTCCTGATGGTGCAGGACGCGACGCCACAGGGCAGCGACTGGCTCCAGAAGATGGTCGAGCCGTTCACGAACCCGCAGGTGGCGGGTGTGTGGTGCCGGCAGATCCCGCGGGCGAAGTGCCAGCCGGTGCTCAAGCGCCGCATCCTCGGCTGGCCTGGCTGGGGCGAGGGCGTGACCGTCAAGCAGTTGCAGCCTGGCCAGAGCCTCGAAGCGCTGGCGCCCTTCGACCAACTCATGCTCTGCGCCTTCGACAACGTCTCGTCGGCGATCCGGCGCACGGCCTGGGAGCGGTTCCCGCTGGGTCCCCGCCGCTTCGGTGAGGACGTTTGGTTCGGCAAGCGCGTAATCTCCTCTGGGCTCGCGCTCGCGCACCAAGGCGGCGCCGTCGTCATGCACAGCCACGACCGCTCGGCCTGGGCCGAAGGCAAGCGGACGTTCTGCGACCACCGCAACCTGGTCGGCCTGTTCGGCCTGGTCACCACCCCGACGCGCGAGGCGGTCCGAGGCGGCATCCTCCACGCGACGAAGGAGCACCTCGACTACGTGCGGAGCCAAGGGCTTCCCAAGGAGGAAGAGGCCGAGGCTCTGCGGTGGACGGAAGATTACGTGCGCTGGCAGTGCTGGGGCCAATACCTCGGTGCCAAGGCAGGTTCGAAGCAGCGCGGCCTGAAGGGCTGGCTCTTCCGGTGGCTCGGGAAACGGCTCGAACGCGGCATCGGGTAAACTCTCTGCGGGTGAACGGCAACGCTCGTTCGCCCCCCCCCTCCGATCGCGCTTCGCGGGTCGACTCCCCTCCCTCGCCATGCCGAAGATCCTGTGCATCTCGCCATACGTGCCCCATCCGGTCACGCACGGTGGCAGCATCCGGACGCGCCTCCTGCTGGACGCGTTGCGGAGCCTGGCTGAGGTGCACCTGTGCGCCCCGGTCTCGAACGACCAGGAGCGCGCAGACGCACAGTATCTGGCCCAGGCGATCGGCATCTTCGCGCACGAACTCGACGCGCGCCCCGGCTCCTACCCGGGCAAGATCAGCAAGGTCGCGAACTGGATGCGCGGCGAGTCGGACTGGCTCTCGCGCCGCTGGACCCCCGCGTCGAGGGCAACCGTGTCCGAGTTGCTCCGGACGTTCCGTTTCGACCTCGTGGTTGCAGACAGCTCGCACACGCTGCCGCTCCTGCCGCGGTTCGACGCGCCGCTGCTGTTCCATCTACACAACGTCGAGTCCGCCATCCTGGACCGACCGCCCACGCAACCGATGAGCCTGAAGGGCCGGGTCGTGCGGCGCCTCGAGAGGAAGCGGACCGCGAGACTCGAGGCTGAATCCCTACGGCGCGCAGTGATAAGCGTCACGGTTTCGGACCTCGACCGGCAGAGCGCGCTTCGTCTGTGCCCGAGTGCGCGCATCGTGACGGTGCCCAATGCCGTGGAAGGCGAGTCCGCGCCGCTCGGCAGCAGACCGAGCCAAGGCCCGCTTCGACTGCTGTTCGTCGGCAGGCTCGACTATCCGCCCAACCTGGAGGCCGTCACGGAGCTCGTGGAACGGCACCTGCCCGTGCTGCGTCGCGAGTTCCCCGGCCTCGTCGTGCGCGTGGTCGGCGAGGACTCCAGCGGCGCGACGGAACGGCTCCGCCGCGACGGCGTCGAGTTCCTCGGCCGCGTGTCCGACTTGCTCCCCCACTACGCCGAGAGCCACGCGGCCTACATCCCGCTCCGCAGCGGCGGCGGCACGCGACTCAAGATCCTCGAAGCGTTCTCGATGGGCCTGCCGGTGGCGAGCACTGCCGTCGGCGCCGAGGGACTCGATGCCAAGGACGGCGTCCACTTCCGCAGGTTCGAGACTCCGGAAGAAGGTGTTGCGGCGCTGCGCGAACTGCTCGGGGAACGACGCGACAACTACGTCGCGCGAGCCCGCGCCCTCGTGCAGACGACGCACTCGCGATCCTCGGCGCTGGCTGCCCTGCGCATCGCCTGCTCGGAAGCGATCGCGACGTCGCGCAGCCGGTCGCAGGCCAGCCAGGCCATCGAGGCATCACCGTAGCTAGCGAGAGGATTCCTGCGCGCGGACCTCGCGCAACACCGCAGCCACGGACCTGCGGTAGCGAAGGCGCGACGATTGCCGCGCCAGGATCGCTGCCGGCAACCTCGGCAAGGTCGCGAGGGTCGCGAGCACGCCGTCCGCGATGGACAGCGACAGGATCTTGCTGCGTTTGCGCAGGTTCCAGCCGAACCAGAGCCCGTGCGTGAGCACGAGCAGCGGGTCCGTCACGCCGCGCACGAAGAACAGCTCCGTGTTGCGCCAGTTGAGCCGCTCGAGCCGCGCGCGCGAGAACACGCGGCTCGACGTGCCGCGATGCGCATGGTGGACGACGCTGTCTTGCGCGTAGACGCAGCGCCAACCGCGACGCCAAGCCTGCCACGACAAGCTCACGTCCTCGACGTAGCAGGGTTCGTAGAGGTCCTCGAAGCCGCCGATCGCGTCATACTTGCGGCGGTCGAAGGCGCTGCTGCCGCCGCCCGCCCACATCACCGGCGGCGGACTGCCAGCGCGCCCAGGCTCTTGCAGCAGCCGCAACTCGCCGCGACGCACGAAGCACTTCGTGACGCCGGTCTCCGCGCGGTGCCCTTCCATCTCGATGCGCGAGCTGACGGCGAACAGGTCGCCTTCGCCGAACTGCGCGAGCAGCGCCGAGAGAAAGTCCTCTTCGACGCGCATGTCGTTGTTGAGGAACACGAGGATGTCGCGCGTCGCGACCTCGACGCCTGCGCGATTGCCACGGATGAAGAACCGGTTCTCGGGCACGCGCACGACCTTGGCCCACGCGTGCTCGGCTGCCACGAAGTCGGCGGATCCGTCCGTGCTGCCGTTGTCGACGACGATCACTTCGTGGTCGCCTGGGCACTTCTGCACCGCGACGCGAAGCGAAGGCAGCAGGTCGCGCAGGAAGCCGATGCCGTTCCAGTTGAGGACGACGATCGATGCGTTGCGCGAACGCGGCGGCTCGTCGGCCGGTGGCTTGCGCAACAACACGACGAACGGCCAACACAGCGCGTCGAGCACGACGAGGAGCACCGCGAACAACGCGGCGAGCGCCCAAACCAGCGGCAGCAAGGCAGCGAGCGCGCAACGCGAGACGAGGTTCATGCCTCGATCCTCGCGAGGAGCTGTGCAGCGGTGGCGCGGACGTCGAACTTCGCCTCGACCTTGCGCCGCGCCTTCGCGACGACGGATTGGGCGCGACAGGGATCCGCGACCAACTTCGCCAGCAACGACACGAGCGCATCGAGGTCCCCCGGGCCGCACAGGAAACCAGTCTCGCCGTCGGTCACGAGTTCCGGGATCCCGGCCACAGGCGAACTGACGACCGGCACTCCCAGCGCCATGGCCTCGGCGAGGAACACCGGGATCCCGTCGCGTTCACCGTCTTCGACCATGACGCAAGGCAGCAACGCGAGGTCTGCATGCTGGAGGACCCTACGCACGTCGGAGCTGTCCTTGGAACCGAGGAACTCGACGCAATCAGCGACTCCCAGGCGAGCGCAATCGGCTTCCAGACGAGCGCGCTCGGGTCCGTCGCCGATCACCGCCCACGAGACCGTCAGCCCACACCGCCGGAGTTCCGCCAAGGCGGGCGGGACTTGATGCAGACCCTTCTTCGGCACCAGCCGCGCGACGCTGACCAGGCTGCCGCGCCCCGCGCATTTCGCGGAAAGCGGCCACTGCGAGAGCTCGATCCCGAAGTCGACCACGGGGAGCCGCGAGTCGCGGGCATCGCAACCGACCGACTCGGCCATGCGACTCCGGCAGAAGTCCGACACCACTCGGAAGAACGCCGCGCGCGCGAACTTCTCCGCCAGCAGCTTGTGGCTGTAGTCGAACTCGAAGTCGACGTAGGACGAGATCGAGAACGGGACGCCAAGCAGATGCGCAGCCCCCATCGCGACGTTGGTCGGATGCGTCGAACTGTAGACGTGCACGTGGCGCGGACGCATGACGCGGAGCAGGTCCGCGAGCTCGAACGCGTTCCCGGGATCGCGACCGTCCGCGAGCGCCCGCTTGTGCAGCAGGCCGGCAACCGATCCGCCCTCCGCGGCGCGATACAGCGAGAACAGTTCGCGGCCGCGTGCCGAGCACAGCCAACGCAGGACGCGGAGAACCCTCGCCAACACGCCGCCGCGCGGCAGGAACACGCACTTGCGCATCAACGCGAGGGCTTCCGGGTGCTTCGGCGCTCGCGGTTCGGCGGCCAGCGCGACGCAGCGCCAGTCGGGCCGCGACTCGAGCAGTGCCAGCACCTCGCGGTAGACGAACGTGTGGCTGACGTCCGGCAGCACGGGGACGACGAGGACGACGGGCCCGTGGGCGTCGGCGTCTTCGCGACGCAGCGGCGGCGAGCGCCGCGCGCAGCAAGCGCGGGCCAGCACGGAGAGCGCGAGGCAACCGATGCGCAGGAACGCAGCTCGCACGGCCTCGCGGACGAGACGCGCCGAGCCGAAGGCCAACTCCTCGCCTCGCTCGTCCACCACCCGACAAGGGCCGCGGCGCCGCGCGCGCAGGATCGCATGCACCGGCGCAGGCGCGTGCGGATGGGAACGCCAGACGACGGTCTCGGTCATCGCCGTTTGCACCGAGGGCAGCGTCTGCGTCGCATCGTGAACACCGTGCGATAGCCTACGCCCCGGCGAGCCGAGGTCGACACCGCGCATCGTCTGGCGGCCTTGCTGCTACCTGCCATGCGAACGGCGACGCGAAGAAGCGTCCATGCCGACGCCGCTTCCGTGTCGTATCCTTCCGCGCCTCCCATGCCCCTCACAAGGCCTCATCCATGACAGGCCCTGCGATGATGTCGCAGGACCCACTTGCGCCGTCGAGATCGTTCTCGAAGGCGCAATGGGGCTGGCTGTTCGCGATCACGGCCCTCGGCGCTTTGCTGCGCGTCTACGGACTCGACACGTGGGCCTTCTGGGTCGACGAAGCGCACACGTGGCGGGACGCGACGTTGCCCGGCGAGATCTTCTGGTCCTCGAACCGCGCCTACTATCCGACGTCCTACGTGATCGTCCGCTGGCTGCTCGACGCCATCGACGCACAGTCGCTGTCGGAAGGCGTCCTGCGCCTGCCCTTCGCGCTCGCCGGCATCGTCTCGATCCCGCTGCTCGCCTTCGTCGGCCGCCCGCTGGTCGGCGCGCCCGCGGCGATCTTCGCCGCGCTGCTGCTCGCGATCGACCCGTGGCACATCTACTGGAGCCAGAACGCGCGCGCCTACGTGCTGGTCTTCCTGTTCGCGCTGGTCACCGGCGGACTGTTCTGGACCGGGTTCGAGCGGAGGAGCCGCGCGCTCTGCCTGCTCGCGATGCTGCTCGGGCTCGCGGCGGTCTCCTGCCACCTGACCGGCGGGCTGATGTTCCTGCCGATGCTCGGGTTCCCGTTGCTGGCGAACCGCGCATGGACGCCGCGATTCCTGCTCGGGATCGCTGCGGCGCTGATCGCGTCGTTCGTGCTGCTGCCCTACCTGCGGCACGTGCCGCCTTTCGAGGAGTTCGCCAAGGCGAAGGCCAATCCCGACCTCGGCCACCTGCTGCAGACCGTGGCGTTCTACTTCCGCCTCTCGCTGCTGCTGGTGGCCGCGCTGGGCCTGTGGATCCAGTGGCAGGAGCGCGATCGTCCGAAGGCTCTCTACCTCGCGCTGTGGGCCGCATTGCCACTGCTCGCGCTGGCGGTGCTCGGCGGCACGCTCGTGAAGACCACCGCGCGCTACGCGTTCTGCACGCTGCCGGCCGTGCTGCTGCTCGCGTCCTACGGTTGCGCGCGACTGCACGCGGTCGTGAAGGCGGCCTTCGCGGATCGCGGCCGCACGAGGTTCCTGCCGGCTCTCGCGGTTCCTGCGCTCGTGTGCATCGACCTCCTGGTCTACGACTTCCACTACTTCACGGTGCAGGCGGGCGACCGCGCCCAGTGGCAGCGGGCATCCGAGCAGATCCACGACCTCGAACCGGACGGGCAAGTCACGGTGCTTACCGTCAACGAGCCCACGATGCAGTTCTACCTGCGTCGCTGGCACTACTCCGGTGACCAGGCGCGCATCGCGCTGACGCCGAGCGAGGTCTTCAGCATCGAAGCCGGCGAGATGGCGGACAAGGGCGGTGCAGCCGCATGGCTGTCCTGGCACGAGCAGCGCGCCCGCGGCCGCGACCGCAGCCTGTTCGTGGTCGTCACGTTGCCGGAACTGCGCGAGAAGGACACGGACCGGCGACTCGAATTCGCGATCCAGAGCGGCATGGATCTCGTGGCCGCCTACCCGATGTCGGTCGGCCCCAAGGACGAGACGATCTTCGTCTACCGCTCGCGCGCCGCGAAGTGACGGCGCGCGGAGTTGTCCCGTCAGGCCTTCAGGAACGGCGCGAGCGTCGTCTCGAACGTCTCGACCGTGAAGGGCTTCGCGATCAGGAAGGACGCGCCTTCGGTGACGGCCGTCTGCCGCATCTCCGGGCTCGACTCGGTCGTGACGAAGCCGAACGGCACCGTCACGGACTTCGATCGCAGCGCCTTGAGGAACTCCAGGCCGTTCATCTCCGGCATGTTCCAGTCGCAGAGGATGAGGTCCGGCGCGCCGGCGCCCACCGAGGCGAGCGCTTCGACGCCGTTCGACGCTTCCTCGAGCGTGTGGTTGCCGAAGCCGGCCTGACGCAGGTGGCGCATGACGATCATGCGCATGGCCTTCGAATCGTCGACGATGAGGATCTTCATGATGGTTTCTTGTGGTTCACAGGGCTCTTCGACGCGCCTTGGACGACGCTGACGGAGAGCAGGTTGCCGTTGCTGTCGAAACGCGCGTTGGCGACCTCGCGAGCGCCGGGGATGCTCACGCGATAGCGGAGTCCTTCGGTCACCGAGGGCAGCGAAATGGAGCAAGAACCGCCGATCATGGCCTTGGTCGCGCCGCCGACCATGTTCGACAGCTCGCCTACCGCGTCCTGCACTTCCGCCTCGGTGAGCGCGTCGGAGTCGAGCGCAAACATCGCTGCGGCGATCTCGCGCGCGAGCGCCTGGGGCACGGTCACGATGACGGCGCCATTCCAGTCGCCCGAGATGCTGATGACGCCGGTGACCGACGCGGACTCCGTGTCGGCTTCGGCGAACTCGTCCGCTGCCGCGATCGGCAGCGCGAGCATGCTCTCGAACACGCCGGTGACGGCGGAGTTGAGGTCCAAGGTCTCGATGGTCATTTCTTCGCTCCGATGAGTCGGTTCGAACGGATCACGACGCGACGGACGATCTCCGGCGCGACGCGAGAAAGGGGAAGCACTTCGTCGGCGAGGCCTTCGCGGGCGACGAACCCGGGCATGCCCCACACAACACTCGTCTCTTCGTCCTGCGCCAGGATCTGCGCGCCTTGCTCGCGCATGACTTCGCAGCCGCGCAGGCCGTCCTTGCCCATGCCCGTGAGCACGACGCCGAGGCACTTGTTGCCGTAGAGCGCGGACACCGAGCGGAACAACGGATCGACCGCGGGACGGCACGAGTTCTCTGGCGGCTCCTGGTCGAGCGCGATGCGGACGTCGTTGCCGTGGCGCTGCAGCGTCATGTGGAAGTCACCTGGCGCGATGTAGACATGGCCTGGCCGCAGGGTCTCGCCCTCGACAGCCTCGGTGACCGGCAACGCCGACTTCGACGCGAGACGCTCGGCGAGCAGGCGCGTGAACACAGGCGGCATGTGCTGGACGACCACGACAGGAACGGACAGCGTCGCGGGCAACGCAGGGATGACCTCGGCGAGCGCGTTGGGTCCGCCCGTCGAGACGCCGATGGCGACGATCTCTGCGTTGGCGCGCGCCGCGAGCGGAGCCTTCGGCCGCGCGAGCGGCGGTCGCTGCGGCTGCGCGGTCCCTCCAGGCGACTTCCGCTGGCACAGCGCCTTCAGCATCGGCGCGAGTTCCCCGCGAACGCGCTCGACTGCGGCGCCCATGCTTCCGACACCAGCCGGCTTGGTCACGTAGCCAGACGCGCCAGCGGCAAGACAATCGAGCGTGACGCTCGCGCCCTTCTCGGTCAGCGCGGACAGCATCACGACCGGCAGCCGAGGCCACTTCTTGCGAAGCTCCTTGAGCGTGGAGAGCCCGTCGAGCTCTGGCATCTCGACGTCGAGCGTCACGGCATCCGGCGCGAGCTGCGGCAGCAGGTCGAGCGCGAGCTTGCCGTTGGAGGCGGTGCCGCAGACTTCGAGGTCCGGATCGGCATTGAGCGCGTCCGAGACCAGTCGGCGGACCACCACTGCGTCGTCGACGACGAGAACACGGAGCTTGGGCATCGCTACCTCACTTGCCTGGCAGACGGTTGAGCAGCGTCACCTGGAATTCGTGGCCCTGCGCGGAGAACCACGTCTCCAGGACCACTTCGCAACCAGGCACGCGCATGCTGAGGTCCCGGCCCTCGGCGACGCTCGGCAACGAGATCGCATTGGGCATGGGCAACGCGAGGCGCAACGCGCCGGCGACCATGTTGGCCACTTCGCCCAGCGCGTCCTTGATCTCCGCGTCGGACAGCGCCGTCGGTTCCGCGGCGAACATCGCAGCGGCGGCATTGCGTCCGAACGGCTCGGGAACCTGCACGACGATCGAGCCCGCGCAGGACCCGGTGACATGGATGCAGGCTGCGATCCACGTTCCGTCGTGCGCGAGCGCACGAGACGGGATCGGCGAGGCTTCGATGCCGAGCATCGTGCTGAAGACCTCGGACACGACTTGGTTGACGGTGTTGTCGGTGACTTGCATGGATCAGCCCTTGCTCGGTCGGTAGAGGACGGCCTTGCCTTCGGTGACGCGTTCGAAGCCTTCGTGGATTCCCAGCGTCGACTCGGCGCTGCCGAGGAACAGCCAGCCACCTGGCCGCAGCAACCGGTGGATGCCGCTCAGGATCTGGCGCTTCGTCTGGACGTCGAAGTAGATCATCACGTTGCGCAGGAAGACGACGTCCAACGTGCGCATCGGCGGCCACGGGGCCGCGAGGTTCATGGTCTTGAACTGCACGCGCGAGCGGATCTCCGGCTTCACGCGCCAATCGAGCCCGTCGCGTTCGAAGTACTTGAGCAGCAGCGGCGTCGGCATGCCGCGGTTCATCTCCAGCTGCGAGTAACGACCCGCCTGGCACTTGGCGATCATCTCGCTGCTGATGTCCGTCGCGACGAAGTCGATCGTCCAGTCCTTGAGCTGAGGGAAGCGCTCGGCCATCAGGATGAGGACCGTGTAGGGCTCCTGGCCCGAGGACGCGGCGCCGCACCACATGCGGATCGTCTTCTCCGACTTGCGCGTCTCGAGGATCTCGGGCAGCACCTTGCTGCAGAACGCCTCGAACGGATGCAAATCGCGGAACCACGACGTCTCGTTGGTCGTCATGGCCTCGATCACGCGCGTCTGGAGCGCAGCGTTCGCGCCCGACTTCAACTTCTCGACGAGGCCTTCCAGGCCGTCGCATCCGATCGACCGCGCAATGGGCAAGAGCCTCGCCTCCACGAGGTACTCCTTGCCTGGCTCCAGCACGATGGCGGCGCGCTGCTTGAGCATGGTGCGCACGTAGTCGAAGTCTGCGGTCTGGATCGTCATGGTGTCGGCTCTGCTGCGGGTGCTTCGGGGACGTCGAGACTGACGGTCGTCAGTCGATCGGGAGCCCGATGATCCCGAGCTTCGAAGTCAGCGCGTCCTTGGTGAACGGCTTGGTCACGTACTCGTCCGCGCCAGCGGCAAGCGCCGCGGCAACGCGCTCGGTCTCGGACTCCGTCGTGACCATGACGATGCGCATGTTCTGAGCGAGCTGACCTTGACGGACGGTGCTCACGAACGTGATCCCGTCCATCTCGGGCATGTTCCAGTCGACCAACGCGAGGTCGAACGGACCGTTCGCATTGAGCTTCTCGAGGCCTTCCAGGCCATGGCCGGCCTCGGTCACCTCGAACCCGATCTCCTTGAGCGTGCGGGCGAGGATCATGCGCATGGCGCGAGAGTCGTCTACGAGCAGTGCCTTCATGGTGTTCCCCTTGGAAGCGGGCGGCGCGTGCGCCGCCCGCGTTGCGGATCAGAAGCGGAAGCGCGACACGAGCTTCTGCAGCTCCGCCGCCATCTTGGACAGCTCCGTCGCGGCGCCGAGCACGTTGCTGCAGCCCTGCGTCGTCGACTTCGCAGCCGTGGCCACGCCCGTGATCGTGTGCGCGATCTCGGAAGTGCCCTTCGCCGCCTCGGTCACGCTGCGGCCGATCTCGTTCGTCGTCGCGGTCTGTTCCTCGACGGCGCTCGCGATCGTGTTCTGGATGTCGTTGATCTGGTTGATGATCTGGCTGATCCGCTCGATCGCCTCGACGGCGCCGCGCGTGTCGGACTGGATCGCCTCGATCTTCTGGCTGATGTCCTCGGTGGCCTTCGCGGTCTCCTTGGCCAGCTCCTTGACCTCGTTGGCCACGACTGCGAAGCCCTTGCCCGCTTCGCCGGCGCGCGCAGCTTCGATCGTCGCGTTGAGCGCGAGCAGGTTGGTCTGCTGCGCGATCGACGTGATCACCTTGATGACCTTGCCGATCTCCGCGCTCGATTCGCCGAGCTTGGCGACCGTCTGGTTCGTGGTCTCGGCGACCTTCACGGCCTGGCCGGCGACCTTCGCCGCGTCGTTCGCGTTCTTCGCGATCTCGCGGATCGACGCGGACATCTCCTCGGCGCCCGTCGCGACGCTCTGCACGTTGCGCGAGACCTCCTCGGAAGCGGCCGACACGACGTTGGCCTGCGCCGACGTCTCCTCGGCTTCGGCGCCCATCGACTGCGACACCGCGGTCAGTTCCTCGGAGGATGCGGCGAGCGCCTGCGACGACTGCGACATCTGGCCGATGCTCGTGCGCGTCGTGGTGACGAGGCGCGAGAGCGAAGCAGCGAGCTGGCCGATCGCGTCGTTGCCGAGCTGCGGCACTTCGCGCGTCAGGTCGCCGTTGGCGGCGGCATCGACCACCGACAGCAGCTGGTCGACCTTCTTCTTCAGGTCTTGCTGCGCCTGGTGCTCGCGCTCCTGCGCTTCCTTGGCAGCCTGCTCCATGCGCATCTTCTCGGAGATGTCATCCCACGCGACGATGTAGCCGCCGACCCCGTTCGGGCCAGGGATGCGGTTGATGCGGGTCGACAGCGTGACCGTGCCGAACGTGAACGCGGCCTCGTGCGGCATGCTGCGAGGATCGTGAAGGATGCGTTCGATGCGGCGAGGGTCCTTGTGGAACCTGTGGATCGAGCCGCCGAGGATCTCCTCGACGCGCACGCCGAAGTTCTTCTGGATCTCGCCAGCGATCGTTCGCAGCGTCGCGATGGCGCGCGGATTCGCATAACTGATCCGCAGCTCCGGGTCGGCGACGATGACGTTCGTCTGGAGCGCATCGAACGCGCTCTTCAAGCCTTCCATCGTTTCCATCACGCCCTGGCCGACGACGGCCGTGGCGGCAGTTCCAGCTTCGCTCGTGTACATCTGTCTCTGTTCCTTCCGGGCCTTGGACCCGGCTTCGCGCTATTGGTGTGAGAGGTGGTGAATGCGGTTATTGGTCCTTCTTGGGCCCGGTGGCGCCCGAGGAGGCAATGAGTCGTTCGATATCGAGGACCAGCAGCAGCCGTCCTTCGAGCTTGTGCACGCCGCGCACGACTTCGCGCGTTACTGCGTCGATCGTCTCCGGCGGGCGTTCGTGCGTGCTGTCGTCGAGCTCGATCACGTCGCCGATCTCGTCGACGAGGAGGCTCGTGGCGCCTTCGTCGGTGCGCACGACGACGTTCATCGGCAACTGGTCCGCGGGCCGCGGCTGCAGCTCGAGGCGGCGACGAAGGTCCAGCGCGGTCACGAGCTGCCCACGAAGGTTGATGAGGCCGGAGACCACGGCAGGAGCGCCGGGGATCCGCGTCATCTCCTGGTAGCGGATGACTTCCTGGACCTTGAGGACGTCGACGCCGAAGTAGAGGCCGTCGAGCAGGAACGTGCAGTACTGCGCAGTCGTGGCAACGCTCATGATCAGAATCCCGATTCCGTGAGGAGGCCGCTGACGAGGGTCTCGACGTCGAGAAGGTCCGTGACCTTCTGTTGGATGACGACAGAGCCGAGTAGGCCGTGGACTGTCGACTTGCGCCGCACGGACACGTCCTCCTCCACGATGTCGAGGATGCGGTCGACGACGAAGCCGACGCCGCCTTGCGGACCGTTGTGCACGATGACCTGCAGCGGACGCGACTGGCCGTCGAGCGCTTGGATGCCGCTGAACATCTGCGGCAGGTCGACGAGCGGCAGGATCTGGTCGCGGTACTGCACGACGGGCTGACCCGAGGCGAACTCGACCGTGTCGCCGGCGAACTCCTCGAGTCGCGCGACGAGGTCGAGCGGCACGGCCATGCGGCGGTTCTCGCCCACCTGGACCAGCAGCAGCGTCTGGCGGTCGCCAGAGGCCTGCTTCTGCTCCTTCTCGGTGTTGTTCTGCTTCTGGTCGCGGCCTTCGCCGCTGACGCGACCGGCCTGCGCGATGCCCATGACATCGAGGATCAGCGCGACCTTGCCGTCGCCCATGATCGTGGCGCCGGCGTAGCACGGCAGCCCCTTCAGCAACTTGCCGAGCGGCTTCACGACGATCTCCTCGGTGTCGTTGATCGCGTCGACCACGAGACCGAACGGACGGCCGTCAGCTTGCAGCACGACGATGTTGACGTGCTCTTGTTCGCGCGGCGAGAGCCCGAGCACGCGGCTCAGGTAGACCAGCGGCAGCAAGTTGCCGCGCAGACGATAGACCGGAGTGCCGCGGATCGACTCGATGCCGGTCTTCGCGTCCTCGCTCTCCAGTCGGACGAGCTCGAGAAGGCTGACCTGCGGGATCGCGAAGCGATCGCCGTCACACGTGACGACGAGCGCAGGGATGATCGCGAGCGTGAGCGGGATCTTGATGCGAAGGGTCGTGCCTTCGCCAGGCCGCGTCGAGACGTCGACGGCGCCGCCGATCTTCTCAATGTTCGTCTTCACGACGTCCATGCCGACGCCGCGGCCGGAGACGTTCGTGACCTTGGCCGCTGTCGAGAATCCCGGCAGGAAGATGAGGTTGACCGCCTCGCGCTCCGACATGCGGCCCGCGTGCTCGGCGGTGATGAGGCCTTTCTCGACAGCCTTCGCCTTGACCTTGTCGACGCGGATGCCGCCGCCGTCGTCGGCGATCTCGATGTTGACCTGGCCGCCTTCGTGGTAGGCGCGCAGCAACAGGCGGCCTTCCGCAGGCTTGCCCTTGCTCACGCGCTCTTGCGCGGTCTCGATGCCGTGGTCGACCGAGTTGCGCACGATGTGCGTCAACGGGTCCTTGATCGCCTCGATGATCGTGCGGTCGAGCTCGGTGTCCTTGCCCTCCATCTCGACGCGAACCTGCTTGCCGCACATGACGGCGAGGTCGCGGACGACGCGCGGGAACTTGTTCCACACGGTGCCGATCGGCTGCATGCGCGTCTTCATGACGCCTTCCTGCAGCTCGGTCGTGATGAGATTGAGGCGCTGACTCGTCGCGAGGAACGCAGCGTCGCGGTCCGAAGATCCGTGCTGCAGGATCTGGTTGCGGGCGAGCACCAGCTCGCCGACGAGGTTCATCAGTTTGTCGAGGAGACCGACGTCGACGCGCACGTTGGCGTCCGACATCTTCGAGTCCTCGGCCTGCTTCTCGGGCTGCTTGCCGGAGACGGGCTGCGCAGCAGGCTGTGGCGCAGCGTGTTCGTCGGCATGGTCATGCGTGGCGGCGGGCGCAGGAACCGGCTCCGGCGTAGGAGCAGGAGATGCCTGCGCGACGGGCGCCTGCGGCTTCTGCGAGGCCGGCTTCGACTCTGCAGCCGCGGCTGCAGGAGCCGCAGCAGGAGCCGCGGGCGCGACCTTCGTCTCGGCCTTCGGCGAACCGGAACCGTCGTTGAGGCGCACCAGTTCCTGCACGAGTCGCGAGTCGTCGCGTTCGCCTTCGTCGCCGTGTGACTCGAGATGCGTGAGCATCGAGCGCACTGCGTCGACCAGCGACAGCAGCGCCGTCGTGATCTCACCGTCGACCTTCAGCGAGCCGTCGCGCAACCGCGCGAGCAGGTTCTCGCCGACGTGCGTCACCTTCTCGAGTTTGCCGAACCCGAGGAAGCCGCACGTGCCCTTGATCGTGTGGATCGTGCGGAAGATCGAACCGAGGATCTGCTTGTCCTCCGGCCTCTCCTCGAGCGCGACGAGGTCCCGGTCGAGCCGGTCCATGTTCTCGTAGCTCTCGACGAGGAACTCCTTCAGGACTTCATCCATCTCGTTCATTGCGGCCTCGATGCTGCGATGTCGGACACTCGTGCTGGCGTTGCTGCGTTCGGTTGCAAGCGCTGCCGTCGGATTGCAATCGCTGCAACGCGGACCCTTTCGTCGTCGGCTCGCGACTTTGTGAAGGCACGCAATCGAAAACTGTCCGCGAACGTGCGAATCGCGGAGCCCTTCCTGCCTCCGATGCGCGGAGCATCAGCCGACGGTCGTAGACGAGATGGGCCCGAGGGCGAAAAGGCCGCTCACCGCTTCGCATCGGCCCCGTGTCGCGAGCACCGAAGCCGCATCCGTGCTCGATCGTGGACGCGCAGGAGCGACGGCCGCCGAGCTGGAGCTAGGACCTCGAAGCAACGACTGCGGAGTCCCCGACGCGGCCTCGGGCGACGTGGTCGACTGCAACTAAGCATGTCGGCTCATCCAGAAGGCCCACAAGTCGCGCCGAAGCACGCCCACTGCGCCACGGGGCGCCCACACACGAATGAACCGCATCACACCATCCGGACGCGAGGTCTTCTTCGGCGACGAAGAGATCATCGTCAGCAAGACGGACCTCAAGGGCCGCATCACCTACGCGAACGATGTCTTCCTTCGCGTCGCCGGCTATCGAGCCAGCGACGTGCTCGGACAGCCGCACAGCATGATCCGCCATCCGGACATGCCGCGCTGCGTGTTCCAGTTGTTGTGGGACACGATCGTGAAGGGCGAGGAGATCTTCGCGTACGTCGTGAACCTCGCGAAGAACGGGGACCACTACTGGGTGTTCGCGCACGTGACGCCGACCTTCGGCAAGGACGGCAAGGTGATCGGCTACCACAGCAATCGCCGCGTGCCGAACCGCAAGGCGGTCGAGGCCATCCAGCCCATCTACGCGCACCTGAAGGCGATCGAGGACCGCTGCGCCAGCAAGCGCGAGGGAATCGCCGCGGCAACCGAGGAGCTGCTCGCGCTGCTCGCCAAGAACAAGGTCAGCTACGGGGAGTTCGTGTTCGGCGTGGGAGCCGAGGAGGCAGTCCGGTGAGCAACGCAATCGACACGGCGCCCTCGGCGGCGGTTTCCAACTCTGCGGAGTCCGAACTCGCGCTCTACCGCGAAGTCATGCGCCGCGCGATCCGCGTCGCGAATGCCGCGGCGGAGGGCGACCTCGAGGAGCGAATCCCGTTCGACGACCTCGACGGCGAGTGCATGACGCTCGCGGTCGCGATCAACCGCATGCTGGACATCACGGACGCCTTCGTCCGCGAGTCGCGCGCGGCGCTGAGCCACGCGAGCCAGGGCCACTTCTGGCGGCGCGTGATCCTGCGCGGGTTGCCGGGCACCTTCCGTTCGGCCGCGACGCAGATCAACGCGGCGACGGACCAGATGCAGGACGCCGCGAATGCGCTTACGGCCGCGGAGCAGCGCAGGCTCCAGCTCGCCGACGACTTCGAACGGCAGATCCAAGGCGTCGTCGCCACCGTGGCGAGCTCCGCCACCGAGATGCAGGCCACCGCAGCGGCGCTCACGCAGACCGCGGAAGGCACCACCGAACGCGCGACGACCGTCGCGGCAGCGTCGGAGGAGACCTCCGCCAACGTGCAGACCGTCGCGTCCGCGACCGAGGAGCTCACCGCCAGCGCTGCCGAGATCGGCCGCGAAGCGCAGAACAGCACCCGCATCGCCGACGAGGCGATGCAGCAGGCCAACCGCGCCGACGAGAGCGTCCGCGGCATGCTGCAGGCGAGCCAACGCATCGGCTCCGTGCTCAAGCTCATCGCGCAGATCGCGGGCCAGACGCAGCTGCTCGCGCTGAACGCCAACATCGAGGCCGCGCGCGCGGGAGAAGCGGGCAAGGGCTTCGCGGTCGTCGCCAGCGAGGTCAAGTCGCTCGCTCAGGGCACGAGCAAAGCGACCGAGGAGATCAGCAACCAGATCGCCGCGATGCAGCATGCGTCGCAGGGCACTGCGCAGGTCATCCAGGGCGTGGGGTCGACGATCCAGCGCATGAACGCGATCAGCTCCTCGATCGCGCACTCGGTCCAGCAACAGCAGCTCGCCACCGGCGAGATCAGCCAGAACGTGCAGCAGGCCGCGGCGGGCACGCAGGACGTCGCGCGCAACATCGTCGACCTGACGCACGCGGCCAAGGAGACGAGCAGCGCGGCGAGCCAGATGCTCGACGCAGCGAGCGCGCTGTCGCAGCAGGCCGAGATGCTGCGCACCTCGGTCGAGAGCTTCCTCGCCGAAGTCCGCGGCGGCGCCAAGAAGGGCGCCTCCGGCAAGGCGAGCATCTACGACCGCATCGGCGGCAAGGGCGCGCTGACGGCGGTCGTCGACGACTTCTACCGCCGCGTGCTCGGCGACCCGCTGCTGCAACCGCTGTTCTCGGGCACCGACATGGAGCAGCAGAAGCGGCACCAGGTCGCGTTCCTCACGGCGGCGCTCGGCGGGCCGGCCGCCTACAAGGGCAAGGACATGCGCGCGGCGCACCGCGGCCGTGGCATCACCGATCGCCACTTCGGCGCGGTTGCAGGCCACCTGCAAGCGTCGCTGGAGCAAGCGAAGGTCGGACGGGAGGACCTCGGCGCGATCATGCAGGCTGCTGCGTCGCTGAAGGACCAGGTCGTCGGCTGATCGACGACCGGACGACAAGCGGACGGTGTCGCGGGCGCGCCCGCGGCGCCTCGCCCACGAGGCTCCGCGAGCACGACGCAACGAACGCGCGGCTTCGCAGCGCGAACTGCAGCTCGTCCCGTCAGAACGAGACGCCGAAGCCGACCGACCAGCCGCTCACGTCGTCGCCGAACAGCAGCGAGGCCGAGAACCTCACCGCCTCGACCAACGGCAGCGCGTCCTCGCCGCCCGTCGTGAGGCCCAACGTGGCCTCGTAGAAGTCGTCGAACTGCAACTGTCCCGCCGCGTCGCCGAGCCAACGTCGGTAGCCGAAGCCAGCCATCCACGACAATGGCGCATCCGCAAACTTCCAACCGAGCGGCGCCGTCGCGTCGACGCGCGCCGTCATCCACTGCGTCGTGTCGTCGGCGTCGAGCGCCGGATCCTCGACTTCGAGGCCTTCGGTGCGTCGCAGGTCGTAGCGCAGTTGCGGCGACCACTCGACCCCGAACGCCTGCTGCGGGTCGCTGCGAAGGGCCGCCGAGCCGCCCACGCTGCCGTAGGTCCCCTCCCAGTCGAACAGGATGCCCTGCGTGAGCGCTTGCGTGAGCGGCGCCCCTGGCCCGCGGTAGTCGGCATCGCTTCGCAGATAGCTCACGCCCGCGTGCAGCATCGGACACAGCAACACACCGCCCCCGAGCGGCAGGCTCGGACCGGCGCCGCAGTCGAACACGAACGCCTCGTAGCGGGCCTTCACTTCGGTCTCCAGGCCGACGAGCGTTCCGCTCCAAAGGTCGGGGAAGCGCGCCTCGACGTCGGCATAGCCGAGCGTCGCCTCGACGCGGAGCCACGGCCCGTCGCCGTCGCGGAAGAAGTCGTCGCGGTAGGGCAACGTCATGTCCGTCACCTTCAACTGCGGCTCCGAGTCGACGGTCAGACGGCCACCGCTCATCTCGCCGTCGCGCACGAGGCTGCCGATCGACGCCACGAACAACGAGTAGCGCGCCGAAGACGCCGCCTTCGAGACCTCGTCGCGAAGCTGGTCCAGCGTCTGGCCACACGCCGCATGGGCGACGGCGAGCGTGGCGGCGAGTTGGCGGGCGCGCATCCGACGCAGCCTACACGCCGCGGGCCAGCCGAAGACACACGTCGTGGCCGTTGTGCAACGCCGTTCGCGTGCGATCATCTGCCCCGTGACCAACACTCCTGGATCGCCCAATCCCAACCTCATCGAACGCAACCCCGACGGCACGTTCACCAAGGAGACGCTGCAGCGCGCGATGAAGGCGCTGAAGAAGCGGCTCAAGGTCACGCGGCTCGACGACGAGTCGCGACTCGGCCACGACCCGATGAGCAAGGGCGGGCGGTCGGGCATCGTCGGCGTGAGGCCGCCCGAGCAATACCCGGCGGAAGTGTGGCAGGCGCTCGAAGCCAAGGGCCGCGTGCGAGCGATTGGCCACGGCCTCTACGAAGTGATCGACCAGACGCCTGGCGGCGACTGATCGACCCACGCTGCGTCACTGCGTGCCGGCCAGCATGTCGAGCGCGTTCGACGTGATGAGGCCAGGACCATTCGCATCGGGCGCGAACGCAAGCGACTGCAAGTAGCCGCGGCGACCTACGAGGTCGGGGTTGTTCGGCACCGCGAGCTGCCAGACCGCCGTGCCACCCGTCGGCACGATGCCGTAGGAGACCTCGAGGCTCGCGTACTGGAGGCAGCCGAACATGCCGAGCGCGTCGAGGCTCAGGCCCTGCGGATAGCCCGTCAGGCCGGCTGCCACGAGCACGAGAGGCGAGTTGAGCGGCACGTTGGACGTCGTCACCGGGATCGTCGTGCCGATGCGCGGGCGCCCCGTGGTGGCGATGCGCAGCGGATCGCGGTCCGGGCCCGTGATCGTCGTGCCGAGGATCACCTGCGACATGTTCACCGTGCCCGGGGTCATCACGTTGCCGCCCGGCGACCAGCCCGCGAGACCGACGTTGCCGGTGTTCGCGCACGGACCGTAGAGCACGTCGATCTGGCCGTAGCTGTAGAACGCGACCTGGAACGTGTTGGGGCTGCTCGTGCCGTATTCGCGCACCGAGTCGAAGGTCACGTAGGCAACAGCCGAGTTCTGCTGCGTCACGCGCTCGAACTTGATCGTGCCGCCCGCGGCCGGGTTCATGTCCATCCACAGCATGGAGATGCGAGGCGGGCCCGAGAGCATGCCCGCGGGATCGCCGGCGCAGCACTGCGCGTTGGTCGTCGGCGCGAGCGTCAAGAAGCCGTTGCTGGAGATCCAAACACTCTCGGTCGTGCCGCCCGGATACTGCAACGTGAAGCCGAGGTTCTGGGCCGGAGAGACGCCGTCGTCCGGAAGGATGATCGTCGAGGCGGCCGCAGACGGGGCGCGCCACGTGCTCTGCAACGGCAACACGAGGTAGCCGTCGCCGATGAAGATCATCGTGTATCCGCGCGGCGCGGCGACCGTTCCGGCGAGATCGAACGTGTTCGTCGCGAACGTCTCGAACAGGCTCGCGCGCTGGTAGTAGCAGCCCGTTCCGTAGGCGGTCGCGGTGGCAGACTGCGCATGGCAGACGCCGGCCGCGGCCAAGGCAGCGAAGAGGAAGGGGAATCGCATGGGATCGACGGAGGGAAGAAGCGCCTGGACGTCAGGCGCTAGCGCAGGGAGCGACGAAGTCTACCCCGGTCCCGGAACGAGACACCCTTCGCCGTATGCGTCCGCCGCCGAACCCGGCTTGGCACGGCCCCGTCCCCTGGCCCGCCCGTTTGACCTTCGGCCCGCCGTGCTGCACCCTGCCGACCTTGGACCTCCACGCCTTCGTCGCCCGCCACCAGGGACTGCTGCAACAGGAGCGCGCCGAGGAGATCGCGCAGCAGGAGCGCCTGCTCCGCACGCGCAGCGAGGCGGAGTTGGAGCAACGCGGCGTGCTGTTGCGCCGACTCGAGTTCGCCGACCTGGAGCCCGGGCTCGGCGGCGCGCTGCACGCGACGCTGCAGCAGAGCCGCGGCGGCTCGCTGCCGCCCCACCGCTTCGCGCCCGGCGACGTCGTCGCCGTCGACGCGACGGACGGGACCGCAGTGTGCAACGGCGTCGTCGCCAGCATCCGCCACGACCGCGTCGTCGTCGCGATCGACGACCGCGACGACCTGGATCTGCCGTCGCTCGTGCGGCTGCGTCGGCTCGTGCCCGACGTCACGTTCCGCCGCATGCACGAGGCCTTGCAGCGGTTGCTGCGGCCGATCGAGCCCGAGCGCCGCCGCTACTTCGACGCGTGCTTCCTGCAGCGCGATCCCGAGTTCTCGCCGCAGCGACGGCTCGAGGCGCCGATCGACGAGTCGCTCGACGAGAGCCAGAAGGCCGCGGTCCTGCACGCGCTCGCGGCGGACCACATCGCGCTGATCCACGGCCCGCCCGGCACCGGCAAGACGACGGCGGTCGTCGAAGTGATCCGACAGGCCGTCGCGCGCGGCGAGTCGGTGCTCGCGAGCGCGCCGTCCAACGTCGCCGTCGACAACCTCGCCGAACGCCTGCTGCAGAAGGGTCTGCGCATCGTGCGCATCGGCCAACCCGTCCGCGTGCTGCCCGCCGTCGTCGCGCAGTCGCTCGCGGTGCAGGTGCACGAGGCGCCGGAGCAGAAGTTGCTCCGCGACGTGCGCCACGAACTGCGCGAACTGAACCGCAAGTGGCTGCGCGCCTCGCGCAGCGACCGCTTCGAGCTCAAGCGCGAGCAACGGCGGCTCCGCGCCGAGCTGCGCACGCTCGAGAACGCGATCGTGCAAGGGCTGCTCGACACCGCGGACGTCGTGCTCGCGACGACGACGGGCTGCGGCGACGCGCTTTTGTCCGACCGTCGCTTCGACCTCGTGGTGCTCGACGAGGCCGCGCAAGCGCTCGAGGCCGCGAGCTGGATGCCGCTGTTGCTGGGCAACCGCGCCGTGCTCGCGGGCGACCACTGCCAGCTGCCGCCCACCGTGCACTCCGACGAGGCGGCGAAGGGCGGCCTCGCCACGACGCTGTTCGAACGCATCGCCAACTCGCCGTCCGGCAAGCTTGCGACGCGCATGCTGACCACGCAGTACCGCATGCACGAGCGCATCCAGGAATGGTCGAACGCGACGTTCTACGGCGGCAAGCTCGTGCCTGCGGAGTCCGTGCGCAGCCACCGTCTCACCGACCTGCCGGCGACGATCGAGACCGACGCGACGAAGGACCCGTTGCTGTTCCTCGACACCGCTGGCTGCGGCTGCGACGAGAGCGAAGGCGACGACGACGGCAGCCGCCACAACCAAGGCGAAGCCGCGGTGGTCAGCAAGCACGTGCAGCAACTGCTCGAGGCCGGCGTGCGCGCGGACCAGATCGCGGTCGTCACGCCCTACTCCGCGCAGGTGCGTCTGCTGCGCGACCGGCTCGGCGGGATCGAGGGGCTGGAGATCGGCACCGTCGACGGGCTGCAAGGCCGCGAGAAGGAAGCCGTCGTGCTGTCGCTCGTGCGCAGCAACGAACGCGGCGAGGTCGGCTTCTTGTCGGAGCTGCGCAGACTCAACGTCGCGTTGACGCGAGCGCGACGCCACCTGTGCGTCGTCGGCGACAGCGCGACGCTCGCGCAGCACGAGGACATCGCCGTGCTCGTAGACGTGTTGCAGCAACGCGGCGAGCACCGTTCGGCCTGGGGCATGGCCTGACGCGCGCGACGACCCTCGCAGGGACCCGGGAACGCGCGCGGCGACACGTCCCCTGCCGCCTCCCGCGCGCGCGACTCAGTGCGGCGCGTCGGTGTCCGGCGTGACCGCTTCCTCGAACGTCAGCGGCCGCTTGCCCGTGAACGGCTCGCGGCGCACCGCGCACGACGCGATGTCGCAGACATCGCAGTAGCTGCGCATGCACGGATCCGTGTGGAAGTCGATCTCGCCTTCGCCGAGTCGCTTCTGCACCGCGGCAGCGACGCGCTCGGCGAGCGCGTGCGCGCGATCCACCGTCAGGAACTCCGGCACGACGAGGTGCGCGCTCACGTGCGGCACGCGGCCTGCGCGAATCGCGCGCAGATGGTGCACGCGGATCACGCCGTCGCCGAACTGCTCGTCGAGTGCGGCGACGACGCGGCGCACGAGTTCTGGATCCTGCTCGTCGAGCAGCCCGCCGGCCGCGGTGCGCACGAGCTTCGCGCCCGTGACGAGCAACACCACCGCGACCGACATCGCCGCCACCGGGTCGATCCACGTGAGGCCCGTGAAGCGCACGAGCACGAGTCCCGCGACGAGGCCCATGCTGGTCCAGAAGTCCGACAGCACGTGGTGCCCGTCCGCGATCAGCGTGAGCGAGCGATAGCGCTTGCCGGTGCGCAGCAGGAAGACGCCGAGCAGCCCGTTGCCGATGCCGGCGGCGAGCACGAGCGCGATGCCCGAGTCGAGCTGGCGCAGCTCCACACCGTGCAGCAGCGCGTGGCCGGACTCCCACAGGATCATCAGCGCGGCGAACGCGATGAGCCCGCCTTCGAACGCAGCGGCGAAGAACTCGATCTTGCCGTGGCCGTAGGGATGGTTGCGGTCGGCGGGCATGCCCGCGAACCAGAGGCCCGCGATCGCGAACGCCGCGGCGACGACGTTGACGATCGACTCCAGCGCGTCGGACAGCACGGCGGTCGAGCCCGTGATCCGGTAGGCCTGGAACTTCACGAGCAGCAGCACGACCGCGACGCACAGCGACACCACGGCCGCGCGCTTGCGCAGGCGCTCGTCGACTTGTCCTTCGGCGCCACCAGTTGCGTGCGGGAGTGCGTCCACGAATCCCTGGATACCGGCTCACGGCGTCGCCGTCGACGACGGACTCGGCGGCAGGCACTGCGGATTTTTCCGGTCCGCGCGCGTGCGCCTCGGCCGGATCGGTCCTCCACGGAGACCAGAAACCACCGGAGCCCGTGATGCGCCTTCCCACCCTTGCCCTTTTCCTCGCCCTCGCCGCGAACGCCGCGGCCCAGCACCTCGTGACCTACGACCCGGCCCCCGCAGGCACGGGCCTCATGATCGAGGCACAGCTTGCCACGCGGATGATCCCCGGCCCCGTTCCGCCGAACGCCGGCTACCCCATCGGCCCCGTGCTGCCGCCCGCGATGTTCGTCGGCGTGCCCGCCGGCGACGCGACCTACAACGGGTTGCTCAACCAGATCTGGCACACAAACGGCATGCAGCTCGCCGCGATGCCCGCGCCCAACTTCCCCGGCGCGATCGCGCCGCCGATGCCGCCGATCGCGATCGCCCCCGGCGTGCTCGCCGCGATCGGTGGCCCCGCGACCGGCATCGCGATCAACCCGCTCGCGAACGTGATGTTCGTGTGTTCGCAAGGCGGTGTCGTCGTCGGCGTGCAGCCCATTCCAGGAACGCCGATCGTCGTGCCGCCGTTCGCGCCGGCCTTCCCGACGGGCCCGATCACGGGCCTCGACTACGACAGCATCACGGGCTCGCTGTTCTCGGTGGACGCCGTGGGCACCGTCTACAACTTCGCGATCGGCGGCGCGCCGCTCGCTCCGCCCATCGTCGGCGCGCCGCTGCCCGCGGTCGCCGGCGACGTCGCGATCGACAAGACCGGCTTCCCGAACCCGGCGGGCGTGCGCGCGATCTACGTCGTGTCCGGCCCCGTGTTCCTGGACGTGACGTGGGCAGCCGCGGTGCCCCAACTCAGCGGCGCCGTGTTCCCGACCGGCTGCGCGTTCCTGCCGCGCGCCGCAAGCAACCTGCCCGGCATGCCGTCGTGCCCGTGCGGCCCGCTCGCGCCCAACTGGACGACGAACGCGCCGATGGCGAGCGGCAACGGCCTCTTCGGCCTGCGACTCGACGGCGTGCCGCCGTTCTCGCCCGTGCTCATGGCATTCGACGGCGCGTTCAACCCCGCGTTCCCGTTCATCAACCTGAACGGCTGCGGCCTCGGACTGTTCCTCGGCTCGCCGACGATCAACACGAACTTCGTGCTCGCGAACGGACTCGGCCAGAGCCTGTGGAACCTGCCGCTCACGTTCCTGCCGCCCGGCATCGGCCCGATCTGGGCGCAGTCCTTCTACCCATGCGCCGCGGATCCCGCGGGCTTCGCGGTGTCGCCGACGCTGCAGATCTCGGTCTGCGGCCACTGACGCGCAGCGGCCGCAGCGCCGCGAACGAAGGGAACGACGACGCGGCCGCGATTGCGCGGCCGCGCGCGTTTCACCACATCACCTGGCCGCCGTCGTGCGTGATCGCCTGGCCGGTCATCCCCGACGCTGCGTCGCTGCAGAGCCACGCGACGAGTTCGCCGATCTCGCGCGGCTGCAGGATGCGGCCGAGCGGCACCGCCGACAGCGCTGTCTTGCGCGCGTTCTCGTACGACGTGCCCATCGACTGCGCGATGAGCTCCATGCCCTGCTTCGCCATGTCGGTGTCGACCCAGCCAGGGCAGATCGTGTTGACGGTGACGCGACGCGGCGCGAGCTCGAGCGCGAGCGCCTTCATCATGCCGACGACCGCATGCTTGCTCGCGCAGTAGGCCGTGTAGCCAGGGACGCCGAAGCGGCCGAGCACTGAACTGATCGACACGATGCGTCCGCCGTCGGGCAACAGCCGCGCCGCGTGCCGCGAGCAGAAGAACACGCCGTCGACGTTGGTCCGCATCAGCAGCTCGTAACGGTCCGGGCCCGGGACCGCGCAGCCGTTGGGGCCGCCGACGCCGGCGTTGTTGACGAGGATGTCGAGGCCGCCTAGCTCGGCCTTGGCGGCGTCCATCGCGGCCTCGATGCCGGCGCGATCCGTCACGTCGCCGACGCCGGTGACGACGCGGCCGCGCGGCGAGAGCGACTGCTTCGCCGCGGCGAGCGCCTTCGCGTCACGGCCGAGCAGCGCGACGCTGGCGCCGTGGTCCAGCAGCGTCTCGGCGATGCCGAGGCCGATGCCCTTTGCGCCGCCGGTCACGATCGCGCGTTTGCCGTCGAGGATGCGCTTCATCGGGTGGCTCCGTGGAGGGTCGGGGTCGAAGTCGATCGTTGCGTGTGCATGTGCGTCCGGAGGTTCGTCGCACGTTGCGCGGCGGATCCGCGCAGGCGACTCTCTTCGCATGCTAGCCCGGCTCCTGTCCCTGCACGCGCTCGATTCGAGGCGCCCGTGTGCGAAGCGGAGCGCGGGAACGTGGGCACGGACGGCGTGGACGCTGCCGTTGCTGCTTGCTGCGTGCGCTGGCTCGGACTTCGATTGGCAGGGCCGTTCGCCGTCGACGCTGCGCGACTACCACGCGGCCTTCGATCGCGGCGCAGGTTCGCGCATCGACGGCGGCGCTTCGATGCAGGACTTCCTGGCACTGTTGCGATCGCGACGCGCGCTGTTCCTCGGCGACCACCACCGCGACGAGGCGCTGCACGTCTGCCATCGCGAACTGTTGCGCGAAGTCGCCGCGCGCGGCAGCAAGGTCGTGCTGCTGCTGGAGGCGATCGGCATCGAGGACCAACCCGCGGTCGACGACTACCTCGCCGGCCGCATCGGCATGGAGTCCCTCGCGCAACGCAGCCGCGCGCGATGGCCGTCGTCCTGGCTCGCAGGCGGCGACGTGGACGTCGACCACTACCGCGAGTTGCTGCGCATCGCGTGGCACGCGCGCATCGAGACGTTCGGACTCGAGCCTGCGCCCCGCCTGCCACTCGCGCAGCGCGACGCGAGCATCGCAGCACAGGTCCGCGCCGTCGCCGCGGCGCGCCCGGACGCCCTGCTCGTCGTCGTCGTCGGACAGTCGCACCTGCTGGGCGAGGACCGTGTCGTCGCTCGCGCAGGCCTCCCGTGTCTCGTCGTCGGCGCAGAGCCGCCGGAGGAACTCGCGCGCTCACTGCCGACCGGGATGGCGCACGAGTTCGTGCGCACGAACCGCGACGTGTGGTTCTTCGCGGGCCGAGTGCGCTGAACGCGCACGGCGCGCGTGCTAGAGGCTCGGCACCGCGAGCTTCTGCAACTGCGCGGCGGCGTCGAGCGCCGCGATGCGATAGGCCTCGGCCATCGTCGGGAAGTTGAAGATCCCGTCGACGAACGTGTCCACCATGGCACCGCTCGCCATCGCCATCTGCGCGAGGTGCACGAGCTCCGTCGCGCCTTCGCCGAGGACCTGGCAGCCGAGCACGCGCCGCGTCGCGACCTCCACAACGAGGTGCAGCACTCCGTCCGTGCATGCGGCGATCTGGCCGCGCGCGATCTCGTCGAAACGAGCCGTGCCCGTGACGCACTCCGTGCCGCGGGCCCGCGCGGAGTCGGCATCGACGCCGATCGTCGCGATCTCGGGGATCGTGTAGATGCCCGCAGGGATCGTGTCCGCTGCGCCTGCGCGCGGCAGCGACAGCGCGGCGCGCATCGCGCGCCGGCCCTGCTCCATCGAGGCGGATGCGAGCGACGGCGGTCCGATCACGTCGCCCACCGCGTAGATGTGCGGGACGGCCGTGCGGCAGTCCGCGTCGACGGGGATGTGCCCGCGCGCGTTCGTGGCGAGGCCCGCGGCTTCGAGGCAGAGGCCTTCGATGTTGGCGACGCGACCGAGCGCGCACAGCAGCACGTCGGACCGGGCTTCCCAGCCGTTGGAGAGCTTCGTGACGACCGCGTCGACGCCGTCCCAGCGGACGTCCTGCACCTCGGCGGAACCGACGAACACGCAGCCTTCGTTGCGCTCGAACGCGGCGACGAACCGTTCGACGATGCCCTTCGGCAGGAACCCGAGAGGCTTCGGCCCCTTGTCGATCATCGTCACGCCCACGCCGAGCGCGGCGAAGATCGTCGCGTACTCGCAGGCGATGACGCCCGAACCGAGCACGGTCATCGTGCGCGGCAGGTGGGACAGGCTCAGGATCGAGTCGCTGTCGAGGATGCGCTCGTGGTCGATCGGGATGCCTTGCGGCGCGCGCGGGCGCGAGCCCGTCGCGATCACGATCACGCCGCCGCGCAGCAACGCGCGGTCGCCGAACACCGACTCGACCTCGACGACGTGCGGCGTGAGGAAGCGCGCGCGACCGTGCCGTTGCTCGATGCCGTTGCGCTCCATCTGGCGCCGCAGGAACGCGACGTGCGCCTCCACCACCGCGTCCTTGCGATCCATGAGGCTCTGCAGCTGCAGGTCCTTCGGGATCTCGATCGGGACGTGCTTGCCGGCGCGCGCGCGGAAGCCCGCGAGGTGCACCGCCGTCTCGCGCAGCGTCTTGCTCGGGATCGTGCCGTGGTGCACGCACGCGCCGCCGATCGCATCGCGCTCGACGAGGCACACGCGCTTGCCTGCCTTCGCCGCCTGCACCGCGGCCTTCTGGCCTGCGGGCCCGCTGCCGATGACGACGACGTCGAACGGCTCGGGCTGCGCGGTCACGAGAGGCCCTCGGCCGCAGCGCGCGCCTTGCCGGCGAGCGCGAACAGTCCCTGCAGCTGGTCGGGATAGAGGTTGAGCATCGCGATCGTCGGATGCCTGCGGATCGCGTCGGCGTGCGGCATCGCGCACGCGTCGTCCGCGTCGACGAAGTGCGCGAGCAGGTCCGCGAGCGAAGCGATCGCAGCGAACGCAGCGTGCGCGCCGGCGCGTTCCGGTTCGTGGTGGCACGCGACGGCGGCGGCGATCGGCGCAGGCAGCTTCCACGCGGTTGCGAGCCGCGCGCCCGCTTCCTCGTGGCGCGCATGCAGCACGCCCGCGAGGTCGTGCAACTCGACTCCGCCGTTGCCGATGTCGCCGCGCAGGTTGGTCAACAGCACGGCCTTGCCGGCGTCGTGCAACAGCCCGCACAGGAACGCGGTCTCGACGTTGCGCCGCAGGATGCGCGCGGTCTCGCGCGCGAAGCACGCGGCCAAGGCGGCGTGTCGCCACAGGCGCGCGAGCGCTTCACGGCAAGACGGCTCGGCGAAGACGGTGCCCTTCACGCACAGGGCGAGCGCGATCTCGGCGATGCGCGCGAGCCCGAGCCGCGCGACCGCTTGCTGCAGCGAGGAGCACGGCGTCTGCAGGCCGAACGCAGCGGAGTTCGCCACCTTGAGCACGTTGGCCGCGAGCGTCGGGTCGCGGTGGATGACCTGCGACAGCTTCTGCGCGTCGGCGGTCTCGCTCTGGCAGAGCGCAAGCGTCTCGGTCATCGCCGACGGAAGCATCGGCAGGTCGAGCGAACCGTCCTCGAGGCGGCGCGTCACGAAGGCGTCGAGATCCTGCAGTGTGGCGACGGGCATGGCGACGGACGTTCATCGACGCGACGAAGGCCGCTCGCTGAGTCGATCTGCTTCGCCGAAGTGCGCAGACGAGCAGCCCTGCGCGTCGCGCCACCGGCGACGCGCGCGAACAGGGAAAGCCGCCTTGGTCGTGCACGAACCGCGACGAACGCGCGCATTCGCAACGCGCCGCGCGACAGCCCCGACTCAGTCGTCGCCGCGACCCGAACGCCGCCGCTTCGTCTCGCTGTGGCGCCGCTTCTCGTCGAGGCGGCGCAGTTTGCTCGCGCGCGAAGGCTTGGGCTTCTTGCGCCGCTTCGGCCGCACGAGCGCAGTGGACAACAACGCCTGCATGCGCACGGTCGCCGCCTCGATGTTGTCGAGTTGGCTGCGGTGCTCGCTGCTGACGACGATGACGCGGCCGTCGGCGTCGAGGCGCGCAGCGAGGACCTCGCGGATGCGCGCGCAGTCTTCCGGTCCCAGGATCGGCTCGGCTGCGGCGACGTCGAAGCGGAGGTCGACCTTCGTCTCGGTCTTGTTCGCGTGCTGGCCGCCGGGCCCGCCGCTGCGCGAGAACGTCAGTTCGAACAGTTCCTTCGGCAGCACGCGGCCGTCGCGCAGCCGGATGTCAGAGCGTGCCATCGTCCACCCACTTGCGCAGCGGCATCGAGCCCTCGGCCCACGCTTCCGCGAGCAACGCGGCGCCGCGCGACGCAGCGTCCTCGGCGACGAGCTCGAACGAACTCGCGCCGTAGCCGAGCACGCGTTGGCGCAGCAGTTCGCGGACCGGCTCGCTGCGCTGCAACACGCCTCCGCCCGCGAACACGCGGAGCCCGCTCCACTCGAGGCTCGCGGAACGCACGGCCGCGTTGCCGACGAGGAACAGGGCCGCCATGCCGTCGTCGAGGCACTGCGCCGCGACCTGGTCGCCGCGTTCCGCGCACGCGAGCACGATCGGCAACGCGTTGGCGATCTCACCTTGCGTCTTCTGCTGCAGCACCGCGCCGAGTCGCTGCGGCGACGGCGCCGCGAATGCTTCGCACAGCGCTTCGGTCAACGCAGTCGGCGGCGACAGGTCGTCGACCGCGAGCACCACCGCGGCCGCGGCGCGGCGCACGAGGTCGTAGCCGGAGCCCTGGTCGCCGAGCATGTGGCCGCGGCCGCCCGTGCGGTGCAGCGCGCCGTGCGCGTCGCGCGCGACCGCGAACGAGCCCGTGCCCGCCCACAGCAACACGCCAGGGCCGCTGGCCAACGCCGCGACCGCAGCAGCGAGCGAGTCGCCGACGATCGCGACGGGATACGGCACGCCTGCGTCGCGCACCGCGTCGGCGAGCTGCGAACGGATCTTCGCGTCGCCAGCGCCCGCGATCGCCGCGACCGCGGCCTCGACGTCGTCGTGCGGCGCCGCGTCGCGCAGGCGCGCGACCAGCGCCTTCGCCGCAGCCTCGACGCCGTGAGCCGCCGGCTGGACGCCGGTCGAACGGCCGACCGGCCGCCCCTCGGGTCGCCAGGCCCATTCCGTCTTCGTGCCGCCGCAGTCGAGTCCGAGGAATGCCATCGCGCTGCGGATCCTCAGCCCTTGGCCAGCCGACGTAAAGAGCGCACCGCGTTCCGCACGCAGCGACGCGGAGCGGCGTGTTCGGCATGGACGGCGCGCCGCCCCCGCGCCACCTCGACGCGCGCTCGGGGCAGGCTCAGTTCGCGGCGAGCTGCCGCCGCACCGCCGCGAGCACCGCGACCGGCTCGATGCGCGCCTGGCAGTGCGGCTTCACGTCGCAGATCGGCAGGTAGCAGCAGAGGCAGTCGAGGCCGGGCGGCACGACCTTCTCGCCGCGGCCGTAGAGCTCGATCTCGGCGGCCGAAGTCGGGCCGAACAGCACGACGGCGCGCGTCTTGCGCGCCGCGGCGACGTGCACCGCGAGCGAGTCGCTCGTGACGACCACGTCGCACAGCTGCAGCCGCGCGGCGAACGCGCCATACGAGTTGTCGGTGCCGGCGTCGAACACGGGCAGGCCCGCGAACGTCGCCATCAGGTCCTTGTGGCGCTGGCGTTCCTCGGGACCGCCGAGCAGCAGAACACCGAGCCCCTCCTTCGCGCACATGCGCACGAACGACTCCTGGTGCTCCTTCGTCCACTGCTTGTAGGCCCAGCGGCCACCGGCGCCCGTGTTGAGGCCGACGAGTTTGCCCGAGAAGCCGAAGCCAGCGCGGAACTGCGCGGCGTCGGCGAGGTCGCGCGCATGCGGCTCGAGGATCGGCTCCTTCACGAGCTTGCGATCGAGCCCGAGCACGTCGGCGACGAGCGCCTGGTAGGTCTCGCGGTTCGCCTTCTTCTTCGCGTCCGACAACCCCATGTCGAACCAATGCTGCGCGCCCGCGGACAACGCGTGCACCTGCCCGTCCTCGCCGCGCACGAAGCCGCGACGTTCCTTGCCGCGCGCCATCGCCGCGAGCGATGCGGCCTCGGGATCCGCGTCGGGGCACAGCACGACGTCGAACGTCTCGGTGAGCAACCGCGCGACCGTCGCCGCGTCGTCGGTCGTCAACACTTCGTCGACGAGCGCGTTGCCCGCGAACAGTCCCGCCGCGGCCTTCTTCGTCACCCACGTCACGCGCGCATGCGGCCACGTCGCATGGATCGCCGGCAGGAACGCGGTCGTGCGCAGCACGTCGCCGGTCGCGGCGAGCTTGACCACGAGCACGCGATTCTGGATCGGGTCGTATTCGTCACAGGTCGCGCACTGCTTGCCGCGCTTCTTGTGCGGCGCGCACGGACGATCCCACCGCACGTGACGGCAGTCGCGACGGAGCGGACCTTCAGCCACGCGCGCCCCCGTGCAGGAGGTCGCGCGCGCAGGAAGCGCTCGTGTGGCGGTGGGTTCCCGATCGCATGCGGCACCTATCGGAAAGGGCCGCGGCATTCTGGACCGCCGCAAACGCAACGGCCAGCGCGAGGTCCGCGCATTCGGCGCGCGGGGCAGGAATCGCCGACGCCATGGGCGCCATGGCGCGTTGCGCCCGGCGCGGAGGCCGGGCGCGCGCAGCGCTGCGGGATCAGGCGCCCTGCAGGTTCTTGTTCGCGAAGTCCCAGTTCACCAGCTTCTCGAGGAAGGTCTTGATGTAGTCGGGACGGCGGTTGCGGAAGTCGATGTAGTACGCGTGCTCCCAGACGTCCATCGTCAGGAGCGGCGTGGCGCCCGTCGTGAGCGGCGTCTCGGCGTTCGGCGTCTTGGTGATCTCGAGCTTGCCGTTCTTGATCGACAGCCACGCCCAGCCGCTGCCGAACTGCGTCGTGCCGGCCTGCGTGAACGCCTCGACGAACTTCTCGTAGCTGCCGAAGTCCGCGTCGATCTTCTGCGCGATCGCGCCGGTCGGCTTGCCGCCGCCGTTCGGCTTCATCGAGTGCCAGTAGAACGTGTGGTTCCAGACCTGCGCGGCGTTGTTGAAGATGCCGGCCTTGTCCGCCTTGCCTGCCGTGAGCTTGACGATCTCCTCGAGCGACTTGGTCTCGAGGTCGGTGCCCTTGATCAGGTTGTTGAGGTTGGTGACGTAGGCGTTGTGGTGCTTGCCGTGATGGAACGACAGCGTCTCGGCCGTGATGTGGGGAGCCAGCGCGTCGCTGGCGTAGGGCAACGGGGGAAGTTCGTGAGCCATGGGAGTTCGGTCCGGTTGGCGCCGAGGCGGGGTTTTGGACCGCGGCGCGACAAGGGAGGCGGCAGGATAGGTCCGGCACGCAGGTGCGCCAGACATTCCGCCGCCGCGGCGCGTCCTTCGTCGGAGCACGGCGGATCGATGCGCCCGGCGCGCATCCGCGCGTTGCACAACGACCGGACGCGGGCCACCTTCTGCGCATGACCCAAGGCGCAGCCGCAGGATTCCAGAAGCTCGTCGACGTCGTGGCGCGCCTTCGCGGCGAAGGCGGCTGCCCGTGGGACCGGAAGCAGACCCCGCAGAGCATGGCGCCGACGCTGCTCGAAGAGGCCTACGAGGCGATCGACGCGCTGCGGCGCGGCGAGACGCGCGAGGCGCAGGAAGAACTCGGCGACGTGCTGATCAACGTCGCGATGGTCGCGCAGATGTTCGCCGAAGGCGGCGGGCCGGGTCTTGATGCGATCGCAGCCGCGGCGGCGGACAAACTCGTGCGCCGCCACCCCCACGTGTTCGGCGACGCGCGCGACGACGCGCAGCACGCGGCGTTCGCGGGCTGGGAGCAGCGGAAGCGCGAGGAGCGTCAGGCCCAAGGAGTCCCGACCGGCGTGCTCGACGGCGTGCCCGCGGCGATGGCTGCGCTGCTGCGCGCCTACCGCATCGGCCAGAAGGCGGCGAAGGTCGGCTTCGACTGGCCGGACCGGCGCGGGCCGCGCGAGAAGATCGAGGAGGAGTTGCGCGAACTCGACGCCGCGGCTGCGGGCAACGACGCCGCGGCGATGCGCGACGAACTCGGCGACGTGCTGTTCAGCGTCTGCAACCTCGCGCGCCACCTCGGGGTCGAGCCCGAGACCGCGCTGCGCGGCACGGTCGACAAGTTCGTCGCGCGGTTCCAGTTCGTGGAGCGCGAGCTCGGCCCCGACCTCGAACGGCGCACGCTCGACGAGATGGAGGCAAGCTGGCTGCGCGCGAAGTCCGCTCTGCGCGGAGCGGGTGCCACAGGCGGGGCCGTCGGAGAACAGCCGTCGGAATGACGTCAGGATGACGGAAGTAGGACGGCGGCAGGCCGTCACCCCGCGCGTCGCCGGGCCGCCGACACGCAAACGGAGGGCGAACTCAGAGCCGAATCCGAGCCCGATCCTCCCCTTCTGCGCACGGATCCCCGCATTCCGACGATTCCCGGCGCGCGCAGCCACACATGGCACGGCGCTCGCATTCGTGCCTGCGGATGGAATGCATGGGGCCTGTGCCCGGTGGCAGGGAACGCCTCGGCGAGTGTGCGCTCGCCGAGGCCTTTTTCTTCCCGGCCCGCCCGCCGCGATCCGCGGCAGCCGCAGCGACCGCCTCGGGTCAGCGCAGCGCCTGCGACGCCGCCGCGTAGTCGGGTTCGTTCGCGAGTTCGGGCACGAGTTGGCTGTGCAGCACGACGCCGTTGCCGTCGAGCACGACCACCGCGCGCGCGAACAGGCCCGCGAGCGGACCGTCGGCGATCGTAAGCCCGTAGTCCGCGCCGAAGTCCGGCCCGCGGAACGCGCTGACCGCGTGCACCTTGTCGATGCCTTCCGCGGCGCAGAAGCGTTTGTGCGCGAACGGCAGGTCCTTCGACACGCAGAGGATCACGGCGTCCGGATGCTCCGACGCGTGCTTGTGGAACGTGCGCACCGACGTGGCGCAGGTGCCCGTGTCGATGCTCGGGAAGATGTTGAGCACGACCTTCTTGCCGACGAGATCCTGGTTCGTCACGGTCGAGAGGTCGGTCTTCACGAGCGCGAAGGCCGGAGCCTTCTCCCCCTTCTGCGGAAGGTTGCCGACGGTGCGGATGGGGTTGCCCTTGAACGTGATGGTCGCCATGAGGCCAGACACGATAGCCCGCCACGCCGAGATGCGAAGGGCTACTGATGGGACGAATGTGCACGGGGACGTAACCAATCGCTCCCTGCTGGCATCTATGTGCTGCGGGGCCATGTGCGCTCCGCGAGGAGATGTCACCCATGCGCCCGATGGAGTTCGTTCCACCTCGTTGCCCTAACCGGGCCTGCGCTGCGCACCGTTCACCGGGCGCGAAGTTCTGGGTCCGCGCGGGCCGCTACCAGCCGCAGTGCAGGTCAGTCGCCATTCCCCGGTTTCGCTGCAAGATCTGCCGCAAGGGATTCTCGTATCAGACGTTCCGCATCGACTACTGCGACCGTCGTCCTCACGACAACGCTCATGTGATGCGCCACCTCGTCAGCGGCGTCAGCATCAGGCAAGTCGGAAGACTGCTCGACCTCGACTGCCACTCGGTGCAAGCCAAAGCACGCAAGATCGCTCGCCACATGCGACTGCTGAACCGAAGCCTCGTCTCGAGGATTCCCGCTGGCCGAGTCATCGGTGTGGACGAAATGGAGACCTTCGAACAACGGTCGATCCAGCCAGTGACGGTACCCATGCTTGTCGACGACGAAAGCAAACTGGTCCTCTCGGTTGGAGTCGCACCGATCCGCCGCACCGCGAAGAAGGGAACCCGCCGCCAAAAGTCCATCGAGAGATTCGAGGCGCGACACGGAAAGCGCGACGACCGCGGCCGGCAGGCGGTGCGCAGGATCTTCGGCCGACTGCAGCGACTGCTCGGTGGCAAGTGCGCCACGATCGTCACCGATATGAAGTCGAGCTACGCAACGGAAGTGCAAAGGCGTTTCGGCCCCGATGTGGTGCACGAAACCGTTCATTCACGAGCGCCTCGGACGACTAGCAACCCGTTGTTCTCCATCAACTTGACGGAAGCGATGATGCGCGACAACAACGGCCGACTACGCCGTCGCAGCTGGCTTGTGACGAAGCGTAGGCGCGCGCTGCGGCAACAGCTGGAGATGTTCGCGGCCTATCGCAACTGGATCCGACCACGCACCAACAAGGACCCGGCGTGGCTCACACCGGGGGTCGCTCTAGGGCTGTGTCGGCGAGCGCTCAGCTTCGAGGAGGCAGTCGCTTGGCGTCAGGACTGGCGCCAACTCAGCGTGCACCCAACCTGTGGAAAAGGGCGCCTGACGATCGGCAGAACTGCAGCTTGAAGGGACTCGATCTGAGCCATTCATCCCATCAGTAGTCTACGATGGGCGGATGCTCCAGCGCGGCGAAGTCACCCCACGGCTGCTGCAGCGCGTCTGCTACGACGTGCTCGCGCGCGGCCCCAGCGAGGCCGAACGCCGAATCTACGTCGGCGCCGACGTCGCGACGCTGGTCGAACGCCTCATGCGCTCGCGCGAGGCGATGGCTGAGTGGTTCGAGGAGCAGTTGTTCTACTTCTTGCTGCTCGATCGCTTCCGGCCCGGCGGCGAGTCGATCGAACGCATCCCGGCGCGGTTGCAGAAGGGCGAACTCGACGCGCGCGCGGCGATCGCCGAGATCCTGCTGTCGACGGGGTTCTCGCTGCGCAATCCGGGCAACGACACGTTCGTCACGGTCGTGCTCGAACAGTGCCTCGGCTACCGCGTGCAGGACAAGGCGACGCTGCCGATCCTCGAGGCGGGCAAGAAGGCATACGACGGCAAGAAGTCGAAGTTCCTCGGCAGGGAAGTCAGCTCGCAGAGCGACCTCGTGCAGGCGGCGCTCGCGCACCCGGACTTCACGCGCTCGATGCTCGACCGCCATCGCGTGCGACTGCTCGGTGAGCCGCTGCCGAAGAACGCCCCCGAGCCCGCGCGCGTGCAGCAGGACTTCGCGCAGTTCTTCGCCGTGCTCGGCGAGTGGATCACCTCCGACGCCTACCTGCAGGCGACTGCGACGCGGCGCCGCAAGAGCGAGCGGCAGTTCCTGCGCGGCATCTACAACGACCTGCTCGAGCGCGCGCCGACGCTCGACGAGCTGCGCAACCTGCGCAACGCGATGACGGCGATGGCCGATCCCGCGCCGCTGCGCTCGGTGCTCGCGAAGGTGATCCTCGACAGCCCGCAGGCGAAGCTGCCGACGCGAAGCAACGGCGAGGATCGCGCGTTCGTCGACGGCTGCTTCTTGCGCTACCTCGCGCGCGAGCCCGCAGAGGCCGAGCGCGATGCATTCGTCCGCGCGCTCACGCAGAAGGGCGCGTCGCCGCAACAGGTCGTGCGCGCGATCGTCGGATCGCTCGAGTACCAGACCTACTGAGCAGACGCAGCACGGCGCGGGAGCGCAGGCGCCGCGCAGCGCATGCGGCAAACACTGCGCAGCGCGCTGCCACAGCCCCAGAAACGACGCCGCCGCGGCCGTCCTGGGGAGCGGCGCGCGGCGGGCGCATCGAAGGAGGCTGCGGCGGCGCCGCAGCGGCTCACTTCGCCTTGCGGTAGATGTCCTGGATCGACGCGAGCAGCTTGATCGCGTCGGCCTTCGGACGCTGGAACGCGTTGCGGCCGAGGATCGAGCCGAAGCCACCGCCGTCGGCGATTCCCTGGATCTCCTTCAAGACCTCGTCGGTGCCCTTCGCCTCGCCGCCGCTGAAGATCACGATGCGGCGGCCGCCGAAGGAGCTCTGCACGACGTGGCGCACGCGCTCCGCGAGCGTGGCGATCTGGATCTTCTCCGACTCGTAGACCTTTTTGGCCGCGTCCTGCTCGAGGTGCTCCGTCGGCGGCTTGACCTTGATGATGTGCGCGCCGAGCTGGGCTGCGACGTGCGCCGCGTAGGCCGCGACGTCCATCGCCGTCTCACCCTGCTTCGACAGACCTTCGCCGCGCGGGTAGCTCCACACGACGACGACGAGGCCGGCCTGCTTGGCCTCCTCGGTCAGCTGGCGCAGCTGCTCGTACATGCCGTTGCGGAGGCTGCTGCCCGGGTAGATCGTGAATCCGATGCCCGCGCAACCGAGGCGCAGGGCTTCCTTCACCGAGCCCGTCAGCGCCGGCAGCGGGTTCTTGCTGCTGTAGAGCGAGTCGCTGTTGTTGAGCTTGAGGATCAGCGGCATGCGGCCCGCGAACGTGCGCGCGCCGGCTTCGATGAAGCCCAACGGTGCCGCGTAGGCGTTGCAACCCGACGCGACCGCGAGCTCGAAGTGGTAGAGCGGGTCGTAGCCGGCGGGGTTCTTCGCGAACGAGCGCGCGGGGCCGTGCTCGAAGCCCTGGTCCACCGGCAGGATCACGAACTTGCCCGTCCCGGCGAGGTTGCCGGTGTTCATCATCCAGTGCAGGTTCTTCAGCACACCGGGGTTGTCGGACTCGTACCAGCTGAGGATCTCGGCGACGCGGGACGACATGGGCTCTCGCTCTTCTTCAGGTCTTGGATGGAAACCGGCCGCCTGCGGACGCGCCGCACGAGCCGGGAAAGTTGGCGGACGATTGTGGAGAGCCCCCCACGCGATGCAAGGGTGCGCAGTGCGGAAGCACGCAGCGTCGGCCCAGAAACGAACGCGGAGGGCCCGACGAGTCGAGTCCTCCGCGTGGAGCAGCGTGGGCTCGGGCCCGCCGCGCGATCACTTCAGCGTGAGGTCGCGCGCGGCGCTGCCGGTCGTGAACTCCCAGACGAAGACCAGCGGATCCGCGCCGCCGATCTGCAGCTTCACGCGGACCTGGTAGGTCTTGTTCTTGTCGAGCGCCTCCTTCGGCAGACAGAAGATCACGTCGCGCAGGTCGAGCTTCTTGTTGAGCGGGACCTTCGGCGTGTGCACCCAGATCGGCACCGGCTCCGGCTTGCAGCGTTCGGTCCAGCCCTTCCACAGCGCGCCGTCGGCCTGCGGATGCACGAAGTGCTGCGTCGGCGGCTTGCCGCCCTTGCGCGATTCGTAGAGCTCGATGCTGCTGTCGGCGACCTGCAGCGCGAGCTGGCTCTGCAGCTGCAGGCTGATCGGGTAGCCGCACTTCGTCACGTCCTGCTGGTCCTCGGGCTGGTCCGCGAGCGGATTGGGGCTCTCGGGCGCCGGGAAGCTCGTCGGGATGCCGACCGCGCCCGGCGCAGGCCACAGGATGAAGCGCGGCGCCGTCGCCGGGTCGTAGGGCTCGGCGAGCGAGTGCATGTCGAGCACCGCGACCGAGAAGTCGTTGGCCGACAAGAACGCATAGCCCAGGCGCTTGATGTTGGGCTCGAGCATCGGGAAGCGGTGGTAGGGCGTGCCCACCCACAGGTCGACCGTGTCGCGCGCGAACTCGGCGCCGCGCGCCGCATTGCTCGTGACGATGTTGCCGCCGCCGGCGAGCTGGCCGCGGCGCGTGAAGTCGGCGTGCGCCGGGTCCTCTTCGTGGATCTCGGGACCGGGCTTCTCCGCGAGCTCGCGGTGGTTGTTCACGTAGCTCGCGTGCGCGTCGCACGCGAACGACGACTCGGCGTCCATCTCGCAGACGCTGAGCGGACCGAGGGTGCCCTTGCGCATGTCGCCGCCTTCGGACCACGTGTAGGCCATCGGCTGCGCGCGGATCTCGTTGACGCGATCCACAGCGGCGAGCTCGACGGCGCTCGGACGCTCCGGCAGCTGCGGCGGGCCGTAGCCCGTGCCGAACGCCACGCCCGAGTCGCCGCGCGCCCATTCGCGCCACTCCGCATCGACGACGGCAGCGGCCTTGCCGAACACCTTCGTGACGATCGCGTCGACGTCCTCGAGCGTCGGCACCTTCTTGTCCGCGTCCGGCAGCGAGGTGAAGAACTCGAGCCACTTGTCCGGATAGGCCGCGAACGCCCAGGTCATGAAGCTCCACGTCTTCAGGCGGCATTCGTTGCGGAAGCGCGAGAGCTTCTCGCGAGGAACCTGCGCGAGCTCCCAGTCCTGGTTCGACGAGGCCTGGTCGCGCACGGTGCGCAGCCACCAGTTCGTGCCTTGCGGCAAGTCGAGCGCGTCGTCGCCCTGCGTGCCTTCCGGCAGCGCGCCCCAGCGCGAGATCGACGTCGCCTTCAGGTACCACGTCGCCGCGTGGATGATGCCTTGGCCGATGCCGTCGTTGCGGCCCGTGCAGAGGCCCTGCATGAACACGTTGGCGATCATCGTGTCGTGGATCACCTTCGGCGAGCCGCCGAGCTTGATCTCGGCGAGGCCTTCCTTCGTCATCCACGCGGTGTTCGCGAAGCGCATCGCGGCCTCCATGCTCCCCTGCCCCTGCCAGATGCCGGGGTTGCACTTGAGCAACTCTTCGCGCTCGCGCGCGGTGAACAGGAAGCCGTTCCACGCGTAGGTCTTCGATGCGCGCTGCACGAACTGCAGCTTCTTCGCGTTCTGCTCGCCGAGCAGCCACACGCCGAAGTCCAGTGCGCGCTCGCCCCACATCACCGCGTCGTCGGCGTTCTCCTGCGTGCCGCGCGTCCACACCGTGAAGTGCTCGGACTTGGCGCCGAAGATGTTGATGTCGGGCTTCTTCATGAAGTCCGGCACGTTGGCCTGCAGGTTCTGCAGCTCGATCGGCATCTGGTCGAGCGGCAGCGCAGTCACCGAGTAGTCCTTCTTGCGCGCGAGCTCGACGGCCTTCGTCTCGATCTCCTTCATGCGCTTCGCATAGGCGAGCTGCGCGTCGGTGCCGAAGAAGCCGGGGCCTTCCTTGAGACCCAGCGCGATGTTCGCGTCCCTGTCGAGCGCGTTGTAGTAGACGGCCTTCTGCAGGTGGTAGGTCGCCTTGTCCGCCGTGCCCGCCGCCTTGAACGCCAGGCCGAGGTCACGGTGCAGCGCACCGAGCTTGATCGACGTCTTGTACCACTCGTCCATCACCTTGAAGCGGCCTTCGTAGTTGGCCTTGTCCTGCCACTTCTTGCGCTTCTCCGGCGGCAACGGAACCCACACGTCCTTCTGCTTGGTGAAGCCGAGGTCGCGCCGCGCGTTCGCGTTCTCCGGGTCGTAGGCCTCGAGGATCAGGTCGAGCGCCTGCTTGGCACGCGTGCCGACCTTCTGCGTCGTGGCCGTGCGCGCGAACGCGGTCAGGATGCCGCTCGCGGTCTTCTGGAGTTCGGCTTCCCTCTTCGCGAGGTCGCCTTGCGCCAACACCGCGGCGCAGAGGCAGAGGAACGTGCACAGGGTGCGCATCAAGGGGTTCATGAGCCGCGGGAGTCTACGGACCGGGCCGACGGGCGCTACCGGCGGAGCCGGAGCCCTTCGCGAGGCCCAGGCATTCGGCGGAGCGATGCCTCGCGGGAGCAACGGACCCGCCGGACCGGAGGTCGCAGAGGATCTCCGCCAAAGCGCTCCTCGGACCGTGCGCGCGGCCTCTCGCTGCTACACTCGCCGCGTGCTCCGCGAGGTCCAACTCATCCCGCCGGCGCCGCGTCGCGTGCGCTGGCGCAAGGTGCTCGGCTACCGGTGGCCGCTCGCCGCGGCGACCTTCGCGCTCTCGGTCTACGGCGGGGTCATCACCTGGCTGTTCTTCCTCGCGAACAGCTTCCTGTTCGTCGAAGCCGATCGACTCGAACAGAGCCAGCGGCTCGCGGTCGACGCCGTCGTCCGCGCGGTCGTGGACCAGGATCGCGGCGATCCTCGGGTCCAACGCGTGGACTACGAGTTCTACGCCGAGGGCCAGAACTTCACCGGCTCCTGCCGCGTGCTGGACGGTTCCTACCGCGAGGGCATGGCGGTCCCGGTCGAGTATGCGGCCGGCAACCCCAACCTCAGCCGTGTCCGCGACGCAAGCATCGAAGTGCGGCCGCGGCGCTTCGAGGCCTCGAACTCGTTCGCGCTGCTGGTCGTGCCGGGCCTGCTGCTCGGCGTCGCGTGGCTCGCCGGAGTGATGCGACTGCGCACCGTGCTCATGCACGGCGATGTCAGCACGGCGACGATCCTCGAAGTGCGGCGCGTGCGCTTCTGCCTGCCCGAGAGCTTGTCGGTGAAGTTCTGCTTCAAGGACCGTCGCGCGGTCGACCGCACGAGCCGCCACTGGGTGCGCCTGCACAGCCCGCTCGGCGAGCGACTCATGGCAATGCAGGCGAGCGGTCGCAGCGACAAGGTCCCGGTGCTGCACGACCGCCGCGTGCCGCAGCACTGCCGGCTCGTGCTCCCCCGCGACTTCGGCGGCGACCTCGCGCCGGTCGACGCGAGCGCGCTGCCTCGCCTCTGAGCGCTTCGCGCGGCCGATCCGCACGCTGGCATCCGCCCGCTGCGTTCGCCACGATCGCGCGGATGCCGCATTGGCCGAAGCCCCCGCGCAACGCACCGTTCTCGACGGCCGCGCAGTCGCACGACGCGCTCGGGTTCGCCGCGGGCTTCCTGCTGCTCTGCGCCCTCGTGTTCGGCGTGGCGGAGTGGAGCCGCGACGGGTTCCGTTCGCCGCGCGCCGACTGGCTGCTCGACGCATGCGAACGTCCGGCGCTCGCGACCGCGCGCATCGAGGCGATCGAGCGCATCCGCGACGCGGACGGGAAGCCGATCGACACGATCCGCGCGCGGTATGCGTTCGACGACGGCGGCACGCGGCGCGAAGGCACGGCATGGCTGCCGCGCGGCGAGTTGCGCGAAGGCGACTTCCGCGGCGTCGAGATGCTGCCGGACGACCGCGACGTGCATCGGCTGCGCGGCGGCACGCGCGCCTACCTCGCGCAGTGGCTGCCCTCGTTCGCGGGCACCGTCCTGTTGCCGCTGCTGCTCGCGTTCGGCGCCTGGCTCGCGCACGCATGGCGCGTGCTGACCACGATCCGCAACGGCGAAGCGGCGGACGCGTTCGTCGTCGAAGTGCGCGTGCCCGAGCCCGCGCGCAGGAGTCGCCATCGGTTTGCCACGCGCTGCTTCGTGCGCGTCCGCTTCCGCTGTGGCGACGGCGTCGACCGCGAGCTGACGCAGCGCCCGCGCCGCGACTCGAAGCTCGGCGAAGTGCTCGCGACCGCGAAGGAGAACGAAGTCCTCGCCTCGGCGTTCGTCGCCCACGACGGACGCGGAACGCGCTCTGCGAGGCTCGTGGCCTGCGCCGAAGCGGTCGAGGATCGCGCGTGACGCTCGACGTCCGCACGCTGCTGCAGAGCGACGGGCCCGTGGCGCGGCGCCTGCCCGGCTTCGAGGCGCGCCCGCAACAACTGGAGCTCTCGGTCGCGATCGAGCGAGCGTTCCGCGAGCGGCGTCACCTCGTCGCCGAGGCTGGCACCGGCGTCGGCAAGTCGTTCGCCTACCTCTTGCCCGCGGCCTTGCACGCGGACCAGAACCAGGGTGGCGGCCCGGTCGTCATCAGCACACGCACGATCGCGCTGCAGGAACAGCTCGAGAAGAAGGACCTGCCATTCCTCCACGCGGTGTTGCCGTTCGAGTGGTCGTCGACGACTGCCGTCGGCCGCAACAACTACCTCTGCCTCCGTCGCATGCACCTCGCCGAGCGCGAGCAGACGATGCTCGAGGACGAGGACAAGCACGCGCAGTTGCGCAAAGTCGTCGGCTGGTCGCTCGCGGCGCACGACAAGACCAAGATGGACCTCACGTTCCCCGTGATGCCCGAGGTCTGGGAGGAAGTGCAGGCCGAGCACGGCAACTGCCTCAACCGCGCGTGCAAACACTACGACAGCTGCGGCTGGCAACGCGCGCGACGCCGCGCCGAGACCGCGCAGGTCCTGATCGTCAACCACTCGCTCTACTTCGCCGACCTCGCGCTGCGCATGGCCGGCGCGACGTTCCTGCCCGAGCACCGGTTCGTGGTGTTCGACGAGGCGCACCACCTCGAGCGCGTCGCGACCGAGAGCCTCGGCCTGCGTGTGTCCGCAGCGACGATCGGCTGGCACCTGCGCCGCCTCCACCCCAAGCGCAGCGACCGCAGCCTGCTCGGCCGACACGGCTCGCAGCGCGCGCGCGTGCTGCACGAGGAGCTGCGCATCGGCAACGACGCGTTCTTCGCCGAACTCGACAGCCGCATGCACGAGTCCTCGCGCGACGGCGACCAGGCGCTCGGCGACGAAGTGCTCGTCGAGCCCGTGACGACGCTGCTGCGCCAGCTCGCTGCGGAGCTGCAGAACGCCGCTTCGCGCGTCGAGCAGGTCGACGTGAAGATGGAGCTGCAGGCGCGCGCGAGCGGGCTCACGGCGCTCGGCTCGGTGTTCGACGCGCTGTGCAACCCCGCGAACAACCCGGAGACGCCGCTCGTGCGCTGGATCGAGCGCGGCAAGAACGGCCCTTCGCTGTGCGGCGCGCCGCTCGACGTGAGCCACGTGCTGCAGAAGCACCTGTTCCAGAACGGCCCCACCTGCGTGCTGACCTCGGCGACGCTGGGCCCGGTCGACGACGCGCAGTTCGGCTACGTCCGCGGCCAGCTCGGGATGACCGGCGACAACGTCGACACGCTGCGGCTCGGCTCGCCATTCGACTACGAACGCGCGGTGCAACTCGTGCTCGAGACCGGCATGCCGGACCCGGGCTCCTCGCCGTCGCAGTTCAAGCAGCGCGTCGTGGAGCGCACGATCGACTACGTGCTCGACAACGGCGGCCGCGCGCTCGTGCTGTGCACGTCGTGGGACTTCGTGCGCGCGCTCGCAGAACGGATGGAGCCGGAGTTGCGCGCGGCGGAGATCCCGTTGCTCGTGCAGGGCACGGCGCCGATGTCGAAGCTGCTCGAGCAGAAGCGTTCGATGCCGACGTCGGTTCTGATCGGCACCGACTCGTTGTGGGAAGGCATCGACGTGCCGGGCGAGGCGCTGACGCTCGTCGTCGTGACGCGGCTGCCGTTCCAGAACCCGAGCCATCCGCTGACCAAGGCGCGCATGCGCGCGCTCGAGCAACGCGGCGGCGACTCGTTCCGCGACTGGTCCCTGCCCGAGGCGATCCTCAAGTTCCGCCAGGGCTTCGGCCGCCTGATCCGCAGCCAGCAGGACCACGGCAAGGTCGTCGTGCTCGACCCGCGCATGAAGACCAAGGCCTACGGGCGGAGGTTCCTCGCGTCGCTGCCGCTCGCGATCGACGACGGCAACGGCGACACGGCAGGCGGCTGACGCGCGTCGCGCGCCCGCGCGCGACGGCCGGCCCGGGAATCTCGCCGCGCCTCGACATGCCGGGGTTGGCGGTGGCTACCAAAGTGATATCACTTCACTATCGGCCACCCAGGCCGCAACCGGAACGCCATGAACACACCTTCCCGCGAGTTCGCCTACCCGAAGCCCGCTCCCGGCATCCTGATGCTCGTGATCGGCATCCTGTTGCTGTTCACCGTCATCGGCATCCCCATCGGCATCCTGATCCTGATCGGCCTGACGCTCGTCAACCCGAACCAGTCCAAGGTCGTCGTGCTGTTCGGCGACTACAAGGGCACGCTGCGCCAGCACGGGTTCTTCTGGGTCAATCCGTTCTCGGTGCGCAAGCCGGTCAGCCTGCGCGCGCACAACTTCAACAGCGACAAGCTGAAGGTGAACGACCTGCGCGGCAACCCGATCGAGATCGGCGCCGTCGTGGTGTGGCGCGTGCGCGACACGGCGCAGGCCGCGTTCGACGTCGAGAACTTCGAGTCCTACGTCGAGGTGCAGACCGAGTCGGCCCTGCGCCACCTCGCGTCAGCGCACCCCTACGACGCGCCCCACGACACGGAGACCTCGCTGCGCGGCAGCGGCGACGCGATCCACGGCGAGCTGCAGCGCGAGCTGGAGCAGCGGCTGTCGATGGCGGGCATCGAAGTGCTCGAAGCGCGCCTGTCGCACCTCGCCTACGCGCCCGAGATCGCCGGCGCGATGCTGCAGCGTCAGCAAGCCGAGGCCGTGCTCGACGCGCGCGCGCGCATCGTCGAAGGCGCGGTGTCCATGGTGAAGATGGCGCTCGATCGGCTCCAGCACGACGGCGTCGTCGAGCTCGACACCGAACGCAAGGCGCAGATGGTCAGCAACCTGCTGGTCGTGCTGTGCGGCGACCGCGGCACGCAGCCCGTCGTCAACGCAGGCACGCTCTACGGCTGAGCCCACCCGATCGTGGCCGACGAGAAGAAAGGCTTCCTGCTCCGGCTCCCGCCGCCGCTGCTCGACGAGCTGCGGCGCTGGGCGGAGCAGGACATGCGCAGCACGAACGGGCAGATCGAGTGGATCCTGCGCAACGCGCTGAAGGATCGGCTCGGCCGCGACCCGCTCGAACCGACGACGCAGAAGAAGCGGAAGGCGTGAGTCCGCGGGCTGCGCGCCTCAGCGCGCGGCCCCCATCGCCTCGACGTTGTCGAAGCGCATTTCGCGCCGCGTGCACGTCCGCGCGTCCTTGTCGAACACGAGGCACACGTCGTGCGGCTTGCTGTAGACGTGCAGCGTCACCGCGGTCTCGCCACGCGCGACGTCGAGCGGGTTGCCGATGCGGTGGATCGCGCGCAGGCGGTCGACGGTCGCGATCGCGCCGCGTTGCTCGACGATCGTGCGGCCCATCTCGCGCAGTTCGATGCCGCGCTGCGGCGCCGCCACGTCGGGCGCGAGGTCGAGTTCGGTCGGCATGCACGACGGCACGAGCATGAACCGGTCCTCGACGATGCGCCCCTTCACGAGCTGCACCCAGCCGAGGTTGCCCGCATGGTTGTGGATCGGCGTCATCTGGCCGGGCATCCACGTGAGCACGACGACGTCGAACTTCGCGCTGCGGTGCACGAGGTGGCGCGCGTAGTGGTCGCTGCGTTGCTCGACGTAGCGCGCGATCTCCGCGTCGTCGATCGCCGTGTCGCGCATGCGCTCCTGCACGGAGCGCGTCGTGATCTGCGAGGGAACGAGCGCTTCGAGGCGCTCGACGAGGGCATGGAGTCCGCTACAGGCCATGCCCCGGATGCTGCCAGCCTCCGGGCCCGGCGTCGTTCCGCCGGATTGCGCAGCGGGATCGGGCCGCAGTGCGCATCGCGGCGCACGCGGCCCGTGGAGCCCGGGGCGCGCGATCAGGCGCCGTAGCGCTTGATCGCGGCGTCGAGCTTCGGCAGCACGGCCTTGATGTAGAGCGCGACGAGCGCGACGGCGCCGGCGATCGTGAGGAAGAACCACTTCGGCGCCATCGCGCCCTGCAGCACGCCGAGGAAGCCGGAGAACTTGTTGCCGACCGCAGTCGCGAAGAACCAGCCGCCCATCGTGAGGCCGACGAAGCGCTTGGGACTCAGCTTGGTCACGAGCGACAACGCCATCGGCGACAGGCAGAGCTCGCCCACCGTGACGATGCCGTAGAAGCCCATGAGCCAGAAGCCACTGACCTTCACCGCGCCGTCGTTCGACAGGAAGCCGGCGACGGCCATGAACAACGCGGCGATCGCCGTGATGACCATGCCCGCGAGGATCTTGCGCGCGGTGCTGAAGTCGACGCCGCGGCGCATGAGCCGGACGAAGTACCACATCACGAGCGGCGTCATGACGACGACGAAGAACGCGTTCCACGACTGGTAGAGCTCGCTGTTGGCTGCCTTCAGCCACTTGCCGTGCGGCAACTCCGGCGGGTTGCCGGCGTAGAGCCCGTCGAACCTCGCCTGCGTCACGAGGAACGTCGCCGCGCGCGCGCCGTCCTTCTCGCGCACGAACGCGACGCGACGCAGCGCCTTTGCGCCGTCCTCGACCTTGACCGTCGTCTCCGGCAATCCGTGCGAGTCGGTGCCTTCGATCACCTCGACCTTGGCGAAGACCTCGACGCTGAGCTTCTTGTCCGCCTTCTGCTGCGCGGTGAGTTCGCCCTGCAGAGGGATGTCCTCGACCTTCACGTCGGCAGGCAGGCGCGCCGTCAGGTCTTGGAGCGCGGCCTCGTCGACGCGGCGCTTGCCGTACATCTTGGCCTGCAGGTCCGTCGCGATCGGCAGCAGCATCGAGCGCGCGGGCCGCGGCACGTCGGCGGCGGCGTTGCCGTAGTACTTGGGATACGTGTCGCCCGCGAACGGCGACATCGTGTCGGCGATCGCGACGACGGGGTCGATCTGGCCCGAGTGGCGCGCCGTGTTCTCGTCGGCCCACGTCGTCATCGCGCTGCCGTTCAGGTGCAGCACCATGAAGAACGTGCCGCCCGCGAGGTAGACGGGCAGCAGCGCGCGCAGGCCGGGCTTCTCGTCCTCTTGCGCGCGGTTCGACAGGCGCGCGAAGAACAACAGGATCGGGATCGCGCCGATCAGGAAGCCGAAGTCGGTCGGCTTCACGAGCTTCGTGACCGCGGACGGCAGCAGGTAGGCCGCGACCGCCCAGCCGATGAGGCCGAACAGGAACGCAGGACCGAGGATCTTGCCGAGGATCTCCGAGAACGGCGTGTCGCCGGGGTTGGAGCCAGGCGTGCGATCCGAGGCCTCGAGCGTCTTCCAGCTCATGAGCAGGATCACGACCGACGCGAGCATGCCGCAGCCCGCGCCCACGAACGCGGCTTCCCATGCCCACTCGTTGCGCGTGTAGGCCGCGAGGAAGTTCGCGGTGAACGCGCCGATGTTGATCCCCATGTAGAAGATGTTGAACCCCGCGTCGCGCTTGGGGTCGCCCTTCACGTAGAGGTTGCCCACCATCGCGCTGATGTTGGGCTTGAAGAACCCGTTGCCGACGCACAGCAGCACGAGCCCGGTCGGGAACGTCCACGACTGGCCGGTCGCGAGCAGGAAGAAGCCGCTCGCGTAGACGAGCCCGCCGATCAGCACCGACTTGCGGTAGCCGAGGAACCGGTCCGCGAGGATGCCGCCGAGGTAGGGCGTGAAGTAGACGAACGCGAGATAGATGCCGTAGATCTCGTTGCCGACGTCCTTCGACCAGCCGAGGCCGCCGCGCTCGGTGTCCGTCGCGTAGAGCAACAGCACGGCGACGATCGTGTAGAAGCCGAGGCGCTCCCACATCTCGATGAAGAACAATCGGTAGAGGCCCTGCGGATGGCCTCGGAACATGCTGCCTTGGCTCTCGGTCGTCGGGATCATTGCGTTCTCCGGATAGCGAAGCGGCCGCACGAGGCGGCCGCAGGATCTGTTCAGGAAGGACTCGCTGCGCGGATCACTTCACGCCGTGCAGCCAACGCCGCAGGAACATCGGGCCGAGCACGATGATCAAGAGGCCTGCGCCGACCGAGTAGTAGGTGATCTGCTCGAACACCGCCGTGTAGATCGGCAGCGTCTGCGCGGGCGTCATGCCCTCGCCGCCTGCGGCGCCGGTCTCACCGGCGATCATCGCCGCGACCTTGTGCGCGGCGGCGATCGACAGGAACCACGCGCCCATGACCATGCCGGTCATGCGCGGCGGCGCGAGTTTGGTCACCGCCGACAGGCCGACCGGAGAGATGCACAGCTCGCCCGTGGTGTGCAGCAGGTAGCACACGACGAGGATCAGCAGCGGAACGAGGCCGCTCTCCTTCGCGGCGGGCGCGGCGACGACCAGCACGCCGAAGCCGGCGCCGAGCTGCACGAGCGCGAGGCCGAACTTCGTCGGGATCGACGGGTCCTTGCCGACGCGGCCGAGGCGGACCCACAGCAGCGTGAACAGCGAGCCGAACACGAGGATGAACAGTGGGTTGAAGAACTGCCCCCACGCGCTCGGGAACTCGTAGGTGCCGAGCATGCGGTCGATGTTGCGGTCCGTGAACAGCGTCAGCGACGTGCCGGCCTGCTCGAAGAACGTCCAGAACATCATGTGGAAGAACCACAGCACGAGCAGCACGAACATCTTCTCGCGCTGCTGCTTCTCCTCGCGCAACGCCGTCACGAACAGGCTTCCGAGCACGACGACGATCGCGCCTATGAGCAGCGTCTTGACGGCCTTGTCCTCGCTCAGCAGCAGGTAGACGCCAGGCACGCACACGAGCGCGCCGAGCGCGACCTTCGTGAGGTTGCCCGAGAACGTCGCGGGGTTCGGCGGTTCGCCGTGGCCACCGAGCCGCGCGCGACCGGCGCCGAACGTCACGAGCCCGAGCAGCATGCCGACGCCGGCGATGCCGAAGCCGATCGTCCAATCCTTCGTCTGCGCGAAGTAGCCGCAGACCATCGTCGACAGGAACGCGCCGACGTTGATGCCGATGTAGAAGATCGTGAAGCCCGCGTCGCGGCGCGAGTCGCCGGGCGCATAGAGGCGGCCGACGAGCGTCGAGATGTTCGGCTTGAACAGGCCGTTGCCGACGACCATGAACGCCATGCCCGCGTAGAAGAAGAACTCCTTCTGCACGACGAGCGTGAACTGACCGATCGCCATCAACAGGCCGCCCAGCAGGATCGCCCAGCGGTAGCCCAGCAGTCGGTCCGCGATCAGGCCGCCGAAGATCGGCGTCAGGTAGATCAGCGCGTTGTAGCTGCCGTAGACCGACGTGGCCTGCTGGTCGCTGTACTTGAAGACTTCGCTGACCATGTAGAGGGTCAGCAGCGAGCGCATGCCGTAGAAGCAGAAACGCTCCCACATCTCGGCGAAGAACAGCATGTAGAGGCCGGGCGGATGGCCGGCGTCCGGACGCGGAGAGGCGACGTCGTTCAAGCGAAGCTCCTGCAGGGAAACGAGGGGAGAGACGCACAGGGTAGCGAACGGGGCCGCCGCGGCTCCACCGCAAAGATCGGCGTTCGCTCGACTTCCTCGCCACGCGCGGCCGCGATCGAACGACCGCAATCGAAGCCACGCGACGGAACGACCTCGCGCGCACGACCGCGATCCGAAGGTCGCGATCGGAAGGGCTCAGGCCTCGACCAGCACCAACGGCACGCGCCGCTGGGTCGCGTCCTCGACCGCGTTCCACAGCGCCGCATACCCGCGCTGCGCCGCCTGGATCAGCGGGCCGCCGGCCGGAGCGTCGAGCGCGACCCACGTCGCGACCTGCTCCTCGTCGACCTGGAACGTGCGCCCGTTGAGCCAGCGCAGCTGGTCGCGCAACACCGCCAGCGAGCCGAGCTCGGTCGCGTCGCCGTCCGGCAACGCGATGCGCGCCGTGAACGCGAAGTCCTGCGGGAACCACATGCGCGCCGCCAGCAGGTGCGCGTACTTGCTGCGCGCGAACTTCTGGTCCGCCGCCTCGCGCCAGTCGCGGTCGAGCTCGATCAACGCGGGCGCGGTGTCGGGCAGTTCGAGATCGCTCTTCTCGGCATAGAACGCGAACAGCCGCAGCGCGATCCAGCCGGAGTCGCCGAGGTCGAACCACGAAGCCTTGTCCTCGGGATCCTCCTGCCACTGGAACTGCGGCACGCGGTCCTTCGCGAACGCCGACTGCAGGTCTGCGCGCCAGTCCTCGACGCCCTGCACGAACGTCACGGCCTCACCGCGCTCACCGGCGAAGAACCTGCACAACGGCCCCGTGAACGCGCGCGCCATGCAGCTCAGGCCTCGGCCTTCGGATCGCGCTCCATCAGCGCCTTGACCGCCTGCTGCGGCGGCAGGCCGAACCACAGCACGCGGCTCACCGCGTCGGCGATCGGCATGTCGACCTGCATCGAATGCGCGCGCTCGGCGACCACGCGCGAGGTCCACACGCCTTCGGCGACCTTCGGCGAAGCCGCCAGCGCCTGCTGCACCGTCTCGCCCTTGCCGACGCGTTCGCCGAACGCGCGGTTGCGGCCGTGGCGGCTGAACGCGGTGACCGCGAGGTCGCCGACGCCGGCGAGGCCGAAGAACGTGCGCTCGTCGGCGCCGCACGCCTTGCCGAAGCGCGTCATCTCGACGATGCCGCGCGACAGGATCGCGGCCTTCGTGTTGTCGCCGCAACCGAGCCCGTCGGCGATGCCGGCCGCGAGCGCCATCACGTTCTTGAGCGCGCCGCACAACTCGACGCCGACGACGTCGGCGTTGCGGTAGATGCGGAACGTCGGCGTCGACAGCAGCGCCTGCAGATCTTGCAGCGCCTTCGGGTCGTGGCCCGCGAGCACCACGGTCGTCGGCATCGCGCGCGCGACCTCTTCGGCGTGGCTCGGCCCGCTCAGCACGTAGACGCGCTCAGCGTCGCCGGTCGCCTGCGCGATCACTTCGCTCGGCCGCAGGCCGGTGCTCTGCTCGAGGCCCTTCGCGAGCGACACGAGCGGCAGGCCGCGCGGCAGCGCGCCCTGCTGGGCCATCGGCGACAGCGCCGAACGAACGTGCTGCGTCGGCACTGCGACCAGCGCGCACTGCGCGCCGTGCAGCGCCGCGCGCGCATCCGTCGTCACGGCGACCGAGTCGGGCAACTGCACGCCTTCGAGGTAGCGCTCGTTGTGGCGCGTCGTCTGCAGGCGCTTCGTGTTCTCGGGGTCGTGCCCCCACATCGCGACGTCGCGGCCCGCGCGCGCGAGCGTGACGGCGAGCGCGGTGCCGAAGCCGCCGCAACCGAGGACCGCGACCTTCATCGCGCGACCTCCGCGGCCTTCTGCTTCTGCGACCTGTGCTTCGCGAGGTTGCTGCGATGCGTCCAGAACAGGAACGCCGCGATCGCGCAGCACAGCACGGTGATCGGCAAGCGCGCGCCGAACGCGTCGGCAGGTTCCAGCGCGATCGAGCCGATCGCGAGTGCGAGCCCGAGCGCGAGGCTGCCGAAGAACACCTGGCCGGTCAGCAGTCGCACGACGAAGAACACTGAGATCGACAACAGCGCGATCCGCCAGTCGAGCGCGAGCAGCACGCCGGTCGCGGTGGCGACACCCTTGCCGCCCTTCCAGCCGAGGAACGGGCAGAAGACGTGGCCGAGGATCGCGCTCGCGCCGAGCAGCACGCCTGCGAGCGCGGCGTCGCCGCCGGCGATCGCGGGGCCGAACCACGCCGGGACGAAGCCCTTGCCCGCGTCGAGCAGGTAGATCGCGAGGAATGCGAGCAAGCGGCTCCGCTTGCTTGCGAACGCGCGGCTTGCGTTGGTTGCGCCGACGTTGCCCGAGCCGATCGTGCGCAGGTCGACGCCCTTGCACAGGCGGACCACGAGCAATGCCCACGGCACCGCGCCGAAGAGGAATGCACCGAGGCAACACGCAGCGAGCAACATCGGGCGGAGAGGCTAGGCAACGACCGCGCGGGCTGGAACGGCGAAATCGACGCGGCGCGCGCCAGACGCGCTCTCGACTTCGGCCGCTGCGTTCCTACCGTGCCGCGACCATGGCGGTCCGGATCGGCATCGACACAGGCGGCACGTTCACCGACGTGGTGCGATGGGACCGCAAGGGCCTCACGGTGCACAAGCTGCCGTCGACGCCCGACGACCCGGGCCGCGCGGTGCTCGCAGGCGTCGCCGCGGTGCGGCGTTCGCCCGACGAGGAAGTCGACGTCGTGCACGGCACCACGGTCGGCCTCAACGCCGTTCTGCAAGCCAAGCTGCCGCGCACCGCGTTCGTCACCAACCGCGGCTTCGTCGACCTGATCGAGATCGGTCGCCAGGAGCGCACGGATCTCTACGCGCTCGAACCCGACCGTCCGACGCCGCCCGTGCCGCGCGAGTTGCGCATCGAGGTCGCGTGCCGGCGCGACGCGGACGGCAACGAGGTCGAACGGCTGTCGACGCGCGAAGTCGAACACGTCGTGCGCGCGCTGCGACGCGCGCGCCCCGCGGCGATCGCGATCGGGTTGCTGCACTCGCCCACCGCGCCGCAGGACGAACGCACGCTCGCGCGCGCGATCCGCGCCGCGATGCCGGACGTTCGCGTCACGTGCAGCGCCGACCTGTTCCCCGGCCTCGGCGAATACGAACGGTTCTCCGCTGCAATCCTCAACGCCGCGACGGCGCCGCTCGTCTCGGCCTACACCGAACGACTGCAACGCGAGCTCGGCAACGGCGAGCTGCGCCTGTTCCGTTCGAGCACCGGGATCCTGCCGCGCGACGAAGCGCGCGAGTTCCCGGCGCGCGCGATGTTCTCGGGCCCGGCTGGCGGCGTGCTCGCGACCCAACGGCTCTGCGAAGCGCTGCGCCTGCCGCGCGCAGCTGCGTTCGACATGGGCGGAACCTCGACCGACGTGTGCCTCGTCGAGGAAGGCCGCGTGCAGACGGACCAAGGGGCGATCGCAGGCCTGCCGTTGCCGCTGCCGAGCGTCGACGTGCACACGGTCGGCTGCGGCGGCGGCAGCCTCGCCTACCGCGACCGCGGCGGCGCGCTGCGCGTCGGCCCCGAGAGCGCCGGGGCCGACCCGGGCCCCTCCTGCTACGGCAAGGGCACCGAGCCGACGGTCACGGATGCGCACGTAGCCCTCGGCCACATCGGCGCGTCCACGCTGCTCGGCGGCGGGTTCCCCATCGACCCCGACCGGAGCGTGCGCGCGGTCGAGCGCCTCGGCAAGAAGCTAGGGCTGTCCGCGCGACGTGCCGCCGAGGGCATCCTGGCGATCGCCGACATCGCCATGTCGCGAGCGTTGCTGCGCATCACGGGCGAACGCGCCGTCGATCCGGCCACGGCGCCGCTCGTCTGCTACGGCGGCGCCGGCGGGCTGCACGCCGCGGCGTTGGCGAGCCAACTGGGCATGCCCGAAGCGATCGCGCCGATGCACCCCGGCGCGTTCTCGGCGGTCGGCCTCGCGCTGGCCGGCGATTCCGCCGAGCGCGTCGAGGCGCTGCTGGAGCCGTGGTCCGCAGCCGCCGAGCGACGCTGGCGCGCGCGCGGCAAAGCGTTGCTGCAGGCCGCCGCAACGTCCCTCGGCGCACGCAGAAAGGGCGGCGAAGTCCGGTTCGTGCTGCGCTACCGCGGCCAGGGCCAGGGCATCGCGGTCGCCGCGACGAAGCTGCCGCTGCCGCAGGCGTTCGAAATGGCGCACCAGCGGCGGTTCGGCTTCGTGCAGGCCGGGACGTCCGTGGAGATCGTTCGCATCACGGCCCGGGCCGAGCTCCCAGGCAAGCCGCTGCCACCCTGGGAGCCCGCCGTTGCCGCACGCCGAGCCCCGCGCGCGCAGACGCGCCCTTCGCCGCTCGGCGGAACCGCGATCTCCTGGCTACGGCGCGAAGAGCTGCCGATCGGCGCGCGAATCCAGGGACCGTGCGTGATCGAAGAATCGACCGCGGCAACGCTCGTTCCCACGGGATGGACCGCCACGGTTGGCTCTTTTGCCTTGCGATTGCAGAAGCGCGCGCGTTGACGACCCCCCGAAACCGGGCTATCCTTCGGCGCGTCTGATTCGCAGGAAGGCCAGAAGTCACCTTCCGAAACTGATCGAACAACGCGGATCCTGGTGCAAGCTTGGATCCGCAACCGCACCCTGCCGGGGGTTGTCCGCCACGGACGTAAAAACTTGACTCTCCTTCTTCCCCTTTTCCCGAAGTTTCACCCCCGGTTTTCTTTCGCTCGCGCGCGCTGAAGGCGCGGAGCGGATCGCGAGACTTGCAGCGGCCCGTCGAGCACGAGACGAAGCGCCGCGCGACTCATGAGCCTCGCGAACGAGGCTCGTTCGCAAACTCCGCGACCCATGCGCCGACCGCGAGGTTGTGACGAGCGCTCGCGATGCCGAAGCTGCGCGGCAAATGCGTGGAGTGCGGCTTCGCGCGGATCAGCGCGGCGGCTGACGCAACTCGTGCGACGCCGCGTCGAGCAATTGCGCGACGACCTGCAAGTTGGCGTCGAGCTTGCGCGCGCGACGCCAGTCGTCGATCGCGACCTGCACCTCGCCTCGCCCGTAGTGCAGCAAGCCACGCTGCAGCAGCAAGCGCGCGAGCCGAGAGCACACGCGCGCGTCCGCAGGATGCGCATCGTGCAGCTTCTGCATCTCGGTCATCACCGAGTCGAGCATGCCGCGCTGCAACCGCGCCTCGAGCCGCGCGAGTTGCGCGCCGACTGCATCGTTCGCGCGCACGAGCGGAGCGGTCTCGCCGAGCGGCGCGGCGTTCGCCTCTGCTTCTGTCGGCGCAACAGCGACAACCGAGTCGTCACCCTGCTTCGCAGGGACCGCGGAGCCGGATCGCGCGGCAGCGAGCGCCTGCCCGCGTCGCTCGGTCGCGCGCAGCAACTGCGCCGCGCGCTCGTCCTCGGGCCACGACTGCAACGCGGCGCGGAACGCGGCGATCGCCTCGTCGCCGCGCCATTCGCTGCGAAAGCGCAGCCCTTGCGCGACGAGCTCCTGCTGGCGGCGAAGACGCTGCTCCAATGCGGCCGACTGCAGCCGCGCCGCGGCATAGCGAGGATCGGCGGGATCGACCTCGTCGAACGCGCACAGGGCTTCGGTCAACGCGCCGCGGTCGCGCGCGGCCTCGGCGCGCGTGAACGCGTCGAACCCGGCGGGACGCTGCAGGAGCGGCATGTGGCACGCGCTGCCGAGCAGGCACAACGTCGCGAGCGCCACCGCAAGGCGGCGATTCACGCGCGGTCCTCCGGCGGCAGGTCGTCGAGCATCACCTCGAGCTCGGCGCCGAGCCCGTAGTCGAGGCCTTCCTCGCGCTCGGACGTGCTCTTGGTCGGCAGTCCGCCTACCGGCAGGATCATCACGGACTTCGCGTCCTCGTCGGCCGTCTCCGCCACGGGCGTCTCGCGCACCGCGGCGGCGAACAGGTCGAACAGCCACGGGTCGAACGCTTCGCCGCGGTCCTCGGCCATGCGACGCAACGCAGCCTCGCGCGACAGCGGCGACGGATCGCCGCACGTGGTCCAGAGGTCGAATGCCTTCGCGATCGCGAGGATGCGCGAGCCCAGCGGGATGCGGTCGCCGCGCAGGCCCTCGGGCTTGCCGCTGCCGTCGTGCCGCTCGCGTTGATGACGGATGATCGCGGCGACCGGACGAAGGCCCGGCAGGCAGTCGAGGCGTTCGGCGGCGAGCGCCGGATGGCATTCGACGACCGCCTGCTCCTCCGCGCTCAGCGACTTCTTCTGCAGCAGCGAAGGACGGATCCACGCGCGGCCGAGGTCCGAGAGCCTGCACGCGAGGTCGAGGTCGCGACGATCCATCGGCACGAGCGAGAGGCGATCGGCGAGCAACATCGCGTAGCGCGTCGTGCGCTGCCCGTGCCCGTCCGGCACCAGACCGCGACGTTCGAGGCCGTTCACGACCTGCAGCGACGTCTCGACGAACGGCTCCACCACGCGATGCAACCCGTCGTGGACGCCCTTCTCGAGCTCGGACAACGCGACCGAGAGTTCGTCGAGCTCGCGTTCGACGGCGGGCACGTAGTCCGTCGTCGGCTGGCCCGAAGTGATCTGCGCGATCGCCGAGGTCGCGGCACGGATGCGCACCGACCAGTGCTGGCTCACGATCCATGCGACCGCGACGAGCGTCGCGCCGCCGAGCAGCACGAGCCCGAAGAGGCCCGCGTCGAACGCAGCGAGGTCGCGCGAAGGATCCGTCTGCAGGCGCACTTCGCCCATCGGCTCGCCGCCGAAGCGAACCGGCGCGATCGACTCGCGCAGGCTGCCGCTGCCGTCCTCTCGTTCCGTCGTGCGCTGGAACGCGCCCGCGGACGCGAGCAACGACAGCAACCGGTCGCCGAGCACGAGGTCCGTGTCGAGCACGACGCGCGCCGAAGGATCGAGCACGAGCACGCGCGCGCCCGACAAGTCGCGAGCGGCCGTCGCGAGCATCGACAGGCGCAGCAAGTCGCCTCGTTCGAGCAGCGGCGCGGCGCGTTCGGCGACTTGTTGCGCGAACCGAAGGTCCGATTCGGCGGTCTCCGCCGCGCGCCGCGCGTTCGCGCGGTCCGCGCCGAGCAGGCCGACCATCACCGCGACGAAGCAGGCGCCCAAACCCAACGCGACCGAGAGTCGCGCGGACAGGGTTGCTTTGCGGCGGTGCGACGACGCAGGACTACGCATCGTCCTGTGTATCGGCGCATCGGGCGCGTCACCGGCGGGAATCGGACCCGGGTCGCGCCGCAACCGCCCTTGGCGCGGGGCGGACGCGGGGCCGCGTCGGACTCAACCTCGCGGCGCGGCGGCGGTCACTTGCCGGGCGGCGTGACGGGCGCAGGCGTCGGCGCGGGGCCGGGGCCAGGCGTGGGCTCCGGCTCCTTCAGCGCCTCGAGGCTCTCGACCTCGATCTGGTAGATGTCGACGCAGTAGTTGTCGATCGAGGTCGCCTCGACCTTGAAGGTGCCGATGATCTTGAGCGGGTCGAAGAAGTAGTCCGTCGTCTTCCCCTTCGGCATCACGACGCGAACGATGCCGTTGATGTCCGGCGGCTGGCCGTAGCAGCACGACCACAGCGACTGCACGAGCAGGAACTCCTTGATGTTCCGCACCTCGTCGATCGGGAGCATGAAGCCCGACATCAGAACCTTCTTGCCGTGCAGGTCCTTGATCTTCTTGGGCATGCCCTTGAGTCCGTCCTCGTAGGGCCACGCCGACAGCTCGTCGAAGGTCACGACCTTGTCGAGGCCTTCGATCTTGCCGTCCTTGATCATCTGCTGCAGCCGGCGCTCGGCGGCGAGCATCGCCTCGGCGCTGCGCACCGCCGCGAGGTCGGCGGGATCCGAACCCGCGGGCATCGGCTGGTCCGACGACGGCTTGTCGATGCGGGGCTCCTGCGCGGGCTGCTCCTGCGGCACAGGCTTCGGCTCTTGCTTGCCGTCCGCGGGCTTGGGCTCCTGCTTCGGCTGCTCCGACTTCGGCGCCGGCTGCGGCGCGGGCTCGGGCTTCGGCTGTTGCGCGGCGAGCAACGCGCTGGTGAACGCGACGGCGAAGGCGATCTTCATGGCAAGCGTGTCAGTAGGTCTGGGAGAGGTTGTCGGCAACCTGGGTCGTCGAACCCTTCCAGGCGGGGAGCAGTCCGGCGAGCGCGCCGAGCGCGCCGACGCCGACGAGAAGATACAGCTCGCGCGGCGCGAAAGCCGTCCAGTCGAGCCAGACTCCGGTCATCTCCTCCACGGTCGACCGAAGGAGCAGCGCGGCGAGGTGGCAACACAGCACGCCGACCACCGCGCCCGACAACGACAGCGCCGCGGCCTCGCCGACGATGATCGCCACGATCTGCGTCCGGCGCGCGCCGAGCGAACGCATGATCGCGATCTCGCGACGGCGCTCGTTCATCGTGTTGTAGATCGCGACCGCGATCATCATCGCGGCGACGACGAGCACGAGCTGCGCGACGATCTCGAGCCAGTCCGCGGCGTTGCCGAGCTGCTGCAGGAACTTGGGGATCACGTCCTGCGGCCACGCGACCTGCGCGTCGGGCCGCGTGCCGAAGTCCTTGCGCAGGAACTGCGCGCCGAGGTGGTCCTTCGGGTCGGCGAGGATCGCGGTCAGCGCGAGCTGGCGCGCGGTGACCGGCAGCTTCGCGGCGTCGTCGGGGTTCTTGCCCGCGGGGATCTCGACCTTGAACAGACCGCCTTCGTGTCCGCCGACGAGCAGGTGCACGGACAGCGGCAGGAACACCGTCGTGTCGAGCGGCGAGTTGGTCGGCGCGAGGATGCCCACCACTTCGCACGCGGCCTCCGGGTGCTCGTGGTAGCCGAACTCGCCGTGCTTGCCGTGCACCGGCACGATCACGCCGCCGAGCGACAACTGCATCTGTCGCGCGACGCGATGGCCGACGACGGCCTTCTTCCACTTCGAGTCGATGACCGGACGCGCAGGGCCCGACTTGTCGTCGGCGCGACGCGCGGTTTCGTAGGCTGCAAGGCGTTCGCCGAGCTCTTGCAGCTCCGCGTACGAGAACGCCCAAGGCCCGCCTTCCGAGAACTGCAGCGGCGCGCGCTGCCATTCGTAGAGCGAGAACATCTCGTCGACCGTGCCGATGACCGGGAACGACCAGCGGCTGATGCTGTCGCCGCGCGCCTGCGGGATCGCGTAGCGCACCGCGCCACGGCGCGAGACCTTGCCGGCGCGAAGGTCGTCGCACACCGACATCGGAATCTGCCCCGGCGCGTCGCCGACGTGGAAGATCGTGTTGAGCAACAGCTCGAGTTGCGAGCAGTCCTTCGGCCCGAGCACTGCCTGGTAGCCGCCGATGCTGCCCTCGTAGCGATCGCGCGTCTGCTGGGCCATCAGCATGATCGCCGCGTAGAGCCCCGTCGCGACTGCGATCGCGAGCGTCGTCAGCACGGTCGACACGAGCCGGATGCGCAGGTTGCGCATGCTGATCGAGAACAGCTTCAAGACGCGCTCCTCCGCAGCGTCGCGAGGTCGACCGTGCGCTGCATGCGCAGCGCGGACTCGGGGTCGTGCGTGACCATCACGACGGTCTTGCCGCCTTCGCGCGCGAGTTGCAGCAGCAGTTCGAGGACCTGCGCGCCCGTCGCCTTGTCCTGGTTGCCGAGCGGCTCGTCCATCAGGATCACTTCGGGGTCGTTGACGAGCGCGCGGCAGATCGCGACGCGCTGCACCTGCCCCACCGACAGTTCGCTCGGCCGGTGATGCATGCGTTCCGCGAGGCCGACGCGCACCAGCAGCGACTTCGCGCGTGCTTCGGCATCGTGGCCCGCGCCGCGGCCGAACAGCGCGCCGAGCAGCACGTTCTCGAGCGCGGTGAACGGCTGCAGCAGGTTGAAGGTCTGGTAGACCATGCCGATGTGCTGGCCGCGGAAGCGATCGCGCTGCGGCTCGGTCATCGTGTCGATGCGCTGGCCGGCGATCTCCACCGTGCCGGAGTCGGCGCGCAGGATGCCGGCGAGCACGTGCAGCAGCGTCGTCTTGCCGGTGCCCGAGCGCCCCACGAGCGCGACCTGCTCGCCCTTCTCGATGCGCAGGTCCGTCACCTCGCACGCGAGCACGGAGCGCTCGCCTTGGCGGTAGTGCTTCTGGACGTCGTGCAGGTGGATCATCGGCCGTGCGATCGGGCGGAGGAAGATACGTCGGACGCGCCCAAGATGTCAGCGGCAGAGCAGCTTTGCGGCGAAGTCGAGCTCGCGCGCGAGCAGGTCCGACAACGGCGCGTCTCGCATCGCGTCGGGCAGCACGCTCCACGTGTAGGTCTCGACCTCGCACAGCGGCGGGTCCGTGAGCTCCGCGATGCCCGCGAGCGCGCGCTCGAGCGCGCGCCGCGTCGAGCCGAACGCGCCGTCGCGGTCCCACCACAGCGGCATGTGGTAGTGCGTGCGCACCGGGCCGGACTCCAGCGCCCGCGCGAACTCCGCGCGCCGCCGCGCGACGTCGTCGAGATCGAGCGCGCGCAGGCCGGTCTCGGCGACGGTCTGGTGCAGGTAGCGCGGCTCGGCGAACGCGAGCAGTTCGTCGAGCCCTTCGACGGACCGCAGTTCGAGGCACGACGACACCTGGACCTTCGGCACCGCGATTCCGCACGCGCGCAGCGCGGCGATCGCCGCGAGCGGGTCCTCGCCGACGACGAACAAATGGCACAGGTCGACGCAGACGCCGAGATGCCTGCGCAGCACGGCCTCGGGCACCGTCGGCCACGCGCCTTCGTCGAACAGCCAACGCTCGAGGAACTCGCCCGCCTCGGCGGCGCGTTCGAGCAGACAGAACGGCTCGGGCTCCAACGCGAGCACGCAGCGCACTCCGGTGCGTTCCTCGATCGCGGCGAGCATCGACGCAGCGCGCGCGAGGTTGCGCGCCATCTTGCGCAGGTCGGGGACGTCGCCGTGCGCGCGGTAGCCGAGCGGCAACGTCGACAGCGGCACGACCGAGCCCGGCGCAGCGAGCGCGGCCGCTGCCTCGGCGCAGTCGCGCGTGTAGACGAGACGCTCCTCCGTCGACCAGTCGGGCTCGTAGACCGCGGTCTTCACGACCTCGCCGTGGAAGTCGCCGTGCGGGAACACGTTCGCCGTCCACAACGGGAGGCCGATCCGCTCCATCGCGGCGCGGACGACATCGCGCTGCCCTGAGTCGTGCGCGAGCGCATGCGCGACCGGCGCAGGCCACCACACGCCGAGCCCGAACGCGCGGCCGTCGCGCTGCGCGGCGGCCGCGACCGGCGCGGCGTGGCGCTCCAACGTCGCGACGAAGCCGTCGACGGTCGAAGCGGCGTGCACGTTGCCGCAGTAGGTCAGGCGCAAGGATCGCGGGTTCGACACGGTCGCGCAGGATAGCAGCAAAGCGATTGCGCGCGCCGGCCGGTATCGTCGCGCCATGCGCCACACGAAGTTGCTCCTCGCGGCCGCGCTCGCGGCGTTCGCGCCTTGCGCACGCGCACAAGCGCCCGCGCAAGGCCCCGGCCCGCTCACCGCGACGCGGCCCAACATCGTGTTCGTGTTCAGCGACGACCATGCGGCGCACGCGATCTCGGCCTACGGCTCGCGCCTCTGCCGCACGCCCAACATCGACCGCATCGCCGAAGGCGGCGCGCTGTTCCGCAACAACTTCTGCGGCAACGCCCTCTGCGGCCCGTCGCGCGCGACGGTGCTGACCGGCACGCACAGCCACCACAACGGCTTCATGCGCAACGGCAACGTGTTCGACGGCGCGCAGACGACGATGCCGAAGTTGCTGCAGAAGGCAGGCTACGCGACGGCGATCTTCGGCAAGTGGCACCTCGAGTCGGAGCCGCAGGGATTCGACCGCTGGGCCGTGCTGCCGGACCAGGGCCACTACTACAACCCGGACTTCCTGACGCCGCAGGGCAAGACGCGCGTCGAAGGCCACGTCACCGACCTCACGACGGCGATGGCGATCGAATGGCTCGAGCGCGGCCGCGATGCGCAGAAGCCGTTCTTGCTGATGTGCCAGCACAAAGCGCCGCACCGCGAGTGGATGCCCGCGCCGCAGGACCTCGGGCTCTACCGCGACGTCGAGCTGCCGATGCCCGAGACGCTGTTCGACGACCACCGCACGCGCATCCCGCAGGCATCGCAGACGGAGATGGAGATCCAGAAGGACCTCTACCTGCAGTACGACCTGTTCGTCGAGCCGACGGATGCCGAGCGTGCCGCCGCGAAGGGCCCCGACGCGTGGTGGGACAGCATGATGAAGCGCCTCACCGGCGGCCAGCGCGAGACGTTGCTCGCCGCCTACCGCGAAGAGAACGAGGCCTTCCGCAGGAATCCGCCGACGGGCAGCGCGCTCGTGCAGTGGAAGCTGCAGCGCTACCTCAAGAACTACCTTCGCTGCGTCGCCGGCGTCGACCGCAGCGTCGGGCAATTGCTCGACTGGCTCGACGCGCATCCCGACATCAAGAAGAACACGCTCGTCGTCTACAGCTCGGACCAAGGGTTCTTCCTCGGTGAGCACGGCTGGTACGACAAGCGGTGGATGTACGAAGAGTGCTTCCGCATGCCGCTCGTGATGCGGTGGCCGGGCCGCATCGGCGCGGGCGTCGAGGTCGCGCAGCTGACGCAGAACATCGACTTCGCGCCGACCTTCCTCGAACTCGCAGGCTGGCCGATCCCGCCGTCGATGCACGGCAAGAGCATGCTGCCGCTGCTCGACGGCCGCGGCCCGGCGAACTGGCGCGACGCGGTCTATTACCACTACTACGAATCGCAGGCGACGCATCGCGTGCCCGCGCACTACGGCGTCCGCACCGCGCGCCACAAGCTGATCCGCTACTACGAGCCGCACGTCGACGCGTGGGAGCTGTTCGACCTGCAGCAGGATCCGAACGAGCTGCGCAACCTCGCCGACGACCCCGCATCGCGCGACGTGCGAAAGCAGCTCGAGCAGCGCCTCGCCGAACTGCGGCTCGAATACGGCGACACGACCGGCGACCTCGCGGCGGGCTCGTTCCCGCGCACGGCGGGGCTCGCTCGGATCCAGCGCGCAGGCGACGGCTACCGCGTGTGGGCCAATGCGCAGGGTGGCTTTGCAATACGGCCGTGCGCGAAGCCCGACGCGCGCACGATCGCGACGACGATGCGCCCGATCCCGGGACGGCCGCAGCAGAACGGCTTCGTCGCGCTCGGCTCGAACGTGCTGGACGACCGCGACGGCCCTCGTCTCTTCGTCGGCGTCGCGTTCGCGCGCAGGCGGCTGCTGGTCCTCGCCGGCGACGCGCGCACCGAGCTCGCTTCGGTCCCGGTGGAATGGAGCGGCGACGGCGCGGCCGAGGTCACGGTGACGATCGACGCGGAGGCGCGCACGGTCCGCGCGACCGCGCTCGGCGCGACGGCGACGGCGCCGCTGCCTGGCACGTGGCGCGAAGTCGCGCTCGTCGGCTACGGTGCGTCGAACGCCGAAACCGAGTTCTCCGGACTCCGCATCGAATGAACCGCAACGCGACCGCCCGCATGTCCTCGTCCCCCTTCCGCGTCGCCGTCGTCTCCGCGTTCGCCATGCTCGCAGCATGCGCGTCGACGGATCCCGTGCCCGCAAGCCTCGCGCAGGCGCGCGGCACCTGGCAGCTCGACGCGACCGTTCCGCAAGGCGGGCGCATCCCGACGCTGACGATCCAGGAGGACGGCTCCGTGCACGGCAACGGCGGCGTGAACCAGTATTCGGCGACCGTCGACGTGCGCGCGATGGAGCAAGGCCTCTGGCGCATGACGCCGCCGCGTTCGACGCGCATGGCCGGCCCGCAGGAAGCAATGGCGCTGGAGCAGTCGATGCTCACGGCGTTGCGCGAGGCGGAAGCCGCGCAACTGCAGCAAGGACGCTTGTGCCTGCTGCGCCAAGGTCGCGTGCTCGTGCGCTTCGTGCGGCCGTCGTTCTGAGTTCGGGCGCGAAGGCGCGCCGAGCCTGACGCGAGCAAGACGCGCATTGCGTGCCGCGCTGCGAACGCTCCCGGCGCGCGCCCCGAGGCGCGCCCACGCCGATCAGATCATGCGCTCGGGCGCGAGCAGTTCCTGCACGCGCGCCGTGTAGAGGCCGCGGCCCTTCAACACGTCCGCGACGCTCTTGCCGGTCTTGAGCGCTTCGGCCGCGACCTGCGTCGACAGCTCGTAGCCGATCTCCGGCACCAACGCAGTCACGATGCCGATGCTGTTCTCGACGTAGGCGCGGCACTGCGCCTCGTTGGCGACGATGCCTTCGACGCAGTTGTGGCGCAGCGTGACGACCGCGTTGGCCAGGATCTTGATCGACTCGAGGATGCACGCCGCGATGACGGGCTCCATCACGTTGAGCTGCAGCTGCCCCGCTTCGGCCGCCATCGTCACGGCGAGGTCGTTGCCGATCACGCGGTAGGCGACCTGGTTGACGACCTCGGGGATCACCGGGTTGACCTTGCCCGGCATGATCGAGGAACCGGGCTGCCGCGGCGGCAGCTGGATCTCCGAGAGTCCCGCGCGCGGCCCCGACGACAGCAGACGAAGGTCGTTGCAGACCTTCGACAGCTTGACCGCGAGGCTCTTGAGCGCAGACGAGAACATCACGAACGCCTGCGTGTCCTGCGTCGCCTCGATGAGGTTCTCTGCGAGCGAGACCGGCAGCCCGGTGATCGTGCGCAGATGCGCGATCGCGCGGTCGCGGTAGCCGTTCGGCGTGTTGAGGCCCGTGCCGATCGCGGTGCCGCCGATGTTGAGGATGCACAGGTCGCGCTTCGTGCGCTCGAGCGACGCGAGCTCCTGGCGAAGGCTCGCCGCGAACGCGCCGAACTCCTGGCCCAACGTCATCGGCACCGCGTCCTGCAACTGCGTGCGCCCCATCTTCACGATGTGCGCGAACGACTTCGCCTTCGCCTCGATCACCGCGACGAGATCGTTCACGGCCGTCACGAGCGACTCGCTGCCCAGCGCCATCGCCAGCTTCAACGCGCTCGGATAGACGTCGTTGGTCGACTGCGAGCAGTTGACGTGGTTGTTCGGGTGCAGGCGCTCGTAGTCGCCCTTCTCGCAACCGAGCAGCTCGAGCGCGCGGTTCGCGATCACCTCGTTCGCGTTCATGTTCGTCGAGGTGCCGGCGCCGCCCTGGATCACGTCGACGACGAAGTAGTCGTGCAGCTTGCCGGCGATCAGCTCGTCGCACGCGGCGGCGATCGCGTTGGTGCGCTCGTCGTCGAGCGCCTTGCAGTCGCGGTTGGCGAAGGCGCACGCCTTCTTCACCATCGCCAACGCGCGGACGAGGTGCGGGTAGGCGTTGAGGCGCACGCCGCAGATGTCGAAGTTGACGAGCGCGCGCACCGTCTGCAGGCCGAAGTAGGCCTCTTGCTGAACGGGCCCGTCGCCGAGCAGGTCGTGCTCCATGCGCGTCTTGCCCGTCGAGTAGGCGTGCGTCACGCCACTCGTGCGGAACAGCAGCTGGTCGACGCGCGACACCACTTCGTTGAGCAGGCTCGACAGCATGCGCTTCTCGAGCGCGAGGTCGCCGTTCGTGAACGACCCGAGCTGGTCGCGGTGCAGATAGACGAGCTCCACGTCCGTCGTTGCAGTTGCCGTCGTCGAGTGCACGGAGCCCTCGATGAACATCCCGTCGCCGAGCACATCGCCGCGCACGAGCGTCACCACCTTGCGCCGGACCCCATACGCATCCGTCCGCGACAGCTCGACGCGCCCCTTCTGGATCAGCAGCAGCCGCGCGCGCGGCTCGCCCTCGGCGAACACCACCTCGCCCTCGCGGTAGGACCGCTCCTTCACCAACGACGCAAGGCGCGCCTGTTCGTCAGCGGTCAAACGGGAGAAGACGGGCAGCTTCAGGAACGGCTGCACCTGGTCGTGGCGTGCGGTCATCGGGGGCCTGCTCGAAAGCTGGTACGCCCGGCAGGAGTCGAACCTGCGACCCCCGCTTTAGGAAAGCGGTGCTCTATCCAGCTGAGCTACGGGCGCGTCCAGGGCCGAGAAGGCTAGGCAAACAAGCCCGCCGCGGAAGAGGGAACAAGCCCCACAGCCCGCCGCACGAGCACGCGCCAACGCACCCGGTTCCCAACGCAGGCGGCACACCCGCCCCGCTTCGTTCGCCCGTGCCAGCGCGTTCGTCCCGGCGCGCGCAGCGCGCCACTCGCGCGAAGCGTATGGGCCGGATGCTCTCCTGCCCTTCGGGTCTGCGCCCTAGCTTCGTCGCGGCAACTCGTGCCAGCGCGTTCGTCCCGGCGCGCGCAGCGCGCCACTCGCGCGAAGCGTATGGGCCGGATGCTCTCCTGCCCTTCGGGTCTGCGCCCTAGCTTCGTCGCGGCAACTCGTGCCAGCGCGTTCGTCCCGGCGCGCGCAGCGCGCCACTCGCGCGAAGCGTATGGGCCGGATGCTCTCCTGCCCTTCGGGTCTGCGCCCTAGCTTCGTCGCGGCAACTCGTGCCAGCGCGTTCGTCCCGGCGCGCGCAGCGCGCCACTCGCGCGAAGCGTATGGGCCGGATGCTCTCCTGCCCTTCGGGTCTGCGCCCTAGCTTCGTCGCGGCAACATCGACAACTTTTCGCGCCTGCGGCGCGAAAAGTTGGAGCGGGTGAAGAGATTCGAACTCTCGACATTCACGTTGGCAACGTGACGCTCTACCACTGAGCTACACCCGCGCCGATCTGACGAAGAACACTACCACGAGTTTTCGGTGTGCGTTTTTGAGTCGCGCACCGTTGACCCCGCGGTCAGGGGCGGACACTAGTAGAAATCCGAACCGTGGAAGTCAAGAGCTCATCAGCACGAGTTTCCCGAACTGGCGACGCCATGGCGTCCAAGGGCCTTTCCCTGGCCGGAGCGCAGTCGTTCCCAGAACTGCTGGACCGCCACGTGCGAACGCACGGCGAGCGCGTGTTCCTGCCCCGCCGGCGGGCGCGCGTGGTCGAGCCGGTGACGTTTCGCAAGTTGCTTCAGGACGCGGAACTGGTCGCCGCGGGACTCCTGACGCTCGGCATCGCGCGCGGCGACCGCGTCGGCATCCTCGCCGACAACCGCTGCGAGTGGCTGCTCGCGGACCTGGGCGCGGTCTGGATCGGCGCGGTCGACGTGCCGCGCGGCTGCGACACGACGCCGCACGAGATGGAGTTCATCCTGCGGCACTCGGGCGCGCGCGCGGTGTTCTGCGACGACGACCGGCTCGCGGCCGCGGTGCTGCAGCGCCGCGACTCGCTGCCCGCGCTCGAGCACGTGATCGTGATGGCGCAGCGCAGCGGCACCGACGGCGCAACGTCGATGCACGACCTGATGGAGAAGGGGCGCGCGCTGCTGCGCGAGCAGCCGCGCGCGGTCGCTGATGCCGGCGCCGCAGTGCAGCCCACGGACCTGCTGACCATCGTCTACACGAGCGGCACGACGGCGGACCCGAAGGGCGTGATGCTCACGCACGGCAACGTGATCGCCAACATCCAGGCCGTCACCGAAGTGCTCGACATCCGCCACACGGACTCGTTCCTGTCCGTGCTGCCTGCGTGGCACATGTACGAGCGCATCATGGACTACCTCGCGCTCGCGGCAGGCGGCCAGCTCGTCTACACCGACCGCCGGCACATCAAGGAAGACCTGCTGCAGGTCGAGCCGACGGTGTTCGCCGCAGTCCCCCGCATCTGGGAGACGATCCACGACGGCATCATCGCCGCCGCGATCAAGATGGAAGGCGTGCAGGGCAAGCTGTTCCGCAAGCTGCTCTGGCTTTGCCGCGAGAAGGGCGGCGGCCGCGCGACGCTGTGGCACCGCATCCAACTGCTGATGCTGTCGCCGCTGCAGAAGCGCATGCGAGCGATCACGGGCGGACGACTGCGGCTCGCCGTCAGCGGCGGCGGCTCGCTGCCGCGCCATGTCGACGAGACGATGCTCGGCATCGGCCTGCCGCTGCTCAACGGCTACGGACTCACGGAGACGAGCCCCGTCGCATCCGTTCGCCTGCCGCAGCGCAACTGCGCCGGAACGATCGGACCGCCGCTGCCGGGCACCGAGATCGTCGCGCGCGGCGCCGACGGCCGCGTGCTCGGACCGAACGAGACCGGCGTGCTGTGGATCCGCGGCCCCCAGGTCATGCGCGGCTACTACCAGAACCCCGGCAAGACGGCCGAAGTGCTGGAGCCGAGCGGCTGGTTCAACAGCGGCGACCTCGGCCACGTCGACGCGCAAGGCCGCGTGTGGATCACCGGCCGCGCGAAGGACACGATCGTGCTCGCCGGCGGCGAGAACGTCGAACCCGAACCGATCGAGACCGCGCTGAAGACCTCGCCGCTGATCGAACAAGTCGTCTGCCTCGGCCAGGACCAGAAGGCGGTCGGCGCGCTCGTCGTGCCGTCCTTCGACTTGCTCGAGCAACGCGTGCCGCGCCCGCAGTGGGACGAGCGACACGGCACGCTCGCGGGTCGCGCGGTGCACGAACTGCTGCGCAAGGAGATCGACCGGCTGCTGACGCGCGAAGCGGGCTTCCGGCCGTGCGATCGCATCGGCCCGTTCCGCGTGCTCGTCGAACCGCTCACGATCGAGAACGGCTGCCTCACGCCAACCCTCAAGGTGCGCCGTCACGTCGTAGCGCAGCGCCACGAGCAGACGATCGCGACGATGTTCGCGCCGCAGTGAACGAGTCCGTCCGCACAGCGACGAACTAGCCGCGCGGCGTCTTGCGGCTCACGCAGGCGCGATCGGCAGCGGGCGCGGCAACGCGCGCGACGCGTCGGCAGCGGCGAGCGGCGACAACAGCCCGAGGCAGCGCTGCAGCCATTCGATCGCACGCTCGCAAGCGACGTCGACCGACGCGCCGTGCGCGAGCTGCGCGCCGATCGCGCTCGCGAGCGCGCAGCCCGTGCCGTGCACTGGCCCCACCGGCAGCCGCGGATGCAGGAAGCGCCGTGTCACGCCGCTCACGAACAACGTGTCGACGAGCTCTTCGCCGTCGCCGTGGCCGCCCTTCACGAGCACGCTGTCGCAGCCGTCCTGCAACAGCGAGCCGGCGCCGCCGACCGCGGCCACTGCGGCAAGCTCCGGCAGGTTGGGCGTGAACACACGCGCGCGCGGCGCGAACACGTGACGGTAGGCATCCGCGACGGATCGTCCCGCGTCGTAGCCGCCCGCGGTCGCGGAGAGGACCGGGTCGACGACGATCGGGACCTCCGGGCACGCGCGCGCAAGCCATTCGGCCACGCGCTCCACCATCGCGGCCGAGCCGAGCAAACCCGTCTTCACGGCGAGCACGCCGCCGTCGTCGACGGCCGCGCGGATCTGGTCGCGCACGAGCGCCGCGTCGACGCATTCGACCTTCTGCATGCCACGCCGGTTCTGCACCGTGAGCGCCGCGGCGACCGGCAGCGCGTCGCAACCGTGCGCGAGCAGCGTGCGCGCATCCGCAGTGATGCCGGCGCCGCCCGACGGATCGAGTCCGCCGATCACGAGGACGCGAGGAGTCACGGTGCGATGCACGTTGCCGGAAGGGAGAACGGCATCCGCGCCGCTCACTCGTCTTCGTCGCCGAGGCCCGTCGCGTTCGCGCCCTTCACGCCGACGCTCTTCAGGATGTTGCGTTCGAGGCGACGCTCCAGGCGACGCAGCGTGCGCGTGTCGCCGCACGGCAGCTGGATCGAGCCGCCGGCGACCGAACCGTGGCCGCCGAACGTGCCCTTCTCGCCCTTCATCGCGTAGCTGATGAGCTGCCACGCGTCGCCGCCGAGCTCGGTGCGCACCGACACGTAGTAGCTGCAGCCGACGAGCCCGCCGCAGAACACGGCGCGGATGCCTTCCATGCGCATCAGCAGGTCCGCGACCTCGGCGACCATCTCGGCGCTGCCGATCTGGCCGAGCGAGCACAGCGCGACGTGCTGGTAGCGGCGCACCTTGCGCAGCGCGTCCTTCAGCGTCTGGAAGTAGGCGGCCGGCAACTGCGGCCTCGTGATCTGCACGAGCTTCTCACGGTCCACGAACGGGAACAGGAAGTCGTAGGCGCGCAGGTCGACTTCGCTGACGTTGCGCGAGAGATCGGCCGTGTCCGTCTTGATGCCGTAGGTCAGCGCGGTCGCGACTTCGCGGCTCGGCACGAAGTTGGCCTCGCGGAAGTAGGTCGCGACCAGCGAGCTCGTCGCGCCGACGTCGAGGCGCACGTCCCGGAACGGCTCGGTGCCCGCGTTCGACCCGTTCTCGCCCATGTGGTGGTCGATGACGATGTCGACCTTGAGGCCCGGCGGCACGATCGTGTGGCCGAAGCCAGGTTGCGTGTCGACGAGCGCCACGCAGTCGAAGTCCTCCGGCCGGATCTGGTCCAGCGGCGTCATGTCGATGCCGAGCCGGTTGACCATCTCCTGGTTCTCGGCGCGCAGGATGCGGCCGCTCAGCGCGAACTGGCTCTCGACCTGGCCCGCCACGGACGCGAAGTAGCGCAGGCCCATGCCACTGCCCAACGAATCCGGGTCGGGGTTGTTGTGCGTCAGCACGAGCAGCCGCCGCTTGCCGCGGAGCAGCGCGAGCAGGCTCTCGGTGCGGCCGAAAGGCTGCCGCGGGCGTTGCTGGGCGCTCGTGAGGGACATGGGTTAGGTCTGGATCGACGGACGGGGGCGAAATCCTACAGGCCGAACTTGTCGAGGCATGCCCCCATGCCGGGAAGCTCGCCCGGCGGAATCGCCGGATCGAGCTCGAGGCACGCGGAAGCGCCCTTGCCAAGGGGCTTCAGATAGGACGCGAGCAGGCCGTAGTCCACGACGCCCGAGCCCGGCGGCAAGTAGAGGCCCTCGGGCCGAGCATCGCCGAGGTTGCAACCGCGGCACCGCGATCCGAACGCCTCGAGCCACGCGCCCTGCGGCTCCGCGAGGACCTGTTCGCGCCGCGCGCACACGGCGGCGTCGTGCCAGTAGCCGAGCTTGAGGTTGGGCAGGTCCTCGTAGATCCACTGCATCGCCTCGAGGCTCGCGACCGCGAGCAGGCTCCGGCTCTGCGTGAGGCAGAACGTGACCTCGGGGTGCGCGCGCGCGAGTCCGTGCAGGTTGCGGCACACGCGGTCGAGCGCCGCGGGCAACGCAGCCTTGCGCCGCGCTTCGAGCGCCTGCGCGCGCTCCTTGGTCCACTCGTAGCTCGCGTCGCCGAGGTCCTCGCGTTCGACCTCCCCCATCAGCGGGACGAGTCCTGGCTCGAGGATCACGAGACGCGATTCGACGGAGGCAGCGAGCGCGCACGCGGCGGCGACCGCGGACTGCGCCACGCGCACTTCGCCGTCGCGCGCCGACCCGAGCGCCGCGGTGTTGGGCCGCTCCGACAGGATGGAACTGCAGCGGACCGCGGGGAACTCGATCGGGTAGTCGCTCGCATGCTGCGCGAGCGCCGCGAACGGCATCGACCGCGGCGAAGGCGACGGCACGAGGCCCGCGAACCGCGCCTCGCACAGCCAGCGCAGCATGCGCACGGGGTCGCCGGGACCGTGCACGGACGCCCATGCGGCGCCGAGGAATCGCTGCGATGACATGTCGCGCCATTCTGGAGAGCCGCAAGCGGCGAGGCAACGGCAGGATCGCGGCGCCTGCTATCCTTCCGGCCCCATGCGCCGCCCCATCGCCTGCTCGCTCGCGCTTCTGCTGATCGCGTTGCTCGGCTGCTCGCCGTTGCGCGCGCAAGCGGCGACCGAGGTCGATCCCGTGGGCCCCGCGCTCGAGCGACTCGAGAAGGGCATCCAACGTGCCGAGGAACTCGCGCGGAAGATCGCGACGAAGCGCGAAGAGTCCGCGCGCCACGACCTCGAAGCCCAGGACCTTCGCCGCCAGCGCGACGAAGCGGTCGCGCGCGCGGAGGCCGACGCCGCGCGCTTCGAGCGCGTCGAGCGGCAGCTGGAGGACCAGCGCAAGGCACACGCCAAGGCGCTCGCGGACATGCAGAAGCAACTCGACGAGTTGCGCACGTCGCTGCAGACGCGCGCCGAGGACGCGGAACGGGAGCGCGATGCCGCGCGCCGAGAGGCCGACGAGCTCGGCGCGGCACAGCGCCGCTTGCTCGACGCCGTCCGCGCGCATCGCGAGGCGGTGTCCGCTCTCGTGCGCGAGCTGCGCAGTGCGCGAGCAGGCAACTACGCGCAAGCGGAGGCGCAGCCAGCGCCGGCTCCAGCGCCGAAGCGCGCGAAGTAGCGGCCGCGCGACGGCGAACGTCGACAGCCAGCCGAGGTCACCCGGATCAGTCCGCGAACTGCTGCAACAGCGCCTGCAGCTCCTGAACCGCGCGCATGTAGAGCGAGCGAACGGTCACTTCCTTGGTGTAGCCAAGTTCGTCGAGCATCTCGGCGTAGGCCTTGCCCTGGAACATGCGCAGCTCGATCACTCGCCGGTGCTTGTCGCTGAGCTTCTGCATCGCGGCGAGCATCGAGCGGCTGAGTTCGTCGTAGCGGACGAACACGCTCGGCCGCAGCGATCGCTCGTCGGCGAAGTGCTCGCGGCCGCCGTCCTCGTCGAAGTCGCCGAGATGGCGCACCTTGCCCTTGCCGCGCTTGTCCGCGCGCGCGCGCCGCCAGATGTCGAGCAGCTTGCGCTTCGCGACCATCTTGACCCAGCCGGAGAACGAGGCCCCTTCCTCGTCCACCTTGAACTCGCCGATGTCCTTGCAGATCTGCAGCAGCACGTCCTGCGCGAGGTCGTCGAGGCTCTTGTCGGGCGGCAGGTTCTCGCCGCGCATCGCGTCCTCGATCCACTTCTGCATCTTCGCGTGAAGGTTGTTCCAGTGGACGTCGACGTCGACGTCGTTCTGCACCTGCTTCACGTGGTGCAGCGTGCTCGACAACGGCGGCTTCTTCGCGGGCTCGTCTTTGCGCTCGCTCATGGGCGCGGCAGTGTAGCGCGGCGCATTCGCGTTTTGCCGGAGACGGGCAGCCGAGCCTTGAGCCAGCGTGCGCGTCTCCTACGTTGACGGCAAATGGCAGCGGCACCGCGCATCGGCATCGTCGACATGGGCAGCAACGCCATCCGCATGCTCGTTGCGGAGGCTTCCCCCGAGGGCACCACCATCCTGGAGAGCCACCGGCTTTCCGTGCGGCTCGGCCGCGACGTCTTCGCGTCGGGCCAGGTGCCCGCGGCGACGATCTCCAGCGTCGTCGACGCGTTCCGCAGGTTCCGCACCACCTGCGACCGCATGAACGTGACGCAGGTGCGTGCGATCGCCACGTCCGCGGTGCGCGAGGCCCGCAACCGCGACGTGCTCGTCGACCGCGTGCGCGAGGCGTCCGGCATCGAGATCGAAGTGATCTCCGGCACGCAGGAGGCCTACCTGCTGGCCCGCGCAGTGGCGACGAAGGTCGACATCCGCCGCGGCCGCTCGGTGCTCGTCGACGTCGGCGGCGGCAGCGTGGAGGTCGTCGTGGTCGAGGACGGACAGGTCGTCGAAGCCGACAGCTACCGCCTCGGCGCGCTGCGTCTCTTGTCGATGCTGCCGGATCCCGGCGCCACGGGCGACACGTTCGTGGACCTGCTGCAACGCCACCTTCGCGGCCTCGAGAAACGCATCGGCGGACACTTCTCGTCGGGCCGCGTCGATCGTTACGTCGCCGTCGGCGGCAACATCGAGAGCCTCTGCGACCTCACGGGCGCACAGTCACAACAGAACGGCGTCGACTCGTGCCGGCTCGACGCAGCTCGCGACGAGGTGATGAAACTCGCCGAGCTGACCTACGAGGACCGCGTCGAGAAGCGCGGGCTCAAGCCGGACCGCGCCGACACGATCGTGCCCGCAGGCGTGGTCTACGTGCGCATCGGCGAGCTCGCGGGCTGCAGCCACGTGCTCGTGCCGCGCGTCGGCATCAAGGACGGGCTGCTCGCCGAGATCGCCGAAGGCCACCTCGACGCGTTCGCGCCCGAGCAACACGTCGACACCGTCCTGTCCGCGTGCCGCGCGCTGGGCCGCAGGTTCGGCTTCGAGTCGGAGCACGCGGAGACCGTGCTCGAACTGTCGCGCCAGCTGTTCGACCAGTTGCAGCGGTTGCACGGCCTCGACGCGCACGCGCGCGTGTTGCTCGAGGCCGGCGCGCTGCTCCACGACATCGGCATCGCCGTCAACAACGACGGCCACCACAAGCACTCGCAGTATCTCATCGAGTCGAGCGACATCGTCGGCCTCGGCGACGACGAGCGCCGCATCGTCGCGCTGCTCGCGCGCTACCACCGCCGCGCCCCGCCGAGCCGCGAGCACGAGGAGTTCGCGACCTTGCGTCGCAAGGACCGCTCCACGGTCGAACGGCTCGCGGCGTTGCTGCGGCTCGCCGACGCGCTCGACCGCCAGCACGCAGGCCTCGTGCGCAGCGTGCAGGTCAAACTCACCGGCGACCGAGTCGAACTCGCGCCCAAGCTCGCGTCCGGCCAGCGATCCCAACTCACGCTCGAACGGCAAGCCGTGGCAGAGAAGGGCGAACTGTTCGCGCAGTTGTTCGGCCGCCAGGTGGAGCTGCTCCGACCGTGAGCAGTCCTCGCACCGAACTCGAGTTCAAGCTCCGCACGCCGATCGCTGCGCAAGCCGACGCCGTGCAGGCCGCGCTGTCGGGAACGGGACTGAGCGCGAGTCCCTCAGGCTCGAAGTCGAGGTCGGATCTCTACCTCGACGACGATCGCCGCAGCCTGTTCCACGCGGGGATCTCGCTGCGAGTTCGCACCGACGCCCACGGTTCCCATGTCTGCGCGAAGAGCGCGATCTCCCGCTCCGGCGCGCTCCATGCTCGCGCGGAGACCGAGGCGGAGTGGATGGCGACGTCGGCGCCAGCAAGGGCTTCGGACCTGCCGGAACCCGTGCGCGACGCCGTGGAGCCGTTCGTGCCGCGCGCGGACCTGCACGCAATCGTGCGCCTCGACGTGGAACGCGAGCTCATGACGCTGATGCGCAGCGACGAGGTGGTCGGAGAGATCGCGATCGACCGCGTCACAGCCGAACAGAACGGTCGACGCACCACGTTCTTCGAGATCGAGGTGGAGTCACGCGGCGATCTCGAGGCGTGCCGCGAGGCGGCAGACCGGATGCTGAGCGGCCTGCCTGCGGAGATCGCAGTCGACGACAAGTTGCACCATTCGCTGTCCGCGCTGGCCCTGCTCCCGCCGCTGCAGCTCGACGAGAATGCGCCTGCAACTCTAGGGGAGGCCGTCAGCCGCAGGCTTGCAGCGCTGCGCGAATCCATGTGCGCTGCGGAGTCCCACGTCCGCTCGGAAGGCCGGCCGGAGGATGTGCATGCGCTGCGCGTTGCGTTGCGGAGACTCCGCGTGACACTCGTCGCGTTCGAAGGGATGCTGCCGGTGCCGATCACAGCGACGGCAAAGGAGCGGCTCGTGTCGCTGCACCGTCGCTGCGCGGACCTGCGCGCGGTCGACGTACATCTCGACAATCTGCCGAGTTCGCTGTCGCGCGTGCCCGAAGCGCTTCGTTCGCCTGCACTGGAGATCGAGCGGCGGCTCACGGCGCGACGCGACACCGAACTCGAGCGCGTGCGCTCGTTCCTGCGCAGCGGAGATCGGCTCGACGAGCTCGTCGAGCTCGCGCGCCTCTGCGACCTCGCCACCTACGCGCAGGATGCAGCATCACAACCGGCCTCGGCGGCGCGCGATGCAATCCGCGCCGCGGCCCGCCGGGTCGAGCGGCGCGTGCGCGCGCTGCCGAAGCGACCGCCCCTGGAAGAAGCGCATCGCCTTCGGCTTGCCGCGAAGCGGCTGCGCATCCTCAGCGAGGAGTTCGCCGACTGCGCGCCGCCGATGAAGAAGCGGACGCGCCGGCGACTGGTGTTGGCGCTTGCTGCGCTGGGCGCCTGGTGCGACCGCGCGGATGCCGTCGAGCAATGGGCCGCGCTGCTCGACGAACTGGACGGCACTCAGTCCGAGGCGCGCACCGGCGCGTTGCTGGGAGCCCTGTGCGCGCTCGCGAGTGAGGATGCCGAGGCGGCGCAGGTCTCGGCACGCAAGGCGATCCGACGCCTCGATCGCCCCTGGCTGTGGCGCAACCTCGGCCTCGAGGCAAGCGAGGACTGAGACCATCACTCCGCCAGCCATGGTGGCAGTCCATGCCATTCTGGCGCGAACATTGGCTGGTTGACGAACTGACGAGAAGACACAAAGTCCTTTGCCAAGGCATCTTCCGACTCTGCGCCATTTCGGCACGCACGTTGCTCCTGCCGCGCATCCAACCAGGAGCAACCATGAACCACTGCAACGTCCCGGCCTTCCGTCGTCCGTTCGGCAACCTCTTCGACTCGTTCTTCTCGGACGCGCTGCCCGAGGTCTTCCCGGGCGCCCTGAGCCCCGCGACGGACATCGCGGAGACGGCGTCGTCGTTCGTCATCGCGCTCGACCTGCCCGGCATTGCCGAGCAGGACGTCCACGTCGAGGCGCTCGACCGCCAGCTGACGATCCGCGCCGAGCGCAAGGATGCGCGCGACTCGGAGTCGACGCGCTGGCACCGCAAGGAGCAGCGCTACGGCGCGTTCTCGCGCACGATCATCCTGCCGGAGACGGCGGACACGTCGCGCGTCGAGGCGAAGCTCGCGCAAGGCGTGCTCACCGTCACGGTGCAGAAGCTCGAGAAGCAGCAGCCGAAGAAGATCGAAGTTCGCGGCTGATCCTGCTCCCGCCTGCGGCCGCGCTGTCGCGGACCGCAGGCGGACGGCATGCTGCGCGGAGCCACCGCGCATGATCACGATCGTCCAACGCGTCCTCCACGCCAGCGTCCGAGTCGACAACGAGGAAGTCGGAGCCTGCGGGCGCGGCTTCTTGCTGCTCGTCGGCGTCGAGCGCGGCGACCTCGAAGTGGACGCGGACGCGACTGCCAGCAAGCTCGTGAAGCTGCGGTGCTTTCCGGGCCGCACGCCGATGGACGCCACGCTCGCCGACATCGGCGGCAGCGTGCTCGTCGTGAGCCAGTTCACGCTCGCGGCCGAGCTCGCCGAAGGCAATCGACCGAGCTTCAGCGCCGCAGAGGATCCCGCCATCGCCGAGAAGCTCTACCTGCGCGTCGCCGAGCGGCTGCGCGAGAGCGGGCTCCCCGTCGCTACCGGGCGTTTCGGCGCGAAGATGGAAGTCACGCTCTGCAACGACGGCCCGGTCACGTTCGTGCTCAAGGTCAAGAACGGCCGCGCGCAGCGACGCGAAGCGACCTAGCGAGCGCTCGTTCGGCTTGCGGAGACAGCCGAGCAGCACACAGCGAGCGCGAGGAACGGCGCACCATCGAAGTCCACGCCCCATTCGCGTCGCAGATCAGCAAGACGCAAACGCACGCATCGCAGCGCGCTCCTCACGCCTCATCCCAGACCCATGTCCTCGACTTCGTCCTCGTCGAGTCCGAGGTAGTGGCCGAGCTCGTGGTGCAACGTGATCGTGATCTGCTCGATCAGGTCCTCGCGATCGCGCGCCATGCGCTCGAGGTTGCGCTGGAACAGGTAGATGTAGTTCGGACGCAGCTCGACCGCGTCCGCTGTATCCGGCAGCGGCGTGCCGTCGAACAAGCCGAGGATCTCGGGATCGAACTGCTCGCCGCCGCCGCGCAGCAATTCCAGCGCTGGCACGTCCTGCACGATCACCGGCACGCGCTCCAGATGACGGCGGAACTGGCGCGGCAGCTTGCGCGCCGCGAGGCGCACTTGCTGGTCGAACTCGCGCCGCGACATGCGGATGGGCAGATGGAAGCGATCCGGGTCCATCTCGTGCGCGAGCGCAAACTTCTCGTCGGCGCCGGCGAGGTCCTCTTCGCGCTCCAACAGCATCCCGACCACGATGTGTGCGTCGATCGGCGCACGGTCCGACTCCAGCGACCGCTCGACCTCGACGCGCGATTCCTTGAAGCGGCACTGGCGGAACAACGCCATCGCGAGCCAGCAACGCGACGTCGGGCACGAAGGGTCCTCCGCCAGCACGGCGCGCAGTCGCTGCTCCGCCTCCTTCGGGCGACCGAGCGCGAGCAGCGCGTCGGCAGACAGATAGAGAAGGTCGAGCCGATCCCCTTCGCCCTTCTCGAGCGCGGCCTCGGCGAGTTCGAGCGCCTCTTGGTCGCGACCTGCGTCGAGCGCCGACTCCACGCGCGCAACCGCGGGATGACGGCCGAGCACGGGGTCGTCGTCGGGCGGGATGATTCCTGGTGGCTCGAGTTCCATTCGGGCTGCTCCACGCTACCACGGCCCGCCGCGCGCGCGAGCCTCGCGGACGCTGCGCGTCAGCATCAGCCGGAGTCCGAAGCCGCACCTTGGCCGAGCGCGGGATGGTGACGGGCTCGTGCGCAGGCTACAAAGCTCGCAGGAGCCAACCGACGCACCATGGTCTCGATCCGGACGATCCTGTTCCCCACCGACTTCTCCGAGCCCGCGCTTCATGCATTGGATCAGGCAGTGGAGTTCGCGAAGTGCTTCGGCGCGCGCCTCGTGCTGCTGCACGTGATCCCGCAGAGCGCATACCCCATGCGCAACCTCGCGACGGTCGCCGGCTTCCCGAACTTGCGCGACGAGCTGAAGAAGGCCGCAGACCGCGACCTTGCCGATCTCCGCGCGAAGCTGCCGAAGGAACTCGGCGTCGAAGGCGCTGTGCGCGAGGGAGTGCCGCACATGCAGATCCTGGAGTGCGCGCAGGATGTCGGCGCCGACCTCATCGTCATGGCGACGCAAGGCAACACCGGGCTGAAGCACGTGCTGCTCGGCAGCACGGCGGAGCGAGTCGTGCGCATGTCACCCAAGCCGGTGCTCACCGTCCGCAGCGCGCAGGCCTGATCGCACGCACTCGCGGCGACCGCCCGGCGGGTCGCCGGCAGGACCGCGCGTCAGCCACGTGGATCGGCGCTACGGGATCAGGCGCCGAGCAAGCCTTCGCGGATCGCGAGGCGCGCGATCTCCGCGGGCGAATGGCAGTCGAGCTTGCGCTGCAGGTTCTCGCGGTGCTTCTTCACCGTGCCGAGCGACAACTCCAGCGTCGCAGCGACTTCCTTGTTCGCCTTGCCGAGCGCGAGCAATTGGAAGACCTCGCGTTCGCGCGGGGTCAGCACGGAGAGGGCCGAGTTCTCGCCGACCGGCATCGACTCGCCGCGCACCGCGCGCGCCATCACGCCGCTCGCGACCTTCGGCGACAGGAACGAATCGCCGCGGTGGATCGCGTCGATCGCGAGCCCCAACTCCGTCGGGTCGCTGTCCTTCGACAGGTAGCCGTCGGCGCCGTTCTGCAGCGCCTGCTGCACGAACTTCTGGCCTTCGTGCTGCGATGCCATCAACACCTTCGTGTGCGGGCTGCCCTTCTTGAGCGGCCCCACCGCGTCGATGCCCGACAGGCCGGGCATCGTGATGTCGAGGATCACGATGTCGGGACGCAACTGCGCCACGAGGTCGATGCCCTGCCGCGCGTCGCCGGCGTCGCCGATGACCTTGAATCGCGGGTTGCGCTCGAGCAGCGAACGGAACGCCGCGCGAACGATCGCCTGGTCGTCGATGAGCACGATCGAGATGGTCTGCGTGTCTGCCATGCTTCTGGTCCCTGCGGGATAGGGTGTTTCGGTGAGGCTAGGAGCCGGAGGGCGCGTGCCGCGGCAAGGTCATCCGGAAGCACGCGCCGGGTCCCGGCGAGTCTGCCAGATCGAGCGTGCCGTGATGCGTCTCCGCGATCTTGCGGCTGAAGGCAAGGCCGATGCCCGTGCCCCCGTCCTTGGAACTTTGGAACAGTCGGAAGATTTCGTCGCGGCGCGCGGGCGGCACACCGGGGCCGGAGTCGTGCACTTCGAGCCAGGCGCTGCTGCCCTCGGCCTCGACGGACACGAGCACGCGCCCTTTGCCGCCGCACGCTTCGAGCGCATTGCGCAGCAAGTTCACGGCGACCTCCTCCAGCAGCTGGCGATCCGCCTGCACGACAACCTTGGACGCAGGAGCTTCGATCTCCACCTCGACGCCCGCGCGCGCAGTCGAACTCTCCAACTGACCCAGCGCGGCGCGCGCGACTTCGACGAGATCCACGTCCTCGAGGTCGAGTTCGAGCGGGCGCGCGAAGGACAGCGTGTGCGTGAGGAGGCGCTCGATGCGTTGGATGTTCTTGACCAGTCCTTCGACCACCACGCGCTCGGCGACGCCGAGCTTGTCCGCCACGGCAGCGAGCGCGTGCCGAAGGCTCGTGATCGGCGTCTTGATCTCGTGCGAGAGCAGCGACGCCTCCTGGCCGAGGATCGCCAGGTTCTTGAGCAGGTCCATCTCCTTGTGGCGCGCGCGGTCGCGTTCGCGCAGCAGTTCGACGTGCCGCACGGCGCGTGCAACCGCCTCGAGCAAGCGCTCCTTCGTGACCGGCTTGCTGATGTAGTCGAACGCGCCGCTGCGAACCGCCTCGGACGCCGTCTCCAGCGTCGGCAATCCCGTGACCAGCAGCACCGGCTCCTGGCACCCGCGACGCTGCACGACTTCGCGCAGCACCTGCATGCCGTCGAACTCGGGCATGACGATGTCCGTCAGCAGCAGGTCGAAGGCGCCGGGGTGGAGGTGCGCCTCGATCTCCGCGAAGGTCTGGCCCGCGACCACCTGATGGCCCTCTCGTTCGAGCAGACGACCCAGCGTCCGGCGCAAGTTCGCTTCGTCGTCGAGGAGGATGATTCTGGCCATGGGGTTCTTCGACCGCGCACAAACGACCGTCGCGGTGTGCGCACCATCGCCCCTGAAGTCGTAGCGCGCCAGCCACCGCGCCTGCGAAAAGAGCCGTAGGCACGCCTCAGCTAAACGGCCCATGCGAGCGAAGCGGCAGGCGAGAGGGGTCCGTGTGCACGAGTTCGACGCTGGCGCCTGCCGGCGACTTGTCGGCCCACGTCGCGACCCGGCACCACAGCTCGGGACGAACCATGCACGACGAGCTTCGCAAGACGGTCTCGCCGTCGACTTCTTGTGCGATCTTCCCCGCCACGCCACTAGCATCCCGCGCCGCGCATGAAGAGCTCCGACTCTCCCGAACCGAAGCCCGGACAACCGGAGCACGTGGGCAGCACGGCCAGGACCTCGCTCTCGCTCGCGGACGAAGCGGCGCTGATGCGCACGATCATCGCGACGGCAACCGAGGGCATCGTGACGATGACGCCGTCGGGCCGCATCGAGCTCGTGAACCGGGCCGCGGAGCTGATGTTCGGCTTCGGCCCGGGCGAACTGATCGGCCAGGACGTCACGACCCTGATGCCGAGCCCCTACCGCGACGAGCACTCGCGCTACGTCCAGAACTACCTCGAGTCGGGGCAGGCTCGCGTGATCGGCATCGGCCGCGAAGTCGTGGCGAAGCGCAAGGACGGCTCGCAGTTCCCGATCCACTTGTCGGTCGGCGAGGGACTCGTCGGCAACCGGCGCGTGTTCGTCGCGATCCTCAGCGACATCTCGATGCGCAAGGAACTGCAGGCGCGACTGTCGCTCGCCGAACGCCTCGTGGCGATCGGCGAACTCGCAGCCGGCGTCGCGCACGAGATCAACAACCCGATCAACACGATCCTGAACTGCGCGCAGCTGATCCGCGACGGCGACTCGCCGTCCGAGAACGCGGCGATGATCGCCGACGAGGCGACGCGCATCGCGGGCATCGTGCAGGACCTGCTCCAGTTCGCGCGCAACGACAAGCGAGAGCTCCTGGCGACCGACCTCGCCGATGTCGCACAGCGCACGGTGCGGCTCGTTCGCGAGAACTACGCGAAGGCATCGGTCGAACTCGACCTCCACATCGAGCCCGGCACGCCGACGGTGCGGGCGAACCGTTCGCAGTTGCAGCAAGTGCTGCTCAACCTGCTCAACAACGCGCGCGACGCGGTGCTCGCAAAGCGCGCGGGCCAGAAGCTCGTGCTCGTGCGCGCGATGCCTGCCCAGGACGGGGCCGACATCGTCATCCGCGACACCGGCATCGGCATCCTGCCGGAACTCGCGGACCGCATCTTCGAGCCGTTCTTCACGACGAAGCGCGCGCGCGGCGGGACCGGCCTCGGTCTCTCGATCAGCAAGAGCATCATCGACAGCTTCGGCGGCACGATCACCGTGGAGAGCGAGCCGGGGCAGGGCGCGGAGTTCCGCGTCTGGCTGCCCGCCGAGTCCGAACCGACGATCTGAGCGATCGCGCCGCGCCGCAGCGCAACCGCCAATGGCATCGCGAGGTTCTGCGCTGGAGGCCGGATGCGGGACGGCGACTTTTCCCGACCTGCCGGGAACGCCGATGAAGGATGCGAACGCGGCCGTACCGAGGCCGCAGGAGCCCTTCCATGAGCCTCGAACGAGCCAGCATCCGCGGCGCCGATTCTCCTGCCGACGGCGGACGTCCTGACCAGCGCGGCATGGCGCTGATCTTCGCGCTGTTCTTCGCCGTGGTCGCGCTCGGCATCACGCTGTCCGGCACGATCTTCGTGAAGGCGCACCGCGACACGACGAGCATCCAGTTCGCGAGCAACAGCCAAGCGGTCGAGTTCGCGCGCTCGGGCCTCGTCGAGGCGATCGGTTGGTATCGCAAGCAGACCGCGCAACCCGTGACGACGTTTGCGCCGCAGTTCGCGCCGGCAGCGACTCCGCCGGTGTTCGACACGATCGATCCTGACATCGGCATCGTGCGCGAGTTCGAGATCCACGGCGCGATCTGGGGCCGCTACGAGGTCTGGAAGCCCTGGCCGCTCGATCCGGACGCCGATCGACTGGCCTTGCGCACGCAGGTCCAGTGCGAGGACATCTCCGACCAGCGCGGCAACCTGAGCCCCGGTTCGGTGTGGCGCCTGCGCAGCATCGGTTACGTCTACCGCCGCGTGGATCCCGCGCTCGCATTCGACGAAGGCCCGAACCGCGTCATCGCCAAGGAGCTCGTCGAGACCGAGATCCGCCGCCTCGCGCTGCAGCCGCCCGGCCAGGCCGCCGTCTGCGCGCGCACTGCGAGCACGTGCCGCGTGCTCACGCGCGGCCGCATCTACGGCGGCGCGGGCGCAGCAGGCATCTACACGATGTCCGGAACCGGCAACGTCACGGTGTCCGGAACGGGCGCGACCGTGACCGGCGGCATCTCGCCGAACGCGAATTACGACGACAGCATGACGGCGGTCTTCGGCGTCACGCTGCCGGAGTTGAAGGGCATGGCCGACCTCACGGTGATCGACGCGAACGAGTTCCCGAGCCCGCTGCCGGAGACATCGGTCGTCGTCGCCGACACGGACCTCACGTTCGATTCCTCGCGACCGCTCAGCGGCACCGGCGTGCTCGTCGTCGACGGCAACGTCACGATCCAGCCGTCGAGCTACTCGAACTTCTCTGGCCTGCTCTACGTGAACGGCAATCTCACCGTGCGCGAAGGCTGCGAGTTGCAGGGCGCGATCGTCGTGACCGGCGCGGTCACGGTGCAGGGATCGGCGAGCGACTTCGCGACGATCACGTTCGACGACGGCATCGTCGCACGCCTGCGCCAGTCGCTCGGCACGTATCGCCAGGCCACGTCGACGACGCGACCGTTCTGGGGCGACCAGCGCTGATCGAGCATCAGGCGGTCGGCGTCCGCGTTGTCGCGGACGCGAGCCCGCGTTCCACACCGCGCTCCGCGGCGAGCCGTCGCGAATGCGAACGGCAGCGCAGCAGGAGCGTGGCGGGAACCGCGAGCTGAAACGCAGACCTCAGAGCGAGATCACGTTCGTGAACGAAGCCGGCGCGTAGGTCGGGTCGTTCGTGAGCACCAGCGCTTGCAGGTGCACTTCCCCGCTCGCGAAGAACGCGGGGATGTTGAGGTTGAGCTTACCCTCTGCGTCGCCGACGAAGTACGAGTCCGTCAGCACGATCTCGTTGGGATCGAGCAGCAACCGGTAGCGCCAATCGGCGATCTGGATGCCGGCCGGGAACAGGCTCGTCGCGAGGCCGAGGATCACGAAGTCGCCTTGGCTCACGTGGAACCGCAGCGAGTTGGGATCCCAGCCGTTCAACGGCTCGCGCGTCTCCACCATCGGGATGACGCCGATGCCGGAGTCGAGCTTGGTCGTGCCAGCAGTGTTGGTGAACGTGACCGGCTGGTAGCCCGGGACCGGCTGGGCCGGGACCGATACCTGCAGCTGGCTCGCCGTTCGCGAGAGCACGGGCGCGCTGGCCCCGCCCACCGAGACGATCGGCGTGGAACCGAGCCACAACTCCGTGCCCGTGAGCGTCAGCGTCGGGTTGCCACCCGGCTTGACGAACATCGGCGACGCGCCCGTGATCCAAGGCGTGCCCAGCATCGGCGCGGTGAACGCGCCGAAGAAGCCGCCGCGGAAACGGTAGGTCGAGGACGAAGCATCCGGCTCGACGACGACGCCAGAACCGACCGACGACCGGAGCTTGTAGAACGCGGTGTCGGCCTCCCCACCGCTGCCGAACTCGACAGCGGAGAGGAAGTAGGTCTGGCTGCCGAGTGCGCCCGTCGACGATCCCGTGCCCGACCCCTGCGCGACGCCAGCGGCGCCGAGCAGGAGCGAGGCCATGAGGATGCGAGCAGCGTTCATCAGCGCACTCCCGTCCACTGGACGTTGAGGCGGCTCGACGCGCCGTTGCTCGTCAGATCCCACGCGGTGGTCGCCGCCGCGTAGACGCGGATGCGATCGCCCGGCAGGACCTTGACCGTGCCCGTCAGCTTGAGCGTGCCGCGAGCCGTGCTGGTCGAGACGACCTCGTCGATCGCGAGCAGGCGCGTGCCGTCCGTCGCGTGGTCGCGAACGAGCGTCAGCGTCTCCTCACCGGCATCGACGCGCGACGTCATCGAAGCGCTCACCGTGACGGTGCCCGCCTTGAGGAACGTCAGCACGCCGCCGGCCGTCGAGAAGACGTCCGAAGCGCTGTTCTGCGCAACCGTGCCGTAGGCCAGGTCGCCACCAGCCGCGTCGATCGTCGCCGCGTTGGACAGCTGCGCGCCGAACGACTCGGTGCTCATCGCGTCCGTGCCAGGCAGGCGAATCGAGTTCGCCGGCATCGTCTGGTAGGGGCTGCTGAGGATCAGGTCGGCGTAGTAGAGGCCGCCGTTGGTCGTGACGATGTCACCGACCGCGAGCGACGACTGGATGCCGACGTTCGACAGCAGGATCGCGCCGCTGCTCGTGTCCTCGACTGCGACACCGTTGCCCGAACGGATCTGGCCGCTGCCCATCGAGAACTCACCGTTCCCGCTGACCGTGACCTTGCCGAACACGTCCGGATCGCGCAGCCACGCACGGCCTGCGGTGTTGGTCGTGCCGCCGCCCGTGATGGCCAGCGCTGCAGTCGTCTGGCTCGCCGGGACGAAGCCACCGCTGCGGCCCTGGATCGTGCCGCGAACCACGTTCACCGGGATGCCCGCGCCGCTCAGCACGCGGAACAGCACGTTGTCGTAGATGATGCCCGAGCTGCCATCGGTCGTGACATCGAGTTGGGCTGCGTTGTCCGTGCCGTAGGCGTAGACCGTGCAGGCCGACAGGTAGAGCTGCGAGAACGCCGTCTCACCCGTGATCGAGATCGCGTCGCCGCCGAAGACGGCATCGACGTCGATGCCGGCCATGGAGACCACGCCGCCGCCGCTGTGCGTGACGGTGCCGTTGATCTTGGTCGAGAACGACTTGCCCACCACCGTGGAGGCGAGGTGCACGCCGCCGACCAGCGTCACGTTGCCGGCATAGCTGCCCGGACGCACGAGGATCGACGTCTGGTTGGCCATGCTGGCGCCGTCGAGGACCGCCTGGTCGATCGCCGCCTGGATCGTCGTGTGCGTCGCGCCATTGGCGAGACTCAGGTCGACGATGTAGCGAGCGGCAGGGATGCCCTGCGGACCCTGGGGACCGGCCGCGCCGGTTGCACCCGTGAGGCCGATCGGACCTTGCGGACCGACTTCGCCCTGGATGCCCTGGATGCCCTGCGGGCCGGACGGACCCGCAACGCCCTGCAGGCCTTGCTCGCCCTGCGGACCCGTCAGACCGATCGGACCTTGCGGACCCGTGGCGCCGGTCGCACCCGTCAGACCGATCGGACCTTGCGGACCAACCTCGCCCTGGATGCCCTGCGGCCCCTGCGGACCGGTCGGGCCCGAACCCGGCAGCAGCGTCGCCGCAACCGGCATCGTCTGCAGCGAGTTCGTGAACGTCAGCTGGCCATACTTGAAGACGCCGACTCCGTCCGTCGTGGCGACATCGCCCGTGAACGTCGCGGCAGGCTGCAGATACGTGTCGTGCAGTTCCACCGGACCCGTCGTCGTGTCTTCGACACACACGCCGTTGCCCGAACGGACCTGACCGCCGTAGATCTGCAACTCACCCTCACCAGTGACGGTGACCTTGCCGAACACGTCGCTGTCCTTGATCCACGCACGCGCGCGGTTGCCGCCCGTGCCGCTGATCGCCAGCGACGGCGTCGTTTGATCACGCGGCGAGAACGTCGCACCGCGGCCTTGGATCGTGCCGCTCAGCGCGTTCACCGCAATACCGGTGGAGCCAACGGTCGGGAGACGGAACACCACGTTGTCGTAGATCACGCCCGACGAGCTCGCCGTCGGAACGTTCATCTCGAGCGCGTTGTCCGCACCCTGCGCGTAGACCGCGCAGTCCGCGATGTAGAGCTGCGTCGGCGCAACCGCACCGGCGACCGTCAACGCGTCACCAGCAGGGCAGTTGATGTCGATGCCGATCATCGACGTCACGCCCGCAGTGTGCGTCACCTGGCCCGTGATCTGCGTCGCGAACGACTTGCCAGCGACCACCGCCGTCAGGTGCACGCCGCCGACCAACGTCACGTTGCCCGTGTAGTTGCCCGGACGGACGAGGACCGTCGTCTGGTTGCCGCTGCCGAAGCCGTCAGCGACTGCCTGGTCGATCGCCGCCTGGATCGTCGTGTGCGTCGCGCCGTTGGCGAGCGACGTGTCGACGATGTAGCGAGCCGCCGGCAGACCCTGCGGACCTTGCGGACCGGTCGCGCCAGTCGCGCCCGTGGCGCCAGTCGGGCCCTGCGGACCGACTTCGCCCTGCGGACCGGTCAGACCGATCGGGCCTTGCGGACCCGTCGCGCCGGTAGCGCCCGTGGCACCCGTCTCACCCTGCGGGCCTTGCGGACCCTGCGGACCCGTCGCGCCCGTGAGGCCGATCGGACCCTGAGGACCAACTTCACCCTGCGGGCCTTGCGCACCCGTCAGACCGATCGGGCCCTGCGGACCAACCGGACCAACTTCACCCTGCGGACCCGTCGCGCCAGTCGCGCCAGTCGCGCCCACCGGACCCTGCGGACCCGTCGGACCCGAGCCCGGCAGCAGCACTGCCGCAACCGGCATCGTCTGCGCGGGGCTGAGGTAGGTCAGCTGGCCGTAGAACATGTTGCCGTCCGTCGTGACGAGGTTGCCCGCGTACGAAGCCGACGGCTGCAGGAACGTGTCGTGCAGCACGACCACGCCCGCTGCCGAGTCCTCGACGCACGGACCGTTGCCAGAACGGATCTGGCCACCGCCCACCGACAACTCACCGAGGCCCGTCACCGTGACCTTGCCGAACACATCGCAGTTGTTCAGCCACGCACGGCCGCGGTTGGCAGCGCTCGCGCCACTGACCGCGATCGACGGCGTCGTCGGCAAGGTCGGCCAGAACGTCGCACCGACGCCCTGGATCGTGCCGCTGACGAGGTTGACCGCCGCTTCCGTGCCGCCTTCGACGATGCGGAAGTTGACGTTGTCGAAGATGATGCCCGACGAACCGGACACCGGGACATTCACTTCGGCTGCGTTGTTGGCGCCCTGCGCGTAGACCGCGCAGTTGCTGATCCACAGCTGCGTGCCCGCGTCGACGCCCGTGATGGTCAACGCATCGCCGCTCGTCGCGTTGATGTCGATGCCACCCATCGAGACCACGCCCGACGTGTGCGTCACCGTGCCGTTGATCTGCGTCGCGAACGACTTCTGGCCGACGACCGCCGTCAGGTGGACACCGGCGACGAGAGTCACGTTGCCGTTGTAGCTACCCGGACGAACGAGAATCGTCGTCTGCGCGTTGGCGGAAGCGCCATCGAGCACTGCCTGGTCGATCGCCGACTGGATCGACGTGTGCGTCGCGCCGTTGGCGAGCGACGTGTCGACGATGTAGCGAGCGGCAGGGATGCCCTGCGGACCCTGCGGGCCTTGCGCGCCGGTGGCGCCGATCGGGCCTTGCGGACCGACTTCGCCCTGGATGCCCTGGATACCCTGCAGACCTTGGAGGCCTTGCGGACCCGTCAGACCGATCGGACCCTGCGGGCCGACTTCGCCCTGCGGACCCGTGGCGCCAGTCGCACCCGTGAGGCCGATCGGGCCCTGCGGACCCGTTGCGCCGGTCTCACCCTGCGGACCCGTCGCGCCGGTCGCGCCCGTGAGGCCGATCGGACCCTGCGGGCCGACTTCGCCCTGGATGCCCTGCGGGCCTTGCGGACCAGTCAGGCCGATCGGGCCCTGCGGACCCGTCGCGCCGGTCTCACCCTGCGGACCCGTGGCGCCGGTCGCGCCCGTGAGGCCGATCGGACCCTGCGGGCCGACTTCGCCCTGGATGCCCTGCGGGCCTTGCGGGCCAGTCAGGCCGATCGGACCCTGCGGGCCCGTCTCACCCTGGATGCCTTGCGGACCCTGCGGGCCCGTCGCGCCCACCGGACCCTGCGGACCCGTCGGGCCCGAGCCCGGCAGCAGCGTCGCCGCAACCGGCATCGTCTGCAGCGAGTTCGTGAACGTCAGCTGGCCATACTTGAAGACGCCGACTCCGTCCGTCGTGGCGACATCGCCCGTGAACGTCGCGGCAGGCTGCAGATACGTGTCGTGCAGTTCCACCGGACCCGTCGTCGTGTCTTCGACACACACGCCGTTGCCCGAACGGACCTGACCGCCGTAGATCTGCAACTCACCGCCGTCCGTGACGGTGACCTTGCCGAACACGTCGCTGTCCTTGATCCACGCGCGTGCGCGGCTCGTGCCCGAGCCGCTGATCGCGAGCGACGGCGTCGTCTGCGCAACCGGCGAGAACGTCGCGCCGCGGCCCTGGATCGTGCCGCTCAGCGCGTTCACCGGGATGCCCGAGCCGCCGTTCACGAGACGGAACACCACGTTGTCGTAGATGACGCCCGACGAGCTGCCCGTCGGAACGTTCATCTCGAGCGCGTTGTCCGCACCCTGCGCGTACACCGCGCAGTCCGAGATGTAGAGCTGCGTCGGCGCAACCGCGCCGGCGACCGTCAACGCGTCACCAGCAGGGCAGTTGATGTCGATGCCGATCATCGACGTCACGCCCGCAGTGTGCGTCACCTGGCCCGTGATCTGCGTCGCGAACGACTTGCCAGCGACCACCGCCGTCAGGTGCACGCCGCCGACCAACGTCACGTTGCCCGTGTAGTTGCCCGGACGGACGAGAACCGTCGTCTGGTTGCTGCTGCCGAAGCCATCCGTGACAGCCTGGTCGATCGCCGCCTGGATCGACGTGTGCGTCGCGCCGTTGGCGAGCGACGTGTCGACGATGTAGCGAGCGGCCGGCAGACCCTGCGGGCCTTGCGGACCCGTCGCGCCGGTCGCACCCGTGAGGCCGATCGGGCCTTGCGGACCGACTTCGCCTTGCGGGCCTTGCGGACCGGTTGCGCCGGTCAAGCCGATCGGACCTTGCGGACCCGTCGCGCCGGTCTCGCCCTGCGGGCCTTGCGGACCCGTGGCACCCGTGAGGCCGATCGGGCCTTGCGGACCGACTTCGCCTTGGATGCCTTGCGGACCCTGCGGACCCGTCGCGCCCACCGGACCCTGAGCGCCCGTCGCGCCGGTCTCGCCCTGCGGGCCTTGCGGCCCCGTGGCACCGGTTGCACCCGTCGCGCCAGTCTCACCTTGCGGGCCCTGAGGACCCGTCGCGCCGGTTGCGCCGGTGAGGCCGATCGGACCTTGCGGGCCGACTTCGCCTTGGATGCCCTGCGGGCCTTGCGGACCAGTCAAGCCGATCGGGCCCTGCGGACCCGTGGCGCCGGTCTCGCCCTGCGGGCCTTGCGGACCCGTGGCACCGGTTGCACCCGTCGCGCCAGTCTCACCTTGCGGGCCCTGAGGACCCGTCGCGCCGGTTGCACCCGTCGCGCCAGTCGCGCCGGTGAGGCCGATCGGACCTTGCGGGCCGACTTCGCCTTGGATGCCCTGCGGGCCTTGCGCACCCGTGGCACCCGTTGCGCCGGTCGCACCCTGAGGGCCTTGGGGACCTTGCGGCCCCTGCGGACCGACCAGACCGGTGGGGTTGCCCACCCAGTTGCCGTTGGCGTCGATCACTGGCGTGCCGTTGACCGTCACGCTGCGCGGGTTGATGTCGCGGTTGCGCACGTCCACCGCGTTCTTCGCCAGCTGGGCGAAGGCCTGCGACGACAGACGCGTGCGCGGGTTCATCTCCGCGTCCGCGCCGATCTGCACGCTGACGAACAGGTCGCCGTTCTCGAACAGGTTGGCCGGGAACGCCGTGATGCTGCCGAGTTCTGCCTTCAGCAGGCCGTTGCGGACCTGCACCAGGGGGTGCGACTCGGTCCAAAGCGCCACACCGCCGGTCGGAACCGTGTAGACACGGAACGTCACCTGCAGGAACGCATTGACGTCCACGCCGGTGGACTGAAGGGTCAGACGAGCCTGGAAGGGCATCGTCGAAGGCGGCGTCGTGGTCTGGGCTCGACCAACAGAGATGACGCCTGCGAGACAGATCGCGGGCAGGATTTTCTTGCGCATGACGGGAGAAATCGTGGTGGGGAGACGAGACACGGACCATTGCCGCGCCGCGTAATGCACCTGCGCACTCGAGCGACACTCCGTGAGCACGAAGACGCAGGTCAATCCACCCTCCCAGAAAACCCGGATTGCGCAATCACCTACTCGGCCCCGTTGCCACTGCCATCGCGGGTTTCCCAATGCAGCCTTGGCGATGCTGCGCCGGGACGTAATCGGGGATACGAACGGCCTGCCGATTTCTCGATTCGCTTCAGAGAACATCCAGCCGCCAACGAGCCACTTCGCTACACCGCAAAGAACGCAAGCGCAGTCCCTCCATCGCGATTCCTACCCACTTCGCGCCCAATCCCCATTGTGACAGTCCAGTTGCGCCAACCATGACGCTCGGGCGAAGCGGAAGAACCCACGCGGAACGGGGGAATGTCACACCGCTGTCACGCAAGGCTCGATGCGCGCCGCCGCAGCGTCCATGCTGCCGCGCGCCACTGGCTCCGGACACACTGCATTGCGACCGCACGCAACGCAAACACGGCGGAACGGACGTCCGCGCGACCCCCGCTACGGGTCAGCGCATGAAGGACACGACCCGAAAAAAAGTTCTCGTGGAGCGGGCTCGAACCGCTCTGCCGGGCCTCAGCGGTCCCTGGCGGAGATCACGGTCTGCAACTGGCTCCAGGCCGGCGGGCCCTTCCGCGTCGTGTCGATGAGCACGAGATGCCACAGCACCTGGCGGGCGGCCGCAGGGCCGGTGAGCTGCGTCTCGAGCCCGTGCGGGAAGCCGGCAGCGTCGTCGCGCAACGCGAAGCGCGAGATGCCCGGAGCCTCGAGATCGAAGTTGGAAGCAATCGACGCGCGCCGGTAGCCGAGCACGCCACGCACCGAATCCGGCGCGGGCACGATCTTCCACGGATCCGGACGGTCGGAGCCCGCGAGCACCGTGTCACTGAGCGTTCCGTCGGTGTCGATCTGCCGCAGTGCGCCGATCGCGTCCGGCGCGCTGGTGCGCAACCAGACGACCTGCACTGGATCGCGCGAGCGCCCGTCGGCATCGGGAGTGCCGTTCAGCAGGTGGCGCGCAACTTCCTCGCGATCTGCAGCCGTTGCGATGTTGTCGATCGCAGAACCGTCGGCGAGCGGCTCGCTGACGAAGTGCACGAGCTCGAGTCCGCCGCGCACGCCGGCCGCAGGGCCGGAGCCCTGGTCCGCCAGGTAGTAGTGCACGACGCGGTAGACGTCGACGAGGTACTCCGTGCCGGACGCGCAGCGATAGCGGTCGCGCCACGCGAGGTAGGAGAACAGCAGCGAGTTGCCGGTGATCTCGTCGCCGGCCGTGTCCTCGCGGAACGGGCCGTCCAAGTCGACGGTGGGCAACCGACGGGACGCGATCGGCGTCGGCGCGTCGTCGAGGTGGAGCAAGTCGAGCATCGCCTGCCCATCCGCGTCGTTGCCCCACAGACGAGCCGACGAGACGAGTTCGAGGCGCAGGTCATCCGTGATGTCCTGGCCGATCTCGGTCATCTTGCTGATGCGGCGGCTGAGTTCCTGCGCGTCGGTGCCCGTGACCGCGAGCGAACTGATCACGAGCACGAGCGCCATGAAGATGGCCGCGGCGATCGCGACCTCGACGAGGCTGAAGCCGTTCTGGCGGGTATTGGCCATGGTGCGTCCTGGGTCAGCGCTGGATGAACAGCCGCGTCTTGTGGTACGAGAAGTGGATCGGCGCGTTGCGACGGAAGCAGTCGACGCGCAGCTGGTAGCTGTCGTGCGGGAACTGCGCCGACGGCACGTTCCAGCTGTAGGTCTCGACGCCGGGGCCCGAGTCCGAGGTCAGCAACGCCGAGTTGGTCGGACGTTCGCCGGGCGTGGCCGGCGAGTCGTCGCGAACGTGCTTCCACGTGGCGCCGTCGTCCGTGGAGTAGGTCAGGACGTACTCGAGCTCCGTCTCGCTCTCCGTCGGCGAGTTCGTGCTCGTGTACGGCAGGCCGTCCCAACGGCGCCAACTCGTCTCGAACGTCACGTCGATCGCCGTCGGATCGACCAGTTCGGAGATGTCCGTCGGGTGCGTGATCTCGACGCGCGCCGGCTGCTGGATGCGGTGCGCAAGCGACGAGCTGCCGGCCTCGAAATACGAGTGCACGAGCGACAGCACCGCGTACTTCGCGATGAAGTTCGAGCCCGAAGCCACCGTGTTGTCGATGCCGTTCACGACCACGAATGCGGAGTCGGTTGCGGCCGGGTCTTGCAAGCGGACGAGGCCCGAGCCGACGTTGCCGTTCGGGTGCGTGTAGTAGGTGCGGAGTAGCTGGCCCGAATAGCGGTTCGTGCTGTACGGCGCGAGGCTCCACTCGGTGCCCGTCGTGCCGCTGCTGTTGGTCGCAAGCCCGAACGGACGGCTGATCGGCGCCGTCGTCGGCATGTTGAAGTTGTAGTTGTTCGCGATCTCGGTGCCGAACGCGGTCAGCGAGCCGGTGCCCGACGCATACTGATGGTGGAACGTCGCCGTCGACGTGCCGATGTTGAAGAAGGACGTGCAGCCTTCGTCCTGCATGCGCTGGTGCGAGTTCGTCATCGCCGTGCCATAGGCGCGGCGCGCGCTGCCCGAGTGGACCGCATTGGCAGCAGCGTGGCGGAACGTCGTCGACGAGCTGCCCGCGAGCAGGTTGCCGCGCGGGTTGCCGTCTGCGTCGACCGCGTACCACACCGACGCCGCGGAGTCGGGATAGAGATCGCCCAGCCACGGCATGCTCCACCAGTAGGAGCTCGACGACGAGTTCGAGCGCACGAAGGTGCGCTGGCCCGTGATGTTGTTCACGAACCCCGACGCGCCAGGCGATCCATAGGGCGTCTGGTTGACGGGGATCGAGTTCGGATAGCCGTTGGCCGCGTCGTAGCCGATGTCGCAGCCGATGCCCATGTAGTAGTACGAGAAGCCCGTGAGCGTCGTGTAGACGCAACGGCTGTTCACGAGGCCCTGGCGCATCATGCCGAGCAACCTCGGCACGTCGCAGTTCATGTAGCCGCGCCACAGGTTGGCGAGACGCGCCGACGACAGGCCAGGGAAGTCCTGGCGCGCGTTGTTCGTGTTGTTGAGCGAGTCGAAGTACCAGTTGTAGCCGTCCGCGAAGTCCGGCGCCGGAGCCGGGTGGTCCGGGTCGCCGCTCTGCGACGCGCGCATGAGGTCGCGATACGGACAGTGACGCGGGTCGCCGAGGAACTGCGAGCGCTCCGACATCGGCACGTCGTCGACGCTGTCGCACCACCACGTGTAGGTCGTGCTGAGGTTCTCGGGCGCGGTGCGCTGGCTCGCCGGCCACATCACGCCCGCCGTCTCGGCCTCGGCGCCGGTCCAGATGCGCGTGCGCACCGCCAGCGTGACGTCGGCGTTCGGGTTGTAGTAGCCGCCGCCCGGGCGCACGAAGCGGGTCTCCGTGAACATGCTCGGCGGGATCGACAGCGTCCAACGCGCGGTGTTCTTGGGGCGCGAGCCCGTCGGCGCCGCATACAGGTCGTAGCCGAAGTCGCGCGTCGGCGAGCACGGGCTCGGCACGTAGGCCATGCCGTAGAGCATGGAACGCGCGTCGTTCGCGAGACCGCGGCCGGAGACCGCAGGGGCAACGCACGGCGTGTTGAAGAGCATGATCCGCGTGAACGGCAGCGCGCCGTTGCCCGGATCCACGAACGTCGCGGCGTAGCACATCTCGCCGCTGACGAGCGTCGCGTCGCCTTGCACCTTCGCGTTCGCGAACGGGAAGTAGGCGGTCGAGCCGCCGACGGTCACGCCGCCGCGCAGGTTCTGCAGCTGCACGCCAGCGCGCAGGTCCGGCTGCGGCGTCGTCGAATCCGTGAGGTCCATGCCCATCACGTCGAGGGCGATCTGGTTGACCGTCGACGGACCGGCCACGACGTTCGACGTGTAGGCGTAGACGCGGAAGCGAGCGGGCTCGCTGCTCGCGACCGTCGCGCCGCGCACGGTGCGGATCTTCTCGCTGTGCGTGACGACGCGCACTTCCGGCGCGCGCACGGGATCGCGCGCCGCATCGGAGAAGTTGCGCATCGCCGGCATCGGCAGCAACTCGCCGTGCAGGTTGATCACCAGCGCGTTCTTGTAGTTGGCCGGATCGCGACAGAGGTCGTCGAGGAACAGACGCAGCGTCGGCTCCTTCGACATGTCGTCGAGCGGCGCGCGCGGCGTGATGCCTGCGGCGACGTCCGCGGCGATCTCCGCCTCGCGTTGCTCCACCGCGGCGACGCGCGCCTGCCAGAGCGCGAACTCGTCGGGCTGGCGCATCGCGTGGTTGTAGTAGTCCGCGAGCGAGTACGGATGCGGGTTGGTCGTGCCGTCGTAACCGTTCGTCTCGACGCCGTCCTGCGCGATGCGGCCCTTGATGTTGGCCGGCACGTAGTAGTAGTTCGACGCCGAGCCCGCAGGCATGCGACCCGGATAGAAGTAGGTCTGCGGGATGTTCTGCAGGCTGTCGACCGCGTCGTTCACATAGGGGCGATACGTCGGGTTGCGACCGAACGCCGCCTTCGTGATCCAGTGCGTGCGCACCTCGAGGCCCGGGTTGCGCGTCTCGAGGTCCGTGATCGTCGCTTCGACGAACGGACGGATCGAGTCCATGAACACCCACCAGCCCGGGATGTTCTCGACGGCGAGCAGGTAGAGGTCGAACACCTGCGTGGTCGGGAACGCCGCGCCCGGCGCATTGACGAGCGCCGAGAGGTTTGCGGCATCACGTTCCACGCCGTTGTTGTCGCGCGCGAAGATGCGCACCGTCACGTAACGGACGTTGCGGTTGTCGAGGCCAGGAAGCGGCTGCACGCTGATGCGGCGCGACCACACCCACTCCCCGCCGCGCTGCCAGTTGCCCGACAGCACGTGGTCCGGGTCGACCAAAGCGCCCGTGTCGTCCGTCGCGATCGTGAGCTGCGGCCTGCTGACCGAACCGTCGTCGAGGGCGTCGATGCCGACGCTGTTGTCGAGGTTCTCCGTGCGATCGACGCTGTTCTGGATCTCGGCGAGGATCGACTGCGCCTTGCCGAACGCGAACAGACGGTCGCGCTCGGTGACCGTGCTGCGCAGGTTCATGGTCAGATGGCTCACCATCACGACCGCGACCGTCGCCATGATCATCAGCCCGAGCAGGACCTCGGGCAGCGTGAGTCCGCGTTGCCGCCGCATCCGCTCCGCTGCAGGAGAAGGATGCGCACAAGGGAGGGTGTGGGTCTCGTGGCGATGGCGTCGTTGGAACATGGCTGCCTGCGCTCCGGTGTTGGCCAGAGTCCAGGTCGTTTGTCGGCGCGCGCTGCCGCCCGAATGAAACGAGAACGGAGCGATGTCCGCGTCCGGGACTGCAGCTGTCGCGTTGTTCGACAACCCGCCCGTGGCAACCAGACTTCGGGGCGGGACAGTGGACCGGGACACCCGGTTCCCGTGCGCCGTGCGGACGCAGCAACGTGCGCGCCTGCATACGCGACGACATGGGACGAACGCCGGTTTGCATCCGCGAGATGCCGCGCCGATGCTCGCGCTCTTGTCCGAGCGCGTGTCGACGACAGCGGCCCTGCGCCGCCCCTGGAAGATGCTGATGCGCCGCCGTGGCATGGTCGCGATCGGGCTGCTCTGCGTGCCCTTCCACGCGGCCGCGATGCTCGCGATGCCGGCGGTGATGGGCGAAGCGATCGACGGCCTGCGGCCGGACCAGGTCCGCGTGAACAGCCTCGAGGGCGAGGCCGCGCTGCAGGTCCACTGCATGATCCTGCTGGCGCTTGCGGTGGCCGAGACCGTGTTCCGCTACGTCTCGCGCCGTTGGCTCATCGACGTGTCGCGACACGTGGAGCAAGACCTCAAGGACGAGGCGCTCGCGCACATCCAGCGGCTGCCGGTGAATTGGTTCGACACCGCGCGCACCGGCGACGTCGTGAGCCGCCTCACGCAGGACGTCGAGCTCGTGCGCTTCGTGATGGGCCCGCTCCTGCTGCACGGCGGCAGCGCGCTGTGCCTCTTGCCCGCGGGCATCTGGCTCATGGCGCAGCTCGACCTCGGCGTGACGTTCGCGTGCGCGATCGCGTTCGGCGTGCTCACGATCGCGTTGCGACTGCTCATGCCCAAGCTGCAGAAGTGGAGCAAGGCGTCGCAGGAGGCGATCGGCCAGATCTCCCAGCGCGCGCAGGAGGACTTCGCCGGCATCCGCATCCTGCAGCAGTTCGCCGCGCAAGAACGCGAGCTCGCGGCGATGGCGACCAGGAACCGTCGCTACCTCGGCGCCAACCTGCGGCTCGTGCGGCTGCGTTCGCTCGTGCACGCGATCACGCACTCGACGAGCGGCTTCGTGCTGTTCGCCGTGCTGTTGTTCGGCGGCCACGCGGTGATCGCGGGGACGTTGACCGTCGGCGAGCTGTTCCAGTTCACGGTCTACCTCGGGATGATGATGTTCCCGCTGGAGATCCTCGGCTGGACGCTCGCGACGATGCCGCGCGCCATCGCCGCAGCGCGACGCGTCGAGGAGATCTTCGCGGAAGCGAAGGAGCCGACGCAGGGCGCGACCGCGACGCTGCGCATGGGCCTCGAGGTGCGCGGACTCACGTTCGCCTACGGAGAGGGGAAGGCTCCGGCGCTGCGCGACGTTTCGTTCACGCTGCGCCCCGGCCAGAAGCTCGGCATCGTCGGCCCCGTCGGCAGCGGCAAGTCGACGCTGCTCGCGTTGCTGCTCCGGTTCTACGACGCGCCGCGCGGCACGATCTTCTTCGACGGCGTGGACGCGCTCGACCTCGACCCGTCGACGGTCCGTTCGCTGTTCGCGTTCGCGCCGCAGGAGCCATTCCTGTTCTCCGACACGATCGAGCAGAACGTGGCGTTCGCGCGCAAGGACCCGAGCAAGCAGGATCTCGATCGCGCCGTCGAGGACGCAGCGCTCGCGCAAGACCTGCCGCAACTGCGCGACGGCCTCGCGACGCGGGTCGGCGAACGCGGCGTGACGCTGTCCGGCGGCCAGAAGCAGCGCGTCGCGCTCGCGCGCGCCCTGCTCAGCGACCGGCCCGCGCTCATGCTCGACGACACGCTGTCCGCCGTCGACCCGCGCACCGAGCGCCGCATCGTCGACGGCCTGCGGCGCGCGCGCGAACGGCGCACGATGCTCGTCGCGACGCACCGCCTCTCGGCCGTGGCGGACGCGGACCTCGTGCTCGTGCTCGAGGACGGCGCGGTGAAGGAACGCGGCAACCACCGCGAGCTGCTCGCGATCGCAGGCGACTACGCGGCCGCGTGGCGTCGCCAGACCGAGGCAGCAGCGCTCGAAGGCGAGGCTGGCGCATGACCGCCGAAGACGACGACCTCGTCGACCGGCCGCTGCAGCTCGGCTTCCTGCAGAAGCTGTGGCCGTTCGTGCGCCCGTACCGACGCGCGTTCTCGGCGAGCCTGTTGCTGCTGCTGTTCTCGTTCTTCGTCGAACTCGCAGGCCCTTGGCTCCTGCGCTCGGCGATCGACGGGCCGATGCGCGACGCGACGCGGACGCCCGACGAACGCACGATGTCGCTGTGGATGCACGCGCTCGCGTTCTTCGGCGTCGTGCTGCTCGGCACCGCGTGCAGCTACGTCTACGGGAGGCTCGCAGCATGGAACGGCCAGCGCGTCGTGCGCGACGTGCGCCGCGCGCTGTTCGACCACCTGCTGCGCGCGCCGCTGTCGTTCCACGAGAAGAGCGCCGCGGGCAAGCTGACGACGCGCGTCACGTCCGACGTCGAGAACCTCAACGAGCTCATCGCGACCGGCGTGCTGCAGAGCGCGTTCGACCTGCTGAAGATCACCGGCGTCCTCGCCGCGCTGTTCTTCCTCGACCTGCGGCTCGCGTTGTTCACCGTCGCGACGACGCCGATCGTCATCGTCATCAGCATCCTGTTCCGCAAGAACGCGCAGCGCGCCTACCGCGCCGTGCGCGGCAAGCTCGCGCTGCAGAACGCCTACACCGCGGAGGCCATCGGCGGCATCCGCGCGACGCGCGCCTACCTGCGCGAAGCCGCGGTGCAGGGTCGCTACGAGGAGCTCAACGCCGACACCGCGCAGGCCTGGCGCGCGACGGTGTTCCACTTCTCGGTGTTCTTCGCCCTCGTCGACTTCGCGCTGCGCGCGACGAGCATCGGGCTCCTGTGGTTCGGCGGCACCGCGGTGCTGCGCGGCGAGGCGGAGCCCGGCATGTTCGTCCAGTTCTGGCTCTACTTCGGGATGCTGACGTCCCCCATCAAGGAGCTGGGCGAGAAGTACAACGTGCTGCAGGCGGCGTTCGCGAGCGCCGAGCGCATCTTCGCGATCCTCGGGGTAGCCAAGTTCCCGCCCGAGCCGCATGGCACGAAGACCGCGCCGCAGGGCCCGCTGTCCGTCGCGCTCCGATCGGTGTCGTTCGGCTATCGCGACGACGAACGCGTGCTCGACGACGTGACGTTCGAGGCGAAGCCGGGCCAGACCGTCGCGATCGTCGGGCCCACCGGCGCGGGCAAGTCGACGGTGCTGTCGCTCGTCTCGCGCCTGCGCGATCCGCAACGCGGCACGGTGTCCATCGGCGGGATCGACGCCGTCGACTGGGACCTGCACGCGCTGCGCCGCCGCGTCGGCGTCGTCGCGCAGGACCTGTTCCTGTTCACGGGCAGCGTGCTCGACAACGTGCGGCTGTTCGATCGCACGATCGGCGAAGATCGCGTGATGCAGGCGCTCGAGCTCGTGGGCGCCGCGGACTTCGTGCGCGCGCTCGAGAAGGGCCTCCACGCGCCGGTCGAGGAACGCGGCGGCACGTTCTCGCAGGGCCAGCGCCAGCTGCTCGCGTTCGCGCGCGCGCTCGTCACGGACCCGAGCGTGCTCGTGCTCGACGAGGCGACCGCGAGCATCGACAGCGCGTCGGAAGAACGCCTCCAGCTCGCGCTGCGCCGCGCGCTGCAATCGCGCACCGCGCTCGTCGTCGCGCATCGCCTGTCGACCGTGCAGCACGCCGATCGCATCCTCGTGGTCGAGAAGGGCCGCATCGTCGAGCAGGGAACGCACCAGGATTTGGTGCGGCAGGACGGCGTCTACGCGGCGATGCTGCGCGCATGTTCGGAGGCCGCATCGTGAACGACCGACGCAGGCGCGCGGCAGCGCCGCATTGCCGCCGCAGCGCCGTGCTCGCCGCATGGCTCGGCGCCGCGCTGTCGCTCGCCTCGTGCGCGGCGCCGGCCTACGGCCCTGCTCGCACGACGCTGCCCGACGACGGCGTCGCGCTGCTGCCGAGCCGCTACTCGCGCGGCACGTTCCTCGTGTTCGCCGAGTTCCCGGGCCAGAAGGGCCGCCACGCGTTCCTGTTCGACACGGGAACGGACCGCACGCTGCTCGACCTGCGCCTCGCGCATTCGCTCGGCCTCAAGGCGCTCGCCGAGGAGCCCGTCGTGACCGCGACCGGCGACGCGGTGCCAGGAGCGTTGCTGGAGCGCATTCCGACGCTGCGGCTCGGCGAAGCCACGTTCCACGACGTCGACTGCGTCGGCCTCGACCTCTCGAACCTGCGCGAGGAAGGCGGCCTACCGATCGTCGGCATCGTCGGCTGCGACCTGTTCCGCCAGTGCCTGTTGGAGATCGACTACCGCGGCCGTTCGTTGCGCGCGCTGCCGCGCTCCGCCGCGCCGCAAACCGAACCGATGCGGTTCGAAGAGCGCTCGCCGTTCGTCGACGCAAACTTCGCCGGCACGCACGTGCGCGTGCTGGTGGACACCGGCTTCCTGCAGACCATCGCGTTGCCGAAGGGCAGCGTCGTGCCGTTCGTCGAGCCGCCGCGCGCCTACGGTGAGATCGCGTCGATCTCCGGCACCGAGCCCAAGGAAGTCGCGCGACTCGACGGCGAGTTGCGCATCGGCGCCATGACGTGGCGCGAGCCGCAGGTGTTGTTGGTGTCGGGCTGCCCCAAGATCGGCGCGCGCCTGTTCCGCGACGCGCTGATCCGACTCGACCCGAGCGGCGGCCGCATCTGGATCGAACGCTCGCGCTGACGGCGTGTCGCGTCGATCACCGCCGCATGGCGGCGCCTGGCGCCTGCTTCACGCGTGGGCATCGATGCGCACGTGGCCCATGCTGCATCGCCACCGCGTTGCTCGCAGTCCCGCCCCCCTTGCGCAGTCGAGCGTTCGCGCTCGGCTCACTTCGCGCCCGCTGCGCGCGCGTCGCGCACTGCGAGCAGAAGGCTCAGCGTCGTCGTCGCGGCAAGCGCCCAGAACAGCGCATCCATCGCGTGCGTGAACGAAACTGGATCCTCCGCGACGGGCTGGTTGCCGCAGAACCACGCGACCGCGGAGTTGGCGACGAGCATCCCACCCATCATGCCGATCGAGCGCGCCATCGCGCCGAGCGACGAACCGAGGCCTGACTGCTCGCGCGGCAGGCTCGCCATGATGCGCGCCATGTTCGGCGTGCTGAACAGGCCGAAGCCCGTGCCCTGCAGCCCGAGAACCAGGAACGCCGCCGCGAGCCCACCGCCGTGCGCCAGCGACAGCCCGCAGAAGGAGCTCGCGACGATGCACGCGACGCCGAACGCCGCCATGCGCGCGAACCCGACGCTGTGGCACGCGCGACCCGCGAACACCGCAACGACCGCCATCAGCATCGACGCCGACGCGATCGCGACACCTGCGACGTTGGCGTGCTCGCCGAGCACAACCTGCAGGAACACACTGAGCACGAACGTCACGCAGAACGCGTTGGCGTAGAGCACGAGTTGTACGAGCAATGCCGAGCGCAGGGTGCGGTTCTGCCGCAGCGCCGCGAAGTCGACCAGCGGCCGCGGGAGGCGCGGTTGGGTTCGCACGAACCACGCGACGAGCACCAGCGACGCGCAGAGCCAGAAGATCCCTTCGAGACCGTTCTGCATGCGCGAGCTTGCGACCACCGCGCAAGCAACCGCCGCGGCGACGACGAAAGCGCTCGGCACATGCACCACGCCGCGCGGGCTCTTCCACGTCCACGGCAGGTTCCGCGCGACGACGATCGCAGCGACCGTCAGCAGCGCTGCGCCGAACCAGAACACCGCGCGCCACCCCGACCACTCGACGAATGCGCCCGCGCACATCGGTCCGATCGAGAGCCCCGCATACGTCGAGCCAATCGCCGCGCCAAACGCGCGTGCGCGCCGCTCTGCGGGAACGAGGTCCGCGAGCACCGCGAGCCCGGTCGCCGACACCGTCGCCGACGCCATGCCCTGCAGCACGCGCAGCAGCAGCACGGCTTCGATCGAGCCCGCGAGCGCGAGCAGCACGGACAGCAGCGCGAACGTGAACAACCCGAACAGGTAGACCGCGCGCTTGTCGGTCGCGTCCGCGACGCGGCCGATCGGCAGCAACGACGCCGTGCTCGCGCACAAGAACAACGTCTCGACGAGCGACAGCTGCGTTGCCGACGCCGCGAGCTCCTTCCCCATCGCCGGCAGCGCCACTGCGACACCGGAGAACAGGAACGGCGGCGCGAACTGCGACGCGAGGATTGCGGTCTCGACGCCGCGTCTCTCGCCGTGGTCTGGTTGCATCGTGGAAGAGTCTCTTCGTTACGCACTCGCGCTGCCATCGCGACCGCCAGAGGCGAACGGATCGACGCCGCACGCGCATCGACACGGGTCGCGCATGCAAGGTCGAGTCCCGTCGAACTGCAGCCCGTCGGAAGCACCGCTCGAAACGGCGCCCCCACAAACGAACCAGCCTCGCGCGCCGCATGCCGCAGCGAGCGAGGCCGGATTCGCGTGAGCGGCGCGCCGCTCACTTCATCGCGACGCCTTCGGGCACCTTGCCGGTCAGCGACTTCAGGAACGCGACGATCGAGTCGACGTCCTCTTGCGACAGATCCTTGTTGAGCTGGATCGCCGCCATGTTCTTCACCGCTTCTTCCAGCGTGGCGATCTTGCCGTCGTGGTAGTAGGGCGCGGTTTTCTCGCAGTTGAGCAGCGACGGGACCTTGAAGACGAACTTGTCGGCTTCGCTGCCCGTGACCTTCATGCGGCCCGTGTCCTCGGTCGGATACGGACGCATGAGGCCGAGCTTCTGGAACAGCGCACCGCCGAAGAGGCGCGACGTGTGGCACTGCGTGCAGCCGACCTCGATGAACTTGGCGAGGCCGATCTTCTGGTCCGTCGTCAGCGCGCCGGCGTTGCCGTCGAGGAAGTCGTCGAACGCCGACCTCGTCACCAGCGTGCGCTCGAACGCGCCGATCGCATGCTTGAAGTTGTCGACGCTGACCGAGCCGTCGCCCGGGAACGCCTTCTGGAACGCCGCAACGAGGTCCGCCTTGGCGTTGATCTTTGCGAGCAGCTCCTTCTCGTCCGCTACGCCGTGCTCGATCGGGTTCAGCACCGGCATGATCGCCTGGTCTTCGACCGACTCCGCGCGGCCGTCCCAGAATTGCGCCAGGTTGCGGGCCGCGTTGAGCGTCGTCGGCGAGTTGCGGTCGCCGTTCTTGCCGTCACTGCCCGGCGAGGTCGCCTTGCCGTCCTGGCCGTAGTTGTTGAGGTCGTGGCAAGAGGCGCAGGACAGGTTGCCGTTCTTGGACAGCGACGTGTCGTGGTAGAGCGCCTTGCCGAGGGCGACCTTTTCCGGCGTGCTCGGCGTCGCGGCCTTGGGAGCCGACGGCTCGTTGCCGAAGTAGGCCGCGATCACCGTCATGTCGAGCTTGGGCGGCAGCTTGGGCTTCTTGATGGCTGGCACGGCGGGCTTCTGCGCCGCGGGCTGGGTCGCGGCCGGCTGCTGGGCGGCCGGCTGGGTTGCCGGTTGGGCGGACTGCTGCGCGGGGGCGGGCTTGTCGCCGCCACATGCGGCGAACGCGAACAGCGACGACGCGATCGCGAGAATCGGAAGGGTCTTGGTCATGGTCCTAGCTAAGCACCCGCGGCCGAAGCGGCCAAGCTTGCGGATGTGCGGAGGGTTCGCGATCCTGGCCCTCATGGTTGCACTCGTCCTCGCGAGCACCTCCCCCTACCGCAAGGCCCTGCTCGAACGGCTCGGCGTGCCGTTCGAGTGCATCGCCCCCGGCGTCGACGAGGAACGGACGCGCGGAACCGAGACCAGCCCCATCGCCATCGCCCGCCTGCTCGCCCGCGCGAAGGCCGCCGCCGTCAGCCAGCAGCGCCCCGACGCCGTCGTGATCGGCTCCGACCAGGTCTGCGCCCTCAACGAGACCGTGCTCGGCAAGCCGGGGTCGAAGGAAGGCGCCGAGGCCCAGTTGAAACTGCTCCGCGGCAAGTCGCACCTGCTGATCACGGCCGTTGCGGTCCAGCGTGGATCGAAGGTCGAGGAGTTCGTCGACGTCACGACGCTGCGGATGCGGGAGCTGACGGATGAGGAGGTGCGGCGGTATGTGGAGCTGGACCAGCCGGTCGATTGTGCGGGGAGCTATATGTTCGAACGGGCTGGGGTGGCGTTATTTGATCGGGTGGAGGGGGAAGATCACACGGCGATTGTTGGGTTGCCGTTGGTGAAGCTGTGTGGGGTGTTGAGGGGGTTTGGGGTTGGGGTGTGAGACATGAAAGACAACGACATGGACAGAGAAGCCGGCAACTTGAAGAATCACACCTCACCGTAGATCCCTATCGATCCTATCCATAAGACTCCAGAGCGATGCGTGGTAGTTCCCCTCCGACATGGCCCCGGCGGTCTTTTGCCTATGCAGAGCCTCGATAGCATGAATCACTTCCAGAGCCTTCAAAGCTCCAGACTTTGTGAATCGCGCAGTGAACGCCGCAAACTCATCTTGGCTGATCATCCCCTCCGATCGAAGGCGAGCCAAATCACTTAGCTGACGCGACTGGCCATCATTGACCATCGAATGCTGCATGGAGGCATGAGCCCTGGCAAGCTCGTAAACTCGCATGTCATCCTCGATGCCCTTCTTAACCTCCAGAGTATAGTCACATCGCGTCACCTTGCCTTCGTTGATGATCGCCAAATAAAATTGCCCTTGCCGTATCCAATCTTCCCACTGGGTCCCGTCAGCGTTACTCATGCGCAGCGTGTTCTTCGCGCCACGCCAAGCTTCCACACTCTTGAAGAGCGCCTTCTTTCTGCCATAGTCAGCCATACCGTAATAAATAAGGCACACTACCGCAACTGCGCATAGCACCATAGCGGCAATAAGCATGCCAGACTTGCCACCCTCCACGACAATCAGAGAACCAAGCCGCGCCCCATCAAGGAAAATGCCCGAGAATACCATTGTCGCCGCAATCATATCATTGATCCATGTGAGATTTCGACACAGCCAAAAACCACTCGGTGGCCACCAACCCAAATCTTCACAGCTGCCCTGAGCAGGACCAAAGGTCGCAACGAGTTGAAAATCGGACCCACGCCACACGTGTCGAAGCTCCCTATAGCGCATACCCCGATTCGTTCGCACGTTGCGCCCCATCGCCTGACTCTTGCGACACACCAGCGCACTAATGCCACCAGGCAACTGCACCCAAGCCACGCCGCCCCCGGTCCATGTGTCGCCGAGCGCGTTGCCGAACGTGTCCTTGCCGCCGAACAGCAGCGTGTCGTTGCGCACGGAATCGAATGCGAGCGTCGCTTCGCTGCGTTCCGTCGGGTTGAGGATCGAGATGCGACGCGTCCACGTGCCGTTGCTGCTCGTGAAGGTCCCGGGCAGGAGGCCCGCGGCCTGCTCGCCGCCGAACAGCACCATCGAACCGTCGGCGCGCACGGCGAGCGCGTGCCCTTCGAGGCCCTGCGGCGCATTGGTCTGCGGGACCGGGTTGGCGGTGAAGGCGATCGTGCCTTGGGCGCGCAGCGCGGCGGTCGCGGCGAGGCCGGCTGCCGCGGCGAGGGCGAACGCGGACGAACGGGAGCGGTTTTCGGTGGTCAGCATGGGCGATCGGGGACGGACGGATCCGTGCGGGTAAGAACACTTGCGCGCAGGATCTGTGACAGAAAATCGCGGCTCGCGGCGGAATGGGCCCTCGCTTGCGGTTGCGCGCGGTTCGGTTTGCGGCTCGACGTGCGCTGGCGGGCTCGGGGTGGCGGCTCTGCGGTCCGGCGGGTGCGGAAGGATGCGGAGACTGCGAAGGGGCGTCGGCGCGTTCGCGCGCGGCCACGCAACGGTGCCGCTGCGACAGTACGCGCGGATCCTGGCGCGGACACCGCACGGGATGCGACGCGACGCAGCGGGCGGGGACGGTCACCTCGACAGATCGCGTTACCAAACGCCCATTCCGCGCACTGATCCCATGTGGATCCTTCGCGCCCGCACGACAGTTTGTTCCGGCAGGCGTTCGGCGACCCGCGCCACGCGACGGGGCTGATACGCATCGCCATCGGACGCGATCCCGCGCTTGCGGCCCTGCTGCCGCGCATCGCGTGGGATCGCCTGGAGCGCATCGACGCGACCGTCGTCGATGCCGCAGATCGTCCTTTCCAAACGGACTTGCTCTTTGCCGCGCCGCTACTCGGACCGGATGGCACCGAGACCATCGTCATGTTCCGTGCGATCCTCGAGCACAAGCGCAAGATGGATCGACAGACCGCGTGGCAGTCGACGCGCTACCAGATCCGCACGATCGAGTGGCACCGTTCCCAGCCGGACGGGCAGGACTCGTGGCCAATCGTCATCACGATTGTCATCTACCACGGGGATGTGCCATGGACAGCGGCGCGGGAACTGCGCGAGTTGTTCGAGGTTCCGGCATGGCTCCCGAAGAAGACGCAGAAGACGCTCCGCAACTTGCTGCCTTCGGGCCGCTACTTGCTCGAGGACCTTCGCACGCAGCCCGACGAGCCGTTCGACCGACGCAAGCTGACGGTGGTCGCGCACGTGGCGCTGGAGTTCTTGAAGCACCTGCCCCGCTGCGACCTCGACACACTCAGACTGCACCTGACGCGACTGCGCGAACACCTCGTCGAAATCTGGAACCTGCCCGACGGCAGGCCCTTCCTCGGTTCTCTGTTTTGGTATCTCATGGCGACCACCACTTCCCAGACCGAAGGCGTCCGCGAGACGATCCGCACCGTGCTTCCTGAACCTGTCAGCAACGAGATGCTCAACCCGCTGCAGAAACTGCTGCTGGAGAGGGAGCTGGTTGGCGAGGCGAAGGGCGAGGCGAAGGGCAAGGCGGAGGGAAGAGCGGAGGGTAGGGCGGAGGGCGAAGCGAAGACACTCCTCCGCGTTCTCGAACGCCGATTCGGCTCCGTCCCCGCCGACCTCCGGCACCGCGCGCACCAAGCTACCGTCGAACAGCTCGACCGATGGGTCGACCGAGCACTCGATGTCGCACGCGTCGAGGATGTGTTCGCCGACTGACTGCACACCCTACGCAGGCGCGCCTCGCCACCGCCACCGCTCGCGGCTACCCTCGCCGCGATGGACTGGAAAGTGATCGCATCCGTGTTCGGCACGGTGTTCCTCGCAGAACTCGGCGACAAGACACAGCTCGCGACGATGACGTTCGCGGCGAACGGGCAGGTGTCGAAGTGGTCGGTGTTCCTCGGCTCGGCTGCGGCACTGGTGCTGTCGTCGGCGATCGGCGTGGTTGCGGGGCAGGCGATCACGACGGTGGTCAGCGAGAAGACGCTGCACTGGCTCGCGGGCATCGGGTTCATCGGCATCGGGATCTGGACGCTCTGGAAGGCGTGAACGCCGCGGCGTGACTCGCCCCATCGCCAGCATGGTCCGCCGCAGGTTCGCTTCGTGATCGGCCGAGGTGGCGAAGATCGCCGCCGAAACTCCTCGATCCCCGCACGTCGAGGCGCCGGGGGCTCAAGCTGCGCCACCCCGCCGCCGCGAGCGACACTTCGTCACCGAACCTGGTGCGCGCAGCCGTCAGCACGCCTGGGCGCAGGCCGATTTGCGCCGCGTTCTCGGGCCCCGGACCCGGACCCCCGTTGCACATTTGCGGCGTCACGCCACAATCCTCGCCCCCATTTGCCGGTCGACTCTTCGTCCGGCGCGCACCGAGCCCGATCCATGGCCCAAGACATCCGCAACATCGCCATCATCGCCCACGTCGACCACGGCAAGACGACCCTGGTCGACGGCCTGCTCCGGCAGACCGGCACCTTCCGCTCGAACCAGGAGGTGAACGACTGCGTGATGGACAGCAACGAGCTCGAGAAGGAGCGCGGCATCACGATCTTGGCCAAGAACACTGTCGTCTCCTACAAGGGCACGCGCATCAACATCGTCGACACCCCTGGCCACGCTGACTTCGGCGGCGAGGTCGAGCGCGTGCTGTCGATGGCCGACGGCGTGCTGCTGCTCGTCGACGCGGCAGAGGGCCCGATGCCGCAGACGCGCTTCGTGCTTGCCAAGGCGTTCCAGCACCACCTGAAGCCGATCGTGCTGGTCAACAAGATCGACAAGCCCGACGCGCGCCCGGAAGAAGTCGTCAACGAGGTGTTCGACCTGTTCATCGACCTCGACGCCGACGAGGACGCGCTCGAGTTCCCGGTGTTCTACGGCTCGGGCCGTCAGGGCTGGGCGTGCAAGGACCTCGCCGAGGCGCGCAAGGGCGGCGAGGGCAAGAGCCTGCAACCTCTCTTCGACGCGATCCTGAGCCACATCCCGGCGCCGACGGACGACCCGAACGGCGGCCTGCAGTTCCGCGTGACGACGCTCGACTGGAGCGACTACGTGGGCCGCATCGGCATCGGCCGAGTGCACCGCGGCACGATGAAGGCTGCGTCGCGCGTCGCGCACCTGTCGCGCACCGGCACGAAGAAGGAGTGCAACGTCCGCGGCGTGCTGCGGTTCGTCGGCCTCTCGCGCGAAGAGACGAAGGAAGTCGCGGCGGGCGACCTCTGCGCGATCTACGGCATCGAAGACCTGCAGATCGGCGACACGGTCGCCGCGGTCGATCAGCCCGAGGCGATGCCGGTCGTCGCGATCGACGAGCCGACGATGTCGATCCTGATGCGCGTCAACGACTCGCCGTTCGCCGGCAAGGACGGCGGCAAGTTCATGACCTCGCGCCACATCCGCGAGCGCCTCGAGAAGGAACTGCGCGTCAACGTCGCGCTGCGCGTCGAGCAGGGCGACACGTCGGACAGCTTCATGCTGTCGGGCCGCGGCGTCATGCACCTCGGCTTCTTGCTCGAGACGATGCGCCGCGAGGGCTACGAGTTCTCGGTGGCGAAGCCGCACGTGCTCTACAAGGAAGAGAACGGCGAGAAGCTCGAGCCGATCGAGTACCTCACGGTCGACGCGCCGGGCGACAGCGTCGGCAAGGTCATCGAGATCCTGGGCACCCGCAAGGCGGAGCTGCTCAAGATGGAGAAGAAGGGCACGTTCACGCGCCTCGAGTTCACGGTGCCGGCGCGCGGCCTGATCGGCGTGCGCAGCCGCTTGCTGAACGCGACGGCCGGCGAAGCGACGATGCACCACGTCTTCCACGGCTACGGCTCGTTCCGCGGCCCGATCGAAGAGCGCATCAACGGCGTGCTGATCTCGATGGCGGGCGGCTCGGCGACGTTCTACGCGCTCGACGGCCTGCGCGACCGCGGCACCTTCTTCGTGCCCGAGGGCACGGAGGTCTACGAAGGCATGGTCGTCGGCGAGCACTGCAAGGACAACGACCTCTGCGTGAACCTCTCGCGCGAGAAGAAGGCGACCAACGTGCGATCCTCGACGAAGGAGACGTTCGTCAAGATGCCGCCGCCGCGCGTGTTCGGCGTCGAAGACGCGCTCGAGTACGTCGGCGAGGACGAATACGTCGAGATCACGCCGAAGTCCGTTCGCATGCGCAAGGTCTACCTGAAGGAGAACGAGCGCAAGCGCTTCGACCGTCAGCGCGAGACGGTCTGACGAGCGGAGACGGCGACGCGAAGGCCTCGCCGCGCAGGATTTCGCGTCGCAGAAGCGCGCCACGTCCCGATCGGCGCGCTGCGTGTCGCACCCCGCGATGGCATCGGCGGTTCGCGTCGGCGCCGACTCGCGCCGAGGGCGGCCAAATCGCCCCCTGACGGGCACCGGAGGCATCCATTCGCCTTCGGGAGGTAGCCAGGACCCGCGCCGGGCACTACCGTCCGCAATCTCACCTCCCTATGCCCGACCGTTCCTCAGCGCCCAAGGATGCACGCCGCCGCCTGCTGCGCGCGCTGGCGAAGGAACTAGGCCACGAGTTCACCGACTTGGACCATCTCGACCGCGCGCTCACGCACGCGTCGACGGGCAACGAGGGCAAGCGCAGCTACGAGCGACTGGAGTTCCTCGGCGACGCGATCCTGAATTTCGCGGTCGCGGACGCGCTGTTCCAACAGGAGCCGGAGATCCCCGAGGGGCAACTGACGGAGACGCGGTCGCACTTCGTGAGCCGCAAGCCGCTGGCCGCGATCGCGCGCAAGCTCGACCTGTCCAACCACCTGCTCGTCGGCAAGGGCCTTCGCACCAGCGAACGCGACGGCGAACGCATCCTCGCCGACCTCGTCGAGGCCGTGCTCGGCGCGATCTACCTCGACGGCGGCGTGCGCGCGGCGCGCGCATTCGTGCGGCGTCACGTGCTCAGCAACGAGGCGGCAGCGCCATCGCAGGAAAGCGGCGCGATCGACAGCAAGACGGCGTTGCTGCACCACTGCCAGCGCCACAAGCTCGGCCAACCTCGCTACGAGCTCGTCGGCACGACCGGGCTGCAACACGAGCAGCAGTTCCGCGTCGTCGCGCGCCTTCCCGACGCGCGCTCCGCGGAGGGCACCGGCCCCAACAAGCGCTCGGCCGAGAAAGCGGCGGCGCTGCGCCTCCTGCACAAGCTGCGCGACGAACCGAACGCGGCCGAAGCCTGAACCGCACCGCCAGCACGATGTCGCAGCTCGTCGACCCGCTCGATCGGCTTCTCGCCGAGTTCGCCTCGTTGCCCACGGTGCGCCGGGTCTTCGAGGCGCTCGAACTGCGCAGCCAACGCAAGGTCGGCGGCCTCTGGGGCGGAAGCGCCGCGCTGCTGCTCGCCTGCGCGCTGAAGAAGCACACGGGCAAGACGCTCGTCATCACCGCCGACGACGTCGACGCGCTGCAACTGCAGTCGGATCTCGGCTGCTTCTCGGTCGCCTCGTCGGTCGTGCCCAAGCAAGAGCTCGACGACCTGCAGCAACCGGATCCGCAGACTCGCAGCGAACGGCACAAGTCTCTCGCCAACGCGCAGAAGCCGCGTTCGGTCACGATCGCCGGCATCGAAGCCGTGCTGCAGAAGGCGCCGTCGAAGAAGGCGCTCGGCAAGGGCCGCGTCACTCTCGTGCGTGGCCAGGACCTCTCGCGCGACACGCTGATCGCGCAGGCGAGCGCCGCCGGGCTCCGCGTCGTGCCGCTCGTCCTCGCGCCCGGCGAAGTGAGCGCGCGCGGCGACGTCGTCGACGTGTTCCCCCTCGGCGCCGACGCCGCGGTGCGCCTCGAGTTCTTCGACCGCACGCTGGAGTCGATCCGCACGTTCGACCCCACGAGCCAGCGCACTGTCGAGGTGAAGGACCGCGTTGAGCTGATGTTCGGCGGCGGCGACGCGCTCGAGGACGACGCAACGGTGCTCTCGCACCTCGACCTGCAGAACCTGCTCGTCGTGCACTACGAGCCGCTGCGCATCGAGCAGCGCACGTCGCTGCTCGCGAGCTTCGACAGCGGCTTCCCTCGCGGACTCATGGCGCTCGACGAGAGCCTGCAGACGTGCGCGCAACTGCGTCTCTCCGCGCTGCCGAGCCACGACCTCGACCTCAAGATCCTGTCGGCGGGCAGCGCGGTGGGCTCCGGCGAAGCGGATCCGATCGGACGACTGCGATCCGTGCGCGGCATGCAGGGCCGCGTGCTGATCGTCTGCCGCAGCGAGCCCGAGCGGCAACGACTGCTCGAGATCTTCGCGCACAAGGGCCTCGACCTCGCCGCGGAGCAGGTCTCGCTGCGCATCGGCGCGATCTCGCGCGGCTTCCGCATCGCGGACCTCTCGTGCACCGTGCTCTCGAACGTCGAGTTCGCAGGCGTGCCGCAGCAAGCGCGCGTGCGCGAACGAGTCGCCGCGCCGAGCCGCGCGATCCAGAGCTTCTTCGAGCTGGGCCCGGGCGACTACGTCGTGCACGCGGTGCACGGCATCGCGCGCTTCCTCGGCATGGAGCTCGTCGAGCGCGGCGAGAGCGCAGAAGACCATCTGCGGCTGTCGTTCGCCGACGAAGTCACGCTGCTCGTCCCCGCGAGCAAGATCCACCTCGTCCAGAAGTACGTCGGCAGCAAGGCGGGCATCCAGCTCGACAAGCTCGGCGGCAAAGGCTTCCAGCGACGCAAGGAGCAGGTCCAGGAGGCGCTGTTCGACATGGCGGCCGACCTGCTCGAAGTGCAGGCCGCGCGCGCCAAGATCCAGCGGCCGCCGCACGAGCCCGATCCGGTCGAGCGCGACTTCCTCGACGCGTTCCCGTTCCGCGACACGGAGGACCAGGCGACCGCGTGGTCCGACATCCAACGCGACCTCGAGAAGCCGTCGCCGATGGACCGATTGCTGTGCGGCGACGTCGGCTTCGGCAAGACCGAGGTCGCGCTGCGCACCTCGTTCCGCGTCGCGTTGCACGGCAGGCAGGTCGCGGTGCTCGCGCCGACGACGATCCTCGCCGAGCAACACTGGCGCACGTTCCAGAAACGCTGCGATCCGTTCGGCGTGCGCGTCGAGCTGCTGTCGCGCTACCGCACGACGAAGGAACGCTCCGCGGTGCACGAGAAGCTGCTGCGCGGCGAAGTCGACATCGTCGTCGGCACGCACCAACTGCTCGGCCAGAAGGTCGAGTGGAAGGACCTCGCGCTGATCGTCGTCGACGAGGAACAGCGCTTCGGCGTGCGGCAGAAGGAGAAGCTCAAGCAGCTGCGCACCGACGTCGACGTGCTCACGCTGTCCGCGACGCCGATCCCGCGCACGCTGCACAGCTCGCTGCTCGGCATCCGCGCGATCAGCACGCTCGCGACGCCGCCGCCGGGCCGACAGGACGTCGAGACGCGCGTCGTGTTCCGCGAAGACCACTTGCTGCAAGAAGCCGTCTCGCGCGAGCTCGCGCGCGGCGGGCAGGTCTTCTACCTCCACAACCGCATCGCCGACCTCGAGCCGATCGCAACACGCTTGCGCCGGCTCGTGCCCGGCGCGCGCGTCGCGATCGGCCACGGCCAGATGACCGAGGACGAAGTCGAGAAGACCGTGCGCGCGTTCGTGCGCGGCGACTTCGACATCCTCGTGTCGACGACGATCGTCGAGAACGGCCTCGACCTGCCGCGTGCGAACACGATCCTCATCGATCGCGCCGACCAGTTCGGGCTCGGCGAGCTGCACCAGCTGCGCGGCCGCGTCGGCCGCAGCGACCAGAAGGCGTGGTGCTTCCTCATGCTCGACCACGACGCGCCGCCCGGAGAGGACGCGAAGAAGCGGCTGAAGGCGCTCGAGGAGCTTTCGCAGCTCGGCGCCGGCTTCGCGATCGCGATGAAGGACCTCGAGATCCGCGGCGCCGGCAACCTGCTCGGCCCGCAGCAGTCGGGCCACATCGCCGCGGTCGGCTACGACATGTACTGCCAGCTGCTGCAGCAGGCCGTCCAGGCGCACAAGGAGAAGCGGCCGATGGCGCACACGATCGCGGAGGTCGACGTCGACCTGCGGCTGCGCGCGCACCTTCCGGACAAGTTCCTCGCCGACCCGCGCCTCCGGCTCGAGTTGCTGCGCGAGATGGACGCGGCGACCGACGACGAGCAGCTGCAGAAGCTGCAGCAGGACCTGCGCGACCGCTTCGGCGCTCTGCCGTCGCCGGTGCAGAACCTGCTCAACACGTTCCGGCTCAAGCACGCGCTGCAAGGCCTCGGCGTGATCTCGGTGCAGTGGGTCGACGACGACCGCCTCGTCGTCCGCCATCCGCCGGGCGTGCCGCTCGGCGGCAGTTGGCTCGACTGCTTCGTCGACGTGCGTCCGGTCGAAGCGGGCCGCACGCACCTGATCCTGCCGCCTCCCCGCAGCAAGAAGCCGAAGGGCGAGGACGTGCTGCAGTTCCTGCTCGACGCCTTGTCCGGCCGCGCGCCGGCGCACAAGATGCGCCGCCGATGACCGCACTGCGCGCTCGCTCGCTGCTCACCTGCATCCTCGCCGCGGCGATCGCTTCGCCATCGTCGGCACAGGAGGACCCGCTGCAGGGCGCCGTGCTGCTCGACCGCGTGATGGCGACCGTCAACGACGCGGTGATCCTCAACCGCGAGGTGCTCGCGCTGACGTTGGGCCAGATCAGCGTCGCCGAGCGCGAACGCGGCCGGCCGCTGTCGCTGCCCGAGAAGCGCGGCCTGCTGCAGCGCAACCTCAACAGCAAGATCGACCAGCACGCGCTCGCGCAGGGCGCGATCACGCTCGGCATCATCCCGCCGGAGCGCGTCGAGTCGATCTTCCAGGACCAGCTGCGCGAGGAAGAGCGCGAGCTCGTCCGCAAGCTCGGCACGCTGCAGGCCGTGACCGAGGAGCAGGCGCGTCAGGGCCGCAACTGGGAGACGTTCGTGCGCGAGCAACGCGTCGACAAGATGTCGAGCCTCACGCGCGCGATGGCGGTGAGCACGCGGTTCAACAACCAGAGCAACCTGTTCATCACGCCGCGGATGATGCGGGCCTTCTACCGGCAGAACCTCAGCGAGTTCCAACGCAACAGCATCGCCGTGCTGGGCTCGGTCGCGTTCACCGGCAGCAAGGCGAAGGAGACCGCGCAGAAGGCGGCTGAGGCGTGGCGCACCGAGACGCTGGCGCCGCAGCAGATCGCCGCGCGCTTCGAGCAGGACGGGGCGATGGCGCCCGAGGCGCTGCGCATCGACGACGAGTCGCGCGCGACGCGTCGCCAGGACCAGGTCGACTTCGCGCTCGCCGGACCGCAAGGCAAGGTCTCCGACCCGATCGAGAGCGGATCCGGCTACCGCGTCTGGAAGGTCCTGGAGTTCGAGGCGGCGAAGAGCGAGCCGTTCGATTCGCCGGAAGTGCAGCGCCTGATACGCGAGTTCCTGGAGCAGCAGGCGCGCGACCGGCTCCTGGAGCAGACGCGCCGGCGCGCCAAGGAGCGCACCCACGTCTGGCAGCCCGCCGACCTGCGCCGCGAGGCCGCCGGGTCGTGATCAGCAAGGGCGAACCCGCGCCGCGGGGCGCCCAGCCCGACGGCAGCCCGAGCCGGGTGCGGACGCCGTTGCGCGTCGAGGTCCGCTGGGCCGTGGGCCTCGGACTCTTCTCCCTCGCGGTCGCCGTCGCAGGGTTCCTATGGTTCCTCGACTGTCTGCGCGACCTCTGAGCTCCGCGGCCTCGGCCCCAGGGCTCCCTCCCGGCGTCGCCGGGATGCGAAGGGCCGCGTCCGGCGCGTTCGACCGGCCGCGATCCCGGAGCAGCCCCTTCGAGCCGACCGCCGAACCCCACGCTCGCGGCGGCCACCACGCTTGCCCGCCCCCCCGCCCGTCGCTCTACTTTCGCGCCCGCTGAACCCCCTCTCCGCCCGTTCCGTTGCACGGGCATGGTCTGCCGACCGGCGCACCTCGCGCTGAACCGAGCAGGCCAGACAAGCGACGTCCCATGGCTCAAATCGACCCCACCAAGCTCCACGTCGACTCCAAGGCGCTCCCGATCTGGGAGCAGGAGCAGCCGTCGTTCCAGGACCTGATGGCCGAGCAGATCCGCCACGCCCCGTGGCTGGTGCTCTCGGCTGTCGTGCACGCAGTGGTCCTGCTCCTTGCCTACGTGCTCATCCCCGCCGAGACCAAGAAGATCGAGGAGGTCAAGGTCGAGATGCAGCTGCAAGAGCAGAAGCAGATCGAGGAACCGCCCCCGCCTCCCCCGCCGGAGCCGGAGAAGGAGATCACCAAGGACGAGCCGGTGCTCCAGGACAACGAGATCACGGAGACGGTCACCGACAACCCGACCTTCGACCCGACCAACGACTCCCCGACGAAGGAGTCGGCGTTCGACAGCAACCAGTGGAACTCGGCCGTCGGCATGGGCGGCGGCGCTGGCGGCAAGTACGGCGGTCGTGGCGGTGGTCGCGGTGGCCTCGGCGGTGGCGGCAAGGCCACGGCTGCGGCGATCGAAGCCGGCCTCGAGTGGCTCAAGAACCACCAGGACGAGGACGGCAAGTGGGACTGCGACCAGTTCATGAAGCACGACGAGAACGGCGAGCCGTGCGACGGCCCCGGCAACGGCGTGCACGACGTCGGCGTCACGGGCCTCGCGTTGCTCGCCTTCCTCGGCGACGGCAGCACGATGCGCTCGGGTCCCTACAAGGACGTGATCAAGTCCGGCATCAAGTGGCTGCGTGAGCAGCAGAACGAAGACAACGGCCTGTTCGGCACCAACGCGTCGAACGACTTCCTCTACGGCCACGCGATCGCGACCTACGCGATGTGCGAGGCCTACGGCCTGTCGAACTACACGCTGCTCAAGGACAACGCCCAGAAGGCGATCAACTACCTCGAGTACCACCGCAACCCGTACGCGGTCTGGCGCTACCAGCCGCGCGACAACGACAACGACCTGTCGGTGTCGGGCTGGTGCATCATGGCCTACGAGTCGGCCAAGTACTTCAAGCTGCAGGTCAACGACGCGGCCATCAAGATCGCGGAGACCTGGATCGACGGCGTCACGGACGCGAACGGCCGTGCTGGCTACAGCAAGGCCGGCGAACCGTCCTCGCGCCACGTCGGCGACCACATGACGCGCTTCCCGCCGGAGAAGGGCGAGGCGATGACCGCGGTGTCGCTGTTCTGCCGCTTCTTCATGGGCCAGGACCCGAAGGAGAAGCCGACGATGAAGCAGGCCGCCGACCTCATCAAGATGAAGCCGCCTGTGTGGGACGCCAAGAGCGGCTCGATCGACCACTACTACTGGTACTACGCGACCTACGCGATGTACCAGATGGGCGGTCAATACTGGAAGGACTGGTCGGCCAAGCTGAACGACGCAGTCGTCAAGCCGCAGCGCGGCGACGGCAACTTCAAGGGCTCGTGGGACCCGGTGGACGTCTGGGGTGAGGACGGCGGCCGCGTCTACTCGACGGCGTCGCTCGTGCTCACGCTCGAGGCCTACTACCGCTACAGCAAGCTGGTCCGCTGACCGGCTGTCTGGCGCACGCCAGACGCGAACGGGCCCGCAGCGCCGCAAGGCGATGCGGGCCCGCTGCATTTCTGGGGACGTGGCGTCGTGATCGTGGGGCGTCGCGATGCGAATGCGCCCGCGGGCCGCGAGCCTGCAGCGCGAGAAAGGAGCAGCGACGCCTACTGCTGCGCGTCGAAGACGACGCGGCCGTCGACGATCGTCAGCAACACGCGCGCGGCGAGCAGTTCGCGCTCGTCGCATTCGCGAAGGTCGCGGTCGAACACCGTGAGGTCCGCGCGCTTGCCCACCTCGATCGTGCCGACCTCGCGTTCGCCGAACATCGCGAACGCCGCGTGCTTCGTGAAGCCGCGCAACGCCTCGACGCGCGACAACTGCTGGTCCTGGCGCAGGGGCTCGCCGTCCGCCGAGGGCCTCGTCGTCACCGCCGAGAAGATGCCCTTGCGCACGTCGACGCTCTCGACCGGGAAGTCGCTGCCGAATGCGACCGGCAACGACAGCGCGAGCAGTTCGCGCCACGCGTAGGCCGTTTGGATGCGCTGCTCGCCGAGCCGCGTGCGCGCCCACGGCATGTCCGAGGTCAGATGCGTCGGCTGCATCGAGGGGATCACGTGCAACTCGACGAAGCGCGCGCGATCCGACTCGGCCACGACCTGGCAGTGCTCGATGCGCCAGCGCGCGCGCTCGCGCCCGCCTTCCGGAAAGCGCACAGCGGCGAACACGTCGAGCACCTTGCGGTTCGCAGCGTCGCCGATCGCATGCACGCAGAGCTGCATCTGCGCGTCCGCGCAGAGCTGCGCGGTGTCTTCGAGTCCCGCCGAGAGCGGCAGGCCGCGGTAGTTCGGCTTGTCCGCATACGGCTCCAGCAGCAACGCGCCGCGCGAGCCGAGCGCGCCGTCGGCGTAGGCCTTCACCGCGCGCACGGCGACGAGGCCGTTGGCGCTCGCGCGCGGGCCCTTCTGGATCGCCGCGGTCTGGCCTGCGGACAACATCACGTGCGTGCGAAGGCGCCACGAACCGTCGTCGGCGAACTGCAGCATTCGATCGGCGACCGCTGCATCGACGCCGGCGTCGTGGACGCACGTGAGGCCCGCGGCGAAGCACTGCTGCTGCGCGGCGAGCAGCCTGCGCTCGATCGCCTCGGAGGTGGGCTCGGGCAACGACACCAACGCCATGGCGCGGTCGACGAGCACGCCGGTCGGTTCGCCCGCCTCGTCGCGCAGCACGTCGCCGCCGGTCGGCGCCTCGGTGGCCTTGCCGACGCCGGCGCGCGCCATCGCACGAGCGTTCGCGAGCGCCGCGTGGCCGTCGACGCGCACGAGCCAGACCGGATGCTCGGGCGTCGCCGCCGACAAGTCGCGATGGTGCGGCATCGACGCGTCAGGCCAGAGGTTCTGGTCCCAACCGCGCCCCACCACCCAGTCGCCGGGCTTCGTCCGCTTCGCCGCCTGCTGCACGCGCGCGACGACTTCGGCGTAGCTCTTCGCGCCGAACAGGTCGACTTCCTCCAGCGCCGTGCCGAGGCCGAGCAGATGCCCGTGCGCGTCGTGCAGCCCGGGCATCACGAACGCGCCCTTCAGGTCGCGCACGACCGCGCCGTCCGCAGCGCGCACGCCTTCGGGCTGGATGCGGCCGTCGCGCACCACGAGGTCGCCGCGCCACGCCGTCTCGGTCCCGGTGTGGACGCGGACGTTCTGCAGCACGAGGTCTTGGGGAACGAGGACGAGCGCCAGTGCGAGCGACAATGCCATCGCGGACGAACGCTACCCGCGAGCGGGCCGCCGCGCCTCGCAGGCCGGCGAAGAAGCCCCGCGATGTCGTTGGCGAAGGAACCTCTTCGCGATCCAGCGGCGCGACCGGAGCGGAAGCCACGGCTGCGACGCCGCGAGCGCGACGACAGCGAACCCGGCCCGAAGTCACGTCGGCGGAACACGCGCAGCGCTCGTCGCGGGCCGACGCCTGCGCACCCGGATCGGTTGTCGCTCGACGGCGCGACTTCAAGCGCCGTTGGGCGGAACCGACTCAGGACATCTCGGCGCCGCCGCAGCGGATCTCGCTGTCCGCCGTGAAGATCGTGCGGTGCGCGACCTTGCCGGCCGGCACCTTGGCGCCCGGGAACAGCAGGCACTCGCTGAGCGCCGAGCCCGCAGCGACCGACGCGCCATCCATGACGACGGTGCGCTCGAGCAGCGCGCCCGGCTCGACCTGCACCGACGCGCCGAACCAGTTGGGCTCGTTCTGCCGGTCGAGCAGGCGAAGGTTGAGTTCGAGCAAGTCCGCGGGGAAGGAGACGTTCACGTCTTCCTTGACCACCTCGGCGGCCTCCACGCGGTAGCCGTCGTCGATGAAGATCTGGATCGCGTCGGTGATCTCGTACTCGTTGCGCATCGCCGTCCGCGGCGTGCGACGAACCGCGTCGAAGAACGCGAGGTCGAACAGGTAGATGCCGCAGCCCTTGAGGTCGGTGCGCGGATGACGCGGCTTCTCGACGACGCGGTGCACGCGGTTGCCGTGCTCGGTGAGCACGACGAAGTTGCGGCGGATCTTCGCGAGGTCCGGCTCGCGCATGCACGCGAGCACGCCTTGTGCGCGACCGGACGCGTGCGGCTCCACCATCGCGGCGAGGTTCTCGGTGCCGAAGAAGATGTCGCCGAGGAACAGGAAGAACGGGCGGTCGACGTGCGGCTCGAGGCGCGACACCGCGTGCGCGATGCCGAGGGTCTCCTCTTGTTCGACGTAGCGCAGGCGCAGACCGAACTTGCTGCCGTCACCGAGCGCTCGCACCACTTCGTGGCCGAGGTGCCCGATGACGATCACGACGTCGCGGATGCCGAGCTGCGCCATCATGTCCAGCTGGTGCACCATCAGCGGCTTGCCGAGCACCGGGAGAATCGGCTTCGGGTAGTGCTCGGAGAAGGGCCGCATGCGAGTGCCCTTGCCGGCGGCAAGGATGACGCCCTGGTATTCGGCTGGAGACTTCATGGATCGGAGCGTCTAGGGGGTGCAGCGCGCGGCGGCATCGACGCCGCGCGCATTCGGTCTCAGTTGCGCTGCTGCAGGCTCTTCACCACCGACAGGCGGTTCGTCACCACGCTCGCGATCACGAGCTCGCGATCGCCGTCGGCGTCGAAGTCCGCGGTCGACACCGCCGAGGCGCCGAGCGTGCCGGGGAAGGTGAACACGTTGGAGAAGCTGCCCGCGCCGTCGCTGACGAGCACGCGGAAGTCCTCGCCGAGGCGCGAGGCAACCAGGATGTCCGGCAGGCCGTCACCCGTCAGGTCTTCCGAGAGCAGGGCGCTCGGGAAGTTGCCGGCGGCGAAGCTCGCGCTGCGGAAGCCCTGGGCCGTGCCGAACAGCACCGACACCGAGTCCTCGCCTTCGTTGGCGACCGCCAGGTCCATGCGGCCGTCGCGGTCGAAGTCCTCGCCGAGGAGGTAGTTCGGAGCCGCGCCCACCGGCACGCTGACGAGCTGCGTGAAGTTGCCGAGGCCGTCGTTCTGCAGGACAAGGATGTCCGACAGCAGGCGGCGCGAGACCGCGAGGTCGACGATCTTGTCACCCGTGAAGTCCGCCGCGACGACGTCCACCGGTCCGCCGGTGACCGCGAGGATCTGCGGCGCCGCCGAGTAGTCGAACGCGTTCGCGGTGCCGAGCAGGATCTGCACGTTGCCGCTGTCGTAGCCGGCGACCGCGATGTCGAGGAAGCCGTCGCGGTTCAGGTCCGCCACCGTGGTGCCGATCGGGCCGTCGCCGTTGCCGAAGGCCAGCGCCGTGCCAGGCACGAGCTCGAGCGAGACGTTGCCGATCGTCGACACGTTGCGCAGCAGCTTGATGCCCGCGCGGGTCGAGACGACGAGGTCCTTCCTCTGGTCGCGGTCGATGTCCGCGACGCGGATCTGCGTGACGTCCGAGCCGAGCTCGATGGTCTGCATCGGAACGAGGCTCAGCGTCTCGGTGCTCGCCATGACGACCAGGCGCGACTCGTGCACGTCCGCGACGAGCACTTCCGGCTGGCCGTCGCCGTCGAGGTCCGCGGACGTCGAGAGGCCGGCTTCCATCAGGCTCGAGTCCCAGTTGCGGGCGCCGAGCAGGTTGCCCGAGAGATCAGACATCCACAGGTTGACGCGATCCGCGAGACCGGACAGCACGATCAGGTCGTTCTTGCCGTTGCGGTCCACGTCGACGACGGACGGGCGCAGCGGGAGACCGGTCGAGTCGAGCTGGAACGGCTGGCCGAGGCCGCCGGCCGTCGCCTGCGGGACGATGAGGATGCTCGCGCGGTCAACGACGCACGCGACGAGGTCGGCGCGGCCGTCACCGGTCACGTCACCGATCGTCGTGAGCGACGCACGGCCTTCCGCGGGGACGTTCTCCGCCGTGTAGGCCTGGATGCCGGGCTGAGCGAGGAACGACGTGATCACCGTGAAGCGGTTCTGCTCGTAGCAGGAGACCGCGATGTCCGCAGCGCCGTCGCCCGTGAGGTCACCGACCGAGCACGCCGCGGGGCCGCCCGGGACTTCGAGGATCGTGGGCAGCGGGCTGAACGACTGGTTGGAACCGAGACCGGCGAAGATCAACACGCGGTGCAGCGAGGGATCTGCGACCGCGAGGTCGGAGATCTGGTCGCGCGTCGCGTCGCCGAGCGCCATCGTGAACGACTGGCCGCCGCTGGGCAGCGTGATGGCCTGGCCCTGCGCGAACGAGCCCTGGCCGTCGCCGATGAACACCTGGATCTCAGGCGAGTAGGGACGCGAGACGAGCAGGTCGATGATGCCGTCGTCGGTCGCATCGGCCGCGAGGACCTGCAGCGCGTCCGGGCCGACGAGATAGGTCGGGCCAGCGGTGAACTGCGCATTGCCGTCGTTCTCGAGGACTTCGACCGACTGGGCTTCGCGGCGCAGGACCACGAGGTCGACGTCGCCGTCCGCATCGAAGTCCGCGTGGTCCATCCAGATCACCACGCCACCGGGCGCGAGCAGCTGGGCAGGCGCGAAGACCGGGCCGTTGCCGAGCAGGATCTGGACGCCACCGTCGAACCCGCCGATGGCAAGGTCGACGTTGCCGTCGCCGTTGAAGTCGGCCACGGCGGAGTCCGCGTGGAGGTCGACACCCGTGGTGATCTCCGTGCGGGTCTCGAACTTGGGGTTCGAGCCGACTGGGACCACCGGCGCGGTGGAGTTGTCATGGCGGGCGCAGGCCGCAGAGACGGCGAGCGCGAGATAAAGGGCAATCTTGGATCGATGCATTGCGGAGTCGAAGCCGGGTGAGATACAGAACGCTACCACCGATACGCCGCAGAGGCGTTCTCTTGCGGCGCGCCGTTCTCAGGATGAGACACGCAGGCCTCGCGGAACGAAAGGGACTGCGCCGTCCTCAGCCGCGGTCGGGGGCGAGAGCAGCCCGTTGAAGAACGGCTGCGTCGCCGAGAGCGTGGCAGCCGGGTCGAGATCAAGGAGTGCGAACGAAGTCGAATCCACGGATTCGACGCAGTTCGCACGACGCAGAGATCGGCCCGGACGCCGCGCTCGGAGGCAGCATGCGTTCTTCAACGGGCTGCTAGGTAGGTCCTCGCGCGCTGCACGTAGTGCGCGGCGCGCCAGCGCTGGTGCGCCATTTCCTCCTCGGTGACCTGGCGGACGACCTTGCCGGGCAGGCCGACGACGAGGGAGCGCGGCGGGATGACGGCGTTCTCCTTGATCAGGCAGCCGGCGCCGAGGATCGAGTATTCGCCGATGCGCGCGCCGCCCAGCACGATCGCGCCCATGCCAACGAGCGCATAGTCGCCGATCTCGACGCCGTGCAGGATCACGCCGTGGCCGATCGTGACGCCGCGGCCCATGACCAGCGGCGCGTCGATGTCGACGTGGATGCAGGAGTTGTCCTGCACGTTGCACTCGTCGCCGATCGTGATCGAGGCGTCGTCGCCGCGGATCGTCACGCCGAACCAGATCCCGACGTCCTTGCCAAGGCGGACGTCACCGACGACGGTCGCGTTGTCGGCGACCATGGCAAGGCCGCGTCGCTTCATGCGACCGACCATGTCCGGATAGACACGGAACTCGCGTTCTTCGGGATTCATCAGGAGTACATCCAGTCGAGGAAGTCGGGCCAGAACAGCACGAGCAGCACGCTCGTGGCGTTGAACATCGCATGCGCGAGCCACGGCGCGAGCAGCGAGCCGTGGCGCCGACGCAGGTCGCCGAGGAACCAGCCGAACACCGCGATCGGCAACGCGTAGGCAGCGCCGTGCACGGCGCCGAACATCACGGCGCTAGCGAGGATCCCGGCGCGTTCGCCGACGCACGCGACGCAGAGTTCGTGCAGGTAGCCGCGGAACACGATCTCCTCGGCGAGCGGGCCGAATACCACCACGCCCAAGGCCACCGCCACGCCGCCCCAGTGCGCGAGGCCGTGCTGCTGCAGGTAGACGAGCTGTTCCTGCGGCTCCGTCGACGCGCCGAGGGCGCGCAGCAGCGCGATGCACCCGACCGCGAACACGGCCCAAGCGAGATAGAACGGCACGAAGCGCAACAAGACCGGGATCGGCCGCAGCGGCAGGAGCGTGGCCCCCGGCGACATCGCGCGCGTGAGCAGCAGCAGCGCGATCGCGGCGACCGACATCGCGACCATCCGGCCGGAGACGTCCTTCGCGAGCGCTTCGACGTCGGCGCCGACGAGGCGCGCCCACGACTGCAGCGCGAGAGCAGGCACGAACACGAACACGAATGCCGCGACGAACATCCGCGCAGTTGCGCCGAACGCCGACGCGCGAGCCTGCTGCTCGCTCATTCGCCGGCGATGATCCCCGACGTCGGCGACGACGCGGTGGCGTAGAGCTTCTTCGGGATGCGCCCTGCGAGGAACGCGTCGCGACCGGCCTCGGCCGCGGCCTTCATCGCGCGCGCCATGCGAACGGGATCCTTCGCGCTCGCGACGCCGGTGTTGAGCAGCACGCCGTGCGCGCCGAGCTCGAACGCGACCGCCACGTCGCTGGCCGTGCCGACGCCCGCGTCGACGATCACCGGCACCTTCGCGCGCTCGAGGATGATGCGGATGTTGTTGGGGTTGAGGATCCCCTGGCCGCTGCCGATCGGCGCGCCAGCTGGCATCACCGCGGTGACGCCCGCGTCCTCGAGGCGCTTCGCGAGGACGGGATCGTCGCTCGTGTAGCACAGCACCGTGAAGCCGTCCTTCACGAGCGTCTTCGCTGCGTCGAGCGTGCCGATCGGATCGGGCAACAGCGTCTGCGGATCGCCGAGCACTTCGAGCTTCACGAGGTCGCCCATGCCGAGTTCGCGGCCGAGCAGCGCGGTGCGCACCGCGTGGTCCGCGTCGAAGCAGCCCGCGGTGTTCGGCAGCAGCACGTACTTGTCGCGCGGCAGGTAGTCGAGCAGCGTCTTGCCCTGCGGCACGCCGAGTTGCATGCGGCGCACAGCGACGGTCACGCACTGCGTGCCCGACACCGCGAGCGACTCCACCATCGAGTCCATCGTCGGGTACTTGCCCGTGCCGAGGAACAGGCGCGAAGTGAACGAATGCCGGCCAAGGACCAGCGGCGAATCGACGAGCGCAGTCACGTGGCGGATCGTGCGCCGCGGAAGGCAGCGGCACAAGACCGCGGCCGCGCGAGATCCGGACGGCGCGGCAGCACGCCCAGGATCAACCGCCGCCGAAGAACGTGACCACCTCGATCTGGTCGCCGTCGCACAGCGAGGTCGCCGCGTGCTGCGCGCGCCGCACGAGTTGCTTGTTGCGCTCGACGGCGACGTTCTCCGACTTGAGGCCCAGCAACGCCAGCAAGTCGGCGACCGTCGACGGCGACGGAACGGCGCGAGCCTCGCCGTTCACCGTGATGCGCAGTTCGGTTGGGTTCATCGCGGGGCCTCAGTCGATGCGGCGCAGGACGAGCGTCTTGAGGTACTCCGACTCGGGCATCGTCAGCCACACCGGGTGGTCGTGGCCCGCGCCGACGCGCTGGTGCAGCGCGATCTTGAACGGCAGCCCCGCCGCGGCCTGCCGTGCCATGTCCTCGAACATCGGCGGCGTCATGTGGTGGCTGCAGGAGCACGTCACGAGCCATCCGTGCGGCGCGAGCAGTCGCATGGCCTGCCGGTTGAGGTCGCGGTAGCCGCGCAGCGCGCCGTCGAGCTCGCGACGCGACTTCGCGAACGCGGGCGGATCGAGCACGATCAAGTCGAAGCGACGGTCGCCGTCGCGCAGACCGCGCAGGTAGTCGAAGACGTTGGCGCGCTCGACGACGAGCCCCGTGAGCCCGTTGCGCTCCGCGCCGATCTGCGCCAGTTCGAGCGCGCGCGCCGACTGGTCGACCGCGGTGGCCGACGCCGCGCCGCCCTTCAGCGCCGACAGCGAGAACGCGCCCTGGTAGCTGAACAGGTCGAGCACGTTGCGACCCTTGGCGAGTTCGCGCACGAGCGCGCGCGCCGGTCGCTGGTCGAGGTAGAAGCCGGTCTTGTGCCCGGTGAACGGCTCGACGAGATGCAGCAGGCCGTTCTCGTCGATCTCGACCTGCTCCTTGCGCGCGCCGTGCAGCAGGCGCACTTCCTGCGGCAACCCTTCGAGCTTGCGCACCGCGACGTCATTGCGCGCGACGACCGATTCGGCGCCGAGCCGCTCCGCGAGGAACGGCACGATCGCATCGAGGCTCGCCTCGACGAACGGCGCTGTGACCTGCAGCACGAGCACGGAGCCGTAGCGATCGACGACCAGTCCGGGCAGGTCGTCCGCCTCGCCGTGCACGAGCCGTGCGCCGTCGCGCGGGCCGAGCATGCCGGCGCGGCGCTCGATGGCGGCGCCGAGGCGCGCGCGGAAGAACGCTTCCCGGTCCGGCACTTCCCCCTCCGGCCAAGAGCCGCAGGCCCGCAGCGCGAGCTTGCTCTGTGCCGAGGTCATGCCGATGCCGCACGGCCGCCCTTCGGCGTCGAGCACGCGGACGAGCTCGGCTCCGTGCACGGGACGCAGCAGGTCGTCGGCGTAGAACCAGGCCTGGCCGCGCCGCCACAGGGCAGTGGCGCGTTCGTTGAGCTGGGCGAGCCCAGGCGTCGCGGGTCCCGTCGGCGGGACGTGCTCTTTGCGGTTTGCGCCGCGGGGTCGGTGCTCTCGCTGCATCACAGGGGCGGTGGCGGGTCGGGGCGGAGGGCTGCGGAAGAGGCCGTCGCGCGGCGCTCCGTTCGGCCGCGTGGACGGGACCCGGGCACGGCACGGACCGCGAACGGGGCGAATGTTCTACCGCGACTCCGGTCGCCGCGCCCGCGCGCCGCCGCGGCGATCAGCCGGGGATCTCGAGCTCTCGCGGATCCTCGCCGTGCACCCAGCGCACGAACGTGACCTTGCCAGGCACCGTCGCGGTCTCGTCGAACCCCGCGCGCAGGAAGAACTGCATCGCCGCCACGTTCTGCGGATCGACCAGCGCCTGGACGCGCCGGATCCGCAGCGCCTTGGCCTCCGCGAGCACGAGCTGGAGCAGTTGGGCGCCCACGCCCCGCTGCCGCTCCGCCCTCGCGACGGCGATCGTGAGTTCGGCGACGCGGTCGGGCCCGAGGTCGAGGCGAGCGAAGCCGACGGGCCCGTCCAGGCTCTCGGCCGTGAAGGCGCGCACGCGCGGATCCCCGAGCAGCCGTTCCGCCCAGCGGTGCGCGGCGCTGCCAGGCGGCAGCGACACCCCGGGGCCGTCGAGCCAGGGGCCGACCGCGGCGCCGTCACCAGGCACGAACGGTCGGAGTCGGAGCGGCGGCGGCATGGGGAGGCAAGGAGGTAACGGTTCGCGCGCTGATGTCCAGGGGCGGGGGCTTCCAGCCGATGGCCGCCGCCCGCGCAGCTCGGGCGCGGCCGTGCGGACCTGCCACCGGATCCGGCCGGAGTGCGTCCTTGCCACGAAGCGCGGAGACTCCTAGCATCCTCGGCCCTGACTTCCGGGCGCCTGCGGCACGGACGGTCGGCAGCTGCCCGTGGATCCCAATGGTCCGACAACCCAGGCTTGCCTTCGGCGAGTCGCGGGGCGGGGATTCTGCCGACTTTCCGAGCCGTCCACGCCCGGTCCGACGCACCTTACCCCCCCCCCGCATCCACAGGCGATGGCGAACTCAGCCGACATCCTCCGCTACATCGACTCGATCGCCCGCGACAAGGAGATCGACAAGGAATCCCTCATGCAGGGGATCGAGCAGGCGATGGCCCAGGCGCTGGCGCGCAAGTATGGCGTCGACGACGTCGAACTCGTGATCGACCGCGATTCGGGCGAGATCGACTGCAACTACGACGTGTCGATGGAGGAGCAGGGCCGCATCTTCGCCATGTCGGTGAAGCAGGCGATCATGACGCGCGTCCGCGAAGCGGAACGCGACGTGATCTACAACGAATACGAGCAGAAGCTCGGCGAGATCCAGAGCGGCACGATCCAGCGCTTCGAAGGCGACACGGTGATCGTGAACCTCGGCCGCAACATCGAGGGCATCCTGCCCCGCGCCGAGAAGGTCCGCAGCGAGTCCTACAACGTCGGCGAGCGCATCCGCGCGATGATCCTCGAGGTCAAGAAGGTCGGCCCGCGCGTGAAGGTGATCCTCTCGCGCGCGCACCGCGACCTCGTGCGCGCCCTGTTCGAGCTCGAAGTCCCGGAGATCAGCGACGGCACGATCCAGATCCGCCGCATCGAGCGCGAGCCCGGCTACCGCACGAAGCTCGCCGTCGACAGCACGGACACGAAGGTCGACTGCGTCGGCGCGTGCGTCGGCGTGCGCGGCACCCGCATCAAGTCGATCATCGACGAGCTCAACGGCGAGCGCATCGACATCATCCGCTGGAACGACGACCCGCAGACGCTCATCGCCAACGCGCTGAAGCCGGCGGAAGTCGCCCACATCGAGCTCGACCCGGCCTCCAAGAAGGCGCTCGTCCTCGTCAACGAGGACCAGCAGTCGCTCGCGATCGGCCGCAAGGGCCAGAACGTCCGCCTCGCCAGCAAGCTGACGGGTTGGGACATCGACATCATGACGCAGGCCGAACTGGCCCGCAGCGTCGAGGCCGAGGACCAGGCTGCCGCCGAACAGGCGGGCACCGACTCGACCGAGGCCAAGGAGCCCGCCGACGGCGAGGCGACCGGGGCCGATTCCACTTCCCAAGGAACTCCCGGGCAGGACGGCGGCTCGGAGTCCCAATCGAACGCGAGCTGAACGCCCGCACCATCGAACCAAGAACCGCTAACCGGGTCCGACCCGCAACGTCGGCCCAACCCGCAAGAAGGCACGCTTGAAGAAAGTACGCGTATTCGACATCGCCAAAGACCTCGGGATGAAGGGTCCCGAGCTGGTGAAGCTCTTGCGTGACATGGGGTTCGACCAGATCACGAACCACATGAAGGTTCTGGATCCGGCCGACGAGATGATGGTTCTCGCGCGCCTCGAGGCCCACGGCCTCAAGAAGAAGCCCGCAGGCGAAGCGGGCGCGGAAGCCAAGCCCAAGAAGAAGCTGCTGCCCGGCGCCGCAGACGAGGTCGAGGCGGAAGTCGCGCCCGAGCCCGAGCCGGAGGTCCCGGCCAAGAAGTCGCTCAAGGCGGGCAAGGAGCTGAAGGAACTCCCCGCCAAGAAGACGCTCCCGAGCAAGGCGCTGCCGCGCAAGCTCAAGCCGGCTGAGGAGCCCGTCGAGGCCCCTGCCGAAGTCGCCGAGCCCGCAGTCGAGGCCGCACCGGTCCAAGTCGAAGCCGTCGAAGCGGCGCCCGCGCCGGTCGCCGAGCCGGAGCCGACCCCTGCCCCCGCTCCCGTCGAGGAGCCGGTCGCGCCCGAGCCGGAGCCGATTCCCGCTGCCGCGCAGGTCGTCGAGTCCGAGGCACCGGCCCCCGTTCCCGAGCCCGTGTTCGAACCTGCGGCCGCAGCAGCCGAACTGGCTCCCGCGGTCGAAGCGCCCGCGAAGAAGCCGGTTGCCGCGCCGACCCGCGTCCAGGCCCCCGCGCCGACGCCTAACCGCGCCCCCGCGGCGGCTCCCACGCCCGCGCGCACTCCCGCTGCCGCAGCCGCTGGCGCAGCCCAGGCTCCCGCCGCCGAGGCCGTCCCGGCCGACGCGCCGGACGCGGTGCGCAAGCTGCTGATCCCGCAGAAGAAGGCCACCGTCGTCGGCCGCATCGAACTCCCGCAGGAGACGATCCGCGACGCGCGCAGCCGTTCGGCGCCCAACACCGACCTCCGCCGCGCCGCGTTGCAGAAGACGCAGGGCCAGCGTTCGGCGACGCGCCCGCCGGTCAGCGGCGGCATGCAGCGCCGCGCCCCCGCCGGCCCCGGCCAGCGCCCGGGCTCGCGCGATCAGGCGATGCGCGGTCCGAAGAAGTCGCGCATTCCGACCACGATCGATCCGGACAAGGAAATCGAGGTCACGCCGCCGGTCTCCATCAAGGGCTTCTCCGAGGCGCTCGGCATCAAGGTCACCGACCTGATCGCGACGCTGACGTTCAAGCTCCAGGTCGCCGGCAAGAACATCAACTCCTACCTCTCGCAGGACGAGGTCGAACTCGTCGCGATGGAACTCGACCGCAAGGTCAAGATCGTCGAGCACAAGCACGCGGAAGAGGAAATGATCGAGAAGCTCGTCGAGGACGCAGCTGGCGAGATCGAGATCCTCCGCTCGCCGGTCGTGACCTTCATGGGCCACGTCGACCACGGCAAGACGTCGCTGATGGACGCGCTGCGCAACACCGACATCGCCAAGGGCGAGGCCGGCGGCATCACGCAGCACATCGGCGCCTACAAGGTCACGAGCGAGCAAGGCAGCTTCGTGATCCTCGACACGCCGGGCCACGCTGCCTTCACGTCGATGCGCGCCCGCGGCGCCCAGCTGACCGACATCGCGGTCATCGTCGTCGCCGCCGACGACGGCGTGATGCCGCAGACGGAAGAGGCGATCAACCACGCGAAGGCCGCCAAGGTCCCGATGGTCGTCGCGATCACCAAGTGCGACTTGCCGCAGGCCAACACCATGCAGGTCAAGCAGCAGCTGATGGTGAAGGGCCTGCAGGCCGAAGAATGGGGCGGCACCACCGGCATCGTCGAGGTGTCGAGCACCAAGCGCACCGGCCTCGAGAACCTGATCGAGCGCATCATGCTCGAGTCGGAAGTCCTCGAGCTGAAGGCGCGCCCCGACGCGCCTGGCCGCGGCATCGTCGTCGAGAGCAAGCAGTCGCCTGAGCAAGGCGTCGTCGTCACGGTGCTCGTCACGGACGGCACGCTCAAGGTGAAGGACTCGATCGTGTGCGGCGAGAGCTTCTCGCGCGTGCGCGCGATGATCGACGACCACGGTCGCCAGATCACCGAAGCCCCGCCGTCGACGCCCGTCACGGTGTTCGGCCTCGATCGCCTGCCGATGCCCGGCGACAAGCTGTTCGCGGTCGAAGACGCGAAGAAGGCGCGCGAAGTCGTCGAGGACCGCCAACGCCGTATCCGCGAGCAGTCGCTCGCCGAGCGCAGCGCGGTCACGCTCGAGACCCTCTCGGCCAAGCTGGCCGAGAAGAACATGCAGGAGATCAAGCTCATCCTGAAGGCAGACGCGATGGGTTCGCTCGAACCGCTGCGCAAGTGCCTCGACGAGCTGAAGACCGCGGAAGTGCGTGTGAACCTCGTCCACAGCGCCCTGGGCGGCATCAACGAGACGGACGTCAGCCTCGCCGAGGCTTCGGGCGCGGTCATCGTCGGCTTCCACACGGTCGCCGACAGCAGCGCGCGCCAGGCTGCCGAGCGCGCGGGCGTCGAGATCCGCTACTACGACGTCATCTACGAGCTGCTCGACAACGTTCGCGCCGCGATGGAAGGCCTCCTCAAGCCCGAGGAAGTCGAGTCGGTCCTCGGCCACGCCGAGATCCGCGCGGTGTTCAAGTCGAGCAAGTTCGGCACGATCGCCGGTTGCTACATCACGGACGGCGTGTGCAAGCGCAACGCCAAGGTCCGCCTGTCCCGCGACGGTCGCGTGGTCTACACGGGCAAGGTCTCGAGCCTTCGCCGCGAGAAGGACGACGCGCGCGAAGTCCGCGCCGGGTTCGAATGCGGCCTCACGCTGCAGGACTACCAGGACATCAAGGAAGGCGACATCCTCGAATTCGCCCAGGTCGACCTGGTGCGCCGCACTCTGTAGTGCGCGCACCGGCGGCGGCCCCGAGAAAGGGACCTACCTCCGTGCTCCACATCGGCGTCCTGCAGTTCACCTTGGAGATCCCGTACGCGGAGTCGCTCAAGGACAAGCGCGGCGTCCTCAACTCGCTGAAGGACCGCCTGCGCCGCAACTACAACCTCTCGATCTCCGAGATCGAGGACCAGGACGACTGCACGCTCGCGACGATGGGCGCTGTGATCGCAGGCTCGGACATCCCGAGCCTCAACAGCACCATGGACCACCTCCTCAACACGCTGCACGACTGGAAGGACGCAACCCTGACCGACCACCAGCTCGAGATCTTCACGCCGCGCTGATCCGACCGCACCGCCCCACCGATGAACGAACGCCGCATCCAGCGCCTCGAAGCCCAGATCCAACAGCGCGTGGCCGAGATCCTCATGCGCGAGCTGCAGGACCCCAAGCTCGGAATGGTCACGATCTCGCGCGTCGAACTCGACCGCGAGTTCACGCAGTGCAAGGTCTACTGGTCGATCTTCGGCAGCGACAAGCAACGCGCGCAGACGCGCGGAGCCCTGCAGCGCGCGCGCGGCTTCGTGCAGCGGGAAGTGGGCGCCAGCCTCACCACGCGCACCGTGCCGCACCTCGAGTTCGTGTTCGACGAGAGCATCGCCGGCGCCGCGAAGATGCAGGAGACGCTGAGCGAGTTGCGCAAGGAACGCGAAGAGCGCACCGGCGTCGCCGAGCCGCCGATGCCCGTCGAGCCCGCGCCGCGCAAGAAGCCGGACTGAGCGCGTAGGCGCAATCGGGATCGATAGCCGTCCCGACGCAGCCGGGCCCCTCCAGCACAGCCATCAGCGAACACGCGCACCGAAGCGGGCCGAAGCGGAGTTTTCGACGCGGCAGCGCATATCCTGCTGCCTCGAACTCCCCCTCCGTTGGAGAACCCGATGCGCATTCGATTCCTCGCCGCCTTTCCGCTCCTCGTCGCAGCCCTCGCTGCGCAAGAACCCGACGCCCCCGCCACGACCGGCGTCAAGCTGCCCGAAGCCCGAAGCGACGCAGCCACCGCGATGCTGATGCGCGCCTGCACGACGATGACCGCCGCCACGAGCGGCGCGTTCACCACCGAAGTCGAAGAGGACTCCGCGATGATGCGCGGCCAAGACCTTCCGTTCGGCAAGGACACGCTGCGCGTGAAGGGCGGCTGGAACCAGGAACAGCGTTGGGCCACCGTCGGCGACGACTCGCTCGTGATCCGCGGTGGACGCATGGTGGTCGAGACCGAATCCGGCTGGAAGCTGCGCAAGGACAACCTCGCCTCCGGCGCCGCGGCGCCGTTCGTGGTCGCGCCGCGCCTGCTGTTCGCACAGATCGCGGAGCTGCCCACGAACGTGCGTCAGGTCGTCCACCTGGAAGCCGGCAAGGTGCAGGAGCGGGATGTCGCGATCCTGACGCTTCGCCTGTCGGGAGACGAAGCGCGGGATCTCGCCCTCTCCGGCGCGTTGCCTGGAGGCGGTGGCCCGGGCGGCTTCATGGTGATCGGCGGAATGTTCGGCGGCGAGATGCCGGAGAAGAAGTACGAGGTCGACCTCGCGCTGTTCACGGCCGTCGACAGCGGCGAAGTGCTGCGCCTGCGAGCCAAGATCTACGAAGAAGACCCGATGATGGCGAACGTGCGCATCGCGATCGCCGCGCAGGGCGGCGAGGACGGCGAGGCGCCTGACGAAGAAGAGGAAGAGGAGGCGCCCGCCGTCGAACGCGGCAAGGAGCCGATCAAGAAGGGCCTGCCCGACCGCAAGCCGGGCAAGGGCGAGAACATGACCTACTTCCGCGCCGACTTCTCCGAGTTCGGCAAGGCGACGGCGCCGAAGGTCGACGGCAACGGCCAGCGCTGGCTGAGCGAGAACTGAGCGTCGCGCACGCGACGCGCGAGCTCCACTCGATCGGCGCGCACGCGACGCGCGTCCGACGCAGACGCAGATCGGCGCGAACGCCATGCGCGTCCCACGTGGACGCCATCGAGCGAGCGCCTTGCGGAGCGCGCTTGCCCGAGCGCTTCCGTTCGGCTCAGCGCGCGCGGAACTGCAGCAACGCCTCGTCGCCGCGCCGTGCGCGGAACGAGCCGATGCGCGCAGCGCACGGCGCGCCCGCTTCCTCGATGCGCCGCATCGCGGTCGCAGCGACGGACTCCGGCACGGCGAGCAGCAAGCCACCGCTCGTCTCCGCGTCGAAGCAGAGGTCCGCGAGCGCCGCGTCGACGCCCGCATCGATGCGGACCTTCGGGCCGAACCACTGCTTGCCGCGGTTGCAGCCGCCCGAAGTGACGCCGCCCTGCACGAGCGCGAGCGCTCCCGGGAACACCGGCAACGCCGCGGCGTCGAGCTCCAGCACGAGGCCGCTGCCTTCCGCCATCTCGTAGGAGTGGCCGACGAGTCCGAAGCCCGTCACGTCCGTCGCGCCGTGCACTTCGAGTTCGCGCACCGCTTCGCACGCAGAACGGTTCAACGTCGCCATCTGGCGCATCGCAGCATCCACATCGATCGACGCGGCCTTGAGGCGCTTGATCGCGGTCGACACCGGTCCCATGCCGATCGGCTTCGTCAACAACAACGCGTCGCCGTCGCGCGCGCCCGAGTTGGGCCACCAACGATCCGGATGCACGAGCCCTGTCACCGAGAGGCCGTATTTGATCTCCGCGTCGCTGACCGAGTGGCCGCCGCACAACACCGCGCCTGCCTCGCGGATCTTCTCGAGCCCGCCCTGCAGGATCTCACCGAGGATCTCGAGGTCGAGGTCCTTCGGCCAACCGACGAGGTTCATCGCCGTGACCGGCGTGCCGCCCATTGCGTAGACGTCCGACAACGCGTTCGCCGCGGCGATGCGGCCGAACCAGCGCGGGTCGTCGACGATCGGCGGGAAGAAGTCGACCGTCTGCACGAGCGCCCGCTCGCGATCGATACGAAAGACCCCGGCATCCTCGAACCCGCGGTGGCCCGCAAGGAGATCGGGATGCTCGATCGTGCCGAGTTTCTGGAGAACCTGCCCGAGGCTCCCCGGTGGCAACTTGGCGGCTCAACCCGAGCTGGATGCGTGCTCGGTGAGGCGCTTCTTCTGCGGTTCGTTCATGACGGGGAAAGAGCACTGCGGACGATCGCCGCGAGCGCAGGAAGGTCTTCGAGCAGCAACGTGCGCGCGTCGAGCAGCACCGCGCCGTCGTGGACGCGCGCGAACACCGCGATCGGATGCGCTGCGCGCAACCGGTTGGCGAGCGCGTCGCCGCCGGGGATCGCGACCGCGAAGCTCGGCAACGGCTTCGCGGGATTGGCGCCGGAGCCTGCGAACGACTCGCTCGCGACGACGCGGCCGCAACCCTGCGGCAGCAACGCGAGCAGGTCCTCGCTGCGCAACCGCAGTTCGTCCTCGCGCGCGGACAGCATGCGCAACGCGGGGATCTCCTCCATCGGATCCGCGTCGCGGTAGACGCGCAGCGTCGCCTCCAACGCGGACAGCGTGAGCTTGTCGCACCGCAGCGCGCGGTAGAGCGGATGCGCGCGCATCGCCGTCACGTGCTTCTTCGCGCCGAGCAACACGCCGCACTGCGGGCCGCCGAGCAGCTTGTCGCCCGAGAAGCAGACGACGTCCGCGCCGGCCTGCAGGCTCTGGCGCACGCGCGGCTCGCCTTCGAGTCCGCGGATCGGCACATCCACGAGCAAGCCGGAGCCGAGGTCGTCGATCACGAACAGGCCGCGGGAATGCGCCAGCGCGCTGAGTTCTGCGAGCGGTGGCACGCCAGTGAACCCCTCGATGCGGAAGTTGCTCGGGTGCACCTTGAGGAACGCCTTCGTGCGCGCGGTGATCGCGCCTTCGAAGTCGCGCAGGTGCGTCTTGTTCGTCGCGCCGACCTCGACCATGAGGCAGCCCGCGCGCTTCATCACGTCCGGCACGCGGAAGCCGCCGCCGATCTCGACGAGCTCGCCGCGCGACACCACGACCTCTTGCTCGAAGCACAATGCACCGAGCGCCAACGTCGTCGCCGCGGCGTTGTTGTTTACGACGAGCGCGGCCTCGGCGCCGGTGATCTCGCGCAGCAACGCCGCGATCGCGAGTTCGCGTTGGTCGCGGACTCCGGTCGCAGGATCGACTTCGACGACCGAGTAGCCTGCCGCGTCGAGGATCGCGCCCTTCGCGGCGTCGCAGAGCGGCGCGCGACCGAGGCCCGTGTGCAGCACGATCCCGGTCGCGTTGCACACGCGCGCGTGGCGCATGCGTTGTTCCGAACGCGCGCGCTGCGCCGCGGCTTCGGCGGCGGCGGGCTCGCTCGCAGCGCGCTCGAACATGGCGGCGTCGACTTCGCCGGACAACGCCTTGCGCCGCAACTCGTCGACGACGGCGCGCGCGCTGCGCAACGCGAGTCCGCGCGGGAACGAGCCCAGCGCCGTGGATTGCAGCAGCCGTTCGACGGACGGAAGGCGACGCAGCAACGCTGCGGACTCTGCGCGATTCGGAGCCATCGAAGGGCGCACGATCCTATCGCGGCGCATCCGTGCCGGAAGCGTGGAGGGCAATGCCCAGACCGCAGCACGCGTCACCGGAGGCGCCGCGGTCCCCGGCCACAGCGATGTCCACGTCGCCCTCCGATCGCCCTTCCCTTGCTTCCGCGCGCCCATCACGGTGACGACACCAGCACGCCGAGCGTTCACAGCCGGATCCGCGCATTCCCCTTCGAGCCGCGATCGGCCCTCATCTTGAAGCCGCGTACGCAACTGCTGGCGATTTGAGGGACGGCTTCTAGCATGGCTGCCCCCATGCAGAGCCCGAGCCCACAGGTCCCGCCGGATCCGCGCGAAGCCGCGCTGGCGAAGACGCTGGGGATGCCTGCACTGATGGCGCGCGTGCTGCTCTCGCGCGGGCTCGACACGCCGGACAAGGTGCGCGCGTTCCTCAAGCCGGACCTGGGCGCGCTGCACGATCCGTTCGCCTTCGTCGACATGCAGAAGGCCGTCGACCGCATCAAGCACGCGCTGCGCCACCAGCAGACGATCCTGATCCACGGCGACTACGACGTCGACGGCATCAGCGGCACCGTGCTGCTCACCAAGTTCTTCCGCCTGCTGCACGCGGACGTGAAGCCGCACATCCCGGCGCGCGCCGACGGCTATTCGTTCTCGCGCGCGAGCGAGAGCGCGATCGCCAACGCGAACGCGAAGCTCGTGATCTCGGTCGACAACGGTACGAACGCCGTCGAATCGATCGGCCGCATCCAGGAGACTGGTTGCGACGTGATCGTGACCGACCACCACGGCACGGGCGAGAACGTCGCGCCGGCGTTCGCTGTGCTCAACCCGCGCCTCGCCGGCGCCGGCTATCCCGACCGCGACCTGGCGGGCGTCGGCGTCGCGTTCCGCCTCGCGGCCGCAGTCGCGGACACGCTGACGCGGAGCATGCTCAGCAGCCCGGAGTTCGGCGAGTTCCTCGTCGATGCGATGACCTACACGGCGCTCGGAACCGTCGCCGACGTCGCGCCGCTGTGCGGCGAGAACCGCACGCTCGTGTGGCACGGGCTGCGCGCTCTGGCGCAGAGCCGCAGCCCCGGCATCCGCGCGCTGCTCGACTCCGCCGGCCTCTCGAACCGTTCGCCTGACGTCGAGGACATCGCGTTCCGCATCGCCCCGCTGCTCAACGCTGCGGGCCGGGTCGGCCACGCCCTCGACGCAGCCTCGCTGCTAACCGCCAAGGGAATCGTCGAGGCGCAAGCCGCCGCGAAGGTGCTGGAGCGCTGCAACGACGAACGGCGCAAGGTCGAACGCAAGTTGCAGGACGAAGCGCTCGAACTCGCGGCGCGCGAGACCGGCCCTGCGGTCGTGCTCGCAGGCGACGACTGGCATCCCGGCGTGCTCGGCATCGTGGCCGCGCGCGTCGCCGAGACGACGGGCAAGCCTGCGATCCTCATCGCCTGGAAGGGCGACGTGGGACGTGGCAGCGGACGCTGCCAGAACGGACTGCACCTGCGCAACGCGCTCGCGATGTGCGGTGAACACCTCGCGTCGCACGGCGGACACGCCGCGGCCGTCGGGCTCGAAGTGCGCCGCGATCGCTTCGATGCGTTCCGCGAGGCGTTCCAGAAGGTCTGCGCCGAGAGCCCGCGCGGCGACGTCACCGAAGGCAGCGACGGCGACGCGTCGTTCTCCGAGTACGACCCGACCGCGGTGCGCCGACTCGAGATGCTCGCGCCGTTCGGCATGGGGCATCGCCGCGCGCGCTTCCTAACGCGCGGAGCCCGCATCGTCGGCTCGCCGCAGAACGACGTCCGCGGCCTCGACCTGCGCATGCGCTTCGTGCACGACGGTTGCGTGCTGCCGGCCCGCGTGCTGCGTGCGAACGCGCGCTTCGAGGAGTTCCGCTCGAGGCCTGGCCCTTGGGACGTGCTCGCGACGCCGCGCATCAACCCGCGCGGCGAAGAAGGCCCCGTGACCCTCGAGGTCCTCTCCGTCACCGCCTCAGCCTGACCAGCGCATCATCGTGTCCGACGAAGCCGCACCGAACTCCGCCGTCCCCGCGAAGAAGAACCTGCTGCGCCGTCTCTACGACTGGGTGCTGCACTGGGCGGACACGCCCTACGGGACGCCCGCCTTGTTCGCGATGAGCTTCGCGGAGAGCAGCTTCTTCCCGATTCCACCCGATGTGCTGCTCGTGGCGCTGTGCCTCGGCGACCGTGCGCGCTCGTTCCGCTTCGCGTTCTGGTGCTCGATCGCGTCGGTGGTCGGCGGTCTCGCAGGCTACGCGATCGGCGCACTGCTCTGGACCGGCGCAGGCATCGACGAGTTCTTCTTTTCCTACGTTCCCGGGTTCACGCCGGAGGTCTTCGCGGAGGTGAAGGCCTACTACGACACCTGGAACTTCTGGATCGTCTTCGTCGCCGCGTTCACGCCGATTCCCTACAAGGTCATCACCATCACCGCTGGCGTCTGCGGCATCGGCCTGCCGATGTTCGTCGTGGCGTCGGTCGTCGGCCGCTCTGCGCGCTTCTACCTCGTCGCGTGGGTGCTGCGCCGCTGGGGCGAGCCCGCGAGCCGGATCCTCGACAAGCACCTCGGGTGGATCACGACGGCGCTGGCAGCCCTGGGCATCGGCGGCTTCGTCGCATTGAAGTATCTCCACTGACCTGGGCGCTTCGGCGGCCTGGAATCCGGGCGCGCATCGGGCAGCATCTCGCGCAGTCCAAGGACACAACCACCATGAACCTCCTCCGCACCGCTCTCGTCGTCTCCTCCCTCCTCGTCGTCGCCGCCTGCAGCAGCACCGGCAGCACGACCAACAGCAAGGCCATGAACGCCAAGTGCCCGGTCTCCGGCGCGGACATCGACGCCTCCAGCCCGACCACCACGTTCGACGGCAAGACGATCGCCTTCTGCTGCGGCAAGTGCGCGGCGAAGTTCGAGAGCATGCCGGCGGCCGACAAGCAGGCGAAGGTCACGGGCTCGATGCCCTCGAAGTGACGACGGCCATCGCCTCCGCGTGAGGCGATCGATCACGACCGCCGCACTCGCGCCGCGCGCACGAGGGCGGCGGTTGTGTTTCAGGCGGGCGCGCGCACGCGCAGCATCGACAGCCCGAGGCCGTAGACCACGGCGGACAGCAGGAGCACGTTGGTGAACCCGATGCCCATGCTGAGCACGATGCAGAAGATCGACGCGAACACCGAGCAGAACGCGTTGACCGCCCAGCCCCACGGCAAGAGATGCGGAGCCTGTGCCTCGAGCACGCGCATTCCCGTCGGGAACGGCACGCCGAGCACGAGTCCGGTCGGGATCAGCAGCGCGACGACGACCGCCATGCGCGCCTCGAGCGGCAAGCCGAGCAGTTCGGGCAGGAGCCAGTTCACCGCCGCGAGGTCGACGAAGACCACCGCGACGATCGCGAGCGACAGCATGTGGATGTGCCGCTGGGTGACGACGCGGATGCGGCCCGCGAGCAAGGAGCCCGTGCCGGCTGCGCCGAGCAGGCTCGCGAGCACCACGGTGAGCGCATAGGTCGGGTGGCCGAGGAAGATCACGAGCTTCTGCATGAGCGTGATCTCCAGGAACATGAAGCCCAGGCCCAGCGCCGCGAAGTAGGCGAAGTAGCGCCACAGCCCTTCGGTGCGCATGCCCTGGCGCGACAGCTTGCGCAGCGGCAGGAAGATGAGCAGGCCCGCGAGCAGCACGATCTGCACGACTGAGGCGAGCAGGATCAGGTGGCCGACCGGGAAGTCCGTGTGGTAGCGGAAGAGCGTGGGGTCGCTGGCGCGACTGCCGCTCCACAGGTGCGAGTACTTGTAGTAGTTGAAGAAGAACGGCGCGTCGTCGGTCGACGGCGTGATCTGGTAGTCGTAGTCCGCGACGAACTGCGCCGCCGCTGCGTGGTCCGGGTCGATCGTGCGCTCGAAGATGCGCCGCGTGTCGAGCGCGTAGCGACCCTGCTCGACGATCGGGGTCCGCAGCTCCGTGAGCAGCTTCGCGCAGGCCGCGCGCTTCTCCGCGCCCATCGCCTCGGGCAGTAGCGCCGCCGATGGCTCCTCGCCCGTTGCCACGCGCGCAGCCGCAGCGAACAGGTCGCGCACGGCCTGCAGCGGATCGGCGCCGTAGCCGAGGCCCATGGACTTGCTCGCGCCCCAGAACTGCTCGCGCATCGCCGCGAACATCTGCGGCTCGACGACGAAGTCCTTCGCGCGGTCGCGCAGCGGGTCGTAGATCAGGCCGACGAACCCTTCCACGCGCGCGAACTCGCGCAGCGCGTCGAGTTCCGCGACCGTGAACGGCGACTTCTTGACCATCGTCGACGCCCACACCTGGCCCTGGAACACGGCCACGTGCTTCTCGGCCTCGGGCACGCCCAGTTCGCGCAACGCCGACACCGCGATGTTGGCGAGGCGCAGCGTCTCGCGCGGCTGCGTCGGACGGTTCTCGACGAAGCGCGAGTAGTTGACGATGCCGTCGGGCGTCAGATGCGCGAAGAAGTCGCGCACCGCGCCGGTCGTGTAGAGGTAGCTCTCCGACAGCGTGTAGGCGCCCGTCGACAGCGCCGTGTACGAGTCGACGCCGCTCATCTGGATGACGTCGTACTTCGTGTCGTGCGTGCGCAGGTAGGCGCGTCCCTCGCTGTTGACGAGGTCGATCTTCTTCGCGAGCGGCGACGTCGTGAACAGACCACCGAGGTAGGCGTCGTAGCGGTCCGTCGCCATCTCGATCATCGCCGAGTTGAGCTCGACGGCCGTGACCTTCGCCGCGCCGTTGCCGAGCGCGACCATCACGTCGACGCCGCCGCCGACGCCGATCACCATGACGCCGAGGTCCTTGCGACCCGCCGAGCGATGCGCGACGTATGCGGTGGCCGCCGACGTGTCGTCGAGGAACGGGAAGCGCGCGAGGTCGGCACCGTTCGCATACATCGTCGTCGGCGCCGTGCCGTCCTGGCCGGCCGTGCGTTGGTTGACGTCGATGTGGTCCACCATTCCGTTGTCGCCGCCGAACGCCGGCGCGCCGATCACGTCGGGACCGACCTGGACTTCGGCGGTGCCGCTGAAGATGCGGTCGATGGGCAAGCCCAGAGCCTCGACCACCGCGGCCTCCTTGCCCGGAGCGAACGGCACGCGCCACGTGACCGCGCCCGAGCAGAACGCGACCGCCGTGCCGATCGCCAGCGCGAATCCCGCGGCGGCGACGGCGCCGAGGCGACGAAGGTCCGCGCACGCGAAGAAGCCCGCAGCCAGCAGGCCGAACGAACCCGCGAGCACGACGGACGCCGTGCTGCCGAACATCTTGAGCGCGAGCGCCGCGGCGCCGGCGCCGAGCGCCGAGCCGACGAGGTCGGCGAAGTAGAGACGGTTGACGTCCTTCACGAAGCGCGTGAGCGCGAGGCCGATGCCGTAGCCACCGAGCAGGAACGGCACGCCGATCACGAGGTAGATCAGCGACAGCAGCAGGAAGTTCGTCTTGTCCTGCCAGATCGCGAGGCTGTCGGGCTGGATGCGCGTCGCGACGCAGAACGCGACGATGACACTCACGCCGTAGGCGAGGCTCACGAGCGCGAGCGGCTTGTGAGGATCCCCCTTCTGCTCGCTCGCGCGCAGCGCGGTGAGCAAGCTGCCCGACGCCCCGAAGCCGAGCAGGCCGATCGAGATCACCATGTAGGTGAAGTGGTGCCACATCATGATCGCGAACACTCGCGTGAGCGCGATCTCGAACAGGATCACCGAGAGGGCGAGGAAGAAGATCCCCGCGAGCGTCGACTTCAGGCTGGCTGGCATCAGGTGGTGGCGAGGCTCAGCCTGCGCCGGCATGGGCGATACGACGAAGATTCTCGGCACGCCGCAATGCGGATCCAAACACGGATTCCGCGGCATCCAGCCGTTCCCTCGGGCCCGTGCGCGAGCGCGCAGGAACCGCCCATGGCATCGGCGTCGTCGCGCGCCCCACGGCCCCCCGCTACAAGAACCTCATGGCCAAACGGCTCTTCTTGATCGACGGAACGGCGCTCGCCTACCGCAGCTACTTCGCGTTCGCCAACAGCCCGCGCGCCAACCTTACGACCAAGTCGGGCCACCCGACCGGCGCCACGTTCGGGTTCATCCAGACCCTGCGGTCCCTGCTCACGCGCGAGAATCCCGACGCGATCGCGTTCGCATTCGACGGCCCGCGCAAGGACCTGCACCGCACCGCCATCTACCCCGAGTACAAGTCGACGCGCGAGAAGATGCCCGAGGAGATGGCGGCGCAGCTCGACGACATCCGCGCGGTCGTCGACGCCTACGGGATCGCGGTCGTCGAAGGCGACCGCGACGAGGCGGACGACGTGATCGGAACGCTTGCGGTGCAAGCGCGCGACGCCGGCATGGAGGTGTTCCTCGTCACGGGCGACAAGGACTTCCTGCAGATCGTCGACGACCGCGTGAAGCTGTGGAACCTGCGCAGCTCGACGGCGAAGCCCGAGATCCTCGGCCCCGCCGAGGCGCAGGCGCAATGGGGCGTGCCCACCACCGCGATGGTCGACCTGCTCGCGCTCATGGGCGACAGCAGCGACAACGTGCCCGGCGTGCCGAAGGTCGGCGAGAAGACCGCCGTCGCGTTGATCCAGCAGTTCGGATCCCTCGACCAATTGCTCGCGCGCACCGCCGAGGTCACGAAGCCCGCGATCCGCGCGTCGCTCGAAGCGAACAGGGACCTCGCGCTCTTGTCGAAGCAGCTCGTCACGTTGAAGACCGACGTGGCGTTGCCGATCGCCGTCACCGACATCGGCCCCGCGCAACCGGATGCCGACAAGCTGCGCGCGCTGTTCACTCGCCTCGAGTTCGACTCGCTGCTCGCGACCGTCGCGGCCGCGCACAAGCCCGACGACGTCGCGAAGGACTACCGCACCATCGCGTCACAGGCTGAGCTCGATGCGCTCGTCGCGGAGCTGCGCGCGAAGGGTCGCTTCGCCGTGGCCACCGAGGCGTCGGGCGCCGTGCACGCGCAGAAGCTGCTGGGCATCGCCTTCTGCTCCGAACCGGGCCAGAGCCGCTACGTGGCGCTCGACGGCTCGTCGTCCGGCCCGTCACGCGACGCAGCGTTGTCCGCGTTGCGCACGCTGCTCGCGGACGCGTCGCTGCACAAGGTGTCCGCCGACACCAAGCGCGACCTCGCGGCGCTTCGATCTGCAGGCATCGAGGCCGCGGGCTTCACGTTCGACACGATGCTCGCGAGCTACTGCCTCGAGCCGGGCCTCGTGGCGCACGACCTCGACAGCCAGGCGCTGCGTCGGTTCGGCTACAAGAAGACGCCGAGGAAGGAGCTGCTCGGCAGCGGCAAGAAGCAGAAGACCTTCGACCAGGTGGACCCGGCTGCGATCGCAGCGTTCGTCGGCGAGGACGCGGACTACGCGTTGCGCCTCCAGCGCGCGCTGGAGCCGGAGCTCGCCGCGGCGAAGGTCGAAGCCGTGCTCACGGGAATGGAGCTGCCGCTCGTCCCCGTGCTGCTCGACATGGAGATCGAGGGCATCGCGCTCGACCGCGACCATCTCGCGTCGCTCGGTCGCGAGATGGACAAGCGCATCGCCGAACTCGAAGCGCGCGTGCACCAGCGCGCAGGGCATCCGTTCAACCTGGGCTCGCCGCAACAGGTCGGCGTCGTGCTGTTCGACGAGCTCGAAGTGCACCGAGCGGCCTCGCTACAGAAGCCGCGGCGCACCGCGACGGGCCAGTACAAGACCGACCACGAAGTGCTCGAGCTGATGGCCAAGCACCACGAGGTGCCGATGCTGCTGCTCGAGTGGCGCCAGCTGACGAAGCTGAAGGGCACCTACGTCGACACGTTGCCGACGTTGTGCGACAGCAAGGGACGCGTGCACACGACGTTCAACCAGGCCGTCGCGGCGACGGGCCGGCTGTCGAGCGACAACCCGAACCTGCAGAACATCCCGATCCGCACCGAGGAAGGCCGCAAGGTCCGCGCTGCGTTCGTCGCGCGCGGCAAGGGCTGGTCGCTGCTGTCCGCGGACTACAGCCAGATCGAGCTGCGCATCCTCGCGCACCTGTCGCGCGACAAGGCGCTCGTCGAGTCGTTCCAGAAGGGCGAGGACATCCACGCGCGCACGGCCTCGATCGTCTACGGACTCTTGCCGGACATGGTCACGCCCGAGCTGCGCAACCAGGCGAAGGTAATCAACTACGGGCTCATCTACGGCATGGGCGCGAGCCGCCTCGCACAGGAGACGGGCATGAAGCCGCCCGAGGCGAAGAAGTTCATCGAGACCTACTTCCGCGCGCTGCCGGGCGTGAAGCGCTACCTCGACGAGAGCCTGCAGCACGCGCGCGAGCACAAGGAGGCGCGCACGATGTTCGGCCGCCGCCGCCCGCTGCCGGAGATCGACTCGACGAACGCTGGCCAACGAATCGCCGCCGAGAACATGGCGGTGAACACGCCGATCCAGGGCGCCGCCGCCGACATCGTGAAGCGCGCGATGCTCGCAGTGCACAAGGAACTCGCGCGCCGCGGGCTCAAGTCGCGGCTCCTGCTGCAGGTGCACGACGAACTGGTGCTCGACGTGTTCGACGAAGAGCTCGTCGAAGTGAAGATCCTCGTCCGCGACTGCATGCGCGGCGCCGCGGAGCTCGCCGTGCCGCTCGACGTGGCGATCGGCGTCGGCCCGAGCTGGCTCGCCGCGCACTGAGCGAACGTCCGCGAGCCGCTGAACACAGGCCAGTCGTCGGCTCACTTCCCGCGCATCGTCTTCGCGACTGCGCGCGGCGGCACACGGAGCGCGCGCAGGCACGCGCGCTCCGCTCGCTCACAACCCGCGCGACATCACGTAGGCGACGAGGTCCGCGAGCTCGTCCGCACTGAGGCGGTCAACCAGTCCGGACGGCATCGGCGACAGCTTGGCCGCTTCGACCTTGGCGACCTCGTCGAACGGAACGCGCACCGCAGTGGCTTCAGCAGTTGCAACCACGACGTCGTAGGCGCGAGCTCCGTCGACGCTGCGCTCCTGCACGCGGCCGAACAACGAAGTGCCGTCCTTCTTCGTCAGCACCGCGCCTTGGTATTGGTCGCTGACGTTGCGGCTCGGCTCCAGCACCGCTTCGAGCACGTCGGCCGCGGAGAACTTGTTGCCAACACTCGTGAGGTCGGGACCGACGCCGTTGCCTTCGCCCGAGAACCGATGGCAGCCTGCGCAGCCCGTCGCGAAGAACAGGTTGCGGCCGTTCGCGAGGTCGCGGTTCGCGCCGAGGCGCGACTTCGTCTCGGCGACCGCGTCATCGATCGTCCAGCGACGGCCAGGCCCCTTCGGCGGCGTCGCGACGTAGGGCTTCGGCTCCGATCGCGCCTTGCCGACTGCATCGGCGAGTTGCGCCTTCTCTGCGTCGCTGCACGTCGCATACGCGTCTTCGACGATGCGCTTCACGAACCCCTGGTAGCTCGCGCCGCCCTTCTGCTTCTTCGCCTCGGCGAGGAACGCGAAGTAGGCCTCGCGCTGTTCGAAGGTCCAGCCCTTGTCGACCGTGCGCAGCGCGCAGGCGATCCAGATCTGCTGCGCCGGCGGCATCGCCGTCAACATCTTGGCGATCGCGCCGCCGTAGGTCGCGTTGCGCGCGCTGATCTCGGCCCATGCTGGAGCAGCGGACGCGCGCATCGGCTTGAGCATAGGCACCGCGCGCTCGAGCAACCCACGCGCATCGACATGCGCGAGGATGCCGACGAGCAACTGGTCCTGGCGGTCGTCGCCGCTCGGGAACAGCGGCAGCAGGCGCTCGCCGAGCGCGTTCGCCGCAGCCTCCGCGCACGGACCGAGGCGCATCAACGCCAGCTCGTGCGCGCGCAGCCACGCGATGCGCTGCTCGCCCTCGAGATCCGGAAACGGCATCGACGCGAGTTCGCGCAGAACCGGATCGAGATCACTCGCGTCACCGCAGCGCGCGAGCGCCACGAGCGCAGTGAGGCGCGACCATGCCGACGAGCGCTTCGCGAGCGCGCGATCACGCCACGTCGCGACGGGCTGCGACTCCACCGCGACGCGCGCCGCATGACGCAGCACGCGATCGTCGGCGGCGAGATAGGGCCACGCGACTTCGAGCGCGCGCGCGTCGACCTTGCCGTGGAACACCTCGAGCCCGAGCCGCTCGATGCGCGCAGGCGACTGCGGCAACGCGCGCACATCGGCGCGACCCGATTCGTGCGTGAGCCGGTAGAGCCGCGACGGGAGGCCACGACCGCCCGTGAGCACGTAGACGATGCCTCGTTCACGCACGACGACCGCGTCGGTCAGCGGCAGCGGAATGCCGCTCGCGAACGACTGCGCGCGGCCCTTCAGCATCGCACCGTTCTCGGTGAGCGCGACGGCGTAGGCCGTGCCGAACGTCCAGTCGAGCGCGAGCACTCCGTTGCCGAACGGAACGACGCCGGTCGGCGATGCCGGGCCGATGTCGCAGACAGGTGGCAGTGTGTCGGGCAGGTCCGCGCCCCACTTGCGCGATCCCGTCCTCCACCCGTAGTCGACGCCAGAGAGAACCTGAAGGACGCGCGTGGGGCGATACCACGGCATGCCCATGTCCCACTCCATGTCCGCGTCGAACGTCACGACGTCGCCGGACGGAAGCACCGCGAGGTCGTAGGCGTTGCGGAAGCCGCAGCACAGCATCTCCCACTTCTTGCCGTCGCGATCGACGAGGCAGACGTAGCCGCCGGGTGCCGCGATGCCGACGGCGTGGCCGTTCGGATCGTTGATGCCGGGGACGAGCACGTCTTCGGCGAACGGCCGCGTCACGCGGCTCGTATCGAGATCCGGAGGCAACACGTGGTTGCCGCACAGCACGAGCAGATGTTCGCCGTCCGGCGCGACCTCGACGGCATGTGGGCCGTGCTCGCCGTCGCCGCGGAACGCGCGCAGCATCTCGATGGAGTCGAGCGCGTCGTCGCCGTTCGTGTCCGTGAGCCGATGCAAGCCTGGCTTGCCGTGGTTGACGACTGCGTAGAGCGAACCGAACGCCCAGCACAGCCCTTGGCATCCGTCGATGTCGACCGCGACGCGCTCGATGATCGTGTCTGCGCGGCCGAGCACGCCCGCCGGCGTGATGCGATAGAGCCCCTTCTGCTGGTCGCTCGCGTAGAGACGGCCCTTCGGATCCGCGCACATCGTCACCCAACTTCCGAACGCGCGCGGCACCGCGAGCAGTCGCTCTGCAGTCCAACCTTGCGGCACACCGACGTCCTTCGTCGGCTCGGGCTTCTGCGGAGCCTCGGGATCCACGTCGACCGCGAACGCGTCTGCAGCGACAGATCCACCCCACACGCCGTCACCGATCGCGCAGATCGCAGTCGCAGACGACCACGCGGAGTCGTCGAAGCCCGAGCGGTCCCAACCGTCGGGATCGTCCGAGCCCACGCGCCACGACGCGTCGCTTGCGATCGTTCCGGACTTGTCGCCGACGCGCCACGCGAGTTGCGCGCACATGCCGGCCGGACCGCCTTCGTTCCACGCGTGCACGGCGATCGCGTTGGAGCCCTTGCGCATCGCCTTCGCGACGTCGAAGCGGCGCGGCGAAGCCCACGACGAACCTTCACCGACCTTCTCGCCGTTCACGTAGACACGGAACCCGTTGTCGGCAGTCACGTGGAGCACTGCGGACTTCGGCGCCTCGTCGAACGTGACTTCGCGGCGGAAGAACAACTCCTCGTCGCTGCCCGGCTCGGCGTCCCAGATCCACTGCGGCACGTTCGTCGGCGCGGCGACGGCTGGCCGCGCGACCTCGGCGACCTCGACCTTGGGCAGGCGCGTGAGCAACAGGTCCTTCCACTGCACCTTCATTGCCGCGCCGGAGTGCACCTGCAACGCGAGGATGCCGCTGCGCGCGAGTTTGCCGCTGTCGTCCGTGATCTCGACCGCGAGCGCGCCGTCGACGAAGTGCTGCACCGTCGTGCCGCGCGCGACGATGCGCATCGAATGCCACTGCGCGAGGTCGGAGCCGCCGGGCTTGCTGTCGGACAGCACGCGCTTGTTGCCGCTCGCATCGACGTGCACGCGCTGGCCGCTCGTGACGAGGATGCCGCGACCGCCCTCTTCGTAGAGCATGCCGAAGTAGCCAGGCGCCGCGTGCGCGTCGCACTGCGGGCCGGCGACCGCGTAGCCGTCGGGCCGCAGGCGGCGACTGCGGTACTGCAGCCCGCTGTTGTTGTCGCCTTCGACACGAACCGAGAACGAGAGGTCGAAGTCCTCGACGGGCTGCCCCTTCCAGATCAGGAACGTGTTCTGCTGCAGCGAGCCGTCGGAACGACCCGTGATGCAGCCGTCCTGCACGGACCAGACCGCGGAGTCTCCGTCCCAACCTGAGAGCGACGAACCGTCGAACAGCCGCTCCGGCTTGCCTTGCGCGGCGCACAAGGCGCCGAGCCACGCGAACGCGAACACACCGATGCCATCGGAGAGAGGTGGGCGCATTGCGACAGTGTCGCAGAGCCCGGGCGTCGCCGCACCGACGGAGTTCGGCGCGCGCGGATCGGCGTCGATGCGCGCGCGGCGCGAGCCGCCGTTGCCGTCCGGCGCATGCGATACTCTTCTGCATGACGCTGTCGCTCCTGTTGACGGTCCTCGCTGCGCTCAGTACCCCGAACGCGAACCCGGACACGTTCTGGGTCCTGGCCCAGAAGGGCTCCGAGGCCCAGCCGATCCGCGGCGCGCTGATCGCCGAGGACGCGACGCACTACCACGTGCGCGTCGAAGGCGGCGAACTGTGGCTCGAGAAGGCCATGGTGCAGCGCGTCGAGAAGGACGACCTCACGGTCGAGGCGATCCAGCAGAAGGAGCAGGAGAAGCGGCAGAAGGCAGCGGAGCCCGCTCCAGCCGCGGCCGAAGCGACGACGCAGCCAGCGGAAGCGCGCGCGGTCGAGGCAGCGGGCGGAGAGCATGCGAAGGCAGAGAAGCCAACCGAACCGAAGCCTGCCCCTGCCGCGCAGCCTGAGCCGCTCGCGACACAGGAGTCGGCGACCGAGGAAGGTCCGCGCTACGACCCCATCCTCCACCGCATCAACGGCACTGCCGCGATGCAGGCGTCGATGCGACTCGAAGAACTTCGCGTCGCCTACCGGCAGACGCGTTCGCCGGAACTGCGCAAGGAACTCCGCCGCGCGCGCCGCGGCCGCTGATCGAGCAGACTCCCGCCGGATGCGGCGCATCCGCGCCGACGCGGATGCCGTCGCGCGCAACGCGCCGCGAGGCGCGAGCGGCGACTGCGCGCTCAGAACGTCTTCGCGGTCGCGCGAGCGAGCACTTCGTCGACGAGCACGCAGAAGCACGCAGCGACGCCGCCGAGGCCCAGGTTGCCGCGCATGCGCAGGCGCAGGCCGTCGTCGTCGCACGTGAGCGAAAGCGTCGAGGTGCCGAGCGCAGCGGCGATCGCATCGGACTCAGGAAGATCCTCGCTCGAGAACCCGAGCTCCTGCTGGTTGGCGTCGAGCTGCGGCAGCAGCCAGGTTTCTGCGAGCCCCCAGCGACGCTCGCACAGACGGCCTGGACGAAGGTGCACGAGGCCCATCGCGCTCTCTTCCGCGAGCATCGCCACCGTGAAGTCCGTCTCGCGGAACAAGCTCGTGCTGTCGTCGGCGCGCTGCTTCAGCGCATCGAGCACGACCTTGGTCGTCGAGCCGATCACGAGATTGCCGTCGTGGATCGCATAGCTCGGCGTGAGCTCGATGCCGCCCTCGCCCGAGATGGGCGCGGAGCAGTAGTGGATCTGCGTGTCGCCTTGCGTGCGCACCTTCCACTGCAGGCCTTGCTCCAACGTGGCCTCACGCGCCTTGTCGAGCCACTTCGTCGCTGCCGCCACGTCGCGCAGACGCAGGACCACGGTCAGCCCGGGAATGGGCGCCGGAGCGCTGCCTAGCGAGAAGCCTGCCGTGATCGATCCGTGCATCGACCCGAAGAACTCCGCGACCTCCGCGTCCGAGAAGCCCGCGCCGCGGAACCCGCGCAAGAAGTCGCGCGTCACGTCGCGGCGCATGTCGCGCGCGAACTCGCGCGGCAGTTGCGCCAGCAGGCGATCGAACGCATCGGGCAGCGCATTCGCATCGACGCGCAGCGCGGCGAACGCCACCGTCTCCTTGTCGAAGTAGCGCGCGGCCTCGAAGTCGACCTGGCCGGACAACGCCGCCTTGAAGAGGCCGTTCTTCGCGCCGGCGATCTGCAGGTCGAGCGTCTCGACCGTGCCTTCGCCAGAAGGACCTGCCGCGAGGTAGGCGCCGCCGAGCGACTCGACGCCGAGCGCACGGCCGATGTCCGCCGCCTCGTAAGGCAGGAACGGCTCGAGCATCGGCGCCATCGTCGACGTGTTGACGAACACCTCGACGAGCGGCGGCTCCTGGAGCCTCGCACGCTGCGCGCCGAGATGCGTGGCAGTGGAGATCGACGGCTTCTCGCCGCGCTTCACCGCGAGGATCTCGCGCAGGTAGCCCTCGCTGTTCGTGAACACGAACGTGCCCGTCTCGCGCACCGCGTAGAGCGTCGGCATGCCGTCGCCTTCGACGATCGTGCAGTCGAGGCCCGCGACGCTGCCCTTCTGCACGCGCGTGGGCTCCGGCCGTGCGGCCGCGAACTGCGCCAGCAACGCGTCGAGGTCCTGACCGGAGTTGCCTTCGTCGACGACGAGCGCGACCGATGTCGCCCAACCCATGACCGTCGGTCGCCCGATGCCGAGCGCCATCGGCCGACGCGCGAAGCCGCGGAGCGCGGCGACCCGCAGCGGCGTCTGCTGGACGCCTTCGCGCAGCTGCACAGCCGCTTGCTCCAACAGCGCGACGACGCGTTGCTCGCGGACGTCCTGGGGCAAGCCGTCGTAGAACGACTTCAGCAACCTGGCGGCGCGATGGCCGTCGACGGCCTCGCCGCATCGATCGAAGCCGGCGAACGACGCCATTGCCCACGTCGATGCGGGCAGACAGTCGGCGGGCGCAGGCCCTTGCTGCGCCACGGCGAGCGCGGCGAATCCCAAGACGGCGAACGAAAGACAGCGGAGTCGGGTCATGGCGAACGTGGGGTGGGTCGTTGCGGAATGCGTTGGCTGCGGGCGCGCCCTGTTGCCGCTTCGTGCGGCGACCTGTCGCAGGGCGAGGCCCGGGCCCTACGACTCAGGTCGCCGAGTATTGGCGCCTCGCGGCACAGAGCAAACCGCAGCCCTTGTTGCAGGCAGAACTCCGTGCGCGGCGGTTGCGTCGCGAGTTGGCCTCACGCGAGGCCGGGCGGCAGGTCCGTTCGCGGGACCGGAAGACGCGATTCGGATCCCGGCGCAGATTCACGCCACGGGCCTGAATTCAGCCTGGCTGCGCTGGATTCAGCCTCTGAATTCAGCTGCTGATTTCAGCTGCTGGGTTCAGCTCACCAACGCTGATCCACGGGCGGCCATCGCTTCTTGCCGCGACGCCGCGGTTCGCGGCACACGCCAAGGCATGCGAGCACTGCGATTTCACGAAGTTGCTCCGGCCGAAGCGACCAGAGCGTGCCCGCAGTACGCCACTCTCAGGCCGGGGCTCAGAAGCCCCAGAACTTGACCTCGGGCTCCAGATACACGCCGAACTGCGACTGCACGCGCTTGCGGACTTCCTCGAGCAACTCCACGAACTGCGTGCACGTGCCCGAGCCGCTGTTGATGAAGTAGTTCGCGTGCAGGCCGCTGACTTCGATGCCGCCGTTGCGCAGCGTCTTGCAGCCCGACGCCTCGATCAGACGCCCCGCGGCGTCGCCGGGCGGGTTCTTGAACACGCAGCCGACGCTGCGCTGGCTCACCGGCTGCGTCGCGTTGCGCTTCTTCAGCGACTCGGAGAACCGCTGGAAGATCGCGTTGGGATCGTCTTCGTGCAGCTCCCACGTCGCGTGCAGCACGACCCGGCCGTCGAGTCCGCCGTCGCGGTAGCGCGGCTTCATGTCCTTCTTCGACCAGACGACGATCTCGCCAGTCGGCTCCAACAACGTCAGCGACGTGAGGAACTCGAACGTCTCGCCGTCGCGCGTGCCCGCGTTCATCGCGACCGCGCCGCCGACGTGCGCAGGGATGCCCGTCAGCTTCTCGAGGCCCGCGAGTCCGAGTTCCTTCGTCGACCGCATGAGGCTCGCGAGCGTGACGCCCGCGCCGGCGGTGACGCGGCACTTGTCGCGGACCATGCGGCTGTGGTTGCCGAGGTGCAGCACCGCGCCGCGCACGCCCTGGTCGGAGCACAGGATGTTGCTGCCGCCGCCGAGCACGCGCAGCGGGATGTCGTTCTCGCGGCAGATGCGCACGCAGAGCGCCGCGTCCTCTTCGGTGAACGGCTCGAGGAACCAGTCCGCTGGGCCGCCGACGCGCAGGTGCATGTACGGCGCGAGCACGACGTTCTCGCGCACGGCCCCGCGCATGCCCGCGAGCGCGGAGCGAAGGTCACAGGTCTGCAAGGATCGCCTCCTTGGCGCGATCGACGTCGCCGGCGCCGAGGACGAGCACGAGGTCGCCCTCCACCTTGCTGTGCGCGATGCGCGAGGGCAACTCGTCGACGCTGCCGCCTGGCTTGCAGCAGCCACCGCGGTCCACCACTGCCGCGACGAGGTCCTTCGCCGAGACGCTCGCCTTGATCTCCGCGCTCTCGCGCGCGCCGTAGATGTCGGCGACCAACGTGCAGTCGGCGAGCGCGAGCGCGTCCGCAAACTCCGGCAGCAGCGCAAGCGTGCGCTGGTGCTGGTGCGGCTGGAACGCGACGAGCAGACGGCGACCGGGGAAGCGACGACGCGCCGTGTCGAGCACGGCGCGGATCTCGGCCGGATGGTGCGCGTAGTCGTTGACGAGGATGCCGCCGCGCGGGCCGTGCAGCACTTCGAAGCGACGCTTCACGCCGGAGAACTGCGCCATCCCCTGGGCCGCGAGCTCGAGGTCGGCGCCCGCGACGTGCGCGAGGCCGAGCGCGAACAGCGCGTTGCCCATGTTGTGGCGGCCCGACAGCGACATCGTGACGCGCGACAGGCGACGGCCTTCGACCACGGGGCAGAACGACCAGTGGCCGCATTCCTCACGCACGTCGAGCGCGCGGATGTCCGCGAACAAGCCCGAGCCCACGGTGAGGATGCGCACGTCGCTGCGCAGGCTCGCGAGCACTGCGGCAGGCACGCTTTCGTGCACGAGCGCGCAGCCCTCCGGGCGAATGCGCGCGAGGTAGCCGGCGAAAGCTTCGATGAGGTCCTCGACCGACGGGAAGCAGTCGAAGTGGTCGTGGTCGACGTTGAGGATCGCCGCGCCGAACGGGCGCAGGTTGTGGAAGCTGCGGTTGAACTCGCAGGCTTCGACGACGAACTCGTGGTCCTTGCCACCGTGGCCGTTGCCGCCGAACTGCGGCACGTCGCCCCCGACGAGGAACGACGGATCGACGCCCGCGCCGCGCAACGCGGCGACGGTGAGCGAGGTCGTGGTCGTCTTGCCGTGCGTGCCCGCGACCGCGAGCGTGCGCTTGCCTTCGCTCAGTCGACCCACGGCTTCGGCGTAGAGGAGAGAAGTGAAGCCGCGGCGCACGCATTCCTGCACCTCGGGATCCGTCTGCGGCACCGCGGCAGAACGGATCACGTAGCCGTCCGTGCCCGTGATGCGATGCGGTTGCGCGCCGGCCCAGCACGCGACCTTCTCCTTGCGCAGCATCGCGAGCGCTTCGCTCTCCGATGCATCGCTGCCCGTCACGACACAACCTCCGCCCGACAACAGTCGCGCAAGGCCGCTCATGCCGGCGCCGCCGACCCCGACGAGATGGAACCGCTGGCTGGCGAAACTCAACGCAGGCCTCCGTGCTGCTGCATGTCTGCGAGGATCGCGGCGGTCGGGTCGATGCTGCACAACGTGCGCGCCGCCTCCCCCATCGCCTTGAGGCGATCGCGATCGGACAGGATCGAGTCGATCACGGCCGTCATCTTGGCCGCATCGAGCTCGCGTTCTTCGAGGATGACCGCAGCGCCGGCGTCCGCGAGCACGCGGGCGTTCTTGAGCTGCTGCTGGTCCTTGTGGTGCGGATACGGAACGACGACCGCGGGACGGCCCGCAGCCATCAGTTCTGCGACGGTCGTGCCGCCGCCGCGGCAGATCACGAGGTCGGCCGCGCCGAGCATCGTGTCCATGTCCATCGCGATCGGCCGCACGATCGCGGTCGCGATGCAGTCCGCGGCCGAATAGCGACGCCGCATCTCGACGTCGCGGCCGCTCTTGACCGCGCCCGTGCCGCAGAGGTGGAGCACCTGCACGCGCGTGCGCAGGTTCGAGATCGCTTCCGGCGCGACCTCGTTCAGGCGCTGCGCGCCTTGGCTGCCGCCGGTCACGAGCACGACGGGGAGCTTGGGATCGAGGCCGAGCGCAGCGCGCGCCTTCTGGCGGTCGATCCGGTAGATCTCGGGCCGCAGCGGCGTGCCCGTGAAGCACGCGCGCGGCGTGACGTCGGGCCCGGGCAGGCCCAGATACATCCGCTCCGCGAACGGCAGCATCCAGCGGTTCACGCGGCCGGCGATCGCGTTCTGCTCCAGCAGGAACACCGGCTTGCCGAGGCTTCGCGCCGCGAGCGCCACGGGCAAGCTCGCGCGCCCGCCCGTGCTCACCACGCTGTCGACGTTGCGTTCCTTGAGCATGCGGCGCGCGCGCAGCGTCGCCTTGAGCAGCCACAGCGGCAGCCGCAGCTTCGACGGCTTGCCTTCAGGCAACGCCGCGGACTCGACGCCCGAGGCTTCGCGATCGAGGAACTCGCGCTCCACCTCGCGGCCTTCGGTGACGAGCAGCGGCGCATGGCCGCGCTCGCGCAAGGCGCGTGCAAGCACCAGCGCTGGCATCAAGTGCCCGCCGGTGCCGCCGCTCACGAGACAAACGCGCGCGACCATCGATGGATCACTTCGCCGGGATCAGGACCTTCTGGCCCACGCGCAACTTCGTCGGGTCGGCCGTGGGGTTGAGCTTCTTGATCTCCGACACGCGCTTGCGGTCGTTGAAGTAGCGCACCGCCAGGCTTTCGAAGTTGTCGCCCGACACGATCTCGTGCGTGCGAACCGCACCGCTGCCCGAAGGCTCGGGCTGCTTCGGCGCGACGCCCGCAGAGCCCGCGACCTCGGTCGGCGTCGGTAGCGTGAGCTTCTGGCCGATCTTCAGCGATTCCGGCTTCACGCCGGGGTTGAGCTCGACGAGCAGCTTGACGTGCCGCTCGCTGCCGAGCTTCTTGCGCGCGATGCTCGCGAGGCTGTCCTTGGCGACCACCGTGTAGGTCTCGCGCTGGTCGACGACCGGCTCGGCCTTCGGGGTCTCCTGCTTCGGCTCGCCGCCATCGACCGAGGGCTCGGTCTTGGGCTCGGCCTTCGGCTCGAGCTTCGGCTCGTCCTTGATCGGCGCATCCGTGCCACCGAACGGCAGGTCCTCGAGGTTGAAGGTCTTCTGCTGCGGCTGCGGGACCTGGACCGAGACCTCGCGCGCGTTCTGCTGCTGCGGCTGACGATCCGCAGCGGCGGCGGGATCACCCCACAGCGCGACGCCGAGGATCAAGAAGATCACGAGACACAGAACGTAGAGGCCGTACTTCTCGAGCTGGCCCATCACACCCTCCCTGGATTGTTCGAAAGCGAAACGCCTGCGCCGCCGAGGTCGGTCCGAGCGGCGTTGCCGATCAGCCCGACGGCTGCGAGACAGAAAACGAGACTGGTTCCACCCGTGCTGACGAACGGCAAGTCGATGCCCTTCGCAGGAGCCCACCCGCTGACCACGAGCAGGTTCACCGCCGCTTGAAGGCACAGCATCAGGACGAAGCCGAACACGACGTAGCGGAGGAACGGGTCGCGGATCCTACACGTGAGGCGGTATCCCATCACGCCCAAGACCGAGTACAGCACGAGAACCAGCGCCGAACCGACGAAGCCCAGTTCCTCGGCGACGACCGCGAAGACGAAGTCGTTCTCCGCTTCCGGCACGAACCCCATCTTCATCCAGCCCTGGCCGATGCCCTGGCCGAACGGCCCGCCGGACGCGATCGCGACCAGCGACTGGCGCACCTGGTAGGGCGCGACGTCGAGGAATCCGGCGATGCGGCCTTGCACGTAGTCGTGGCGCATCATGAACCAGACGGCGCCGGCCATTCCTGCTGCGCCGAAGGGCAGGAAGAACTTGAGCCGCACGCCCGCGACCAGCGCCATCACGCCGACGAGGAAGCAGCAGATCAGCGCGCTGCCGTGGTCGGGCTGCAGGAACAACGCGACGACGAGCAGGGTCAACGCCGCCATCGGCGGCACGAACCCGCGCCAGAACGTGCGCAACTCGCTGTCGGGACGAGCCAGGATCCGTGCCGTCAGCAGGATCAGGCAGAAGCGCGCAGCCTCGACCGGTTGGAACTGGAAGCGGCCGAGCTGGATCCAGCGGTAGGCGCCGTTCCACGGGTCGGAGACGAAGCGCGCCGCGACGCACAGCATCGTGCAGAACAGGAAGGCAGGCAGCGCGAACCGGCGCACGAGGTGCATCGGCACGAGGGCCATCACCAGGAAGCCGAGGATGGCCGCGAACAACTCGATGCCCTGGCGCTTCATCGCCAGCATCGGGCCGATGCGGTCGTCACTGCCGTTGATCGAGACCGCCATGACGAGGCCGAGGCAGCAGAGCCCGACCACGCTGAGCATGATCCAATCGAGTTCCTTGACGTGCGGCCGCGAAGGGCCGGGAACGGTCGTCATCAACGCACCTTGAACAGAGCGAGGCTGGTCATCGCGAGCAGCGCGGAGACGACCCACGCGCGCACCACGACGCGGGTCTCCGGCATGCCGCCGAACTGGAAGTGATGGTGCAGCGGGGCGCACCGGAACACGCGCTTGCCGCGCAGCTTGAACGACGCGACCTGGATGATCACGGACAGCGCCTCGGCGACGAACACGCCGCCGACCACGAACAGCACGAGCTCCGTGCGCGTGACCACCGCCGCGTAGCCGAGCGCGCCGCCGAGCCCGAGGCTGCCGACGTCGCCCATGAACACGAGCGCTGGCGCCGTGTTGAACCACAGGAAGCCGAGCGCGCCGCCGAGCAGCGCCCCCATCATCACCGTCGCCTCGCCTGCGCCGGAAACGTGCTGCACGAGCAGGTACTGCGACAGTTCCGCGTGGCCGACGAAGTAGGTGATGCCCGCATACGCGAGCGCCGACGTCGCGATGCAACCCGTCGCGAGTCCGTCGAGGCCGTCGGTCAGGTTGACCGCGTTGGCCGAGCCCGTGAGCACGAGCACCGCGAGCGCCAGGAACGGCAGCCCGTAGAACGCGGCGAGGTCGAGCGACAGGTCCTTGAAGAACGGCAGGTAGAGCTTGGGGCCGCCGACTTGCGACTCGAGCCCGGCCGGGATCAGCAGCCAGACCGCGACGAGCATCGCGATCACGGTCAGCGCGCCCTGCTTCTGGCCCTTGCTGATGCCGCGCTTCTTCGGGTTGTGCAGCTTGACCCAGTCGTCCCAGAACCCGACGGCGGCGAAGCCGGCCGTGAGCACGATGCCCGGCAGCGAGAACCGGTTCGGCCCGTCGAACCGCATCCAGAGCGCGCAGGACAGCACGATGCCGCCGACCACGAACAGGCCGCCCATCGTCGGCGTGCCCTTCTTGTGCGCGTGCAACTCTTCGAGCTTCTGGCTGCCCGTGCCGTCGACGCGTTCACCGATGCCCTGCCGTTGCAGCCAGCGGATGATGCGCGGGCCGAACAGGACCGCGAACAGGAAGGCCGTGACCGCAGCGCCTGCGGTCCGCGTGGAGATGTAGCCGAGGAGTCGTGCGAGATCCGGCGAGGACAGCAGGGTTGCGAGCCAGTGCAACATCGAGGATCAGTCCGAGGCGCCGTCGGCGGCGTTGTTGCTTCGCGCGGGATTGGACGGAGATTGCGACGCCAGCGCCGCGAGGAGGCTGTCGACGAGTCGGTCGAGTCCGACGCGGCGCGACGCCTTGCACAGGAGTCGATCGCCTTCTTGCAGCATCGGCAGCAGCAAGGACTCGGCGTCGGCGACGGTGTCGACGAAGTGGACCGCGTCGCGCGGCATGCCCGCAGCGATCGCGCCGTCCGCGATCGGCTTGCTGCCGGCGCCGACTGCGACGAGCACGTCCATGCCCGTGCGCCACACCGACGTCCCGAGCTGCTGGTGCAACTCGAAGCTGCGCTCGCCGAGTTCGAGCATCTCGCCGAACGCGACGATGCGCCGACCCGAGGTCGGCATGTCGGCCATGGCGCGCAAGCCGGCGCGGGCCGACTCCGGGTTCATGTTGTAGGAATCGTCGACGATCGTGACCCCGGCAGCCGACTTCGGCTCGAAGCGGCGCGCCGCAGGCTTCGCAGCGCAAAGCGCGGCGATCGCGTCGTCCTCCGGCACGCCGAAGTGCGACGCGGCCGCGAGCACGTAGAGCGCGTTGTAGACGTTGTGCAGGCCCGAACGCGGCAATTCGACGACGCGCTCGCCCTTGAGCCGGAACGTGGTGCCGCTGACGGTGGCGACGATGTCGGTCGCGAACCAGTCCGCGACGCCCTGCGTCGACACGATCTCGACGCGGCACGCAAGGCCGTCGGCCATCGCGCGCACGCGGGGGTCGTCGCCGTTGAGGATGCAGACGCCGTCCTCGTGGACACCGCGCGGCAGGTCGCTCTTCTCGCGCGCGACGCCGTCGATCGAACCGAGGCCCTGCAGGTGCGCGGGCGCGACGCAGGTCACGATCGCGACGTCAGGACGCGCAACCGAGGTCAGCAGACCGATCTCGCCGGGCGCGTTGGTGCCGATCTCGACGACCGCGGCGCGCGTCTCGGGCTGGATCGAGAACAACGTCAACGGCACGCCGACGTCGTTGTTGTAGGAACCGGGCGAACGCACGGTCGGCATCGCCGCCGACAGCACCGCGCCGAGCCATTCCTTGGTGGTCGTCTTGCCGCACGAGCCCGTGATGCCGACGACCTTGGCGCGATGGCGACGACGGTGCTCGCGCGCGAGGTCGAGCAGCGCGCGGCGCGAGTCCTCGACGCGCACGACGAAGGCGCCCTTCGACTCGGCGAGGCCAGGGACTTCGGCGATAGGCCGACTGATCACGACGCCGCGGGCGCCGGCGCGGATCGCCGCGGCCACGTGGTCGTGCGCATCGTGGTTGTCGCCGCGCAGCGCGACGAACAGCTTGCCCTCGCAGCCTTGCCGCGAGTCCGTCGTCACGCCGCTCGCCGAGCGACCGCGGACGAGCAGTTCGCCACCGCAGGCCTTGGCCACCGCCGACGGCGTGAGCCAGGTGCCCGGGGCCGTGCGGCCGGCGCGCGCGACCGCCGGATTGTCGGCGACGCGCGGGGCGTGGAGATCCTTCGAGTCCATGCGCGAACCTGCGAGCGGCGCCGCGGTCGAGTTCTTCCTCAACGGTGCAACCACCCCGCCTCCTTCGCGGCAAGCGCGCGCGACGCCTCTTGGCGGTCGTCGAACGGCACCACGCTGTCCTTGAAGATCTGGTAGGTCTCGTGGCCCTTGCCCGCGATCAGCACCGTGTCGCCGGGCTCGGCGTCGGCGACCGCGCGACGGATCGCTTCTGCGCGATCGACGATGCGGAAGGACTCGGCCTTGGAGCCGGCGAGACCCGCGGACATGTCGTCGAGGATCGCCTCGGGCTCTTCCTTGCGCGGGTTGTCGCTCGTCATGTAGGCCGCGTGCGCGTGGCGGACGACGGCAGCCGTCATCGGCGCGCGCTTCGTGCGGTCGCGGTCACCGCCGCAGCCGAACACGACGCGGAGACGGCCTTCGGTCAGTTCGCGCAGCGTGCCGCAGACCTTGTCGAGGGCATCGGGCGTGTGCGCGTAGTCGACGAAGACGCGAACACGGCCGGGGCGCTGCAGCGGCGCCTCGACGAGTTCGAGGCGCCCCGTCACGGGGCGCGCGTCCTCGAGCGCGGACGCGACCGTGAGTTCGCTGACGCCGAGCGCGAGCGACGAGGCCGCCGCGGCCAGCGCGTTGTAGACGTTGTGCTCGCCGACGATGCGCAGGAACAACTCGACGCGGCCGTTCGGCATCACGAGCAACATGCGCGTGCCGTCAGGGCCGTACTGCAGGTTCTCGGCGCGGACGTCTGCCTCGGGCGAGAGCCCGTAGGTCAGCGTGCGCACGCCGCTGCCGACGTGGTCGGCCATGATCGACGACGCCGCATCGTCGCGGTTGAGCACCGCCACCGAGCCGCGCTCCAACTGCGCGAACAGGAGAGCCTTCGCCTTCGCGTAGCTCATCATGTCGCCGTGGTAGTCGAGGTGGTCCTGCGTGAGGTTCGTGAACACGCCCGCCGCGAAGCGGACGCCGCGCACGCGCTCCTGCACGAGGCTGTGGCTGCTGACCTCCATCACGCACGCGCTGGCGTAGCGGTCCGCCATCTCGCGCAGGTAGCCCTGGATGCGGACCGGATCGGGAGTCGTGTTGGGCGCCGGGATGCGGCGGCCGCCGAACTCGTAGGCGATCGTGCCGAGCAGGCCGACCTGGCGACGGTCTGCCTGCAGGCAGCCGCGCACGAGGTGCGCCGTCGTGGTCTTGCCGTTCGTGCCGGTGATGCCGACGACGGCCACCGCGCGCGACGGGTCGCGGTAGTAGAAGCGAGCCGCATCGGCGAGGGCCGCGCGCGCGTTGCTGACGAGCAGCGTCGGCACCGACACGGGCAGGTCCTCCTCGGACACGAGCGCGACCGCTCCTCTGGCGACCGCCTGCTGGGCATACTTCGCGCCGTCCTGGCTGCTGCCGCGGATCGCGAAGAAGACGTTGCCCGGGCGGACTTCGCTGGAATGGAACGACAGCCCGTCGACCGCGAGGTCACGGTACCGCAGCGTCTCGCGCGGCTGCAGGCAGTCCCGCAGTTCACGCAAACGCACGAACCCCTGCCCGGACGGAAGTCCGGACGGATACGCCAATTCAGTCATCACCGCCCTGCCTGACCTGTCTCCGCAGCCAGAAGGCCGCGGCCTGATGAACCAGGAGTCGCACTGACCTGCGGTCCCTGGCCCAGCCGACGCCGCTCCTCGAGGCGCATGGCCTCGAGCAGCAAGCGAGCAGCAGGCGGGGCAGCATAGCTACCGCCGTAGAACCGCGCACTATCGTCTCTCTGCAGAACGCACACGGCGAGGTAGCGCGGGGCGGCCGCCGGCATGAAGCCGACGAAGCTCGCGTTGCGCACCTCGACGGTGCCCTTGCCCTTGATGACGGTCCGGCTCTTGGCCGTGCCCGTCTTGCCGGCCAGCAGGCCGACCAGTTCCGTCCCTTCCTTGCGGAAGGCCGCGACCATGTGGCGGCCCGTGGCCCCCTCGTCGTCGCTGATGACCTCCGAGAGCGCCGCCCGGACGAGCTCGACCGTGTCGGCCGAGAACTCGCGCTGGCCGCGAACGATCGGTTGTTCGATGCGGTTGCCGTCGACCGTGACCGAACGCACGAGGCGCAGTTCGCGGCCGCAGCCGCTGAGCATCGTGAGGTAGGCGCGCGCGATCTGCAGCGCGTTGACCTGGTGCTCGTAGCCGATCGAGTAGGAGCTGCCCGTCCACTTCTTGAACGCGGGCTCCTTGATGCCGGGCAGCCAGCCCTTGCTCGCGACGTGGCCCTGCCGCTCGTTGGGCATCGGCAACGACAGCGAACGGCGGAGGCCGAAGACGTCGAGGTAGCGGGCCCAGTCGTCGCGGTTCAGCAGACTGCCGACCTTGACCGCGCCGATGTTCGAGCTGTTGACGAGGATGCCGTGCGACGACAACGCGCCACAGGCATGGTCGTCGCGCACGCGGCGGCCGCCCACTTCGGGCACGTCGCAGTGGTGGTCGGAGCCCGTCGACGAGCAGTCGTAGACGCGGTTCCAGTCCAAGCCGCAGTTCGCGTGCGCGTAGGCGAACAGCAACGGCTTCACGATGGAGCCCGGCTCGTAGAGCGACTGGTAGGGCGTGAACGCAGCCCCGCGCGGGTGCTTCACGTCGCGGTGCCACGAGGCCGCGGCGAGCACGTCGCCGGTCTCGACCTCGACGAGCACCATCGCCCCCCACAACGGACGGCGGGAGTCGTTCTCGCTGACTGCCATCGCCTGACGCTCGAGCTCGCGGCTCGCGGCCTTCTGCAACTCGAGGTCGATGGTCGACTCGATCGCGCTCGGCGCGGACGCGGCGTGGCCGATGCCCGTGAAGAAGCGCAGGTTCTTGGCGTCGACGCGGAACTCACGTTCGCCGGACGCTCCGGGCAGCAGCGCCGTGTGCGCCTCGAGGCCCGCCGTGGCACGTTCCTCGTAACCGAGCAGCTTGCCGGCCTCGTTGCGGACCGGTTGGTCCTCGACGTAGCCGACGAGACCGTAGGTGACCTGGCGCTCGGGGTAGACGCGGGCGTGGTCGTGCTGCATGTGCAGCAGCACGGACGACTGGGTGCGGTCGAGCTCCTCGAGTGCCTCGATGACGGAGAGCACGGCGACCCCGCGGTCCACGAGGATCTCGCGGCGCCACGGGAACGTCTCCGGCGCGGCGCCGGTGGCCGGCAGGTCGCGGAGGCCGAACGCCTCGGAGAGCCGCTGCTCGATCCGTTCGAAGTGGGTCGCGCGCGCCGCGGCTCGGTCCGCGAGGCCCGCGTCCTTGCACAGGGCGTCGGCGAACGAACGCGCGAGGTCGCGCAGCCACGTGCGCACGGCGTTGACGTCGCGACGGGCGCGCTTCGGCGTCGAGATCTCCGCGCGCACCTCGAACGCGTCGCAGTCCATCGCCAGGATCGCGCCGTGCCGGTCGCGGATCGTGCCACGGGCCGACGGCAGCTTCTCCGTGCGCTGGTGCTGCATGGTCGCAGCCTCGGCCGACAAGGCGACCCGCTGGCCGTCCGGGCGCTTCATGTCGCCCTTCTGCAGGACCTGGATCCAGGCGAACCAGCCGCCGAGGAACACGGGCACGACGGCCATGCCGCCGAAGATCATGCGCAGCCGGAGCCGCTCTTGCTGGGTCACTGCCACGGCGTGGACTCCTGCGGTGCGGGAGCGCCGCCGCCGTTGCGCAACGCAGATCGGAGTCGATCGCACAGCCGCTCCGGCGTCGCTTGCTCCGCTGCGGAGAGGGAGAGGCGGCGCACTTCGATGCGACGCGCCTCGAGCCCGCGATACTCGCGTTCGAGCTGGAGCCGCAACCGGGCGTTGCCCGCGCGGTAGGACGCCGTGCCGATGGCCAGCACGACCGTGAGCGCGAACGTGATCCCGCACAGGACCCACTTCATGCCGCGATCTCCTTGACGATGCCGCACCGCAGCTTGGCGCTGCGCGCGCGGGGGTTCTGTTCGATTTCGGCGTCGGTGGCGACGACGGGCTTCTTGGTGACGACTTCGCAGCGCTCGCGGAAGAACCACTTCACGATGCGGTCCTCGGCGGAGTGGAAGGTGATGACGCAGATGCGGCCGCCCGGGCGGACGCAGGACACGGCGGCGTCGAGCGCGCGGCGCAGTTCGCCGAGCTCGTCGTTGACGGCCATGCGGATCGCTTGGAACGACCGCGTCGCGGGATGGATGCGACCGTTGCGCGCGTGCCCCGGCATCGCGCGGAAGATCAACTCGGCCAGCTGGCCGGTGCGGACGATGGGCGCGCGCTTGCGCGCCTCGACGACGGCGCGAGCGATGCGACGGCTGTAGCGCTCGTCGCCGAACTCGAAGAGCACGTTCGCGAGCTCGACTTCGTCGACCTCGGCGAGCCATTGCGCGGCGTCAACGGACCCCGTGGGATCCATGCGCATGTCGAGCGGACCGTCCGCCATGAACGAGAAGCCTCTCTCGGCCTGGTCGAGCTGCAGGGAACTGACGCCGATGTCGAGCAGGAGTCGATCGCACGCAGGCTGACCTTCTGCGTGGAGCGCGTCCTGGACGCGGGAGAACGGAATGTGATGGAGCGAGACCCTGACCTGCTCGACAGCGGCCTCGGCTTCTTCTGCCAAGGCCGCTCTCGCGCAGGCCAGGATCTCGGGATCGCGGTCGAGACCGATCAGGTGCCCGCCGGGTCGGATGGAGCGCGCGATTGCCCTTGCGTGCCCACCCGCCCCGACCGTGCCGTCGACAACCACGAGACCGGGCGCCAAGTCGAGGAGTTCGATGGTCTCGCGCAGAAGCACAGGGACGTGAACCGGTTGCCTAGACCGGCCCTCGCCTGCGCCACCGCCCATGTCCGCCGCAGAACTCACTCGCCGCCCCCCGGGACCGCCCGGCAACGACAAGAAGTCGAGGAGCCCGACCAAAGGCCCTCGCAGGCGCCGCCGACCAAAGCGACACCCGACGCAGCGACCACGGGCATGCCCGCGACCGCGACTCCCCAGCGCACCCGGTCACCGCCGCAGCACAGCCCCGATGCCTCCCGCACCAAGGTCTGTCCCGCGTCCATTGCAGTGATTTGCGTCACGCCCCAGTGGGCGTCGACGGGGTCCTGGGATCGATCAGACTGCTAAAGAGCTGCTCTTCCTCGGGATCCGGCCGCTTCAAGACCTGACCCAAGGCAGAAGGAGCCCAGATCTCGCAGACGTTGCCCATGCCGAGCAGCCGCACAGGCTGGCTCGGCGCGAGGCCGGCGTAATCGAGAAGAGGCTCCGGAATGCGAATGCGACGAGCCGCGTCAGGCGTGACCTCCTCGGCGCTGCCGAGGAACCGACGGGCGAGGTTGCGGTGGGCCGGCGTGCCGTGAACGCCCGCACCGATCCGCTGCACCAACGCCTCCCAACTACGGACGTCGTGCAGCAAGAGGCATGCATCCATGCTCACGGTCAGGAAAAACCGCCAGTCCTTCTGGGCAATGGACTCCAGGATGCGCGAGGGGAGCGTGAGCCGCCCCTTGTCATCCAGGCCGTGGTCCGATGCGCCGGTGAACAGGTGGGTCATGAACGGGAGCCAGAAGAAGCACACCTTCTGCTGACTCGACCCAAGCTAGCACCTCACCACCCACTGTCAACCACACGCCACCACGAATCAGCCCGCCCCACCCACACTACCACCTTCTCCCACCACCTTTAGTTGGGCCCTCCCCACAAGAAACACAAGCGGCGCGCAATCCATGGAGCCGGGGGCGTCGTGGGGCCCAGTGGGCGGAGCCCGCAGATTTTTTTCGCAAACGTGCGACAGGGGCCATGACCTGCGTCGCACGTCGCCCGCGACGCCCCCGCCGCCGGCGGCGGCCGCGGTTCGCCCCGCACGCGCTGCCGCGTTCCTCAGGTTCCGGGCACGCACCCCGCCCTCTCGGCTACGAAGCGCTCCGCAGCTCAGCGCGCACCTCGACGCAAGCACGGCGAACGGGCCGCCGACCACAGCACGTCGACGCGGCCGCACGCGAACGGACACCGACACACCGTGCGCGCCAGACATCGGTCGATCGGCCGAACCACCACAGGAAGGACAGCGGCATCGCCTCGCGGTGATCGCGCATCCGCGTCGCGCACCCTCTCCCTGCTCGACCGGGCGAAAAGGACGATGGCAGCGCACGCGAGCCCTCGACATGATCGCACGCGAGGTCCTGATGCTCCGCACCACTTCGATCGTCGCCTTCCTTTCCCTGCTCGCCGGCTGCGCCGACTCCGAGCTGGTCGGCATCCACATCGCCCTGGCGAAGGATGGCTCCGGCACCCTGACGGCCCGCGCGCTGCAATCGACCACGAACCCAGGCCCGGCTGAAGCCCCCACGAAGGGTGTCCGCTTCCAGGTCCGCGCCAACCTCGTGTCGTCGCAAGGCACCTTCGAGAGCCTGGACTCGGTCGAACTCGGCGACCGCGAGGTCCGGTTCGTGCGCACGGATGCGGAGATGCCGGGCCTGCGCGTGTTCCTGCGCCGCAACAAGGACCTGTCGTGGGTGAAGGCCCTCGTGCCGGACGAGGCGACGCGCCGCTCGCTCGCGAAGGTGCACGACCCGAACAGCAAGCGCAACGAGATCGCCGATGCGATCCGCCTCGAGGTGCAGGTTCCGGACCAGGTCATCGCGTCCGGTGTCGCGCCGCAGGGTCGCGGCGTCGAGGCCGCGCACGAACGCAACCGCGCCCATCTCGTGCTGCCGGTTTCCGCGATGCTCGTCGAAGACGAAGACCTCGTCTGGAACGTCAGCTGGAAGTGAGCTGACGCGCGAGCCGCGAACCGGCCTCAGGCGCCGGCTTCGCCCGCGGACTCGGTTGCGCCAGCGGACTCCGGAGCCGCCGCGGCCGCAGCATCGGAGGAGCCGACGAACGACGCTTCGGAGCCTTCGGCTGCGGGATCGCCAACCGCGGCCGACGCAGCGGGCGCAGACGCCGGAGCGGACTCCGCACCCTTCTCGGCGGCGCCTTCCGCGCGCGCGCCCTCGAGATCCTCGCCCATCGCCGCGAGCAGCTCGTCCTTGATCTTCGACAGGTCGTCGAGATCGATGGCCGGCGCGAACAGCGCGATCGGCTCGAGCTCCTTCATCTTCGGGTCGACCACGACGAGGTCGGCGCGCTCCTGCTCCGCGGTGCGCGGCGGCACCATCTTGAGCACGCGCTTGCGCAGCAGCAGCAGCGCGCAGAAGTAACGCAGCTGGCGCGCCCGCTCGTCGTCGACGTTGGCGAGCTTGTCGAACAACGCGCGCAGCGAGACGAGGTCGAGCACCGGCTCCTTGCTGTCCGACTTGCGCCGCTGCGCCCGCCAGAACACGACCTGCTGCCCCTCGGCCTTGCGCTCGAGATCGCAGAAGCACGCGTCGCACACGTCGCGGCGGACGCACGCAGGGAACTCCAGGACGGCAAAGTACTGCTGCGCAGACGGCAGCGGGCAACCGGGCCGGTCGCAGGCCTTGCGGTCGCGCGTGATCTTCCAGTCTTCCATTCGGTGCTCGGACGCTGCGCACCAGCGCGCAGCGAATGGCGGGCAAGACTAGCGGGCCGATCCACGCGGGCCAGCGAGCGATGGAAAAGCGCGGGCATGTTCGTGGCGGCGAACGCGACGCGGCGCAGCGAAAAGCGCGCGCTCCGCTTCGATCGCACTTCGGGCGACACAGCGGAGCATGGGACACGCCCCCAGACCTCGTCGCGAACCCACACGCCGAACGCCGCGACGAGAACGACAACAGACCAACCGACCGCGTTGCCGTCAGCTCGATTAGCTCGACGCAGCACTCGCGCGCCGCGGATGCCGCGGCGGCGCGGACCTCGGGTCACTGGCCCTTGGTCGGCTCCGGCGTGGCGCCCACCGCCGATGCGTAGCCGCGCCACGCATCCAAGCTGCGGACGGAGCGCGTGCGCGAGTGCAGCTGCAGCGCCCGCTGCGCGGCCTCGCAACCCTTCTCGTCGCCGTCCTTCTGGCTGCGGGCGAGGTAGTCGCACAGCGCCCTCGCCGGCTCCGCGCCCTTGTGCATGCCGAGCGCCACGGCCGCGCAACGACGCACGAACGGATCGGCGTCGTCGGCGAGCAGGCGCAGCAGTTCGCGGCGCGAAGGCACGCCGCCGCGCGCGAGCCCGTCGCACGCGGCTCCGCGCACGCCGTAGTCGGCGTCGGCAGCGAGCCGCAGCAGTTCGCCCTCGGCCAACTCGCCGGGCATGCGCAACTCGAAGTAGCGCGCCGCGGTGCGCCGCCGCACCGGATCCCCGCTCTCGAGCAGTTCCTGACGGACCAACGGCAACGCCGGGTCGCCGATGCGCGCCAGCAGTTCGGCGCCGTTCTGCCGCGTGAACCCGTCGGTGTGGCAGGCCACGTCGTAGACGAGGCACGGGACGGCGGCGATGCCGAGCTTCTCCAACTCGGCGACGCCGCGTTCCTCGACGGGGTCCCGCTTGCCGGCGGTCGCGCGCAACAACGACTCGCCGTCGTCGGGGCCGCTGCGAGCCTCGCGGATGCGCTTCTCCAGCGCCTCGTCGGCGCGCTGTCCGGACACGCTTCCTTGCTCGGCGCCCTCGGCCCGCACCTCGCGCGCCGACATCACGTCGCGAACGGCCATGCGCGCCCACCACCACGCGGCGACGGGATCGGCTGCGATCTCCGCCCGCAGTTCGTCGATGGGCTCGCCTTTGCGATACGGTTTCTCCGCCTTGGCCAGCAGCGCGCGCTTCTCCGGCGCGAGCGGTCCGGGATCCCGCAAGGTCCAGCGCGGCGCTGCGCAGGCAACCGGCAGAAGGAGCAGCAGGAGCGGAGTCGCGGAGGATCGGAGCATGGTCGGCTCGGCGCACGGCGTTGCAGGAAGCCTGCAGGATGCGAGGATGCCGGTCTTACCCGCATGACCGCCACCGACAAAGCGCCGGCCTCCGCGCGCATCCGCGCGATCCAAGACCCGAAGCGCTTCCTCGACGCGCAGCGCGCGTTCTACCGCGGCGACCCTGCTTACGTGCCGCCGCTCACGATGGGCGAGAGCTGGCAGGTCGATCCGCGGCGCAACCCGTGGTTCCAGCACGGGGAGGCGGAGTTCTTCGTCGCCGAACGCAACGGCCGCGTCGTCGGCCGCGTGAGCGCCGCGCGCGACCGCCTGCACGACGAGTTCCATGGCGACCGCGTCGGGTTCTTCGGGCACTTCGAGGCCGAGGACGAAGACACCGCGAAGGCGCTCGTCGAGCACGCCGCCGCGTGGTGCCGCGCGCGCTCCGCCGATTCGCTGCGCGGGCCGGTCGACCTCTCGACCAACTATCGCTGCGGCCTGTTCGTCGAAGGCGAGCAGGGGCCACCCGTGCTCATGATGCCCTACAACCCGGCGAGCTACGCGCGCTGGATCGAGGCCTGCGGCATGGAGAAGGCGAAGGACCTGCTCGCGTTGCGCGCGACCAGCGAGTCGCTCGACCTCTCGCGCATCGATCGCGTCGCGCAGCGCGTTCAAGGCAAGTTGAAGGCCAACGTGCGACGCATGGACCTGCGCAGGTTCCGCGAGGAGATGCAGATCGTGTGGGACCTCTACCACCGCATCTGGGAACGCAACTGGGGCTTCGTGCCGATGAGCGAAGCCGAGTTCCAGGCGCACAGCCGCGACCTCGGCAAGGTCGCGCGCAAGGAGCTCATGCACATCGCCGAGCTCGACGGCCAGCCGGTCGGGTTCGTCGCGGCGTTGCCCGACGTGAACCGCGGCATCCACGCGTGCAACGGACGGCTGCTGCCGCTCGGTTGGTGGAAGTTCCTGCAAGCCATGCGCAAGGTGCGCACGATCCGCGTGATCACGCTGGGCGTCGTGCCGGAACACCGCCGCGACGGCCTCCAGATGCTGCTCATGCACGCAGTGATCCGGCAAGGCATCGACGCAGGGTTCTCGGCCTGCGAGGCGAGCTGGATCCTCGAAGACAACCACGACATGCTCGGCCCGCTGCAGACGCTCGGGCACGTCCCCTACCGCAGATACCGCATCTACTCGAAAGCGCTCCGCTGATGGAATACCGCCTCAAGGGCGGCATGCCGGGCATGCCGCAACTGCCTCCCGCAGCCCCCTACATCCCGCTCGTGATCGGCGCAGGGCTGATGCTGTTCGGCATCATGCTGTTCTTCAACGAGTGGCTGCTGCGTTGGATCGTCGCCGGCATGCTCGTGTTCGTGGGCATGCTGCTCACGATGCTCGGGCTGCGGCTGAAGCGCATGCTCGGCTGACGACCGTGGCGCTCGCCGCGATGGGCCGGGAGCAACGGCCTGCGCGGCGAACGCCTCACCCACGCCGCACAGACATCTCGCACGTCGCGAGCCCGACGCGCGAACGACATCGGGCGCCTCGGAACTGCGCGCCGCCTCAGCGACGCATCATCATCTGGTCGCGCTGCCACTTGGGCAGATAGAAGTCGACGAGGAACGGGTTCCACGCGCGGTCCTCTTGCGCGAACTGGTCCATCGTCGAGTACTGCATCGTCAGGTCCTGGACGCGGTTGTTGGGATCGTCCTGCAGATCCGACGCCTGCACGCGCATGCCGTGCCGTTCCTCGTAGCGGACGATCGGATACAGCTTGCCGTCCTCGCCGTCGTCCATGCGCATCACGATCGAACGCGAACGACGCATCACGAACACCCGGTTCTCCTCGCTGCGGCGGAACATCGTCGCGAGGTGCACGGAGAACACGTCCGACTTCGTCGTGCAGAACGACTTGAAGTCGGCCTTCACCTGCGGGTCGGGCAGGTTCGCGAACTCCTCCACCTGCTCCAGGTCCTCGACCGTCGAGAAGAAGCGCAGCTTCTGCTCTTCGCCTAGTTCCAGCCCGCCGAACGAATACGGATCGGACGTGGTCGGCGCGGTCTCCGCGGCTTCCTCGGCTTCGGGATCGACCTCGTTGCGGTAGCGGACGATCGCGTCGATCACGGGATCGGGGATCGCCGCCTCCGGCATGATCGCGCGCAGCACGGCGCGCGGCGCGAAGTTGATGTTGATGCGGATGCCTTCGCCGAGCGGCTGCGGCGGCTGCGCATTGGGGTCGTTCGACGGCGCGATGCCGCCGCCGGGCTGCCCCGCGAGCGCGTTGCCGCCACCGGCTCCCGCTCCGGCTCCGGCTCCTGCAGCGCCCGCGCCCGCACCGGAGCCAGCGCCGCCGTTGCCGCCGGCCTGCTGCATGGCGGCGCGACGCGCGACCTTCTCGGGATCCCCCGGATCGAACTGCAGCGACGTCCAGATCGTGAGCACGGACTCGAGCCCGCGGATCACGCGCCCGTCGAGGACCTGGTCGTAGAACAGCTCCTCGGTCATGTCCGGCAACATCAAGAGCTCGTCGAGATGCATCGGCAAAGTGAACTCCTGCGCGTTCGGATCGTCGCTCTTGAGCGGCGGCCGCGGCAGCCGCTCGCTGCCGGGGCGTCGCGCCCACTCCTCGATGCTGCGGACGATGCGGTCCGCGTCCGAGGAGCCGATGTCGAACTCCGTGTCCTCGCGCAGCGTGTCGAGCAGGCGCACGAGCTGGTCCCGGCTGAACTCGGCCCACTTCGGGTCCGGGCTCCACAGCGACAACAGGTTGAGCTTCGCGTTCTCCGGCTCGATCCAATAGTAGGTCGTGAGGTCGTTCTCGGCGCGCGACTGCGGCTTCGCCCAGCTGTCGCGGCTGCTGTCGCAGGTCGCAGCGGGATCCGTTTGCTCGCCGCCCTCCTCGCCGCCTTCGCCCATGCCCGCGCCGCCAGCCGGCGGAGCGCCGATCGCTCCGAGGGCGCCACCCTCCTCGCCCGCCGCTGCGCCGGCGAGGTCGGACAGCAGCGTGTCCTCGATCTCCGCGAACGTGTTGTCCGCCTGGTTGGCCATGCGCGCGAGCAAGGCGTCGTTCTCGCCGGTCACGCGCAGCAGGCGCGCCGACACCACGAGTTCGGCGACGAGGATGTAGAGCAGGATGCTGAAGATCAGCGCCAGGACGAGGGCAAAGCCCTGCTGCTCGTTCTTCGGTCGTCGGGTCATGCGGCGCGCGGGCCTACGGCGGTTTCGCGTAGACGGCAGATCCTATCGGTTCTTCCGCGCCCGCGCCCGCACGCTTCCTCGGGCTCTCGGGACTCAGCGCTCGCGTTCGGTCGGCGACCCGCGGTCGTTGACGATGCGCGGCGTGATCTGGAAGGCCACGCTCGTCTCCTGCCGGTTGGTCGAGGTCGAGCGGAACAGGAACCCGAGCAACGGGATGTCCCCGAGGATCGGCACCTTCGTCTCGCTCTGGAACGACGTCACCGACTTGAGGCCGCCGATCAGCAAACTGTGGTTGTGCTTCAGGTAGACGGTGGTGACCGCGCTGCGCTGGCTCGTGATCGGCGTCACGACCGGGGTCGTGTTGGCGAAGCCCGTCACGGCGGACACGTCGGCGTAGAGCTGCAGCAGGACCGTGTCCTTGCCGGCGATCACCGGGATGATGTTCATCTTCACGCCGACCGGCTTGAACTCGATGTCGGCCGTGACCGCGTTGATGCCCTGATTGATGCGCGCCTTCGGGAACGGGATCTGCGTCAGCGTCGAGATCGACGCGACGCCGCCGTTGCGCACGACGAGCTTCGGCGAGCTCGTGATGTCGGCGACGTTGTTCGCCTCGAGCGCCTGCAGCACGACGTTGAGCTCCCAGCTGTCGTGGATGCCGCCGAGCGTGAACAGGCCGACGTCCGTCACCGGGCTGGCGCCGACGACCGGCTGCCGCAGCGGGAAGATCGAGGTGTAGGCCTGGACCAACGCGCCCGAGCTCAGGTTGTCGATGAGCGGCGTATTCTCGTCGACGCCCGTGACGCCGAAGGCCAGCGCGTCCGCGTTCGTGTACTCGATCACCTGCACGGTGATCTCGATCTGCGGGATGCTCGTGTAGAAGAGGTCGAGCGCGCCCTCGAACGCCGTGAGGCCAGCGGACGTCGCGGTCACCAGCAGCAACGCCACCGGCGTCGAGTTCACGACGTCGATCTGCATGGGCGCGCCGGTGACGGCACTGCCGGCAGCAGGACTCGGCGGGTCGGCGATGCGGGCGCCGGACAGCTTCTCGAAGTCCGGAAGGTAGGTGATCTCGATCTCGCGGCCGCGCAGCATCTGGCCGAGGATGCTGCGGCTGTTCTCCCCGCCGACCTTCGTGCCCGGCGGCGGCGGGACGACCGGCTTGCCCGGCTCGATCGTCGGCAGCGGTTGCTCCGGCCGGATCTCGTGGATGAGCTTCAGGAACGTCGGCCCGAGCTCGCCCACCAGGAAGTACTGCTTCGTGATGCGGCCGTCGGGACCGATGACGATGCTGGGACCGAACAGGCCGCGCAGATGGGCCTCGAGTTCGCTGCGGGTCTGCGCCTCCGGGTCCTGCGCGACGGAGCGGGCAGCCGTGGCATCCGCGGGCATGCCGCCGAGACCGACCACCAGCGGCCCGGCGCTCTGCGCATCGGCCGGACGCATGCCGTCGACCGTGGCCTCGACTTGCATCGCGCTGACGCGCTCCGGCTCCTCGCTGACGCAGCTGAGGAGGGCGAGGAGCAGCAGGAGTGGGCGGGGGAATCTGCGCATCAACTCGCCGGGACGAGGACGGGTCACAGATTAGCGATGACGTCGCTCGTGATGTCCACGACCGTCTTGCCGTTGTCGTTCTGGATGTCGCCGGAACGGACCACGAGGTCCTTGCTTGCATTGGACGCAGCGGTCCGGGCCGCCGCGCGGATCCGACGGTCCATCTCGCCGACGAGCAGCATGTAGCGCGCAGAACCACGGCGGACACCCTCCGCCTGGATTGTCTGCCACTCCTGCGTCGCCTCGCGCACGCGCTGCTCGTCGAGGACGGCAGGAGCGGAAGTATTGCTGCAGCTACCGAAGTAGACGACCGCGTCCGACTTCAGGTCTACCTGGGCGAACCCGAGGGACACCGAAACCGCGACCGCGACACACCACCGCACAAGCTGAGTCTTGACGCCCATGACCAATACCCCCGCACTGGGTTGCTCGGGTTTCGCGTCGAGAGGACGCGCCACCCGGGGATCCCATCGGCAAGGCGTGTGCCCAGGTTGCGGTCCGCATTTGGCCGAATGCCCCAAAGCTAGAAGGCACAGCAGTTTTGGTTCCTAGATTTATTTTTTGGCCAATCTTGGGACCGCAGCCGGGTCGGCAGCATGGCCGATTGGCGGATGCCGAGACCCCAGGCGTGGCCAGAAATCAGTCGGGGCGTGGCCGATATCTGGCGCCGCGGCGGCTTCCGACGCGTTCGGCCAACCCCAGCTCCACCAGAGTCTGCAGGTCGCGGAGCCCCGTGCGATGCGAAATGCCCGCCGTCTGCATGTGGTCCTGGGTACCGATCGACCCCTTCGCGACCAACTCGTCGTAGAGGGTCCGGATCCTTGGCGGCAACCCATCGATCACGGCCTGCCGTTCGACCCGGGGAATCGGCCGGACGGGCTCAGCAGGGACCGCAGCCTCCGACTCGTCTTCCTGCAAGGAGCCCCGCGGCGCGCCGCCGACCTTCTCGATGCCGCCTGCAGGCGCAGGCAGTGCCGCGTTCGGGCCAGGCCGAGCCCCGACATCCTCCGGGACAAGCGATCCGGGTGCCGCGCCCCGAGCACGAGGGTCTGCGGCGGCCTCCATCTCTCGCCCTGCCGGCGACACAGCCCCCGACGGAAGCGGAGCCGGACCACTTGCCGTCGGCGCGGAACCCGGCAACTCCAGGACTACCGCGCTTGCAACCGCCGGAGCCGCAGGCGGCGACACGCTCACGGTGAGCCCAGCGGACCCGCTCGGCAACGCCGCCAGCACGTCGCGCCGGTCGACGAACTCACCGGTCGCCAGCACCATCGCGCGGTAGACCGCGTTGCGCAGTTCACGGATGTTGCCCGGCCAGTCGCGGCGGAAGAACTCGTCCATCGCGTCCGTCGTGAAGCCGCGCACTCGGCTTTCGCCCGACGCGACGACTTCGCTGCGGAACTGCTCGACGAGCGCCGGGATCTCCTGCCGTCGCTCCCGCAACGGCGGCACGTGCACGACGATGCCCTGCAGCCGGTAGTAGAGGTCCTCGCGGAAGCGACCGTCGGCGACCATCTGCGCGATGTCGCGATTGGTGGCCGCGACCACGCGGACGTCGATGGGCACCGGCTCCGCTCCACCGACGCGATCCACTTCGCGCTCCTGCAAGACGCGCAGCAGCTTCACCTGGACGTCGAGCGGGATCTCGCCCACCTCGTCCAGGAAGATCGTGCCGCCGTTCGCCTGCTCGAACTTGCCGACCTTGCGCCGGTCCGCGCCCGTGAACGCGCCCTTCTCGTGGCCGAACAGCTCGCTCGCGAGCAAGGTCTCGGACAGTGCCGCGCAGTGCACCTTCACGAGCGGGCCGTTCGCGCGACGACTCCAGCGGTGAAGCAGGTTGGTCAGCACCTCCTTGCCGGCGCCTGTCTCGCCGAGGAACAGCACGCCCAGGTCCGTCGGCGCGACGCGACGCAGAGTGCGGTAGACCTCGCGCATCGCCGGACTGGAAGCCGTGATGCCAGCGCGCCGCAGGCTCGCGTCCACTTCGATCGCGGCCGGCGTCAGCGCCGAGCCCGAGGCGAGGTGGTCGCGCAGCACTTCGAACAAGAACTCCGCCGACGCAGCTTCGTCGGGGAACACCGCGAGCGCGCTGGTCGGACGCTTGTCCTCGATGTCGCTCTCCTGAGCCTGCTCGACGACGCGTTGCCATGCTTCGAGGATGCGCAGCACGAGCGTCTCGCCAGACGAACGATCCGCGCTCGGGGCAAGCAACTGGAACTGCCCGGCGCCGGAATGGCACAGGAGCCCGCCGCGCGGCAGATGCTCGCGCAGCACCGCGGCGAACCGACGCAACCCGCGCGGGCGGCCCGATCCGTCGCCGAGGCCGAGCGCGATCAGCGCGAGCGAGGCGCCGCGCGACTGCGCGACCGCCACTTCTTCCGCGACACGACGGCGGAAGTAGTCGGGCCCGAACGCGCCGGTGACCGGATCCATCACTGCGTGGCTGTAGAGCTGCGCGTTGTCGAGCGCGATCGCCGCCTGCGCGGCGACCGTCGCGAGGAGCTGCAGGTCGAGTTCGCCGGGCCGCTGGCCGTGGAACCCGAGCAGCACCGCGCCGCGACAACGGCCGCCCACCACCATCGGCACGCCGACGAGGCTATGCACGCCAGGCAAGCGCTGCACAAGCTCCGCAAAGACCGTGTCCAGGCGACAGAGCGAGAACGGGCCCAGCGCGCGCGAGAGGAACGAGAATGTCGGCGCGAGGTCCACGCGTTCTGGCTCGGCGCCGCCGTGCAGGTCGACCTTGCCCGCGTCGGGGTCGAGCACGGCGATGCGCACGCGGTCCGCGCCGACGTGCTCCTCGCAGAAGCGACGCAGCACGGCGATCGTGTGGTTCTCGTCGAGTTGCGCCGACAGGTCGCGCATCGCGCGGTTCAGCGTCTCGAGGTCGAACAGGCGCCCCTGCAAGTCGCCCGCCATCTTGTTGAACGTGCGCGCGAGCTGCCCGAGCTGCCCCTTCTCGTCCACCGGCACGCGCGCGTCGAGTTGGCCTTCGGCGAGTTGCTGCGCACCGCGCTCGATCTGCTCGATCGGACGGCTGATGCGCGCGCTGACGACGAAGGCGACGAACGCCGACAACACGAGGAACAACCCCGCCACGAGCACGAAGAACGCGCGCACCGGGATGCGTCCGATCGACAAGTCCAGGGTGGCAGGCTGGTCGGGCTGCGCGAGCGCCAGCAACGCGCGCGGCGTGTCCTGCAGGTCGCGCAAGGCCTCGTAGCCGCACAGCCAGTCGCCGTAGGCCGAGCTCATGCGCTGCACGACCGCGCCGCGTTGGTCGAGCGCCGCGAACATCGCGCGTTCACGAGCCTGCATGCTCGCCGCGTCGCGGCCGTGTTCGAGCAACGACTTGCCGTCGACGCGCGTGCCGGCGACGGCGAGCGGATACCCGCGCGGATCGCACAGCAACACGGATGCGCCCGGCGCGAGCGCGCCAAGGAGATCGGGGCCGAGCGGCCGCGAGACCGTGAGCGCGAGCGAACCACCGCGCACCGGAGTCTCGCGACGCACGGCCAGCACTACCGTTCCCCACTGCACGTAGACGCCGGGCTCGAGGCGTGCCGGAGCTTCCGCGCTCGCGAGCCGCGCGTCGCCGGCGATCGTGACCAGCGCCTGGTCCGCGCGCCCCGCCTGCGCCGGGTTCCATTCGAGCTTGAGGAAGCCGCCGTTCCACTCCGGCGGCAACTGGCCTGCCAGCAGTTGCTGCAACTCAGGCATCGCCTGCACGACACGAGCGCGCAACGCGTCGTCCGCGGCGCCCGTGGTGCGCGCGCCGTAGAGCGACGCGAGGTCCTGCACCCACTGCTGCGCCGACGAAGCGAGCCGCTGCATCTGGTCGGCGAGCTGGCCCGTCGCGTCCTGCACCTGCCGGCGCATCGCGTCCTCCTGGTCCGTCGAGTGGCCGCGGTCGATGACCTGCGCGAGCACGAACGACAACACGACCAGGGGCGCGAGCACCGCGACCGACAAGACTGCCATGAGGCGCGCACGCAGGTTGGCGACTGCGGCGACGAGCTCGCCGAGCAGCACGACGAGCAACGGCGCGCCGAACAGGCAAAGCAGCATGCCGATGCGACTCGCAGTCACGTGCGACGAAGCTCGTTCGGGATCGGTGCGCGCGACCCCGAGGACCGCGCCATCCCAACCTTCGCCCGCGAGCGGCACGAACACCGACGCGCGCTGCGCCGCGGTCTTCGTCGCGACGACCAGTGGCGTCGCCGGATCCGAGTGCTGCGCCGCGTCGCGCGGCAGCGCCGCGAAGTCCTGGCGCACTTCCGGCGGCAGCGTCGACTCGCTGAGCCGCGCATCGCGGTAGATCGTGATCTCCGCGTCCGCGATCGAAGCCCGCACGTCGTCGCGCAGCCGGCGGTCCTGACCTTCGCGAACGAGCGGCGAGTCCTCGGGGTCCTGCGGCGCCGCGGCCTTCTCGCTGCCGAACACCACGGAACGGAACCGCATGCGGTAGTCCGCGAGGTTGCGGAACTCGATCGCTTCCAACTCGGCGCCCGCCGGCAGGTCGAGCACCGGCAAAGCCATGTTGATGTGGCGCTCCTTCTGCTCGTCCACCCACGAGAACGCGATGCTCGCCGGCGACCCTTCGGGCGGCTGGTCGCGCGTGTTGTGCACCACCAGCTCGTAGAACATGCTGACCTGGTGCTCGAGCGTGAGCGTGCGCGACGGCGCGCCGCCTCGGAAGTGCAGCACGACCTCGCCGACGGTCGCGCCGGGGTTCGCGGTCGGCACGCCGGGATACGTCGCGCGATAGAACAGCCAGAGCTTCGTGAACGGCTCCTGGCCCGGAGGCACCGCGACGCGGCGCACCGCGCCCGGCACGAGCTCGATGCCCGCTTCGCGTGGATGCGCGCCGCGCAGATCGGTGAGCACGCCGTCGAGCGACGGAGTGCCGAGGAACAACGGCTCCGCGGGTTCGTCGCGTTCGCGCAGCAACGTGAGGCCGACGAGGCGCACCTCGCCGGACTGGGGCAGGCGCAGGCCCAGCGTGCGCAGCGGCCCCTTCAGCGGGATGCGGTGCCAGTCCGCCTCGCTCGCCTCGCGCGCGAGCACGCCGGCGGCGACGTAGTCCCCGTCGAAGTAGACCGTCTCGGTGCGCGCCGCGTCGGTGCCCGCGTCGAGTTGCAGCTCCACCTGCGGCAGGTAGCCGGGGCCGGACGAGATGGGCAACATCGGCGCGAACGGGCGACCGAGCACGACGTAGAGCTCTTCGCCGCGCAACGGCGGATCGAACTGGAACGTCTCGACGCGCTGCGCGTCGAGCGGGATCCAGTAGGGCCGCACCTGGAATGGCTCGTCCGGATACTCGCGCAGCGCGCCGCCGAATTCGTCGGGCGCCATCTGCGAGAGGAAGCGATAGCTCGTGTACTTCTGGCGCGCGACCGGCTTGCCGGCGAGCAGGTCCATCAAGGCGCGATCGCGGCTCGCGCCGCGGTAGCTTGCGAGAGTGCCTTGCTCGAGCTTCTCGACGAGGTCGCGCACCGTTTTGACCTTCGCTGCGAGGTCGCTCTGCTGCGCGCGGTCGCGCAGCGCGGCGCCGATCGTGGGCAGCACGAGGCCGAGCACGAACGCGCAGACGCCGGCGGCAAGCAGCGTCGGCCGCAGCCAACGCACACGACGCCCCATGCGCGGCCACGCGCGCAGCGTGAGGACGAGCACGCCGGCCACGAGCAGCGGCAGCAGCAAGTAGCGGAGGTCGGCGAGGAACTCGAGCGTGAGCAATCGCGCCGGCAGCTCCGACTGCAGCGGGCCGTCGCCACGCAGCTCGAGCCGTCCGTGCACTTCGCCCGCCAGCGGGTCCGCGGCCGTCCACGAGAGCCGCGTCGGCGGCGTTCCCTCGGGGCCGTCGTCGATGTCGGTCAGCGTGAGGTCGAACGGGATCGACGTCTGCCCCGGCCGCACACACTGCAGCTGGTGGAACGGGATCGCCGCCTCGAACGAATACGAGCCGTCGCCGAGGCGCTTCGCGGCGAGCTGGAAGCCGGTCATTGCCGAGCCGCCGAGCCGCGGTGCCCCAGGCCGCGGATCGAGGGCAAGCCAAGGCCGCGCTGGGCTGAGCGGGAACAGTGCGACCTGCAGTTCTTCCTGCTGGACCACCGTGCCCTCCGCGGCGCCGCCGACGAGTCCGAAGTAGAGGTCGATTCGGTCGCCCTGGGATCCAGCACCGGCGGAGTCGATCCGCGAGAACTCGTCGCGGACCTTGCCTGCGAGGTAGAAGACGTTGGCGTCGTAGGCGACCTGGATCTCGGCGGACCCATCGGCGGGGCCGCCCCATTCCCCGCCCGGTAGCGCGTGACGTGCCTCGGTCAGCAGGATCTGTGGGGCCCACGCCCAGTCCGAAACGTCACCGTCGACGGTAGGTGCGGCTCGCAGGCGCGGAACCTCAGCCTTGGGCGTCGGCTGTGGGGCCGGTTCCTGACCCACCAAATTGGCCAATAGACCGCCGGCTAGCAGGGTTGGCCAAATCCACGCATGGATCGCAGGTGCCTCGGAATTCGCCATGGCTCCGCAATCTACGCCATGACCGCCGACTATGGGATCACCCAACTTAACTCAGCGGCGCGATCGGCCGCTTGCCCTTCGGGCGAGTCGGTCGCGAGCCGGTGCGACTACGCGCGCGCACCCGACGGACCGTTGCACCCCCGCGAAGACGGCATAGCGAAAGCCGCTATCAACAAGGAGCGCCCCCCGTCCGACCGCGCGCCTCCCGTGGCACAGACTGAGGCCCGGAAAGGAAACGACCCCGGCGCATCGTCACCGATGCGGCCGGGGTCGCTTCTTGGCGGGGAGGCAGCCTCAGCGGCGCGGACGACGCGGGCCGCGGCTCGGACGACCGCCCTCAGGGCGACCGATCAGGTTGTCCGCGTCCTCGAGGTCGCCGATGTCCTGGCCGCGCGTCGGCGACTCCCGGAGATCCGAGTCCGTGGTGTCGAACTCGCTCATCGGCATCCGCGGGGCGCCGCCGCGCGGGCCGCGAGCCTCGTCACCGCGGTCGCGACGGCCGTGGCCGCGCTCACCGCGATCCGCGAACTCGTCGCTGCCGCGAGCCGGACGCTCTTCGCGAGCCGGACGCTCCGCACGGGCGGGGCGGTCGTCACGCGCCGGGCGGTCCTCACGGGCCGGGCGATCCTCGCGAACCGGACGGTCCTCACGGGCCGCACGATCCTCGCGAACCGGACGGTCCTCACGGGCCGGGCGGTCAGCGCGCGGAGCCTCGGCGCGGAAGCCGCGATCCTCACGCGGGCCGCGATCCTCACGCGGACCGCGCTCTTCGCGCGGACCGCGATCGTCACGGAAGCCGCGATCCGGGCGCGGGCCACGCTCTTCGCGCGGACCACGCTCTTCGCGCGGGCCACGGTCGTCACGGAAGCCACGGTCCTCGCGCGGTGCGCGTTCCTCACGCGGACCGCGGTCCTCGCGCGGTGCGCGCTCTTCACGCGGGCCGCGATCGTCGCGCGGTGCGCGCTCCTCGCGGAATCCACGCTCCGGACGCGGGCCGCGGTCTTCGCGCGGGCCACGATCGTCGCGGAAGCCGCGGTCTTCGCGCGGCGCGCGCTCCTCGCGGAACCCACGCTCCTCACGCGGCGCGCGCTCTTCGCGCGGACCGCGATCCTCACGGGGCGCACGATCCTCGCGCGGACCACGTTCTTCACGCGGCGCGCGCTCCTCGCGGAAACCACGCTCTTCGCGCGGTGCACGCTCCTCGCGCGGCGCGCGGTCTTCGCGCGGCGCGCGCTCTTCGCGCGGACCACGCTCCTCGCGGAACGCGCGCTCCGGACGCGGGGCACGCTCTTCGCGCGGGCCACGTTCCTCACGCGGACCGCGTTCCTCACGCGGACCACGCTCGGCGCGAGCTGGACGACCGGCGCCTTCGCCCTCGGCAGGAGCCTCGCCGCGCTCGGCGAGGATGACCGCCTTGCGGCTCAGCTTGATCTTGCCGAAGTCGTCGATGCCGATGACCTTGACCTTGAGCGTGTCGCCGATGCGCACCACGTCGGTGACCGACTTGATGAACGTGTCCGACAGCTCGGAGACGTGCACGAGGCCTTCCTGGCCCGGCAGGATCTCGACGAACGCGCCGAACTCCTTGATGGCGGAGACGCGGCCTTCGTAGATCTGGCCGACGCCGACCTCGGCCGTCATCGCCTTGATGTGCTCGACGCACGCCATCACCTTCTCGGCGTTGACGCCCGTGACCGTGCAGAGGCCGCCGTCCTCGATGCTGATGCGCACCTCGAACTGCTCCTGCATGCCGCGGATGTTCTTGCCCGCCGGGCCGATGATCATGCCGATCTTCTCCTGCGGCACGGTCAGCGACTCGAGGCGCGGCGCGTTCGGGCTCAGCTGCTGACGCGGCTCACGCAGCGTCTTCAGCATCTCGCGCAGAACGTGCAGACGACCCTGGCGCGCCTGCTCGAGAGCCTGCGACAGGATCTCGCGCGTGAGGCCATCGCACTTGATGTCCATCTGCAGCGCGGTGATGCCGCGCCCGGTGCCGACGACCTTGAAGTCCATGTCGCCGCACGCGTCCTCGCTGCCGAGGATGTCGGACAGGATCGCGTACTTCTTGCCCTCCATGACGAGGCCCATGGCCACGCCGGCGACGGGCTGCTTGATCGGGACGCCGGCATCCATCATCGCGAGCGTCGCGGAGCACGCGGTCGCCATCGACGAGCTGCCGTTCGACTCCAGGATCTCGCTGGTGACGCGGATCGTGTAGGGGAACTCTTCGCGCGACGGCAGCACGGGCTCGACGCCGCGTTCTGCGAGCGCGCCGTGACCGATCTCGCGGCGACCCGGCGTGCCGGTGCGCTTCACTTCCCCGACGCTGAACGGCGGGAAGTTGTAGTGCAGCAGGAAGCGCTTCTTCCCCTCGGGCATGAGGCCGTCGACGATCTGCTGATCGTCCACGCCACCGAGCGTCACGACGCCGAGCGCCTGCGTCTCGCCGCGCGTGAACAGGACCGAGCCGTGGACGCGCGGGAGCACGCCGACCTCGATCGTGATCGGGCGGATCGACACGTGGTCGCGGCCGTCGGCGCGACGACCCGCGAGGATCGACTGGCGCTCGCCGTCCTTGACGATGCCACCGATGATCTCTGCGAGGGCCTTGCCCCACTTCATCTTCTCGGCGTCCGTGCTGCCGGCCGGGGCCGGGAACGCGGTCGTCGCAGCTTCCTTGGCCGCCTTGATGGCGACGCTGCGCTGCTGCTTCGTGCCGGGCGTCAGCGGCGCGGCGCGGAGCTGCTTGCCGAACTGAGCCTCGATCGCCGCGACGAGCTTCTCGTCGAGCTTCGGCGGCGTGAAGGGCATCTTCTCGCGGCCCGCGAGCGCGCGGAGCTCCTCGATCAGCGCCGCGATCTCGCGCGCCGTCTTGTGGCCGAGCTCGAGCGCCTCGAGCATGACCTTCTCGCTGACTTCCTTGGCGCCGGCTTCGACCATGACGATCGCGTCCTGGCTGCCAGCGACCGTGAGGTTGAGCTTGTTCTCGGGCGACTGGATGTCGCTCCAGAGCGGGTTCACGACGAGCTTCTCGTCGCGCATGCCGATGCGGCACATGCCGAGCGTCGTGCCGTGCGGGATCGACGACAGCGCCAGCGCGGCGAAGCACGCGATCGCGGCGATCACATCCGGGTCGTTCTCACGATCCGTTGCGAGCACCTGCGAGAGGACCTGGACCTCGGCCTTGTAGCCGTCTGGGAACATCGGCCGCACGCTGCGGTCGATCAGGCGGCAACCGAGGATCTCCTTCGTGGTCGGACGGCCTTCGCGCTTGAAGAAGCCGCCGGGGATCATGCCCGCGGCCGCGCTCTTCTCGCGGTATTCGACAGTGAGCGGGAAGAAGTCGACGTGGTCGCCGGCCTTCTGGCTCTGCGCCGTCGCGAGCACGACCGTCTCGCCGTAGGTCGCGACGACCGCGCCGTCGGCCTGACGGGCCATGCGGCCGGTCTCGAGGACCAGCATGCGGCCGCCGATCTCACGCTGCACGCGGATCGCCTTGGGGATGCCGCCGGTGCTCACGGGCGCGGGAGCTGCGCTACGCGCCGGACGCGCCGCGGGTTCAGCGGGCGCTGCGGCCTCGACGGGAGCCGCTTCGGCCTTCTTGGCGCGGCTGCGGCCGGAGGCGGCCGGGTTGGCGCCGCGAGGGGCGCCGCCGCTCTTGCTGCGGCTCGGTTGGGGGGAGTCGTCGTTCTTCTTCTTGCTTGCCATTTCGTTCTCTTCTTCTTGCGGCATGAGCCGCGTGCATCGTGGAAGCCCAGGCGGCGCGTCGCCCCCTCCTGGGGCCTGTGCGCAACGGGGCTCGGGCAGTCGCCCTGCGAGATGCCGGGACCTCGGCGAAATCGCCGTCCCGGTCCTCGCGCAGGCCGCACCCACATGGTGCGAGGGCCTGCAGTTCGCTGCGCACCGGCCGTTCCGGAGTGAGGCGCCGTTCCGTGGCGCCCGCGCAGCGTGGTGCCGCAACCTCCACCGGAGGCGCGGTCGTGTTGTCAGTGGGTTCGGTTCCTTTGAGCTACGTCGCAGGACAGCGCGCCGATCGGCGCGCCGCCTTGCGTCGCCGGAGCCTGCTTACTTGCGCAGGCCCAGCTTCTCGGCGATCTGTTGGTGCCGCTGGGGCGAGACCTTCGACAGATACCGCATCAGCTTGTTGCGGCGGTTGACCTGCAGAAGCAGACCGCGGCGGCTGGCGTAGTCCTTCGGGTGACGCTGCATGTGCGTCGTCAGCTCCTTGATGCTCGCAGTGAGCACCGCGATCTGGACCTCGGGCGAGCCCGAATCCTTCTCGTGGAGCTTGTTGGACTGGATGATCTTGGTCTTGGTATCGGCGGCGATGGGCATCCCTGGTTCCTCAGTTGGGTTCAGGACCGACGCGCCAGAACAGGGCTTCCGGCGTCGTGGTCGGCCTAGTGGCACAAAACGAAGGCGGGAAGGCTACCGGCGGCTGGTGCCGGGTCAAGCATCGCCCGGGCCCCAGATTCCCCCGCCCCACTCCGCCGACCGAGCCGGAGGCGCCAGCGACCTCGACCGAACCCGGGTCGCGGCACCCAGAACGAGGCAGATCGGGAGGCCTGTGCGCCACACCCAGCCCGCACTCGAGCCTGAAGACTCAGGCCACTGCTGCTCCGGCGCGAGGCGGAACGGAAGTCACGGTTCGACCGCTCTGTCGGCACGACTGGAGCACGCGGCCGGGACCTCCGCGCAGCCAGTCACTTCCCCACTCGCCGCGAAAGCAGCGTCACTGCGACCAGGCTCCGGCAGGTTCCCGCCTCGACCCGGTCCGGTCCGAACTCAGCTTCCGCCCGGACGGCGACGCGGCAGGTGGTTGAGCACTTCGATGACTGCGAGGTCGCCGCAGCTGCGCGACATTTGGTCGCGGTCGCGCGGCGCCGCCGCGAGGCCGCCGGACTTCACCGTGCCGACGAGGCTGCCGCTCCAGAGCACTTCGCCGTCGCTGGCGACCATCGCCGCCTGGATCTCGAAGTCGACCGTCTTGTCGACGAGCAGGCGCGACTCGTCCCAGCGGTTGACGCGGACGGCCAGCAGCGCCTCTTCCGAGAACTTGCCGGCGACGCGCTTCAGGAACGCCGGCGACAGCAGCGTCTCGCCCGCTTGCGGCTTGTTGGTCAGCAGCGACGCGTCGACCAGTTCTTGCGCGAGCGGCACGTACATGCGCGCCGGCAGCTGACGCTGGATGCTCTGGCGCAGGTAGTCGCCGAAGCGCGACACCGCCATGTTCGGCGTGCCGTCCTCGACGGGCAGCACCGCGACGTCGGAAGGGTTGCGCAACGCCAGCGCGGGCGATGCCGCGAACGACGACGTCGCATTCATGGGCGGCGGCGCCTTGCAGCCCACCACCAACGCCGACAGAACCAACGCAATCCACCGCTTTGCCATGTGCTGACCTCGAACGTGCTTCGCTGACCTCGAAACGACCGCGCGGCACCTTAGCGACACGGCCCGCCGTGCGCACCTGTTCGCTGTGCCGTTCGCCGCGATGCGGCAACGGAGGAACGCCCTCGGCGCGCCCTCAACCGCCAGATTGAGCCCACGCCCGCTCGCTGCGAAGGCACGACTCGCACCGTCCGCACGGCGCGGCGTCGCCGCGGTAGCACGACCACAGGTCCGCGCGGCCGATGCCGAGCCGCCGAGCCGCCGCGACGATCCCCGTCTTCTCGAGCCCCTGGACCGGCGCCTCGACCCGGACGCCACGCTTCGTGCCGAGCCCGAGGAACTGGCTGGCCACGCGCACGAAAGCCTCGGAGTTGTCGGGGAAGGTCGCCGCCTCCTCGCGGTTGAAACCGGCGAGCACCGCGTCCGCGTCGAGCGCTTCGGCATAGGCGGCAGCGATCGAGAGGAACACGCAGTTGCGCGCCGGCACCCAGACCGCGCGCGCCGACGACTCGTCCCCGGGCGTGGCGATCGTGCCTTCGGGCAACCGCGAGGCTGCGTCGACGAGCGCCGATCCGGCGTGCTGCGACACCGAAGCGAGCCACGGCAACTCCACGCGCTCCCAACGCAGACCGTGACGGCGGGCGAAGCGGATGCTGGCTTCGGCTTCGCGCGCGGCTGCCCGCTGCCCGTAGTCGAACATCAGGCACAACGGGATCGTCCCGCCCGACTCGAGCCAGAGGCCGGCGGCCACGACCGAGTCGAGGCCGCCCGACAGCAGCGCGACGGCTTTGCCCTCGGGTGCGCGCGTCGCGGTCACTGCACCGTGAGCGTGTAGACCGGCGTGCGCGAGAACGTCACTTCGCCGTGCGCAACCTCGCCGAGCAGCAGGTTGCGCGCGGCTCCGGTGCGTGGGAGGAAGATCCGCGAGGTCGTCGTCACCTTCCAGGTGCCCGCCTCCAGCGTCGCGCCCGTTCCTTGCGGCGGCAGCTGGTAGCTGCGGACCACAGGCGTCGGCGACACACCGCCGTCGGCGTCCTCGACGAGCACTCGCCAACCGCGGTCGCGCGTGCCCGCGTTCTCCCGCACGATCTGGATGTCGTAGAGCCCGGCGAGGCCGAGCGCGAACGAGCCCGGCACCGTGGTCTCGACCTGCGCGGTGTCGATCGCGTCGTAGAAGTCCAACGACGGCGGCAGCGTGTAGGTCGACGGCGGATTGGGGCCGCGAAGAGGCACGTCCTGCGGCAGCGCCTGCGTCGTCGCGATGTTCGTGACCGGGTTGAGCAGCGAGCGCGCGCGCGCGATCGAGCCCGCGCTGTCGCGCAACTCGGAAACGACGTAGGAGACCGGCGTGTAGACCGCGAGCCCCGTCAGCATCGCCGTCGAGAACGAGCCGTTCGCCGTCACCGCGCTGAGCGTCGAACCGCTCGGGAAACCGACGCCGACCGTCGCCTGCCCCACGAACCCGTCGAGCGTCGCGGCGAAGCGCACCGATGGCTGCGGCGAGCCGGTCACGATGTCGAGGCCCGTGGACGCGCTGAAGTCGATGCCGCCGTAGGGCACCAACGCGCCGAAGCCCGAGCCGACGTCGCGCAGCCCCATCGCCACCGTCTGCGTGGCGCCGGGCGCGACCGGCGCGGCAGGCGGCGAGGCCGATGCCAGGTTGGCGCCGAGCAGGTTGCAGTAAACCGAGGTGAACGACGGGTTCGACGTCGCGGGGAACACGCCGCCGAAGCCGGTGAGCACCATCGGCCGGTTGGGCTGGATCGCGGTCGGAGCCAGCACCGTCGGCGTGTTCGTGCTCGACTGGATCACGAGCGTCGCGGCGTCGTCGAACAGGTTGCTGCCCGCGATCACCGTCGTGCCGGCGGCGCCACCCGGCACGGTCGGCGTGGCGTTCAAGGTCGATTGCGCCGCGGACGCGGCCTTGGGCCGCAGCGGCAGCGACGCGAACCCGACCGGCGAGTCGTAGAGCGTGACGAGGTCGTAGTCCGGGTGGTTGATCGTGATCGTGTGGCTCGCGGCGACGAGGCCCGAGAACGTCGCGCGGCCCGCCGCGTCGGTCGTCCCGGTCGTGCGCGAGCTCGCGGGCACGGTCGGCGCGCCGACGTCCACGAGAACTTCCGCGTTCGCGATCGGACGCAGCGTCACCGCATCGTAGGCCTCGACGTCGAGCGTTCCCGACAACACGGAGCCCGTGATCCAGCCGCGCTGGATCAGCGAGCCGTTCGACGCGTTGAGGGCGTCGTTGCCGGCGAGGTCCTTCACGGTCAGGGTGTAGGCCGCGGCGGTGGACAGCCGGCCGATGACGACCGGGGCCATCAGGAACGTGCCGCCTGTGCGGCTCGCGAACAGGCCGCTCGTCACCGGCGACCCCAGGGTCACGGTGAGCGCAGCCTCGCCGATCGGTTCGCTCGCCGTGCCGAACAGCGTGAACGTCTCGAGTTCGGTGTAGAGATCCACACCGTTCGCTCCGGCCGGCGGTCCGAGCGAAACGACGGTCGGGCGCACGGTGTCCTGCGCCGCAGCCGTGCTGCCGCGAACGACGCCCGAGTGCGCCGAGCCGCGGAAGATCTGCGCCGTGAACGACAGCGCTCCTTCGTCAAACTTCGGCCTCGAAGCCGAGCCCAGCAGGCCGCTGAAGCTCAGCAGGAGCGTCTGCGTCGGATTCGGAGTCGTGCTCGCGATCGTCGCCGTGCGCTCGAGGTAGACGAGGTCGCCGACGCCGCTCGTGCTCTTGTCGCCGCCGTAGACACGCGCGACGACGACGTCGCCGACGGCTGCAGACTGCGGGACCTCGACGGCGATGCTGAGGGTGCCGAGGTTCGTCAGGTTGACCTTGTCGGGGAAGCCCGACACCGGATTGCCGACCGTGACGCCGACGGGGTTGGGCATGCCACCCGTCGTGAAACGCGAGAAAGGCGTGCGGCCGTTGAACTGCAGCACACCGTTGTTGGCGAAGCGGATGCTGGAGTTGACGACGAACTCGTATGTCGTCGACGCCGCGAAGCTCGCACCACCCGTCTGCGTGAATCCCACGCACCGCGCCTCCGGCACGTTCGCCACCGACAGCGGCAGGCTCGGCAGGCCCGTGAGCGCGCTGCCGCCTTGCGGCCGCAGCACGAAGTTGCCCGGCAGCGACGTCGGGTCGACGGCGCGCGAGAAGAAGCACAGGAACTCGGTGTCCAACGACAGGTCGCGCTGGTTGTCGCGCGGGTAGACCGCGAGCACGGTCGCGTCGGCAGTCGCGTTGGGGTCGACCGTGAACGTCGCGAGGATCGTCTCGGTCGAGGCCGAGAACCGCACGCCGTCCGCATCGCGGACGCCCGGCAGCATCACGATGTCGTAGCTCGTCTGCTGCGGCGCATCGAGGTTGGCGAGCGGGCGCAGCACCAGCACTCGACCGCCGGCGAGGAAGTTGTAGACCACCGGCACCAGCGTGGTCGTGCTCGCGGGCCGCAGGACGATCTTCGCGTCGGTGCCGTTCGACGTGGTCGGCAGGATCGATGCCTGGTTCATCGACTCCGAGAACTCGACGACGATCGGGACCGTGGACGGCCAGCCGCCACCGCTCGGGTAGGTCGCGCGCACGATCGGACGGCCATCGCGGACGTCGCCGCCGGCCGGCGGAACCTCGACGTTCGAAGTCACGGTCACCCCGCCCTGGTCCGGCGGATCGACGTCCGGGTCGAAGGCGCGGCCCACGTTGTCGCAGGCGGCCAGCAGCAAGAACCCGGCGAGGGCGGTCAGGAATGGGAATCGTGGCATCGGCGGATCGAGCGCTCCGGGACGGAGCGCGGGCGAGGATTATTCCCGAAGGCTCCGGAGTTGGCGAGGACGCGGACGAATGCCGTGCGGGCCGGGACCAGCCGCGCGCGGCAGCGAGCCCGTCGGCGCTGCGAGCTTCGACGGAATGCGAGGCCGCGTGCGCCGCCGCGGAATGCGGCGGCCCGAGCGCGCCCCTCAGCCGGTGGTCCAGCCCGCGCACGCGGCGAGCTCTTCGACGAACACGTCGACCGCAGCCTTCGCGCGGTCCGAGTCACAGGTGAAGTTGTTGAGCAACACCGAGAACGCGAACGGCGCGCTGCCGTCCTTCTTGTCGACGTAGCCCGACAGCGCGACGACGTAGGAGATGAAGCCCGTCTTGGCGCGAACGTGGCCCTTCGCCGCGCCGCGCTGGAACCGCGAGCGCAACGTGCCGGACTCGCCCGCGACCGGCAGGCCCCTGCGCAGCGGCTCCATGGCCGCATCGCCGTGCGCGTGCGCGAGCAGCGCCACGAGTTGGCGCGGCTGCACGAGGTTGCGGCGCGACAGGCCGGAGCCGTCCGCGAGGACCATGCCTTCGGTCGGCACTCCGAGCGAAGCGAGTGTCGCGACAGCGTGCCGTTCGCAATCGGCGAACGTGCGCAGCCCCTTGCCGTGGAACGCCGCGGCGCGCCATGCCTGCTCGGCGTAGAGGTTGATGCTGTTCGTCATCAGCGGGACCGCGACCTCCGCGAGCGGCGCCGACGCATGCGCAGCGAGCTCGACGCATCCCTCCGGCGCGCGCATCGAAGTCGGCGCGCCGCCTTCGACCGCGATGCCGCGGCGACGCAACGCGTTCGCGAACGCAGCCGCCGCGAACTGCGCAGGATCCCCCACCGCAGCCGGCACGCGATACGGCTTGCTGCCTTCGGCGATGGTCCCTTCGACGACCACGCGGTCGCTGTGCGGCACGCGGGAGAAACGGATCCTGGTCGGAGCCTCCTTGGCGACCGTCGCGACGCGCAACTCGAGCCACGGCAACGCGACGTCGGGCGAGCAAGTGATCGTCGCCGCATTGCCTATGCTCGTCGCGTGCACGCGCACCTCGGCGACATTGAGGGCGTAGCCGAGCGCGGCGCTCGGCGCCGCGTAGTCCTCTTCGAGGTAGTCCCACTGCCAACCGCTGCCGTAGATCGGGAACGGCTCGCCGCCCGCGTCGCCGCGCACCGAGCCCGTGATGCGGCGCACGCCGCGTCGATGCAGTTGCTCGGCGAGCGCGTCGAGCCCGTCACCCGCTCCGTTCGCCGCGGACGGCGGCCCGCCGAGCGACGGATCGCCACCGCCGACGAGGAACACGTCGCCTGCGACGACGCCGTCGGTCGCGATCGCACGAGGCGAGGCGACCACGCGCGTCTGCCAACGGAACGCCGGCGACAGCGTCGCAAGCGCGACCGCCGTGCTGACGAGCTTCATGTTCGACGCGGTCAGGAAGCCCTTGTCCGCATCGTGGGCGACGAGACGTTCGCCGGTGGCGAGGTCCTTCACCTCGACGCCGATGCGCGCGTTCGCGAGCGCATCGTTCGCGAGCAACCGCGCGAGCGCCGCCTCGACGCGCGCCTTCGTCGCCCCATTGCCGGCGTTGTCGAGCGCGACTTGCGCGCACGACGAGAGCGAGAACGCGAGCGCGAGGAACGCAAAGCTGGCGAGAGGACGCATGCGGCGCGCGATGTTGTTCGAACGCGCACCGCGCGGCAACACCGCGACTGGTCGACGCGCGAAGGGATCGCGGAACGTCGTCGGCGCCGCATGCCACCGCGCGGCGCCACGGCGCAGAGACCGACAGGCCGCGGGCCGCATCGTCGCGCGACAGCAGCCGTCGCAGCGCAGGCCGCGCGACCTTCGGCGCGCAGCGGGGCGTCGCCCCGCTGCGGCCGGGCGCGACTACTTGTCGACGCCGGGCGCGACGGGCGTGACCGGAACGACCGGCGCGCCGCCGTCCTGCGGCGTCGCGGGCGCCGCTTCCTTGGCCTTCGTGAGGTCCGCGCGCGTCGGCTTGAGCTTCTGGAACAGCGCGTTGTCGATCACGTAGTACCAGGGGCCGAAGCGGCGAGTGAGGTCGTCCGCCTCCTTCTTGCCCGCCTCGACCTTCTTCTCGAACTCGGACCACTGGTCCGCGTCGCGCTTGAGATCGTCCTCGCGCACGAGCAGCGTCGACACGATGTCGAGGCCAGCGCCCTCGCCGCCCTCGACCTGGTCCGGGCCCTTGCTGAGCAGCTTGTAGCCCTCGCCTTCGATCGCGTAGACGAAGTCCTGGCCCCACGGGTCCTGCTTGAGCTCGGTGAGCGGCGCCGGGTCCGTGTCGTTCGGTTTCTTGGTCAGGTCTGCGAGCGCGGCCGGCAGCTTGTTCTCGTTCTTCGCCTTGTAGGCGTCGATCGCGCTTGTGATCGCCTCGATCTGGTTGCGCGCTTCGCGACGCTGGTCGAGCACCTCGGCCGGCAGACGCTGGCCAGACGGCTTCTGCAGCAGCGACTCGTCGAACTCGGCGGACACCATCAAGTAGCGGTTGTTGCCGGCCAATGGCTGCGGGCCTTGCTGGCCGTCCGTCGGCTCCTTGGGCTTGGCTTCTCCTTCGCCCGAAGTCACCACGTCACCTTCGCCGTAGACGATCTCGCCGAAGCGCAGCGTGTAGCGCACGCCGCTCTTCGTCTCGAACAGCAGGTCGCCTTCGTTGCTGCGGATCGAACCGTCGCGCAGCAGGAAGTAGCCCTTGCTCTGCAGCGACATCGCGTCGTTCATGCCGGGCTTCTTCTGCAGGCGCGCGTCGAGGCCCGCGGGCTTCTTGCGCACGCCGACGATCTTGACCTGGCCGAGCGAGTCCGCGACCTCGCGAACCTTCTCCTCGTTGGTCTCCTTGCCCTCTTCGACCCCCTCGATCGCCCACTTCGACGCATCGTCCTTCTTCGCGACGATGCGATCACCCTGGACGATCTGGCCTTGCTGCTCGTCGACGGAGTAGTTGTCGAACACGACCTTGCCGATGTCCCAGCTCTTGGCCTTCAGCAGGTCCGTCTCGATCCAGTCCGAGAACTTGGTCGAGAGCTGGTTGTCGAACTTCGCGGCGTAGACGCGCTTCTTGCCCGGCAGGCGCACGAAGTGCATGCCCGCGTTGCCTTCGAGCTCCTTGCCGATGATCAGCGAGGCGAGGTCCTGGCCGCCCTGGTTCTTGAACGTGACCTTCGTGCCGCGGCCCTTCGTCTCGAGGCTCTGCTCCTCGGGATCGACGACGCCGCACTTCGCGTGGTCGTCGACGAGGTCGCTGATCACGCGGTCGCGCTTCATGCCGAGCATCATCGTGGCGCTCTTCGCCATGCGCGTCTTCGCGTCGGCGGGATAGCCGTTGTGCGACGGGATGGTCCAGATGCCCTTCTCGTCGCGTTTCACGTTGAACGTGCGGATCTCGGTGCTCGCGTCGTCGTAGGACGCGACCACGAGCTCCGACGCAGCGGCTGCGTCCGTGAACTCAGGGAACAGCACCTGCCCTTCGTCGTCGAACAGCGCGTTCTCGACCTTGCCCGGCCCCGTGATCGAGGCCAGCGCGACGAACAGCGCGGCGGCGCCGAGGAAAGTGATCGTCTTTGCGGTTTCGTTCATCGGAGTGCCTCTCACTTGACCATGCGGTTCTGCGGGACGATCGCGCTCTCACGGGCGCGGCGACGCAGGAACGTCGCGATGCCGAAGCCGAGCGCCGGCAGGATCGAGAGCACCATCATCCCGATCCGGTACGAGTTGTAGAGCGCGCGCTTCTGGCTGTCGCGATCGTGGCGGGCGACCTCGATCTTCGTCGCCTTGTCGTTCTCGATCTGCGCCTTGCTGAGCTCGAGCTTGCGGTTCTCCTTCTCCTCGAGCTCCTGGATGCGGATCTCCTTCGCCTGCGCGTCGAGCTCCTGGTTCTCCTTGAGCGCCTTCACCGCGTCGTCGAGGCGCGCCTGCGCTTCGTCGAGCTCCTTCTTGGCCGCGTCCTCGGCCGTCTCCTTGGCCTTGATCCACGAGCTCTCGAAGTCGCGTTGCGCGTATTCGACGGCCTCGAGCTTGCGCAGCGTCGGGCGACGCTTGCGCAGCGACACGAGGCTCGTGTCGCCGACGAGCGAGTCGATGCAGTTGAAGACGAACGTGATGTTGTCGAAGCGGAGGTTCGGGTCGTCGGCCGAACGGCGCAGCATGAAGAACTGGTTGCCGACGAGGTCGAGGTCGCCGATCGCGATCACGCGCGCGCGCTTGCCGTCCTTCTCGGCGCCGGTCGACTTCGCGGCGAGCACGTAGTCCATCGGCTTCGGCCGGTTCACGCGGCGCGGGTTGATCTGCTGGCTGCCGCCGAACGGGTTGAAGACGAACAGGTCCATCGTCGAGACGGTGCCGTTCATCTCCTGGTTCGTCGGGTCGGGCATCGCCGAGCGCAGCAGCGGCTGGAATTCGAAGCCTTCGGTCGCCATCTGCTGGAAGTGGCCGCCGAACATCACGACCGTGCGGTCGAGGCCGTTCGTGATCAGGTCGTCCGCCGCGTAGCCACGCGAACCGACGAACAGGAACTCCGGCGGCAGGCCGCCGCCCGCGAACGTGCGGTAGCTGAGGTCCCAGACGACCTGGCCCGTCGCCATGCGCAGACCGATCGCGCCGAGGAACGACTGGAAGTTGCCCTTCTGCGGGCCGCCGCCACCCATCATCGACGCGCGCGCGCCGCCCTTCTGGTCGGTCGCCGCGGTGCCGGGCGCATCGAGCGGCGCCGGGTCTTCGAGCAGAAGCGCCGCGTTGCCGGCGAGGATCCACTTCTGCAAGCGGTCCATCTGCTCCTGCACGAGCGAGCTCGGCTGCGGCACGACGAGCGCGTCGAGCGTCGCCGGGTAGTCCGAGTCCGGGTCGACGTTCTCGACCTTGTACTGGAGCAACAACTCGTCGACGATCTGCCAGCGCTGCTTCTGCGAGAAGTTCTGGAAGTCGAAGCCGCCGTAGAGCTCGACGTCGGTCTTGAGCACGCCGACCGTCTTGCGCGACTGGCCCGCAGCGGTGCGGATGCTGCGCATGATCTCGTACTCGAGCGGCAGCGCTGCGTCGCAGAACGGCACGACGACCTCCTCGGTGCCGCACTGCACGGCGAAGCCGAGGTAGACCGTGGCCTCCACGCTGACGCCGCCTTCGTCGAGCATCGAGCGCTGGCCCATGATCTTGAAGTTCTTCTCCGCGTCGCGGGCCTCGGGCGAGAACGGCTCCGTGATCACGACGCGCTGCTGCACGGCGTCGCCGCCGATGTGGTCGAACTGGCTCAGCAGGTTGAGCAGCGAGCGCTTCTGCTGGATCAGGTTCGCAGGCACGTCGGGCGACACGAACGCCGACACGATGACCGGCTTCTTCGGGTCGAGCTGCGCGAGCAGCTCCTTGCTCTCGTCGCTCAGCGAGTGGATGCCCTCCACCGTGCTGTCGAGCCGCGGCAGCGTGTTGACGCCGGTGACCGCGAGGCCGACCGCCGCCACCGCGAGCGCGACGAAGCGCACGCCGCGGTGCATGCCTTCGCTGCCGCCCGCGATGTGGTGGCGACGCGACAGCAGCGCGAGGTTGCAGTAGAGGAACGCGACCGTCAGGCCCGTGAACATCAGCAGGCCGCCGCTCGTGATCATGCCGCGGCCGAAGTCCTCGAAGAGGCCGCGCGGGCCGTTCGCATACCACGCCGGGCCGCCGCCGAGCAGTTGCGCGAGGCTGCCGCTGCCGACGACGAACGCGCCGCAAAGGCCGCCGACGATCAGCGACACCGTCATGTTGTCGGTGACCTGCGAGCCGAGCATCGACACCGCGATCAGCATCGCGCCGAGCAGCAGGAAGCCGAGGTAGTTGGAGAACATCAGGCCGAGGTCCGGCGAGCCCAGGACCGAGAGGCCGACGACGAGCGCGAGCAAGAACACGAGCGACACGGCGTAGATGCCGAGCGCCGCGAGGTACTTGCCGAGCAGCAGTTCGCTGTCGCGCGCGGGAAGCGTGAACAGCAGCTCCTGCGTGCCGTTGCTGCGTTCGTTGCTCCACGTGCCCATCGTGATCGCGGCCGTGAACAGCACGGCGATCCACGGGAACGTCTGGTTGAGCAGGTCGAGCGTCGCGAGGTTGTCGCGGAAGAACTCGCCCGGCAGCAGCAGCGCCGCCACCGACAACAGCACGAACAGGCAGATGAACACGTAGCCGGTCGGGTTGCCGAACCAGCTGCGGAGGTCGCGACGGGCGACCGCGAGGATGATGTTCTTGTTCATCGGGGTGCTCCTCAGACGGCCTTTGCGCCGGTCAGGTTGTAGAAGGCCTGGTCCATCTGGCCGTGGCCGCGCTCCTTGAACGACTGCGGCGTGCCGTCGAACGCGAGCTTGCCTTCGTTGACGAGCAACAGGCGGCCGGCCATCGCCTCGACTTCCTGGAACAGGTGCGTCGACAGCAGGATCGTGCGCGTCTCGCCGAGCTTCTTGATCAGCTCGCGCACGTGGCGGATCTGGTTGGGATCGAGGCCCGTCGTCGGTTCGTCGAGGATCAGGACCTCGGGGTCGTGCAGCAGCGCCTGCGCCATGCCGACGCGCTGCTTCTGGCCCTTGCTGCACTTGCGGATCGGCTTGTCGAGCAGGTTCTCGAGCGAGCACTCGCCGGTGACGAAGTCGAGGCGCTCCGAGAACTTCGAGCCCGTGAGCCCGCGCGCATCGGCGAAGAACTGCAACAGCTCGCGCGGCGTCATCTCCGGATACAGCGGGCCGTTCTCCGGCAGGTAGCCGAGCTTCTGCACGGCGGCGATGCGGTCCTGCACCACATCGATGCCGGCGAGGCGCGCCTTGCCCGACGTCGGCGTCAGGTAGCCCGTGAGCACCTTCATCGTCGTCGACTTGCCTGCGCCGTTCGGGCCGAGGAAGGCCACCACTTCGCCGCGGTGGACCGTGAAGCTCATGTGATCGATCGCTGCGAACGACCCGTAGTGCTTGCAGAGGTCGATCGCCTCGATCATCGGCTGCCGTCCGGCAGCCGACTGGTTGTTGCTGTCAGCCATGTCGTGAACCACTGTGGGAAAGCTGCGCCCGTCCTTCGTCCGCGCTCGCTGGCGCACCCGGACCGACCGCTCGTCCGGCGCATTCGCGCCAAACGGGGCGAGAACCCTTAACCACGGGCAGGGTCACGAGCAACGGCGAGCGGGACGAACCGGGCATCGGCGGGCTGGTTGGTTTTTTGGCGCCGCCAGACGCGTGCTTCGGAGAAAAACTCCGGGTGGTTGCGAGGAGCCTGCCGCGGAGTCCACCGCCTCCACCTCGTGGCATCGCTCCGTCGGGGCCTGCCCAGCAAGACCAAGGGCCCGACGCAGACCTGGGGTGCTGGCCGGGCCCGGACTGCTACTCCCCTTCCCGCCGGAACTCGAACCGCCGCGGCGTGCCGCCCTTCGTGTAGCCGATCGTCGCGGTCAGCGCGCCGTCGACCGACAGCTCGTAGACGATGCGCTTGGGGTAGTCGTGGCGCGGGTTGTCGAACACTGCGCGTGTCGGCGTCACTTCCGTGAGCACGAACTCGGTCGGCTTGGCGCCGCCGGGTTGCGCGACGTAGACGAGCCCCGAGTCGCGTTCGACGACGCGCAGATACTCGAACGCGACCATCCGGCCCTTCGTGTTGACCGTGCGCGACACCGCGAGCATGGCGCCGCCGAGCGGCGGGCTCCAACGCTCCTCGACCGACGATCCCGACGATCGCTTGCCCACCCAAGCGCCGGACATCCACGCGAGGTCCTGGATCGTGGCCTTGGCTGGCGTCGGCAGCGCGATGTCCTCTTCGTGTTGGTAGAGGCCGAGCGACTCCTGCCCCTTCGGCGGATCGACGACGACGCCCACGAGCAGCCCGTCCTTGGTCATGCGGAAGCTCCGCCGGATCATGCCGATGCCGCCCGGAGCGCTGCCTTCGAGCCGTTCGAACGCGACCTCGTAGGCGAAGACGCCGTCCTTCCACGAGCCGGTGTAGCGGACGATCGCCTTCGGCTCCTTCACCTCGGTGACCGAGCCATCGAGCGCGACGCGCACGTCGCGATGCCCCGAGCCGTGGCCGTTCAGCACGACGGCGCCGTCCTCGACGCGCAGCGAGAACCGCGACGACATCGGCGGCCCGAGCCGTTCGAGCTCGCGGCCCTCCGTGCGGTCCTCGACGTAGGTCCACTCGCCGTCCAACGCGCGCAGGTCGGGCGCATCCTGCGCCGACGCGGTCGGAGTTAGCACTGCGAGCGCAACGAGGATCGTTGCGAGGAGAGGAACGACGTTCCGCAGACGTGTGCAAAGACGCATGGACGAACCACCTTTCGAGTCAGGCGCCGCGGAGAGCCGGGACAGCACAGCCTCCGCAAGCCGATCTCGCGTCCGGGAGAACTAAGCGAACCTCGAAGGCAGCGCGAACCGAATTGCCGCGACTCAGGCAGCACGCGCGGCGCCGCTGCTGCTCAGCGCGACAGCTCGACCTTCTTCAGCCACGCGACCAGCCCCGTCATGTAGGCCTGCTGGTCGTCGTACATCGCGAGATGGCTGCCGTTCTCGCACAGCAAGAACTCGGCGCCTGGGATCTGCTGCGACATCCACTCCATGTGCACCGGGTCCATCGTGTCGTGGCGCGCGCCGATCACGAGCGTCTTTGCGTCGATGCGCGACAGGTCGCGCGATCGGTCCCACGTCTCCAGCAAGCCGCTCGCGCCCATCTCGCTCGGCCCCTGCATCGGCACGTAGATCTTGCGGTTGAGACGCGAGAACGAACGCACCACCGGCTCGGGCCAATCGGCCGCAGGCATGCGCAACAGGTGCTGCTCGTAGTACGGCACGAGCAGCTCTTCGTAGCGCGGGTCCTCGGTGCGCCCTTGCGCTTCCATCGCGAGGATCTCGGCGAGCGCCTTCTGGTCCATCGCCGGCTTCAGCACGCGGTCCGCATACGCGTTGTAGGCGGGCACGCTCGACATCATGTTGGACACGACGAGGCCCCTGAGCTTGCCCGGGTGCGCGAGCGCATACTCGATCGCGAGGATCCCGCCCCACGACTGCCCGAGCAGCACGAAGTTGTTCGGCCCGAGCCCCAATGCCACGCGCACCTGCTCCACCTCGTCGACGAAGCGCGGGATGTTCCACAGCTCCGGGTCGTCCGGCTGGTCGCTGTAGGCCGAGCCGAGCTGGTCGTAGTAGATGTACTCGACGCCCGCCGCGGGGAGGAACGAGTCGAAACCTTCGAAGTATTCGTGCGTCGCGCCAGGCCCGCCGTGCAGCAGCAGCACCTTGAGCCGCGGGTTGTTGCCGACGCGCTTCGTCCACACGCGGAACTCGCCCTTCTTTGTGCGGATCGGGATCATGCGCACGCCGCCCGACAGCGTGTCCGCGCGACCTTGCTGGTCGAAGTAGCGCGCGTCGACCGAAGGGGCGGAGCAACTCGCGCACAGGAGCAACGCGAGCGCAAATCGACGGAGGGTTCGTTCGATCATGGGCACAGCTTGTTGGGTGGGACCGCAGAAGCAAGCGAGCGCAACCGACGCCGGCCCCATGCGTCGTCACACGCCGATCACCGCGGCGCCTTCGTGCGCGCGAGCAGTGTGTCGAGGTGATGCTGCTGCGCAGGCGTCGCGTCCGCTCGTGCACGCAACCGCCAACGCGGCCTCGCCCCAGCCTCTTCGGGCTCGAACTCGAGCCCGAACCAGTCGAGCGCTTCTCGGTAGTCGAGCTCCTCGGTCGAGCGCAGCGCGCGTTCGAAGAACGGGCTCTGGCCCGCGCCCGCAACCTCGGCCGCAAGGGCCTCGAACTCCGCCGCCGAGAAACCCTTCGCCCCGGACCAACGCACGAATGCGCGGCGCATCAGTTCGTCGAGCCCGTGCGCACCATCGGTCGCGACGCGCAACCGAGCCTCGAGCACGAAGCCGACAACAGGGCCCTTCACGTAGTAGCTCACCGTCGTGCGCGGATCGCCGCCCACGCCGGAGGTCGTGCCGTTCCACACACTGCGCGATGCATCGGCCAACGTCTGCCGCTTGCGCCCAGGCGAGCCCTGGAGCGCACGCACGTTGCCCGACACGAGCGACAGCCAACCCGCACGATCGACGGCGCCCGTGCGTGCGAGCGCGAGGTCGCCGATCCAGGTCGTGAGCCCCTCGCTGATCCACAGGCTCTCGGTGGTCGGAGGGTTCTCGTAGTCGAAGGGCCCGAGTTCGACGGGCCGCAGACGCTTCACGTTGAACGCATGCGCGTATTCGTGCGCGACGAACGAGAGGAAGTCGGGATCGCTCGGCTGCTGCCTCCGGTCGACGCTGAGCAACGTCGAGTCGAGGTGCTCGAGACCGCCGTTGGCGCGCCGAAAGCCCGCGAGGAACACGTAGCGCTCGAACGGCACGCTGCCGAACGTCGCACACAGTTCCTCGGCGATCGGCTGCAGACGTCGCACCATCGCCGCAGAGTCCCATTCGCCAGCGTTGCCGAACTGGGCCCACTCGTGCCGCGCGCCGTGCACCGAGAATGCCGTCGTCGCCACCGTGCCGAGCACGAACGGCGAGTCGACGAGCCAGTCGTAGTCGCGCGCGACGAAGCGCGTGCGGGCTTCGCCTTCGTGCGGCAAACCTGTGGCGACGTCGTTCCAACCATCGGGCAGCGTCACGTCGACTGCGTGCGGCCGCGCAAGTCGGCCGACCTCGCCGATCCACGTGGCAGGGCCGCAGAACACGGCATAGTCCTTGGCGATCTCGTTCTCGGTCACCGAAGCGCGCGCGCACTCCAGACGATAGACAACACGAACACGGTCCGCGCCGCCGGTGGCAATGCTCCAGCGGTGGGCCTTCGGCTTTGCCACGTCGAGCTCCACACCGCCCGCGGTCGCACGCAGGTCCTGCACGTGCTCGGCATACGGCTGCGCGCGATAGAAGCCCGGCGACCAGACGGGCAGGAACAGTTCGACATGCGTGCGGCCCTTCGAGGGAAACTCCGCCGTCACTTCGGCGAGCTTCGCGTCGACGTCGGCAATGCGCAGTTCGTACCGAACCGTCTCGACCGCCTGCTGTGCAGCGAGCGGCAGCAGCAAGACGAAGGACAGCAACGAGCCGAAGACGCGGCGCATGGTTCGCATGGTTTGCGGCACGCTAGACCACGAAGAACTGCGTCGCCATCTGCGGCGCGGCGACAGCGGCCTCCGAGGCTCAGCTGCGGAGGAAGTGGCGGCGGTCGGTAGGCAGCTTCGAAGGCTCGTTCATCGCGCAGACCGGCTGGCCCGACACGCAGCAGAAGCGATCCACCTGCAATGGAACAAGCGCCACACCCGAGGCTGCGATCCGCATCGAGTACGCACGCGCAGCGGACGATCGCCCCGCATGCACACGGCGCGTCATCCCGGCGCCGGGGCCTCAGCGACAGCGATACGGATACCCGTAGCCCCAGTAGCCGAACCCATACCCCCACCACGGCCACGGATCGCGCCACGCGTAGCGGTTCGGATCGGGCACATACGCGACGAACGGCGTGACTTGCGCGTAGTTCGCGTCGCCGCTCGTCGCGCGCCAATGCACTTCGAACGCGTCGATGTCGCGCGGCATCGCCGCGTCGACGACGAACATCAAGCCGAGGCGCGCCGTTGCTCCAGGCGCAGCTTCGACAGCGGCAAGCGGAGGAGCGCCGTCGACCGCGACGGACTCGGCCGCGCGCGCATCGAACTTCGCGTCGTCGCCGACGACCGCGCGAACCGCGACGTCCTCGGGCTGCACGCGAATCGGCACTTCGCCGGTGTTCTCGATCTCGATGCCGAGCAGCAACTCGGTGCGCTCCGCCATGCCTTCAGGAGCGCTGCGTCGCGCGCCATCGGACCAGATCCGCACGTCACCGTGCATGGGCGCAGGCAGCGCATAGACCGCCGCCGGCGCGCCGGTAGGCCCGCTGCCGTTGCGGCTCTCGCGCGGCGTGAAGCTCTTCGACGACGAGCACGCTGCGAAGAGCATCGCAGTCGCGAGGACTAGGATGCGCGCGCTCAGCATCCGCACCCCCACGCCGCTTCGAGCGAACCGCGCGTGATCGCATCGTGGCTCGCGTTCCACACTGGCTTGCCCTGCTGGAACAGGATCGCCTGCGGCGACTCGTGCCGCACGCCACACAACTCCGCGAGCCCGCGCGCGACCGGCCGATTCGCGATCACGTCGACGAACAACGTCGGCACGTCCGGGTTGTGGCGCCGGAACGACTCGTATTCCTCGCGCGCCGCGTGACTGACCGGGCATGCAGGCGAGTGCTTGAACAGCAGCACGCGCACGTTCTGCGCGATCGCAGCGGAGAAGTCGTCGAGGGCGCGCAGCACGTGTTCGTTCATGGTCGAGATACGCAGAGTCTTGGCCATCCTTCGCGCAACACAAGGGGCCGCAGGGAGAACAGCACGCAAGCAGACTGCGCTCGGCTGCATCGATCGCCTCCGAGAGTGGCCTCGGCCGACGCGCTCGAACGCACGCAGCACGACGGCCAGGCGCCCACGCCGTCCGCATCCGCTGGCGATTCGGACGGCCGCACCTACATTCCCCCGCTGATGCAACCGACCGACGACGAACTGCACGCCGACGCGCACTGGGACGCGGGCCACACGGGCTGCGGCGAACTCGTCGTCGAACTTCGCACGCGCATGCGCGCGCTCGAGCCGCGGCAAGTGCTGCGGCTCGTCGCGCACGACCCTGGCGCGCGCGAGGACATTCCCGCATGGTGCGGCATGACGGGCCACGCGCTCGTGCACGCCGCGCATCCCGTCTACCTCATCCGCCGCAAGGACCACTGACATGCCTCGCTTCTGCGTCTCGCTCACTTCCGCCAAGGACAACCGCGACAAGGCCACCGTCGCGTTCGTCGTCGCCAACGCCGCCGTCGGCTCCGAGCAGGAGACGATGGTGTTCTTGTCGACCGAAGCCGTGCGCCTCGCCGTCCCCGGCTACGCCGACGACATCCGCGAAGAGGGCTTCGCGCCGCTCGCCGAGCTGATGGCCAAGTTCGCGGCCGCCGGCGGCAAGATCTACGTGTGCTCGCCGTGCTTCAAGAAGCGCGGCCTCGACGAGACGAAGCTCGTGGCCGGCGCGACGATCGTCGGCGGCGCCAAGCTCGTCGAGTTCCTCGCCGGCGGTTCGCCGTGCGTGTCCTACTGACCGCGGCGTGAACGCCAACGCCGCAACGCGCCCGCTACCGATGTCACCGTCCTCGCGGACGGCGCATCGCTGAGTTCGCACAGATGGCCGCGCATCCCTACGCGCCGGACGCGAGCTTCGACGGCGGCGACCTCGATTGCGGCAACGGCCTCTTGCTGCTGATCCGCAAGCACATCGATCCGCTCGAACGCGGCCAGCTGCTCGAGATCCGTTCGACCGAGATCTCGGTGCCCGAGGACCTGCCCGCGTGGTGCCGGCTCACCGGCAACGAGCTCGTGAGCCACGTTCGCGAAGGCAAGCAACACAGCTTCCTCGTCGCGAAGGGCGCGTTCGACAAGGAGCGAGCGATGCCAGCGGCGACGGCGCGCGCGATGCCGCTGCGCCAACCGGTCACGGCCGTGCGCATCCCGTCGTCGCTGCCACCACCGAAGCCCGCGCCCGCGATCGCGCCGTTGTCGGTGACGGGCGTCGGCAGTTGGCCGCGCCCTGCGTGGCTGCTCGACGCGCTGCATCGAAGGCTCGAAGGCCGGCTCGACGAAGCGCAGTTCGAGGCGACGGCCGACGACGCGGTGCGGCTGTGCGTCGACGCGCAGCTTCGCGCCGGCGTCGACGTGCTCACCGACGGCGAGCAACGCCGCGACAACTACGCGAGCTTCGTCGGCGGCATCCTCGACAACTGCCAGCTCGTGCCGATCGTCGACCTGCTGCCGTATGTCGAGGACCCCGCCGAGTTCGAACGCGAACTGCGCGCGCTCGACGTGCCCGCCGAGAAGGTGCGTCATCCCGCGGTGTTCGGCCCGCTCGGCCGTTCGCGTCCGATCTCGCTGCACGAAGCGCGCTTCCTGTCGACGCTCAGCGACAAGCCGCGCAAGGTCGCGTTGCCTGGCCCGTATCTGCTCACGCGCACGATGTGGATGGAGTGCGTCTCCGACCGCGCCTACGCGGATCGGCAGCAACTCGCGCGCGACGTCGTGCGCGTGCTGCGCGAGGAGATCGCCGACCTGCTCGCCGACGGCGTGTCGCTCGTGCAACTCGACGAGCCCGTGCTGAGCGAAGTGGTCTTCGGCGCAGCTCGCGAGAAGCGCACGTTCATGTGCGGCGCGCTCGGCGAGAAACTCGACACGCAAGACGAGCTCGCGTTCGCAGAAGGGCTGCTGCGCGACGTCGCCGACGGCTTCCCGCAAGAACGGCTCGCGCTGCACGTCTGCCGCGGCAACTGGTCGCCGGACGAGAGCGTCGCGCTGGACGGCGACTACTCGCCGCTGCTGCCGATCCTGTCGCGCGCGCCGGTCGGCACGCTGTTCTTGGAGCTGTGCACGCCGCGCGCCGGCGACGGCCGCTTGCTCGCATCGCTGCCGCGCGACAAGCGCATCGGCATCGGCGCAGTCAACCAGAAGCGCGCTGCGGTCGAGACGCCCGAAGAGATCTGCGCGCGAATCGAGCCGCTCGCGCAACTGCTCGGCCCCGAGCGCCTGCTGCTCAACCCCGACTGCGGCTTCGCGACGTTCGCCGACAACCCCTTGGCATCGGCCGCGATCGCGCAGCAGAAGCTCGCGTCGCTCGCGCAGGCCGCGGCGATGCTGCGCGCGCGGCACGGCGTCGGCTGACCGCGTTCGCGCGAATCCGCGCCGCCGACGCCGTCGAACTGCGCGGCATGCCCGCGCAATGGCGACTCCAGGCCACCCTGTGGCTCCCGAAGCCCCCGGCCGAAGTGTTCCCGTTCTTCGCCGACGCCTTCAACCTCGAGTCGATCACGCCGCCGTTCCTGAAGTTCGCGGTCACGACGAAGGCGCCGATCGCGATGCACGAAGGCACGCGCATCGACTACCGCCTGCGCATCCACGGCGTGCCCGTGAAGTGGCGCACCAACATCGCCGAGTGGGACCCGCCGCGCGCGTTTGTCGACGAACAACTGAGCGGCCCGTATCGGTTGTGGCACCATCGCCACACGTTCGAGCCCAAGGACGGCGGCACGCTGTGCCGCGACGTCGTGCGGATGCGGCCGCACGGCTGGATCCTCGCGCCGTTGTTGATGCGGCTGTTCATCGAACGCGACGTGCGCACGATCTTCGGCTATCGCGCCGAGCAGCTGTGCGCGCGCTTCGGCGGCGACCCGAAGTCGCAGCAGTTGGAGTTCTCGCGCGACGACGGCGCAAGGTAGAACGCGCGCGCAGGGCTGTGGCCCGCAGCCGCGGCCCTTGCGCCAAAAACACCCACAACGCGCGACTCGCGCCGTGCACGTCTACTACTCCGACACCTTCACGTTCCCGCTGCCGGAAGGCCATCGCTTCCCGCTGGTCAAGTATCGGCTGCTGCGCGAACGCCTGTTGCAACAGCCCGCGACGTGCGGCGCCGAGCTGCGGCTCGCGCCGCGCGCGACGCGCGACGAGTTGCTGCTCGTGCACGACGAAGGCTACGTCGACGCATTCTGCGCAGGGAAGCTCAGCAAGGAGCACAACCAGCGCATCGGCTTCCCTTGGTCGCAGGAGCTCGTCGAACGCACGCTGCGCAGCGCCGGCGGCACGATCGCCGCGGTGCGCGCCGTGTTGCGCGGCGAGAGCCCCGACGCAGCGGCCTATCTCGCGGGCGGCACGCACCACGCGCGAAGGGATCGCGGCGCCGGCTACTGCGTGTTCAACGATGTCGCAGTCGGCGCGCGCATCGCGCAGCGCGAGTTCTCCGTCGGCCGCGTGCTCGTCGTCGACACCGACGTCCACCAGGGCGACGGCACCGCTTCGATCTTCGAAGGCGACGACTCGGTGTTCACCTTCTCGATCCACGGCGCGCAGAACTTCCCCGCCGAGAAGGCCACCTCCGACCTCGACATCGCGTTGCCCGACGGCACGACCGACGAAGTGTTCTTGCGCGAACTGGCCCGCGGCCTCGACGCGTCGTTCTCGCGCTCGCGCCCCGAGTTCGTGCTGTATCTGTCCGGCGCGGATGCGCTCGTCGGCGATCGCCTGGGCCGGCTGCGCGTCAGCAAGACGGGCCTGCAGGAACGCGACCGCATGGTGCTCGCCGCGTGTCGCGAGGCCGGTGTGGAGGTCGTGACGGTGATGGGCGGCGGGTATGGCGGCGTGATCGCGGAGACGGTCGAGGTCTACGAAGCGTCGGTGCTCGCGACGCTAGGGTATTCGCGCGGGTGAGAGGTGCGGGTGGCGGTGCTGGTGCTGCGGTGCGGCGCGGTTGCGCTGGTGTGGCGGTGCGGCTCAGCGGTCCCAACTGCGCAGTGGCGCGCGGCGCCGAGTGCGGGTAGGGTGCCCCCGTTCGATCGCGCGGGCGTAGTTCAGCGGTAGAACGTCAGCTTCCCAAGCTGAATGTCGTGGGTTCGATCCCCATCGCCCGCTCCATTCTCCAAGG